>JACCDG011812779.1_pt1 | contig 403079 bp, 370 predicted proteins | sample 7442471 | NCBI WGS metagenome assembly JACCDG01 (sample SAMN15323444, study PRJNA562643) | freshwater metagenome | isolation source: river surface water | place: USA:Blue River Watershed | collected 2017-08-17
ACTGTAGCTCCATGGGGAATAGCGCCGCCTTTTCTTCAGGATCCACCTCTAGCTACTTCATCTCTGCCAGTCCACTCGCCACAGAAATCAAGGCAGCCCCAGCCACTGCCATGGCAGTCGGCTTCTCTATAATCTATACTGGGTATAACATTGTAATATATAATCGTTTGGGTGTTCCACTGCATGGATCGCCAAACACACTATTATCTGCAGATACTGTAAAACTATTCCTTCCTAATGATAATCCTGATACAATCGATGCGCTGTTAACTGCATGACATCCACCAATTGTATAGTTGCCATTTGTTCCAGTTGGTGTACCATAACTGGCAAATACAGTCGATGTAAATGCCTTCCCATTGATAGTAGTCAATGTCAATGATTGGCCTTCATTTGCAGTTCCAAATATAGTCAAAAATCCTCCAGGCATTGTAATACTCGATGTCAACATTCCTGGGACACTGTATCCTGGATCTGAAAATGCATGAAGTCGAAACTGATAGGTTGTATTTGTAGATAAACCTTCAATATTGATTGAACTCATAAAAGGATATGCTGTCTGCGTAAATGATGACATTCCACCTGAGCTCGGTAAGCCATAGACTAAATATGAGCGCAATGGTGCCCCATTTACCCGAGAGACTGGTGTCCACGCAACTCTTATACTTGTACTGGTAAGCGTTGATACGCTTACTAAAGAGGGAGGAGATGGAGGTAATCCTGCTGCAACGATTGGAAATGATACAGGTTCTCCTGTTCCTGTCGCATTTGTCGCCGTAATGGTGAATGTATATTCTGTTCCAGCCGTCAATCCTGTTACTGTATAGTCTAATACATCGCCTGAAAGGTCCTGACTATAGGGTATTGCGGCACATGCAAGTGTATAACGTATAAGAGGTGCACCCAAGCTTGGAGCACGCCACCAAAAACGAATCGATGTTTCTAAGCATGTGGGCCATTGGTCAATGATTGGTGCGCTTGGCACAGACATTCGCGTGTTTCTAAGGTTAAGGAAGAAATCCATTGTGGAAGTAGAAATGCCTGGCAGAAGCTCCTCCCGCCGCTCCATCACTCCTACACGTGCAGTCGCACCCAGTCGCCCTATGAGCATTGCTGCACCAGCTCCAATGCCTATGGCAGCGGCCGCTGCCCCGAACAGCCTTGGTCAATCGATAAAGGATGGATTCGGCATCGGCATCGGTGTCAGTGTAGCAGACCGTCTCGTAGGCTCTTTTTTCGGTCCACGAAAGGTTGAGGTCACTGGAGCGCCTCCTGCTGCCCCACCTGTTGCCCCACCTGTTGCAATGACCACCCCTATGAAACCTTGTTATGACCAAGAAGTAGTGCTGCAAGCCTGTCTGAAAAAAACCCAAGAGGGTGGATTCGGCTGCATGCCAGAACTCCAAGCATACCAAGGTTGCCTGCAGAAGTTTAGTGGGTATAGTTCCTCCAAAGAATAGCAAGGGCAGCTGCAATAATATAATAGACGACGATGTAGATGAAGAGGTCATTCGTGTTGTGATACATAAGCGACTTCATCATGTAGCTGCCCTGAAGTGCGTAGCCGTTCTTCTGGTAGTAGCCGCGCACACCAATACCCGAAATCACCGCAATCTGGTCGAAGCCATGCTGCGCGGCAATCTCCTCCGCAGTGGCAAGAAGACGGCGGCCAATCCCAAGATGCTGGGCACCATTCGGACCCTCCGTGCCGACTGCCTTAAGGGAGCCATAGACATGCAGCTCACGAATCATTGCCGTGCGGCCGCTGAGCTCAGGAATAATGGAGCTGAGCAGGGCCTCGCTGAGACGGAGGCGGAGAAAGCCAAGAAGGAGAGGGCGGCGCTCGCGCTCCACGATGGCCGCAAGATAGAACTCCCTCGCTCCACTCGCCATGAAGTTGGTCACCTTATACTCGATATCCGCAGGGTCAAAGCGCTCCGCGCGCACCTCGCAGCAGCGAATGCACTGACAGTAAATGCCGCGGGCCTCAGCCTCCTGCGTAACAATCTGTGCAAGATTCGAACGAATCCCCTCGCTCGTGTAGCCGAGGCAGCCCTCGCGGGCCTCCTGGAAATCCCGCTGAATCCGGTTCACGCGCACCCACGGAGGGGTAATCTCCTGCCTGTAGATGAGGACCTCCTTCAGCTCGCGTGCATCAGGAGTCCGCTCCGCATACGGCTGCCAGATGCCCGCTGCTTTCCACTCCTTAATCTTGGTGAAGTCCACGTCGAGACAGGGGTAGTCCTTGAGATAGTCAGGAAGAAGGTCGCCATCCCCCGTCTCAGGATTGCCCATGAGCACCTTCCTGTAGCACTCCTTGTCTCCCTCTGGAGTTGCCCCAGGAAGGTCCGTCATGATGTGCATCTCGACCTTGAAGCCATAGTCCTTGAGAAGGCGGACGGCAGCGCGGGAATGCTTGACGCCGTGGCCGCGATTGACGCGACGGAGAAGAGCATCATCCGTGTGCTGGACACCAATCTCCACACGCGTGATACCATAGCGACGGAAGCGAATAATCTCTGCGGGCTTAATCTCATCAGGACGCGTCTCGACACCGAGTCCGACCACGTGCACCTTGGCCGTGACATTCTTCTGCTGCTCCTCCTCGATGGTGCCCCGCGGCCGGCCGCGCTCCTCATAATAGGTGTTGGCAGCGTAATAGAGGTCGCGGATGAACTCGTCTGCGACGGCATGGTCGTAGCAGCTGAAGGTGCCACCGAGCACACGAAACTCAACCTTATCAATCGTGTGACCATTGGTCGCAAGATTCATAAAGCGAATGTAGACCTGCTGCACAGTATCGAAGCCGACCTGAGCTGCGCGCTTGAAGACGTCCTCATTGCTGAGGTAGGAACGCGGCATGCCAGGCTCGTTTGGACAGAAGTGGCAGTTGTACTTGCAGCTGAACTCGCCCGCAGGAAGCGAGACACTGATGTTGAGAATGCCACTCGCGCTGCGCACGGCCTTGTGGACCATCGCGGACTGGAACGCAGGATTGGGAGCAAGAGTCGGATCGGCCTCCAGCGCGGCACGATAGGCAATGCCGAGGGCGCGCTTCGACGGAGGACCAATCTTCATGGCACGGCACATCGGCCAGATGGAGTCGCGGAGAGCGTTGGGCGTGTCCCAAGAGGAGGGGGGAAGTGTGAGAAGATAGTGCACAAGCTGAAGATGGGCAGGGGGTGCCGCAGGCACGGCGGTAGCGCCGAACTGGGTGGTCTGGCTCTGAACGGAGTCCTCGATGTCGGCCATTTTGGATTCGATGCTGGAAAGGGTGTGAGGGCAGCGTGCTGGCGTGCTGGCTGCTCAATTTTTACGGGGACTTACATGAGACGATAAGGAGGCCTACGCTCTGCCTTCACATCATAGACAGGGGAACCTGTTCGAATAAGTTCACCCTTATGACCCACATACACATTGGGTGGAAGATAATTCAAAGGAGTGTAGACAGGGGGAATCTCTTCTGCAGAGGGGCGAATACAACTACAGATGTTGCGCCGAATGCATCGCAGCGCGCGCCGCCACACAGGGGCTGCGGCCAACTTCTTCGTATGCGCCGCCATCATCGCCTCTTCGGTTTCACGATTGTATTGGTCCAGCGCCTTCTTATAGGGCTCGTCCACTACAGATACAGGGGCGGGGTCAAGGGGATACATTCTACGCTGAAAAAGGGGGGCGAGGTTTAGGCTGTGCCTTACACTATCACACCCCCTTGTAGAGTATGGGGGGACGTCTCTCCAGGTCACCAGCCGTCGAGGCATACTACGAAAGCTACCACCTCAATCAATACCTCGACCTCTACCGCGCCATCGCAGAGTCAGTAGGGCACAAAAAGTCCTTTCGGCTCAGGGACGAGCACTTGGCGGTTCGAACTACACTAGAAGGGAATATTGATACGTTACTTGAGGTGATTGCACCCCATGTAACGAACCTCGAGTTGTTCCCCTATCGCTACCGCTATACCTCTGCAAAGGGATTGCTCACGACTCATCTTCGACAGCTGTATGACAAGGATGCTTTAGAGGGGGAGGACGAACTGCTTCGGGCATTTTCTGTCCTGTGAGCGATATAAAAGCGACATTCTCCATTTTCTATCCATCAAAGAGAGAATGCCTATTGTTGGCTCGGTAGGGGGTGCATTTGGCTATGGGAGGCCAGGGGGGACCGCAGCATCTGCGCTTGTTACCAGCGGCCTCGTGATACAGCTAGACGCATACAATATCGCAAGTTATCCAGGCACTGGAACAAGTATTACAGATATTACGGGCGGCTTTACACACACCTTAACGGATAGTGCCGCATACATGTCACTTAATGGGGTCAAAACATTTGATTGCACAACAGGAAATAAAAGGGTGGTCTGCAATGGAACAGGTCCGACGCTTCCAACCACCGGATACACATATGTGTCTTGGGCGCGAGTCATCATAAGCTCGACGGGCTGGAGAACCCTCTATAGGACATCACCCAGTGATCATCCACTCTTAATACAAATAGGAACCGATAATCTAGGATTTTATGACAATAATACATCTGCCTTTCTGGATAGCGGGTATGATGTTACTACGATAAAGGATGTATGGGTGCAATATACTGTCGTGGGAGATAACAGTTCGACGATTTTCTACATTAACGGCACACAGGTCGGAACGACAGCCGGCGGCGCAGGTGGCAACCGCCACGATATGTGGGGTGGAGTAGGGGGCCAACCCTTTGGATACGTGGCGAATATGTTCTATTACAACCGAAAACTGAGTGTATCAGAAATCACGCAGAACTACAACTTCCTTGCGGCCCGATTCCCCAATATCGTCACGAGCGGCCTCGTGGTGAATCTGCAGGCGGGAAATCTATCCTCGTATCCTGGCAGTGGGGCAACATGGACGAACCTCGTTGATGGCACCACATATACCATTACTGGCGGGTCCTATGACAGCGCCAATGGAGGCAGCATCGTCTTCAATGGAACAAGCACGTATGTTCCGATTGGCACCCCCTTATCCAATGGGACAAACTATACGATAGAGGCGTGGGTCCTCGCATCCTCTACCGCTAGTAATCACAATATTGTGAGTTCCGCCAACAATGTCTTTTGGGTATCATCTGGAGTCCTATATGGTGGGATTGGTGGGAACTTCTCACAGGTGAGCAGCGCTAGCTTCCCTACAACCGCCTGGAAACATGTCGCAATTACCTTTAACGACTCGACCAATACAATGACCCTCTATGTGAATGGCTCCCAGGTGAATCAAAATACGAACGTCACCCAGACCTATGTGGGCGAGACCCTGCGGATCGGCTCCCACGTCAGCGGGGGAACTCCCACCAGTTTCTGGAACGGGAAAATCGCACAGGTTCGCATCTACAATACAGCCCTCACGGCCGCGAATATTCTAACCAACTTCAATGCTACAAAGGGGGGGTATCTCGTGACGACCTCGAGTCTGGTCCTGTCCTATGACCCCACGGATACAGCATCCTATCCAGGCACGGGGACCACCCTCACAAACTTGGTAGGGGGAGGATTGAATGGAACAATGACAAGCGTGTCATATACGAGCCCCTATTTGAGCTTCAATGGGTCCACCTCTCAGGTGAGCATAGCCGACTCGGCATCCTTGGAGCCTGGCACGGGAGATTGGTCAATCGAGGTGTGGGTTCGCTTCACGGCCATCGCTGGGAGAACGAGAACCTATGTGTCCAAGACAAATAATGGTGGTGGCTCTGCAGATTGGGGATATGGGCTCCGAGCGAATTCAGTCACAAGCACCACGTATTTGGAAGTTGGAAATGGGACGACTTCCATCACGTCGCCTAGCACGGCCATCGTAACAGATACATGGTACCAAATTGTGGGTGTCTGGACAAATGTGGCGTCAAATTCCATCGCCCTCTACAAGAATGGAGTCTTCGTAGGCAGCAACTCCCACTCCTTCTCGAGCATTAAAAATACGACAACCCCCCTCTACCTCGGCAACTACAATGGCAATGAGTTCGCACAACAGTTTCAGGGCGATATGGGTATCGTTCGCATCTACAGCAAAGCACTCAGCGCGATAGAGGTGCTGAATAACTATGATGCAAACAAAGCAACATATGGGCTATAAAGCTGCTGAATACAGCAGAATCCGAGTGGCCTCGCGCTGTTAACACCACCCCCATCGCTTGGTTCCCATAGCTTTTACAGGGCGCGGGCGCGCCTCCCATTCCTTGCGAATCAGTTCCTTGAATGCGAGGAACTCCATGTCCGAATCCGGCTCATAAGACTGTTGCTTTCCATCCGCGTCGAGATAATCAAAATAGTCATAATGTGCCGTATCGCCTCCAGGATACATATAGCATTGAATCGTGATGCACGTGTAGCTGTTCGTATCGAGGTTCTTGAGCTGATGCGTCTGATTCAGCGTGGGTGTAATCCAGGTTACTTCCCCCTCTGTAAAGGTGGCGTTGCCAAACGGTTTGATGCCATCCTTTTCCGCACACAGGAAAGGGTAGAGGCTTACATTGATTTCTCCGTTGAGCACACGAATAATGGCTGCCGCGGCGGCGTGACTGTGAATGGGCGAGTAATGTCCCACAGGCCAAATCTCCATCACGTAGGGAATGCCTGGAGACTCCCCATTGTTCTCGCCGAGTGTGATGCGAAGATAGGTCTCAGACAAGTCAGGCACATCGGGATTAAACTCGCGGCTCTTGTCCCGCAACTTCTGATAACACCACAGCCCTGGGGTGCGTATACTGTATTCAATCGCCTGTGTGAAGTCTGGAAAGTCGGGCGTATTGAGCTTGAACTGCTTGCCGGCGATGCAATCGTAGAGTTTCTGCCCAATAGAGGGGAGGTTCGCCTTCGGCATATATGCGTCAGTAGCAATGTGCTCCATTGTGAGTTCATGCGTATCCTTTATAACGAGGGGAATGCGGCGGCGAATCGGGTCTTTGAGGAGGCGAATCGGCTGAATGTCTTCGGAATAGACAACTGTCGTAATCGATTCGAGGAAACGTTTGGTGGCCTCATAGGTCGCCTTGTCGGCAGCTGGAAAGGTGTAGGAGTAGATGGCTGTCTCTAGACGCGCCTCGCCCACACCCGCATGGAGTCGCTGATTCTGGGAGTCGAGGCTGAACCAATAATAGGCTCCTGTATGCGTGGAAATCCCCTGTTGATTCTTCGGGTCGGCGAGGGGTTTCATGCTGGCAAGTTCTTTGACCCAGACATGGCCCAGCGTGAACTCAATCAGGAGACCATTGGACTGGTCAGCAGTAGCAAGGCGGAAGCTGCATGATAATGCACCTTGCACCGTGTTAAATAAGAAGACTCCTTGGCCATGGACAGGGAGTGTGCTTGTCATTTCTATAGTAATGCGAAGATGTCTTTAAAGGGGTAGGGGTAGGGGTAGGGGATGAGAAGGAAAGGGCTCGTGCTCACTCCACCTCCACCGGCCCCACCTTGTGTTTGCGCCGGATTTCATTCGCCCACTTCAACTGGTCCTTCGCCTGGAACTTCAGCCACTGCTTCTCGCGCTGCCGTTTGATATGTGCAGCACGACGTGTGAGGCGCTTTGAATAACACATATGCCAAGCCGCCTGTGCAGCGGGAGAAAGTCGCTTGAAAGCCGGTGGTTGCATCGACATATCCATCTTTTTGCAGGTAAACGAGGATGCCTTTCGGGTTCCTGATGCGGGCATGGGAGGGTGGGTTCTATAGAGAGGTGGAGATGTGTTACAACGGGGGGGTATCGTATGGCTTTATTATACTCTCTTGTGACAGCTTTAAGAAGTATTGCTCACTCGGATACAGGCGCGTTTTATCGTACTCTGCGAGCTTGTGAAACCTGCCGACATTGGACCGAACATCCGTCCAGATAGTGGAGCCACCGAGTACAACCCCTGTAGAGATGAGCAGCTCTTCTGTGTGCTTCTTCTTGTCCTCAGGCGTCGCCGTGCGAGTTGCATCGAGATAGGAGCCACGAAGAGTTGGGGCGGTGAGACTCTCCAGTTTACAGGAGGGCATCGCCTTTTGAACTTCCTCAAGAACACCGTAATCATCGGTCTGGACAAAGATTGTGCGCCCATCGTCACGGATGTCCGTCTTGGCCAGAATGTCAGCGGTTGTGAGAAGCTCCATTTCCTTGTACGGACCATTGACCTTGTCTCCGCGGCGCACATACAGCGCAGTATAGGTGCTCCCAATCTCACGTTTGCACTTATTGATTTTATCTTGGTACTCCTGTTTCAGAACAAAAATCTCTTTAATGGCCTGCCGGTATTGAGCAACTGTATAATCAGGGAGTAAGCTATGCTGAGGGTGGCTATACTTTTCTACAGAGGAGAACTCTTGGGTCGGATGAAAAGGCTGAAGGCTCGTGAAATAGTCGTGCCAACCCTTTTGATACGTGTATTGCCAGTTATTGTGATCGATAAAGAATGCGTAGCCCTTATCTTTCGCGTACAAATACGCCTTGCACATAATGAAAAACGTTGAAAAGAATCCTGCATTGTTTGCGAGAACAAAGACAACTGCCTTATTCTCGCCGCCTCCCTCCTGATGCTGTGGCTGCGCGGGCTTGGGGGCGGAAAGCGGCAGCTTTACAGAAGTTAAGCCAGGAAACAGGGGTTTGCGTGCAACCCTGCGACGAGTTTTGCGCGCCCCCTGGGCCTTTCGTGTCCTCCTTTTAAAACGGAGCGTAGGCATCCTATTTAGAAGAAGGGAAATCTGAAAAGGGTGTTGGGGCGGCGGAGTGGCTACCTCCTTCAAAATACCCGTTTATATATTACGTAATTATCATCGTTACTCGTAAAAGGCATATCGACCAGCTCCATTCCTTCGGAGGGCACACGGAAGCGGCTCTGGAAATGCTCCGTGCGAATGTCCTCAATGATGAGCAAGCCTCCAATACGCAAGAAGGGGCGCGTATACTCCTTCGTATTGAGCTGGTGCATAATCTGGTGCGACCCGTCATCAATCAGAAGGTCAAAGAGCCCTCCTGCAGCCTCATACGCCTCGCGCATAGACTTCACGGAGGATTGGTCCATATAATGACAGCGAATCCGGCCTTCGTCGACCAAGAGCTCCCGTCGGATATCGTAGCCGTGAATCTCCGCTGCGGGAAAAAACTCCTCCCACATCCGCAACGAGGCCCCTGCCTTGTATTGCATCGAGACATGACACATACACCCGAGGAAGCCAATACCAATCTCGCCTACCCGTTTCACGCTCGCGGGGTCACCCAGGTGCTTGAGAATCGCGTCATAATACTTCGGCGTATAGTCATGAAACCCAGGCGCCTTATCCGTCATATACTTGATGGCGAGGCTGCAAAGGGGTGTAGTAGGCTGAGGTGTGGGTCGCGTCAGTGACGGCAGAGCAACCGGCGGAGCTGGAAACAGAATCTTGCGCATGGCCTGTAGGCTGCGCAACTTCGTCTCGAGCACTGTATTCATTGCGGTCAACTCTGCCATACGGGATTGAACTGTCTGGTCTGAAGAGGTAGCTGCCATTCTCTATAGAGGGTGGGGTGCGAACCTTTAGGTTTATTTGTACTTTTCACACACAATGGCATTCATTGAACGGTACCCACATCTATACAGATATATGCAAATCTATACCCTAAATAGAGATGTTGCACGTAGTGAATCCTACATCAGGACAGTCATTCACGAACAGTGTTGTCAACAAGGTCTATGTCATCAATCTTGAGAAAGACAAGGACCGTCTTGAACGGATCGATGAACAACTTCGGGCAAATGCTATCCATTACGAACGCTACCCTGCCGTCCTCGGTGTGGCAGTTGGCACGCATCCCACCCTCAGTCAGTTCTGCAATAAGTTCTGCACAGATGCAATGAAAGGCTGTGCCCTTTCGCACACGAATATATGGAAAAAGATGATTGCGGATGGAGATAGTGCAGTGCTTGTCCTTGAAGATGATGCGTTACTTTCCAAGGACTTTGATGTGGAACTTCGCAGGGTGTGGGCACAAGTGCCCGACGATTTTGATATTGTCTATCTCGGCTGTGCCCTCAAATGTGGCGACAATAACATTGTGCCAACTGTCATAAATAAAGTCCTTGGTCACACTCCTGTACCAATTGATAAGAATATTTTGAGTGTGAAAGGAAGTATAGGAACCTACGGATATATCATCAGCAATAGGGCGGCCAGAAAGTTGCAAAAGTGCCTCATTAATACACATATCGATTACCAGCTGCAACTTTGGATTCACGAGTATAAACTCAATGCCTACTCCATAAATCCTCTTATTGTTCATGCAAATGATGACGGAGATGGTAGTAACTTGTCCGAATCATTTCCCGTCGGTGTGAATAGCATTCTGAAACAATTCAAAGTGGGGGATCAAATGAATCTGAGTTGGGCCCTGGGAGAAAATTCTCTTAAACTTGGTCCATTCAATATTAATATTCTTATGGCTCTTTTTTTCATACTTGTAGCATTCTTACCTGCGCGCACCTATACATGGGTCTTTTTATGGCTCGCTGTGGAGACACTCATTGCCCGCGATATCAGCAATGGCATTAAGTATGCTGCCTTCCTCAGTCTTCCTATGGTGGCAAAACTTCTATGGCGTTTGCCACGGCGAACATAAGCGAAAGACTCCGCGCCCTAAATAGAACAGACTATCATGTTTGACATATCAAACTTGAAACTATTTTATGGAGCTATATGTGTGGGATTTATATTTCTTAGTAACTATCTGGTTCAAATGATTGGCCGCTGGCACTACGCTGATAGTCGCAATAAACACCCATTTGACCTGTTCCATTTAGTGTTACCTGACATCCATCAATATGGATGGCTTACGAATATTCTTCCGGTTGGGCTCTTAGGCTTTATACTCATACAATCAAATGGTGCCATAATTTTTAAAGAGTCGATTCTCTTTATTGGCATGATTCTAGTGATTCGCGCACTTACCACAATTTCTACGATCCTTCCTAAACATGAAAAGTGCGTAGAGCCTGATAAGATATCACTCTTTATGAATGGTGGCTGTTACGATAAGATTTTCAGTGGCCATATGTCCTTCGTCACTATCTTTAGCCTCGTGCTGCTTGGACATAAAAATATATCTACTCTGACATTTGCAGCAATTAATATCTTACAGGCATTTCTGATTTTACTGACTAGGTCACATTACACAGTTGATGTTATCCTAGCATTTTTACTCAGCTATTTAATCTATGATGGAAATTACCATATCTTTACAGATTTCTTTAAAGGGATTAGTTCATCATCGAGTAAATAGGGATGGATACATTCTCTAGCACCGTATGGGTACCGTCTAGTGCTTAAGTTAAGCACTCTGCGGTATGCTCACTTAACTAATATGTTGGTTGCACATGCTGCATGTCACTTTGCCCGTCTTTACATTCGTAGTTTTCAGATAGTGGGGGCAGGCTTTGCCCGATGCGGGGTCCCAGTTGGAGTTCGCATCCCCTTTGTAGGCTTCTTCATAGGAATACGACGCTACGCCTCCTGTATGCGCTCCTTGAAAGGAGGGGTCAAAGAGATATTTCGGAAGGGCACGCATATTTGCCTCGTCATCAACCGTGCCACGGACCTCCCCTCTCCAGTCTACATACGTCTCCTTCGTAAGGGTCTCTTTACACGCGAGGCAAGAGGTCATATTTGTGGCAGAATCCGTTGTCACCATAAGATGCGGACAGCTGTCATTGGTCGCGGGAGCTTTTGCGGCCGGTGGCTCCGCGAGCAACTCCTTACAGTCGGCGCATGACACGTGAAAAGTGGTGCGGTTGAGAAGAATCAAATCATGCGTGCAGGGAACTTCCTCAGGCTCCAGCTTTCCACTCATGCCAGCGTTACTCTACTGTGGAGCGAGCTTCCTACTTTAGGTATGGCGCCGCTCTGCAGCTATAGAAAACATCTCCAGAGGAGTAGAGCCTCCGATGAAGCTTCTATCCCTCGTCCTCACGCTTGCTGCCACCGCTGCCACTGCCGTTGCTGCTGCCACATGCAACGTCCTGGCCCTCTCGGGTGGAGGCGCCTTTGGCGCCGTCGAAATGGGTGTCCTCGACTCCCTCACTGCCACAGGGGCTGCCCCCTCACAGTATGACGTCATCACAGGAATCTCTGCGGGTGGTCTGAACACGGGATTTCTCGCATATTACGATGATGTGCGCGAGGCCCTTCCTCTCATTCATAGCATCTACGCGAATATTACCACAGCCAACGTCTACACACCTGCCTACCTGTCCATTTTCAGCAAATGGGCCATATACGACAACACACCGTTAAAGGAGACGCTCCGTGGTGTCCTGGCCGGCCGCACGGAGCCAGCCGCGGGCCCTCTCGCCATGATTGGGGCGACGAATCTGAACGAGTCAGTTCTCGACGTCTTCGTCTTTAACGACAAGAGTTTGGATGAGAAGCTCGATGTCCTCATTGCCACCTCCAGTATTCCACTCGCATTTCCTCCCCACACAATCAACGGCACTCTCTATGTCGACGGCGGAGTCATCAGCTCCGAGCTCATTAAACAAGTCGTCGGCTTCTACCCATGTGACTCCTACAATATCACCTTTCTCTCTGCCTATCGTAAGGCTGCAGCCAACCCCCCTGTCAACGGATTCTTCTCCTACACGTCCAACGTCTTCCATACCCTCTACAAAGCCTTCGACTCCCAGTTTTCACAGGAATCGGCCTGCCCGCGCCCCTATGGGACGATTCAGGCATGTTATCCCACCGCCCCCGAGCTAGATACCTACAGCATGCTCGATTTCGACCATGGTGCAGAACTCTATGCGCTCGCAAAAGGGGGACATCACTGTGATAGTGTGCCGCTTTGTTAAGGAGAAAAGGAGAAACGAATGTGGGGCATGCTACCCGTTCCGTCGTCAGGGACGAACTGGACAGATGTGTTGGGGAAGCAGGCGGCAATGCCACTCACCACTGCATCAACAAAGCTCTGGTCGCCGGCGTAGTCGGCACGAATGAACTGGTGATGGAGTTCGACAGTAGTCTGCCCACGTTCCACGCAGGAAACGATGGCGGCGTGGGCCTCTGCGACAACGGCGGCCACGGCATCTGCAAAGGGGAGCGCGGGGCTGCTTACAGGGGTGGAGGCTGGCTGGGAGGACAAGAGTTGGGCAAGCTGAGATGCATTGTAGACTGGGAGAGGGGCGGCCATGGTGGGGATTCTATTGGAGACCCATAAAATATCCGGGTGCCGCGTGAGCTGGCCCTGCAGAAAACCCACCCTCTAAACAAGAACGATGCCGACACCCAAACAGACACGACGTAGCCATCCCTATGAGCTGGGAGAAGGTCGCTCCAAATGCATCTACATTCGGCCCGAAGTGGACGACACTGCCGTGCTCATGGCCTTCTACAACCCTGTCCCGTTCAAGCGCATTCTCAAAAACATACGATATATTATCAACTGCATGGAAGCCGTAGGGATTCCTGTCTTTGTGGCTGAATGTGTGTTTCCTGGACGCCGGCCCCAGCTTCCAAAGGCAGACCTCGTCGTCCACTCCTCATCCTACATGTTCTACAAAGAACAGCTGCTCAATCTCCTCGAGCCGAAGGTGCCTGAACAATACACCAAACTCGTCTTCCTCGACGGCGATATCCTCTTTGACGCACCCGACTGGCTGAATCAAATCTCCGTGAAACTGAATCATGTCGATATCCTCCAGCCCTTTCAAGAGGCCTGCTGGCTCACACCCGATAATACTCGGATTCGCAATAAGAAACTATCCTACGCCCACGCCATCGTAAACGGACTGACTGGACAGGCGGGAGAAACCCATCTGTATCATCCTGGCTTCGCCTGGGCCATGCGCCGCGATGTCTTCCGTCGGCTCGGAGGGTTCTATGCACGGTCCATCGTTGGAAACGGCGATATGATGTTCGCATTCAACTTCTTCACCGATTCCATCCCAATGAGCTTCAAACGCGACCACAGTGTTAGTGATGTCATCACTGACGGCTGGCTGAGCTACCACGCCCAGTTTATTCGAGTAGGGCCCAGTCTGGGCGTCCTAGGAATGAAGGCACTCCACCTCTTTCACGGCCTGACGGAAAACCGGCAATATAGGACACGCTATCGCGATGTCGGGGAACACTTGAAAGGGGCGTGGGACGAGATTATCACGATGAATCCAGACGGGCTCACCGAGTTCCGTGACCCGCGTGCCAGCGAGGCAGTACTGCGCTACTTCAAAGGGCGAAATGAGGACATTCCTCTGCGGGAGGCATTGCGAGCAGTGGAACTCGCAGCCCATCGTGCAAAAACACGAGCGGCCAGGCGGGAACGTGGCGGACCGCTCCTCTTGAATCAGGGAGGAGAAGAGGTAGCCACATCGGCGGAAAAATTGGACGCAACGGTGGACCCTCCTACAGGTATCTAAGACACAATGCCACGCCACCAGCCCTTCGTATTCCAAAATGTGATTCACCTCCTGGAATACCTAGTGAATCATGGGGATCACCCCCCACCCGATGTGGCATTCAACGTCAAGCTCAGCCTTCGCCCAGATGATACAGGTGATGTTCTCCTCGAACAGATGAGCTTACCACTTGATGCTGAGCCCATCTCGATTTCCTTTCGCTGTAGCGTTAGAGGGGTAGGTGGCGTGGCCACCCTCTTCGAATCATCACCCTATACAGTGGAATCTATCAACTGGAAAGGTGGATATCACAAAGAAGTAATGATTGACTGCGCGACGAGAGAAATCTATGTTCGCACAGACTCGATTTCGTTCCTCGAAGTCTGTCGCCACACGATGACTCAGCAAGGTGTGCGAAAATTCACGGCCGATTTGAAGATTCAATAAGAGAAACGATGGAGCCAGCTGGAAGCCCCCTTTTTTCTCAAGAGGAGGTTGCGAAGTGCCTCACGCCGAGCGGGACGCTCGTCTGCACACTCACAAGCAACGGCTACAAGTTCTATACACTGAATCTCGTTCGTCATCTGCAGGAACTTCGTGTGCCTTGGCGGCTGGCTATCTTCTGCACAGATGCTGCCGCTGCCACATTTCTCCGTCGCGAAGGCATTCCGTGCATCCGGCTTCAAGGTGCTCCACGCGGCCTGGAGACGGCAGCAACCGCTCCTGCCCCCTTCGGCTCGCGCCAGTTCCAACTCATGAACCGGCGCAAACTCGATATGCTCGCGGCAGTGGCTGGGCTGGAGGCCGTGAAACAGGTGGTCTATATGGATGGAGACATTGCCGTCTATCGCGATTTCGTCCCGGACATTGAGGCTAGGTTGGCAGCCGCCCCTGACGTTGTTCATATGCAGTGCGATGAACGCGAGCGGGTGGATTGTTCTGGAACTGTTTGCACCGGCCGCTGCACAGGCTTTTTTGCGTGGAGTCGTGAAGGGGCACCTGCCATGCGCGACGTGCTGCGACTGGGTGGGACAGAGGCAGAGGCCGTGTGGCGTGAATGTCCCGAGGACCAGCCGTTTGTGAACAAGCGTCTGGCGGCCGCTGGGGTGCCTGTGCTGTCGCTTCCACGTGGTCTCTATCCAAACGGCGCCTACGCCTCTCTCCTTAAAAAGGGTGGCATCATGCGCGAAGTGGCAATGCTGCTCCACTACAACTACCTCGTGGGCGATTCCAAAAAGGGGAAGATGCGCGCCAATGGCGATTGGCTCCTGCCCTATTAAGGGGCGCGCTAGGCTGCATGGAAAATTGCATGGCGGGGCTGCGGTGAGGAACGGTATCACACCTCCCATGCTCGCTGAAATGTATGCTGAGGTCGCAAGTGTCTATACGCCGCCTCTGTCCGATGGAGGGAGCGTTGACAGCCGCAGCGGCACACCCAGCCTTCGGATTCGCACGCCAGATTTCACGACACACGAAGAGGCCGACCACATCTATCGACAGAAACGTCTTCAGCGCCAGAGCGAACAAAAGCTCCGCTCTATCTTCTATGGAAGCTGTGTCATTGTCGCAGCTTCCCTAGGACTCTATGAATATTCGCGCGCTCCTGTTGCTCTTTGGGGGGCTGTTCTCAGCAGCTTTACAGGGGCGGCAGCAGGGTCCCTCCAGTTCTGTCGTGGACTCAGGCGCGGATGGAACGCGGACGGCTCCGCGGCTGAAAAAAAGGAAGAGGACTCCGCTGTGTAGAGCAGTGATGTAAAATTGAGCCAGGCGTGACCTTTGTTTTGCATTCACAAACATGATATTTGCACTGTTCACGCGGCTCTTTCGACACTCCCATCCCCTTCCCCTAGGTCGTTGGGGGTATCATTGGGAACAAAAAATGAAACATCAAACGTATTATGATTAATATGCTCCAGTGGCAAGAAGCTCCGCAAGCATCTTTTTATGCACAGCGAGGAAGCGCTCAATCGCGTCGACCTCTTCACAGTCCGCAGGAGACCATGCGCCCTTCTTTACAAGGCGATGATAGGCCTTCTCGGCCTGACGAATCTCCCACTCGAGCCACGCGGCCTCAAGGGCCGTCGTGCGGGCGACGAGCTCGTCCTCATACGATGCAGGAACGTCGGGTGCGGAGATAGTGGACATGGTTGGGGGGAGGGACCTGGGTGGTTTGGTGCTGAAAAACGGACCGGCGTGCGGCCTCAATTTTTCCAGGGGGGCTGCCAGGCACCTATACAACAAGTTGCCCGCGCACAGCCTGTTTGCAGACGGGACAGGTGGTATGCCCACGAAGCCAGGCCTGAATCGCCGCCGTTTCGAACAGGTGGAAACATGAAGTAGCAGTGACAGAGGCGCATTCTTGAAAGGGGGTCATTGTGATGGAACACGACTCCCCTTTTTGGATGGCATCTTGTTTGAGAAGTTCCAGCACATACTTTGGAGCGAACGGGCTTGCAGGGGTGGGGGGAGGGGCCCCTGGGGCTGGAGCAGAGGGGCGAGGGGCTGCCGACACAATCGTCGGCAAACGAACAGGCATTCGCACCGGTGCAAGGCTTCGCCGAATCGCTTCCTCAAAATCCGCCGCCTCTTGGTCACGCGATGACACCGCGCGTATGGCAGGTGCTGCAGTATCCGGTGTCCACCCCCTTCGAATCGTCTCATCTGCCATGAGCATCTGCGGCGCTTGCAGCATACTCTGCACACGCATACGCTCCGTCATCTGTATGACCTGGCGCGCCGAGCATTCCTCGCGCGTATCGCCATCGACTTGATAGAGGTAACGTCCCTGAATGAGTGTAGGCTCGACAAATCCCATCACTGGAATCCACGCCTGTTGCACTTCATACCAGAGAGAAGTGCGTGTACGCCACATGGCTGTAAGAATCGGTTCACCCGATTCCTGCTTCAGCACTACCCTTTTTGGACTCAGCTCAAAAGGGGGGTCCACGCGCATCTGCATGCGCATGGCACGGCGCTGTTCTCCAAGCGTGACAGAAGGACGAATGGCCCTATACCAGGGAACCACTTCGCCTGACTGACTCGAAAACGCTGCATGTTTCTTGTAGGTAAGACTAAGAATCTTGTAGCGGTCCTGTGTGTATTGTTTCCCTGTTTGTCTTGGACCTTCCAAGGTATCATCGAACACTGCATAATACTGCGTATCACCGATGCCAGGTCGAGAGAACATCTTTGCTGATTGTGGGGTTGCTTAAAAAGGGAGGGGCTTGCGCGCTTCAATTTGTTTACGACCGAAGCCAATGCGGCTTGTGGCGGGCCGTATAGGTGAGAATCCCACGGACCTGGCCCTTATTGAGCTTGTAGTAGGCACGATAGGCAGCAATGGAGTTCCCGCGACGCCGATATTCCTCGGGCATGGCCTGTGCAGGGGTCGTCCAGCCTTTCCGCGGAATCTGCGGAGGAGGATGTGCATAGAGCCAATAGATGTGCTCCTCACAGGAGTGGGTGCCTCCAAAGCGATGGCTGAACTCTTCACAGAGGGCCATACCGAACTCACAGAGCCATTTGTAGTTGGTGAGACTCTCGCGCGTCCAAATGGCACAGGGGTGCTTCGGATTGCGAATGGAGAGGTAGCCACGCTGGGCAGGATTGCTGGCGAGGGTGGGAGCGTTCGAGAAGTCAGGTGCGACGCCAGCGGCAGCAGCCAGCACCCAGTGGGCCGTGTAGAGGAGCTGCGCAGTCTCGAGAATCATTTTGACGACATGCTTGTCACAATGCCAGCGCGCACAGCGCGAGGGGCGATGAGACAAATAGAAGATGTTCATGGTTACTTGCTGCAGGAACGGGTAAGGTTGCTACAAAGGATGAGGACGATAGGTGGGGCGCAGCCCACATCAATTTTTCACCGGCACATCCGCATAGGGCTTCATGACAGCAAGGAGCGCGTCCTGTTTGTCAGCCCCATACATTCCTGGAAAGTGAAGGAAGGCAGGACCTGCTGCCGTTCCTTCGTCAGCAGCTCGAGACCTGTCCCCTAACTTTGTTCGGAAGACAGCGCCTTCCACGTCAATGTCAGCACGGCTCGGATTGGCAGCAAGGACTTTGCCGAGCGCACGCTGGTCGTCGCTGTCTCCTGTGGCAAGGGCATCGCGATATAAGGCAGCAAGGGCGCCGGCGCGCCCCATGACAGCCCCTCCGTTCAAAAAGACAGGAAGACTGTCTCGATGCATCACACTGCCTGGCTCGTTCAGTCGGTCAGGAACAGGCACAAGGGCTGCCTCAATCGCTGCCTTCTCTCCTGCCTTTGTGGCAGGATTGACAGTATACCAGGCCAGCTGTTCACGAGCACAGTTTGTGATACAGACAGGCTCTGCGCTGAAGAGGATAGGGGCGTTCGCTGCCCTTGGGCGTCGAAGGAACTTTTCCGTTGCCTTGGAGACATGGAGAATGGCTAGAGCATCGTAGCCATCGAGAAAGGCAATGAGCCTATCAGGAGGTTCGGCAGCTGCCGCTGCCTCATACGCACGCATCCGCTCTTGGAATCCACGCCATGGCTGGCCCTGTCCGAGGTATTTTGCTTCGTATTCCCCCTTTTGAAGAGAGTTGTGGAGAGCTTGAAAGGTGGGCGTATGAAGATTTGCATAGACAAAGACTTTGAGGGGGGTTGGGGCTGCGGCGGGTGCATCACCACCCCCTCGCTGTTGGTCGAGCTGGGTCACGACCGATTTGCCTGCCGTCGCCTGGTCCGGATGGACAATGGCCGGCTGCACCAGATACATATTCAGCTTGTCGGCGAATTTGTTCAGCTGAATGTCGGGCACATCGAGCATGTGCTCCATCGTTGGCAGAATCTTGCTTGCCACAGAGGAGTTCTTGACAATGAAGGCCCAAATACCCCAGTTCTTCATCGCAGTCATGTCGCGTTCCAGCTTCATAATGTGGGGGGTCACCATTCGGCCTTCCTGGCGGAACTTGTCGAGAAAGAGGAAGTCCCAATCGGCGGGAAGTTCAGGTATAATGGCCGCAAGGCGACTGTGGAAATCGGGCGGTATGACCACATCATCTTCAAAGATGAGAGTCGCGGTTCCCGCATTGCCTGCTTGAGTCCGTTTCGCAATGTGCTCCATCAGGTTGCGATGGGCCAAGAAGGCCCCTATGACACCGAGATTGAATGTGGCTCCTGTCCTGTCTTTGTAGTGGGTAGTGCCAACTCCCATGAGAGGAAGTTTGTCCCGCTCTTGAGGAGTAATCTTCACGCCTGGAAAGGGTTGGAGCGGCACGCCGGCTGCTGCCGCATGCGCCTTGATGCGCTGGAAGCGCTCGGGGAACTCGGGCATCGTGATGGCATAGGCCTCTTTGTAGAGGGGAGGTTGGGGCTGCTGCGGCTGTGGACCAGAAGCCCCTCCTCGTAAGTTGAATCGCACACGGCGTGTGCGGCGTCCGTGCCGCAGGCACGGCAATAGCCCGCCACGCGGGCGTCTTGTTTGTCTACGTTGTTTGACCCTCTTTCGGGTGGAGCGTCTTCTCGCTGCCATCCTATCCTACAAAGGAAGGGGGTTTGTTCGTAGCTCCCACGAATGATTGTAAAAATTGACTTGCGATACTACGCCTCGAAGGAATATACAACTCTATCTTTCTAGAGCAATATGGAAGACCAATCTGAAGCAGCCCCCAAGCACTATCTCAGCGGGCGCGAGAACTGGCAGGCAGGCGCCATAGCCGGTGGCTCCAAAACCCGTGACGATGTTGCCGATGTGATTCGTGCACACCTCGACAGTATCCACCCTGGAGAGTTTGAGGTCACAAAGGAGCCTACCGACCTCAAGCAGCTCTATTACTATCACGATTGGAAGCAGCGGCCTGATGCCTACGGGCCTACTGAAGAGGTATGGTGGGACGCGGACAGCCGTCAGTTCCTTACGCGACGGACTGGAAAGACAGTGCCCGCCACTGGCGGAGGCTGCACACCCGATGTGAAGATTCGCTGCAAGGCCACTGGGCGGGCTTACTTCATCGAGTGCAAGCATCAGAATGATGCTGGCAATGCACATGAACGCGCGGCCAAGTATGCCACACCCTCTATCGTGGGGCTCATCCAAGAGATGATGGGGTGCAGCTATCACCCTGTCGGCTATCTCTTCTCTGGGACAATGGTCGACAAGAAAAAGTATCAGCTGGAACTCCGTGCCACCTTTGCCTTTGCAGGAGACCACCTCTTCCTCTGGGACGCCGCACGCACGCCGGCGGCCGTCTCACAATGGGTGGAGCGGGTGGTCGTGCCCCTCTTACGCTAAAAAGGGGGTGGGCCGCGCCTCCGCGCTCGTGCCGCCAAATTTGAATGGCTCACCGCACCCCCTTTTTGCATCATACAACTCGCCCATATGCATACTACCCATGGCGTCAAATACATTGGCAGCAAAGCTGCCCTCCTTGAAGAGATTCACTCCTTTATCTCCTCCCAGCTCCCCCCCACGGTTACAGGGGCGGCTCGCACCCTCCTCGATGTCTTCACCGGCACCACTCGGGTCGCCCAGAGTTTTCGCGCAGCCGGCTGGACCGTTACCAGTTCCGACCTGTCTTGGGCCTCCGAAGCCTATGCCCACGCCTTCCTACTTCGAACCCCCAGCAGTTCCGCGCGGATTCCCGCGCTTCTCAGCGAACTGGTCCGCATAGCGGATACGTCACCGGCCGACACCCTACCTGGGTGGATTACGTCCAACTATTGCGATGTTGTTACGCCCGATGGAGGCATCGTCAAGATGTGGAAACCTGAAAATGGGCGGAAGGCCGATGTGATTCGCGACACGATTGCGGCGTGGGAAGCTGCTGGAACGGTCTCGCATCACGAGGCCATGATTCTCGTCGCCTGTCTCATCTTTGCGCTCGACAAAGTTGATTCGTCGGTAGGAGTGCAACAAGCGTATCTGAAGACGTGGGCGGCACGGGCAAAGAATCCGCTGGTCCTGGAAGACCTGCCCTATCCTGATGGCCCAGCAGGCCAACACTTGGTAGGAGATGCGCTCCAACTCACCTATCCGAGTGCCTCGGTGGCATACCTAGACCCTCCCTATTCGGCCCATTCCTATGCGACCTACTATCACATCTGGGACAGCATTACCCGCTGGGACAAGCCTGCTGTGGGCCTGAAAACGAATCGGCGCATTGACCGTGTAAGTGGCGCAGAAGAGTTTGACGCGGGGATGCAGTCACCCTGGAACGCAAAAGGGAAGGCACTGGGGGCCTTCATGGCACTGGTGGCGCGGCTTCCTACGCGCTACGTCTGCATCAGTTACAATGATGAAAGTCTTGTTCCGTTGGAGACCCTGGAAGGAGCTCTAAAGGAGAAGTATGGTGCGGGGGCTGTGACTGTGAAGCGCATTCCCTACAAGCGCAACATCATGTGCCAGATTGGCAATGCGGAGGCGAAAGCTGCAGAAGGAGATGCAAAAACGGAGAACCATGAGGTGTTGATTTGGGTGAATAAGACGGTTTCTGCGCCGCAGGCGAGTCCCCCCTAATCAGTGCGAATCGTTTTCCCCTCCGTATCGAGTACATAGGACCCCGTAGTCCGATTCTGCCGAAAGAGTTCCGTATCGCCTGCAGGGCAGAGAATAGGTTGTTTGAGCGCCTTCGCCACGAAGGCATAGAGCATATCCACAGGGATACACAACCCTTTTTTCGTTGTATATTCATACGACCCCACAAACTTTTTCACGAACTCAATACTCATCAGCAGCGCATGGGACCCGTTAAAGCGTGTGCAGGCTTTCACATGTGAGGTCAGCCGTTTTCCATCATATGTTCCACTGGAGCTCAAGAGGAGGAAGTCACGCGTGCCGCGGACTCCGAATTCGGCCGCGAGCCTGCTGACATCGGCGAGATAGGCCTTGAGTGCCTCCGTGCTATAGGTAGCACTCGGCATACAGTCATCTTCAAATATCACCACATGCGTTTTGCCCATCATCTTTGCCACATTGGCAACGCTCACATGGCTGACGAGGCATCCCACCTCTCCAGCTGTGCGAGGTACCTTGGGATTGAATACACAGCCCACCGGATGCCCCTCATCAACCATCTCCTTTCCCTCTGTGGCATCCGTGATTAGCAGTCCAGCCCCTAAGGCAGTCTTCAGTGCACGTATATTCTCCTCGCGCTCCGTCGCCCTCTTGAGATGAATGAGTTCACATGCGATGGAATCTGCCGGCTGTCCAACAAATTCTGCAATCGCGTCGAGAAAGGGTTGTGGCGGGGCGACAGCGTTCATGACACTGTTTCCATTTGAGCGTTTAGGTCGGTCCTTTCCTCCCCTACGCCACGTTACCTGCCGATACGGTAATCCGTTTCGTATCACAATAGGTGAGGCCATGCAACTCTGCGAACTGGTCCGGATTAAATTGTGGGCGTTTGTCCACGCGCACAGACAGACGGGCGGCTTGTTTGTAGAGGCCGAATATGTAGCGATGGGTGCCGCTGCCTGCGGGAGGAGTAGGAGGCACCCAAGACATAGCCGTCTCTCCTGTGACAGGCGTGCTGCCTGTGCAGTTCACCACGAGCCAATGAAGATAGGAGCTGCCAGCGGAGGGAGCGTCCGGATCCCATACGATAAGTGTATACAAGGCAGCGGGGCTGTCACTGCCTCTACAGCCACCCCACTCGACTGTCGGTTGGGAGGCAGTGGCATCCTGTGTGGCAGCGACTCCCTCCTCTGTAGCAGTCACACCAGTCTGAGGCCAACTTACTGAAAAGGTAGGCAGGGCTGTCGCCGCTGCCCCCTTTTGAGTCACCCGCCTACGACGCCGTAGCCCACATACACGTCCTCTACGTGAGCGTGTGCGACGCCTCCCTTTCACGGCCATTCCTATTCCTAGCAGCCATAAAGTGAGCAGAGCATGGTGGTCCATTTAATAAACTCCGCATAGGCCATCTGTTGTCCTCCGCGCACTCGAATCGCCTTCTTCATAGGGATGTCAAGAGCCCGCACTGTGCTGCGGATGTTCACACCTTTATAGGCAGCGGCGAGACCCTCGAGCGGATAGATAGGTTTGCCGTGGGATTCATTCACCCAGTTGTGGAGTTCCCAGAACCAGCGGCGGATATAGTCGCGCAGGGACTCGTAGGGGAGTTCCATGAGAACTTTGTCGACAGGATGCTCGCGGAGATAGGAATCGTAGTGGTCCTTGCACGATGGGCACGGAATCATTTTGCCGAGGGCCTGGAAGAACTTGACAAGGGCGCGGCGTTCATCCATTTGAAAGAGGGGGAAGGCGACGGTGCCGACACGTTCGGCCACGCCATGAAGAAGAGTCCATAAGATTGGTCCCCACTCCGATGAATCCGGATAGAGTTCCGGAGGAAGTTGACAGGCACACGGCATTTGCTGTTGCACGGTCCTATTAAGAATAGGGCGGTGCAAGCGCATTCAATAGGGCATTCAAATGGGTGATCAGGCCATTCTACTAGCGCAGGCTACTTATGTTAAGCAGCCTACTCTATTAGCCAAAGCGATACGTTTAAAATATTCCTAAGTCATCAACCGCATTGGAGGCTGATGACTAAATCTCATCTTAACGTAACTGCATTGGAAGATACCCTTGTTCGTATATCCCTCGTTTCACACACTGCATAGATTCGTTCATTTTAAGCAAAATGATAAGGGGGTTGCTGCAGGCAATGTTCGGGAGAAACGAGGGGGGGACAGACTGCATAGTTACATTATATGTTCATAATCATGAGCATTGTAAGGGTTGCTGTGAGCAGTCTTAGAGGATGTGCAGGCTACATCTGGGGGTTCAAGTTACAGTTGATTAGGATTTGCTGCAGGTAGCCTTTAGAGGAAGGGCCGCGAGTCGGATACCGACCCGCCTGCCCACCTCCCACGAATGAAGAGAGGAGGCGGGCTTTAGGCCTCCGAGGCAGCATCCGAGTCTTCGGCATCGGTGGCGGGCTCCGCATAATTCACGCGCGAGCGCCGCGGGCGGAGATTGTAGGCGGGGGTTGTGACAATACGATTACGCTCATGTTTGCCGGCCGATACGTCCACGATGAGTTTGGTATGGGTGGTTGCAGGGCCACCAAAGAACCAGCTGAAGATACTTGTGCGGCGAGTGGGGCAGAGTCCAGAAAAGGAGGGCATCGGATACTAGCTGAATAGGGTGCGGAGGGTTTAAGCACAAAATCGGATCCTATAGTAGAACCCCCCATCGATGCCAAAATGTCGCCTCTTTGCACAAACAGTTCATCCTCTCCCCATGTGATTCGCCCTTTAGAGGGAAGCGACTTCGATGCTCTCGTAGAGCTCTTCAAAGTGGTCTTCCCGATTAAATACAAGAATGAGTTTCTCGACGCATGGCTTGCGCGGAATCCTCAGCACTGCCTCGGCGCGTTTGGCACCGACGGACAGCTTCTTGCTTTCATTATCAGCACGCAAAAGGGGGATGGCCTTTTGCAAATCGAGTTTCTCGGCGTGAGCCCTTTGTGTCAGCGTGGTGGAGTTGGCACTGTACTCTTGGGCAAGGTACTGGATTTTTGTCGCAAGACAAACTCTCGTGCAACGCTTGTTCCAGTTAATGATCCTCGAATCATTTCCTGGTACAAAAAACACGGCTTTGACTTTTACGGTTCGCCGAAAGTCTCTCCCTATACAGGGGATTTGGAACACGCCATGATATTCTCTGCGGGCGCGGTTGCGTAAAATTGAGGATGCGTGTGCTGCATAGGGCTGGTATCAATCGAGCCACCCTTTTCAGCTTTACGCTTCACTACGCAGCCATCATGAACGCGCTCGCCCAACAGCTCACCACAATCATCACCATCTTCACGACGGACTGGTTCAATACGGGAAACCGTGTGCTTGATTCCAGCATGGTAGCCATCACCGTGGGAGCCATTACCCTCTACGGAAACTACCTGCGCGAAAACTGGGCGCGCCTCTGGAATCAGTGGGTCTATTGGTGGTATGACATGAAACACCGCCCTCACGAGCTGGACCGCGCGCCCTATATCATTCCGCGTGTATTTACGGAAGACATGGCTGCGCGAATGGATGTAAGTGGATACTATTATACTCCTTCATATTATTATCCATGTAATCGTCGCGACCGCCTGAAAGGGCTGACTAGTAATACTGAGCAATACTTCTCCTATATTGACCAATATTTACAAATGGTTCATACACCACATGTCAAAAAAGAAAATGGTGGGAAGTATGTATTTGCACCTCTAAAGGATAGAGACCATTATGTAAAAACACTTGAGGGTGGACTATATCCAGTCGCGGTCACACAATCTGGAGAGATTCTCTATTATTCTACTGCGCATTATATGGTCTCCTTCTCGTATAATGCTGCGTGTTACGATGAAGCAGACATCTTGGATAGAATCGTGGAAAAAATGGCTCGCGCTGACCTAGAACAAAAGAAGGGAGAAGGTAACCAGCTGAAAATCTTCGTGCCCTCGCTCAATGATAGAAAAGAAGTGAACGCTATTCAGCCAGTCGGCCCCATTAGCTCAAAAAAGACATTTGACAGTCTCTTCTTTGAGCAAAAGCCCGCACTCACGAGCCTCCTCAAGAAGTTCAAGGACAAGACCCTCTATCCTCCTCATGTATGCATGGATACAAAACTCGGCATTCTCCTCTATGGTCCTCCTGGAACTGGAAAGACGGGCACAATCAGTGCCATTGCCAATGAACTCCAACGCAACATCGTCATGATTAACTTCGCAGAGATTCGACTCTGCAAGGACTTGGACCGAATTCTTGACCCTCTTAAGAACCCCTACAAGGACTATGTGTTCGTCTTTGATGAACTCGACTGTATCCTTGATGCCCTCGGTGAACTCAAAAAGGACGAGGGGCCCGCGAATGATTGGGGAACGATGCTCCTCGCTGCAGAAGGGGAGGAACGGAAACAGATCATTGACATGATGCGTGGTGCTCGTTCCTTCAAGCCCGATGCGACGATTGACATGGCCTACCTTCTTCAAAAGCTGGACGGGCTGGTCTCAGCAGAGGACCGTGTCATCGTTGCCACGACCAACAATCCTGATAAAATCAATCCTGCCCTGCTCCGACCTGGGCGGTTTGACCTCAAACTCTGCCTCGGACCTTGCAGCCGCACAATGCTTGCCGACATCCTTGCCTATTACTACAAAGGGGTGGAGGGGGTTCGGGAGGCAGTAATGGAGGCAAAGCTCCCTGAATACGCCATTACTCCTCTTGAGCTCATGAATCGTGCCATGCAGGCCGAGGGGATTGATGCACTTCTCGCGGATCTTCGTGCGACACTCCGGACCCCAGTGCGTCGTCCTCTGAGTCGCGAGCGTTAGAGGTTCGGCGGATTCTAACGAGGAAGGTAGTGGATGATATGAAGCTCATTTTTGTTAGCTTCCACCGTGAGTGGGTTCGTGAAATCAAGCAGCTCTTTCCTGAGGCAGAGGCCATTTGCGGGGATGTGCAGCAGGTCGCACGCGAGCGCACGGCCTTCGTATCCCCCGCCAACTGTCTCGGCTTCATGGACGGTGGCATCGACCTTGTCTACAGCAAAACCATGTTTCCAGGCTGCGAGAAAAAGGTCAAGCGGAAGATTCTGGAGCTTGGATTCAAAACTCTGCTGGGGCGCCCCTACCTGCCCATCGGCTCCGCCTTTTGCGTGCCTGTAGGCACTGCTGAGCAAGCAACCGGTCTCATCTGTGCTCCTACCATGTTTCTGCCACACAACGTCAGCAAAACGCAGAACGCGTACCATTCCTTTTTCGCTGCCTTGGCCGTCTTCGCAAAAATGGAAGGGGCCTATGACACTCTTGTCGTCACAAGTCATTGTTGTGGATACGGCTGTATGGAGCCGGCGGTATCGGCCCAACAAATGCGGGAGGCGTATGACGATTGGGTCGAGGGACGCAGGCCGCACGATGCGGCGGGTGTAGGGGCTAAGGATACTGTCTTGCTGCCACTCGTCAATGAGGAGCAGCCAGACAATTATGACAATCGCGAAATCAAAGTGATTAGCGTGGAACGACTCATGGCCGCTGCAAAGGAGGATGTAGAGAGCTCCTAGATGACCCCTCTCCAGCCCCCTTCCAGCCATTCACGCACGCGCTTGCGCACAGGTTCATAGCGCGGTGCATCCAGTTGTAGGCGCAAGACCTCAAGGGGCGTAATGGCCCGCGGGCCTTCTTCGCACAACACTTGAAAGAGGGAAGGACTCCAGCCGCTCAGCGTCAGCACTCCTTCTTCGGTGGCAGCAGCCTGATGATTGTTGCTGTAGCTTGCCGCCACGTTCCAGATGACAATGCGGGGCGCAGGCCAAGCGGCCGCATCGCCGTGCACATCTTCGCTCGCTCGGCGGAAGGCTTCACGCAGCATTTGTGCATGCGTTTGCTTCGGGGCCGTTTGGACATTGTGGCGATAGGTGTTGCCGGTATAGCGGGAGCTGTGCGCCGACGAGCAGGCTTGGTCGAAGCCCATATCCGTGACGACAATCAGATTCTTCGGTGCAGCGCCAGCGGGCGCACGCGTGGCCTTGAGTTGACGAATGATTTCTTCGCCCGCCGCCTGGAAATCCGTGGAGGTTCCTTGGCCGAGTTGCCTGTTCCTGCAGAGGTATGCCAATTGCTCCGTAAGAGTCTTGGCCTCCGCGGGGAACACACACCACTGTGGCTTCGAATCAAACGTGAGGAAGCGGCCTTGGAACCCCTCTCCAGCAGCGGCTGAACCGAGCAGGCCCATGGCGAGCGAGACGAAATAGGGGTCGTCATTGCCAGGCATCCCCATCATCATGGAGCCACTGAAATCGCACATGAAGAGGGATGAGCCGAGGCCGCCGCTGGCTCGCGCCTTGGCAACCATCTGGTCCCAGACCGCATTGAGCGAGTTCGCCTCATCAGGCGTCATAGCGTTCGTCTCAAGAAGGCGCCACGCCTTGCGCACGAGTTCATGCGGATACAGAGTCTCCGCCCCGCTAATCTTCACCTCCCCCTTTGCAGCCGCGGAGAAAAAGTTCTGAAAGGCCTGGCGACAGGCCATCCGTTTCAAGTTCTCGGGGCGGCGGAGAACCGGCTCGAGTTCCTTCGGCCTGTGGACAGGTTCATTCAGATACGCCTTCTTCTTGAGTTCCCGTGCCCGTGCAGGGACGCGCTTGGGTTCAATCTCGTCCCACCGGTCCGCACATTCGAGCACCTCTACCGTCTTCAGATGGGCGTTGAGCGCTGCGAGGCGCTTACGATAGGCCGCCATGATGGCAGAGTGTTTGAGGGCTACTGCACCCTTTCCGGGTGGATTGGCTTCGAACAGCACCCGCGCGAAATCAGACGCCATCGCGCCCCCCGCTTTTCCCTCTCGCGGAGCCCACTTGCCCAAGAGGGAGATGGAGGCGTCGCCGCCGAGCCCCATCTTGACTTCATCCGCCCTCAGTTGCACGGCCGCCTCCTTCAAAGCCGCCCCCTTCAGCTCAGGAATCTGCCCCGCCAGCGTGAAGATATCATCCCAGGAACCGTAGGTGGGAACAAGGCTGAGCACAGCCTCCACAAGACTGGGACTATGTGCGTGAATCACGCGCATCATCGTGTGAAACAGGGCACGCTCTCCTTTTCCGCCACGGACGTCGCGCGCTTGAAAGGCCATGGTGACAGCATCGGTGATGTGTTCATTGGAGCCACTGGAAAGGAGGGTGGTGAGTTGTGCGGCGATGGAGGACGCATCGGCGCCGCGCACAAGTTGGGTCGAGAGGGCTACACGGATATCGCCAACGCCGGCATTCGTATAGACTGTGGATCCCTTGATGCCTTGCGTAAAAGGGGGGATATCTCCCCCTACAAAACAATGCGCTCCTCCGCAACTGTGGCACGTGCTGTCTTCGCTCGATACAGACATTCTCTACAGAGGAGAAGGTTGGGGAAGTTTAGGCGGGCCCTAGCGACGACGGGTGCTTGCGCTACCACTACGACTGCGGCTGCTTGCGCTGCGGCTGCGACGGCGAGTGCGACTACGTGCACTGTTGCTCTGACATTCGTCCGCAGTATATTCAACAGGGCTATTTGGTTGATTTCTCATGATGCAAATGTAGTCATTTGCAATCTTTTTAGCCACACGAACGAGCTTTTTAAACTCATCGCGGTCGTGGCGAGGATTCTCTTGTTGCTTTTCATCATCACTCAGTTCTACTTGCCAAAAATGCATGACCTCGCGCATTTCAGAAAGAACATTACGGCGGCGTTGGCGAAAGGCTAGATGCCCTGCACGCGACACATGTCCTGGTTCACGATAGGTATCTCGAAAACTCCTGACAGTCGTATGAAACCTACCGACTCGCTCAGCATATTCTTGCATGCGTGCAGTATCAATATGAACTGTTACCATTCTACTCTAGAGTAAGATACAGATGTCAGGTTGGCCTCCTGGAAGCTGTTGTGCGAATGCCGACTTCGCCTTTCTGGACAACGGCCTACAAGTTCGCGAACTGGACATGCAGGATGATTCCCATGTCTACCTCTTCTTCCCCTATCGAGCCATCCAGGCCGTCCGATACTTCTACAGCCGCAATGAACGTGAAGCAGCCATCAGCGTCTGGGTGCACGCCAATGGCACACCGGGCGCAGGAGGCCTCTCCTTCCGCTGGCGATTCCGGTGCGATTGTGCTGAGACAGGGCGGGCCAAATATGACGAACTCGTCCGCCGGCTGCCCTAAAAGGGTGTGAACAGGCCGCTGCTATAACAGAATGTACACCCCATCACTTCACTCGGATCCTTTCCAACAGGCTCCAACTGAATCGGGCTCGGCTCTACCCACCCTGTTTGTACCCACGGTTTCGACTCTGCGGTCTCGCGCTCCAGGTGGGTTTTATAGGTAGTATACGTCGCATTGATTTCTTTGACTCGTTCCGGTGTATAATATGCATCGTAGAAGGCCTTGATTTCCTCGATTGTTGTAGCCTTTGCTGCGGAGAGAGTTGTCATTGTCGAGGGGGTATCGGAAGAGAGGGGCGATGCCATTGCTTCTACTAAAAAGGGGTTGGAGTGTCAAGGCTCCAATTTTATGGAAAAAGTGGTCTAGCCGCTGCCTGACGCAGCCTGCCTTGCAGACCCCTTTTTAGTATCCAGGCGGCACGTAGCAGGTCGGCTCCGAACGCGTCACAATAGAGAGGCTAATCATGACTGCAACAACGAAGGCCGCCACGAGGAATCCCGTGATAGTCGCATTCATTTCATTCATGTGACTGAGACGGCGCGCGACCCGTTTGAGCTTTCGGCGGAGCACCTTGTCTCGCGGGGTGGGGGCTTCAAGCTCATGGCGAAGCTCGGCAATCGTGTCATCAAGCCGTTCAATCGTGGCATCAAGGTGCTGAATAAGCTCCTTCTTATCGCGAAGCGTATCCTTGAGGGTCTCAATCTCGTGGTCGCGGTTATCAATCATACCGACAATAAAGAGGGCTGCAACAATCACGCTGAGGACAACTCCACCCGTAAGATAGGAGCTCCAGTTGGAAGGCGCAGACTCCATTTCGTAAGGGTCAGCAAAGAAGCTATGCATGGTATACATGGTTGGAAGGGGCTAGAAAGGCGGAGGTTCGAGCGGATGAAGGCTGCTGGGGCGGCGGCCGCCCTCAATTTTTACTCCGAACCGCCGCGCCACGCGAGCCCAAACACTGTGCGTGCACCTTTGCTCCAGGCCGCCTCTTGAAATACTTCTTCGCGCAGCCCGCGGACGAACTTGTCCGAGAAGGCCGCCGGTGTCGCTGCCTTGGCCCGTTCCAGAAGGTCCTTCACTTCAATGTGGGCGGACGACTGGACTTCCGCGTGCGCAAGCAGCCACTTGATGAACTCCCGTTCCCGTTCCCCGCTGAAGAGGGAGAGGCGTTCCTTGCGGAACACCGCCAGGGGCAGCTCCATGGCCTCCGCCTCCGTCACTTGCGCGACTTCTGTATCGCTACCCATGGCAACGCGGAGCATACTCGTCAGCTGGTTCTCCGCTTCCAGAATGTAGCCTTGGAACTCGGCGAACATGGCATCCGTGCGCTTGCGGTGTCCCACGAGAGCATTCTTGTGCTTCGTCATCGTATCCATGTGCGACTTGAGGAGCTGCGTGATGAGCTGCACATTGTATTGGGCCGCGCGCAGAGCCTCCGATTCCTCCTTTGCCTGCGGGCGCATCGTCTCTGTGGCGTCAAAGAAGGGGCGGAGAGACTGGAGATAGAAGACAGGGTCCTCGCGCGACATGAAGTTCGTGAGATAGAGAATGGGGCGACCGTCGTCGAGGAGCTCCATATCAATGTCCCCTGAGCAGCTGTGGCCGACAATGCCACTGCGGAGAGAGACGAAGACACCCCCGCGCACATCGGGGTGCAGCGCCATATCGCGCTTGAATTTGTCCACTTCCACTTTGCCCACAGGAACCGTATAGTTCTTGACTTCCCAGAAATAGGCAGCGGCGCGGGGGGTGCCAGGATAGCGCGTCATGCGAATATCCCCTGTCTCCCGCTCTTTTCCGACCTGATAGACGTCGCATTCGTAGGCGCGCTTGAGCAGATTCTCCACGAAGGTTTCTCCAAAGGAGCCCTTCTCTTTCGAGGAGGCGGCGGTCTTCGTCATGGACGATTGGAGCGCATCGAACTTGCTAGTGAGGCCCGAAAGGTGTTTGTCCGCGAACTCCTGGAGACGCGTGATTTGGGCATCTTTGGCAGCGAGGAGTTCCGCCACGGATTCGCGCATATCCTTCTGAAGCTGGCTGCGCGTCGTGGTGGCAGCGGCTTCGAGAGCTTCACAGCGGGCCTGGGCGGCTTGGAGAGCCGTCTCTGCCTTTTGGAGTTGCACGCGCAGCTTCGTCCCTTGCTCTTTCATCTGGGCCTCGAACTCCTCCGTAGCCTGTTGAATGGCTTCTGCATGGGTCTCTTGGCGCACGGCATCGACGGCCTTCTTCTGGAGATAGGTCACGGCTTCGGCACCGAGTTTGAGGGCCAGAATCCTGTAATGAGGTGTGGCGCTGTGGTAAAAGGTGGGGAGGTCCGTTCCCGCGGGAAGATACAGTTTCACGGCAACTTCGTGCGGACGTGTGGACATCGGGAGGGCTTTATAGGAGTATGGTGCTGACGCTTTGGGCTGGCTGTGGGTGCAATTGTGGGGCCGCGGCGGCGTGCGCAGCACGCCTACACCGCGGACTGCTTAAATTAAGCAGTCCGCTCTGCTGGCTAGAGCGATAAGTTTACGATATTCCTGTGTCATAACCCGCGAACGCGGGTTATGCTTAGGGACCTCTTAACTTAAGCACTAGTCGGTACCCGCATCCAGCCGGCTGGAAAGAGGTTCGGCTTCGCGGCCCCTATCCAGCGTGCAGGATAGGTCGCCACAGGGGGGGCGGCGAGGATAGCCCCCCACCAACTGAAGGTCGAGTTGGACGTGATAGCAGCGGCCTGGCACAAGCTCAAGAGGAGGAGAGAGACGATTTCATCGCGTTCGTCGACGATTTCTGTGCCGGCGGGGAACCAGGACTGCTCGCGACACCAGTCAACATCATTGGAGAAGACGAGCCATCGGCGGGGAGGACCTTGGGGGCCAGCAGAGGCCTGGACGGCCTGAATGGCTGGCACATAATACTCGGGGCCGAGGAGATGGAATCCTTCGGCCTGGAGTTTGACATAGTCTCCACGGCGCACGTGAATCGATGCGACCGTGTGGGTGGCCTGAATCCGATATTTCACCGCGAGGCCTCGGCGGACCTCTGCAAATCGGGCGAGAAGGTCAGTGCGTATCTGGGCCACGTGAGGGGCAATGGGGGGAAGGCTCTGGAAATAGCCGCCGACCAGAAGCTGTTTGATCTGCGAGTCGACATTGGCAGCTACAGAGGCAGGGTTCCACAAGGCAAATGTATCCTGTTGCCAGACTGTGGCGTCAGTAAGAGGAGTGGGAGTAGGATAGGAATGCCCAAGGGGCATGAGGCCAGCGCGGTAATCACGTGCGGAATGCCCATTGTCTTGTGCAGGCAGAAGAAGGAGCTGCGGCTGCATCCCGCGGCCTTGGAGGGCATCCTGAATGGCGAGGCCGGCGGCATATTGAAAGAGCTGGTTGCCGAGGCCGCCCCAGAGATAGACGTAGAGTCCCTCGGACATTTCTGGTTGATGGCCTAGAAGAAATCTTAGGCGGCCGCTCGATAATCTATGCTTCCACTAAAGATGAGCATGCACGAGGCTGGTCGTATACTCCTTGTCGCGTTCATTCTCGTCCTCTTTTGGGTGGGGGCCTGGGGCGTAGTCGAAGAGGTGTTGACCATGGTGCGAAAAACTGTAGGGGTCAGTCCTCTTCAGTTGTATTTGGCTCTTATGGTAGGAGTCGTGGCCATTGTGCTCCGGTATCCGCACATGCTTGAGCGGTTTTGAGGAGGGGTCGCGTGTGAAAAATTGCCTGCATACCCATCGCCGAACAGAAGGGTATAGAAAGAATGTTTGGCCACTCCGCACGATTTGCCTATGTTGCTGGAACCCTCTTTGGGACCTTTATCGTTGCCCCGATTTTCGGAACTCTTGCATATTCATATGAAGAGTATATCGCATTCACCGCTCCGCATCGCTGGCCTATCAAGAATGACCCTGAGAAGATTCGTTACTATAAAGCGATGAAGGAGCTTGATGAGTTTGAGCAGCAGCCTGCAGGAGAACAGGCCGCGGAAAAGCAGCCGCTCGCCTAAAATTGTGCAACCTAAACCGCAGGTGAGTAGGACTAGATAGAAACAATGGTCCTTACTCGTACCCAAGCCAAAGCCGCCGCAGAAGCCATTGCCTGGAATGGCCCCATGACTCGCTCCAAGGCGGCTGCGCGCAATCGTTGGACTGCCTATGCTACTGACAACACCGTTATCACGATTGAAGATGTTGCTGCCGCAACGATTCTCATGGACCTCAAAGATGGGTGGGTTGATGCACCCGAATCGATTGCCACGCGCCGCCCTCGTCGTAGTTGTCGACGTGATTAGGGGAGAGCTAGGTAAATAAATGGCTGAAAAGGTGGATAGGATGACGCAAGGCATCATCGTATACTCTTTTTGTATAAGACGGACTGGTTAGCGACCTGAGCTCGTCGCCGTCACATCTTTGACGCGCTCCACCCTGCATTCTCGGCAGGTGCAATCATCCTCTTCGGTGCACGTGCACTCGCGACAGACACCGTCGACGGGCACGGGTCCTCGACAGGCGGCGCAGAGGTTGTTTTTGCGCATGAATGTCTCATAGACAGGTGCACAGCTCGGACAGGCACGGTAAAAATGGAGTCCTTCAAAGATACGGAGCGTCAGCAGTGTAATGTCGCGGGGGATTCCACATACGTTGCAAAGATTGGCAGCAGCGACTTGTTTGTCCCAGCTCACTTCATACTGGTGCTGACATGAATCACACCAGCATTCACAGGTCGTCCCACATACTGGCTTGTCAGCATGTTTGCACGGCTCGGTGGGGAGTGCAAGAGTTGTGTCAGCGGCGGACATCTTCTCTAGAGCTGGAAAGGACATGGCTTCACATAGCGCAGCGGCAGCGACACCGCCCTCTAAAGAGACGGAGGCGTGTCGGAAAAGACGGATTTCGATAGAATGGCAATGTCAAGCTCGGAGAGAAACGGTTTCTGAATACGAAGAGCCTCCTGCAGCACTTTTGGAGCCGAAATCGTTCCGTCGGGGCGCTTGAGCTTATGTGTGGCGATGAATTTCTGCAAGAAGTCATAGACATTGCGCGGGGTCATTTCCCCTTTTGGGTTCAGCCACGCATGGCCGCATAAATCAGCAAACACTTTCACGGGGACACGGGCGGCATTGTCCGAGTTTGTAGGGGCAAAGGCAGCGGCGGTGACAGGCACATAAAAAATACCCTCTTCGTTGCAAAACGCGATGAGTTTCGCAAACTCTTCAGGGCTCTTCACGCGGACTTCCACTTTGACGGGCTCTTGGTGCGTGGCAGGAAGCTGCCTATTCATTTGCTAGAGGCTGCGAGTGTTTAGGAGGCGCGATAGGCGCGAAAGGCGGTCTGAATGGCACGGGCTGCGGCCATTGTCTGCTCCACGAGAGAATCGGGTGGGGGAGAGGGAGTGCGTGCACCGTCCCAGGACTCCTGTGCGGCGGCGCCGCCGCTGCCAGCCTCTTCCTCGACAATGACCTCACGCTGCCAAGAGGTAGGGCCCGTGCGTGCCCAACGCACTTCGAGACGCGTGAGGTCGAGGCGAGGAACGGAAGGGGGCGGAGGAGTATCGGCGCGGGCAGCAAAGGCGCGATTGAAGGCAGCCTCTGTGGCGAGCTCGTCCTCTTCTGCAAAGGGGTTGTCGAGTGTGACGCTGGAGGCATCGGTGGCATCATCGTCATCATCGATGAACTTAATCATCTGCGCAGTGGGAATGTCGTCAAGAGTAGACGTCGGTGCCGCGCGGCAGCAGGGACACGAAGAGGACGTTTCACCGGCCGTATACTCCTCTGGAGTGAGGTCGGAGTTCATGTTCTGTTGATAGAACCAGCCTGAGATGCATCGGAGATGAAATGCGTGGGTGCAACCGAGTGTGACGCGGGCGAGGCCGATGGGGTCGAAGCAGATTGCGCACTCCATTCTTTCTTACGGGGAAGGTATGAATGGAAGGGATAGGAGTCAAAAAGGGGGGCACCGCGTGCAATTTTTCACGCGGAGGGTTGTCGTCCTTCGCCGTCTAGGAAAGGGGGAGAGGCCCTGGAATGCGGAGGTTGGCTGGAAAGGGGGTCTGGAGGGGGCCATGTGGGATATACTGAATATAGTGGATGGTGTAGAGGTGCTGAAGAGGGGATGTATTCGGAGGGGCCTCGTCATATCCTACGAGAACGGCTGGAGAGGTGAGGTCGTCGCGACGAGCAATATCGGTCAGCTCGAGGCGGACCACCTGGCGAACCCGAATGTGCCATGAGGCGAGACTCTCAGGCATGCAGTTCGTATAGGCATCATCAAAGGTGAGGGGTGCAGAGAAGCTGATTGCACCGTTCGAGTCGACTCGAATCGTGCGATAGGCCACAGCATCGGGATGAATGTGAATCTGGCGCATGATGACAGAGGGGGGACGGGCGAGGGATGCTGACGAAAAAGAGGGCGGCGGCCCTTCAATTTCAGGGGAACGGGGGTCGTTCCGCCGCCGCACCCTTTAGGAAATGCTATCGCAACCGTCATCCTCATCCTCTTCAGGTCCGACGCTGAATGCATCATCCTCCGAAGCGTAGTCGCCTGGAAGGACGGTCGCAGCGGCACGAGGGACAGAGGCAGGGGGCACATAGGTAGGCCCCATAATCTCCTCCATCTCCTCACGGGCCTTGTGTGCGGCCTCCGTTTCAGCCTGACGGGCCGTGAAGTCTGCGAACCACGCCTTTCGTGCCGCCCCCTGCTCAGTAGGGGGGAGGGAGAGAACAGCCCACCCATTTCGCTCGAGCTGCTCGCGCGTCATAAGCTGTGGGTCCGTTGGCTCTGCTTCATAGAGGCCAAGTCGCTCGGCCTCCTCGCGCTTAATCCGCTCTTCAATCACCTGTTTGAAGTTGGTGACCTTAGAGGCAGAAGAGGTTGGCGTCGCGGGAGCGGGCTCGGTGTCGAGAGCTGCGAACTGGTTGGTGGAAGCTGCTCCAGGCGTAGAGGGGGTAGGCGTCGCGGGGGCGCCAGTCGTATCGGGGTGGAATCGAGTTCGAATCTGGGTCCAAGAGGCACTTCCGCTGACGGTGGACTTGGGAGTGCCGGCAGCGAGTGTGGGGAACTCTTCATGGGAGGAAGAGTTGACGGAGGTAACTGACTTGGGAGTATCTGGAAAGGAGGGGGTGCGGCGCATAGAGGGAGGGACATATCCGCCTGCAGCTGATGCGCGGGTAAGGAACGACTTCGGAGCGGAGGCAGTGGCTGCATCGGCCATTCGAATGGGCGCGAGGACAGCTCCATGGCAGGGCTTTGCAGAGGCAGCAGGGGTAGCAGCAATCGCAGACATTTCTAGCTTTTGTTAGGAGGTAGAAATGGATGTAGGAACGGATCAACCTGGGCGCGGCACTCAATTTTTGCGGCGGGGGGGCGGTCGCGGGATACTATCTATACGATGGTCGTTTGGATAGTATCCGGGTGGTTTGACGTAGAAGTTCCCCACGCCGAATAAAAAATAGCCGTGGCGGGAGTCGAACCCGCAATCTTCCGCTTAGGAGGCGAACGCATTGTCCATTGTGCTACACGACTGATGGGAACGAAGCCGTTCCCCTGTGCCCCTTCGAAGATGAAGCGGCGGGAAACCCGCCGCGTATATGTAAGGGGGGCGCTGGGCTTGGGGGCCCTACCATGCGCCTAGATAGTGAAGAGGGGGTGGTGTTTAGGTAGAGGAGGAAGCAGCCTTCTTCGCCTTGCGCTCGGCCACCTTGGCATCATGCGCAGCACGCTCCTCTGGAGTCATATCAGCGAGCTTCTTCGGGCCACGCTTCTTGGTTGCCTCTGGGGCTGCTGCCGCTGCCGTTGCGCCCGCGTCTGCGTCGGCTGGAGAGGGCGGGGCTGCTGCTGCCGCCTTTGCAGCTGCCTGCTTGCTCACCTCAGGAGGAGTCCAGGTGGAGAGGGTCTCGAGGATGTCTGCATCCACCCACTCATCGTAGGGCTTCACTGCCTTGAGAGAAGAGGCGAACTGCTTTACCACAACCGTGGGCATCTTGGACTCCTTCTCGACGCCATCGGCGGCCTCCTTCTCACGAATCACCTTCTCAACACGAGTGCTGAAGAGAATCCACTCATTGGGAGGACGCTTCTCCTTGGGAGGGGCGTTGGGGTCGACGACCTTCTTCGGCTTACGACCACGCTTCTTAGGCGTATCGTCTGCAGAAGAGAGGGCGACTGGGACAGGGGCAAGCGCGGCAGCACCGCCGGCAGAGGGAGGGGCAGCGAGCATCTTCACAAGCTCTGCACGCGCGGCGTCGCTGAGCGCGGCGAACATGGTGTGAGTAATCGTGATGGAAGCCATTTTGTTCTTTTGGAATACTGGATTGCGAGGGCACGACTAAGCACGGGTGAGGTGGTTAGAAGGTATGGAGGTCAGCGATAGGGGTTGGGCGGATTTCAATTTTAGGGGAAAACTTTTTTGGTTCGTAGCATTGTCATTCTAAAGAGAAGGCATACAGAAAGGTATGGGCAGAATATATGATTGTCAAGGAGGACACTGAAAAAAGGGGGTATTCTGCTATGTTGTAGTATGGTATGGCGATTAAGAGCCTGGGTTAGGCGGCTGAGGAGGTGGGTGGAAGAGGTTCTTCATGAGCCTGTAGGTCTGGTAGTAATACTCAAGCTGGTGCTCCGTAGAGAGGATTCCAGTGAATCGCTTCTCACGGAAGGCCGCGTGGTCGTAGGCGGAGAGGATGCGGTGGCGAAGAGTCTCCCAGCGACGAGAGATATCAAGATGACGATATTCCTCGCGCGCCGCATCGTTGACCTCACGGTCCTTGTCGGCGGCGATGCAGTAGAGCATCTTGAGAGTATCAGTGGACTCCTCCTTCAGGCGCGTGGTGAGCTCCGCCCACTCCTCCTCTGTGTAGCGGCGCGTGTTGAGGACCTCGAGGAACTGCTTAAGAGACTGCATTCTGTGTACACACAACTTCGTTCGGGTAAGGAAGGAAGTAGGCGTGAAGGTCGGCGTAGGCTGCACGCCAGCGTTCAATTTTCATCGCCACTTCGCCACATGCAAAAAAAGGGTTCCGCTCCATGCGGATTATAATGGGGGTAGTGCAGTTCCCCTTTAGCGCCGACGACCCGTCTTCGGCATCTCCCATCCATCGGCGAGAACAGGTGCGGGTGCACGGGCAGGCGCCGCCGTGCGCCAAGTCGGGACGGCCGCAGCACCCGTGGGGGCCTTCCAGGTCCGGTTCTTCATCCACTCCTCGTGCCACCCCTCCTCTCCAGGATGAATCCACGGGCACTTGTGCGGGCACTTCTTCTTCTTATCGCGAGGGTCCGTATACTCCCAGGCCCAGCACTCGGACGACACATGCATCGTGGTCGGCTTCGCACCCCCTGTGCTCTTATCACCGACGCAGGAGTAGAGCTTCTTACAGGGGATAGAGGCCTTGCGAGGAGCCTCGCCGCGCTTGAGACCCATCTTGGCGCGGAGCTCCACGAGCTCGGTCTCACGCTCCATACGAGCGGCCTCGAGACGGAGCTTGGCCTCATACTCCGCCTTACGGAGCTTGGCCTCGCGAGCCGCCTTCTGGGCCGGCGTCTCAGCCGCAAGAGCGAGCTGCTCATCCTCATAGGAGAGGTCACCCCACGACATACCCGATGTCACGGCCTGTGTGAAGCTCGCGAGCTCAGGCGTTTGGAGCCGATGAAAGGGGCAGTGGTCTCCATCACAAAGCTCAATAGGGTGGGGAAGGGACATATCAGGGGCCTCATTCACGATGAGCCAGGCGCGCTCAGACTTGTAGCACGCCCAGATGTCGCCGTTCCCCTCGATTGCATCGATGGGAGAGCAGCAGCGGCACGGGGCATTCCCGTTCTCAATATCGGCGAAGAGAACCCAGCAGCGGTAGACGTTGTAATGGTGCATTTTACTCTTGTGTAGGGGCGTTGCGCAACTTAGTTCGGGTTAGGAAGTAAGGAGGCAAAGGTGGGCTAGGGGGCGCGACGGCGTTCAATTTTTGGGGAACGAAGCCGTTCCCCTGAGCCCCTTCGCAGATGAAGCGGCGCTCTGCGCCGCAGAGCTTTTTGCCTGCGGCGCAGGGAGCCAAAAAGAGGGAGTGCGCTAGCGCAGCAGCAGGCGCACTTTGATTCTTCTTCTTGGGGGGTTGTGAGGGTGATTCCGGGTGGTCTAAGAGCGAACTTACTTCGCGGCGATGTTCTTGAGTTCGTGCTGCTTAAGAGAGACGAGGAGTTCCGAGCAGTACCACTCGAGGTCGAGGGCGATTCCATCGGTAGGAGTCACATCACCCGCTCGGATGCACTTGATCATGTCGGTGCACTTCTTTTTGAGAGCCTTGCGCCATGATGCCGCCGCCATCATACTATTGGGGTGGTAGTAGATGTATTCAAAGAGGGTGCGAGCGAGGTGGGCGAGGGGGCGGCGGGACAGGAAGCACGCAGACTTCCACGTGTTATAGAGGCTCAGGAGATTGTAAATATACTCCTCCTCAGAGGCAAGTGTCTTGGCGATGCTCATGCCATGTGTATAGGGGGCGGGAGGAATCAAGAAGTACCCAGCTTCGTCGTCATCTTCCTCCTCGACGACGGCGGGAATGCGAATGCGGGGCGGGGGCGTGGTCATGATGGCGGACATCTTCGTTCGGGTGAGGAAGGAAGAGGGCAAAGGGTGGCGCTTGACGTGCACACCGGTTCAATTTTCAGGAGAGGTGGGCAGACAGCCAAAAAGAGGCGGCCAGCCGCCCACCCCCTTTTTCGTTTCTTCTCTGCGCCCTCTAGCGCCCTGTCCAGCTGATGGCGAGAGAGACGCGGTCGCACTCATAGGCGAGTCGCGCTGCAGCCGTGCGCGAGAAGTGGCCCTGTGCGATGAGGCCGCGATACTCCTCCACTTTCACGCGGACAGCGTTACACATGGGGGCCTTGAGAAGGTTCGGATGGTAGTAGAGGTAGCGGAAGATGGCAGAGGCGACGAGAGCGCGCCGCTTCAGTGTGCGACAGGCCTCAGAGAGGTGGATGAGCTGGGTGATGTAGTCTGCGTCGATATAATCCATATCGTCCATATGCATGTGCTCAGGATAGACAGGCCAGTCAGGAATGTAGAACTCGTAGTCCTCCACCTCCTCAAAGGTGGGGATGCGGATACGCAGAGGCGCAGTGGGGGCAGTGGCGGTGGACATTTTGTGTGTGTGCGTGTGGCGGCAACTTCGTTCGGGTGAGGAAGGAAGAGGGCAGAGGCTGAAAAGGGGGAGGCGGGGGGTTCAATTTTCACGGGGGAGCCAAAAAGGGAGCAGCAACATATCCCTCTTTGACGCCTCCACCCCTTTTCTAGTCGCTATCGTCGTGCGAGAAGCGGCGACGGCGGAGTGTTGTCGAGCCAAACGTAAGAAGCAGGTATTCATCGATGGGGTCCTTTAGAGGAGTGGGGGCAAGGGCGGATGTAGAGCGAGGGACACGGGCAGCACGAGGGCGGCGTTCAGCCGGCGCAACGAACGCCCGTTCAGCGGCCTTATCCGCCAGGCGAGACGAGCGACGGGGAGGTGTCGTCATGGTAGGCAGTCAACTTCATTCGGGTGAGGAAGGAAGAGGGCAAAGGTTGAAAAGGGAGGAGGGAGGGGTTCAATTTTCACAGGGGAGGCGGCCGCACTGAAAAAGACAGTGCATTTGCCCCTTGCCCTTTTTCGCTCCCCCCAGCCCCCAAGCCTCTTACACATACATCTTCTCCAGCACGTCCATCGCCTCCGCAAAGTAAGCACAAGTACAGGCATTCGCCGAATCAATCTGAAGACCCATCCACTCCATCAGAATATACTTTCCATTATCCTCATCGATATAGTAGCTGTTATCCTCATCTTCTACCAGCTCACGATACTCCCATTCCTCCTCATCGGTTGACTCCTCCTTTTGAATCTTATCGTAAAGCTCCTTGGTTCGAGCCGCGCGCTGCTTCATCTTCCGCTGGGTCTCACGTGCCTCCGCCCACTCCGTCCGATAGTTCATCGCAAGAAGGTAGGCGTTCTGCAGAAGGAGATTGAACTTGATGCGTTCATGAATCTTCTTCTTCTCCGCCTTATCGGCCTCGGACTCTTTCATCATTAGCTCGTGAAGCTCATCCAGGACCCCCTTATAGCGCTTCTTAAGCAGCTCTTCATCCCAGATGGTGAAGGGCTGAATGCAGATTGACATCGTGGCCGCCGAGATGTAGCTAGCAGGGGGCGCAGCGGCCGCAGCAGCGACGGCGGTGGAAGCGGACATCGTAAGAGGGGGTTGGTGGGTGTGCGCGACTTCGTTCGGGTGAGGAAGGAAGGGGCAAGGGGTGGCGTGTTGCGCACGCCGGCGTTCAATTTCAGGGGAACGAAGCCGTTCCCCCTCGGCGGCAGAGCCGCCATGGCGACCCCTGCGTAGCAGGGGATAACCGTGCCTGCGGCACGGACAGCTGCAGAGCAGCTGGAGGCTCGCCCCTTCGTAGATGAAGCGGCGCTGACACAAAAAGGAGTTCCGCCGTTGCAGAACTCCTCTTTGGTTTTTGGCAGAGGTATGCTCCTCATGTTACACGCCCTTACATGCCGTTCTGGCGCGCGAGCTCGGTGAGGCCGTCGTCAATGAGCCCGAGGTCGTTGTTGCTGAGGTCCATGTTGTCGTACTCAGGATAGAGCTCCATGAAGAGGGTGAAGGCGAGCCGGCCGCGCTCAATCGTCTCGTGGCAGGGGTTGCGCTGGGCCTCCCCGTAGAGCTCCCAGAGCTCATAGATACCAGCCGTCCTCGCCTGCTCGCGGACGCAGCGGCTGCAGCCGTTGCCCTCAGGAGGATTGCTGCTGCGCCGAAGTCCGAAGCCGGCAGAGGCAATGCGCGAGTGGCGCGGGCAGTCCTCAACGGAGTTGAGGTTTACCCTCGCCCCGCGAGGGTCCTCCTGAGAGGGAAGAGCAGGCGGCGGAGGGGGCGGAGGGATAACGAGGCTGGGGAGAGGCGACGCATCCTCATCATCCTCAGGATTGAGAACGGGACGCGCGGCACGCGACAGGCGCGCAGGAGCCCCAGGCGGTGTGAGAGAGGGGCGCGCCGGCGGCGTGCTGGGGCAGCCTTCCATCGTGTAGCCGAGCTGAGAGGGGTCGCGAGAGGGGCTCATGCGAGGGCTGCTAAGAGGGCTGTGCACGGTAGGGCCCGTGGCAGACATCGTCGCGTAGAGATACGACTCCGCCATCGCCTTCACGCGCGGACGGCCGAGCTCGCGCTCGAGCGCCGTAAGGAGAGAGTAATCGGTAGAGGGGAGGAGGGACATTTTGAAGAGACTTAGAGAGCGGGGCGCGACTTCGTTCTGGTTAGGAAGGAAGAGGGCATAGGCTGAAGAGGAGGTGGAGCGGCGTTCAATTTTGAGGGGGAGGCAGGGCCGTCCAATGAAAAAGACGGCGCCAGAGGCGCCGTTTCACTTAGGAAGGGGCGAGGGGAGCGCTTTCGCTCCCGTAATGAAAAAGAGTGTGCATTCTCTCTTTCCCCCACCCCCTCTTCAGCTTCCCCTCTTCAGTACCCCCCAGTCCCAGCCTTCCTCCGCTCAGCCCGCACCTCCTCTCCGTAGCGAATCATGAACTGCACAACGTCCCAACAGCCGATGTCCTCAAGCATATCCGTGTGCTCCCAGAGGTCAACATCCTCGAACCAAGAGGTCTCGAACTTGCGGACTTCGACCGCCGCACGCCGGCAGCCGCGCTTCTCCGCCGCCGGCGTAGCCGGGTCCTTCGCACGCGCGCAGAGGACGTCGTAGAGCTGCTGGTTATCGGCGACGAGACACTCGTTCGGCGCGAGCTTCAGAATCTTGATCTGCGTCTCGAGACGCTTGATCTCCTCCTCCTTCGCGAACTGTTCCCAGATCTCGTCGGGCTCCGGGTCAGGGACCCACGTGCAGATATAGACGTCCTCGCGGGTCAGCGGGTCCTTCTGTCTGTCCACGCACATGTAGCGGCCGCCGCTCGTATGGGGCGTGGTGCAGCCGCAATCACACGTCTCGATAAACTTCGTAGTCTTCTTAGCAAACATCTTAGCGCGACTTCGTTCTGGTTAGGAAGGAAGAAGGCAAGAGGTGGCGTGCCCAGCACGCCAGCGTTCAATTTTCACAGGGCCGCCCAATGAAAAAGAGTGCATTCTTTTTCCCCCAACCCTCTCACCCCATCCCCTCTTCAGCGCCCACCTCTCCACGGGTAACGATGGATCGCTACAATCCTCCGAATCATCTGCAGACCCCGACCATTCCCAATCTTCTCACGGTCCTCTTCAGTAAAGTGGTACGCACCCTCATCCCACCGTGTAATGAGGCGGGCGGGCGTTGTGCGAACGAACTCTGCTGCAGAGGTGTAGGCATCACGCTCCTTCTTCAGGGTATCATAGATGACCTGGTTCCCTGGGACGAGGCACCTGGTCCGCATCCACGTCTCGAGTTCGGCGAGGATGGTCTCATCTGTCCATCCCTCGAGGCCCTTCTTCTCCTTAAGGAGAGTGGCAAAGTAAAGAATCTCTGTATAGCTCGTCGTATAGTTCCAGCGCATGATGCACCAGACGCGAGCACAGAAGGTAGACCAGGCCTTCCAAGGAGAAGGGATAGGCGCGAAAGCGGCAGGGGCGCCAGTGCCCTTGGCCGCGAGGCGAGCGGAACGACGGAGAGGAGTAGAAGAGGACATTTTCGCGTGTGCACAACTTCGTTCTGGTTAGGAAGGGAGAAGGCAAGAGGTGGCGTGCCCAGCACGCCGAGGTTCAATTTTAGGGGAGCTCCCCTCTTAAAAAGGGTGTGAGAGGATACAATCCTCTTACGTCCTCTCATCCCCACAACGCAAAAAGGGCCCCCGCGGGCCTCTTTCTGGTTTGTTCAGAGGTATGCTCCTCCTGTCCTTACGAGCCCGTGAGGGAAGGACACCGACTTTTCCAGAGCCGTGGTTTTTGCAGAGGTTGCCTCCTCTCTGATTTCGTTCCGCTGGCCTGCTAACCAGTAGGGTGTTGTAAGCACCAGAGTTGTCTCTCTTTACTGAAGCCCTCTCACAGTGTCTTGGCGCCCCTACCGCGCGCCAAGAGGTCAGCACCTCCGGAATGCCAGCCCTTTCGAGCCAGCCCAGGTCGTATCCATCGTCTCGCCTGCCGATTCAGCCCTCATGTGGTCGTGCCGTCCCAGAGTAAGGTTCTACAGACCTCACTCCCAGAGTAGCCAGGTACAGAGTCTTTGCAGAGAGCCACATGCTCTCCAGACCCGCCATACAGCCCCCCTAGACCCGTCAAAGTCGCCTCTCCTCTGATCCCAGTCTCTCGTGAGAGACGTGCCAGACTCAAGAACCCAGTGACCGTCGGTCCTCTGACACCGCCAGAGACGCCACCTGACGCCTCTGGCCGAGCCAGGCGCTTTCGCGCATCTATCTCTGGCAGGGCCTCTGGCATTCAATTTTATTGGCAAATTGACGTCTCAGAGGGCTGCCAGAGGGCTCTGACGACAGGCCAGAGGGCTCTGCCAGAGGGCCTCAGAGGGCTCTGGGGCTCAATTTCCGAATAAAATTGAATGCCAGAGGGCCATGCAGAGGGCCTTCACCTCTCTGGAGGGGAGTGGCCGACGGCGGCCACCCCTCTGGAGGGGCCCTGGGCAGACTCCCAGGTGGACGTGGCAAGCTGGATAGGAGGCCACGACAGACATCAGCGAGAGAGGGGCTGAGTCAGAGTCATTCCGCGGAGAGACAACTCCGTTAGCAAACAACAGGCAGGAGCGGAGGGGTGCCATAAGACCACAGCGGCAGGAGCGGAGGATTCCCGTAAGGCCATCGACACAGACGGGAGCGGAGGGGTGCTGCCCGATTACACATGAGAGACAACTCTGTAAATAAACCAAGGAGAGAGTGGGCCGCTGGGCCATCTCTTTTTGTTTCGGACATCGGGCTTCGCGAAAATTGAAGTCCCGCCGCCGGCCCACCAGGGCCTTCACGCCCCCGCCCCCCTCTGCAGCACAGAATGATTCCCTTCATCCCCCGCCTTCCCACCACGTCTCTCAAACACAAGGTCTTCCCAGACCAGCCGAACCTCCAGGCCATTGTCGCCGCCATGCGCCTCCGTCCTCGCACCTTCAACCGCGGCCAAATCCTCTTCCGCGACATGATTCATCCAGACATCCCCCGCTTTCATGTCTTCTCAGGTGTCGCAGAGCTCGAGCAGGTTCTCGCCAAGCTCGAGTGGGACCCCAGCACCATCCACAAGATCGTCCTCTTCGAAGACGGCTACTTCTTAATGCCAAAGCCAGCCTCTCACTGAAGAGGGGGGGTGATGTGCCCTTTTTTGACTTGGCGCAAAATTGAGGGACGGCGTGCCCAGCACGCTACCTCTTGCCCCTTCCTTCCTAGCCAGAACGAAGACAAGCACCATGTCCCAATCTTTCAGAATGATTTCCTATACGTCCCTCTCTCGCGTTCTCATCACTCCTATCTCGGAACAGGAGGTGGATGAGCGCTTCCGTCACGTGCACCAGCCCTATTTCCCACGCATCCTCTGGGAGAACGACTTCTGCGTTGTGATGTGCGCCTCTCACGACATCGCCGTTACGTTCATGGAGCACTTCCGCAGCAACCCTGGACAAGAGATTAGCTGGTATCTTGAAGACGATGAAGTCGTCGACCCTATGACGTTTCCTCCTCCCCGCCCCCCCCCGCCAGCCAATGATGCGTGGCTTGAGAGCTTTGCCAATGATGAGGACTACAAAGACGAAGAGGATTACTACGGCTGCCCCGTCTGCCGCGTGGGCTATATGGACTCAAGTGGATACTGTGGGAACTGTGAGGATGAGCGGCTCATGCGCAGGGGAAGATACTATCGCTCGAGGGGCCACAACTGAAGAGGGAATGTGAGGTGGAAAGAGGGTTGCTGGGCGCTGGGCCTCTCTTTTTCACGAAAATTGAACATTGGTATCCAGCCAATGTTGCCTTTGCCCTCTTCCTTCCTCACCCGAACGAAGTCGTGCACCATGTCTGAAGCTCTTACGATGATTCCCTACACGTCCCTCTGCCGCGTGCTCATCACTCCTATGCCTGAACTGGAGGTAGATGAGCGCTTCCGCCATGTGCACCGACCCTCTTACCCACGCATCCTCTGGGAGAACGACTTCTGTGTCGTCACCTGCGCCTCTCACGAGACGGCTCTCATGTTCATGCACACCTTCCGCCGCAATCCTGGACAGGAAATGCTCTGGTATCTCGAGGACGGCGAAGAGATTGACCCTGCCACACTTCCTCCTGGGCTTGCTCGTGCGGCAACGGAAGATGAGCTGGAGAGCTTCCCTGACGAGGACTACGAGGAAGAGGATCATCCTGACCTCTGTTCCTTCTGCCGGCGGGACTATGTGAACCCATGGGGGCGCTGTGAGTCGTGTGACTACGGTCGGTGGTGGGGTTTCTGAAGAGGGAGTTGATGGAGGTGGAAAAGAGGGTAGGGTGCTGGGCCTCTCTTTTTCATTGAACCCCCTCCTTTTTCATTGAAACCCTTTTCCATTGGGACACTACAAAAATTGAACTGGCAAAAGGGGCTGATTCGAACCGTTGCCTTCTTCCTTCCTAATCAGAACGAAGTCGTGCACAAGCTTTCCAGACAGTCAAAAATGGCAGAACGACAAGAACAAAAACCAGCTCAAGACGAGCGAAACAAGGAACCACAACTGGTGCACGTCCAATCTGTGCGTGCAGTGGTTGTGGAGGACGTGAATGATGAAATGGTGTGGAACCTCTTAGAGATGACAGGATTCATGGACGAGTATAACGAAGATGGGCCGATAGAGGGAGATGCATACAAGCCGCGTGTGGAACGCAGAGGACGCAACAGAATCGTGCGGTTCTACAGCCATGGAAATGCCAGATTCTTCCTGGAAGAGATACTCGGCACAGGAGCACACCGTGTAGACTGGTATCTCGAACCAGGACAACGGTTGGATATGAACTCGCGAGAAGTGGATGAGGAGGATTAAAGAGGAGAGGAACGAAAAAGGGGTTGCGCTGGGCAACACTCTTTTTCATTGTTGAGGACGTGGAAAATTGAGCAAGGGCGCCACACCCGTTTCCCTGTACCCTTCTTTCTTCCTCACCCGAACAAAGAAGATGGCAACGGCACCAGCAAACGATGATACACGACTCCACTTGACACTAGATGACCTGTTTCTCTATCTTACGCGCGCAACAATGTGCCTCTCTCATAAACATGCCGAGATTGTCCACAATGGCATGGCAGACGTCTTAATGGAGTGGAACGATACACCTCGCTCAGAACTCCGTAAGACATTTCGAAGGTATGGCTTGGACTTCAAAGAGGACCAGTGTGCTCGATGCAATGAAGATGTGCCTGAAGACTGGGCACCTGAGGACGACGATGATGAACCCTTGTGCGAAGAGTGCGCGGCTGATGCTGAGGCTGAGGCTGAGGCTGAGGCTGCAGATGCAAAGTAGAGGTGGAGCTGAAAAGGGTTGCGGAGCGAAGGGTTGGACACCCGCACTCTTTTTCAGTTGTGAGGGACGGGGTGAAAATTGAAGTGGACATGAACGTAGGATGCAGCTACACCTTACTCACATCTACAATGTCATCTACAGTTGTCCTCCGTCGTTCTCGCCGCATTGCCGCGCTAGCCGCAAAGGTCCCACCAGCCCCTGCCCCTGTCCCTACTCGAACAACTGTCAATACACGCCGTAAATGGGATGATACACTCACACTCTGCAATAACATTGTAACTCTATCTCCATTTATGCTATTCATCTACATAGCTCTATATCCTGTTAAATCGTAGTGAGTTCGATACTCTTTTTACTTGGAGTCTCTGGTGGGTGAGGAAAGCACTATGCCTCCCTAAAATTGAACTCCACCCAACCATTTCTGCTAACCTTCACGCCTTCTAACTACCTCACCCGTACTTAGTCGTGCTTTCGCTCTCAAGTCATCCAAAATGCCCTCTACCACCGCTCCCCGTCGTTCTCCTCGCCTTCTTGAACGCGAGCGCCATGCCGCTGCAAAGGCCGCTGATGCTGCTCGTAAGGCCTCTTGTGTCCCTGCTGGTCCTCCCAACACCTTCGTCTCTACTGCTCCTACCCCTGCCCCTGCCCCTGTGCCTACCCCCAATGCTCCCCTCTCTAAAGAGGATGCTATCATTGCAGAAATCAAGAGACGTATGGCTTCTGTGAATAACCGGCTCACCAAACAGGCAAAGTGTATGGAAGCCACTCTTCTCATGAACTACATCCACTGCAACGCCCTCCCTTTCCTCAACAAGCATTCCAAGTTCTGCGATGTTGTCATCGCAAAGTGCCGCGAGTTCTGCAAGGACCCAACTACCTCTACAGATCTCAAGGAGTCGTGCACAGCACTTCTCGCGGCCATCGCTGGCATGAGTCCTGCTTCTGGGGCTCCTACCTCTTCTGCTCCTGGGGCCCCTACCCCCACTGCTCCTACTCCTACTCCTACTCCTACTCCTACTCCTGCTCCCGCTCCCACTCCCACTCCCGCTCCTGCTCCTCCCGCTCCTACCCCAACTCAAGTCGCAGCCTTCTCCGCTCCTACCCGTGACGACTGCGCCTTCTTCGCCTCGTGTATCGTGCGCCCCAAGTTTGAGATGCACATCCCTCCTCGTCCCGCTGCACGTGATAAGGAGACAGTGGTGAAGCACATCGACCTCCTTCTCAAGATTACGGAACATGCAGCGGCGGGCTCGCTCATTCCCCACACGGAACTCTTCGAGTATATTCTTGTCACGGCTCCTGTGGTTCTCCTCACGAACAAGGCCTTCCGCGACACTGTCGCAAACAAGGTAAAGGAGTTCGATCGCGATATGAAGACCAAACACCTCGCGCACGAGCCTCTCACGCGCGTCATGGCTATGCTCTCGGATATGATTCGCTCGGCGGATGCTAACGCAGCGTAAGTATCGTGGAGGCTGAAAAGGAGAGGGAAACGAAGCCGTTAGACGTCGCCGCAGGCGGCGGCGTCTAAACGCGGCGGGTCATCCGCCGCTTTTCCCCTGCGCCCCTTCGTAGTTATGTTGCCGCGGAGCGGCAACCACTTTTTCTCTGCGAGGCAGCTCCTGCGCCGCAGGCACCAAGGTCCGTTGCCGCAGAGCGGCAACTTCATCAGCGAAGGGGCAAAGGGGAACGGGCTCACCGAGCCTGTTCCCCTCCCCGAAAATTGAAACGGCGTGCCCAGCACGCCACCTCCATGCCTCCTAACCACCTCACCCGTGCTTAGTTGTGCTTCGCTCTCAGACACCTTTAAAGATGTCCACCTATACGCCCCCCACCTACACGCTCACGCACGCGGAGGATTGTGCCCTCTACGCCCTCGGCGATGACCCCTTCTTCGACACGGAGGAGGTCGGCATCTGCTGGCGCGGACGCAAGGCCGAGCTGGACGCCGCTCGCCTCACGTCCTACTGCGACGTGCTCTTCGAGGAGATGCGCAAGGAGCTCATCGGGATGAAGCGCGAGCTTCTCTCGGCTCTCAAGGCGAAGATCGCCACGGCCACACACCCGCGCGAGCTCAAGGTCCCCTTCCGCTCATTCTTCAGCACCTACGAGCCGCACTGGCCTCGCACCTTCTCTGAGGGCTCTTACAACTGGGACGCCAGCGTGGAGCACGGCCGCGAGGAGTACGTGCGGGCGCAGACCATCCTCGCCAACGGATGGGACGAGCGCATTGCCGTCGTGCGGCAGGAGGAGTGGGACGACGAGCTTGACGGCTGCGAGAGCTGCAACGGCGGCGACCCTGATGCAGGACGGAGGTCCTGGGTCCTTCGCCCTGAGCGGACCTACACCATCGCAAAGAGGACGGACCTTCTCGGGCGCCTCGGCACTCTCTTCGGTCCTCACTACAACGTCACGCTCGACACGGAGTGGGAGGGACGAGAGGTGGACGGGCGCTACTACTCGGTCTTCCGCAACACCTTCCACCTCCACTACCTCCCCTACGAGCCGCCGGCGCACCACAAGAAGGCCCTCGCGATGACGCTCGTGAAGTATGCAGCAGGAGGGGGCTACACGCCCTTCACACTCGGGGAGCATGACCGCGTCATCGGCTTCCAGGGAGAGACTGTCCTCCGCAGCCTTGCGCCCGCGTAGAGGGCTACGCAAAGCCACCGAGCTGAAAAGGGGGTAGCAAGGCGCCGCGGGCGCCACTCTTTTTCAGTTGCTGCGGCCCTGCGCCGCAGGCATAAGGTATGTACCGCCAAAGGCGGTACTCATCTAGGAAGGGGCGCGGGGAGCGCATCGCTCCGCGAAAATTGACCATGCGCCCCCTACCTACTATCTGTATGTACCTCCCTTGCCTTCCTTACCCGAACACAAGAGAGACACAATGGATCCCTGCGGCATCGACGTTCCATTAGGCACCTACTATGTTGTACCTGAAACAGAACTCTACAGCGAAGTAAGTCGCTATGGAGGATTCTATGACCCTGAGACACTCAGTGACAGAAAAGAGCAAATCCTTTGTGACATTGCCTACCATGCGGCATTTGTCGCAGCAGGATGCCCATCCACCCCCTCTCCAGAGTGGTATGGATGGCAGAAGAGAGTCATCACGGAAACCCAAGCCCTTCGTTGGTGGGATGCATCACGGCAGATCCTCCATGTGCTAACAGGCGCCCTCGCCTTTCTAGAAACGGAAGAAGGAAAGAAGGAAGTGGCGTATGAAGAAGCTTATCGCAACCTTCGTATGACAAACAGAGCTCTGGATAATATGAGCAGCGGGGCTGCGTGTCGCGGAATCTTCCAGGCAATCGAAGATTGTGAACAGGAGTTGGAAGACATTGGGGAAACCATGCGCAAAGAACGATGGTATAAGAATGAGACAAGCTGCGAATCCATACATTATGAAGTTGGCCTCGCATGGAGTGACATCATGAAAGGATTAGGACGGAAGACGGAGTTCATATTGTGCGCTGGACCGCGCTGGTAAGTAGGATGCTGGGCGCAGGGCGCCACCCTTTTTCAGTGTGCGGCCCTGCGCCGCGAATCTGCGAAGGGGCGCAGGGGAAAAGCGGCGGATGACCCGCCGCGTTTAGACGCCGCCGCCTGCGGCGACGGCTAACGGCTTCGTTCCCCTAAAATTGAACCCTGGCGTGTTGTGCACGCAGCCTTCCACCCTCCTTGTCTTCCTCACCCGAACACAAGAGAGACCACAATGGATGCTCCTATTGGCACGTATCACATGGTTCCTGAGGCCCAGCTGCGCGACGAGGTGATGTGCTTCGAGGGCTTCTACGACTGTGAGATACTTCGTAAGAAGGAGGCAAAATACGCAGACCTTCTTGACTACTACACGCGGTTCCTTCGTGCCGACTGTCCTCCTTCCTCTTCTGAGTGGGAGTGGTTCGATGGAACAATCGTTACAAAGCAGGGAGTTATGGAGGTCTGGGACATGCTCCGCCAGTATGTGGAGGTCGTGCGTGCGGCGATTCACTTTCAAGAGACCGAGGCTGGAAAGAGGGGGATGCGAATCCGAACACTTGGACTTACGATTGAGCGCCTCGAGAAGGAGTTGAATGCCGATGGGCCTGCAAATGCAGCTCCACTTCGTAAGGCCCTTCGTAGTGCGGAAAAGGAGATGAATGCTCTGTTAAAGATTGATAAGGAAACGGATGACTACTTCTGGCATACTAAGATGGGGCCCCCTGGAAAAGAGTTCATGTGCTATACGGAGGGGGCGGCCTGGAGGAAGATGATGGAGGACATGGGGAGGACCTCTGCGTCTGTTCTCACGCGCGTGCCAAAGTTCAAGGGCTGAGGTGGGGGGAGCAAAAAATTGAGCGGCCGGCGGCCCCCCCTTTTTGCTGTCATCCTCCTCTTCCCACCTCATCCGTGCAAAGAGCGAGTCGAATGAACAACACGTCCGAGATGTCCAACATTCCTCCTCCGTCGACTCCCAATCGCTCTCCTGAGATGGGTGCAGCGGCTGGTGGAGCCGCCCCGCCCCCACTTCCTGCTCCTACACGGGCCCTTACGCGCCTCACCGTCGCCGCAGAGGCCGTGGGCACTGATAATAAGGAGATGCTCCGTCTCATGCGGGAGGATCCTGAGCATCCTAGCCTCTGCCCGCGTCACGAGCACATCGCCCGCGGCGGCCTCGGTCCCAGCAAGAACTCTTCTGGACAGTGGGGCGGCTTCTACGGGGCTCCCGCCGGCTCTGGCTGCCGCAACTGCAAGCACGATGCGGAAGAGGAGCGGCTCGTCAGCGAGATGTGCCAGGCCCTCGCGACCGTGGAGCGCAAGCCGACCCGCTACAACCTCGGCATTCTCCGCATGACGATGGAGGCCTTTGATGAGTTCGCGGGACCCTACATGCTCCGCTACGAGCGCGGGGCGGTGGCAAAGTGCATCCCAGACCTCGAGCGGAGGGTCGCAGAGGCCGAGAACACACACTACTGCGGAGACCCTGAGTGCAAGTGGGATTGTGGGCAGCTCGACTGCGGCTGTATCGACATGTGCCGCGGGCGCTGTGGGATTCGGTGGAGTGAGCGGCATGAGTAAAGCTGAAGAGGGGGTGAAAAAGAGGGGATGGAACCTTTTTCATATGAGTTGTAGCGTGCCCCGCACGCCGCAGTAAAATTGAGGCCTGGCCGGCCGCCCAGCCGATCTCCAAGCCTCCTTCCTTCCTCATCCGAACAAAGGTGTGCAAAATGTCCTCCTCTGGCAAGCTCTTCATCAGCACGGTCCCCGCGAAGCAGATGGCGCGTGAGCTCGAGATTAGTGCCGCCATCATCAACGAGCTGAACCGGCTTCTCTATGAGGAGCGGGCCAAGTCCGAGGCACTCGCCGCCGAGCTTCAGGCAGCAAAGGCGAAGGCCCGTCGCGTCCGTCGCAAGAATCAGCGGCACAAGGCTGCTCTTCGCAAGGCTCTCACCATCGCCGATGAGCGCACCGAGTATGCCTATGACTGTGCCGCACAGGCCGACCACGATGCCATCGTTCAGCGCGAGGAGGCCGAGTTTCAGGAGACCTGGCGTCAGGAGCTTGAGCACGAGAACTACGAGCTCCGCGATATGGTTTCCGAGTATGGTCAGGAGATTGAGTCCCTTTCCGTGCGCCTCGAGAAGTTCACGCATCCTGACGGGGTCCGCAGCACCACGGTTACGGGGGTGACGATTCCTGGATGGGGCGGAGAGCCTGCGGCAGCTGCAAAGAAGGCGCGCACCAGCAAGAAGTGATGATGCGAACAGGCTAGATACTCAAAAGGGGAGTGCGTGTGGGGCATACCTTTTTGATTCGACGCGAAGGGCCAAAATTGTAGGCAATCCTTCCCTTCCCCTGCAACTATCACAGACACGATGCCCACTAAACAAGCCGATAAACTCGCCGCGCAAATCGCGGAAATGCTCACAATGATTGGGGAACTCGAAGGCCGTCTAGCCGACCTCAAGCGGCTCGCGCGAGGGAAACGGCGTCGCGGTGCAGCTCAAGAGGGTGGGGCAGCCGCTGCTACCGCTACTGTTCCCACAAAGCCCACACGCCCTCCCACGGCCTGGACGCTCTTCTGCAAGCGCGTCAGTTTCACTCTCAAGACTGCCGGCACCCCTCTCGGCAAGGAAACCTTCCAGTTCTGCAAACATCTCAAGGACTCGCGCGCGATGGATGAGTGGACCGACGAGGCCATTCTCGCAGCCCGTGCGGAATGGAGTGGACCTCCCACGCCTGTTCACTCGGTAGGTTCTGCGGAAGCAGGTGCAGATGCAGGCGTAGATGCCGAAGATGCTGAAGAGGATGAGGCTGCTGTCGCAGCCGCTTGCCCTACATGTGGGGACGTCATTGCCGACCGACCTGAACAACATCGGGCCTGTCTCCGCGCTGTCGCAGAGGCCGCAGCGGCAGCCGGCCAAGACCCCTTTCAAGCAGTCGATGCATGGTCCGAAGCCGTGCATGCAGCTCCAGCCCGTCCTATTGCGCTTCCTCCCATCTTCGAAGGGCGGGCAGTCCGTCGCCCCTCCGCCCCTCTTCACTCTATGGCTCCAGTCGCCGCAGCGGTTGCGACAGCTCCACTGCCTTTCGCCCCTCCCTCTGAAGAAGTGGTGATTGATGAGTGCTAGAGGTGTGCAGTGTGGAGCATTGAAAAATTGAGTACTTTTTGTCGTAGTGTAGCCCCAATTCAGCTCAACCCAATCAAACAACCTACCATAATGGAACTACCTAGCATGATTCGCAGCATAGGTGTAGAAGAGTATATCAATGCGTTCCTTGTAGACAAAGGAGTTCGCCCTGGAATGCTCCTTGAACCGGCTGACTATAAGGAACGTACTGAAAAAGACCCCATCATAAAAGAGCGCATTTGCTCTATCAGGGCTGCATTTCCTTCCTTAAAAGTAATCGTGACACCCTTTCACCAAGCCTTACTGACAAAAGATACCCAATGTCATACAGAGGATCTAAACAGTTGCGTAAAAATAGGGCATGCGATTGGATATCCATGTGCCGACGAGTATCTCCAAACACTGGCAATCCATGATAAAGAGTATACACATGCGATAGAGATAATATTGCGCCTCTATAGTCACATTGAAATGAATACACACGAGTTTCAAATCTTTGCAAACAAGTGTATCTCTCTCGAGAAGCAACCGGTCTTTGAGACGATTGCGCATAAGGCACACCGTGCCATTCAGACAGACCCAACTCTTTCCCTGCTTGTGGAATCCGTATTCGTACGTGTGTCAACCGTTATCCCACCTATTGTTCTTATGAATAAACTCATACAAGGGGGCGATTTTACACAAGAAGAAATGGATGAATTTGATAATATTCTATTTAATCTAGGATGCAGAGAGGATGACCTACTCGGCTACACATTCACATTTGCAAACCCAGTTCATCGCGGAGTAGGGATCACTCTTCTCTCTTTATTCCTTCACAATCCAGCGTCACCATTTTATCCCCTTCAACGCTATCCTGGAAAGCTTGACGAAGTGAACAGAGAGACACATGCATTTGCAGAGGAACTTCGTAATGCACTTGATTCTGCAAAGTAGGGGTAGCGAAATTGAAGGGGGTGTCCACAGATAGGCTCGCACACAGACCCTTTGCAGCACATCACAATGGACTACAAAGAGCCAAAGACACGACGGGAGATGAAGGGGCGGGACCGTGAGCGCGATGGCGACCCCTATAGTCAGAAGCGTGTGCGGCAGCTTGAGGCGCTCATGGAGAAGAGGAAGGGTGCAACGTCCACAACAGCAGCGAAGTCGCGTTAAAATTGAAGTCCGGGTGGCCTGGCTCCGATTTTTCACACCCCCCTTGCCGCAGATACAAAGCAAGAATGTTCCTCTTTCGCGCCCTCCGTCCCATCGACGCTGCCTTTGCGCGCCATGCAGATGCGTCCAGCTACCGCGCCCTCCTTCGCGAGATGCAGGCGGCTGACCTCTATACTGGGACACCGTATGCGGTCCTCCAGAAGCGTGCCGGCCGTATGTGGTCGGCCATCCGACGCTATCGCGCCCAGCAGCGGGCTCTGCGCACACACGCGGCGCCAACTACCTACATTCGCCGCCTTGCCGCTGCGCCTGTCGCCACCCTTGATTCTGGAAAGGTGTGTGGCGAGGGGTGGCCTGCCGCCCATGCTGGATGTGTGATGCAGTAAGAAGTTTGGCTCACGCACAACCTTTTTGGTTTCCGCAAAATTGATCCTCGCCCCCACATTTACAGTACATTATCAAACCCACGTCTACAATGTCCGCCCCCCTCGCCCCCCGCTTTCCAGCCATGGCCACCGTGCCCTCCTTTCAAACGATGGACCGACTCCACTTCCTCGCCACAGGAGAACGTCTCCCTCCTATTGCCGGTGATGCATGCCCCCATCCCACCGAATACTACATCAAAAAGACGAGCCAACGTCAACAGCGCGCCCGTGCCTACACGATGCTCATTGATACAGCGCGCAGCTCGAACATGATTCTCCCCGTAAAACCTGGAGAGGTGAATGGCGTGCACTACAATAAGATTCTCGGCATTCGCGGTGGGATTATTCTCTTCGACGGTGACCAATCTGTCATGACCCTCTGGCCCGATGGACGTGAAGTCGTCGAGCCCACACCTCCCTCTTCTGAAGCGTCCAGTCCCCGCAGAGGGTTCCGTCTCCGAAGCCCGCCCTTTACACCCGCAGCCGGCGGGGGACGAAGTGTCTCCCCCATTCTTGGTGTCGATGTGGATGACCCCACTGGAGAGGAAGTGTCTGTGGAACGGGTGCAGGTAGTCACCCCACCCCCTCTTCCTACCCAGTTTGTCAGTCGTCTTCGTCCCAATTTCCGTCGGCTTTTGGTCGAACTCTCAGATGAAGCCCTCGCCATGGAACTCGAAGAATGGTCTGAAGAGTGTGCGCGGGCGGAAGAGCACGTGCAGGCCATTCAATGTGAGCGTGCACGACGCCGCCTGTCTGCACAAGCAGGGGGCGCAGAATAATCTCGCAGCCTCAGGTAAGAGATGGCGCCGTCGCACAAGAAGGGCTTGCAAGCCTTCGATATTTTTCATACCCCTGTCTATGTGATTAACTTGAAACAGCGCAAGGACCGTTGGGCGCTCTTCATGGAGCAGGACCCTGGTGTCCGAATGCTCGACATTCGACACGTCACTGCCGTGAATGGAAAGGCCCTTGACTATTTGAAGGACCCGCGCATTGCTCCCTACACGCGTCTGAATATCATGCGCAATGACCGACGCACGCACCGCGAAGTGGCCAGCCTCGGCGCCGTGGGCGCCTCCATCAGTCACGCGTCCGTCTGGAAACGCATTGTCGACTCAGGCGCCCCCTATGCGGTTGTGATGGAAGACGACGCGCGATTCACGGCCGAGCAGCTCCAGCAAATCCACGACCTGGCCAAGACGATTCCCGCCGATACCCAAATCTGGCTCTTTGGTGCATACAAGCCGAATATGATTCATGACCCACTGCCGAACAATTCCCCCTGGAGCCGCGTCTACCAGTTCACGGCCATTCACGCCTACGTCATTACGCGCGAGGCGGCAAAGAAGTTGCTGACCCAGGTGTTTCCTGTCGACATGCACATTGACCACTACGTCTCTGTGATGTCCGTGCTCTATGACATTCCCATGCTCATTCATAAGGACCTCTATATTCCCTTTGGAGGGTTCCTGAAAAAGGGGAGCAAGACCACAGCCGTCGATTCTACGACCAGTCAGCACATCAAAGACGGCTGCTCTGCCTGTCACGTGCCTGACCATTTGTCGCGGTTTTATAATCGCGTGGGACCGAAGACGCGAAAGGGGCGGATTGTCCATGGCATTCGAAGGCCGAAGTTGGACCGACGGGTGCTGACCTATCGCAAAGTCAAAGTGCGCGCGAAGGACTTGAAAGGAGGAGGCGAAGAGGGTGAGGGGGGCACAGGCGCCAACACGGAAAAACATCTCGTGTAAAGAAGAGATGCCAGGGGCGAGTGCACCGTCACCAAATGGGAGCCGACGAGGAAGTGTATCGGCAGGCGGCGGCGACATTTCAGGAAATCAGAGCAAAAAGTTCCTAAATGGATGGACGCCTGAGCAAGAACGGCTCATGGCCGAGTGGGCAGACATTGCCGGCTGCTACAAATGGCTGAATGACCGCGCGGAGAAAATCTACACGCGGTCAAACATGATGATTACGATACCTGTGATTATCTTATCGACACTGACCGGCACGGCCAACTTTGCCGTCAGTTCCTTTATTCCCGAAGGGTCTCAGGATCTAAAAAAGTATGTGTCCGCAGGCATTGGAGGCATCTCCATCTTTGCAGGCATTCTCACCACCCTCGGCAACTTTTTCCAGTATGCCCAGAAATCGGAGGCGCATCGTGTGGCCAGTATTGCCTGGGGGAAGTTCCAGCGTCAGGTGACAGTGGAACTCGCCATTCATCCTGACGAGCGTATTGAGGCCATGGACTTCTTGAAAATCTGTCGACAGGACTTGGACCGCCTCATTGAGCAGTCGCCGCCGATTCCGGACCCAGTCGTGGTGGCCTTCGAAAAGGAGTTCAAGGGCATTCCCAATCTCAAGGTGCCCGATATTTGCCACGGCATTGAGCACACACGCGTCTATGATGCAAGCAAACCGCGTCTGGGGAAGATTACCGCGGAGGCAGCCCTGTTTCTCAAATACAGGAAGGCAGCACTGGCGCGCGAGCTCGTGCCGGCCATGGAGCAGAAGATTGAGGCAGAAATGCAGCGGCGTGTGGATGCGCGTCTTCAGGAGATTCTGCGCTCGAGTCAGGAAGTTGCAAAGGAGGCAGGGGCAGCGGCAGCACAGGCACTTGTGCCAGCTGCTATCGCGTCAGCGACTGCGGCGGCCGAGGCAGCAGCGGAAGAGGAGGCGCGAAGTGTAATGACCCCTGTGGAGACGGACTGGCGACGACTGCTGACAGAGCGCAAGAAGGTGTTGCAGCCTGTTGCGGCGGGTGGATTGCAGAGGCGCAAGAGTATTTTGGAAGGCCTGGAAATTGTGCCACCCGCCCGCACAGAGAATGTGATTATCACGGTGGGCGGAGGAGATGCGCCTCCGCCCCCTTCTACGCCAAACTCGGAAGCAGGAGGAGTAGGGGCCCCAGGGGTAGGGGGCCCAGGGGAAGGGGCCCCAGGCGATACAGCCTCAGTCACCTCTCGACCTGTGACCACCGAAGTGAACTTCGACTAGTCAAAGAGATTCTTCGCGCCTAATAGAATACGATGCCAGGACATGAGCAACAGTTATACGTCTCTATTCCACAACAACGGAGATTAAATGCCGCGCAAAGGGCAAGGGAAGAACACGCAGAGCGTATCGCAAAGTTTAACAACAATACGCGGAAACAAAAAATGGGGGAGGGAACTCCTGTCAAGAACTGGAAACTCGTGTTTGAAGGCCCTCACCGACGCCCTCCGCCGATTCGCATTCCAAAGGAGCGGTCGCGGTCCCAGACGCGGAAAACGCAGCACAGTCGTTCTGCAGCTGCAGCAGCAGCTAAATCACGTCGCAATAGACAGTGGAACTATACTCCCCCCGGTATGAATTCACCACGAAAAAGTCCCTGTAAAAAAGGCAGCTCGTGTGCAGTCATGGGATAAGCAGCGGTTGCTGTGCCCGCGGGCACCCGTTCTTAAAATCTCGTTTGTAAGAATCCTCCTAGAAGACTCTTACAAGCGTGTTTGGCAGGCTTCCATCCCCTTAAAAGGGTGTGAGGCTCGACCATGTCACGCCCCCATTCATGACTGTCTTCCCTTTGCCACTGCTGTCTGTTGTGGCAGCTCCTGCGCTGGAGGCGAGAAGAAGCAGCGACGTATTCGCGGAGGCAGACAGCGGCGCTGCCGGTCGCGTGAAGTTCGCCGTGTAGAGCGCCTGTCCTTTCGTCCAGCGGAAGTTCGTGATATGGCCCCTGAAGGCAGCCCCGCTGCTTGCTGCCGTTTCATTCCCTATGCGCAGGGCATTCGTGGAATCATTGAAGTTGGTGGAGTTCGTGAGAGTGCTGCCAATCTGCGTGCCGTTTTTGAAGACACGGAAACTGCTGCCTGACCTGCAGAGGGCAAAGTGAATCCAGGTATTTCTGTAGTCGGCAGATTCGATTGACTGCCCACTTGAAATCCATGCGTAAAAGGTGCGTGAGCTATCCGACCCCTCTTGAGAAACAGCAATCGATTGGGACGAATAGCTGCCAATGGAAAAGATACGCGGGAAAGAGTTACCAGGCGTTGTGGCATATTGGAACCATTCAATCGTGAAATCACCGGTGCCGTTGCGGAAATCGATGTCGTTTGCGATGGACAAGTTGGCCGCTGCCGTTCCGTCAAAGAGGAGGCTGCCGCCTGTGGCGGGGGCGGCACTAAAGAGGAGGGTGGGTGTAAAGACAGCCGGCAGACTCTGCCCTGCGTCATTTCCAGCCTGCACGGAAAACTGGTAATACGTATTCGTGGAGAGACCCGTGCGTGTGTCAGCAAGCTTGAAAGGATACGTATTCCAGACGAAGGACGACATACCGCTCGTGCTGGGATAGCCGCGAATCTTCACCCACCGAACGGCGGCTTGCGAGGCAATCGTGGAAATGTTCCACGTAATATAGGCCGTGCTCGCATTCAGCGTGCTCAGCGTGGCCGTTGTGGGACCATAGGGGGCCGCACCTGTCTGGACCGTGCGAAAGGTGGCGACGGGGCTCGTGCCGACTGCATTGGTTGCCGTAAGTGTGAAGGTGTAGTTGATTTTGTCCGTGAGCCCAGTCCTCGTATACGTATATACATTTGCAGAGAGGTCGACTGAAAAGGCGAGTGCCGTGGAGGCCAGTGTGTAGTGGGTGATAGGAGAGCCGCCGTCTGAGGCAGGGGCGGCCCAGTAGAAGACCATCTGTCCTGGCGAACAGATGGGGCGTGGTTGAATCAATGGAATCGAAGGTGCTGTGCTGGCCATTCTCTAGTAGATGGGCCGAGAGCATTTCAGGAGGCAGCAGCCTTCCCCTGACTGTCCACGAACTCTTTCAGAATGGACATCTTCGCCTGAAAGGTCCATTTGCTCCATTTCAAGCCTTCGGGGTCATCCTCTGCAGAGGACAGCCAATGTGCATACGTCTCCTCGTTCTGTTGAATCCAACTCTGTTGGATGCGCGCAACAAGCCCTGGGCGTTCCAGAAGTTCGGGGGCGCGGTGCCAACAGAAAAAAGAGCGGAGGGCGAAGACAAATAGGGTAATATCCTGCGTGTCCGCGTAGTCGAGTTCGAGCTGAAGAGTGAAGCGGAGAAGAGCTTTTTCGACGGCTCCCTCTTCTGTAAAGGCTTCCAGGATATACTTGGCTCCGCGACTGGCGGCTTCCATTTACTAGCGGCGAAGATTAGAGGAGGCGTGTGCAGGGGCGACATATGTGCGTGGCTCGGCCTGCACCTGCACGACTACCTCTTGAGAAGAGGCACGGGCGCGCGGGGCCGCCGTCGCCGCAGTGTCATGCGCAAGAAGGGGGCGCTTTGCGGCGGCGGCAGCATCATCTCCATAGACATCCTGAATCCATCGGGGAAGGACAGGATGGGACGAGGCGAGAGTGCTAAGGGCCGAGACCACTGTGGTAAGAAGGCGGGACTTGTCCATTCTGCTATGTGTGGCGAAGGGAGAAAGGGGATAATAGCCTCCACAGGGTGGCGGCTTCGTCAATTTTACGAGGCTTTTCCTCCACGGAAGCCTCCACGGCCACCACGACCTCCTGCTCCGCCTCCACGGGTCCCACCCCCACCAGCCCCAGCCCCATACGCTTTTGCCTTCGCCTTCGCCTGGAGACCATCTTGAAAGAGTTTGGTCGCCGCTGCCAGGGTCAGCGTCTTCGGGTCGACAGCCTCAGGCAGCCCCACGAACTTGCGCTGCGCTCCCGTCGAATCCTTTTTGAAGAAGTAGACGCCATAAGGGCCGCGGCGGAACTCGAATGGGCCGAGAGTATGCAGCGCCCCACCCGCCGCCGACTTCGCTTCCAGCTTCGCGACGAGCGACTCCTCCGTATCATCTGCCGTCCAGGGCACTTTCACACCCTTGCACTCGACATAGGCTCCAAAGGGGCCGCTCTTCTTCACGATTGCCTCCCCATCCCAGGTCCCCACTTCCTCTCCAGCGCGGCCCGCGGCCTTGCTGGCGACGAAGGCAGCCACTTGTTCCTCTGTAATGGCGCCGAACGCCACACCCTCAGGCCAGCCATAGAAGGTCGCCTGAGTGCTCTTCTTTCCTGCCGCAGCAGGCTCCTCTTTCAAGAGAAGTGGTCCCTTCTTACTTTGGACAGCCTTGATGCCTCCTGCAAACATGCGCTCCTTTGCGGCAGGCCCAGCGACTCCTGCCGGCCCAGCAGCCCCCTTCATGGCCTCCAGCTTTGCCGAATAGGAGGCCCATGTATCACGACACAGCTGCTTCCAGGGCTCGCTGCCGCTCGCAATCGCATCGAGTCGCGCCTCCATTTGCGCTGTAAAGGTGTAGGCGAAGAGTGCAGCAAACTCGCGCTCGAGGAACTCCACCACGGAAAGCCCAAGAGGAGTGGGGGCGAGCTTCTGCCGCTCGGCACCCACCTTCTTCAGTTGCTCCACAGCCGTGGGAGGCCATTGGCCAGGCGCCTCCAAGCTGAGGCGCGGGACCTTCACTTCGCGCGCAGCTGTATCGCGCTTCTCCGCATACGCCTTGTCAAGAATCGTCCCCACAAGCTGGGCGAAGGTCGACGGACGTCCAATGCCCCGCTTTTCCAGCTCACGAACAAGAGTGGCTTCCGTGTAACGTGCGGGTGGCCTGGACTCGAACGGCGCAGCGGCGAGGGTGCGCCATTGAAGTGCCGTGCCTGGCTGCAGGGCCTGTGCGGCGGACCATTGCACAGCGGGGGTATTGCTTATACCCTCGTCTTCGCTCCCATCCTCTTTATCGAGGTTCGTGGCCGCTGCTCCGATGCGACGCCATCCTGGAAAGGTGGTGCGACGCCATTGGGCGCGCCAGCCGAAGGCCCCAGGGTCGCCAGCGGCGGTGAAGTCGACAGTGCGGAGTTCTCCGCGACAGGCGGCCATTGTGCTCTGCACCGCGCGATTCCAGATGAGCTTGTAGACTTTGCGGTCCGAGGCATTCCAGTCTTCATCCGCGGGGAGGTCTGTGAGCTCGAAATGAGTGGGCCGAATGGCTTCGTGTGCCTCTTGGGCTTGGACTTCCTCCTTTGGAGCATCTCCCTTTTTAGAGGCCTTCGCCTTCGGCTTCTCCTTTTCAGTAGCCACCGCCGCGGCAGGAGCAGGAGCAATATACTGTTCCCCAAAGTGCTGGCGCACCCATCCCTCTGCAGCGAGCCGTGCCTCTTCCGAGAGCACCGCCGAATCCGTTCGCATATACGTAATATGCCCCGCTTCATAGAGACGTTGCGCAATGCGCATGGTATTCTTCGGCTGAATGCCCATTGTGGCGCTCACCTCTTGCTGAAGAGTGGAGGTGATGAGCGGCTTCGGTGGCTGTTCAGTCGTCGGCTTCGTGACCGCCGCAGTGACAGTGCCGCCGGCATCGTCGTGAAGATTTTCGAGATAGTTCTGGGCCGATTCCTGGTCTTCCAGTTCCTCGACCATATCCGCTGGAAAGGGCGGGGCCGAGGCTGCGTTAGGGGCCGTCCAGCTCCCGCTGACACGCCAACTCGTATCGGTCTGGAATCCTTTGATGTCGCGTTCCTTGTCACAAAGGAGTCGAAGAGCGGGTGTTTGACAGCGGCCGGCGCTGAGTCCCTGCCCAACATACTTCCAGAGAAGGGGAGAGATGGTGAAGCCCACCATCATATCGAGCACAGCCCGTGCCTGTTGAGCATGCACACGGGCCATATCAAGACGCCGCGGGGCGGCCACAGCCGCCTTCACGGCCGACGCAGTGATTTCGTGGAAGACAGCGCGCGGCGTGGTAGCAGGGTCGAGCTTGAGCAGGACTGCCACACTGTAGGAAATCGCCTCGCCTTCGCGGTCATCGTCTGAGGCAAGATAAATCTTGGCCGCCCCCGCGGCGGCTTCCTTGATTTGGCCAATGGCCTTCGACTTCTCTTTCAAGAAGGCAAAGCGGGGTTCAAAGTCGCGGGTGAGGCCCACGGCATCGAGGTCCTCTTCGAGTGCACGGATATGTCCCATCGTGGCAATGACACGCCATCCAGGACCAAGAAAGCCCTGGATTTTGCTGCATTTGGCAGGCGATTCGACGATTAAGAGGGAGGTCATGGTGGCTGCGGCGGCGGAGCTGTTGATAGTGGCAAAGGAATGAAAGGGGGTGGTCAATTTTCATGCAGGCGGCAGCACCATGACAGAAAAGGTGCCTAATGCCTACGCGCGTTGTATACCTAGGACCCCCCCGAAACAATGTCATCCTCCTTCGCATACGTGCCTCCCTGTATGATTCTTGATGATGTTGAACTCGAACAAGCCCAACAGATTCGCGAAACCTTCTCAAAAGGGCGGTCGTATGCGGCAGTCGCCGCGTCCTCTGCCTCTCCCTCGTGGAGAGTTCCGCCTGCCGTCGCTGCGGCTGCAGTTCCCGCAGTTCCTGTTGCCCCCCTAGCTGCACCCGAGTTTGCGCATCATTCGCGTGTCTTTGGAACGAGCCAGCCGAATCGGGTGGGGGCAGGGGGGTTTCCAAATGCGTTTCACAGCTATGGAACTCGACCGGGACCGCTACACATGACTCAAGAGGGGTCTGGAGGGGCGGCTGCCATTATGGAGCGCCGGCGGCCGCGCCATGAGAGTAAGGACCCTCCTGGCACACTTATGCAGACAGTGCGGATGACCTTTTACAACTCAGAGCGCGGCTCGGCGCCCGCAGCCGCTGCGCCTCCTCCTCTTACGATTCCCGCCGAGTCGACGGTTGGCGGCCCCTTTTCGCCGAAGACACCCCCCTACTACGATGAGCAAGCGACGGCGGAACTCTATGGCGGAGCAGGTGCGCACACGCCTCAAGCGGCAACGACGACGGCGGAAAATCCGGCCACTGAATAGAGATGCGCTGGGCGATATTTGCAGCTGTGTTTGCCGCACAACTCCTTGTCACTTCACCCACCTTTTTGAGCACCTGCAGACGTGCAGGAGATGTGGATGTGCAACTCCTCTATCTCAGCCATCATGCACTCGATGTCTTCCTCTTTTGGGCCTTTCTGTTCCTGACGCGACGCGTCGAATGGATTGCTCATATTGCGCTCGTCGTGATTGTAGCTCTGCACTGGTTCAGCTATGGAAACAAATGCATTGCGACTGTGTGGATGAATCGGGCGTGTGGCTACCCTGAAGAGGACTGGCTGGATTCATTGAAGAATCGTCTGGGGCTGCGCATGACAGTGGGGGAACACTTCCATTTCGTCTGGGTGGGCGCGGTCGTTGTGTGGGACCTGTGGAAGTTGTTTGCAAAGGCGTAGAGGGCGCGGCGTGGACGCGGATTCTTGTTTGACTTCCTTCTAGAAAGCCAAATAAGAAGCCATGCGCGTGCAGAATATTCAGATGCGCGTAGAAGGAGGAAAGCTTGCTGTGCAATGGCAACTCGTGGATGCCGTGCTTCCACGAGCGGTGTTGGTGCAGTTTAGTCAGGACCCCGAGTTTTCGGGCAGGTCCTCTCGCTTTGTCGTGCTGCCTGCGCCCACGACGTCTATCGTGCTCGATACAGGGGCAGGCAACTGGCGCGTCCGTGTGGGTGCACTCGTGGGAACAGAAGACGAGGGGGTGGTAGATTGGTCCGGCATCTATGGACCTGTCGCCGTCTCATCGGCCAAACAGGCGATTGGAGAGTTTCCTACACGTCTTCGCGTCACGGGGCAGGAGGCGACACTGCACGGTGCTCGATTCTCCACGGGTATGCGCGCCCCCTATTATGCATTTATCACTGTGTCAACGAACCCGGAGTTTCGTGTAGGCGATACGCAAATCAGGTATGTGCGTGAACCTGGAAAGGGGGTGTTGGAGGTCGACGGATTCGTGGAGGGGACCACATATGCCGTGCAGGTCCGGGCGATGGAGGGGCCCATAGGCGAGTTGCCGAAGGATGGGCGGATTGCTGTGTTGGCAGCGCCGGCCGAAGTGAAGGGGCTGCAACTGGTAAAGCCGGTCGTGCGGGCACTGGGCTCGCATCTGCGCGGAACAGTCGATACGGCCACACGTCAGACGACGGGGACGGACCAGGCGGTCGCGGAGGCACATCGGGTCCTACTGCGGGAAGCACGGAACAGGCCTGTTCAGCGATTCTCGTCGTATGCGGATTATATGCGAATGGTGCAGGCCCAGACCTTGAATAAGGTCGCTTAGATTAAAGGGGGTGTGAGGCCAGTGGCGAAGGGGTAATAGTTCGTGGCGCTAGGGCGGACTTTGCCACTGAAGATGAACATGTTGCCGATAAAGATAGTAGGCTGCATGTTGTTGTGGACCGCGCCGCCACCCGTGCTGCCAATCTTGTGGTGATGGAGTCTACTTGGTTCACCCGTCGTAAAGGTGTGAGTGTGCTGACCGTCATTGTTACAGACAGCATCAGTTCCAATAAGAGCACTAAAAGTATTAGTATTGTATCCTGCTCCATCTGTCGTTCCTGAGTGCGTGTGCGCACCACTCAAATCGGTGATACCATTCCCATTCGTATTCCCCGTTACATCGACTGAGCCGTGCTTGTGCGCGGGCATCTCATTGATGTTCAGCAGGTGCACTTCCTCACCTGAGAGGTCACCCAGGCGGCGCATGGCACCCGTGCGCCCCACATCGTCGACGCTCTGTCCCACCGCACCCGGAACACGTCCCTCTGCGTCAGGCAGATTGAACGTGCTGCCTGAGCCACCGAACTGGTAGCCAATGACTTGAAAGAGGAAGTTGTAGTTCGTCGTGCTCAGACTACGCCCGTCGCACTTCAGCCATCCCATGTGGTCCTGGCCAATCACGGAAAACTTGGTGTCTCCCACTGTCGGACGCTCCGTTGCCTTGGGACTGTAGAAATCACGGAAGTAGGAACCCATTTTCTAGTGGAGGGTGCGGATTTTTCAGGATGCGCGAGTGGGGCTGCAGATAAAAATAGGGGCTCAGAATAAATGAAGCGAGCAACTCGTAAGAATCAATGTATCAAACGAGTCCGAGCCAATATTCGGCGCGCATCCCCTGATACATTTATGGTAGTTGGTAAGAAACAGCTGAAGAGGGTGCGAAACATGACACAGAAGAACAAGAACAGGGCGGAGGTATTTCATGTGAAGCAGTTCTGCAAATGAGCCAAGGAATCGGGTGAAGGCCCCCATCTCTTAAACACGCGGCGCATCCTTATGGTAACGATGCGCCGTGTAACCCTCTCCACCCTCCCCCACTTTGCAGCCATTTGGTTCCTTCTCCCCCTTGAGGGGCAGTTCACCTTGCAACTGTATGCGGGGCTCATTGCAGCCAGCAGTTGTGCATCCGTGGCGTGGCATGTGCGCGAGGAGCCCTATGGTCGACTCTTCTGGCTCGACTATGGTCTCGCCGCTGCATGGACGGCTGCAGACCTTGTGCTCGCTGCGGGAGGCGGCGTGCAGCTCTTTGTCACTGTGGCGTATCTCAATGGGCTGACTGTGCTGCTAAATAAGGTGGGTGATTGGCTGGAGGAAAGGCGGATGGTATCCTACGAGATTGGCCACACGGCCTGGCATGTGGTCTCCTGGAGCAAGTGCTGGCTCGTGGCGTGGCTGTTGAGAGGCACATTACACTAATCACCCTTAATACGCAAACATCATGCCCGCGCGCCCACCATACACGCGCAGCATATTGTATGTCTCCGCCCACACATACACACGATACCGAGGGACCGCCGTGGACTCTGTGTATCCTGCGTAGGGCCTGAGGCCCAGTTGTAAGTTGATATTGACAATCTTGTCCAGATTCGCCTCTCCACACGGCTGTGACGGAGCCAAGTGGCCCGACTGTAGCGCAAAGGGCAGCGTATAAATATAGCGATTCACCCACGGAGATTTCCGCTGTTCGAGCGAAGGGATGAGAGACCTGAAAAGGGATGGGGCAGCCGTTGCGTAGCGCACCAGCTTCCCTTCATAGATGAGCTGAATACTGTCGAGCGGCTCCGAAGGCCGGTCCACGAAGGCCGGCACGAGGTCCTTGTAGACGCGTGGGTCAATGCGGCTCGCATCAGGCCACCAGGGAGTCGGCGTACCTACGTCCAAGCCGAGCGCCCCTCCTGACAGGTCCCTCGTCGCCAGGAACGGCGCATTCCAATATGGAGCCTCGTATCGTTGCAGATAAAAGAACAAGTTGCGCGTCGGATTCGGAATCTTCAAGTAACAGTTCACAGAGCCCGACCCCACAGTGTCCGTGGGCTCAAAGGCATAATGCTGCAGCACGGGCACCTGAATATCTGCAATGCGGAATCGATTTGCCTCAGGCTTGTCCAAATAGATATATTCGGCCATGAGGTAGGTATCCCCCAGCACGGTCAGCGCAGCCGCAGTCGGCATTGTGACGTTGGGGACCACTGCAACCCGGATGGTTACGCTCGGATTTCCACCCAGACCGGCAACGTCGACACCTTCGGGTGCAGTCGCCGCGTAGTAAAAGGGGCTGCCGGCGATGGGGAAATAGGCTTCTCCGCCTGCGGGAGGGGGTGCGGCGGCAGTGACGGTGGGTGGGGTCACTTGCGCCGTGCTCGTATAGAGTGTTCCAGGAGCTGCAAAGGTGATGGCCACGCGGACGGGGTCCGCCTGGATGGCGTCAATGGGGAGGAATGTGCCAGGGTCGCCGCTGGAGAACCAGAACGGGAGTGGCGTCACAGCGCGCGTGACGGTGTCGCGGCCGATGGAGGCGGGACGGAAGTCGCTGGAGTTGCGCTGGAGGAGGCGGTCCATGACAGGCACTTTCTCAAGAGGAGTGTAGGCTTCATCCATGACTTCGAGAAGACGCCCGTCGAGTGTTTCGACCCGCGTGCCGGCAATGGTCACTTCTGCAGAGGAGACAAGGGCATGGCCGACGGAGTTCGTCCAGCCGAATGTGGGCCCCGCAAAGGTCTTTGCGTTCGCCGTGCACCAGGCGCGAGCGGCGAGTTGGGGGGTAGCAATGTCGGGCAGCGTCGTGACAAGGTAGAGGCGACTGATGAGATGCCCTTTGCGAGGGAGGGTTATCGTGGCAGTTGTGCCGAGGGCGGGGCGTGTATCAAAATCGAGGCGCGCCCATTGAGTCGTGAAGCGACCGGCGCGGACGAAGGCTTTGACAAAAAAGCGTGGGTCGGGTCGACCTTTGCGGGTCAGAAGTTTGGAATCTTGCATGCCGCCATGGACAACACGAAGGAGTGCGGCCACCATCTGTGGGTTGGAGAGAGATAAAGCTTAAGTCCATGGACGGGCAGAGGCGCGGAAGCCTCGCTCCAGTTTATTCGTCCGTGGAATGTATATGGCCGCCACCTATAAACATTCAAAAACGTGGTTTCTCACCTCTGAACTGAAGGAGAAACTCGAGCGCTTTTTGAAGCCCGCTGAAGAGCAGAGGATACTGGAGATTGGGTGTTTCGAGGGGCTCTCAAGCGTCTTCTTCGCCGATACCTTTCTTGAGCACCCGAACTCGCGCTTGACATGTGTCGACCCCTTTTTAACCATCCCTGCAAATGACCATAGCGAGTTCTTGCAAGGGGACGAGGAACGGAATTTCGATTATAATCTTTCCGTGTGCAAACATTCCGAGAAAATCACAGTGCACAAGATTACATCGGATGCATTCTTCGAGGGGAATCAGGGAGGGACGTATACCTTCATCTACATTGATGGCTGCCACTTGCCCGAGTATATCACGCGCGACATGGAACACGCATTTCAGTGCCTGGAGCACGGCGGCATCATGTGGATGGACGATTATGGCGGGGGCGATGGGATTCAAATACGGCGCACGATGGATGCATTTCTGGAGAAATATGCGGGGCAATATGATTTACTGCATAAGGGATATCAACTCGCGATTGGCAAGCGTTGAGCGACGGCGGCCGCGTCCACGCAGCAGGCCTAGGAATCTCCGCCCGCTCCAGAATGAACTTCGCCCCTTTTACGCCCTATGAAGAGCCTTCTGCCGCGGCGCGACCTCTACCCGCTGCACTCCAGCCAGTGAACCCTTGTACGCCAGTGGAAGTTGGTCATAGTAGTATAGAGTCTCTTAAGAAGCAGTTAGGACCTACGGCAAAGGAACTTGAATCGCATTACCTGGGTACATGCGACTATTACTATATCCCAGAGACGAATACCATATGGGAGATTGAGTATGTTAAGAAGATTTTGCGGAAACCGAAAGAGGAGGTAGAGAGGCACATTCGTATACTCAATCAGCTTCCAGCCGCGTAAAGGTTGTGGTCCTCACTCTGCAGAGATGAGCACGCAACCTCTTCAGTTCCCCGAGGTGGTTATCAAGTTGGCGCGGTATCTAGAGCCTGCTACGGTGCTTATGAGTGCGGACCGCTTTCAAGTCCCAAATGATGGCTGCTACTATTTTTACAATCAGGCGCGGGACAGTATGACTGTCATCGATCCGCGAAGACGAAGTATGGGTCGACCTGCACTAACCCTGGAGCAGCAGCTTCGGAGCGCGAATGGCATGCTGCCAGGGACAGGCATCTAAGCTCTCGAGGCTAGTATCATCTTAATATGGGGCTGCGACGACTGCGTGCTGTGTGGAAGGCCTTGCGGGCCTGGCTTAAGCGGAAGCGCCTGCGGCGGCCTGCACCTGTAGCTACACAGGTTGCCGCAGTAGAAGCCAAAAATCCTCTGCGCCTTGATGATGCTGAATATAATGCAGTAATGAGGGAACTCGACGATGTACTGGCTGGTGGCGGTAAGCCCGAAAAAATCCCCCTGTAAAGGTAGATGGTCGCAGGACCGAGGACAACGGGGGGAGGAATCCAGCGCAAAATACATCAAATATGGCTCGGGTCGAATCCGCGTCCCGAGGAATGGCTGCGAACCGTGCGCGACTTTGCGCGCGAGCACGACTATGAATATCGACTATGGGACGAGGCCGCCGCTGCTGACCTGCCGTGGAACAGTGTCCCAGGTCTTCGAGCCCTGTATCGCGACTTTGACAAGGAGTTTGCTGGAAAGGCGGACCTCATTCGGCTCTTGGCCTTATACACAGAAGGCGGCATCTACATTGATGCCGACAGCGTCGTGATGAAGCCAGCCAAGTTTGCGAGCTTCCTCGAGAAGAATCGGCATCCCGTCTTTTTCGCGTGGGAGAACATCAAACGGGGGACGAAAGGGGTGAACAACTTTGGACATGAACTTGAACAGGGTGAGCGGGCGCGCCGCCTCATTGCGAATGGAACCATTGGTGCTGCGGCGGGCCACCCCTTTTTAAAGACGCTCTTGGACGGCGTCGTTGCGCACGCGACAAAGCGCGAGGCGGGCGAGCAGGCATGGCGACGTGTGGGCCCCCTCTATGTCACGCGCACGTATTGGGCTGAAAAGGATGGGGCTGCCCGTGGAGCCAGCAGCGTCGACGAGGTGCACATGTATCCTATGAAGCTCTTCTATCCTCGCCACTGGCGAGGGATTCGGGACCCTGAACTCCATAAAAAAGTGCGGATTCCAGGGGACTCCATGTTGTTTCAGTATGGCTATACAACGAATAAGTTCGCGGATATCTTTCGGCGGCGGGCCACAAGGCGGCGAACGCTGCAAATGGCGCGGGCGACGCGACGTGGTAAGCGCACCTAGATGTCCGCGTCATTCTCGTCATACGCGCCCTCCGATTCCTCATCGACGTCCTCTCCAGGCTGGTCGCGAGGATGCACGATGGTCCTCATTTCTACCTCCGTGGCAATCCGATTGTCACGGAGGTAGATATCAACCTTGGTGCTAATCTTCTTGAGAAGGGTCGGATTGAGATTCTGGGCCCCTGTAATGATGGAGGCCTCTTCTGCGTTCTCATCCCCGCGGCGCACGCGGGAAATATAGGCGGCCCACTTGTCCTGAATCTGGCGCGTATCATCAGGATTCATGAGAAGGTCATAGAGGATTGCACCGAGCCACTTGCCGACATTGAACTGTCCCTTCATACGGCGCTTATCCGTGAGAGGGTTGGACCGATTCGCCATGCGGAAGACCTCGAAGACCTTTCCAAGCCGGTCGACAATGACAGCGCGGGAAATGGGAGTCGAGCCCTCCACCTTTTGCTCCTGCATATTGAACGAGCGGGTGATGTATTGGACGCCGTGTGCGGCTCCACTCACAAGGGCTACCGCATTGCTGAGATTGTTCTGAGCGGGCGTGTCACCGAGGCGTGAATCGAAGAAGAGAGTCGTCATCGATTCGCGAAGAGGGTGGGGAATACGAGGATTGGCATCATCCGGTCCAGGATAGTCGTAGAGAAGGGCATGGGCTTCTGCAACGAGGGGGGAATCATCAACGGACATTGCGAAGAGCTGTCCATCTGAGACGCGGATGTTCTTGTTGAGCCGACGGAACATCTGGCGCTGCTGAAGAGGAGTGAGATTGCGCATGACGACGAGTGTGATAGGATGCGCCTCGACTGTGCGCCGCTCCTCTGCACTAAGGTCGCGAATGTCCTCATTCAGAATACGGCGAAAGGTCGTCACGCGGTTCCCTCCTTCCATAATCTCGCGGCGCTCCCTGCCATCGCGAATGACGGAGCAACAGATGATGGGTGGGATATAGTAGCCCTTGAGAATACTGTCGAGGCAACGCTCCTGCATATCCTTGTTCCAGACATAGGCGCGATTGCGACGATGAATGTGGATAAGGCGGGACTCGTCGTATCCTGGCATATCCGTTCGCCCTGCGAAATCGGCGTTGAGCTGAGAGATGGTGGTCTGGATATTCTCCGTGCGAAGAGCGACGTTCGAGGACATTTTGGCCTTACGTGAGGAACGGGAGTGGTATGAGGAACGGATGGGGCGGGCGGTGCGCGTCAATTTTTGCGTGGGGGGGGTTAGTCGGCAAACATCGGGTTCGCTAAGCCATGTTCATACCGCATCCAGTTGAGACCAACACAGAAGACTTTCACTTCCCACGCAGCATCGAGGACCCCTCCAGGAGGCCGCACATCGAGCGTGAGCCGCAGCGTGTTGAGCTTCGACGCATTTGCTGTTCCACTGGGCTGATGCTCTCCAGGATTGCGCGCAAAAGGGTAGCCATAGATATAGGAGCCATAGGCAGCGAATCCTCCGCGATGGGCCTTGGCAATCAGTTGCCGATAATACTGTTCATCCGCATCACACACTGTGATACCGTTGAGTTGGATGGCTGCACGTAAGAGGAGGGGTCGCGCGGCCGCCTGGGCTGCTCCCCCTTGAACCGTGCCATTGGCGTCGAGCCATTCTTGCTCGAGAACCGATGTGTAGTTGGTCCACGCATTGTTATCCCGCACTCCTTTTCGGCGCACAAACCACACAATCTCCTCGACAGGATGATTCGCCTCCAGCGGCAACTGAATGCGAATCGTATCGGACTCTGCACGCTTTCCCACTGCGTATTTGAGCGGCTCGTCAAAGGAGAAGGTCTGCACCACGCGATGCATCGTCTCAAAGGGCTCCCGCAGCATTTTCTGTCGATACGGGCCGTCGAGCACAGCCCCATAGGTCACGAGTTGCACGGACTTGAAAGGGGGGGGCACTGCGGAGGCTGTCACTGTACGTGGGAGCGTCACACCTGCCTCTCCAGTTCCTGCCACAAAGGTCACGGGCTGCGCCAGCGGCGTGGCATCGCACGAGTCGCGCCATCCGCGGACCTGTCGCACGCATTCGTCAAAGGGGCGCAGCGTGATGTGAATGCGCACGAGGCCTTCGCGAATGGCAATCATAGGGAGGGCCTCTTGGGCGAGGCGCTGCCTTCCAAAAAAGAAGGGGAGGATGCAGTGCAGAATCCCCTCTTCTGTGGGCCACAGCCGCGGCTGCTGTGTCTGGGCGGCGACGAGGCGTTGGAGGGAGCGTTTCCCCTGATGGTCTGCTGCCACACCGAACTGGCTATTGAACTCTGGAAAGAGGGTGGCGAATGTATTGATGAAATCTCCGTCGAGGGTCTCCACTGTATCCCCGTCAATCTCGAGTTCCGCTTGGGCAATGATGGCGGAGCCGAGGCTGTTCGCGTATTCCCAGCCAGTGCCGGGTTCGGCATAGCGAATCCGACCTGCGGCGAGCAGAAGTTGCGTCTGTGCGTCGAGCCAGTGGTCGAGGCGAATCTGGAGGGCGGTTCCAAAGAGGAGGTCGCCTACTGTGAGGGAGCCGATGTCGAAGGAGAAGCGCTGGCCAAAGGCTGCGGGACCTCGAAAGGGGAGCTCCTGCACGAGGGGCGTGAATGGCATCACACGACGCTCCGTGTCGCGTGTAAACCAGGTCGTCTCGGACGTCAAGGGGAAGAGATAGTCGTCCTGAATATCGCGGCTGGTGAGGTCGAGAAGTGTGGTGATGTCCCCGCGTGGCTTGATACTTGGAGGGAGTGGACTCGCGTCGTAGGAGGTCTGGATATTGCGGGCAATGTCGGTGGTCGTGGCTTTGCCTGCAGAAAGTTTCTGGGCTTCCGCCAAGAGTTGTGCATTGGTTGGAAACTGGGGGGCGGAGGCTGACATGGTGGACGGCCCTTCTTCTTTAGAGGGAGATGCGGACGAGGGCTTTGGGCAGGAGGGGCGGGGGTAGGGACCCCCCATGCGGCTGCGGGCCGTGTGTGTAGACCCTTGCCAGAGTAGAATGCTCGGTGGGACCTTCTATATTAATCTGGCACGACGAAAGGACCGGCGCGAAGAGATAGAGGCGGAGTTGGAGCGGCTGGGATTGGCCGCGGAGCGCTTCGAGGCCATTGAGCGGCGCCCAGGGATTGTGGGGTGTGGACTGTCTCATTTGGAGGTTTTGAAGGCAGCACGAGCTGCGGGGCTTCCGAATGTGCTCGTGCTCGAGGACGATTTCGAAGCGGTAGTGGAGCCGGCAGAGTTTTGGGGCGCACTGGAAGCATTCTTTGCGGGACCTCAGGCGGCCGATTTTGATGTGCTGATGCTCGCCTATTATGCACCCGCTACGGCTCCGGTGGAGGGGTCCGAGTTAGTCGTAAAAGTGCTGGAGGCCCAGACGGCCTCCGCCTATGTTGTGAACGCGCGAATGTATGACCGCCTGATTGAGCTGTATGAGTGGGCAATACCGGAGCTGCAGAAGACTGGACGGCATTGGGACTTTGCGAATGACCAGGTATGGAAGCGCCTGCAGCCGGCCGCGAACTGGTATGCATACAAGAAGCGGCTGGGAAAACAGAGGGCGTCGTATAGTGATACTGCGGAACAGTATCATGATTATGGGGTTTGAACTGCGCTGAAGGCGCAGGAGAACTCCAATGCGCCGAAGGCGCACGGGGTTTAGCGGTAGCGCACGGCGTGTAGCGACAGCCGCAGAAGCATTTCCCCACCCCCTGTAAAGGGAATGGGGCGCTACGCACTCTTCAGCACCGGCTTCGAATACAAGTTCGGCTTTGCAACACAAGAATCCGACGAGATTACCTATTTTGGAGGGGACCTTATGACGCTTCAGACCGGTGAGTATCATATCACATGGGACGCCGAGTTTGATATTGACGTCTGTAAGGATAGGGTGGAAGAGTATGAGACCATGTACACGTATACTCCGTTCAACCCTGCCGACTATTCAGGGGACCTCAAGGGAACGGAAAAGGTGCGCGAGGATTATCGCTACAAGCATCATACCTATCTGCTGGGAATCCTTATCTGGCATCAGCTCACATGGTGTCCCGATTTATCCGCCACGTTTGATGGCTAAGGGATAAAGAGGGCACGACAAAGCAACGTAGATACGAGCGCAAATGCCCACGGCTTCCGATTACTCCACACGTTTCCGCCGCATGGAATGCAACACCTATGCTCTTCAGACACAGCCCGAACTCGCCGCGCTGCTCTATTTCGCGGGATATCACTGGATTCGTCGCATTCCCCAAGACTATGCTGCAGTCCTGCGGAGTCCGACGATTGGATGTCGTATTGAGATGTATGCTATGCCCTATCCAGGCACTGTGCACATTGATTCTCAAGAGGGGAAGCGGCTCGTGCGACGCCTCTGCTATTTTTAGTGGCGCGTGCGACGGGAGCGGTTCTTGCCGCCATTCTTAGAATTCGGTCTACGCCGCTTTGTAGCGTGTCGTTTGGTAGGGGTATTTGGCCGTCTGGTCGAAACCTTCTTTTCAGGTGTGCTGGGGTTTATCATAGGAAGATTCGTTCCTTCCAGAAACGCGGGGTTAGTATTTTGACGTCCAAACCGATTCACAATTCGTGCAAGTTGAGAGACGTTTACTTCTTCGGCGTTGCTGTAGTTTGTATTAGATGAACGGGAATGAGCAGACATATCTATTTATTCACGAGTTTCTAATATACTGCGCCGCAGGCATAAGATTCGTTGCCCGCTTAGCGGGCAACTCATTTAGGAAGGGGCACAGGGGAACGCTTCGTTCCCCTAGTTGCCATATCGTAAAACGCCGCGGTCGTCTTCAATGTTGTAGAGCATCCAGCTGTCCACCACGGCCGTCATTTCCGTGGCAGGTTTCCTGAGAATGCTGTCGGCAGGCACATCGACCAACTCTGTATAGAGGGTGGGCCGGTCGGCCGTGGTGAAGTTCACCGTCCCCTCGGGCTGTCCTCTGCGGTCGCGCGCTGTCGCGGAGTTGCCGGCACTGCCCATCCGCACATCCCCCAAGTCCCAGCACATTTCTCCGAAGCCTGCCCCAGGCCAACGCTCTTCTTTTGCGTGTGTCGTCACGTCGCCCCATACAAGAGGAGAAAACAGAGTCTCGCGGTCGCGCCCTGCGATAATGAGCGACTCATTTGCATAGTATTCGCCACCCGATATATCCGCCGTTACTTTCCAGCGTCGGCCCGCGCGCAGGTCATTTTGCGAGCGCATGAACCAGAAGAGGCGCCCTGCGGGATGCTGGGCATCCACGCGCTTTGTTACGGCAGCGGTGGCGGCTCTGGCGAGCGGCGCATAGTCGAGTGGGCCAAATGTGAATGTGTTTTCGTAGAGGCGACTGCATGGAATATCCCAGGAGCCCGTGCGCAGAGCCAGTTGCGATTCTCCATCTGTATAGATGTGCCGGGTCTCCAGCTGAAGAGTAGGGGCGGCAATGGCGGTGCGACGCAGGGGCACAAAGCTCCGCGGAGGGCTCGTCGCCAGCGTCAGTGTGGCGGCTTCCCAGGGCCGAGGGGCAGTTATGGGGGTTGGGGCCCCTACGGCGTCCGAACTCTCCACCACTTCTTCCAGAGGGCGCAGGTGCAAACGGAGTTTGAATCCTTGCCTGCGCATGGCAATACTGGGAAACCCCTGTTTGGTCCCTCCTACAAAGGGGAGTTCGAGGCGCAGGCGGGGCGGAGCGGCAGCAGCACTGATGGCCGCCGCAGACCCGTCGTGCCATCCTGCGAGACTGTTTTCCAGGTAGGCAGAGGCGAGCGTGCCACGTGCTGCTCGGGAGGCCCAGAGAGCATCGCCGCTGAATTCGTGGAGCAGAAGCTTGTCCTGAAAAATCTGGATTTTGCTGAAAAGGAAGTAGGCAATACCGTTCGTATAGCCCGCAGTGGTGTCGGCCGCGGCGGGGTTCGTAATCAGCGTCGTCGCGGCGGCGGCGGCTTCGGGCGGAGGGAGCCACGACGGCAGGTCAATAAGGACCGTGGGGCTGACGAAGACATCGCCGGCAGTTTCGAATTCGAACTCACAACTGCGACCGAATTCTGCCCCATTCAGGGGGGGTATCCTGCGCAGTTCATGAATCACAGGCGGCACGGGGTCGTATCGGGTTTCGAAGGGGTTGACCGCTGTCTCAGGGTCTTTTGCGAGAAAAAAGACATCTTTATTGCCACGGGCCACGGCTTCATAGAGGGCCCCTTCGGCGGCGAGACCTATGTGCACGGACGCCATTCTGATTGGGGAAGAGGTTCGGGCTTAGGCTTATGCCTAAGCCGCAGGGGAAAATTGTGTGCACGCGTGCAGCCACGGGGTGGCTACACACACGCACAAACAACGACGCCTCCATGCCCATCTTTCGCACACCAGAGCGCGTCGAGACAGCCGACATTCTCGTCGTCGTATTCCTTCTCGGCCTACAAATTCTGTTTGCATGTCTAAAAATCCGGTGGTATAGGGCCCAGGCTGCCGAACTGCTTAATCAGCATGCTCATGCGGGATAGGGGGGCGGGGCGGAGCCGGGCCGGCATAGTTGGTATACGAGAGTCCAGGCACAACTCCAGGTGCAAACACTTCAGGTAGGGCATGGAGAAGACACGGAATCATATAACAGGCCACATTGACGATACGGGAATCACAACCGGCTTTGATGAGCAGACGCTTAATGGCCTGGACGGATGCAAATCCAACTGCCCACATTGCTGCAGTAGCAGTAGTATACAATCCAGGAACTACAGTTCGATTCCATCGAATGGGAGAGCCCCCTTTTTGTTTCTGGGCTGCGATGGCATCTGCGGCGGCTTCATTGAGAGCAGCACGCACGGCAACAGGATCGGCCGGCACCACCTGTTCCGCAACAGCCTCTCCTGCCTCCTGTGCCTTCGCTGCCACACGCGGATGTGTATCATAGGTTCCAATGAACGTCAGAAGAGTTGTCGCAAGAATCCTTGCGTTCTCCTCTATAACGCCCGACTTTACAAAGGCATCCACAATTTGGGTGTCAAGGCGTAGTGGTTTACTACTCTGCGAACGTGTTTTCGACTTTGAGCGCGCCTTTCTGCGACGCGTAAGTGTCATCCTCTATAGATTAGCGCGATTGTTTCAAAAGAAGACTGGCGGCTCGGTCGGCGCGCCAAGGGAGCACAAGTTCCGCATAGCGTCCATGACGGGGGAACTCAATACGGTGAGTGGCAGCTGCGCCTTCGCGCACCCACTCCGACATGAGCCGCTTCGATTCCGTGTAGCCAGGGTCGGTCTCAGCGATTCCCACTTCTTGCAGCTTTTTGAGAATTGTAATGGTCTCCTTCAGGCGATCTTCTTTCGGCTTTGGAGGGGGTGGCATGCTGGTCTTAAAAGGGGGTGGAGATACGGATTTAGACCTGATGGCTGCTGCAGTTCATGAAGAAATGGAGCCGCCGACTCCGGAGTTTTTTCGGGACCTCTGCACATGGGCTCTGGCAACTAATGAACGTGTGGCGGAAGAGGGGTTGTGGATGCGGCGGGAACGGCTTCTTCTTGCCGAGGATGCGCACTGGCCTGCAGAGGTGAAGGAGACACGTACGTTGCATGTGACTCCTTCGGGGCCTGCGTGGCACAGGATGGAACAGGCCGAGTGGCCGGCTCTTCGCCTCGTCATTGTGCACGGAGGAGATACTCCTATTGCGATTCACATGGTGGAGGACTTCCTTCGTCGATGGCCACGTGTGACACTGTGGGCACAGAACATAGTGGAGGAGCCTCCTGCCGAGTTTGCAGGGCGCATACGGGTGCTGCCGCTGTTTGAGCAGGACCGACGCTGGAGAGGGGGGAGTGAGACCATTTGCACGGTGCTGGGGGGAGAGCGGACCACTGCCATTCTCTATCCGTTTTGCAATCCTGCCACGAATCCGATTCGGCGTGTGTGGCTGGAGCAAGTGCGAGCGTGTCGCGGGGAGCGTGACGATATGGAAGTGATTCCGCACCCGATTCCGAAAGAGGAGTATGAGGCTGCCCTCGCTGGCGCTCGGGCCGTTGTGTGTCCACCTGGAAATGGGATCGACACGCACCGGTGTTGGGAGACGCTGTATCATGGGGGCTGGGCCATTGTGCAGGACAACGTGCATACGCGGCTGCTGCTTGCCGAATGGCCGGACCTGCCGCTGCTGCCTGTGCGCGATGCTGCCGACCTTACGAGCCTCGCTGTCCCTGTTGAACAGCCGACGCGCTTGCATCCCATCCTGTTCAGAGAATGGTGGGTGCGGGAGGTTAACGAGCTCTTAGCTGCTTCCACCCACGCAACCGCATGAGGTTCCTGCGCAGTTATTGCAGGCCGCACTGCCTGTCACAACATTCTGGCGTTCCGCGTAGGACGGATAGTTGACGATACATCCTGGAAAAATGGTACTGCATGTGCTGTAGTTGCAGGCAGGTTGAACACTCAGTTTCGTATCCCTATAATACGCGTATACGGTCTTTGCTTGCAGAGCACGGAGTTTGTCGGACTGGTCCATCTTCTATCTATGCTGCCGATTTGGCGAGAATGCGAAGCACGTGTGCCCAGATAGAGGCTACAAAGGCGACTGTCAGGAAGGTGCTGCTTTCATATGCAGCTTCATGGGGGAGGAAGGCATAGACGAGGGGGATGGCAATGGCGGATACTGTGCCTCCCAAAAGGGCCGACTCATCCATGTCAGCAAGGAGGGCATCTTTGTCGTGAATCTCTGGAAAGAGGGTGTGGAACATGGGGGCGGCGCGGAGTTTGAAGCTGCGGAAGGCAGGAGGGCTGCCATGAAAATTTAGCCGGCGGGGGTGGAAGGCAGGAAGGCAGCAACAATGGCAGTGGACCGCTGCCAAGGACGACTCGTGCGCAATGACCCGAAAGGGGTATGGATGCTGCCTCTCGAGGGGGCAGGAGACTTCTGGTTTCATATTCCGATTCGGTGCGAGAAGCGGAGCATTCAGGATGGACTCTGTGAACTGTGTATTGCGCGTGCGCGGCGGACGGAGGAGCGCGTAAAAGAGGCAGGAGGGGGGATGATTAAACGAGGGCTTCATCCTGGAATGCTGCATGGACGTGTGGGCGAGCCAGTGCCGTCATGGAGTCGGATTATTGGGGGAGACTGGTATAACCTAAAGATTGAGGGAGGCTGTAGAGTCAGTGAAGACACGATGGGGAAAGCACGCACAGCGATTGATGTGGCAGAAGGGGAGGGGGCGAAGCTTGTTCCTGAAGAGGGGAGTGGCGGGGCTGGACGGCGTGGCAGGAAGCCGAAGGCAGCTGCTGCGGCTGCTGAGCCGACCAAGCCAGTGCAAATGAAACTGTCGATTGAGGAGCTACGAAAGGCAGCGAGGGATGCAAAGGAAGCGGCAGCACCTGCGGCTGCAGCCCCTGCGCCCATTGTTGTTCCAGCAGCAGCACCTGCAGCTGCGCCAAAGAAGCGTGGCCCTAAAAAGGCAGGAGCGGGAGCGGGAGCCCAGGCTCAGGCCCCAAGCCTTGCAGTAGCAACCGGCTTTGTAGAAAATACGCGTCCTAGCCCTGTAGAGGATGTGGTGACAATAGCTGTGCGCCGTCTCGAGCTCGACGGAGGGCGCAGCTATTACTTGGACCCCAAGAAGCAGAAAGTCTACGACATGAAGTGCAAGTATGTAGGGCGGTATTCGGCGGAGACCAGGGAGATTGACCGCACCTTTCCAGATTCAGATATGGAACAGTAAGGCATTTATTCGAGTCCTAGGAACTTGCGGCCAATCTTACTGGTTGCAAACATGCCACATCCGGAAGCAATCTGCAGATAGAATGCATTGCTCTTTTTCGTGCACATGAGCAAATACGCAGACAATGCAAGAAACACAATTGTGCTCAGCCAAAACAACTGAGTAAATAGGTCCATTCTACTCATACGGCTTAGACATTGTTTGGATCTTGTGAAGGGGGAGCTGTTCCTGCAAAGGGGGCTTGGTGGGCCTGTTGCTGTTGCTGTTGCATAAGAGTGAGAACGCGGAGAAGCTCCTCTTGAGACATTCCCGCGACAGTTGCCTGGGTAGATGGAGCAACAGCCTCCTTTGTTTGTCCCACGGCCCCCACTCCTGCCCCCAAGCGATTCTTCGCCTCCAAGACTTTTTGTTTGAACTCGCGCGGATGTTCAATACAAAAGACACAGAGTTCAGGCATCATTCCTCCCATGGCAGCAGTCTGTACCATAAGAATGTAGGGTTCTCCAGGTGTGTCGACAATGCCGCACGAATCTCCCATCCAGTCGGATACAAGAGAAATGTCTTGAATACGATGCAGGGGAATCACTTTTGATTGCGTTTGATGACAGCATACGCCAAATGTGTAGATTTTCTGACGAAAATGGATATTCTGATTGGTCAGAATCAGTTCAAACGAGTCGGCCTCCTGTTGTCGACAAACTCCTCCAAAGAGAGCATAAAAGGACATACAGAGGGGGGCGAACAAACTTGCTGCTGTGCAGGAAAGCGTGCATCGCACGCATCGATAGCACTTCCAGCGGTCCTTGCGGAGATTGGCGCGGAGAACGATGGTCTCCCCTTGCACAAAATCGAAGTTGCTCGACATTGTATCTAGTTTATTGATGCGTAGAATCTTTAGATTCAGGCTCCGCGGGTGCTAAGGCTGCCCAACTGACTGGAAAGGCAGGTGCGAGGAGCTCACTCACTGCGCGAGCATACGACTGGATTTCGGCTTGGGCGTGAGGGTCACAACGCAGGCCACAGAGGCGGGCATAGGCTGAGAGGCTGCCTGTTTCGATAAACTCTGTATACATGGATTGAGGCAACACACCACGCGCCACTTCTGGGGCAACTTTTGCCGCCAACAGTTCCTCGTAGAATGCCACGGCCCCTTCTTGAAAGGCCGCCACGCGCTCCCGCCAGGCAGGCTCATCGGCAATGGGAGTGGACTTGGAGCCCTGCTTTTTGTTCGCATCGCGCTCACGGAGTTGGCCAGGGGCGGGCACATAGCATTCGGGCTTGTCATCGACGTAGCGACGACTGACTTCGTTACGGGCAAAGCCAATCTGGTGACGGAACCATTCGCGGGCCACATAAATCGGCATCTTGAGACGGAAGCGGACTTGCGGGTGGAAAAAAGGTGTGATATGATTATGTTCCGCAAGGTACTTCACAAGCTTCGCATCGCGCTGGGACATCTCCGTGGCCTCTTTCGCAAACGACACACGGGCGGCGTTTACAACCGTGAGGTCATCCCCAAAAGTGTCGAGGAGCTCTACATAGCCATGGCCATCGAGGAGGGTGAGCTTTCTCGGGAGGGGGAGGGCGACGGGGCTAGAGGCAGCTTCGGCGGCGGCAGCAGCGGGGACGTCCATATGTTCTACAGGAAGGCGCGTCCAGGGCTTAACCCATTGTTCCGCGCGCCCGAATAAATGAGTTCTTGGTCCGGCGGAGCTGCAGGTGTCCCGCGCCCCCCTCCACGTCTCGGATATTTCCAAGCCCTGCCCGAAGGGAAGTTTGACTCCAGCGACAGTAGCCCCGTAACGGTCGTCACTGCCTACTACGAAATGAAGTCCAAACACACCCCTATAAAGTATCAGGAGTGGGTGGCACGGTTCTTAGCCACGCTTACCTGCCCCATTGTCTTTTTCACGGATGCGGCGACCCTTCCCTTTCTAGAAGCCTGTCCACGCGCTAGCAGCTCCGTGGAGTTCGTCGTGCTGCCCCGTGCGGAATGGAAAGCGAATGACCCTGCCCACTTTCCAGCGGGATTCTGGGAGGGCCAGTGGGCAATGGACCCTGAACAGGGGATTCATTCTGCCGAACTCTACAAAGTGTGGTATGAGAAAAAGGAGTTTGTTCTCCGTGCCATTGCGCGCAATCCATTCGGCTCCACGAAGTTTGTCTGGACGGACGCAGGTATCATGCGCAGCCCTGCCTTAGCTTCTCTGCTGGCTGCACGGTATCCCGTAGCGGCGCGGATTCCCTCAGACCGTATGATGCTGCTGAACGTTGGGCCATTTACGCGCTCAGATGATATGGAACGAGTTGTAAAAGGGGTGGCCATGAAAGGGGGAATCGATAAGATGCGCATGGGAGGAGGAGTGCTTGCTGCTACAGCTGCCGTATGGCAGCGATGGAGCGAACTCTATGACGACGCTGTGGCGCGCTATCGACAGGCAGGACTCTTTATAGGGAAGGACCAGACCATTTTTGCCACTGTTGTGCTGGAACGGAAGGAGTTCCACTCCCTCTTGGATCTCAAGAAGATTGCCCCCGAGCCGTGGTTCTACTTGTTGCTGTATCTGGGTGTGTCGGACCGAGTCTGGAAGATTCTTCGGTCTCCACGGGCGGACCGAGAGAAATGGACCTACGAGCGGTTTGTGCAGGAATCTTCTTCCACGGGCTAGGGCAGAAAAGGGATGCTACGCACATGGGTCATGGGGCTCTACTTGAAAGGGTGGCCGGCGTTGCAGGCCGCATTGGCAGTGAGCCATCCCGTGCCTGGAAAAATTGTGGCGCCAGTCGTACATGTTCCGAGGAGTATAGTCCAGGAAAAATGAACGCTGCATGTCCATGTGTCATCTGTGGGGAAGGGGGTCACCAGTCATCCGCCTGCCCCACCCTCCGCGCCCCTCTTAAGGATGGGTTCTGGTCAGGGGGGAATGGTGGAGGAGGCCATGGAGGTGATGAGGAGGATGAACGGGCTGCCGCTGACCACGCCCCTTCAAAGAATCTCGTCCACAAGCCCCTTCTCAAGGCACTCCTTGGCATCCCAGTTCCGGTCCCGCTCTAGAATCGCCGGCAACTCTTCGCGGGTCATTTTTGTCTTCTCGGCATACAGGTCAATCAGCAGTTCCGAGAGTTTGGAAATGTTCTCATAATCGTCCGTAACGGACGACTTCTTACCCCAACATCCCGCCCTCACTTCATGAATCAGCATATAGGAATGCTTGGAAATGTAGCGCTTCTTTCCTACAAGGGCAAGAAGTGTTGCAGCTGATGCGCAATACCCGCTGATATACGTATGCACAGGAACGGTCATTCGCGCAATCTCATCAATCGCAAAGAGGGCCGCATAGACCTGCCCCCCAGGACTGTTGAGCACGAGCTTAATAGGGATGTATTCAGGCGAGGGAACCTTTACGAAGACATTTGTCTTCCGATCCGCAGGCAGGTCCTCCTTCATGGTATTGTATGCGGCAATCGCCTTCTTCTCCTGCTTCTTGAGTTCACACACAAGGTCCGCCATGCTCGTCATCGTAATATCTCCAATGAAGTAGACTTCGTTCATCTCGGTCGAATACACCTTTGCAGTAGAAGCGGAACCCCCGTTGCAGCACGGGGTGTGGCCTGTAGAGTGGATGGAGGCGAGCATTTGTGGTAGCGAACTATCCTTGTTAGACCTCATGCGGGTGCTGGCGCTCCTCAATTTCACGACGCGCGAGGTCGGCCACGGTTTGCTGCATGAAATACTGGCCATTCCAATACATGAGAGCCGCCGGCACGGCGGCCCAGATACGGCCCCAATAGTCCAAGGAGCCAGAGAGGGCCCATGCGATGACAAAGGCCGCGTGCGAGGCACATCCAGGAGACCGAATCCACACGTTCATTGCCGTGTTGATTCGTTTTTCAGTCAGGCGGCCCAGCCATCCATTCCGCTGGAGAAAGAGGGCAAAGTAGCTGATGCCCCCAGGCAGCCCTGTGGAGAAAAAGAGGGAGTAGCCCATCAGTGGAGTGGTCGAGGAGGCGAGCCCCACAGGAATCGCCACACCAATCATGAGGATATGGTGCAGCCAATCATCAAAGCGGAGCGAGGCGCGGTAGCGAGCAATATGATACAAGTGCAGGCTGACCACAAGGGCCGTTGCACGAATGTTCACAGGATACGAATCGATGGCGTGGAAATCTGTAAAGGTAGCAGCGACATCCGGCCATGTCAAGGACACGATGGCCGCATTGTGAAGCGCGTGGAGGAGGTAATAGGGTGATGCAACGCCGACGGCGGCCAAGGCCCAATCGACCGCGCAAAATGGGAAAAAGGTAAGTGCGGCGAGCCAGTCCATACTCCATGGACTCCCTCGCCACTCTTTTAAGCGAAACTATATATAGATATGCGGCGCAGTAGCACACGCCGAGCGCGCAAGGCTTGCACTCCCACGGAGAATGCTCGCGGACTTCGTATGAGGCACACACGGCGAACCTATAAGGGTGGAGCACCACTTGCGAAAGGGTCACAAGGCAGCGTGGAGACGATTGAGGGGGATCTGAATGGTGAGACGATTATCCTGGCAGTGATAAAAACAACAAGCCGAGACGTTGCTCTTGATGAAAAGAGAGTGGCCGATAAACTCAAAGAGATTGATCCTGAACAGCTCTACACAATCTATGGAACACAGTTTATAATCCCTGAAGAGGAGGAGCTAGGAGAAAATGGAAAGCCAGCCCTGGCCCAGTTATATATGCTGTATGGGGGGAAAACAGTTCTTAAAACACTAGAGGATATTTTCTGGATGATAAATACTCTTATACGAATTAAGAAAGATAAAAGCAAGAGAAAGAATAATACAAAGAATACTAACGCGGATCTTACAAAAGAGTATGAAAAACTGAAAGCGTTCCCCTTAGATGAGTTAAAACGAATCGAGGAAGCATTCAAACCTTTAAAAAAGTTTGTTCCTAAACTTTACAAAGCTGGTATAATTCATAAAGATATTCATTCAGGAAATATTGTATGGGACGGCACCCGCCTGCGACTGATTGATTGGGGTGAGTCAGTCTTAGAGGGTGATACAAACTCAAAAGGAGTTGACCGATTCAAGAAATTAGGTGAGACATACGACATTGAGTCCTTGGAAGGAGAAGAGCACGCCCTGCATAAGATAATTAAGGCTGTTGAAGAGGGGGTAGTTCCTTAATCAACTGCGTGGTGAGACGCCATGACCCATCGACGGAAGTATTGCGCGCCCACCAGTCGCGACAGGCGGTGGACATGGCAGCCCAGCGGAGGGGCGTAATACTCTTCACGAGCGCCGCGGCTTCCGCGGGTCCGCTGACGCGGAAATAGTGCACACCGATTTGGGGCGGCTCCGCATAGTTCGTCATATCCACCTCTGGGGCCACCACAGGCACACAACCCATGGCCATACATTCCACCTCGCGGTGGCATTTACGACCATAGCCGGCCAGGCAGAGACCGAATTTAGCCTTGGACAGATTCACCAGATACTCCTCGTGCGTAAAAGGATAGGCGCCTGTGCCCTCCACGTGCACGAACTTCCCACCGTCAACGCACGCCTTGCTCCAATCCTCCTTTTTACGATGTCCCAACTGCACGGCATTTTCCGAGCGGCCATAGAAGACGAGGCCATCAGGGCGAGCATCGTAGCCGGTAGCAGGAAGCCCCACGGCGACGAGGGATTCGACCAAGTTAGGACGACGAGGCCAGAACGTCCAGGGCTTGCCGCCTGCAGGGGGTGCGGGATTGCCAAAGAGGGCGAGCGCATACCGCTGCTCTGCCGCAGGCGCCGCACGGAGCCAATCCAGATTCGGGCGGTCATAGAGCAGGGTTTCACCAATGCCACCAAGCCACACCTGTGTTGCCTCAGCAGATTCCTCTAGCGTCACAAAGCCCCGCGCCGCCCAGAGGCGGGCAAGTTCGCGGAAGGAATCGCCGGCATGGGCAAAAAAGCCCTTGTGGCCAGCAGGCATAATGAGTTTCGGCGGCGCGGCAGGAGTAGGGGTAGCTGTCTGAGGAGCTACACCCCCCGCCAACGCCCAACGTAGGTCCGCCCGCAACTTCTCGCCGACCATAGCCCGCTCCGCATCCCCCACAGCCCCCTTTGGAGTAATCAAGAGACGGTGATGCTGGTCGCCCGCCGCGGCCAAATGGAGCAGCGCTGCCGACGGCTTCATTTCCGATTGTACCTCCCATATGTAGGCCCCAAGAGGAAGGACCCACGTCCAGGCTGCAAAGGAGGAGGTCGAGGCGAGCACAAGGCCCGCCGCTCCGCGCAGCGTCTCCACGGCATGCGCCAGGGCCGTGCGACCTTCCCAGATGACATCGACATCATAGTCATCCTCAATCGACTCGGCAAAGGCTTCTGTGATGACTACGCCATCAACGACGACAACGACGCGCGGCTTGTCGCCTGCCGTTCCGGCCCCCGTAGGCTTGACTTGCCAGCGTGCCCCGCCGAGCGCTCCGCGCAAGGCCGCCACCTCCTCTTGAGAGGGGAAGCCAGCAGGCTCATCACTGTAGGGCCACACCCAGGCATCGCGGCACCATGTTTGATGTGTCTCGTCACGGGAAATCACGGGCACTTGTCGCGTGGGCCAGTCGAAGAGTTTCACGGCCTCAATGCACGCAGGCTGGCTGGAACACATGAACTCAAACGAGGGGATAGGCGTAGCTGTAGTCGCGAGGGCTCGCCCACCAATGCCTCGGAGCAAAAACACCTTGCTCAGATACTCAAGCACGTAGCGCCCAGGGTTGCGCGCAACGGCATCAGACAACGGCGCCACGGCCGCACAGTCAACCGGCACGGACACAGCCATCGAGCTGAGTTCCGATGCAGCCCATGCTTCCTGGCACGCCTTCGTGCGCCCAACGTGAATACTGTCATAGGAGAACGTCAAGCCCTGCGGACTCTGGAATACATCGGTCGCGCGGAACAGACCAGGCGCCGCTGCCGTGCCAGCATCCGGCCACATGTTCGCCCCCTCAGGGTCCAGCACAACTGCATGGGACCCCTCCCCCCGACTCGTGGCCCGCGCTACCATCGTGCAGAACGTGCGCAACTGAGCCGCCGTCGCCGGCCCTGCCACAGGTCGCGGAAAGCTGCGGCGCTTGAATGTGACCTGGGTGGCTTCGCGTGGAACTTGCCCCGTATCCGCGCGCATATCATGAAATCCCGTAGGTTGCACGTAGAGATAGGCGGGCTTACTGACAATATCGCGGGGGTCGTAGTTCCGGACGGCGGAGGTGTGGTAGTGGAATGTGCGGAGCGTGAGGGCGGGATTGGCCACAATGAATTTGCGGCGGAGGAGCTCAAGAGTGATGGCATTGTCGCAGCCGCCTTGTCCGAAGGGAAAGTCGAGGCCGGCGAAGGGATCTGCGGCAGGGGTGACGGCAGGGGCAGGAGAGGTCGCGAAGGCAGCGCGCACGGAGGCCGCCGACACAATCCACGTGTCTTGGGAATCTGCGCGAGGACCAAAGAGTTTCGCGGCAGCGACGGCGCCCGCATCGGTTCCGTTGACATCCCACCGAAGAAGGGCGAGGAACTTGCGGTCGAGGTCGGCAGACCAGAGAATACGCGTGCTGGTCGTATCGAGGAAAATATCGGAGTTGGCGAAGGCAATGATGACATCGTTGGCCGCATCCACCTCCTGTTCAGCAATCCACTGGAACACGCGGCGATACGTGAGACGTTCGCCAATCACAGTTTCGTGCAGCTTCCCTGTCGAGTCCGCAGGCGCACAGGCCGTTTCATTCAGGAGCACGACGCGGTCAACAAGAGGGTTCGCCAGATTGGCTTGCAAGCATGCGTCAATCTCCTTGCCACGACGGGCCTTATCAGGTCGGTAGTATTGTTGCACGAGCCAAAGAGGGGGAGGGGTGCGAAGGGTGGACTCGACCCGCAGCCCACGAAGGTGTCGGTGGACCGGCGACGTCCCCTCGACAGGGAATGTGCGCCCCATATGGAGGGCGAGGGCCAAGAGCACCTTCGCATCCGCTTCCGTGCCGTCCCACGCGCCCCCTACAAAGGGGTAGAGCTCATGCATTTCATCGAGACAAATCATATTTTGAATACCCATTCCCATGAGCTCTTCATAGCCGATGGCTCTAACAAGGGACTTTGGGACCGCGAACAAGGTCACCTCTTTCCAGTGTCCTGCGGCCATCCAGGCTTTCCAGTCCGCCGCGTCTCCGAGGCAGGCAAGGACATCGACACGCACGCCGGCGGCGGCTGCAGCGTCGAGGGCGGCCTTGGACGTCGCACCGACTTCCCAGCGATTCCAACGACCTCCCTCCTTCGCCACGGCAGCTGCATCCAGCCACACGAGCGTCTTTGCGTCGCGCCACACAGCCGCTTCTGTCGTCATAATACGAATAGGGGCACCCGTGAGAGGATGCTTGGAGAATGCTGGAACATGTGCGGCGGCCATGGGTTCGTCTTACAAGGAAGACGCTGCCCCACCTTAGGCGGTAGCGCAAAGCTACTCCAGAAGATGGATTTTGAAGATGAGTCCTATACACAGGAGGACAGCGGAGGCAGCGGGAAACACCCTGTGGGTCGCACTGTCTATCTCGTCAACTCGACGCCCAAATACTACTACCTATTGCCCCTCCACTTCGCCGCCTTAAGGCGCTACAATGTGCTGAAATCCGAGCTGATGACGCTGGTGCTTGCGACAGAAGTTCCGGAGCACCCTGTGGTCCAGCAAGTGGCCCGCGACTACGGCGTAGAGATTCTGACAATCGCCGCAGAGGATGCGGGCTTCCTCGACAGTCGGCGGGCGGCCCTAGAGGCGCTGGTCGCGATGGCACCTACGCGCGGCTGGGAGTTTGTCTTGCCCGTGCAAGAAGATTTCCTCGTGGACCGTGCCGCCTCCCTTTTGAGCACAGAACGTGCATCGTGGGCTCCTTATTGTTACTTGCGCGCTGGAAAGGGAGTGGCATCCGTGCGCCTGATGCCGTGTCCTGGCCCTGCGGGCCAGTCAAACGACAAGGCGAACTATTTCGACCTGGATGCGGCGCGCGACGCGTATGGCTTCACCTTTCAAGCGACCTTGTGGCGACTGGAGGAATGTGCCTCGTGGTATCGATGGATTTGCGATGAGCTGGAAAGGGAGTGGCCGAGGGCCACCACTGCGCCGGCCAAGCGCATTGAAGTGGAAGTGCGCGCCAACTTTGCAGAGAATGCAGATGGGCAGCGGCAGTTTTGGAAGTGGTCGGCGTGGCGGGGAATGAAGCACATGGCACACAGACGTGTGGGGTCGTGGTCCAATGCCGTGTATCTGTGTCCATGGCCCTACCGACCTACGGCGATTGTGAAGGGGCGGCTAGAGCCGTGGGCAGAAGAGATGGGGCGGAGAGAAGGGTTTCCGCTGAAGCCTGGAGCGTAGGGTGAAAAATTGAGGGGAGCAACGCATGGAAAAGGTAGGTATTCTTGCTGCACACTCACTCTTTAGAATGTCCAGCACAGCAGTCATCACGTTCTGGAAGGCGCATCCACAGTACTGGCTGCCCCTGACACCGGCTGCAAAGGCGGAGGCCGATGCGGCCATCTGTGCGGCCTTCTGGAGGCATACATGGGAGACAGAGACACTCGCCGGCCAGGCCATTTATCTCGACCAGTTCTCCCGCCATTTCCAGCGTGCGGGGCGGATGACGGAAGAGGAGGTAGTGGCGCAAAGAAATAGGGCAGCCAACCTCGTACACGCCAGACAGGGCGAACTGGCGGCCCTGGACGAAGTGGAACTTGTGTTCTGTCTGATGCCCTTCAAGCACCTTGAAGATTATCAGCCAATCTTTCGGGTCGTGCACAAGCTGTGGCTTCCTGCCCGCGCCAGCGATGCGAACCTGACCCAGTTTCCCACTCTCCAGCGCTTCTACATTGACACCTATAAAAAGGCCTATACCTTTGAGGATATGCGGGCGAGCTTTGAGCGACAGATAGCATGCGACCGCAGCTACGAGGAATATGAGGCCGAGGGCTACGACTATGACCCTGCGGTCATTTGCGAGTCCTACCCCCCTTGCTATGCTACAGATGCTACAGATGCTACGACGTGGGAGCATCAGCTCTTTGAAGATGGAGTGTCGTGCGAGGAAGCCGCCCCTCTTTGCGCTGCCCTCGCCCCCTATTCAGCAGAGGGAGCGGGACCCGTCCTTGTCAGCCTCAGCGGCGGCGTGGATTCCATGGTGATGCTGGCTCTTCTTGCGGCTTCTGGGGCAGATGTGACCGCCGTCCATATTCAGTATAGAAATCGACCCGAGTCGGACCAGGAAGTGCAGTTCCTCATAGAGTATTGTGGCCGCCTGGATGTTCCCCTTCGCATCTACAAAATCCAGTGGCTTCGTCGTGGGCTCGTGGACCGCGACTTCTACGAGGAGATGACACGTCAGCTCCGCTTCTGGGTCTACCAGTGCTGCGCAGACTCTACCGAGACCCCCGTGTTCCTCGGCCATATCCAGGACGATGTTGTGGAGAATATCTGGACGAATATCGCAAGTGGGACGCACCTGGGTGACCTGAAAAAGATGCGGGCTGAGGAAGTGCAGATGGGAGTACGTATATGTCGCCCCTTCCTGGCGACCGAGAAGCGGGCCATTTACGCTGTCGCGGAGCGACTCGCCATCCCCTATCTCAAGAATACGACGCCGAGCTGGTCCAATCGCGGCAAGTTCCGCGAACACTTCCACGCGGCAACGGTGGCCCAGTTTGGGGCGGGTGTGGACAGTCGCCTCATCGCCTTTGCAGAGGCCATGCAGCGCCAGACGGCGCTCGTGCAGCGGTTCGTCTATGAGCCCATTTACAAGAGCTGGTGCGAAGGGACTGTGTGCATCACAACAGCTGTAGAGGCGGAACTGGATGAGACAGGGTGGGCGACGATTCTGGAGACTCTCTGTCATACGCGGCTCGATTGTAGCAAGCCGAGTAAGAAAGCTGTAGGGGAGTTTTGTAGGCGGCTGCGCCGCGGAGCTGTAGCCTGGAAGATGCACCTTACAGGGGAGGTCACGGCGCATGTGTGGCAGGAGGGTCACGCAGCCTGGTGGATGAAGCTGGAGAGGGGGGGTGCAGCAGAATAAAAAGGGGTCGCACATTTTTTGAATCCTGCGCCGCAGGAATAAGATCCGTTGCTGCGAAGCGGCAACTCATTTAGGAAGGGGCGGGGGGAGCGCTTTCGCTCCCCCTTTAAGGACCTGGGAGGGGTGGCGCGGCTCCTTGTTGATTATAGACTTCCAAGAAGACCGAGTTGGACGCCGGCGAGCGATTGTCAAACGTCAGCGTCGGATTACTGAATCCTCCGCGAGGACCCAGGTTGAAGCCACAGTAACCGTCATCCACGAGATTCGCCATCGCCCCAGGAATCCTGTGATAGAGCGTATAGGCTCCTGCGGCATCCCCGTCCATCAGATAGTTACTCATCATTGCCGCCGTGTTGAGTTCCAGCTTCACGGGCACTTCAAAGTAGTTGGACGCATACACATTGGAGTTCTGCGACGTCATCCATCCTCCTATGGAGGCGGACCCCATAATCTGTGGCCCCGTGCGGGCCGATTCATACTGCACGAACGTCGAAAACTCTTTCACGAGCGAGAAAGGAGGGCTGGTGCCGAGATACATACGCTGGAAAAAGTAGTTGGGGCGGACGTCGAGGAACATACGCGTCGTCGAGTTCGGGTGCACATAGCGCAGGAATGGGTCGGCACGGAAACTGACCGTGCTGAAATAGACATCCCCTGTGGAGTAATAGTTGGGGTAGGCCTCCACTGTGGAGAGGGGAAGGTTGCTGCCAAACGCAGAGGACCAGTCCCAGGCCACGGAGCCGACCGTTGTCGAGTAGGGAATGCTGCTTGTAAAGGTGGCATAGCCGGCGCTGGTCGAGTTCGTCGAGTAGACATAGGGGCGCCAGGCACGGGCTTCGCCACTGAGGTCAGCGTAGCCGGCGGCGGAAAAGGAGGAAATGGAGAAGAATACTGCACGAAGGTCCGTGACAGTGGACAGTTGCAGGTCTCCCACACCAATAAACTTCAACGTCGACTGCCCCGTAGACATGGTAATGTTTTCAGGACTGGGGACAGTGGCAGCGGCGAGGCGTGATACCGTCGGCACCGTATTGAGAGCAACGAGCACATTGGGCGCAGCATTGCTCAAGGTAAAGGTGCTTGTGACGGGGTCCGCGTATATCTGCGTGAGGCCCTGGAGACCCACCGTGCTGATATTCAGTGCATTGGACGTCGCTCCAGCGGTGATTGTAGAGCCGTGTGCATCGGTCACGCGGTCATAGGGAGGCGTCGTGATGGAACTTACGGAATCCCAATAGCCGACGCCTGCACCGTCCGAGATGAGCACGTGCTTATTCGGGACATATGCATTGAACGGAGTGCGCACATAAATCTGTCGGAGTGTGATAATATCCGTGTCGTAGGTCTTAAAACTGGTCGCCATGGCCCTTCTTTTTTAGTGTGGGAGATTCAGCGGGGAGGCAGGTCGCCGCGCTGGCTCCCTAGAGGTTCTGCACGGACACGAAATAGGAGTTGGTCGGTCCATAGAAGACTGATAAATTGGAATCGCGGAATCCCACTTGTGTCAGATAGGAGAGCCCTCCTGTCACGGTGTGTGTGAGAGTATAGTTGCTTGCGTAGGCACCCGCCACGAGTGAACCTGGAAAGGTGAGTTTGAGCGGCTGCTGGAAGTAGTTACTGTATCCATCCGTTGCGGAGGTGGCCACAACCAGACTCTGATTGCTGGTGGCGAGTGTGGTCGCCCCGTATTGAATCCCCGTCGTCATAGTGAATGACTTGGATGTGAGGGAGCCTGTCGTAATTCTGTCAAAGATGAAGGTCGGGTAGAGTTCCACGGTCACGCGCGAGTTCGACGTGATATAGTTGGAAAAGAGGCTCAGTTGCAGATTCGCCGTGGAGAAATACAGATTCGAGTTCGCCTGCACCTGGGCCGCGATGGCCCCGCTGTTCCCCACATAGGCCAGGGTGGAGTTGACGAAGGTGCTGAAATATACCACCGAGTCGATGGAGCTGACGCTGACTTGCGAGTTGTAAATACTCGTGGCGCCCATGCGGTCGATGAAAATATTCTGCTTCGCTGCCTGAATCCCCGCGCTGGTGCTTTGAAGGGTCTGGGTGCTGACATACCCGAGGGTACCGAGACTGCTAATAAGGCCGAGGGTGGTGCTCGGCAGCTGGGAGCCGAATACGAACCCATATCCGGCCGCATTCGACGTATTGACATAGTCGCGGTCTGTCAAATAGGCTTCGGAAAGCACGTCGAAGTTCTTAAAGGGGGCATTCGAGGTGCCCGTCACAACGACCCCCAGGTTCCCCCCAGGACTTGTGGCGGGGTAGAGGAGTCCTGTCATTGTGCTGAAGAGCATGCTTGTGCTGACGTAGTTCGCCTGGGCGAGATTGTTGACGGTGCTTTGTAGGGAGAGGCTACTGATGTAGCCTGTCGAGCCGAGGCCAACCACAGTGGAGCGTGTCTGTGTAGTCAGGCCCGTCGTCGTGCTGATGAGTTGCGGCGACGAAATATAGCGCGTGGACCCGAGACCAATGACAGTGCTCTGAATGTTCGACATGAACGAGAGGCTGCCGTTCAAAAAGGGGGTCATACTGCTGACAAGGTCGCCCGTGCTGACATAGAGGGCAGGGCCCTGCACCCACCGCACTGTGCTTTGGAGTTGATAGGTCGTAATACTACCCGGTATGCCTCCCTCTGCAATCTGGGACGAGAGTGTGGAATAGGATGTGGCGACAATGGTGGAGAAACTGGCGCTGTCGTTGGAGATGCTGAAGACGGTAGAGGGAAGGTAGCCAAGGCCGGCTCCGTCCTGGGCGGACTGGGAGCTGATGGTGGCGAAGATAGACTGCCAGCGGCGAGTTCCCTGCCCATCCGCCACCTGCATCCAGCTCGTGGAATAGGGCAGGTTTGTCATGGGGTTGATGGACAAGATGGACTCCTTGTATTCGGCTTCACTCAGGGTATTCCGACTCATGGGTATGCTGCGGCTCTACATCGGCATAAGAAACAGGGTGTCTCAATAAGTCGCAAGGTTCCTTAGAATGCCAGGCGGCGGAGGATTATTACAGCTCGTTGCCCAAGGAAAACAGGATATTTATCTCACCGGAAATCCCCAAGTCACATGGTTCAAAATGGTCTACAGGCGCTATACGAACTTCGCCATCGAGTCGCAGGCCATGTATTTCGACGGTGACCCGGATTTTGGGAAACGCGTGACGGCCACGATTCCGCGCCGCGGGGACCTCCTGGGCCCCATGATTTTAGAGGTGGTGCTGCCCTATGTCACACGCACGGATGGGTCCGTCGCACAGTATGTCAACTCGCTTGGACATGCCCTGATTGAGGAAATTTCCATTGAAATCGGTGAACAGGAAATCGACAAACAGACCGGAGAATGGATGGAGGTCTGGTCACAACTCACTGTCCCGCCTGGACAGGTGGAGGGCTTCAACAACATGATTGGGCGCGTGGATGGGCTGAATCGGCCTCCTGTTACACTGCCTGCCCAGACATGCTCCGTGGGAAACTATCAATACGGAGCCACGAAACTCTACATCCCTCTTCAGTTCTGGTTCAATAAGAATCCTGGCCTGTATCTGCCCCTCTTGGCTATGCAATATCACCCCATTCGTATCAACATGAAGATGCGAGGCTTGAATGAACTGCTCGTAGGGGGCTTGACATCGACGTGCGGAGGGGCACAGCCCAATCCGGCGAAAATCGTGGACCTCCGCGTGTGGGGTGACTATGTCTATCTGGATACGGAGGAGCGCAGGCGCTTCACGAAGAATATGCACGAATATCTGATTGAGCAGATTCAGTATACGCCAAAGATTGCTGTGCCCGAGGGAATCAATACCCAGCAGATTCGCCTGGAGTTCAACCATCCCTTGCGCGAGATGATCTGGGTAATTCAGCGCGACCAGATGCTGAATACGCGTGAGTGGTTCAACTTCGGCACAACGTCGGCGTATGAACTCGGTCTATCACGTGACATGCTTCAGGACGCAGTGATTCAAGTGGATGGGTATGACAGGTTTGACCGCCGTGATGCCGGCTATTTCCGCATGGTGCAGCCGTATCAATATCATACGAATATCCCCACGAAGAGTTTTATTTATGTCTACAGCTTCGCTCTCCGGCCCGAAGAGATGCAGCCAAGTGGGTCACTCAATGCAAGCCGTATTGACGATATGGTCCTCCAGTTGAATCTCCGTCCGGATTCAGGTGCGCCCCTCAGGATTACTGATTCGAATGGCAATGAGGCGGTGAATCCCGAATACGTGCCCCCGCGTGGAAAGGCGTCCACACGTGTCTATGCGAAGAATCACAATGTGCTCCGTGTCGTGAACGGTTTTGCGGGACTCTTGTTCCGTATCTAGGCGTTGGCAGCACAGCCATAGCAACCAAGGCTTCAGAGGGATTTCGTATCGAAATAACTCCGAAACCAGCACTAGCGATAGTAGGTATGGCTTCGAGTTTATTAAGTGGCGCAGCCAGTAGTCTTGCAGGGGCCCTCCCAGGGCCTCTTGCAGGGGCCCTTCCAACAAGTCTTCCAACAAGTCTTCCAACAAGTCTTCCAACAGTTCCAACAGCCCAAGGGGCGACTACAGAGGGACAGAACAAAGTCAAACAGTTTCTAATCGACGGGTTTGCGATTGGCAGACTCCCCCTCTTTTTCTTTGCAGGAGGAATCCCCGTCGCCCCCTTTTCATTTTGGGGATATGGCGCTCTGAATTTAATATCAGCAGGCGCAACTGGCTGGGCGACATTGAAGGCAGGTCTCCAGTTCATAATGATCCTCGCCAATACACTCGTCCGCTCCTATTATCCGAATCTCTCGTGGGTAGGATGGCTGCTAGTATTAAACCCCTGGTATGTCTTTGACATTGTGCAACTCTTCAGTCCAGCCTTTCCAACGGAAGGCTTCAAAGTCCCCTTTTATGGAGAATCACTTCGCCCGAAGGATGGCGTATACAAATTCAACGCGATTATTCTTGGCCTCATGTTCGGCTTGGTCGCGCTCGGCGGATTCTCCCTGCTCTCCTATTTGCCTCCCCAGATTGCAGGGGCGATTGGGCCCACTCTGAACATCATCTTTAAAGTGATTGGTGGAATCGCAGCAGTCGGTGGGGGAGGACTCGGTATGTTTATTATACCCAAACTCTTGAAAGAGATAGGAGAAGAAAAAGCGAAAGCTGGGGCAGCATTCACAGCTCCTACTGCATCTGGAGCTGCTGCAACGAGCACAACACAGAGAGGTGGGGCAGGAACAGGCAGTGCCATTCCCTCCCTCCGTGAGGTGGCAACAGGTATGCTCGGTCCTGACTCGCGCGGCGACCCTGGGCCGTATCGCTCGCAGGTGATCACAGGAGGAGGCAGGCAGGCAGCGGCAGCAGCCTCCAAGACAGACTCCATGCTCTTTGTGGGCATTCTCGGCATGTCCGCCCTTGCAGGGCTCGCTCTTGCGGTTGTCCGGTCAAAAGGAGATTCCGCGGCGTGAAGAGAGTCATGCTTCCCCTTGCCACACAGCTCGAACTCGAACAACTACTCGGAAAACAAGAGCCTGCGGCGGACCAGGTACTTCCCTCCGTGGCCTGCATCTATTTCACGGCCCGCTGGTGTGGGGCCTGTAAACGGCTCGACCTGGACACACTCCAGGCCGCCACACCTGGTGTGACCTGGTACAAGTGCGACGTGGACGTCAACAACTACTCTCCAGGATTCTGCGGCGTGCGTTCCATCCCCAGTTTCATGCTCATCGTCAACAAGCGGCCGATTGGTCCGATGACCTCGTCTGCCACTGAAAAGGTGGTGGCCTGGGTCGGCGAACAAGTTGCCAGCGCAGGCAAATAGTAGCTGAAAGGCGCGCTCTAAATAGAATGGCAGGCGCTCTCACTCGACGATTCAGCGCGCTCTCATTGAAGCAGTTTCTGGCAATCGCCGCATCCTTTGTCGCGATTTACTTGGTGAGTGTGCACCACAAGGCCCTCCAGGAATGGTTTTCCCCTCCGAAGCCCGTGGTGACCGTGGCCAACGGCAAACCCGTCGTGAAAACTTCGTAGGTCTCAATAAGGATGGAACCAGATTCCGAACCCGACTATGATTGTATTATAATCGGCTCCGGTATGGCAGGACTCTACACAGGTATAGAGCTTCTCAGAAGGGTGGGTCGCAGCCTGCGCATTGCTATCCTTGAGCGGGACCAGCGTGTGGGTGGTCGCGCCTTTACCTACCACGGGAAGGTCGACGGAAAAGCCGTGCAATGGGAGGCAGGAGCGGGCCGTATTTCGCGCGACCATGTGCTTCTGCAGGGCCTCATGCGCCGTTACCGGCGAAAATGGATTCCGATTGGGGCGTCGCTGCAGTTCAAGGGCTCCGCCATGGACCACTGCCTCGAGCCGAATGCATTTGAGCCTGCGATTCCAGTCATGCTCGATGTGCTTGCGGGTCTTCCCGCCGATGTTCTCGCCCGCAGCACGATTCGTCAGCTGCTGACACGGATTCATGGACCGGTCGCCACTGACAACTATTTGCTGCGATTCCCCTACAGGGCGGAGGTCGATATTATGCGCGCAGACAGGGCCCTCGAACTCTTCCGTGGAGAAATGCGCGCCCATGAAGGCTACGGAATCTGCGAAGGAGGCTTGAGCACAGTCACGGAGGCGATGGCGGAGGATTTCCAGCGGCGTGGGGGAGAACTGATGCTGGGGCGGACGCTGCAGAATGTGGAACAGGTGGCGAAGGGAACCGAGAGGAGCCTCGTACGCTGTTACTTTAAAGGTGGTAGTGCAGCCGCGGCCCCTCTGACAGCCCGCCACGTTGTCCTCGCGATTCCGTGTGCTGCCGCGGCCGAACTCCCCGCTCTCGCCGACTGGAAGACACTGCGTCACTTGACGATGACTCCCCTCTTGCGATTCTATGGGGTCTTCCCAAAAGGGGGGCCAGCGGGCGATGACAAACTCTGGTATGAAGGAGGTGGGCGCATTGTCACCGCAGGACACGTGCGCTATATGATTCCTGGGTCCGCTGCCATGGGCTCGGCCCAAATGTCCTATACCGATTCACAGGATGCGCGCTATTGGATGGACCGGATTGCCGCGCGTGGGGAAGAGGAAGTGGCCCGTGAGATTGTGCACGAGTTGCGAGAATGGATCGACCCGCGCATCCCTACACCCCTGTTTACAAAGGCGCATGCATGGGAACATGGGGTCTCCTACTGGCTACCTGGGGTCTATTCTGCAGAGGAGGAGTCAGCGGCTGCGGTGCGACCGCTCCCCGAGGCACTGCCAGGCGTCTGGCTCTGCGGAGAATCCTATTCTTTGCGGCAGGGCTGGATAGAGGGGGCACTCGAACACGCAGAGCAGATGCTCAGTAAGTTGGAAAAGGCCATGAAATTCTCTGCTCCTACAAAAGGTAAGTCCCGCCGTCATGCTCGATAAATATCTGCTTGTCGTTGTGTTTCATGTGATTGTCATTGCACCCCTCTTCATGTTTGTAGGATTCTCGCGCGCGGCCACGCCCGATTGGGTCTACAGTCTCTTATTTGGCATGGGTATCCTAGTGGGTGTCTATCACGGCTACAAGGCGGCCGTGCGCTTGATGACGTCGTCTCCCGTGGTCTGGGTGAATCTGATTCACGTCCTGTTTGTGGCCCCTATGCTGCTCTGGATTGGGTTCCACGGAAAAAAGACCGGTCGCCCGGCCTATGATATGCTGCTCATGCTCGCCTTTGCAGTATTCGGATTCCACCTCTATAAGCTTGTCGTCATCTCACAAACCTTCATCAAGGCTGATGAGTAGGAGCGGCCATGAGCGCCTCGAGTTCATCTAGGATGTTCGAGCGATGGGAGAGTGTGGAGGTGATAGAGAGGAGATGCACGCGTTTTGCAATGGGGTTCTGACGCCGCTTCTCTGCCACATTGACTCCCTCTTTCGATAGGAGTGCATTTGCCCGAGTGAGAACCTCTTCCTCACGCTCACGAATCTCATGGCTGGAGAGGGGGGGCGTCTGTCCAAGAATCCCTTTCAGGGCATCCTGTTTCTCAAGAGGGAGGGCTCGTGCGATGCAGTTCGCACTGGCCACATGGTAGAGATATGCCGTGGCAGATTTACACACTTTCTCGCATGCTGCGCATGTAAGAGAGTTTGTAGGGTCCTTGCTTGACGCCTGAAAGGCCTTCACTTCTTCCGCGCAGTGGGTGCGGAGGTAGTGGAGCACGGCATTCGCTTTTGTGAGAGTGGTGTGGTCACAGCAAGGACAGCCAAAGGAAGGAGCGGGAGCATCGGTGGGCGTGGCGGTGGCGGCGGTGGCGGCGGTGGCAGCCCGAGGATGGCGGGCGGCGATGTGAAGGGCGAGTGTGGAGGCCTGGAGGAACTCCTTGTTGCAGTGCGTGCACTGGAATGGGAGATGTCCTTCGTGCTTCTTGAGATGGTAGTGCATAGTGTTTTGACGCTTCTTTGTGACGCCACAATGCTGACAAACGTAGAGGCCTGCGGCATTCTTTTCATAAGTGTAGGGCATTCGGGTAGGGGTGTGGCTGTCGGCGGCCTCCGCATCAATTTTCCCGTCACCGGCGGCGGGTGACGCGTCGCCCCCCTTTGGAGGAAGACTCCTTGAACGGCGGCAATCCATGCAGCTCACGCAGAGTATTGAGTGTCGATTCATATCCTTCAGGACACCCCTTTTCAGGAGGAGGAAGCCCGTATACCTTACGATAGATACATTCATACGCTTCAGGGCTAATAAAGACTGGATACTGAACTCCACGATAGACTGTTTTTCCTTTTCCACGAGTGTTATTTTTACGTAAAAGGGTTCGTTCGAACACCTCCCGTTTTCCGCGTTCAATATGACGGGAGGACCGTTCAAACATATTCATAAACTGTGCCATAGCAGGGCTATTTTTTGCAAGTAAGTCTTTCTTTTGTTCGGCTGTTAGGTCTGGATCATCTTTCACCATTTTTCGTAAGGCTATACGCAATCGTTCTGTAGAGGAGGACATCTGCTTCTGTCTAGTACATTCCATTTTTGAGTGAGAACTGTGATTGGTTAAAGCTGCGTGGCCATCTCCTCGTAAGGCTGTCAAATGGCTCAACACCCTATTACGGTGCTGACACTCGCGATTGGTGCCGATTTTCGACGCGGGCTCGCGGAGGCTCTTGCTGGAAAGGGGGAGTGGTGCCGGCGGCACGGCTACCGCTGGGTCCTTGGGGGGGAAGAGCATTGGGACCGCGAACGGCCCATTCCATGGTCGAAAATCGGCTTTGTGCTTGCGGAACTGGCTGCGCTGCCTGAAGGCGCCTTGGTCTTCCTTTCGGATGCGGATGTGTGGATCACCAATCCGGCTGTGCGGCTGGAGGATGTCGCCGTCCCTCTGTTGCCCGCGGGGAAAGACCTCCTGATGACGATTGACGCGTGTGGGCACATCAACTCTGGAAACATGCTGATGCGGAATACGGCGTGGCTGCGGGATTGGTGGCGGCGAGTGGGCGAGCAGCGCGACCTCACCTATCATATTTGGTGGGAGAATGCGGCGATGATTCGACTCCTGGAAACGGAGGGTGGCGACCTTGCGCACACGGAAATTACAGGGGAGCACTGGCGCTTCAATGCGTATCTACGGGGACTTCCTGGGCAGCGTCTGTGGCAGCCCGGTGATTTGCTCGTCCATTTTGCGGGTGTGTATCGCGTGGAGGAAATGCAGCGACTGGCAGCGGAGATAGTGGGCGGTGGGATTCCACGCCTGTCGATGTAAAATCGCGGGTATAGATAGAATGAACAGCTCAGCAGCGAACAGTGGAATGGCGAACAGCGGATCAGCCAACTCTGCCTCCATGAATAACAGCATGAAGAATGCAGGAGCAAACTCTACCTCTATGAACAACAGCATGAAGAATGCAGGAGCAAACTCTGCTGCCATGAACAGCGGAGTCGCATCGAATGCAGGCGCCCCTGCTGCCCGTCGCAATAGCACCCGCCGTAACAACATGATGGGAGGTGCCCGTCGCCGCGGGGGAAAGATGCCCGCCGTCGGCACCAAGGCCCAGGTCTACCACGGCACTGCCAAGCACACCAGCGGCGGCCTCACCAAGAAGGACCTGATGAAGACGAAGAAAGGGCGCATTGTCAGCCGCAAGAAGCACGCGGCGGGCAAGAAGGCCCTGAAGCGCCTGCACAAGGCTGGCTACAAGGCCAAGAAGGGAAGCTTCAAGCTTTTTAAACGCGGTTGAGCATTTAAAAAGGGCAGGTGAGGAGGGCTTGCCCTCCGAGATCAAGTTGTTTAAGAGGGGGTAAGCAGACTCTATACATGTATGCTTCCATAGGATACTTAGCATAAGCATCCTATGGGAACTCTTCCTAAAGAATAGAATGAGCTCAGTTCTACGCTACACAGCACAGATTGAACCCTCCGTAAAATATCTGCTCGCTTTGGAAACAGCCACGGTATACTCTCTCAACTCCGGTGCATCCGTCACGGCTACAATGTCTGAGTCTGCGTTTACAGCAGCCACCTCTACATCGACAAAGGCAGCGGGCACCCAGTTTCGTGATCTTGGTAAGTTTGTGATTACATATAATTCTCAAAAGCAGCATACGGCCCTCTATCGACTCGTCCAACCCCAGCTCGGATATACGACAGAAGGAGTACCGGCCGTCTATGCGACCGAGAAGTTTTATGTACGTACCTGGACGGCGGATGGCAGTATTCTCCCCATCAGTGTTGCACGCACAGGGTAAGCAGCCTCGCAGTATTCCTATCTCCACTGAAACTAGAATGTCTGTCGCACGAAGCTTTCGTCAACAGTCACCCTATGTAAAAGGTATGTGCACAGTGATTGCAACTGCCTGGATCTACCCCGCCGCAGACGTCGAAATTGCCCTGGCTACGACGACAACCCCCTATACTCGTGTTGGCAATATCATTACCGGCCAAGATATTTCGGGCTGCATTGCACTCGCCGAAGCGATTTTTCAACAGACGGCAGTCACACAGCCAAATGGAAATGTAGGATATGCCCTTGGAGAGGTAACATTTCTGACGGACCGAGGAAAAGACCTCTTCATCAAACTCCCCTCAGGAGAAACGGTGATTCAGTATCGCCTCTTGAAACAAGCCACGCCGCAACAGAATCCCCCTATCCCCTCTCCAGCCGTCGATACTCCCAATGAAACCATTGGCTATGGAATCATCTTTAATGCACTCGGAACGGACGCGGGAACACCAGGATATCTCTACAACATTGACCCAGTTCGATTTGCACGACTCGGGTAAGCCAAGCCCCAGCACACCCCTTTCTAGTTCCTGTCGAGTCGCGACGTGAATGTAATATAATGCTTCACTCCACTCTCTACAGTCGTAATGGTCAGCGGCGCCTTGAAGATCCAGTTGGCCCGATAGGAATCGGCGACTGTCCCCTGTGTGTAGTTATCGGAAGAGGGAGGCGTCGTGGAGACTTCATATGCGTCATCACCCAGCGCAGAGTTTCGAATCGCCTGGACTTTTTGCATAGTTCCATTGATGTAAATGCTGACGGGAGTGCCCGCATCTGGCCCTCTCCAGGCGCGGATGTAGGCCTGAAAGTTCGGCCCGAGCGTCTGCACAAGCTCTACTCCTCCCAACAGCTGCACGGCAACATCGGGGTCCGTCTCTGGTGCTTGCCCAGGTGTGTCGACCATATCAGCTTCAAAGGAGTCGATGTAGCGAATATCAAGGGTGCCGTTTGCATAGCTGAATGGCATCAGAGTAATGTATCCAAGGTCGGTGTCCATGTAACTGGGACTTTCCAGCCGATTGAATTTGACAGGAGTCAGGGACGGGGTTGCAAATGACCGTAGAATCGATGTCATGGCGGCTTCCTATTGGAACGTGCAGAACTAAAAAGGGGAGTGTGTCCGTGTGGCCAAGATATCCGCCACGCGGCGTAGGACATCGGCGGCATCCCCCAGGTCGAGCGACGGCTGCAAGTCACCTCCCTCTTGCGGGTCATACCAATAGAGACTTCCACGCCGGTCGGCCTCTCCTATGCTGGACCAGACGAGCCCCACGTTCGATGCACGGAGTTCTTTGAGAACTGCGCGCAGCTGACCTCCCACTGCACCCGAGCCCATGCGTGAGCCAATGGCGGCCTCGACATCGTCCTGTCCCGCATCGGGTGCCCAGAAAATCGCCTGCCAGACATCATTGGCTATGGCCGCCGGTGCGCGTTCCATGACAGCTAAAAAGGTGAGGCCGTCCATTTTGGCAACGGCGGCGAGCACGGCCGCCTGCGGCTCCGTTCCGAACCAGACGACGCGTGCAGGCCTCGTGGCGTGTTGCAGATGCGTGAGGGCGAGTTTCAGGTCTGCCACGTCGCGCACGTGAAAGGTGGCATCCCAGCCTATGGAGGTCAGCCAACGCGGTGGCACAGTCCCCTGCACCACGAGAATCTTTCTGCCTCGATGGGCCACTTCGGCATCCATGGCGGCCACGCGACCACGCACAAATGTTTCTGCGGCGCGCGGAGAGGTCGCCACACAGGCGACCCGGTGCCCTTTTACGCTTTCTCCAAATCCTTCCAGCCGAAGAGTGTCTGCCGCTGCCGCTCCAGCCATTTCCTATCCTGGTCATGGGTAGAAGCCCCGCCGCAATGGACGCACTCCGAACCCTTGTGCCTCTTGCTGCCTTGATTGCTGTCTGTGATATCCCTTGGCTGGCCTTTGTCACTCCCTGGGCCCGCTCCATGTTCCAGCGCGTGCAGGGCGGAGCTCCTATGGAGTTTCGCCTCGCCGCGCTTCCGCCCATTTATCTCGCCCTTGCCTACCTCTTGAGTCGGACGGGGAGCATCCGAGATGCCTTCTTCATGGGCCTCGCTGTCTATGCTGTCTACGATTTCACCAACCTCGCCACGCTCAACAGGTATGAACTCAACTTCGCCCTTTCCGATTCCCTCTGGGGTGGAGTGCTGTTTGCGATTGCTCGTGCAGCTGCGGAGCGACTTGGACTGCTCTAAAGAGGGGGTGAATGCTTGCTTTATTGGCGCATGAGAAATCGCTCCGTGACTTCGGCCAAGTGGGCCGTATCGTCCTTCCATGTCCTACGCCCGTGAGACAGTTCGACTGTCTCTATTTGTTCCCAGACCCATTGCAAAAGGTCCAAGCAGTTTCGGATAGGGTGCAGCTTGGTCCAATCATACGGAATGTGCCTATGACAGAATCCAGAATGGAGATACTCCCTATCACGCAAGAGCCCCGCGCGGTTCATGGCCTCAATGGCAAGGGCAAAGAGGAGTTGACGTGTGGCAACAGACGCTGCTGCCGCAGGCGGCACATAGTGGGTCGGAACGAGATAGGTGAGGCCTCCTGCCTCTTGTGCAGCCAGGGCATGTTTGGGGGACCGGTCATCGACAAAGAGGATACGCTTTAAAGGGATGAGGGGCGCTGGGCGCCCTCCCTGCGCTCGTCGTGTGGGGGCCGCAGCTTTGCGGAAGAGGGCCCGCAACGTCTGCACCGTTTTCAACGGCTCCTCATATTTCACGGGGGCGACCTCGGAATGATTGCTCCGGTCCGCCTTGCGTAGAGGCGACCAGTGGTCTGCAGCGGCGCGAATCAGCCCAGGGGCGCGCCAGGCATGTTCAATAAGGGCCTTTCCGAGCTCCATAGAATAGGTGACACTGGTGTTGGAATAGATGACGACGGCCTTCACCCGCCCGTCGCGCCATGCTGCAACAAGAGGGTCGAAGATGGCATGAAGATTCGGTCGGAGGATGAGCCAAAGCAACTCCTCATTGGATGCCACGGCGGAGGCAAACCAGTCTCGCGCCCGACGGAGTTTGGCACGAAGTCGAGGGCTCATCGTAAGAGGAGAGTTTGGCGCAGATTGCTCTGGATTGCTGAGATACTCAGGACTCCAGAGATAGGCGAGGGGATTCGTCAGTTCGAAGAATCCCAGTGTATTGTCGAGGTCAAATGCGACGTAGGCCCCCGTCATCCTGTTTAGAGACTAGGATTCCAGGACCATTGCAGGAGCGCTTGACGTTGGCGAGGGCGACACGTGAGGTCGCCAGCGCGACAGTTGGCCTTGATTTGACCGGCATGGCGCTTGAAGGCGTGCCAGCGGCCGATTTGGACGGCGTCCAGTTCGGGGAGGCGGCGGCCGAGCCAGTAGCGACAATACCATTGAAACCAGCCGCGTTCATCGGGGTTTTTAGAGGGGTCAGCAAGTATATCTCTCTTCTTCGCACCACCAGGCACCCAGCCTTTTCGCTTCCACTCGGAAAGGGGTTGACGCGAATCGGCCTGCAAGTGGTTCACCTCGACAGAAGGGCCTTCTGCGGAGCCTTTGGCTCCTGGCCGAAGTTTTCCGAGCCCGCCGGCGCGGAGGAACCATTCGGCAGGAAACTCCAGCAGGCAGTCATTCAAGTATTTCCCTTCAAAGACGCCGAGGGCGAGCATCTCTCCAGGGTCGGCCCATGGCTTGAAGGCAGGAGCAAAGTCCTGCCCAGGCGCTGCCTCAAGAGTGTAGGAGTAGCCCCGTCGCATCTTATTCCAGACATCCACGGTATCTCCTTTTTGGAAACTGGAAAGGGGTCGGCCATGGTCGGCCAGAATGGCCATCATGTCCTCGACGGTTTTGATGTGAAGAATGCGGGGGTCTTCAATGCCTGCTGCTGACGGCATATTCCTATTTGAAGCGAAGGGGTAAAAATTGCAGCGTGTGAAACTTGAAAGGGGATGAGTAGACAGTCCAAATGAGCAAGCCCTCTCCCTCTACAGTGAAGCAAGACCTCCCTCCCCATCCGATTGCACCGGAGGCCGCTGCCTATGTCGCCAGCTTCACACCTGCCCAGCGCGAACTCCACGAACTCGCCGTGAAGATGCTCGGCTCCTCCTATTTCGTGGAACGGACCCACGGGTTCAGCAAGTGGAAAGCAGCGAAGCAACCTCCAAACGCACAACGACACTAAGACGGATTTGTGAGCACGTTTGTTTACATTTTTAAAGGCCCATGACATTAGAACTTCCGGCGAGATGGCAACAGGTCCTACCGGTCCAACAGGTCCCAGTGGAGGGGGGTATTATGGCTCCTTTTTGAATACGGGCACAATCACCCTCTTTAGTGGAACTGGAACGAAATTTTCTTATAACAGCACGGTGGATGCAAATGGGATTTCCATTGTGGATGGAACAAAAATCACATTCGCTCATGCAGGTATCTATCGTGTGGCCTATTCCGCTCAGGTGGATAAGACAGGTGGCTCGAACGCGATTGTCACAATCTGGGCGACATTCAATGGGTCACTTGTGCCGGATTCCGCCTCCTATCAGGCGATTCAGGGGAATAATAGCACCTATTTGCCCTATGTGCCCTATATCTTTACCGTGAATCCTGGAGATTATGTGGAGTTTTTCTTCTATTCCGATAATCCTGATGTGCGATTGACGGGAATCACAGCAGTTGGAGATATTCCTGCTGCACCCTCTGTGATTATTGAAGCTGAACAGATTGATGGAGGAGCGCAGGGGGATACAGGTCTATCGGGTCCAACAGGAGCAACGGGAGCGACAGGTGCTACGGGAGCAACGGGAGCAACCGGTCCTGCGGGGACGGCGACGAATACGGGTGCAACGGGTCCTACTGGCGCAGAAGGCGCTCTAGGTGCAACAGGGGCACTAGGTCCTACTGGCGCTGAAGGTCCAACTGGTCCGACTGGTTCCACGGGAGCCACAGGTCCTGCAGGGCAAGATGGTACGGCAACCACTACCGGCGCCACAGGAAATACAGGTCCAACTGGTTTGACAGGTCCTACGGGTCCAGCAGGAAATGCTACAAATACGGGAGCGACAGGTCCAACGGGATATACTGGTTCCACAGGGGCCACAGGTCCTATGGGCGAGACAGGTCCACAGGGTGATCAAGGGTTTGATGGAAACCAAGGTCCCACGGGTCCAACTGGAGAGACAGGGGCGACGGGGCCCACGGGCGCAACAGGAGCGACAGGGGCGACGGGTCCCACTGGCTTTACAGGTCCTCTTGGAACAGGCCCTACAGGTCCTACTGGCTTCACAGGCTCTACAGGGGCGACAGGGGCAACAGGTATGACCGGCTCTACGGGGGCAACAGGTCCCACAGGTATGACGGGTCCCACTGGTATTCCAGGGTCAGCTGTCAACACGGGTGCGACTGGTGATAGTGGCCCCACAGGTGAGACAGGTCCTACGGGTCCCGCGGGAACAGCTACCAATACCGGCGCAACAGGTCCCACCGGCCGCACAGGTCCTACAGGCTCCACAGGCTCGACAGGTCCCAGTGGTCCCACAGGGTTCACAGGCCCTGCAGGCTCTGCCACGAATACGGGGGCAACAGGTGAGACTGGTCCCACGGGTAAATTCGGCCCCACAGGTCGTCAAGGTCCCACCGGCCCCACCGGTCTACAAGGCCCCACTGGTTGCACAGGTCCCACAGGTGTTCCAGGAGAGGCAACAAATACAGGTGCAACAGGTGTGACCGGTTACACAGGTCCAACAGGGTTCACCGGCCCCGCAGGAGATGCTGCCAATACGGGGGCCACAGGTTACACTGGCTACACAGGTCCACGCGGTCCCACAGGGGAACAAGGACAACCTGGAGATGTGGGTGCGCAAGGGCCCGAGGGCCCTCCTGGCACAGCCACCAATACGGGGGCGACAGGTCCCACGGGCCCCGTAGGTGCAGACGGCTCTGCGACCAATACAGGAGCCACGGGAGCGACGGGGGCAACGGGACCTCTTGGAACCGGTCCGACAGGTCCCGCAGGTGCAGCAGGCACAGCGGTGAATACAGGGGCTACGGGAGCGACGGGGGCAACGGGACCGTTTGGAACGGGTCCTACCGGCCCCGCAGGGGATGCTGCAAACACAGGTGCAACGGGCCCCACCGGTGCACAAGGTGCACAGGGGATTCCAGGCTCTGCACGTAATACGGGTGCAACGGGGCCAACCGGTGCTCTTGGAACAGGTCCCACAGGGCCAACGGGGATTGGTCGCACAGGTCCCACAGGTCGACAGGGTATCGCCGGTCCCACTGGTCCAGATGGCTGCACCGGTCCAACCGGCTATACAGGCCCAACAGGGTGTGCAGGAGCAACAGGGGCACAAGGACAACCTGGTGATATTGGTGCACAGGGTGACCCAGGCCCAACAGGGCCGGTCGGTGCTACAGGTCGCACAGGGCCTACCGGTCCCACAGGGCAAACAGGTATGACAGGTCCGACAGGTGTGACGGGGCCGACGGGTCCCACCGGCTTCACAGGCCCTATCGGTTTTACCGGCCATACTGGTGTGACAGGCTATACTGGAGAGACGGGTCCGATTGGAACGGGTCCTACGGGAGCCACAGGAGCAGGTGCGACAGGCCCCACCGGTTTCACAGGGTTCACGGGTCCTACCGGATTGGGCGCAACAGGACCATCAGGCCCAATCGGGCCGACAGGATTTAGTGGTCCTACGGGATACACCGGTCCTGCAGGCACAGCGACCAATACGGGTGCAACGGGTCCAACAGGCCGTGAAGGCCCTACAGGAGCGACCGGCGAACCTGGAGAGGCGGCCAATACGGGTGCAACGGGGGAGACGGGAGAAACGGGTCCCACGGGAGAAACGGGTCCTGCAGGAGATGCTGGAGAGGTGGGGCCTCCAGGGGATACAGGGCCGACAGGTATGACGGGGCCTGCAGGCACAGCCGTCAATACGGGGGCGACGGGGAATACGGGACCGACTGGTCGAACGGGTCCCACCGGTCCCACGGGGCCTACGGGCATGACAGGCTTTGGTGCAACAGGTCCGACTGGAGTTACGGGACCTCTCGGTCCCACAGGCTTTACGGGCTCAACAGGGGAGGGGCAAACGGGTCCGACGGGACCGCGTGGTCTGACGGGGTCCATCGGACTTGTGGGCCCCACTGGCTTCACGGGGCCAGTGGGCGCAACGGGTCCGACGGGGTCGACAGGTGCGACGGGGGCCACTGGAGACCAGGGTATTCCAGGCACAGCAGTTAATACAGGTGCTACTGGGCCGACGGGTGCGACAGGCATGACGGGAACAACGGGACCCACTGGTCCCACAGGAGAGACAGGGGCGACTGGGTCGACGGGCATGACGGGACCCACGGGGCTGACGGGTCCCGTAGGGCTAACAGGCCCCACGGGCTGGACAGGTCCCACAGGCATAACAGGCTCGACAGGTCCGACGGGAGAGACAGGGGCAACGGGTCCGACAGGCCCCACAGGGGTCACGGGCAATACAGGCCCAACGGGACCGACGGGTGCCACAGGCTTTGGTGCGACGGGTCCCACTGGGCGAACCGGTCCAACTGGCCCCACTGGCTTTACAGGCTCTGTAGGAGCCACGGGCCCCGCTGGCCCCACAGGGCAGACTGGATTTGGTGCAACTGGGCCCACGGGTCGCACAGGAGCAACGGGTCCCGCAGGTCCCACGGGATTGAGCGGAGCGACTGGCGCGACAGGTCCTACGGGACCAGAAGGCCCACAGGGCGACATTGGAGATGTGGGAGATACAGGACCCACGGGTCCACAAGGAATCCCAGGCACAGCCGTCAATACAGGTGCAACGGGCCCTACGGGCCAGACGGGTGCCACGGGCGCTACGGGTCCTACAGGCAGCACGGGTCCTACTGGTCTCCCAGGCTCCGCTGTCAATACAGGGGCAACAGGTCCTACTGGGCCTACTGGCTCTCTCGGTGCAACAGGGGCAACAGGTGTGACAGGCCCCACGGGCGCCCAAGGAGCTGCCGGTCAATCCTCCAGTTACTACCCCTACAAAGCCAATACCACCTCCTATTCAGGCAATCCTGGTGCAGGATATCTTCTGTGGAATAATGCGACCCAGACGAGTGCCACACAGATTATCCTGAGCCATCTCACGACTGATGCATATGATATCGACATCTTCCTCGGACTCCTGAAAACGGGCGATACTGTTGTTGTGCAGGCCGCGGCCAATAGCAATGACTACCAAACGTGGCTCGTGACTGCGCCCGCCTCCGTTGTGCCAAATAGCTATGTGACGCTGTCTGTTTCACTGACGACAAGTGGGGGGGTAGGGTCGACCGGATTTGCAAACGACGCCCCTCTTCTCTTTATTATTCAATCGATTGGCGCGACGGGCCCTACAGGGTCGACAGGGCCAACAGGCTTAGTCGGTCCAACCGGCGCTGGAGGGGGTCTCGACGTAACCGGCACACGCTATAGCGACTACATTTACTGGAATACGGGCAGCGCCTCGTGGGCAGTGGGAAGCTCCGAAGTGCATTTGGGGGCCGATGCGGGCCTTACTGGACAGGGAAGTTACACAGTGGCGATTGGATTTGAAGCTGGAAAGGAGAATCAGAGACAGGGAGCAGTGGCAATCGGGAATACGGCTGGACAGATTTCACAAGGCACAGCTTCTGTTGCGATTGGTGTGCAAGCTGGTCGCACTAATCAACTCCAACAGGCAGTGGCGATTGGTGTGCAAGCCGGTGAGCAGACCCAAGGAATCAGCGGGATTGCCATTGGTCCAGCGGCTGCCCAGACTGCACAAGGGCAGCAGGGCATTGCAATCGGCCTCTTTGCGGGTGGAAGCACACAGAGTATTAATGCAGTTGCGGTGGGTTCCCTGGCGGGTTCATGGGGGCAAGGGCGTAATGGCGTGGCGATTGGAAATCGCGCAGGGGCGACGAATCAGCTCAGCGCGGCCATTGCCATTGGTAACTTTGCAGGGGCGACCCAACAGGGGACAAATGCGATTGCCATTGGGGCGCTTGCAGGATACTTGACACAAGGCGTATCAGCCATTGCCATTGGAGAGAATGCGGCCCTGACCTCTCAGAACAGTGGGGCCATTGCGATTGGTCGAGCGGCGGGTGGAACAGGCCAAGGAACGAGTGCGATTAATATCGGCTCGTATCTATTTGGACCGACGAGCCAGGGACAGAACTCCATTGCGATTGGTAGTGCAGTCGCTGGACCAAATGCACAGGCCGCATACGGCATTGCCATTGGCTCAGGCGCTGCCGCGAACACGCAGGCATCGGGGGCGATTGCCATCGGCACAAATGCGGGTGGAAATAGCCAGGGCTCGAATGCAGTCTGCGTAGGGTCGCACACGAACGGCACGACCAATCAAGGCGAAGCGGCTGTGAGTATCGGCCCCTTTTCTGGTGTGACGAATCAAGGACAGTATGGTGTTGCCATTGGAAATTCAGCGGGAGCAAACTATCAAGCCTCTGCGGCCATCGCACTCGGCTTTTTGGCAGGAAACTCGACACAGGGGACAGGGGCCGTTGCGATTGGACAATGGGCCGCGGTGGGAAATCAGGATGGAGGTGCTATCGCCGTGGGGTCCTTTGCGGGACAAACGCAACAGGGGAACTCTGCGGTCGCAATCGGTCAGTTTGCAGGACAGTCCACCCAAGGACAGCGGGCAGTGGCAGTTGGCTCTTCAGCTGGACACACCCAACAGGGGAGTGGAGCAGTGGCCATCGGGCAGTCGGCAGACGGCGGGACACAGGGCGCGAATGCGATTGCGATTGGCAGTGCGGCATCGGCCGGCACACAGGGGGCGGGAGCCATTGCCATTGGTGCGGCGGCCGTGGCAGGAGGGCAGACAGCCAACAGCATCGTCTTGAATGCATCTGGGTCGGCCATCACGGCGAATCAGCAAGGTCTCTTTGCCGCTCCTGTGCGTAATGACAATACACAGACGGCGCTGCTTACGTATAACACAACGACAAAGGAGATTGCATATAACACCACCTTTTCAGCAACGGGGCCTACGGGAGCGGCTGGGGCCGCAGGAGCCACAGGGGCCACAGGGGCAGACTCAACTGTCACAGGCCCTACGGGCCCTACGGGCGCCACAGGGGCAACGGGTGCTGCTTCGAGTGTCACTGGCCCAACAGGCTCCGCAGGAGCTGCGGGAACGACAGGTCCCACAGGTCCCGCAGGAGCAGGAGGAGCCGCATCCGCCGACTCTCTCTTCTCAACTGTGACAGTCGCCCAATCGACTATTACAAGTGCCTACTACGCATCAGGCTATCAGACTCTGGTCGCCCCCACGCCGACCCTTGATATGTTCATAGCGGTAGGTACCGATTCGACTGCGGCGAACAATATTCTGCGCTCGACCGATGGTGGTGCAACCTGGAGTGCTGCCTCATCAGGCTCATTCTCCACACGAGGGCTTGGAGTTGTCTATGGGTATAATGTGGGGCGCTGGGTGACCGTGGGCCAGGATGCCTCCGCAGCCAATACGATTAAATATTCCACGGATGGGGCGAACTGGACCTCCATTGCCACAAACGCCTTTACCTCACAAGGATATACAGTGGCCTACAATGGCACACGCTTCGTAGCGGGTGGCCAGGGAACAGCCCACCTCAAATATTCAACCGATGGGATTACATGGACAAACTGTAGCCCCGCAGCCCCCTTTAGCACGGCATGTAACTACGTCGCATGGAACGGACAATACTGGCTCGCGACCGGCGATGGCACGAATAAACTCTATCGAAGTGCCAATGGGATTACATGGTCAGTTGTAACAACACAGAACTTTTTTAGCTCAGATGGTCGTTACCTTTCTTGGGTAGGGTATGTCTGGGTTGCAGGGGGTACAGGTGGGGGCGTGCACAAATATTCCTATGATGCGGTAAACTGGTTCAATGTTGTCTCTGGAAACTTTACCAATCTAGGCGGAAAAGGCGCAACAAATGGGCATCTCATTGTGCAGGCAGGGTGGGGCAATGGAAACTTGAAATACAGCACGGATGGTATCTCATGGGCGAATGCAACGAATGGGTTCAGCGGTTCCTCGGCTGGCTATGCAGTCGCAACTGGAAATGGGCGTTGGGTCGCAGTAGGGGCAGGCACGAATCAGACAAAATATTCTACCGATGGGATTAACTGGACCAACGGTGGCTTCACGGCATGGACGAACATTGGTAATGATGTCGCCTACTCGTATGCTGCCACACCCGACATACAAATGCCCAATCTGAACTGGTTCTTCCGCGCTCCCGTCTATGGCAGCACGAACATGATTGTCACGAGCATTAGCTCGATGGTCCTCAACAACAGCCTGGCGATTACGAATACAAATCGGGTAGGTGTGAACGTGACAAACCCGCTGTTCACATTCCAGGTGAATGGGGCGGCCTATGCTTCCACACTCTCGCTCGGCACGCTTGGCACATCGACCAGTCAGACCTTTGCTCTCCAGTTGTCCGATGATTCTGCCGGCAAACCGACGACGAATACATGGACCATTATGTCTGACCAGCGCGTGAAGAACTATATCACGCTGGCAGACCTCGACGCCTGCTACAGCAGCGTCAAAGCCCTCCCTCTCAAGTACTACGAATGGGCCATTCCAGGCTATGAGTCAAAAGACAAGCATTCTCTTGGGTTCATCGCGCAAGATGTGGAGCAAGTCTTCCCCAAGGCCGTTGAGACGATTGACGCCTTCGGATACAACGATTTCCGCACACTGAATACGGACCAAATCATGAAAGCCTCTCATGGAGCTCTGCAGAAGGTGATGATGAAACTGGAGACCCTTGAGACAGTAGGACAGCCCTATATGGCAGCGGATGCTGCCCACTGGGCAGGCGGGGCACCTCCCACGACAGTGGCAGGGGCGATTGACAGGCTGGCAGCGGCCCTGTCGACCCTCGGGGCGGCGCCCTAGACAGTAAGGCAGCGCCGCTGACTTCTTTCTCGCGTAGACAAATGGCTAAAAAGGTGGTGTATAACACACCCTTTTTAGCAGTTTCGATTCACAGGCGCCCCCACTCTTATGCGAGCTTGTCCAGCACGGACAGGCGCTCGCGCACAGGCACAGACACACCATCTTTAAAGGAGTAGAACAGAGACCGCTCGATGTCATCGGCCCCCAGTTCGGCGACATAGGCCTGCGAGTCCTGCAGACCATATGTCACCCAGTATGTGGGCGCTCCGTCTTCGCCAACCCCGCGCGCAATACCACTCCAGTATTCCACGCGCTCTTTCGTCATGCGCACCCAGCAACTGATACGGCTGGGCCGCAGATTCTTGTCGAGCGTGAGGAAACGGTGGTAGTACCGGCGTCCGTCACCTCCTATATAGACCTTGTGCATCACACAGAGCCAGCGTTCATCGCCATAGGGGCTGCCTTCAGGCGCGGCCCATTCGGCAGGACCCGCCGACCCACGATATTCGCGCAGCGAGAATTTCTGCGCAGGGTTGACCGTATCCACTGTAATCACAGCCCGTCCCGTGGCCGAGTCACACACTTTGAAAGGGGAGAAGGAGTAAATGTGCAGGAGGCTGTGTCCCGATTCGCGCCGGCGGAAGGGTAGCCAGTTCTTCTGCGTCTCCGCGGGTGATACTCCCGCAGGGAGTAACTGCTGCTTCAAATGCCACGTCTCCTCTTCCGCTCCTCGCCACACATGGAAAATCTTGTTTACCCCATTGTCGGAATAGGACTGCGATGTCCCCATGAATTCAAGGGCATCGGAGCTGCCTTGCACGAGGCGACAGTCCTCCACTCCGCGAATATAATGGTCCTCCTTTTGCTTATAGGCAGGATTGATGCGGATTTCCTCGACGCGGGCAGGGTTGTTCCAATCCGGGTGGTTTATCCCCGAAATATCCATGAGGCAGTTTCGTGTCAGCACTTGCCCATGGAATCCGCGGTAGGCATAATGCTTCGCCTCCTTCGTATAATAGTTGGCGTAGCGGAGATTGACTTGGAATCCTTCGCCGTTGGGGTGGGGACGAATGCTGGGGTTGAAGGGCTGCCAGCAATCGGCCTGCTCTTCGGTGGCCCAGGGGAGACGCTCAACAGGGATAGTGAAGCGCGTCTGCCGACGGGGTTTCAGGAGCCAGTCATACCAGTGCACTTGGCCAAAGAGGGAGTTGAAATCGTGCCACCCGAGTTTGTTCGTCAGGTCCAGTTCATCCATGCGCAGCCATGTGGCACGGGCAGCCCCTGTGTAGAAGCCGAGAATGACAGCCTCTTCCCAGATATGATAGTCGATGTCGCGCTTGTTCACAAACAAGATGTCGTTATTGGCCGCAGGGCTGCCCACGACTTCCCCTGTGGAGAATCCCTGACCTGTCTGCACTGCGAAGAGTTTGTCGAGGAATACTCCCGCGATGAACTGGGACTTTGGCTGCTTCCTGTAAAAGGTGATGAGGCGCATAGCGGCCTCCGTGCGGTGTTGCCGGCGCTGCCAGGCATCCAGCCACACTTGCACAGCCTCTGCGGGCTTACCGCTCGCCTCCAGGCATTCGCCGAGATAGACCTGGGCAATATAGGTCTCCTCATCCCAGCCGCCCACCTCGATGCGCTTCCGCAAGGTCTCAATCGCATTCGGCCAATCGCGCATACAGAGATAGGTCTGTCCCAGATAGAAGAGCGTGCGGGCATCATTCGGCATTTCCTCCAAGTCCTCTTTCAAGAGTCGCACGTCACGGGGGTATTTGTCTGCCTTGCAGCCTCCGTCCCCGTGGTCCGTGAGGATAGGACTCTCGAACAGAATCGTATGCTTCGTAGGAGGGCTTGTCCAGGCTTCATGCGTCGCTCCTTTGCAAATCCAGGGTTCACTGCAACGCAGTAGACGCATATTGCTGTAGACGAGACTGCCATTCGCCTGCTTGAGGCTGACGCCGGCGATGTGGGAGCCAAGGCCAGCCAAGGCAGCACGATTCAACTCTCCAGAGAGCATCATATCTCCGTCAAGGAGAAGGGCCCAACAGTTGGCAGCATCCCAGCCGACTTGAGCGACCCAGTCTTGGCAGCAGTGAAAGGACTGGGTGCGTGATTTGCCGAAGTTCTGGAAAGGGTAGGTGTAGACCTTGCCAGGCATTCCATTCTCGCCCAACCACTTTGTGGCGAGTTCCACGGTATTGTCCGTCGAGCCAGTGTCACATACGACAATCGCATCCACCCGCCCTTTTACGGACCCCATCAGGCGTTCAATAATCCGGGATTCATTTTTGACCATCGTCAGGAGAATCAGTTTCGCGGGGGCTGCCATCTCTAGTTTGTGATTCGGGTGGGCGGGGCGGATATTCTCCGCGTCAAATTAAGAGAGGGTATCTGGACCATGAACTCCAGTGAATTATTAGCACTAATACAGGCAAAAAATCTGATTTGCCAACAACAACTCTGTAATCCGTGTAAAGACTGCACAAATGGCCCTACAGGACCTACAGGGCCTGCGGGGGGAGGTGGGAGCGGGACAGGGGGCACAGGCCCAACGGGCCCCACTGGCTCCACGGGTCCTACTGGTATGGGGGCAACGGGCCCGACAGGTGCTGTAGGCCCAACAGGTATCCCAGGCGAGGCCACGAATACAGGTGCGACTGGAATGGTAGGGTCCACGGGCCCCACTGGGCCTACTGGTATTCCAGGAGCCGCTTCAAATACTGGTGCAACCGGTCCTACGGGTGCAGCATCCAGTGTCACAGGCCCAAGGGGGCCAACAGGATACACGGGTCCGGCAGGAACCCTCACGTTTTTCCAGATGTATCTGCACTATACTGTGAGTGGACAACTCGATGAAGTCTACATTCCACCAGGGATGTTCAACGTTGCATCCGGTCTCTCTGCAGGGGGGACATTCACGACCAATCAAGGAAGCAATCTCACCTTTACAGGGGGGCAGACAATCGGTCTGCAAAATATCGAATATAACTCGCTGGTGATGGTGAACGGCATTTCCTGGCAGAATCTCGGAACAGAATGGGTCACGATTCCAGGTGTCAACTTCGGTGGTGCAGGAAAAATCCAAGTCAAACAAACAGCGGATTACACTTATACGATTCAGGGTCTCAGCACGACAAATACGGGTGCCTATGTGGCAAATTCAGCAATATTTGGTATCGCCACGGGATATCAGGTTATCCTAAATCTTCTCTTCATCTAAGCAAGGATGAGTGGGCCGACATATTTAACACCCCCCAAGACTCTGGACATTTTCCAGCACTATTTCTTGCCAGGCGATACGGACATTCCGCCGAGCCTTGCAGGAGTCTTTGCAGCCTTGCAACCGAACGAATACCTTATGTGGGGATACTTGAATCAGGTTCTCTATATGTCTGCCTACGTCTACAATCCTGGGACGGGACAGCTAGAGCAATATTATGACGCCTACAATGTTCAACAGGATGACTGGCTCGCCGACGATGCAACGGGCTATACTTGGCGTATCAAGAAAATCTACAATGTGGTCGATGGCCCAGGTATCTACAATACGTCCCAGCAGGTCTTCTATGCTGTGATGGAAGATGTGGACTACTATAACGCGGCGATTGACCCAACAGGAAATGGGTTTGGCGCCCCCACATTCCAGACCTCACGCACGATTCTCTTTCAAGTCGACGAAGAGGGCTTCCCGATTTTCACACCCGCGGACACCTTCCAAATCGCCGCCAACTTTTCAGGCAACGTCATTGGCCGTTTCCGTGCCCTGAACGTCTACAACAAGTTCGTGTCGATTAACCAGGTGGATGTATCAGGGACCTTTGTGGTAGGTGACCCCCTCTACATTGATGCCTCAGGTATGTTCGTGAGCTCTGCGGGTCTTGGTGACATCTCAGGCGTGAACTTCACTATCGGTATCTGTACGAGCATTGGTCGCCCCAATAAGGACTGGTTCACCTTCAACCCCTTTGGAGAATACAGGCTTGCCGCCGAGACGGGCCTTACAGGCACGACAGGAACCCTCTATTATATTAATCCATCGGGCACACCGCCCTATACAACGGTGAGACCCGCGAACTTCCCCTATCCAGTGTATCAGCTGATTGATAACAGTGGAAATGCCATCCTCTTAAAAGGGATTGGGTATGGCACGGATGGAGGAGGTGGGGGCGGTGGCGGGACGGGTCCGACGGGAGACACAGGCCCCACGGGCCCCCAAGGAGACACGGGAGCAACGGGCCCGACGGGTCCCGTCACATCCTACATTTTCGACGGAGGAAATGCCGCAAGCACTTACTTTCTAGGCCCCGCCTTTGATTGTGGCAATGCTGCTGCATAGGAGGTCGCTGAAAAGGGGTGTGCAGTTTGCGCTGTGGTGATTGAATCACACAGCGCAAACCGCAACTCTTAGAAGAAGCTCTACTAGTAGAGATGCCGTTTATCCAACTACAGTTTCGGCGTGATACGCCATCCAACTGGCTTGCCCTCGACCCGATTCTGGCGAGCGGAGAAATGGGGATTGAGCTCGGCACCTATTTATTCAAAATCGGTGACGGTGTGACCGTCTGGTCCCTCCTCCCCTATGGAGGTCTTCAAGGGTCCACAGGTCCTACAGGGCTCGACGGAACAGGAGGCACGGGAGAGACAGGTCCTACGGGTGAAGCAGGTGTGGCAGGAGACACCGGTCCCACGGGTGAAGCAGGTGCCCCAGGTGACCGCTACAATACCCAGACAACTACCGTTGTCACTCCTACTCCTGTAGAGGGGGGCACACAGAATTTGAATGTTGATATTGGTCTTGCCTATATCCCTGGAAACTCCGTCGTTGTGGTCGATGCAACAGACTCCGCCAACCGCTTTGAAGCTGTGATTCAGGCCTACAATCCCCTGAATGGGGCGATGACCGTCGAGGCCATTACAAATATCCAAGGGACCTTCGGACTCAGCTATTACAATGTGAATCTGGACGGTGTCGATGGACTCACGGGGGCCACTGGTCCGACTGGTCCTGCGGGAATAGGGGGGACGGGTGAAACAGGTCCAACGGGAGACCAAGGGCCCATCGCCTATTATATATTCGACGGTGGTGTGCCTTCATCAATCTATACAGATGGTCCCGCATTCAATGCAGGTGGCCCAGGTATTACAGGAACAACGGGCCCGAGTGGAATGTATAATGGTGCGAATCTCGTGCTGCAAATGCGTCATGGACTCGCGGCGGAATGGGCGACGGTGAATCCTCTGCTGGCGATTGGTGAACTCGGCTACGAAATCGACACGGGGCTCTTTAAGATTGGTGATGGCGTGACCGACTGGAACAGCCTCCCCTATGGAGGGCTCCAGGGTGCAACAGGGCCCAGCGGGGCAGCAGGGGCGACGGGGGCGGGAGAGACAGGTCCGACTGGTGCCGAAGGTGCAACAGGTCCTACAGGAGAGGCAGGGGCCGATGGTGCGACCGGCGCAACGGGTGCAACGGGTGAGCAGGGACCCATAACGTATTATATATTCGATGGTGGTGTCCCTGGTTCTTCCTACGTGGACGGCCCTGCCTTCAATGCAGGTGGTGCAGGTATTACAGGCACCACAGGGCCGAGTGGAATGTATAACGGCACCAATCTCATTATACAGTTCCGTCATGATGTGGGGGCCAACTGGACGACTGTGAATCCTGTCCTGGCCGAGGGAGAAATGGGGATTGAAACGGACACTGACCTCTTTAAAGTGGGTGACGGCGTGACTGCCTGGAACAGCCTTCCTTATGGAGGATTGCAAGGGGAAACGGGAGCGACGGGGCCAGGCGGCACGGGTGCAACAGGCCCTACTGGTGCATTCGGCTACTATATCTTTGATGGTGGTGACGCTGACACATCCTATTTCGATGGCCCCGCATTCAATGCAGGTGGGGCAGGTATCACTGGAAATACAGGGCCGAGTGGAGCCTACAACGGGGCCAATATCGTTCTGCAACTGCGTCATGATTTGTCTACCGCATGGTCGACCGTGAATCCTGTGCTGGCGAGTGGTGAAATGGGCCTCGAAACGGATACGCAGCTGTTTAAGATTGGTGACGGCGTGACGGACTGGAACACCCTTCCCTATGGAGGATTGCAGGGTCCCACAGGGGCACCAGGACTGACAGGGCCAACAGGAACAGGGACGGGTGCGACGGGGCCCACGGGAGACATCGCCTACTACATTTTTGATGGAGGTATTCCCAACTCATCCTATGTGGATGGACCTGCCTTTAATGCAGGGGGTCCAGGCTTTACAGGAGTGACGGGGCCTAGCGGCATGTATAATGGAGTGAACTTGATCATTCAGTTGCGCCATGGCTTGGCGGCAGACTGGGCCACTGTCAATCCGGTGCTGGCGGTGGGCGAAATGGGCATTGAAACTGACACACAACTCTTTAAAGTGGGGGATGGAACGACAGCCTGGAATGCAATTGCCTATGGAGGATTGCAGGGGGGCACCGGCCCCACAGGGAACTTTGGCGGACTGATTACACAGAGTTTGATTCCTGATACGGGAACTGCCTATGACCTTGGCTCAACAGGGGCACCGTTCCGTGATTTATATGTCAGCACCGGCACAATCTATTTAGGGAATGCGGCGATACGGGTTGATGCGCAGGGCAATATCTACACGACGAACTATGGGGGACAGACGGCAGGGTTGGGTGCGACTGGACCAACCGGCGCTACGGGTCGAACAGGTCCAACTGGCTTTACAGGGGGTGCTGGGGCCACTGGCCCCACGGGGGCTGGAGCAACAGGCCCAACGGGTTCCACAGGGGCTGCAGGAACTGCTGGAGCGACTGGGCCTACTGGACCTGCCTTTACAGGAGCGACCGGTCCAACGGGAGCTGCTGGCGCTGTAGGAGCAACCGGCGTGACAGGAGCCACAGGCGCTGCTGGGGCCACTGGGCAAACGGGCCCAACCGGTGCTGCAGGCGCAGGAGGAGCAACCGGCGTGACAGGCCCCACTGGCCCCACCGGCCCCACAGGCTCTGCAACAGGTCCTACAGGCCCCACAGGTCCCACGGGCCACTTCGGAGCCAGTTCCGACCGCTACCTCAGTGTGACACGCACAAATGACTCTGTGGGCTCCACAGCATCCTTCGACACATTCCTCGGAGGAACAGGGGCAAACAATGTGACCGCATCTGGAATCACATTTACCCCTGCAAATGGGCGATTTACAGTCACCGATGCAGGCACCTACGCGATTGAAGTCCTTCTGATTGCATCGTCTAGTAATAATCAAGACTTAACCCTCTTCACAATCAATAAAAACGGGTCCTCGGTCTGGTCCTACAATATGATCGTCTACAGCGTGGTATCCCCTGCCCCCATGCCACTGCTCATTTATCAAACAGTCAATGCAGGAGACTATTTTAACTTTCTGATTGATGGAGGCGGCACGATTACAATCAAAGCCGGCTCTACTGTGAATATCACCCGCCTGTCAGTTGGCCCTACAGGGCCCACAGGCTTCACGGGTCCCACAGGATTTACGGGCCCCACAGGCTCTACAGGCTCCACGGGCTCTACCGGTCCCACTGGGTCCACTGGCCCTACAGGCTTGACTGGCAACACAGGTCCATCTGGTCCCACCTTTACAGGGGGGACAATCAACACAGTGACAGTCTCAGGAACCACCACTCTTCAGCAAGTGCAAGAGGTTGTAAATACAAAATCAGCCGCAACAGGGACTGTGACACACGACTGGTCGACAGGCGCGATTTTCTATCATACATCTATCGCGGCTAACTTCACCTGCAATATTACGAATCTCCCCACCACGGCCAATCGCAGTTATGTCGTGACGCTCATTCTTGTGCAGGGCGCGAGCCCATTCTACGCGAATGCACTGCAGGTGAATAGTTCCTCTGTCACTATCCTCTGGCCGAATGCATCCGCACCCACCGCTACGGCCAACCGCACGGAGATTCAGAGTTTCACGCTCTATTATTCAGGAGCCGCTTGGACAGCTGTCAGTCAGCTCACTAGTTTTGGATAAGTAGCATATATTCTTTCATAGATGCAACATTCACGCAACCCTTTAAAGGGGGGCATGAGTGCAGCAAGGCGAGCAACTGAATCTTCCTCACCCGTTATAGAGTAGTATGCCGTTCATACAAATTCAGTTCCGCCGCGGGACTGCGGCTCAATGGACGCTCGATAACCCAACGTTGGCGATTGCCGAAATGGGTATTGAAACCGATACGCAACAGTTCAAAATCGGTGACGGTGTCACAGCATGGAACAGCCTCTCCTACGGAGGTCTTCAAGGGCCTACAGGTGCAACAGGAGCGGCAGGGTCAACTGGAGCGACAGGTCTGGGTGCAACCGGTCCCACGGGCGCATCTGGCGCACTCTATAATACTTCCACTACGACAGCCGTCATCCCGAGTCCTACAGAGGGAGGGGGCTTGACACTGACTGTTGGCTCTGGACTCTCCTATATTGCTGGAAACTCCGTCATAGTGACAAACTCTGGTGATACATCTGTGCGATTTGAAGCCTCTGTCAACTCCTACAACGCAAATACGGGTGTCTTGAATCTCTATCAAATCACGAATATCCAGGGCTCCTTTACAAGTGCCATCTACAATGTGAATCTCGATGGGATTGATGGACCCACAGGTGCAACGGGTCCTACAGGACTTGGAGGGACAGGTCCTACAGGTGCCACAGGTGCGGCTGGAGTGACGGGAGCAACCGGCGCGTCTATCACAGGCCCAACTGGGGCTGGAGCGACAGGTGCAACCGGTGCGGCCGGTCCCACGGGCCCTGCAGGGCAAACTGGAGAGGGGGGAGTGACGGGCCCGACAGGGCTCGGAGTAACAGGCCCGACGGGTCTGGCGGGGGCTGATGGTGCAAGTCTCGCCACGTATTTTATCAGCAGTGGCTCTCCAACAATCGACAGCCCGACGCAGTTCTCCTTTCCAGGAACATTCGCACAGGTCCGTTCCAACGAGAGTTTCGGTGGAAGTGGGCAAGGGTTCTATACCCAGTTTACCGTGCCAGATGTAGGCACAGCGATTGGGGTCGCTGGATACTATCATTATCTGTATTACAGCGGAAACGACCAGGCATATTTCCGAACACAGACAAGTGGTGCCACTACCTTTACAACGATTGTAGGGGGCGTCAGCAACACGACTTCCTTGACGGCCGCGGTAGGGGACCTCTATGCAGCCTTTTATGATACTATGAATGTGCACGTGTATCGTAATGGAACATCTGTGCTCGTCACTCCTCTGACCCAGTTCTCGAGCGGATACCAACTCCGCTCCTATACGACAGGCACGAGCACGAGCTTTTCCGTATCAAACATCTTGTTTTATCCGATTGCGCCAGGTGCAACGGGTGCAACAGGGGCAGGAGTTACAGGTGCTACGGGAGCGACTGGTGCCGCGGGTGTAACAGGGCCAACGGGCCCTGCAGGACAAACAGGTCCTGGCATTTCGGTGGCGGGTCTCGGCACAGGGGCGATTCTCTATATTGGTCAATCCGGCCCCACAGGTTCTTCGAGCTTTTATTTTGATCCAAATGCGGGGGCTAGTGGAGAACTGGTTGTGCGCGGTAAGTTGACTGTAGATGGGGTGATTGACCCGATTGGTCTGTTATTCGACCCATTCAACTCCTATGGTTCCTCTACAGGTCTCTTATGGACAAGCACAACAGGGGGGTTGTATTATGGTGAAACACTGCTTGCCTATGGCTTTACAGGGTCATCTGAGTTAGTCGCTGGAGGCACGGGTCCCACTGGGGCTGTGGGAGCGACTGGTCCAACTGGAGAGGCTGGTGTCACAGGAGCAACTGGGGCTGCAGGAGCAACTGGGGCTGCTGGTGCAACTGGAGCAACTGGAGCAACTGGAGTAACTGGAGCTGCTGGTGCAACGGGAGCAACGGGAGCAACGGGAGCAACTGGAGCTGCTGGTGCAACGGGAGCAACTGGAGAGGCAGGTGTTGCTGGGGCAACAGGTGCCGCAGGCGCAACAGGTGCCGCAGGCGCAACAGGTGCCGCAGGCGCAACAGGTGCCGCAGGCGCAACTGGAGCAACTGGTGCCGCAGGTGCCACTGGCCCCACGGGTGCCACAGGAGCCGCTGGGGCCACTGGGGCCACTGGCCCCACGGGTGCCACAGGAGCCGCTGGGGCCACAGGAGCCGCTGGGGCCACTGGCCCCACAGGTGCCACAGGAGCCGCTGGGGCCACTGGCCCCACAGGTCTCGCAGGCTCTGCCAGCAATACGGGTGCAACGGGCCCTACAGGTGATGCAGGAGATACCTTCCTCAGCTGGATTACCAGCTCCACCACTGTGAGCTCTGACCGAACCCAACTCACTCTGCAGAATAGCTCCGCCACTGCGCGCACGGCCAATATCTATGGAGGAGGTGGATCCGAAGTCGCCACACTTACATGGGTGCCTCAGTTCAACGTCAGCAATACCTATGTTGGCCTTGTCAACTCTGCCCTGACTTCTAAATCTGTGTATATCCTCCACCAATCGGGCGGCTCACTCTACTACTCTCAAGACGGGGCTGGGGCAGTCAGTATTCCTGCTGGATATGCCGCAAACGACCGGCTCACTCTTGAGTACAACAGTCTGACTGCACAGGTTCGCCTCCTCCGCAACCGCGCCGGCACGGAAACAACTCTGGCCACTATTTCCTACGATATTGGACCTGTCTACGCAAACTTCGTCAACTATGTCGGCACAAACATCGTCTTTTCAGGCATCAACTTCTATCCTTCAGAACAGGGTCCTACTGGTGCAACAGGGGTGACAGGACCTGGCGGGGCCACAGGAGTCACTGGAGCGACGGGACCTCTTGGCACTGGCCCTACGGGCCCCACAGGCGCCGTGGGTGCGACTGGAGCAACAGGTGCAGTTGGGGCAACTGGAGAGCAGGGTCCCACGGGAGAACAAGGTGCCACAGGTGCACAAGGAAGCACTGGTGCGGTAGGACCCACAGGCGCAACAGGCTTCGGAGCAACAGGGGCTGCAGGACAGACAGGCCCCACAGGTTCCGCGGGTGTGAATGGTGTCAGCAGCGGGCAAGTCCTCTTTTTCGATACGACAGGTGGAACGGCGCCTGACTCGGCAGGTGTGCTGCTGGAAGTGCCCAATACAGGAGTGCAGAGCACGATTACCTCTGGAGCGCAGAATACGAACAATGCTTTCTTGATGGGCATCTATACCAGCGAGGCAGGCCAACTCGACTCCACGACCATCTTAGGAGGAGTCTGGGATGTGAATCTCTACGCCGACTCCGACTCCGCTACCGACGTGAAGTTCTATGCAAATGTCTATTATGTGGACTCGACCGGCTCGTCAGAGACGATTATCAGTAGCGGGTCAAGCACAGCGGCGACACTGGTGACAACGACGCAGGAACTCTATACCTATGCCCTCTACGTGCCCCAGACGACGATTCCGGACCTCACCTACCGCATTCGTATCAAGGTCTATGCAGTGTTCTTATCCAATGGGCGCACACTCAACTTCTACTACCGCGACAATACCATCAGTCATACGCACACAACCCTCTTAGTCACACCTGGCACAGGACCCACGGGACCTGCGGGGCCGGCTGCAACGGGCGCAACAGGGGCAGTGGGCCCAACAGGGGCTGACGGAGCCACAGGGGCGACTGGTGCTGAAGGTGCAACAGGACCAACTGGGCGCACGGGCCCCACAGGCTCAACAGGGCCAACAGGGACAGAGGGTCTGACAGGTCCATCTGGCCCCACTGGCTTCGGAGCCACAGGGCCAACAGGTTCTGCTGGACAGACAGGTGCGGTGGGTTCGACAGGTGCAACAGGTCCTACCGGCGCCATACCGAACACAAGCTTCACCATCTACCTCGACTACACGACAGGGAACATCTCAAAAGTGTATGTCCCTGCGGGACTCTACGGTGCAGGGGCCAACGCCTCTCTTATTGCAGGAGGGGCCTTTACCTCGAACGTGGGCTCCGACCTCCAGTTCACGGGGGGCACCAGTATCGTGATGGCGAACTTGGCTGGCAAACAGCTCGGCAGCATCTTGGGCACAGGATATCGCGCAGGAGGATTCTGGCAGACAATGCCGCTGGCCAACTTCTCCGACACCCGCGTCTATGTCACCTCTACAGCGGATTACGGCCTGACCATTACGGGAGCCTCCGCCACGAACATCAACGGAGGAAATACGTCGACCCGTCCTGGGTCTGGCCTCTTGTCAGGCTACCTCGCTACGCTGACGCTGAACTTCATTAACGCGTAAAAGGGGGGTGAATGATACGGAGGCGGCTACATCAACACGCTTGCATTGGACCCTCGTGGAGGGCGCAATGCAATCGCGCACTAGAATAGAATGAAACGCGTGGCTCAGTTCTTCGGCAAGAAAGTGGTGCGCAATGCGGCCATCGTGCTCGCCATCGCTCTCGTCGCCTATGTCGTCATGTATGGCGTGCGCGAGGGGTTTCAACAGGGGATTACTACTATTAAAGAAAATGAACTTGTTCGATATGCAAATATTACAAGTACTAATGTTTCAACATATGGAATGAACTTACCAAAATCTGCCTTTCCACCTGGAAAAACAAAACTCTCTGGATTACGGGCATATATATGGGGCGAAGCAATGCCTATAGATGGTGGTAAGAGATGGGTTCAAATAACTCCAAATATGCGTTCTAAACCATCGCAATGGGATGTAATCACTGTAGGTGATCCAAAGAATCCTAGATGTAATATAACAAAACGAAATGTAGATGGAGATGTTGCTTCAACAGATTTAGCACAATGCGATTTTAAAGCATCCCCAAATAATAGTCTTACACTGTCTAAATTATTAGGGAGTATTTACATTAAGATGGCGGCAAGAATGACAACATGGGGTAGAAGTTATAAAACCACACCTAACGGATTGCAAAATGAATCTATACCTTCTGCAAACTTAGCAGTTGTGTTTACATTTGAATAAATAAAGATATTGCTACTGAAAGTTGTTTAACTTCTTTTTTCATATTTTATATCTAGACTAATACGTATGATGTACTTCTACGATATAATCCGTCATAGGCGGTTTATACTATGGAAGTTCTTAAGCTGAGTATTCGAGAGGACACCTGAACTTTAGCACAGTAAGATAGAAACCATGTCGTATCTTCCTGCGCCAAAGAGCCTAGATATCTTCATGCACTGGTTCATCCAGGGCGCTGGAGATGTCGAGCTGCCACCCAGCCTTTCGGGTGTGCTCGCAGCATGTGGCCCTAACGAATATCTCATCCGAGGTAACCTCAACTCCGTCCTCTTCACCTCGGCCCCCGTCTACAATCCTGGAACGGCCCAGCCCGAGCAATACTACGACGCCTACAACGTGACAGCAGGTGACTGGCTCGCCAACGATGCCACCGGCTACACATGGAAAGTGACGAAGCTCTACACAGTGTCCGACGCACCCAATGCAGGAAACAATACTGCCTCTGGAGTGTTCTACGCCAAGATGGAAGATACTGACGCCTACAATGCGAGTATCGACCCCACAGGCTCCTATTTCGGCGGCCCTGCCTTCACAGAGAGCCGCACCATCCTCTTTACAGTGGACGAAGACGGCACGCCTATCCTGACGCCTCAGGACAGCTTCCAAATCGCTGCCAACTTCGCTGCCAATGTTGCCGGCCGTTTCCGTGCTCTCAACACTTATAATCAGTATGTCAGCATCAAACAGGCAGGTGCCAGCACAACCTTCGCCGTGGGTGACCCTGTCTACATCAGCGGCGGCAGCTTCGCCCGGTCGCAAGACATTGGTGACTTGTCAGGTGTAGCTGCCACCATCGGTATCGTAACGAGTGTCGGCGTACCGACGACAGACCATTTTACATTCAACCCCTTTGGAGAATACAGGCCCCCAGGAAGCCTCGGCCTTACGGGTGCTGTCGGCACAACCTACTATATCAGCCCTACAGGGTCCGCGCAGTATACCACTGTGCGCCCTGCAAACTTCCCCTATCCAGTCTATCAAATCATCGATGGCAGCGGTGCGGCTGTGCTTCTGAAGAATACAGGAGGAGTTGGCATTTCAGGAACAGGTCCCACAGGTGCTGAGGGAGCAACGGGTCCTACTGGCGCCGAAGGTGCGACAGGAGCGACGGGTGAACAAGGTCCTACTGGCGCCGAAGGTGCGACAGGTCCCACAGGCGAGCAAGGTCCTACTGGAGAACAAGGTCCTACTGGAGAACAAGGTCCTACTGGCGCCGAAGGTGCGACAGGCCCTACTGGAGAGCAAGGTGCTACTGGAGAGCAAGGCCCTACTGGCGCCGAAGGTGCGACAGGCCCTACTGGAGAGCAAGGCCCTACTGGAGAGCAAGGTGCCACGGGTGCCGAAGGTGCAACGGGTCCCACTGGCCTTGCTGGAATGAATGCTGCCTACACTGTTCGCTGGTTCTACAATAACTATCCGCTCACAGCGAATGAAGACTTCACTGCAACAAATATCAACCTTGCGAGTGTGCCGAATTTCTATTTCGCCTACACCGCGGCAGGGAACACATCAAGTGAGTTCTTCTTCAATAAGCTGAGTGATTGGGTTCTAAATCAGGGTCAGACTGCTACTCTTACACTTCTTAATGAAACGAATCCAAACTCCTATGCCTCCTACAATGTGACAAATGTGAGCTACCTCTCAGGTCCTCCTCAACAATATCAGGTAACTGTCGACTACTTGAATGGAAGTGGAGGCACGTTTTCGATTGGAGATAGCTATATCTTCTCGTTCGCATTGAATGGCGCCACAGGTGCAACAGGTCCTACGGGAGCGGACGGTGCAACAGGTGAACAAGGTCCAAGTGGTGCCGAAGGTGCAACAGGTGAACAAGGTCCCACAGGCGCAGAAGGTGCAACGGGCCCTACAGGTGAGCAAGGTGCCACTGGCGCCGAAGGTCCTACTGGTGCCGACGGTGCAACAGGTGCCATTGGCCAAACAGGTCCGACAAACTATACTCTCGTCGTGAGTGGAACCTATGCCCAGGCAGAAATCATTGCTCCAAGTGCCGTGCAATCCACTGCCACACCCTCTGCAGTTGGCAGATTCTACACTGCAACGGTACACCCTCGCGAGCTCCGCCTGGCATTCCAGTCGACTGACCTCGGCGTCTATGTGGGTCTTTCGAGTGACCCCACTAGCGGCTCAAATCCTGGATTCCTCGATGCCGCCTACATCTGGCTGACGAGCTCCTTCGGCTCGCCCCAATGGTACTACAAAAACGGCGGCTCGACCAGCCTCGGTGGCTCCTACACATCCACCGACTTATTCGTAATCACCTACGATGGCACAAACATTACCTACACACAAAATGGCACAAACTCCGCGCAAGTGGCGGGTCCTGTGAGCCCAACCCCTCTTGCGCTCGGTGGCTACTTTGAGACAAGTTCGACAGCCACGGTCTACAACATTGCCTTTGACCAACTCCTTGCTGGCCCAACAGGTGCCGCAGGGGTAACTGGCGCCGAAGGTGCAGTCGGTGCAACTGGTTCCACTGGTGCGACGGGGGCGATTGGTCCAACAGGAGACTTTGGCGCACCAGGAGATGCAGGAGCAACGGGTCCCACTGGTGCAGTAGGCGCAACAGGTGCGACAGGTGCAACGGGAGTAGCAGGCGCGGTAGGTGCAACGGGAGCAACTGGCGCCACGGGCCCCACTGGTGTTGCAGGTGAATCCAGTCTGATTCAATACACACTCAGCAGCACAACGAACTCTGGAGAGGTGAGTCACGCGGGTGGCACAGACTGGCTCGACTCTTCGCCCCCAGACTCCTTCACATTCAACAAGACTGACCTCAATGGAACCTTCCAGCAGGAGTGGTTCAACGTCATTGCGGATGCCCTGACCCATGCCTATAAAGTGTATTTGTCCGTGCGTAGCACACAAGGGACACAACCGAACAATGCGCTCTATACAGTGACCAATCTCACTTTCAGCACGAACACGGTGCAAGCCGCTGTGACATTCGAGTCCTCTACCCAGAGTTCGATTGGCTCTCTGGGGGCGACACTCACCTTCCAGATGCTTGCATCCGGTCCCACCGGTGCAACAGGTGCGGTAGGTCCCACGGGTGCTCCAGGCTCTGCCACGAATACAGGTGCAACGGGGCCAACTGGCGCCACAGGCGCAACAGGTGCGACAGGCCCTACTGGCGCCACAGGTGCGACAGGTGCGACAGGCCCCACAGGCGCAACAGGTGCGACAGGCCCCACAGGTGCAACAGGTGCGACAGGCCCCACAGGAGCGACGGGTGCAACTGGAAGTATTGGGCCTGCCGGCTTTACGGGCCCTACAGGCAATACTGGAAATACGGGTCCAACGGGACCAACGGGTATGACGGGCCCAACAGGTATACCTGGTTCGGCCGTCAATACAGGTGCAACAGGTCCCACTGGCGCAACAGGGGTCACAGGTTCAACCGGCCCTACTGGTGCAACAGGTGCAACGGGGGCAACAGGGGCGACAGGTCCCACGGGGGCAACAGGTGCACAAGGTATTCCAGGTACTGCCACAAACACAGGTGCAACGGGTCCCACGGGTGCGATTTCTGTAACCTACAATAGCCCATTCCTTGTCGCAGGAGGTGTATACAATGGCTCGAGCGGTCAAACCCTCGCATATTCACAGGACGGTCTCACCTGGACAGCCTCTGCAAGCTCACGCACTGTCTTTTCGTTGAACTGCTACGCCATTGCCTACAACGGCTCAATGTTCGTGGCAGGTGGTAACGGCACGAACCGCCTCGCCTATAGCACAGATGGAGGCATTACATGGACAGCATCGGCCAGCGGAACGAGTATCTTTACAACCGCCTGTTACGGGGTCGCCTGGGGCGGCGGTGTCTGGGTAGCAGTCGGTAGTGGCACGAACGAAGTTGCTTACAGCACGGACGGTATTACATGGACAGCATCCGCCAGTGGAAATACACTCTTTACAGGGGATGCACGCTGCATTGCATACGATGGTGTCAGTATGTTTGTAGCGGGTGGTGCAAACTCGAAACTGGGATACAGCACAGATGGCGGTGTGACATGGACAGCTGCGTCTACGAATGTAGGGGCCGTTCCCACCATTACAGGTGTGGCCTACAATCCGATTGCTGGAATGTGGCAAATCGTGGGAACCAATAGCGGGGCAGTCAACTATTACTCCTATAATGGGATAACCTGGACAATGGGTAACTTGGCCTCTGCAGTGTTTGATAACCTTGCCTATTACATTGCATGGAATGGGATGATGTGGTTGGCGAGTGGAGGGGGAGCGGGACAGGGGCGTTTTGCTTACTCCTTTGACGGGTTGAGCTGGACGAATGCGTCCAATCCAAGTATTCGTGCGCTTGGAATCGCCTACAATGGATATCGCTGGATAGGGGCAGGTAGCACATCAAACTCGATTGTCACCTCTTTAGATGGGGTCTCATGGAGCGCGGTGTCCAGTGGAAACACTATATTTGCACAAGGGGCTCTGTGTGTTGCGGGGCGAGTTCTCTTGCCTTATAATACGGCCTACGCAGTTGGTCCAACGGGTGGGGCAGGTAGAACGGGTCCAACGGGTGCCGCGGGAGCAGCGGGTGCCACAGGAGCAACAGGTGCAGGCGTAACAGGTCCAACAGGAGCAGCAGGTGTCACAGGTGCAACAGGTCCCACAGGTGCCACTGGCCTTGGAGAGACAGGCCCAACTGGTGCAGCTGGTGTTACGGGTGAGGCAGGCCCGACTGGGGCAACCGGTCTAGGTGCAACGGGTGCGACAGGTGAACAGGGTCCTATCAGCTACTATATCTTCGATGGTGGTGAGGCAGAAACGACATACGTAGATGGCCCAGCCTTCAATGCAGGTGGAGCAGGTATCACAGGGAATACAGGACCCAGCGGAGCATATAACGGCGCCAATATCGTCTTGCAGCTGCGCCACGATTTGGCGGCGAGCTGGACTACCGTGAATCCAGTGCTCGCGGAAGGTGAAATGGGTCTAGAGACGGACACTCAGCTGTTCAAAATCGGTGACGGGACAACGGCGTGGAACAGTCTCGCCTATGGAGGCTTACAGGGTGCCACAGGTGCAACAGGTGCAGTTGGGGCGACTGGTGCAACGGGTGCCGCTGGAGTTACGGGGCCGACAGGCGCAGAAGGGGCAGTGGGTGCCACGGGAGCGACGGGTCAGGCGGGGCTCGATGGAGCGACGGGTCCTACGGGTCTGGCGGGAGGAACGGGTGCAGTTGGCCCAACAGGAGCGACGGGTATAGGAGCCACTGGTGCGACAGGTGAACAGGGTCCCATTAGCTACTATATCTTCGATGGTGGTGAGGCGGAAACATCCTACACGGACGGTCCAGCCTTCAACGCAGGTGGGGCGGGTATTACAGGCAATACAGGACCCAGTGGAGCGTATAACGGGGCCAACATTGTCTTGCAGCTGCGCCACGATTTGGCGGCGAGCTGGACTACTGTGAATCCAGTGCTGGCAGAGGGTGAGATGGGTCTGGAGACTGACACCCAACTGTTCAAGATTGGTGACGGCACAACGGCCTGGAACAGTCTCGCCTACGGAGGCCTCCAAGGAGCAACAGGCCCAACAGGGGCAGTTGGGGCAACGGGAGCAGTTGGAGCAATGGGGGCAACTGGCGCAACTGGAGAGACTGGGGCGACTGGCCCTACAGGTGCAACAGGTGCGGTTGGAGCAACAGGGGCAACTGGTGCAACAGGTGTCACTGGCCCCACAGGGGCAGATGGAGCAACGGGGGCAACTGGTGCGACTGGAGCAACTGGCGCAACGGGTGCAACTGGACAGGCAGGAGACAAGTTCCTCACGAGTGGTTCTGCGAACCTCACTCCTACAGAGGGAGGCAGTGCGAGCATCACAGTGGCAACGGGCCTCGCCTACATTGCGGGTAACTCTGTGCTCGTGGTCAATGCGGCATCCCCAAGCTCCTCCTTTGAAGCCACTGTCACATCCTACACGAGTGGAACGGGTGCACTCGCACTTGGCAGCATTACCAACATCCGTGGAAGCACGTTTGGCTCGGCCACCTACAATGTGAATTTGGATGGTATCAATGGCCCTACAGGTGCGACTGGCCCTATTACGTATTATATCTTCGATGGTGGTGAAGCCGAGACGACCTATGTCGATGGCCCAGCCTTCAATGCAGGTGGGGCAGGCATTACAGGCAATACGGGGCCCAGTGGAGCCTATAACGGGGCGAACATTGTCCTGCAGTTGCGCCATGACTTGGCCAGTGCCTGGTCGACCGTGAACCCCGTTCTTGCGGAGGGTGAGATGGGTCTGGAAACGGACACCCAGCTGTTCAAAATCGGTGACGGGACAACGGCATGGAACTCGCTGGCGTATGGAGGACTCCAAGGCGCAACTGGCCCCACAGGTATGACAGGGGCAGTTGGAGCGACAGGTGCGACGGGGGCCACTGGGCCTACGGGCATGACAGGGGCCACTGGACCTACGGGCATGACAGGGGCCACAGGAGCAACCGGCCCTACAGGAGCAACAGGTGCTACGGGAGCTGCATCCACTGTAACAGGTCCCACAGGTGCGTCAGGACCCACTGGAGAGATGGGTATTCCAGGTGATACCGGTCCTACTGGACAGGCGTCCACCGTCACAGGGCCTACTGGGCGTACAGGTCCCACAGGTGCCACGGGAGCCGCCTCCACAGTGACGGGCCCAACTGGAGCTGTAGGTGCGACAGGTCCCACGGGACAGTCCTACACTGGGCCCACGGGAGACACGGGTGCAATGGGCTCTACAGGCCCTACTGGCCACTTCGGTGCCAGCTCCGACCGCTATATCAGTGTGACGCGAACCAACGACAGCGCAGGCTCTTCAGCATCCTATGACACATTCCAAGGGGCCACGGGTGCGAACAATGTGGTCGCCTCTGGAATCTCCTTCAATCCTTCCAATGGCCGCTTTACAGTGACCGATGCGGGCACATATGCGATTGAAGTGCTGCTGATTGCCCTTGCTTCAGCGTCAGGTGATTCAGCGAACTTCATCGTGCAGAAAAATGGAGTGGCAGTATGGTCCTACAACATGATTGTCTACAATGTGGTGTCGCCTGCACCCATGCCCCTTTTGATTTACCAAACGGCCAATGCGGGCGACTGGTTCAACTTCCTCGTGGATGGCCAGAGCACGATTACGATTAAGGCAGGGTCCACGGCCAATATCACTCGCCTATCCGTTGGGCCCACGGGTCCCACAGGGGCGAGTGTAACTGGCGCAACGGGGGCAGCTGGAGAGGTAGGTGCAACAGGAGCGACGGGTGCTGAAGGTGCGACAGGCCCGATTACGTATTACATTTTCGACGGTGGTGAGGCAGAAACATCTTACACGGATGGTCCAGCGTTCAATGCAGGTGGGGCAGGTATCACGGGTAATACAGGGCCCAGCGGGGCGTATAATGGAGCGAACATCGTGCTGCAGCTGCGTCACGACTTGGCGGCGAGCTGGACGACTGTCAACCCCGTCCTGGCGGAGGGTGAAATGGGTCTGGAGACGGATACGCAGCTATTCAAGATTGGTGATGGAACAACGGCGTGGAACAGCCTTGCCTATGGAGGACTCCAAGGAGCAACGGGCCCAACAGGGGGGGCTGGAGCCACAGGAGCCACGGGGCCAACAGGTGCAGCTGGTTCCGCAGGACAAACAGGAGCAACAGGGGCTGCCATCACAGGTGCAACAGGCCCCACAGGCATTGCAGGAGACAAGTTCCTCACCAGCGGTTCCGCGAACCTCACTCCTACAGAGGGAGGAAGCGCGAGTATCACCGTGGCAACGGGCCTCGCCTACATTGCGGGTAACTCTGTGCTCGTGGTCAATGCGGCATCCCCAAGCTCCTCCTTTGAAGCGTCTGTCACATCCTACACGACTGGAACGGGTGTGCTCGCCCTCGGCAGCATTACCAACATCCGTGGAAGCACCTTCGGCTCGGCGACCTATAACGTGAACTTGGATGGTATCGATGGTCCCACAGGTGCAACGGGACCTATCACCTACTATATCTTCGATGGTGGTGTAGCCGATACAACCTATGTAGAGGGTCCAGCCTTTAACGCGGGTGGTGCGGGTATCACTGGAAATACGGGGCCTAGCGGGGCCTACAATGGTGCGAACATTGTGCTGCAACTGCGTCACGACATTGCAACAGCGTGGTCGACGGTCAATCCAGTGCTCGCGGAGGGTGAAATGGGTCTGGAGACGAATACAGGTCTGTTCAAGATTGGTGACGGAACAACGGCGTGGAACAGCCTTGCGTATGGAGGGTTGCAAGGGGCGACGGGTCCGACAGGGGCAGTGGGGGCAACTGGCGCGACGGGTGCAACGGGGGCAGTGGGGGCCACGGGTCCTACCGGCGCTGCTGGCCTGGTTGGTCCCTCCAGTGGTCTCGTCTTGTTCCTCGATGCCACAACAAGTGCCTCTCCAGGCGTATCAGGAACCTTGGAAACGGTGCCAAATACTGGTGCACAAACAACGATTGCATCAGGCAATCAAACTAATACGACTGTCACAATGGCAACATTTACACAGCCTGCGAACAGCCTGAAATCAAACCTGATTAACGGTGGTATGTGGACAATGAATCTGTATGCACTCTCCAATGATAGCGGCACTGCAGTGAAATACTATTTCAGCGTCTACTACGTGAATAGTGATGGAACAGGGCAAACACTCTTGGCTGCTGGAACAAGTGCCACAGCGACCCCTGTGACGACACAAAATATCTACACATATGACCTCTATGTGCCTACAACCGTGCTACCAGATGCTACAAAGCGTATTCAAATCGTTGTCTACGGTGTCTTTACTGGAAACAACAAGACCTTAACACTTGAAATGCGCGATGGCACTCTCAGCCACGTGCATACGAGCCTTGGAGTAGCAGGAGAGACAGGTCCTACAGGCTCTGTAGGGGCGACGGGTGCCACGGGCGCGGCGTCAACAGTGACCGGTCCTACAGGAGCGACTGGCCCCGCTGGAACAGCTGCAAATACTGGCGCAACAGGTCCCACTGGCTCCGTGGGCTCCACGGGTGCCACAGGTGCGGCCGGCCCCACAGGCCCAACTGGAAAGGATGGGCCCTACACCGGCTATGCGAAGTCCTATGTATATGATGCCTCCAATACAGGAGCATCCGACCCTGGCTCAGGCAATCTCCGTCTCAGTCGCGCATGGAATGACCAAACTCCTGGAACAGTCTACATCTATGCCGATGTGAACGACGCCGATGGCCGCGAGAGCTCTGGATGGTTCAATGGAATGCTCACCTATGGCTCCACGGGCTCCTACGGAACAATCAATCTCCAGGTGCGGTCTGATTCCTCCAGGCGCTGGATAGGGCGGGTCACGAATGTTGTCAATAGTAGCGGATATTACACGCTTACTACAACCTATACAGACTACGACAATGTCGCCTACAATGGAGAGACTCTGGTCATGAGTTTCATCCCAGCAGGGCCAGCTGGTGCGACGGGTCCTGCTGGTGGCCCAACTGGTGAGACAGGACCCACAGGGGCTGCGTCAAGCGTAACAGGCCCCACAGGCCCTGCCGCATCTGACGCGAATGCCTGGACAACCTACAGTCCCGCCTGGACGGCCTCGAGCTCCAATCCCGCAATAGGAAATGGTACGCTCATCGGTCGCTATAAGCAAATCGGCAAAACCACCTTCGTCTACATTCGCATGCAGGCAGGTAGCTCGACCACATTCGGCAGTGGCAACTGGCGCTTCTCTCTTCCTGTTGATGCACAGGCTTCCTATTCCGCCATTCTCCCCACGACATTCTTAGACAATAGCACGGCATGGTATCAAGGTCTCTCCTATACAGAGTATGATGGTAATGCCGGCTATGTGGTTCCTGTATGGGACAAGGGTGCAACTGGTGCAGCAGCAGTCAATGCAACAACCCCTCACACATGGGCCGATACAGACAGCCTCGCCATTTCTGGCTCCTACGAATCGGTGTAAACAAGCTGAAAAGGGGGTTGGTTAAGACGCAATGAAATGATTTGAGTCGAACACTATGATTCGCCCCGCACACTGCGGAATGAATCATGGCCCCCTTTTTTTCAGCCACACAGGATAGAAACCCATGCCCTACGTTCAGATTCAGTTCCGCAGGAGCACGGCTGCAAGCTGGGCTGCTGCAAATCCTACGTTGGCGATTGCCGAACTCGGTTTGGAAACCGATACACAAAAGTTTAAGATTGGTGACGGTGTAACCGCCTGGAACTCCCTCGCCTATGGTGGTCTCATGGGACCTACGGGAGCGACCGGCCCTATCGGCGCTACTGGTGCAACTGGTGCTGTTGGTGCCACCGGTGCAACTGGAACATCAGGCAATGTATTCAACACACAGACCACGGGGGCAATCACCCCGACTCCCTCTCAAGGTGGTACACAGAACCTTACGGTAGGTTCCGGCCTCGCCTACATTGCCGGTAACTCTGTCGTGGTTGTTGACTCTGGTAACGCAGCGAACCGCTTTGAAGGTTCCGTGCAAAGCTATAATGCGGGCAATGGTGCGATGGTTGTGGATGCCATTACAAACATCCAGGGCTCCTTTGGTTCCGCTGTCTACAATGTGAATCTCGACGGTATCGACGGACCCACCGGTGCCACTGGTGCGACTGGTGCAGTGGGAGCAACCGGCGCGGTTGGTGCGACAGGTGCAGTGGGGGAAACGGGTCCCACAGGAGAAGTAGGGGCAACTGGAGCCACAGGTGCAGTCGGTGCCACAGGTGCGACAGGTGCGACAGGTGAAGGTGCGACAGGCCCTACGGGTGAACAGGGTGCACCTGGTACTGCCACCAATACGGGAGCAACAGGTCCTACTGGAGAGGTGGGTGCAACTGGTGTGACGGGTCCAGCAGGAAGTGCAAGCAATACCGGTGCAACGGGTGAAGTCGGTCCTACTGGCCCTGCAGGTGCAGCCGGTGCAGCTGGTGCCACGGGTCCTGCGGGTGCAGCCGGTGTAACTGGTGAAGTGGGTCCTACAGGTGCAGTAGGCGCGACAGGTGCAGTAGGCGCGACAGGTGCAACTGGCCCAACGGGTATGACAGGTGCAACCGGCCCAAGTATCCCTGGACCCACTGGTGCAGTGCTTTTCCACAACGGCCTTGGTGTAACAGGTTCAACCAACCTGACATTCCAACCTGCAGATGGTGTTGGTCTCACAGGTCCCACAGGTGAAAATGTGCTCTACATCAACGGCAGCATTATCCCCACCCAGGACAATGTCTACAGCCTCGGCTGGACAGGTCTCCGATTCAAGGACCTCTATGTCGCCACGAATACCATTTACATTGGTGATGCAGCCATGTCTGCGACTGGCTCTGCCCTCGTCCTCCCCACGTCGACCACGATTGGTGGAGTCAACCCTGGTACGATCGTGATTAAGGGCGCCGTGGCCGACCAAGCCTCTCTCCCTGTTCCAGGCATCATCATCGGTGATGGCTACATCACGAACTCTGCGCCTACCGGCCACTTGTTTGTAGCCGTAACAGCCTCAACGGGTGCGACGGGCCCTGATTGGGTAGACGTAGGTGAAGTCCGTGGCCCACAAGGCTTCCAAGGCCCTACAGGTTTGCGCGGACATACGGGTGACACTGGAGAGGTGGGTGCAACCGGTGTTACCGGTGCAGTCGGCCCAACGGGTGCAGTGGGCCCAACGGGTGCAGCTGGAGAGGTGGGTGCAACCGGTGTCACTGGTGCAGTCGGCCCAACAGGTGCACTGGGTCCAACGGGTGCGGCTGGAGAGGTGGGTGCAACCGGTGCAGCAGGAGCGGCAGGTGTCACGGGTGCACTGGGCCCTACGGGTGTAGCTGGAGAAGTCGGTGCAACCGGCGCCACAGGTGTGGCGGGTCCTACAGGCTCTCAGGGCCCTGCGGGACAGTCTGCCAGCTACTACCCCTACAAGGCCAAGACGAGCACAACCTCGGGCAACCCAGGAAACACCTATCTCATCTGGAACAATGCGACCCAGACAAGTGCCACGCAAATCAACATCAGCCACTTGACCACGGATAGCATCGATATTGATGTATTCTTGGGACTGCTGCAATCCGGCGACAAACTCATTGTGCAGGCGGCTGCCAATAGCAATGACTATCAGATCTGGACGGTCAACGGAACTCCTACCGTATTCGCCAACAGCTACGTCGAAGTCCCTGTGGCCTATGTAAGCAGTGGTGGTGTGGGTGCGAGCGGCTTCTCTGCGGATGACGCGCTGATTGTTGTGCTGCAGATGAATGGGCCCACAGGTTCAACGGGCCCCACCGGTCCTGCCGGCTCCGCCACGAATACAGGCGCAACCGGTGAAACAGGTCCCACAGGTGCAGGAATGACAGGTCCCACGGGCCCTGCAGGAAGCGGCGGTGGTCTTTCTGTTACGGGCACCTACTACAGCGACTACCTCTATTGGAACACTGGCACAGCCGCATTTGAAGTCGGCAGCTCCGAGGTGCACATTGGTCGCGATGCGGGCCTCACAGGGCAGGGCAGCTATACCGTGGCAGTTGGGTTTCAAGCTGGAGAGGTATCGCAAAAGTATGGGGCAGTTGCAGTAGGATATAAGGCAGGTGAGCATAATCAGGGAACTGGAGCTGCAGCCTACGGATTAAATGCCGGTTCCACGGGGCAGGCAAGTTCCGCAGTGGCAATGGGTGAAAATGCAGGATTAAGCACACAGGGGAATGCGGCCATTGCGGTAGGTGCATTCGCAGGACAGTATTCTCAAGGGGCTGTATCTATTGCGTTGGGTGCGAACGCAGGCTGCACAGGACAAGGGGCACAAAGCGTTGCGGTCGGTTACAACGCAGGTTTGATTAGTCAAGGGCCTATTTGCGTTGCGATTGGTAATAACGCAGGCTGCACAGGACAAGGGCAGCAAGGTATTGCGATGGGTGCGAGCGCAGGTGCAATCACGCAATCAATCAATGCCGTTGGTATTGGTTCCTTTGCAGGCAGCTTTGCCCAAGGCCGCAATGGTGTTGGTGTCGGTAACCGCGCCGGTGCAACCAATCAACAGAGTGCGGCCATTGCCATTGGTAACTTCGCAGGAGGGACACAACAGGGCACGAATGCAATCGCCGTGGGTGATTCTGCTGGTCTGAGCACACAAGGTCCATCAGCCATCGCCATTGGTTCATTCGCCGCCATGACTGCGCAGGGCAGTGGTGCGATTGCCATCGGTCGTAACGCCGGTGCACGCACGCAAGGAACCGATGCAATCTCGATTGGAACATGCGTAATTGCAGGAACAGGCCAAGGACAAAATGCGGTATCCATTGGAGCGGCCTTCTTCGGGGCAGCTCTCCAAGGCTCTGGTGCAGTTGCAGTTGGGTATGGTGCAGGAAACAGCATACAGGGTGTGAACGCTGTTGCAATCGGTGTGTCTGCAGCTAATAACGTGCAAGGGTCTGGAGCCGTCTCAATCGGTGCCTATGTATCAAGCACTGGACAAGGAACCAACGCTGTGATGATTGGCGCATACGGCTCTTTTGTTACAAATCAAGGTCAATCCGCAGTTGCGATTGGTTCAAATGCAGGTTTAAACAGGCAGGGCACATCAGCAGTTGCAATGGGTAATGGAGCAGGATCCAACACACAAGGTGAAAACGCCATTGCGATCGGTGTGTCAGCAGGATTAAATGTGCAAGCAAGCGGAGCGATTGCGCTTGGATTCCAGACAGGGTCTCTCACACAGGGCACAGGGGCAGTTGCCATTGGTTCATTTGCTGCACAAGGCAGTCAACAGCAAAATGCCGTTGCCATGGGTATTAGTGCAGGACAAACGCAACAAGGGACAGCTGCGATTGCCATTGGTCAATCTGCGGCAGGTGGCACACAAGGGGAAAATGCGATTGCTATTGGTAGTTCCGCAGGCTACAACTCCCAAGGCAGTGCGGCAATTGCCCTTGGGTTCTCGGCAGGAAATACCGCACAGGGCACGGGAGGTATCGCTATCGGCCCATGGTCTGGATATGGCAGCCAACAACAGTCTGCCATTGCCATGGGCTCCTTTGCTGGACAAACGCAACAGGGAACCTCTGCCATTGCGATTGGTAGTTCTGCAGGAAGCTCCACGCAAGGACAAAATACGATTGCTATTGGTAGTTCCGCAGGCTCCAACTCGCAAGGCAGTGGGGCAATTGCCCTTGGGTTCTTGGCAGGAAATACCGCACAGGGCAGTGCGGGTATCGCCATAGGCAGATGGTCCGGACAGGTCAACCAACAAGGGGATGCCATTGCCATGGGCTCCTTTGCGGGACAAACGCAACAGGGAACCTCTGCTATTGCGATTGGTGGTTTAGCAGGAGGCGCCACGCAAGGACAAAATGCGATTGCTATTGGTTATACTGCGGGCTATAACTCCCAAGGCAGTGCGGCGATTGCCCTTGGGTACTCGGCAGGAAATGCCACACAGGGCACGGCAGCTGTGGCGATTGGTCTGCAAGCAGGACAGACACTCCAAGGTCAGAATGCCATTGCCATCGGCAACCGCGCTGACGGGGGCACACAGGGCACGGGTGCCGTGGCGATTGGCTACCAGGCCTCGAGTGGCTCCCAAGCCGCCAATAGCTTGTGCATCAATGCATCAGGCTCGGGGATTGCGGCCACTCAACAGGGTGCATACATGGCACCTATCCGCAATGATGATACTGCACTGACAGCCCTCTGCTACAACACCACTACAAAGGAGGTGACCTACGCCACCACAGGAACCAAGACGTTCGTGATTGACCATCCTGTGGACTCCGAACGCTACCTCGTGCACGCCTGCTTGGAAGGACCCGAGGCAGGTGTCTACTACCGCGGAGAGGCCGCAGTGGCCGAGGGGGCGGAAGAGGTGCGTGTCGAACTGCCTGCCTACTTGGACAGCTTGGCAACCGATTTCACTGTTCACCTCACACCCATCTTCCGTTCTGGTGCGGCTGTGCCCGCTCTCTGTGCAAGCCGCGTTGTGGCCGGTGCATTCACAGTGCATGCAAGCGCTCCATGCGAGTTCTTCTGGCAAGTCATGGGTCGTCGTGCCACTGTAGAGGTTGAGCCTCGCAAGGCCGATGTCGCCGTGAAGGGAGATGGCCCTTACCGCTGGATCTAAAGAGGATAGGTCGAGTAGCATTCTGTGCTAAATGATTCGTTAGAAACCTTCATACCGTGCGTATAGATATACACGGTATGAATGAGAATAATACTAAGAACTAGTTAGAAATGGCGAGTGCACCATCGATTCCCTTGATTTATCCACGCCCCCTTGTGGAAGCCACCGCCATAACCGTTTGGTGGAATGCTCCCTCCAGTGACGGAGGAAGTGCTATCACATCCTACACTCTTGAGTGTAGCTCTCCCTCTATTACGCAAACGGTATCCGCATCAAGTCGCTCGGCCTACATTACGGGGCTCTCGGCAGGAACCAGCTACGCATTTACAATAAAGGCAACAAACGCAATAGGGGACAGTCCAAGTGCGACATTTCGCACAGTGGTCTGTGGGTCACGCCCTACTCCTGTGACAGCGGTCCAAGCCACTCTGTCAGGCACAACGGCCACAGTCAACTGGACCGCCCCCGCAAGCTCGAACAATTCTCCCATTGTTCGCAACAAAATCACTGCCTATGCATACGATGGAACGAATACATTCCAGGCAAACTCCACTCTCTACGCAACTACATACGGCAATGCCACGTCTCGTTTATTCGGCCCGATTGGCCCCTACAAATACAATGTCTATGTGCAATCGGCAAATGACTCTGGTCTGAGCCAGTTCTCATCCTTTTCTACCATTCATAATATTCCTCAGCTATTCGAATACGATTTTACGGTAAGTGCCTATGGGAGTCCAAGTATCTACTCCTTTACATTTACGCATCCTGCCGATTCCGAACTTACGCGCTATCAGATGTCTCTACGGCCTGACAATAGCAATCTTACCCGTCTGCAAATGTCAAACTACTACTTGCCCTCCAATGATACGGCCTGGGTGCCCACTGCTGTGAACGGCTACAATCTCGCCTCCGAAATCGAAATCGTCAATCCCGCAGGATATCGCTCCGTCATATACTTATATTCTGCGGGCATGCAACTCAGCGATTCCATTGGACAAACTCGCGGAATCACTCTTAAATACTGGTATCCTACAAACAGCAATGTCATTGAATACTACGGTATTACGACCACACGTGTGGCAGCTATTTAGGGACCACCTTCTGCAGATAAATCCTGTATCCCGTGTGGAAAATCGTGAACTGCCCTTTGAATTTCTGGACGAAATACTCGACGCCCGCATAGGGGACTTCCAGTGGCTCCGTGGAGCGTTTCTCGGCTTTAAAGAGGACATCGTCCACGGCCATGATACCACCCTCTTTTAAGAGGGGCCAGGCGAGTAGCATATCTCCATAGCAGTCGAGGCAGCGATGCCCCCCATCGACATAGATAAAATCGAACCGATTTCCCTCTTGTATGAGTGAAATCAGTCTGTCACTCGAGTCTCCCCGCATGACACGCACACGGTGTGCCACCCCTCCCGCGTGAAGATTCTCCTCGAAAATCTTCATAATCTTTCGCGAGCCGATTTCAGACAAGACAGGATTACCAAACTCGTCGTAGTCTTCCCAGCGGTCAATCGTCGTGGCAACAGCGCCAGGCACGAGCCGCAGCATTTCGACTGTGGATGTGCCTGCATAGGTGCCGATTTCTAGAATCCGCGGCACCTGCTTACCCTTTGTGGCAGCGGCGAGCGCGGCCTCAAAATGGACGCGAGTGCCGGCAGGCAGGTCATTCGTCCAGTTATACATGTCGGCATAGTTGAGCTCAGGTCGCACATGTTTGTGCTGCAGAGGAACTACAGAGGGGGTGACAGGCCAGGCTACGCCTGGCCGCTCAGCGCTTCCGCTTGCGGAAGCTGTGACGAGTGGGTCGAGGAATTGCCGCTGAAACTCGGCCGCTCGCGCGGCCCACGATTGGCTCGCCGCCCAGGCCTCATTGTCGCGCAACAGGGTCTCTTTCACGAGAGGGTTATCCACAGTAGAAAAGAGGGCTTCGAGTGCCTTTTGCTGCCAGGCAGGGTCGGTAGCATCCCCTGGGATCATCACTCCGCGCCTGCCCACCGTATTTTGGAGGGCAGCAAGGTCGTTTGTGACAGCCAAGGTGCGCGTGGCCGCTGCCTCCATGGCAGTCAGGCAGTAGGTTTCTTGAAAGGTGCAGGGATAGAACCAGACATCGGCCTCCAGCCAGGCGCGTGTCAGGGTGGCCTTGTCCACCCACCCCTTTACAGTCACTGCTGCGCCGGCCGCTGCGAGCTCCGCAAGTTTCGCACGAATGGCCGCAACTGTATCCGGTGCCACACGGTTCACCCAGGCATTGCTCAAGTCAGTATACACATGCAGGCTCGCATCAGGCCAGCGAGCCTGAATACGGGGCCACATCCGTAAAAGGGGGAGAAGGCCGCGATTCGGGAAGGAAGAATAGATGAAGCGGTGGGGCACCTTCTGTGGCGGGGCCGCTTCGCCCCGCAGGCGCTCAATGACGTCGCGATTGATTCCGTATCCGAAGGCATGGGTCCTCTCTGCAAATTGAGGGAACTGTTCCAAGAAATACCCCTTATGCCACTCTGTGAGGCAGAAGATTCCTCGGAGTTTGGGATGAGAAGGAATGATATTCCCCGAAGGGCCAAGGTCATGCAAGACCATCCAGACGGTCTCAATCGAGGGGAGGCGGATACAGGCCGGCACATATTCGGAGAACCGGCTGACTACACATGCCTTAACTTCATGGCGTGCTAAAAAGGAGTAGGTCTGTTCCAGAGGTATATACTGGACCCCTTCAAAGACGTCGGGCACCTGACAGTGGCAGATGACTGCCACCTGCCACTGCCCTGCTGCCTGAATATAGCGGGCCATCTCAATAATGTAGGTCTCAGACCCGCCCACACCCTTGGTGAGAATATCCCTGCCTGTCCAAGGAGTAAACCCACCGTCCGCCACGAACACAAGGAGAGGTTTGCTGCCTTTGGCAGCCGGCCCTGCCGCCCGTGCTGCTACCAGTTCCCCCTCTGCCTTATTGAGGTGCTGGAAAATCCCGTGCCAGTTGGCAATGAGCTCGTAAGAATCCTCCGTCGGTTTGTTGTTCGCCAGAAACAGCCTGGCTGCTGATTCGCCAAGGGGGAACTCTTCGAACTCGTAGCAGAGGGGTACCAAAAACTTGGGCAGGAAATGATAATAGAGGGTCGGCTTCAAAGAATACTGTGTATGGACTGGATATCCAAGCGAAATCGCCCGTTTAAAATAGTGGAGTGCCATAGCCCTGTCCCCTTCCATTTGATAGTGAATGCCGATGAAGTAGAGAGGGTCGGGGCGACGAGGCTCCAGTTCGTAGGCCTGTTCATAGAGGGCCTCGCACACAGGCCAGGGCTTCTTAAGATTGAAGTTGTAGAGGCGAGCCAGTTCGAAGCAGGCATCCACCTTCTCCTGCAGAAATCCCTCCAGTGGAAAATCAATCCGTTTCTGGAAATATTCGGCGGCGCGTTCCCAGTCTTCTAGGCACTTGTAGGTCTGGGCGAGATAGTAGAGGTGGCGCGGATTATTTGGGTCTTCTTCCAGCATCCCTTCCAGCAGCACAATATCCCGCACTTTTCGGTCGCGCGTGCGGACCTCCATATATTTCGAGCATTCATCTACGAGGACACATTGGTCTTTGGGGATAACCACATTTGTATTCCCCTCGTCCTGAATGACCTCGTGAATCGTATACATATAGCGCAGACCCGCTTCCGTCTTGATGATGCGATTGCTGTAATACTCCGAGTCGCCCGATTCAATCATTCCACTGTAGGATGTGGCGAACTGGTCGCCGCGCACAGTGGTTAAAAAGCTCCGCAACGGTCCGCGCACCCAGTAGGTGTCATCGAGAATGAGGGCATATTTGCAGCGGCAGCCAGCGAGCTCAAGAGAGCGATTGCGGCTCTCGCGGAAGTTGATAAAGGGCTCCTCATACAAGGCGCCCTTTTTGACACCGCCAAGGACTCGGCGCACGATGTCCTGTGTGCCATCAGTGGAGCCCGTATCGAGCACAGTCCAGCGGTCAATGACAGGGAGATTATTGCGGAGCACTTGTTCGAACCCTGGGCCGGCGTTCTTCACCATGATGACAAGATGGATGAGGTTGTCATAGGTAAGGACACCATCGCGCCCTTGCATCGCAGCCTCATCCATATAATAATGGAATGCAGACCTGAAAAGGGGGATATGATGGCGCTGCAGCCAAACTGAAAAGGGGGAGTCTGCCAGGGTCAGCCTCTGTGCTGCTTCGAGAGTGGACGGAGCAGCTGCAGCGACGACAATGGGCTTCGCGCTCAGGGCCACGCGGACGGATTCTTCTGCGGCCTCGTCGCCCTCCTCCAGAAACACGACGCTTGGAGTCACGCGTCGCATGGCAGGGGCAGGGCGAAACTCGGCCGGCACATCCTCAAGCGTCTGCCCCACACCAGGATAGACCTGCACGGCCACTCCACGCCGCCGGCAGAAGATGGGGATAAACCCTCCACGCCGCCAGCCAACAATGCCCACGGTGCTTCCGGGATAAATATCCTCAATGCAATCCACCAGGAGCCCCACAATCCGCTCACAGCGCCCTACATCCGGGTAAATCTTCAGATTAAAATACTCCTGGTGCGGAACAAGGGGAAAGTCCCCCTCCTTCACATGAAGCTTAACCCCGTTTAATGTAAGGTCCATTTATCCTAGGCTCACCTTTCCAGTAGGCGCGGCCTCCCGCACAGTCTTCCCTTCCTCGCCCTACGGTAGAACATGGAAGGAAACCTGATTGATTCATCCAAATACAAAATCAGCCTCCTGTCCCTCGACAGCCGATTCTCCAGCCAGCGCTCCCATTCGAACGGCGAGTTCAGAATCAAACTCCCCCACGTCATGCGCAATGTCATGCGGATTCGCATGGCCAGTGCCGAAATCCCCTTTGTCGAATACGAGTTCTCGGAGGCCCATGGAAATACTACCTTTGCTGTAAAAGTGGGGGGAGCGACAACGTTCACACCTTGCACGCCGATTCCGGATGGGAACTATACTGCGGCGGACCTGCTCTCTGCAGTGGAGTTATCTCTGCGGGCGATCGACCCAGGATTTACATGCACATTGGACCCCATCACACAGCTCGTAACAATCGAGCACTCATCGACAACGTTTTCTATTTTCATGGCCTCCTACGACAAGGCCATTGCCACACGCCAGTCCAATTGGGGACTCGGCTACAACTTGGGATTCCCAAAGGCAATCTTAACGGGTACGGCGGCCACTCCTGGCCCCAGCTACGAACTCACGGGCTCGAAACCTCTCACTCTCCAGTCGACGCAGTATTATTTGCTGCAACTGGAATGCCCCGACGCGGCGGAAACAGTGATTCATCCCACGGCAGAGAGCGGCTTTATAGGGGCATTCGCGAAGGTCATTCTGCGCGAAAATGCCTTCTCATACTCCTTTGACAACAATGCGAATCTGGTGCGCAAAGAGTTCACCTTTCTGTCGCCGGTGGCCATCCCTTTTTTTACGTGTCGGCTCCTCGACGCATACGGGAAGATCGTGGACATGCAGGACACAGATTGGTCTCTTACGATAGAGGTTACAGAAGTGACAAACTCCAAGACCTACGGCGATATTGCGCGCACATATGGTCGCTAAGCTGCCTGCACAACGTGCAGCGGGCATCCTCCCCAGGCGGCGGCGACTTCTGAAAAGGAGGAGCCTGCACTGCCGAGAATCTCACGGCAGCGGGCGAGGCACAAGAGGTCTGCGAAGGCCTGCACACCCCCCTCTTCCGAATCACGATTCAATGTCGTGGCTCCGAAGTGGATGCGTCCCGGAAATGCCTGCACGAGGATGTCGCGCTCCAGGGCGTCATCTGTGGCCAGAAAGAAGTGGGTCGTCGGCGGATAGGCCCGCATCCTCTCGAAAAAGGCGACGGTTGGCGATAGTTGAATGGCTTTCTTGTGGTCCGTGCGACGGATATGGACGCCTACAAGGGGGGCACCGGCAGCGGCCTCCCACTCTGCAAAGAGGGTGTCGACGCGGCCCCGAATCGCCGGATGCGGCCGAAGCGAGCGAAGGGCAGCGACCCAACGGGGCGGGTCCGACTGGTGAAAATGCCCATAGGATTTCATGTAAATCGGCTTATAAGGGTCTCGCTCTTTGAAACGTTGCCAATCGGCTGGAGAGAGGCATTCACGATGAGGATACGGAGGAGGTCCTCCGAATCCAATGTCCGTGAGCGCCACGGCGGAGAGGTCAAACAGTTGGCGCGCCCTCCCGCGACAAATACTGTATTGTTGTTGCCAGAGAATCGTAAGAGGGCGGGCCGTCTCCTCTGCCGCACAGATGGCAGAAGCCATTGCGCGCAGCCTGTTCGCGAGACCGGCCACAGGAAGAAGCTCAAGAGGGGCGTATGTGGGGCTTGACGTCGGTTCCTTGTGCATTGCCTTTACTACAAAGAGGGGAAAGCTGCTTAGCCCGATGCGCGCGGGGGCGCAGCCGCAGCTGCGGCAAAAATTGAGGTCGCGTGCCGCCATCCAGTCGCCTTTATCCAATCCCTATCCTCTTCAGAATGGCAGCCGCCGCCGCTCCCAGCAGATGCTGTGTATGCATGGATGGCTTTACTGCCCGCCGCGCCCCTGTCACATGCCAATACTGTCCCTCTACAGGTTGTAGACCCTGTGTGCAGAGTTACTTGACCCAGACGTTCCAGGACCCTCATTGCATGGAGTGCAAGCGGGGCTGGAGCTCCGAGTTCATGGCAGCGAACTTCCCTCTCTCGTTCCGCAATGATACTCTCCGCAAGTGGCGCCGGCGGATTCTCGTCGAGCGCGAGAAGGCCACGCTTCCCGCCATGCAAGAGTTCGTTGAGCACAAACGGGCGATGCAACGGGCATCTAACGAACGGGGTCGTATCCACCCTGTCTGGAAAGAGGCATACGATACATTTGCAGTGGCCACAAATGAACGTGCACGACTTCAGAATCGCCTCGCCACGGCTCGTGATACCATTCGCCGCTTCAATGATGAAATGGAAGAAGATGGACAGCCATTTGATGTAGAGGCCTACCTTGCAGCGAAAGAGAGAAAGAAGAAAGTGGCGAAGGAGCTTGAGGAGTATAGCACGAATGTGTTTGGTCCTGCGTATACGGCATATACGCAGGTGAATGAGCAATATTCGGCACTGCGAGAGGAAGAATGGCGCGCACAGGCGGCCTATGAAGGGCGCGCAGGGGCTCGTCGCGGAGAGGCCAAGCGCGAGTTCATTATGAAGTGTCCCGATGGAGATTGCCGTGGATTCCTCTCCTCGGCCTATAAATGCGGGACATGTGAGAAGTGGACGTGCGCCCACTGTCTCGATGTGCTCGGGCCCAATAAGGATGTGGCACATACGTGTAATAAGGACGCAGTTGAGACGGCCAAGACAATCAAGTCTGAAACGCGCCCCTGTCCCAAGTGTGGCGCCCGCATCTTCAAAATCGACGGATGTGACCAAATGTATTGCACAGTGGAGGGATGCGGCACGGCCTTCTCTTGGGAAACGGGCCGGATTGAGACAGGTCGTGTGCACAATCCTCACTATTACGAGTGGCTCCGCCGCACGGGAGGAGGACAGGCACCGCGAGAGGCCGGCGATATTCCCTGTGGAGGCATGCCTAACTACTATCACCTCCTGCAGCTTCTGAATGCACAACCTGGGATACTCGATGAACTCCATCGTAATATTACAGAGTCGCATCGCAATCTGGAAGAGCTCATTCACTATCGCCTTCGTGATTTCCAGGTGCCGACTGGCCCCCTCATCAATAAGGAGATTGATGTTCTCTACCTCATGAAAGACCTCGATGAAGCGGAATGGTGTCGGCAACTCGAGTTCAAAGAGGCACGGGCACGTCGCAAGACGGAGGTGCTCCAGATTCTTCAGATGGCGGTAGCGGCGGGTTCTGATCTCTTTCGGCAAATGGTGCAGGAACTTCCTCTCATGCCATACGCTGTTCGGACATCTTGGCTCAACAATACAGTCTGGCCCCAGCTCGAACAACTCCGTGCATTCGTGAACCACTCCTTCGAAGAGCTCGCCAAGCGGCAGCACATGGCTGTGCCGCAGTTTGGTGCATGCTGGAAATGGGTGCCTCTTCGGGCCCTCTACAAGGGAGGTGCTGAAGAGGGAGATGTGAAGAAACGAGGGAAGAAGGCCACGGCTGCAGCTGCAGGAGGAGGTGGGGAGGTCGCCGACACAGCCGTAGCCGCAGCTGCCACCGCAGAAGAGCCCGACGAATGGGCCTTCCTCGCAGAGGATGCCGCCGCGCCAGCGCCCAGCACTTAGAGTCTTCCTCCCTCCCCTCTTTAGTATGGACCCGTCCACCGCGACTACAAAAGGGTATATTATTCACCTAGCCTCTGCAATAGAGCGTGACCCCCATGTCCGCGCTCTCCAGGACTCCTTTTTTCTTCCGTTGGAAATCGTAACTGCCTCAACAGGGGAGGCCTGGCTGGCCCATCCAGGCATTTCCAAGCGGCATGTGCGGCCAGGACAAGATGTCACACAAGGAATGCTCGGCTGCGCACACAGTCATATTGACCTGCTCTATAGAAGCGTAAAAGAGGGTGTAGAGGAACTCTGTATCTTTGAGGACGACTGTGAGCTAGTGGCTCCATCATCCGCCATTGCGCACTGGGTTGAACGTGTCAAGCAAAGTAGTGTGCCCTGGGATATTCTTTTGCTCGGTGCAAATGAGTATGTAGAGAGCCAAGCTGGGTGGATTCACTTTGACGATTCCGCCGCGGAGTTCCCACTGACGCGCATCATGCGTTTCTGGGGCACGCATGCAATGATGATTCGTCCCGCTGCCATGCGCGCGGCTCTGAAAACATTTGCGGAGGCACAGCGAGAGGGCGCATTCTTGCCTGCCGATTGGATGTGGAACGAGGCGATTCGGCGCGAGGGCCTTCAGGTCTTTGGTCCTCTGAAGCCCAAGTCCTTTTGTCAGCAAATCCCTGGACTCGTCTCTGCCATTACAGGGGCCGTGCGCATTGGGCAAATATAATCTCGCGGGTCTAAAGAAAGAAGATGCGCTATCGCACGGCCTTTTTCACCGTCGCAACGGTTCTGGTCCTTGTCGGCCTGTATCACTACACCTTTTCCTCTCCTTGGCGTGTGACGCCCGAGGTGGCAAAAATGCTCTTGGATGCCAAGAAAATCGACCTCGTGCTGGATGTTCGCACACCTCTTGAGCGCGAGACACTTGGAAAGTATCCTGGCTCCTCCCATATCCCCTCTGGAGAGCTGAATAAGGTGGTGCTTGACCGTGTGCGTGACCGCGGCACGGTGATTCTTGTCTACTGCAACACGGGGCAACGCGCCCGTCATGCGGTAGAGGTCCTACGCGAACTTCGATACAAGCATGTGATGTATATTGCGGGCAGCTGGAAGAGTATTACCTAACCGCTCACGGACTCAAAACTCGTGTCGAGCCCCAGTTTTCCGAGCCCCCATTGCAGGGTTCGTTTCACCTTCGCCTCCGACATTGGCGCAGTATACATGCGGAAATCAAACAGACTTCCATTGAAGAGTTCATCACGCAGTTCATATTCGGACAGGTCATTCATCCAGTTCGATTTTCCGAGATAGTTATTGCTGGTCACTTTGGCCTGCGGTAGGTATCCCTCTGGCTGGGTAAAGAGCAGATTTCCATTGATATAGACCTTCAGTTCGGGGCGCATGGCGTCCATCGAACCCGCTGTGACGACAATATGTGTCCAACGCTGCAAAGGGATGGCGCGATTGACTTTGATTTGGACTTTACGCAGCTTCTGGTCCCACACTTCATAGAGGAGTGTGGCCCGCGTGGCGGGGGCACTGGAAAGGAGTGGCCGTGTCTCAATCGGGTCCAGGCGCCTGGGCAGCACTTCAGGGCCGTTGCAGCTGTATTCATCCACGTTCGCGCGTGAGGTGCGCATGAGTTCTTGTGGGGTCACTTCGGGGACAGCCTGTGCCCCTGTAGGGGCGGGCGGCACTGTCGACTCGGGGCAGTCGCGCGACCAAGGTCGCAGCGTGGCAGGGTCATCACCCCCCTCTCCTGTTCCGAGAATCCCTAAAAAGGTATTGTTCAGCCCCGGACCATCGCCGAAATCAAATATATGGGCATTGTTGGTGAAGCGGTCGAATTTCACCCACATGGACCAAGCACGAATCGTCCGCATTTGAATCCTATTGCCGAGGGACAACTCGTCCGTGTCGCCGAGACGAATAAACTGGTCCTGTCCATTGAAATAGAGGCCACGCGTTACAACCGGTCGCGGTGCCTCGTCAATGGTAATGCCTCCTGCGCGCTGCACAATGGCTGTGTCGACGTAGTCGAGCATATCATCGCGCAGCCGCAACCACATGGCGCATCCAGCATAGAAATCGAGCATCGTCTTGATATCTTCGGGAGGGTCTGGGTCAATCTCATCGCGCTGCAGGAATCCTGTGTCTCCTGCCCGTCTGCAGAGGGGCTGGTAGGTGCCATCACGATAGCGCAAAATACGACAGTAGGCGTCACGTCCATCCCGAATGATATCACGCATATAGTCGTCGCGGCTGAGGCGAAATCCTTGCGCCACTGTCTTCGTGCGAAACTCAACAGGGGAGGTGCCCTTTGTTCCTGCGAGGGCACAGGCAAAGAAGGACCCTTCTTCTCCACTGAGAGTTACTACGCGACAGAAATCGTTTTTAATACCGTAGCGTTGCACGTCCGCGTAGCCGGCAAAATAGCGTCGGTCCTGCACGTAGCCTTTGATTTCGCGGTTCAAGCCCACGTCTCCGCGGCGGGTGAGGTGTGTCGTAATGAGATTCAGTTTCTGTGGCTCGGCCTCCATCGTTCGTGTGGCCGATTGATTCGGCTGTAGATCCCCGCGAGGCTCCAGTCGTTCGCCCACGGCCTGGAATCCTTCTTTGAGTGTATGTGGGGAAAGGAGTTCAAGCACGAGGGCTCCTAGTAAGACGAGTAAACCTATCCAGACGGTTCCGGACATCCTAGTAGGACATTTGATTTGTGCGCTGGATTGCACAACGCAAAGAACCGAATTTCCATATAAGAAACGGGGAGGGTCCATGGACGATTGGATGGAGATTATCGAGCCCGCAAAACAAGCAGGAGGGGCAGAGGGCGCAGAAGGGACAGAAGGGACGACCGCTCAAGAGGGGGGGCGCATTGTTGGACAAGGCGCCTATGGATGTATTTTCACACCCCCTCTTCAGTGTCTCAATAAGCGCAAATCGACTGGCGCGCGAGGAAAACTCGGGAAACTGACGGAACAGGAGGATATTGCGAACGAAATCGACGCGGCTGTCTATTTTCGCCCCTATGCGAGAGAGGCCGCCAAATACTTTATTCTGCCCGAAATCAATACTCTCTGTAAGCCGAATCTAGTGGCCGCCGCGCGCTCCGAGCGAGACTTGAAATCGTGTGTGCCACTCAGCAAACGGGGGTCAGAGAAAATGCTCCACTATGAAGTAGCCTATGGGGGAAAAACCCTGCACAAACGACTGGAAGAAGTGAATCTGGCACAAGACCTTCCGTTTTGGAAGCTCGCGGCGGATTTGCTGGAAACGGGGACCTACCTTGTCCTTCATGGCTTCGTGCACAACGACATGCACAGCAACAATATTCTGGTGAATCAGGCTTTTCATCCACGCCTCATTGATTTCGGTCGCTCCTTCATTGGCCCCGCCTTTAACGAGGAGAAGGTGAAGGAACTCGCGGCCTACTATGCACCAGGCATTAGTCACATTCCCCCCGAATCGTCCGCACAGGACGGAGTCGTGGAAGGGGTGTCCATTCAGAAAATCTATCAGGACTTGCGGGTAGAAAAGGAGGGGATTCAGAATGTGCAACGTGTCCTCGGAATCAGTCGCGAGGCACAAATAGCCGAGTTCCGCCGTTTCTGGGAGGGTTCCAAGGCAGCCCAGGCGAAAAACTGGGTGGCCTTCTGGCGAATGTATTGGCCCTATGTCGATGCCTGGGCAGTTGGACACGGCATTATAAAAATCCTTTATAGACTGCTTATGTCAAGGCAGTTTACAGAGTCTGCAGAGTGGAAGGCCCGCGGGCCGATTCTAAAGGCAGTGCTGCGAGGCCTCTTGCGAACATCGCCTCGAGAGCGCTTGGATTGTGTCGAGGCCCTGGCGATGTTCGACCCGACCCACCCCATTTTAGAGACTGCCGCCGGACAATCTTGGCTCAACAAACGTCAAGCACAGCGTAAGAAGTTAGCGGGAACTCGAGCGTGAGCGACGTTTGCGTGTCTGCTGGTGATGGGCCCCGCCCACACGCATATAAAGGGGCTGGGTTCGTGGCACACACATATAGCCACAAAAGATATCATAGTTAAGCGTCCCCACAGGTTTCGTGTAGTCCATATCACACAGGGAAGGGTCCCAGATCCGGTGCTTTCCTGAGTCGAGGTTGCTCACGGGGCGTGCACCTGGTTTATGCGACCAAAACCCTGTATTGTCCTGCCGCAGAAAGTGGTAGTCGTCCGATTCGTCCACGACGAGGGCGATTTTTGATGTGCGTGGAGGGCACTTGGCCTCGAACGTCGTCATTTGAATATTCGGGTTATCTCCCAAAATACGCGCCATCATATTGGGGCATGTCTTGGGTCTCGACTGCATAAAGCGATTGTAGCCCGCCGCGGAGCCTGGCTGATGAAAGGGCGCATTGCAGAGTTTGACTCCTCTGCATTTTGCCATCTGTTTAGGGTCGTTCACATTCATCGCATAGGCAAAGCAGTTGTGTGTCTCTCGCACTTCCGTCTTCGTATTCCATGTCTCAGGCTCGAACTTGGGCTCCCATCCAGAAAGGGGGGACATGCGTGTGCAGGCCCCTTGTTTCGCGTGCACTACGCAAAATGCCTCGCCAGGGAGAGAGGGTCGCTTACACTGCCGGTTGCATTGGCACTGATGTTGTTTCCCTGTCTTCTTCGCCTTGTAGGTTTGACGAGGGGGGCGCGTCGATTTCTGCCGCTGTCCCCGCTGCCGCGTCTGTTGTTGTTGTTGGCGCCCTCCTTGGAGCGTTTGAACCTCCATCTATTTGAGACCGAAGAAGTTGTTCCTGCACGGCACGTTGAATATCCTCAGGCAGGCGGGCAAGTTCCCCGCGCAGAGGGGTGATTGGAATGAGCGATACAGACGGAATCACGCGCGTTTCAATCGCAGAGGAGGGCTGAATGGCCGCGGCGGTCGGCTCAGGGGCAACAGATGCGGAGGACGTCGAGGGCTGAATAGGGGGTGCAGAGGCGGGCGCCTGTGCCACAGTAGCCGCGGTGGCCGCAGGGACGGCTGTATGCTGAGATGCTACCCCGTGATTGGCGGGCTGGGAGGCATTTCCTTCCCCCATCGCCATTTTATAGTATTCCTCCTCCACCTGACTCATCCGGATTTTCTCAATCGCGTGACAAAAATAAATAAACTGATTTTCATGGGTGGGTCGTTCGCGCGGGGTGTAAAATCCACTGTATTTTGCAGTCAGCCCAATATACTGCCAGCCCTCTGAAATCACCTGTTCAAGAATCGTGTGCGTCGCGTAATATCGCTTGTCGAGCTTAAAAAGGGATTGGAGACCGTTACAGACCGTGACAAGGAGGGAAATAAACCAGGTGGCCCAATAGACTTGTTCGTTGATTTCTTTCGAGCTGTTGTTTTGAATGGAAAGAAGGGCAGGGACAAGAAGCGAGCCCACTGTAATAAGGGTGCGGCTCAGATGAAAGAGGTGTGACATGTAGCTTGCACGTTTTCGCATACCCATGACAAGAGGCAGGTAGCGTCGTTCAAAGATGACCCTTTGACGTGTGCTGAGTGTGACTGTTTCGATGGCAACTTCAAAGGGGGTTGGCTGAGGCCGTCGACAGCAGTTCATTCTGCGTGGGTATGCGAGCGGAGGTCTAAGTGGGAGAGGGGGTGAGGAAAGGGGGAAAATTGCATCGATACAGGGGCGGCATATGATAGCTACACAATGGAGCTATGGTCAAATGCGTATCTCGATGGGGGGCACGGATGGGCCACCGCAGCGCTAGAAGTGGGGCCATGGAGACGCATTACATGTGACTACGGAGAATCTGGACGCCTCTTTGTGGAACTCAAGCTCGATGGGGCCGCCGCGCCCTTCTATATGGCCCTCGGCACTCCTGTGCAGCCTCCTGCGGGAGGAGCGAGGGGCCTCTTTGAAGAGGGGATGACACAAGGCGCAGCAGACAGACTCTATCTTCCTCCATGGGCACTCCAGATGCTGGGCCTCACAGGGTGTGGCGAGTTTGTCAGCGTGGACTGGTTTTCGCAGGACGCATTTCCTCCTGCCACACGGATTGTTCTCCGCCCACACGATTCGGCATTCTATCACGCAGACGCAAAAGAGGAGTTGGAAGTGGCGCTGACACGACTCGGAGTCGTGCAGCAGGGGACAACCGTGGCGATTCCGCTCGACTGTCTTGGAGGATTCGAGGTGCTGTTTGATGTAATGGCAACGGAGCCGGCGAATATTGTGTTGGCCGAAGGAGATGAGGTGGCGATTGAGTTTGAAGAGGCGCTGGATGCAGCAGCTCCTGTGGCTGCTGCTGCACCTGCCGCGCCCGCTGCACCCGCCACTCTCGACGAAGATGATGCGATGCTTCCTCCTAGCGCCCCTCCCCCTCCCGCTCCCGCTGCCACGGGTCACACGTTGGGAGGGCCAGCATCGGAACGCCGTATGCCTGATGGCTCGCGCTGGAATCCCTGGAAACACGGGCCATGGACAGGGCCTTAGGCGCGCCCACACACCCTCTTCAGAGATGTCCGCACGATTTCAACCTCCAACAGAAGAGGCGATTCGCCGTGGGGCGGAACAGGTGGCTGCCGCCGTTGCCGGCGCTGCCAAACAAGAACCCTTTTTTATCGGCCGCAATGGAACTATAGAGACAGAGACTCTGTATTTCTACGTCGGTATCCGCAGAGGCACTGCCTTCCAGACTCCCTATCCTCCGCGCCTCCTTGACCAGATGCAACGCAATGCGGGAGTATTTCCAGGCACAGCAGAGGCACTGGATGCCTGGGCAGAAGAATACTTACGACACCTCTCGAGTCTCACAGGTCTTGCTGCGGGATGGTATCAACCTGTCTGGCATCTTGAACGCACAATACTAGACGCCTATGCCCCGCAAGCCTTCCGCACCCCTCTTCGGAGTCTGGAGCCCTATTATTCTGCGCCTGCCTTGCAATGGCCTCGGCTCTTGGGTGGGCGCCGTGTGGCAGTTGTCAGCAGTTTCGCTCGAAGTATTCGGGACCAACTCGAATCGGGAAGGGTTGCTGACATCTGGAAAGGGGAGCAGGCAGGAATGCTGACTCCTGCCGAAGGGACGGAACCGATTCAGTGGTCCTTCCTTCGAACGGGGTATGCTCCTGTCACTGCCATGGGGCACGCAGGATGGCCGGCAGGAATCCGAACATGGCAGGAGGCAGTCACTGCTGTCGTGGACCAGGTTGTTGCCGATGGGGCCGAGGTTGCCCTGATTGGATGTGGAGGACTGGGGATGCTGATAGCAGGTCGTCTGCGGGCACTCGGTATCTCTGCCTTTGTCCTCGGAGGCGCCATTCAAGTCCTCTTTGGCATAAAAGGACTGCGCTGGGAACGCCATGATGTCATTTCGAAATTCTGGAATGACGCGTGGGTGTGGCCAGCGGAAGAGGAGATGCCTGGTGGGGCGAGCCTCATTGAAGGCGGCTGCTATTGGGGTCGAACGGCCAAGTTAGCCGCCACCCGCGGCGGCGGCGCAGGAGGAGTGTAAAGCCCACCTCTGAAGACACTCAAAAGGGGATGGTCCGTGCTGCTCTTGCCGCCTATCGTGCAAAAGAACTGGCCCATTGGACCTTACAATATACGTCTGGACTTCGCGCAGATGAAGGATGGCAGCGGGCCTGGTCGGCCCTTGTCCCACGCGCCGGTCAACATCTTGCCCTCCTCGGCAATTGTTGTTCAGTGGCAACAGGACGTCGGACGGCCCAAACGGCCGAGTTTCTTCGCCGCTGTTCGGCGACATGGGATACCGTGTCCATTGTCCCTGGGCCGCGCGAATTGTCAAGTGAAAAGGGGGCACCCTACTATGAACAGCTCGATGCGCTGCGCTCCCTTGCGCTAGACTCGAGTGATGGGCGAGCGAATGTGCGTCTGCTCGACCAAGGCGAACTCCCCTTTCACGAGCAGAATCTAGTTCTTCTCGGGACAGGGGGGTGGACTGCCTTTCATCCTCATACGATGCAAGTGATGCCCGCCGACTCCATATGGTATAGTCCATCGGAACGGCTTGGGCAGGAGCATATGGCGACATGGCACAATGAAGATTGGGCCTGGATGAAAGGACGGCATGACTGGTGGGCACTTCATCAACCCACCGTCCGACGAATCCTGCTCACCTATTCTCTCTGCACAGACTCTCTTGTGTCTACAAAAGAGAGTGAATCAGCGACACGACCAATGACGATTCCCTATGCATCGAATCGTTGGATGTTTGAATCTGGTTCAACGCCGAAACCCTATGCGTGGCTGTGTGGAGCTGGAAAGGGGACTGTGACGGGAATGTTGCAGGGTCGACTCTTTGTGGGAGTGAATGCGGCGGACCCAGGCAACTCCAACTATTCCCCTGCAAAGCTATTGTCTGTGGCTCTTGCATAAAGGCGTGGCCTATAGAAAAGGAGAATGGGAAATCGATGTTCAACGGCAGATGACCACTCGTCAGTAACCGTTGCGAGTCCGGTTACTGACGAGATACCCTCTGTTGAGTGTATTTTTGAGATGGAGCAGAGCCTCCAACTCCAGGGAATGCGCAACTCGATTTTGAATCAGCTACAACAGACCTGCTATGAGATGTCGGTGGCCGAAGAGGAGGGGGAACGAGCCACCAAATATGAACGGCTCCTGCTCCTGATGGAACGCCTCAAACGGTTACAGGCGCGCATACGATTTCTTGAAACGAGAGAGACGACGGCGGAGGATGCGCATACAAATCGCCAGCGACATTCATCTCGAGAGTCGACCGAAAGCAACCTTCCGAGAGATTCTGGAGCCGGCAGTGGCACCCATCCTAGCTCTCCTGGGGGATGTGGCACCTCTGGGGCATCCGAACCTGCGACCCTTTCTGGAGTGGTGCTCGGAGCACTGGGAGACAGTCCTGTGGATTCCGGGTTGCCTCGAGTTGATTGAGCCTGAAAAGGGGGGACCACGCTATATTCCTGACTTGGCGGCAGCTGTGGGACGTATGCGGGCCATTGCGGAACCCTTTTGGAATGTGACTGTCCTCGACCATGAAGGAATGGTGAGCGACGACGGTGTCTATATTTTTGGCCTCCCCTTCTGGAAGTTCCCTCGCGACAGCTCGCCTCGTAATTCCATTCTTGGAATGGATAACGTGGCACATCTGTGGCATCCTGGGCTCTACAAATGGGTGGAGGCAGAGCCGAGTCCGATTCATACGGATATCATGCGCCGACTCTACAATGAGGACATCGCCTGGCTCCGTGGGAAGTTGGCAGCGCAGCGGGAGCCAGTTGTGGTCCTGTCCCACTTTGGCCCTACCGTCTGGATACAAGAGGAGGCGTTTGTGGGCGACCCCGACCGCACCATCACCTTTCCAGATGTAGAGGAGCTGATGAAGCCGCCTCTTGTTGCGTGGGCATGTGGACACTGTCATCAGTCTGTGCAGTTCGCTAAAGAGTGGGGGACAGCTGGGGGCGCCAAAGGGTCTGTGCTTATCACCACAAACCCGCGGGGGTTTCCATTTGAGAATTTGGAATACAGATCGGACGCAGTGCTGCGGATTGATCCGAGACTCTATCAAAATCTATAGAGCTAGAAAATGGCTGGAACAGAGGAAGAACAAAAGATGCAGGCGGCACTGGAGGCCGCAGCGGCGCAAGCGGCCGCCGCCGCGGAACCCAAGGGACGGCATGCGGCGATCACGATTTACTCGAAAGAGGGGTTGAAGCCGCATGAGAAATCCAAACTCTACATGGAAAGCCTGGAGAAGAAACTGAATGAGGACATTGGTTTCTACTACTGGAAAAAGTATGTGGCCGCGGCACTCTGGTCTAATATGTCACTCCCTATCAATCTCGTTATTACATTCTTGACTGCCCTCACAGCCGCACAGGCCAATACGGAGTCACTCATCTCCTCGGAGCTGTTCTCCAAAATCAGTATTGCTTCGCTGGTCATTACGACCCTCAATACCTTTTTCAGACCTCACGCACAGATGATGGCCGCAACGGAATCCATGCAGAAATGGGCGGCCATTGGGATTGAGTTTGAAACCGTCTATTTTTCCGATATTGACAGTGATTATTCCCTCGCTGAAAATATTAATAAGGCAGTCACAGCGTATGCCGAAGTTCAGAAAAAGGTGAATGACCAGCGAAAGGCGGAGGGTGTTGGAGCCATAAATTTTGTGACAGATTTGCTGCACTTGCTGATTTTTGCCACATGTGCAAAAGGGTATCGGAAATGGATTCCACAGAACAGGCTAATTGCCTAACCTGCCAGGGCAGGTCGGATTTCCTTCGTGAAGGCCGCTTCGAATCCGCGAATGGCATCATCAAAGTTAATGCCAGGTTGGAACGCAATGCTGCGTTTCGACCTGATAAAGGCGACCGCCTGGTCCGCCGTCATCCCCTGTGTCGCAATGAGGAACATGGCTACAGAGGCAGCCGAGCGTTGCATGCCTGCCGCACAATGCACGAGCACAGCGTCTCCGTGTTTCCGTGCCTGTCGGTATTCGGATGCAATCCGATAGACCAGTTCGTAGGACCACAACTCGAGGTTCCGAATATCCGGTTGTTGGAGGCTGTCATCCACCGGCACACGGAACTGCCGCTTAATCGTGGGATGAAATGGAATATCCTTTGTGCAGTTAAACACGGAGACAATCCGTTTCGAGGCGAGGTAGTCGCCATTCAAGGCTGCATAACGACTTCCCAGATACAGGCCGGGAATGACTTCATCTGCAGGATTCGCCTGCGCAACAATGTTCATCTATCTGCTTTAAAGGTGGGGGGTTTACCATTAAGCGGGCAAAGCAAAATTGCCGGTGGGAGGTGGACCAGACGACGAGTATCCTAACGATGCCACTCACACGACACCTCTATAAAGAGGATGAGGTGGCAGCAAGTCTCATGGTCTGCTGCCTACGAGGACGATTGCATGAAGCCGCCTTCTGGTGTCTCGAAATGATAGACAGTGGGCTGATTGACCAGCTTCTGGCTGCCGTTCGGCGCATCTGGCTCTTTGGATTCGGTCCCGCCGGCGCAGCACAATGGATTCTCGAGTTTGAAGAGGCTGTAAAGGAAGATGCTCTTGATGCGGATACGATTCTTCGCTGGGTCATGGAACTGGCCCGTCTCGGGGCAAACCGCCGCCAGGATTCTTCCGTCGCTGTCCTTGTTGCGCTGACGTGGGGGCCTGCTGCCGCAGCCGCTGTGCAGCCGGACCGTGTGAATGCTCAAGAGGGAGTGGCAACGGCGGGGGCGACCCCTCTTCAGCAGTTTGTGGAGCTCGCCGCATGGCAGGGGAAGACTCTGACTGCTTGGGGAGCCCTGCGCGCCTTTGCGGCCGGCGGCGACTGGGACGCTGCCTGGCAGCTCTGCAGAGATGTGGCCGTGCGCAAACACGGGGGCGCACTCCCCTTTGTGGCCGCCTGGATGGACGCCGTCTGGCAGATGGAAGAGATGGAGCCGCTGCCGCGCCTTGCTGCCTGTCTGGCCTTTGTCTGCCTTCAAACGCAGGCGCTCGTTGCCCAGACTCGTTGGACCTGGAAACCTCTTACGGCAGATGTCGTGGAGCACGTCGAAACCTGGCGGGGGCTGCTTGGACGTCGTGCGCGGCGCGTCTTTACCATTCATGCCGATGCGATTCCTTGGCTCACGGAGCGAGGGCGCCAGCTCACCGTCTATGATACGAATGAAAAAGAGCTTCTGCGTCTCGAACGGCTCACGGCTCTTTGGGGCTCTCAGGCCTGGGATGAACTCGCGGAAGAGGTGGGGGGATGGGAGGCCGTGCGCGATGATGCGGATGCACGAGAGAGTTTCTACGACCGATTCTTTCCCGATGATATTCCTGATGAATGGAGTCGCGCGGAAAGGGCCAAATCCCACGGAGGAGGAGTGCTACAGAGGGGAGCGGCACCGGACCCCGTGCGCTGGTTTCGGAACTGGTTCGGTGGAGCACCCTGCGCAACTGTCTGGGAGGGTGGGCGCCTTGCAATGAAGGCGCTAGGGTCTGCGGCAGCCACAGAGATGACCTCGGCGGGCGACATCTGGAAAGGGGAGGAGGGTGCGGCAGCGGCTGCACCGGTAATCGAGTCGTGGAACTTGACTCCTGTGCGGGCGCGTAAAGTAGTGCCACCAACAAAAGAATAGACCTATCAGCAGCCAGGACAGTATCACTCGATGCGCATTCAATACCTATCCGATATTCATCTTGAGCACTACAAGATTTTTACAGGGGAGCAACTGAATCCGCGTCAATGGATTGAACCGGACCCCGAGGCCGATGTGCTTGTATTAGCAGGCGACATTGGCAATCCAAGTCGAACGTCCTATGGGCTCTTTTTGCAATGGTGTGCGGCCAACTGGCCTTGTGTAGTGATTGTGGCAGGAAATCATGAGTTCTATCAGGAGTTTTCGCGCAGTGGGACGGGTGTAGCCGTGGCCACCGCATACTCCCCGCGAATGGAAGCCCTCGAGCTCATTCACACAGTCACACGTCATTATCCGAATCTCCATTTCCTCGACCGCGGCTCCGTGCTTATTCGCCCTGGAGTGCGTATATTCGGCTGCACACTCTGGTCCGAGATTCCTGCCGACATGCGGAAATATGCCGTGCAGGGCCTCAATGACTTTCGCCAGATTCCTGGCGCCACCTTTGAAGCGTATGCCCAGTGGCATGCAAAGGACCTGGCCTGGCTCACCAGCGAGTTGCGCGCTGCTAAGGCAGCAGGGGAATCTGCCATCGTTGTCACGCATCATTTGCCGACGTATCGGCTCATTGCGGAACAATATCAGGACCACCCACTCAACTGCTGCTTTGCCACGGACTTGGAAGCACTGATTCTGGAGACGGAACCTGCGGCGTGGCTCTGTGGTCATTCGCATTCTGCAAACATGGTCACAGTGGGTAAAACGGTGCTTGCTCTCAATCCACATGGCTATCCTGGAGAGAGGGTTGCAACACGGACCCGCAAGGCCGTCCTGACAGTGGCTCTTCCTCAAGAGGGGTCGTGGGAGGAGGAGCTGTCTAGCTCGACCCCGCGCGAAGCTGCTTTTTCTTCCACTCCGTCCGCAGAGAAATAAGGTCATGTGGCGGAGAACAGAGTTCATTGACACATGCGTCCATCTCTTTTTCCTGGGCCTGCATCCGTTCGAACTCATCAGCAATCTCTATGGCAAGCTCGTGGTGTCGCTGGGCGAGTTTCCGCCACCGCTGAATACGGCTTGCATCAGGAGCATATTGCAGGGCCCACGTATAAATCGGCCTGGAAAAGGGGCGCTCGCGGAACTCGTGTTCGTCCTCCATATAATCAAAGACGATGCTGCGTGTATCCTCAAGAGTGGGTTGATTGAAAAGACTCCGCAGCACTTCATAGCGGAGGGAATGTTCATGCCGCTGCTTGAACCTCGTGAGGCAGAATGACAGCCCTTCAAATGCGGCGAGGCTCCAGTGGAACTGTTTTCCTGTGGCGCGGAGTTGGTGGAAGACCGAGAGGAACTGCATAGGGGAGAGGGGCTGATTCGTCAGAAGATTGCGGGGAGAATGGGGCTCTGGAAACATATACTCGCGCTGGAGGAGGCATTCGCGAATGTCGCGGGCCAGCGTCGATGCTTCATATACATATCGTTTCCGCCCAGACCAGTCATAGAGTGTGACCGGTTGGCGCGGCTGTTCCAGTGTCACCAGGTCCTCTTCATTCATGGGGCGAATCAGGCGACGAATCATCCAGCGCTTGAGAAGGCAGCGAGCAGCATGACGAAGACGTGCATTTGCCCGCAGAAGGGTCATATAGAGTTCCATGTCTGCCTGGGTGAATCCAAAGGGGGGCAACATACCCTTCCCTCCCTCCTGCAACGCGTCGAATGCATGCTGTTTACCGATGGACAGGAGAAGAACATGTACATAGGGGGCATCGGCTGCAGCAGAGGGGGGCAGAATATACCAGTAGGTGCCGGTGGCGACACTATAGGAAGGTTTGAGTTTGCTTCGTGCCTTTGTTTGTGTGAGAGGGCGGCCTGGATGAAAAAGAGGGGCTGCCATCTTTACATACCGGCTTGCTAAAAAGGGGGTGTGTTTCATCGCGATGAGTCTGCGGCTTCGTCTTCGTCTTCAGCTTCGGCGGCGGCCTCATCGAGAACTTGAAAGAGGGTGAGCCGCTGGGAATCCGCTGCATAGCGCCCGCGAGGGGCGCCAGCACCATCGAGGACCGTGCCGTCATCTGTGTGATAAAGGGTATACGGACCACGGAGGTCCTCATCGACGCCATCCATTTGAAGGGGGCGACGACGGGGAAGTGCAGCGGGCCGGGGAACGGGGGCTGTATAGAGGTGTTCTGCACAGCGATGGCCGTTCGGACAGGGAGTGGCGTGCCATACGACGGGTTGACCACAGGGCTGAAGATAGGCGGGAGCATCGGGGCGCTGACAAAGATGCTGGCATCGCATGTCGAGTTCCTTGTCCTGTTCGGCGGCGTCTTCAAAGAGGTAGGGGCGAATCGTTTTGGAGCGGAGGGCCTCAAGAAGGGGGGCTTCAGGTTGGCCGAGCGTGGTGGCAATGTCTTTTACGAGCATGCGCATACTGGTGCGGAGAGCTTCTTCGAAGGATTCCCAGAGGAGGGAGGGGACAGGGGCGGCGAGATGGAAGGGAGGGGGTGGAGGGGGCGATGGTGTTCCAGACATTTCTGGAACGGGAGAAGGATAAGGGTGTATGCGGTCCTGCGCACCGAGCAATTTTGCCCGTCCCGAACAAAATGGTGCAGAATAGTGAATGGGGCCCCCCTCTTTGGCGACTCCTCCACACACTCGCGGAGCGCCTCGGGCGGCAGACAGTTCCGCTGCTTGCCCAGGACGAGTTCCGTGCCTGGATTGCCGTGCTACAGGGGGTCGAAGGCATTATGCCCTGTCAGCTTTGTAGGGGGCATTATCGGGCCTGGCGGACAGCACGCCCGTTGGAGGGGCTCTTTGGCAGTGCTGATGCCTCGCGAGAATGGCTCTGGGCCCTGCATGAGGCAGTAAATGAACAGCGCGGAGTGGCAGCAGAGGGGCGCATCACGTTTGCGCAGCTGGGGGATGTGTATGGGCCTGCCAAACGGGGGCGGCAGGAGATTCAACAGGATATGGATATCCTCTTGAAAGTCCTTGGACAGGCAGCACTCGAACGGCTGGTGAATGGACAGATGGTGCGCGAGTGGCGGCAGAAAGTTGTGCTGCTGCGGAGGATTATGAGCGTTTAAGGTCTCGGGGAATACACGCACGTCATCGCCTTCTCATCCTTTGCAGACACAGGCACCATGCTGGGTGCGACTCCAAAGACATCTGCGTGGCGTGCCCCGCAATACTCAGCAAACTGATACCAGCCATAGCCCAGGCCTCCTCCTGTCACGAAAGCCAGCACCACTCCGCGCCATACTTCCGCACCCGTCTGGAATCGGAAATACGTGAAGGCAACGGCGGCCAGGACACTGACAATAATGACGGCGCGGGCCTTGGCCCGACGATTATCATACAATATGTCGCTCACCCCCTTCTCTTGCGGAAGTCGGTAGAGTCCCACGCCATTCGCCACTAAGTAGCCGAAAAAGAAGAGCACATGTTGCATCCAGTAGCTAGGCATGACATTCACGAACCCCCTACTTGACATACTGCTGACGAGCTGCACAACGTCCGACCCCTGCACATATGCCGCCCTATCTCCGCTCGTAAACATGCTGCCCGTAATCAAATGCAGAATAGCCGTGACGATCGGCACAAGTATAATCTGTCCGATGGAGAGCACAAACATTCCCATATTTCCGAGCCCAATCGCCAAGAATGCTACAAAGGAGATGAGTAAGACTGGCAGGGCTCGGAATGCCATAAGAATACTTACGCGGAGTGTATCAAGAACATCCATTTCCTATCCTACCCGCCTATTCTTTCCGCGTGGCACAGACATAGAGTTTTTTGCCCTCCGCCGTTCGGCTCCGCAGAATCGGAATCCCAATCAAGTTAATCGAGTTTTCTCCAAAGAGGCGCACATTTTGCTGAATAAGAACAGTTCCGAGAATGAGACCCAGTCCGACGCTAATCATGGAGACGATGGGTCCATCGCATCCATAGAGAATCCGGAAGGCGATAAAGGTAAAGATGAGCATGGTAAGAAGGATGAGGGAGACATAATAGCGTGAGGAGTAGGAAGGACCGAGTGCCTCCAGCTCTTTCGACAGCCGATTCAGACTGCCGAACAAGTAGGCCGATGCCACAGACATCATATAGAGGGGGGCAGAGGGAAAGGGGCTTCGAAGATTCGCCCCTCCAAAGGCAGACAGAGTGTCCAACTTCGGTAGCGTGAATCCTGTGCGGCACTTGTTCGAATAGTCATTCGGATTTGGGCTCGGCTTCATAATGTTGAGGTAGGACGTGGCGGATTGGAAGAAGCGAAAGAGGAGGGACGCTTCGACCATGGAGCCGAAAAACACGCCATAGGGCATGGACAGTGTGAGCAGAGCAAAGAGTCCAGAAATAATAATGAGCCCATCGGGAAATGTGCTCATCATTTCCAGCACAACTGGCACAACGTTTTGTTGAAAGAATCCTGACGAGTCCGCCGCGGCAGTGGATGCCATCTCTACAGAGGAGGGGGAAGATGATTTGTTGCTGCTCGGAAGGGGGGGTGCGGCCGAGAACCTTAAGCATCGTCACGATACTCGTATAAGAAGTTCGACCACGCCGACACAATGGGGATTCCATCGTATTATAAACGCCTGATTGACAAGTTTCCCAAACTCGTGCAACGAGGCTTTCAGTCCTTGCCGCGCTCCGATATCCTCCTGATGGATTTCAACTGTCTGATTTATCAATGTGTGCGTGCAGCGGGGGTCTACCGAGCGGAAGAGAAGGATGCCTGGGAGGCCAAACTGATTGAGGCCGTGAAGGCCTATACTGTAGAGGTGTGGGGGGCCGCGGGGCGCCCCCGCGAAGTCTTCATCGCCGTGGACGGTGTCGTCCCCATGGCGAAAATCCGCCAACAGCGCCTGCGCCGCTTCAAGGCGCCGTGGTGGGCAGCGGCCGAGCGCGAGGCGGGTGTGCGCGCGGCGGAAACGTGGGACACGAATGCGATTACGCCTGGGACGGAGTTTATGGAAAAGCTCGCGACGGGGCTACGGAGCCTCTGTGCCGCGCGTGGGGCTGGCTGGTCAGTCTCCGCGGCGGATGAACCTGGAGAGGGGGAGCAGAAACTCATGGCCTGGATTCGAGGGCGCGCCGCAGGCAGCGACCCCAAAGCCCTCGCTGGAAAGGAGGTCGTGGTCTATGGTCTCGACGCCGACCTCATCGTCCTCTCCCTCTTGAGCCTCGCCCGCACGGCCCCCACCGTCGCCTCCTGGGGACTCCTGCGCGAACTGGCCGAGTTTGAGCGCGACGGACGTCAAGGGGTCTTTGGCCTCCTGAATGTCAAGGAACTCCTCGGCATTCTTGTGCCTCAGGGCCAGTCCGCCGCGGACTATATGCTCGAGTATGTCTGCGCCATGTCCTTCCTCGGCAATGACTTTCTTCCTCACTCTCTCACAGTCAAAATGCGCGAGGACGGGCACGAGAAAATGCGCCGAACGCTCCATGAGCTGCATCGCGACGGTCAGCGGCTTGTAGGGCCGGGTGGCCACGTGCAGAAACGCGCCGCGGCGGCGTTTGTGGCGGCGTGGGCGGAGGCTGAAGAGGAGTTGCTCGTAGAGGCGGTAGGGCACAAATACAAGGCGCGCGGCCCTCCTCCGCGCACGGATGCGGAGCGGGCGATGCAGCGGACGCAGAACCTTCCTCTGGAATGGCGGGAGGAGGCAGCGATTTGCACAGGGATTGGGGCGGACAAGGACAGTGGGGTGCAGCTCTGCTTAACAGCAGACTGGCGCGAGACGTATTATCGCCGGTGGCTGCGTGGGGCGGATGCGGCAGCGGCGGTGCGCATCTATGAGCAGGGGCTGCAATGGATTCTCGACTACTATACGGGTTGCCCCGTGAGTTACAGCTGGTATTTCCCGTGGAACTTGCCGCCTCTTTGGGGGGACCTGCGGCGAGGGCTGGAGAGTGGGGCGGAGGTGTGTGAGGCACCTCCTGTATCAGCGCCGGTAGCTCCACAGGAGCAGCTGGCGATGGTGTTACCGATGTCATCGTGGGGACTTGTGCGGCGGGCTGACTTGCGCGCCCTGCCTGGGCGGGCACCTGCTTTTTGGCCAGACCGCTTCGGCTTCTTTTCCACTGGAAAGAGGTGGATGTGGGAGTGCGAAGCGGAGGTGCCTGTCATCAGTGTGGAACGGCTGCGGGGGCTGCTTACATAGCTACTGTACGCGCAACCTCGTTGAGATTTGTGCCATCACTGACGAAGGTAACCGTAAATACTTTTGCATCCGCTGTGCCAGTGGCAAGATTACCAGTATCTTTAATACCAGTGCCGAATGTTACAGTATAGGAGGTGGTGCCGCTTGTTGTGACCACTAGATAGACAACGGAGCCAACAGGTGGCACAGGAGAGGCATTAATAGTTGTGGCCGCTGTAGGAGTGAGTGTGTAGACTTGGCCCACACCGAAGTCAACAGAGTTTGTTCCAGAGGCGGGAAGTGCAGTGCTAGTATAGGAGCGGATCTGCCCCCCCGCAATCACGTCACCACTAGTAAAAACGGGCTGTCCCTTGTGGGGCGTTGCCGTATTGTTATCACCGCCATCGACCATTTCCACGGGCTTGTCGGAGTTGAACACGGCAAAGATGGGTGCATTGGGGTCTATGTAGCCACGGAGGCCGGAGTCGGCGTCGTAGACACCGACCATGAGGGTGCTGATACCAGGGTTGGCACCAGGGTAGAGACGCGCGCCCGTTTCACGGAGGAAGTGACCACGGGGGCTGTTTGCCGCAGTGGCACCGGTAGTAGCACCAAGGCTGCCGGTGGTTTCAAATGTTCTTGGATTCACGGCAGTGGTATACGTATAGAGCTGGTTGTTGAAACTGGATACGGCGATATAGGTGCGCTTGGAGCGGAGCTTGGGGTCAGCATAGACGGAGGCCATTTGTAGGATTCTACACATGGCCTCTGTTTTTTACTCGTAGAGCCGCGGGCGGTGAGTCAATCTAGGCGACCGGACGCAGAGCGCGGGCGCAAATGATGTAATAGAAGAGGGTCGACGTCAGCGCGATACCCAACTGGGCAACGAGCATAAAGAGCTTGAGCCCACCCTCTTTCACGGACATGCCGGATGCGCTCATGAGATAGATAATCATGACGATAAGTCCAGAGGTGATGATGGCACCGATGATGAAAAACGCATAAAACCAGTCACACACGAGCCACGATGGGATATTCTTCGTCCACTCAGGTTCCATTTCTGGTGTATACGAAGAGTTTCCACCGTGCGGACCCAGACTCTCCGAACTTTTCAGCGCCCCAACTAATGGGAAACGGGCAAAGCCTGTCGGTATACAATCCTTCACACGTTCGCATCTACAAAGACCTTATCCGCATTCAGGACCCCACCACGCGGGCCTCCATGATACGCACCGTGCTTGCGGGTCCCGATTATGTGGCCTCTGCCCGGGCTGCGGGCATCTATTCGCACCTCTTGAGCTATCTTGGACGAGTGCAGGGGGGCGAAGTTCCTCCGCAACTTCCTGGAGAAGTGGCCATGGCGGCCGCGCAAAAGGGAGTGGCCCCACCGCCCCAGTTCCAGCGCCCTATGGAGATGATTGAATATGGTGTCAATGCTATCCGGCCTGTCATACAACAACGTCCGTCCCAAGTCGTCGCCAAAGGCCGCCGCAATGAAAAGGCTATCACCTATTTTCAGTCGTGTCTCCAGGTGCTCGGACTCGAAGAAGAGGTCGCCCTCACAGAGGACACGCTCAAGCGCGCCTACAAGCAGGCTGCCATAAAGGCGCACCCGGACAAAGGGGGGTCTGAAGAGGAGTTTGAGGCCGTGACGCGCGCCCATGCGTATCTCGGAGAAATCCTACGGCGCATTGGGGGCGGCGGGGGCAGCGGCAGCGGCACAGCAAAGTCGTCCAAGCGCGGAGGCAGCGTCACGGCCCCTGCGCAGGGAACAATGGCACTCACAAACGGGGGCATTCATGACACGCGACCCACATCCATAGCTCTTCCCACATCACTCACAACGATGGAGCCTGTCCGGTTGAATCCGGACAAGTTGGACCTGAAACAGTTCAACGAGGTGTTCGAGAAGACTCGTATTCCCGACCCCGATGACGATGGCTATGGCGACTGGTTAAAGGACTCCAATGATGGAGGCGGCAGCTCGGCACCCAAGTTCAGTGGCAAATTTAATCGCGACGTCTTCAATGCTGCCTTTGAAGAGGATGCCCGCCGTCGCGGAGGCAGCGGTTCAACTGCCATGGAGGCGGAGGCGATGATCCTCGCTCCCCATGCCGTGGAAATCGGACGTGGGAAGGCAGCAAGCTATACGGCAGCGGCCAATGCCTCTCTGAAATTCACGGACCTTCGTTCCGCCTATACGCATGATGCGGACCTCACCTCGCAAGTGGCAAACGTGAAAGTGGAGGACCGTAAGTTCGCTGCCTATTCAGCCCAGTGGAAACAGGGTCCGACGCCATTGGGACAAGGAGAGCTTGCTGCCATTCAGGCGAGCGAGGCAGCGGCAGCGGCGCGCGAAGAGCAGCGACGTCTCCGAGTTGACCAGCAGCGCAGCGTAGAGGAGGCCTATTTTGACCGAATGAAGGGGCTTGTGCAGACCAACAAATAGGGGCACCAAACAGGAGATGAAACCAGAGACAACACAGCTGTTGGTAGTAAGCCTCGTGCTTGCAACGGCCGTTCTCGGTGGCTGGTATATGGTAGGCGGTGCCCAATCAGAAGACCCCATGCAGGACCGTCACTTACTCAAAAGGGGGCAGGACTTACCACCCCTTTGGATCTACGTCAATGACAGCGAAGTGAATGCACGAGCCTGGAAAGACTTCGGCGCACGAAACTCCTATGGAGTCATCAATATCCCCTTCCTCAATCTCTGCTATCAGACATGTGTGCAGGCAAATGGACGTCGCTATCGCGTCGAGGTCATTGGAGGGTTGTCGGACCTTGCTGTCCGTCTGGGAGGGTGGGAGGCACTGCCTTCTGCCTTGCAGAATCCCCAGACGGTTGTGCGTGAGCCGGAGCTGAACTGGATTCGAGCAGCGGTGCTGTCAAAATGGGGCGGCCTGTGGGTGTCTCCTGCCACGATTTGGCTGAAGGGGGTCGGGGAGCTGCCAAAGGAGCGGATTGTCCTGTTCGGGTCCGATGACGAAGTGACCTTTGTAGGGGATGGTGGAACGAGTGCACCGTCGCTTCGTGTGGCATGGTCCCCCAAGCCGGCTCATCCTGTCTGGGTCAGTTGGGAGTCCCGTGCACGTGCCCGTCTGGAGAGGCGCGGGGGTGGCTCCGAGTTCCGTCGTGATGAAATGTCGGATGCTGTCCAGGCCCAGCAGGAAGCTGCTGCGCGCGGAGAGCCGATTGAACTGCGGCCGACAGTCGAGCTGACTCGAAAGGGGGCAGCAGGTCGCCGGATTCAAGTCGAGGACCTTCTTGCGGCCGGAACGGAAGGAGACCTCCCTTTCCAACTCAAAGATGGGGCAAGTTATGTGCCCGTGCCGTGGCCCGAAATCCAGGAGCGCCGTGCCTTTGGCTGGTTCCTCCGTATGTCAGAGGACCAGATTCTCGACTCGGACCTGGCGATTTCCCATGTGCTTCGCAAAGTCATTGGGCCTGCACCCGTTAACTAAACACGACTTCCATTTCAGGAGGTCCTGACGGCAATTGAGACACAACAGACCGGATTTGATAGAGGGTCTGTTTGGTCCCATGTTCAGCGACCTCTTCCGCGACAAAATCATAGGCATAGGGTCGCAGAATATGCCGCAGAATCGTCACAAGGCGATTCGTTGTGAGCGGGCCGACGCGGGGTCCAAAGAAGCGCTCGGCCTTGCAGGGAAGATAGTATGGCTCCAAAAAGGGGAGCCATTGTTCTTGTGTGCGAACTCCCTGTTGGAGTCCCCCCTTCGACATATATCGACGGTCAGATAGACCCTGTTCGAATCCGCAGTGGCGAAGTATCTCCTCCACGAACTCCTGGGGAGGATTCAGGCGAAACAGATGTTTATGAAGTTTCTTGGTCCTCTGTTTCTCACCCCCCTGTTTCTCAAGCCCCTGCATACTCCTCCTCTCCTTCTAAAAAAAACAGGCGCATTAAATCGAGGGAATGTGTTTTCCCCTGGGCGAACGAAATCCACCCTTTTAAGATGAGCTGATGAATCCGCTGATTGACGGCAGGACTAAGGATACCCATTTGGAGAACGGAAGAGGTGAGTTCATGGAGAAAATCTTCATAGGAGATGCCCGTATTCCAAATCTCGAGGAACAGTTTTACCATCCCCTCTTTATTATGCGAAACGTAGGCGCGTAGAAGGTCGAGACAGAGAGAGAACGATGGAGATGCAAAGAGGCTGAGGAGTTCTTTGCTTGTGATAGGGTGCTGTTCATCGCGCGTGTCCCCAATCGTGTGGCAGAGAATCTGTGCAATATTCTTGATTTCTGTGGGAGTCTGGGCAAGACTCATGAAGAGTCCAATGGCACTTGCATCAACGGACAGACTGGGATATCCTGCCTGTGTGCAAAAGTGTTTCACAAGAAGCAGTGGGGAAATCGTTTCAACCTCAAGATGGAGGCAGCGAGATTTGAGAGGCTGGATGAGGTCCGTGCTGTGTCGACTGACAAAGAGAAAGCGCGTGGTATGGTTGTGTGTTTCCATAGGACGGCGAAGGGCCTGCTGGGAAATCATCGGAAGACTGTCTGCATCATCGACGATAATCCAGCGATAGACGCCCTCGCGCGCACTCGTATGACGGACAAACTCGGCGACGGATTGGCGGACACAATGAATCCCACGGTCCTGTTCGGAACTGAGCCAGAGCGTCCATTCTGGGTCGATGTAGGAGATTCCATGGGGCTTGTAATAGGCCTTCAAGAAATCATAGAGCAATGTTGTCTTTCCGCAGCCATAGCCTCCTGAAAAGAAGAGATGGGGGGGGTCTTGCAGGACCTGATTTAATACACTGACACAATCCTCCTGTCCGATTAAACTCGTCGTCAGCATCGTACTTGTGGTTAAAGGAAAAATATGCTTAAGCTGGAGAAGAGTCTGTCCACGCCAATGCACCACCATTTTGAGCCAGAAATGATGTCTCTTGAAATTCGTCATGCGTATACCCTATTTACACTCTTGAGTGCCTACGTGATATGGCTGATTGTAGTATGGGCCTTGTCGGTCTAAACCTCTTCTGGCATGCACTGAAAAGGGGGGACTATGAAGAGTCTATATGAATCGTTAGAACTGCCGCGAACCGCATCGGCGGCGGAGATTAAGGCGTCCTATCGTCGTTTGGCGCTGATTCATCATCCAGATAAGGGAGGCGACCCAGAGAAATTCAAGGAGATTACAAAGGCCTATGAGGTCTTAGGCGATGACGGTCGGCGGAAGCTCTATGATATCACAGGTTCGGAAGAGGATATGGATATACGGGGAGAGGGGAGAGGATTTGGACCTGGAATGGGGGGTGGCGGAATGCCGCCCTTTCCATTTCCCTTTGACTTGGGGGCGATGTTTGGAGGAATGTTTGGGGGAGGGATGGGGGGCCCTGGCAGCGGGTCGCGTCGTGGAGGAGAGGGTGGGCAGCGCATGAAAAAGGCCCCACCCAAGTTGCACGAGACGCCGATTTCTCTGCACGATTATTACCACGGCAAGAAGATTACGATGCAGTATGAGCGGAAGAAGTTTTGCGGAGGCTGCAAAGGGTCTGGGGTCACAGAGTGGGAGACGTGTGGGGGGTGCGGAGGGGCCGGCCAGGTGCAGAAGGTCTTTATGATGGGTCCAGGCATGCAAGGAATGATGCATGGACCGTGCGATATCTGTAGAGGGGCAGGGCGGCGCGTGAAGACGGAGTGTGGGGAGTGCAAGGGGTCGAGGTTTATTCCACAACAGCGGACGGTGGAGGTCGTGATTGAACCAGGAATGCGGCCTGGAGAGGCGATTGTATTTCCAGGGGAGTGTTCGGACCAGCTCGAGTATGAGGAAGCGGGGGACCTTCATATTCTCTTGGTGCAGGCCCATGAAGATGGAGCGGCCTTTGTGCGGATGGAGTCGAATCTGGATGTGCTTATCACGGAAGTCTCCATAGGGGTGTGTGATGCACTGGTGGGGACAACTGTAAAGGTGGCGGGACATCCTGGACACGCGGATGCTCTTGAGATTGTGATTCCTGCGGGAGTGATGAATGGGGAGACCGTAAAGATTGCTGGAGAGGGGATGCCAGTGCGGGGGGCGGGGCGAAAGGGAGACCTTCATGTGCATGTAACAGTGCGCATGACAGAATCGGAAAAGAGGGCGCTAGTGGACCCTAGTATTCGAGAGCAAATACGCGCTCTCTTTCACGGGGGACGGGGGCAGGTGGAATAATGCGTGCAGGGTCCTTACGCTTTGGGCGCGAATGCGGCGGGGTCTGCAGCAAGTTTCCATTCGGGGTTCATGCCCATCATGGCCTTGGCTTCGTCGGCACCGCTGAGGAGCATACCAGGAGAGCCGTAGTCGGCGGGCTGCATGGCAGCTCCTCCGCGCATTTTGCGGCTGAGGCGGCGGAGACGTGCCATTGCCTTCAGGAGGGATTTGCGGACCATTTTCGTGCTGCGACGGAAGGTGCGTCCGCGACGAGAACCCTTGCGGGACCCTTTGCGGGAGCCCTTGCGGGAGCCGCGACGACGGCGGGCACCGCCAGCTTGGTCACGCATCCCTTGGATGGCGCCGATGCTGTGGTCGAGAGGGGCGATGCGGGCGGCTCCACGGAGAGAGTCGTCGAGCATGCCGGTGTAGCCGACCGGGGCGGAGGAGGCGAGGCTCACAGCGGCACCGCCGCGCTGGCGGGGGGCACCGCGAGATTGCTGTGAAGCAAGTTCTATATTCCTCAATGCCCTTGCGGGTGTCATGGTTCTGTATAATGACCTCGGGGGAGCGCTGCTGCGGCCGCCGCGCATGAGAGGGGCGCCACAGGAGGAGCCACCATGCTGTCCCTTGTGGAGGGAGAGGTAGTCACCCCCTTGCGCGAGGCTCTGGGCGGACATGGGGCTCATACTTGCATTGTTCACGGGGGCAGAGCCACCGACCCAGCAGCGGCGGCTGGAACGGCGACCCTTGCGGGACGCACGACGGGATTTACGCATCGATTTACGGGAAGAACGACGGGCCATTTCTATTGAGAGGGGCGAGAAAATCCCTATTCTGTCTGACTTCCTCTCTAAAAAGTGCTGGCGTGAATGCGTGCATTCCGCCATTTGAAACCGAGGAGGATTCCCCAATAGATGCTGAACCAGATGCCGATGGCCATCAGAGACGTATCGGCAATATTGTAGCCGTGAATACTCAAGAGGAGGTTGGTAATGAGGTTCAACACGAGATTCCAGAGATTAAAGTCTCGTGTTGTGCCGGTGGAGAGTGTCTGGGTCAGCTGCGGTACGGTCGCACTGAACGAGACAATAAAAATGATGGTGGAGAGTGTATACAGCATCTATTAGGAGAGGGGAGGCAAAGCACCCCTGCGCCGCAGGCGGTGGCGAACGGTTTCGCCCCCCTCCTTTAAAATCCACGCAGAGCAGGAGCCTGGATACGACGGCGCTGAATCTTGCCCGACACAATATACAGCGAGTTCTCCGTCATGATGATGTAATCATCCCCTACTTTGAAGACCTTGTCCACCAAGCTGGTGAATTCCTCGTGCGACTTCACGAGCATCTTCTCTTTGGTCTCTTGGTCTTCGCCGAGAAATGCCTTGCCTGCGGCAGTATCAGCATAGTAGTCGAGCAGGATAGGCTTATCCTTTTCAATGGCAATCTTGGCAGCGTGGGTCAGCACAACTGCACTTGGCAGGGCGGCGGGGGCGGCAGCAGCGGCCGGGGCAGCAGCAGAGGTGGCCGTTTGTGCGGAAGAGGGAGGTGCGGACATTGGTAAAATCTGAGAGATTCTGGGAAAGTCGACATGCAAAAATCCCGCAATGAAATTTTGCAAGGGGGCCTACATTTATGAGGTGGGCATCGGCTTCGCGACATGTGCCCGATGCATCTGAAGCACCTGATTCATAAACTCGTAGGCTTCATCGAGCTGGGCCCGGTTTCGTGCCCCCGTAATGATGATACTGCCTGTCTGGAACGCCGCAATCGTAATCTTCTTGCAGGCACCAATCGTCCGTCCATCACCTTGTCCATTGCAGAACTTCGGGCAGCGGCAAATCCCACGGGCAGTAGGGGCTTCCTCATTATAGTAGTATTTCGTATTGACGCCCTGGTAAATCGTAGTTTCAAGCGTGCTGGAAAGGTGGTATTGCTGGCAGAGAATCCGGTGAAGCTCCGCCCGCTTGAGGAGGGCCGACATCTTGTAGTCGGAGTTGAGGAGCTGAATGTTGAACTTGTGAATGGTGAGGGGGACTTCAGAGATGGGGCGCGCGAGTCCGGTGAAGGCTGCGAGCATATACTCAAGGACTCTGCGCGAGAATTCTTCGGAAGTCACTCCCGTCATCTGGAACCCTCCATTCGCGAAGAGTTTCACATTCACTTCCTTGAGCTCAGTAGCATCGGGTCCATCTCCTCCCCGCCGCTTTCGAATCACAATCGTGCTCTGGTTGAAGAAGGTCTTATCGCTCACTCGGCGCTTGGTAAGCATATCACGTGCCGAGTGGCCAATCACATTTGCCTCATGCTCCATTTTGAGAAACCCCTCGGCGGGATATCCAATAGGAATGAGAAGGGCCGGCATTTGGCTAAAGAGGGTCTGAAGTTGAATGGGGGCTCCAAAGTGCCCTGTTGTGACAAGGGTCGAAATACGAAGAGGAGTGAAGGTAAGAGGCTCTTGGGCGAGGTCCATGGCGAGTTGCTTAGGCGGTCTGTGCGGGCGGCCAGACTTCCAATTTTTGGCGAACGTGGGTTCCAAACCAGTTGCACAGGAGTTTCGCACGCAACTTCGGTCCACATTGTTTAATAAAATCCGTGTCACTGATACGCAACATGTCCTGTAGAGAGTCCGCAGTGAGTGTCCCCGTTGTATTGGCTGCAAAGAGGCAGAACATGGAGAGGTCCGAGAAGGTCCATTTGGGAAGGGTCTGCTCAAAGAGGCGGTCCAGTTGACTGCGATGCGTCGTGAAGCATTCGTGCCAGAGTTTCGCACAATCGGAAAAACGGCCAGGATTCAAGAGGAAAAACCGAATGTCGCCGCGGCGGAACTGGACATCGAGGCCAGCGAGCTGGGCCGACCGTTCTTCACCCAGAATCTTCTGAATACGGAACTGGAAGTCGGTCAGTTTGGGAGCTTCAAAGGGGATGGTCAGGAACTTGTGGACAATCGACGGATGAATCCGAGAAATCGAGTTGCAGAGGAAAATAATCAGCACCTTTTGAGGCGACATATCCAGAAGAGGACGAAGGGCAATCTGGGCCTGGTCCGTCAGTGTCTCGGCCTCGTCGAAAATAATCACCTTCGGTCCCGAGTTCTGAAAGAGGGCGTCAAAGGAGGAGCGAATGAAAGGGTAGACGCGACTTCGGACGGCCTCGAGTCCGCGTTCATCGGAGGAATTCAAGAATAGGGCGCGGCCGAAAAAGGAGGCGTGTTTTCCAGAGCCTGATGTCGACTTTCCTGTGGTGCTGGCTGCGCCCTCTGTAGAGGGGGCCGATACCTGACGAAGGGAGCCTTTGCCGTGAAGAGCCTCTACGAAGAATCGCGCGGAGGTCGTCTTTCCTGAGCCTGGGGGGCCAATCATGAGAAGATGAGAGCGTGCGTGGGGATGGTTTACCATTGTCTGTAGAAGTGTTTCAATCCGTGGGGGAAGCCCGAGGCCTTCCATATTTGTTATTGGGAAGTTCGATTTGTTTAGACCGAGCCCGAGGCCGAGCCGCACACGAAAAGGCTTAAACTTCGGGGCGCGCTGACACTGTATGAAAGATGCCTACCAAGGCTACAGGACGTGGGAAAAAAAAGCTAGATACACCGGTGGAAGAGGCAAGCGCGCCTGCACCTCTAGATGAGGTCGTAGCAGAGGTTGTGGCGGTAGAGGCTGCCGCGGCTGCAGCTACGCCTGCACCTGCGACAACGAAGAAGCGTGTCTCCACTTCGAAAAAACCAGTTAAAGTGATTGCTGTCGTGACGCCAGATGGGATTGAGGGGTCCTTTGTCCCTGAGCCGCGTCGCCCTCTTATTGCCCATTTACAGGTTCGCTCAAGCGAACTCTTGTTTGATGGCTCCAGCTCACAGCCTACACAGAATGCGAATCCAGTGGCGTATGACCCCACCGAGGCCAACCCCTTTCAAGCGCATCAAGAGCGTCTACGGGGAGACTCTGAAGAGAGGGGTGGGATTCTCCAGGAGTTCCACACTCGAGATGCGAAGCAGGAGGCTGCCCAAGAAGTGGGTGTGGTTGTTGCGGCTGTCGCCGTGCAGGCAAAATCGATGCCCTGTTTTACTCGGTCCGAGTTGATGGTTCAGTTCAAAGATGCCTCGGAGCAAAAACGTCTGCCTGAATCGAGCGACATTGCATGTTTCTGGTGTGCACACACATTTGAAGGGATGCCCTGTATTATTCCAGAACGAGAAGTGAATGCGATATACACCGTGTATGGGAACTTCTGTTGCCCTGAGTGTGCTGTCTCCTACCTTTTGAGTGAGAGTCTTGACCCGCATGTGCGTTGGGAACGTATGTCGCTCTTGCAGCGTATATATGACGTTGGCGGGAATGGCCGCATTATGCCAGCGCCTTGCCGCGAGTCGCTCAAAATGTTTGGAGGCCCTATGACGATTGAGGTCTACCGCGCAACGATTCGAGAGAAGAAGGTGCGTGTGGACCTACACATGCCTCCAATGGTGAGTATTCTGGGGTCGATTGATACGAAGCCGATTGATTTCTTCGACACGACCTTGAAACAGGGGGGGCCGATTACGGCGGCAGTGCCTGCGGCGGCCCAGCGGGCGGGAGAGGAGGGGCTACGCTTGAAGCGGACAAAGCCCTTGAAAGACAAGGAATCCACTCTTGATACGGTGATGAACATTAAGATTGGAAACAATAGCCTGTTTGGCCGTGTGCACTAGGGTGGCGGGCAGGGCGGGCGCGGGGCGGCGGCGCCAGCCTAAAATTGCGCTCACGCATGTTTGGTAGGGACCCTACAAAAAATGTCTGAGACTACGATTCGCGATCTCTTCCATAGCCTTGAAGTGACTCTTCATGAGCGTCTTCGCACCATTGAAGATGTCATTCGAACCACTGGTAGCAGTGGCAGCAGCAGCGGCGCTGGTGCACGAGCTGTAACGTCTGAACCCATTCGCAACAATATTCTTGATGCACATGAACGTCGGCTTGACGCACATGAACGGCGAGTGGATACACATGAACGCCGGTTCGATTTCTACCAGCAACGCACCGATGCTGCACGTGATAAGGAGGAAGTTCACGAACTTCGCAAGGAAGTTGCAGAGCTCCGTGCAGAACTTACGGAACTCCGTCGTATGTGTTGTGCATCTGGAAAGGGGGGGTCTCAACTCATTCCGAATGCCCCTCTTGAAGGGATTGAAATCGTTCCAAAGCGGGAAGTTGTCATTCCAGAGGTTGTCCCTGCAAAGGTCCTCAGCATTGAAAATCGCCTCCTTCTCAATACAAGTGCCCGAAAGGCACTTGAAGCCCAAGAGATGGGTGTGCGCTCCGTGGATGACATTGCCGTCTTTCGCGATGGATATGGCGGCGGTGGAAATACGGTAGAAGAAGCGGAAGAGGTAGACGCCGAAGAGGAAGTTGAGGAAGTCGAAGAAGTTGAAGAGGAGGTTGAGGCCGAAGAAGAGGAAGTCGAGGAAGAGGCCGAAGAAGAGGCCGAAGAAGAGGCTGAAAAGGAAGAAGTCGAGGAAGCTGATGCCGAGGCCGAAGAGGAGGGACTCGAAGACTCGGGTGAAGAGGAAGTCGAAGAAGAAGCGGAAGAGGAAGAAGCTGATGCGGACGCCGAAGTCGAACTCGAAGAGTTTGAATACAAGGGCTCTACATACTACCGCGATGGCGATGGCAATGTCTATATGGCCGATGAAGACGGAGAACTCATGGAAGAGCCCATTGGCACATGGAACGAAGCCAAGCAACGCATCGTTGTGAAGAAGGCGTAGGCAGCCCCCTCTTGCGGCAAAAAAGGTAGCGGCTAAGACTAGATGGAGAGTCTTTGCACGCCCGCAGTAGTGACCGCTGCACTTTTTACGTCGCTGCTTTTTTTAGACCTCTTCCGACGTGAATATAAACTTCTTCCAGGCCATGCAATCTTTGGCATTCTCGCCACCCTTCTTATGACAGTGCTGTGTCAAAACAACGCCACACTGGCAGCATGGGGCTTACTTACTTTCCCTTTTGTGCTGCTCATCATTGGTTGGATGATATGGGCAATTCAACAACAAGAACAAGCTGCGCGACCGAGCTATCCGATTGGCCCCAAACCGGATGTAAATCCTTGCAAGACATGTGAAGAGAAGAAATTCACTGAGTGCCCTAGTCCCAGCCCAAGCCCAAGCCGCTGCACATAACTGCCTAAGGGCGGTGAGACTACTATGCTACAGAACGATGGACAGCGAATCATTTGAATGGGTGGTCAAGCTTATTACTTTCTATTATGCCATGCGCGATGCAGCCTATAGTGCATGGGATACGACTCTCGCACTCTGGAATGCATGCGCCGGTGTCTGGTCCGATAAACAATATGTCATTTTCGAGGGTATTCCCGCGTGTGCATATCCTCTCGGCAATGTAAGCGTATGGGCAACGGGTTCCGCGACACCTGCGTGGATGGTGAATCATACCCGCAAGGAACTGTGCAAATGGGAATGGGCAGGGCTACATGAGGCCGAGACAAAGACACACCCTCTGCCATTTTTGAGTATGGAAGTCCTCAGCGGCTCGCGCGTGCACTATGACCTCACCGACTATATTTCAGAACTTCGTGTGCGCCGCCCAGTCGACTCGAGAGATACGAGTCTGCCCACGATTCCTGAAGTCTTAGCGGCCTGGTCGGCGGCCTCGCAGATTGTCTTGCATCCAAGCCGGTTTACGATTCGTGTGATTACAGAAATGGGGGATACAGAATCCTATACTCTGCGCGGGGAACGGATTGCAGACAACTATGAGAGCCTTCCTGCGTCCGACTCGGAAGCCGAAGCGGACGCGGACACAGAATCCAAAAAGGATGAATAAGGCGGCCCCCGCGCGCCCAGGTGGCCTAAAATTGCGTGGCAAGGCTAAGTAGAACCATCCCACAAGGATGTCCACGCCCAATCTCGATTCACCTTACCCTTCTGGCACGTGGACATTGTATTTCCATGCGCCAAGGGAAAAGCGCTGGAGCATTGATACATTCCAGCCCATTGCCAAGTTGACAACTCTCCGAGAGACGCTCCAAGTGTTTCATGAACTGGGGGACAAGATTAAGCGCGGAATGTATTTCTGCATGCGCGACCCGATTCCTCCTCTTTGGGAGAACTACCAGAATATTCGTGGAGGTTCGTATTCGTTCCGCGGAGGCCCTGACGACGGAGGCGAGTATTATAAGACCTATATCCTTGGTGCGATGCTCGGTGAAGTTACGACGCAAAAGGAGAATCAAATCACGGGCATCAGCATTTCGCCCAAAATCATGAGCGGCCCAAATGGAACGCACCGTGTTGGCTTCTACGTGATTAAAGTGTGGAACAAGGACAGTGAAAAGTTCAAGCAAGCGAGCGAACTCAACCTGCTTCATCCCAAACTCACTCCTTCAGATGTGCTCTATACGCCACACACCGATAAAAAGATGTAGAGGCCGCAGCGCCTATCTATTCTAGGACAGGCGACGACCCATTGCAACTGGCTTGTTCAGTTTGCTGGAGAGAACAAGTTGTTCAACGAGTTCTGGGCACCTGTTATGAATCGTAACAATGACGGAAGAGAGGGAGGTAGCTGCGTGCTCGACCTGCTCTTTCGTCCCTTTTTGACACACCATACTATCATTTCTATCTTTGCTCGGTTGGCACAGATAGAATCGATTTGTTTCTGAGGCCGGTGGGCGGGGACTCCCATATACAGAGGGGGCAAGATAGGAGAAGGGGAGTTCAATGACATTCCCTCCCACGACGTCTGCAGAAATAGGAGGTGTGATAGACATCTGAATAGGGGGCTCTACTAAAAAGGATGGGCGGGCGTGCCTACCAATTTTAGGAGGGGCGAGTCCTGCGCCGCAGGCATAATCTTCGCCTGCGCGACGCGGGCTTCATTTACGAAGGGGCGAGGGGAACGGTTTCGTTCCCCTAGACCATCTTGAGCCCCGTCTTGAGAATACGATTGAGTGTATTGAGCTGTCCAATCGTGGGCGTGAGTCGTCCTGCCTCAATCTCGCGAATGGTGTTCACTGGAAAGTTGCAGAGCTGATTGAGTTCGACCTGGGACTTTTTCATGGCCGCTCGCTTGCTGACAATCTCCTGGCGTGACTCAGGGGCAAGCTGCTTTGGCTTCACAGGGCCATCGGCCTGCTCTACCTTTCGAGCATGGGCAACCTCTGGAGCCACCTTTCGGGCAGTGGAAGCTGCGGCGGCCTTTGTAGCAGTGGCCTTGGAAGAAGTAATCGTAGTAGGGGTCCAATCCTGGCAATCCATTTTGAATCGGTTACAAGGGTTGGGGTTGGGGTGGGGGAGTTTGGTAGGGGTCGGCAGGCAGGCAGCGCCGGCCTCAATTTTCCCCGTAGGGGCAGGGGTAGGGCCCCTGGGTAGGGCCCCATAGGCAGCCACCGCGCTTATGACGCGAACGTCCCATTCTTATTTTTCATGGGCGCCAAGACGAGTTTGACTTCGCCCAAGTTCGCCACTGTGTAGCGCAGAATCAGGGGGAAATCGTTCTTCAGATAGAGCTCAATCGAGGGGCACAGAGATGTACACTTGGTGAACAAGACGAGATGTTTGAGCTGGAAAATCCCTTGCACGATTTCTGCCGTGGTTCCCGCGGACCTGTGCACCTTCATATTCGTGTTGTTAAACTCCGATATGATGGTCTCCTGCTCTGCAAAGTCGCCCACACACTTGAAAATGAGGTCCGACCCGCTGCTTGTAATCTCCACATCGAGTTTCTCCCCCAGGGCATTCATATCGCGACAAATCTTCTGGAGGTCCGTGGAAGGAAGTTGCACCACGTTCGTGAAGTTGAGGTTCGGAATGGTGATATCCTCCACATCGGTGTCAAACAGCTTGAGGAAATAGTTCGTGACAGTCGACTTCTCCGAGTTCTCCATACGAATCCCCAGCTTATTGGGATTGGACGCAGGCAAGTAGAGAGTGAGGTTGTCGTTATTCCCCATAGTCTTGATGAGCTTGAAAAAGTAGATCATGTTCACACCGAGCACGTGCTTGGCAGGACAGTAATAGGTCTCGAAACGTTCCGCATCGAGACGGAGATAGACCAGCACCGTGTGGGTCTCATCCACATCCATGACCTTGATTCCCTTGGAATCAAACTCCAGATTCGCCTCCGTCAGAATCTCCTTCAGGGCCTCAATAAGGGTGCGAAAGGCCCCTGATTGCACGGTCTTGATTTCAAACAGATTTCCATTTGCGTTGGGGCGGGCCACAGACATTTCTATACCCTCCTGTTGAAAAGACCTTTATGCCGGTGGGCGCGTATTTTCTGCAGCCGGTAGACTGCGTTTAGGACACTCGGCGTGTGCGTCCAGTCCTACGACTGCCCTGCCTCCGGCGGCGGGTGGTGCCGCGGGCTGCCATCCGGCTTCTGTCATTTTGAATCAGCCGGCGGCCCTGTATGAAGGCCGCTGTCATAAAATAGGGGCCCGCTGTGCTGACTCCATACATAATCGAGGGGTAGAACCCTCCACGCCCTCTCCAGTTACACCGTGCTGTCCTGCCCTGCACTCGGCGGCTCATCTTACTCAAGAGGGAGAGAAATCGCTGGCATAAAGCTGCCAGGCAACCCCCTGTTTAGAACCGGCCCGACTTACCACCATGTCACGTATTCCGAAGCTTGTGATTGATTCGTCGGCTGCGCCGACAGAACTGTGTATGCTGGGGCAGACGGCGGGGACCGACAAGTCACCATATAACCCAGCGGGACATCGCCACCCCTATACGGCCGTGTATTCCTTGCTGTTTGCCCGTTATAAACATGCGCCGATTCACTTTGCGGAAATCGGTATTGCCATGGGAGCAAGCCTTGAACTCTGGTCCAAGTATTTCAAGCATCCTGAGGCACGACTTGTAGGATTTGACCGTGACTGGGGACTCCTGAATCACGCAAAGGAGCGTGTCGGCGACCCCCGTTTACACGTCGGATTAATGGATGTGTCTGTGGACGAGAATGTAAAGAATTCTTTGGAGAATGCGGTGGTGGCTGGAGAGAAGTATGACGTGATTATCGATGATAGTTCGCACAATCACGAACATCAGATTCGGATTATTCATGAGGCATTCCCCCTTCTCAAGCCTGGAGGGATGCTTATTGTGGAGGATATCTTTCGGTCGACGGCGGAAGAGGAGTATTCGAATCTGATTCAGGACGAACTGGGGGCCTGTGCGGAGGCATTTTTCGTTGAGTGCGAACACAAATTCAAGTGGTCGCCTGGATGGGATAATGATAAGTTGCTTGTGCTTGTAAAAAGATAAAGCTGCACCCCCTATTTCGGGCAGACTTCCTCCAGCGCCTCATCCCATTCTATAGCAGCCCACAGGTCGTCAGGCAGTGTTTCCACATGCCGCGTATGAATCTGCGGCAAGCCAAGAAAGAGGTCGTAAAAAAGGTTAGAGAGCCAGGGGACCAGGAGAAGTTCGCCCGCCACTCCTGTCTCATATAGGAGCACACCCCAATGTTCATATGCCTCGCGCAGCCGCCGCTGCTTCGTAATGCAATACTCCATAGCAGCCTCCCGTCCACTGGCCTTTTCAATCTGCCTGCACCGGTAGGCCACACAATCGGCCAGCCAATCATCCTTGAGCACAGCAGAAAAGTCTATCAAGAGTTCCTGTGCAAACTTCGGAACAATCGCATGCGCGCGCCGATAGGTCTTTCGAAATCCTTGAATAAGTGATGCCTCTATATAATCATGGATGTAGACCCTGCAAAGACTGCAGTCATCCATTCCCTACTCAAAAGGGGGTATTATAGGGGAGGGGGGAGGGCCGGCGCCGCGGCGGCGCACCCCAAGCCCCCTCCCTTGGGCCCGCTTAAAATTGAGCCAGGTTGGTATATCCAGTAAGGCATACCAACGTGAATCATGTCAGCCGCAGCCGCCTATAAGAAGCATACGCATCGCGAGCACATCCTCGAGCTCCCAGACACCTACGTCGGGTCCGTGGAGACGCACGCAGAGTCGCGATGGGTCTTTGACGAGGCCGCTGGGAAGATGACGCACCGCACCGTGGCATTCAATCCTGGCTTCTACAAAATCTTCGATGAGATTCTTGTGAATGCCCGTGATGCCCTCGTGCGGTCGGTGACGGAGCCTGAGCGGACACCCATCAAGAAGATTGAGATTACGGCGGCGGTAGACGTGGGAGGCGCAGGCGGCATGCGCATCTCCGTCACGAATGATGGTGACGGCATCCCGATTGAGCAACATCCGAGTGAAAAGGTGTGGGTGCCTGAGCTCATCTTCGGTCACCTGCTCACTTCGGGCAACTACAACAAGGAGGAAGAGAAGATTGTTGGTGGGAAGAACGGCTACGGAGCCAAGCTCACCAACATCTTCAGTCGCTCGTTCACGGTGGAGACTCGCTCGCCCCGCCACGGCAAGAAGTTCAAGCAGACCTGGACAGCGAATATGTCTGCGGCAGGGAAGCCTGCGATTACGGCCGATGCTGCAAAGGGTGGGTTCGTAAGCATCACGTATGAGCCCGACCTGGGGCGATTCCCTGGGCTCGTCGTGGAAGAGATGATGCTTGTGCTCCATACGCGTGCCATTGAACTCGCCGCGATGGCTGGACGCGAGGTCAAAGTTTCGTGGAATGGCACCGTGATTCCCACGAATACGTTCGAGAAGTTCATCAAGCTCTTCGTGCGCGAGGAAGCCACGGTGGCCTACGAACGCTGTGGGGAGCGCTGGGAGGTCGCGGCGGTTCTCGCCCGCTCCCTCTTTGAAGAGGATGGCGTCCCCGATGAGAAGCACGTCTCATTCGTCAACGGTATCAACACTCGAAAGGGGGGGAAGCACGTGGAGAAGGTCGTGGGGACTGTCATGGGCGATTTCTGCGAGGCGGCTGCAAAGAAGAAGGTGCCAGTGAAGCCTGGGCAGCTCAAGGACAGCGTCGTGTTCTTCGTGAATGCGACCATCGTGAATCCGGCCTTTGACTCACAAACGAAGGAGACGCTCACCACGCCGGCGTCGAAGTTCGGCTCCGTATTCAAGACGGAGGGCAAGCTTGTGAAGGACCTCGTGAAGCTGGGGCTTCTCGACGAGGCAATGGCGATTCTTGATGCGAAGGCGAACAAGGATGCCAAGAAGACGGATGGCTCCAAAAAGAAGACTATCCGCGGAATGGCGAAGCTCGTGGATGCGCTCTGGGCGGGCACGGCAAAGTCGACGGAGTGCACACTCATTCTCACGGAAGGAGACTCAGCTGCCACGTCTGCGATTACGGGCCTCTCCGTCGTGGGGCGTGAGCGCTGGGGTGTCTTCCCTCTCAAGGGAAAGATGCTCAACGTGCGCGATGTCTCGGCAGACAAGTTCGCGAAGAACGAAGAACTCACGTCGATCAAGAAGATTCTGGGGCTGGAACAAGGCAAGAAGTATTCGGACCTCAAGTCTCTTCGCTATGGTCGCGTGATGGTTATGGCAGACCAGGATCTTGATGGGTCGCACATCAAGGGGCTGCTCATGAATCTCTTCCACGCGGAATGGCCCGAGCTCATGCGGACTGGATTTATCTGCTCGCTCGCCACTCCGCTCCTCAAGGCCACGCGCTCCGGTAGGGGAGGCGGCGAGACCCTTGCCTTCTACTCGGCGGGAGAGTTTGAGAAGTGGAAGGCTGCACAGCCGACAGGGACGGCCGCGGGCTGGCACCTCAAATACTACAAAGGGCTGGGCACGTCGCAGGACGAAGAAGCCATGGAGTGGTTCGAGAATCTCCATGAAATCAAGTATGCCTGGGATGGGGAGACGGATGAGTCCATGTCGCTCGCGTTTAGCAAGAAGCGTGCCGATGATCGTAAGCGCTGGCTCGCGGGCTATGACCCTGCTCGCCTTCTTGAGGTGGGCGATGCAGGGCGGGTGGACTACTCTCGCTTCATTCATGACGAACTCATTCACTTCTCGAACGCGGACAATCTCCGTTCGCTTCCCAGCATCATGGACGGCTTCAAGCCGTCGCAACGCAAAATCCTCTTTGGCTGTCTCAAGAGGGGGCTGCGGTCCGAAGTCCGTGTGGCCCAGCTCGCGGGCTATGTCTCGGAGCATGCGGCCTATCACCATGGTGAAGCGTCTCTCACGGCGGCCATCACCAGTATGGCGCAACAGTTCGTAGGGGCGAACAACATCAATCTCCTTGCGCCTATTGGGCAGTTCGGCTCACGTCTTCTCGGTGGCAAGGACGCGGCCAGCGCCCGATACATCCACACACATCTCGAGCCGATTGTGGACAGCATCTTCAGGCGTGAGGATGCGGGAATCCTCAAGCACATTGATGATGACGGTCTCATCGTGGAGCCCGAGACGTATTTCCCTGTTGTGCCGATGCTGGCCATTAATGGCTGCATTGGGATTGGGACGGGATTCAGCACGGACATTCCTCCGCATAATCCTGAAGAGGTGGTGGGGCTGCTCCGTGACCGCCTCGAAGGCCGCAGGGCCACTCTTGAGAATCTCGCCATGCGTCCCTGGTGGTTTGGCTTCAAAGGGCCTGTGCAGCTCGTGTCCGATGGGGTCTGGCTCACGAAGGGCCTCTACACATGGGACGATGCGAAGAAGAGCGTGACGGTGACGGAACTCCCCATGGGCACCTGGACGCACGACTACAAGGCCTTCCTCGATGAGATGTGCGTGGCGGGGGCTGCTGCGGGGGCGAAAGTGGGTGGTTCCGACGGTGGAAAGGGGGCGGATGCCAGTAAGACGGATGACGGCAAGCCGGTGCTCCGGAACTTCGATGACCTCTACACGCATATTGAGGTGAAGTTCATTCTCGAGCTCGACCCTGATTACTACGATGATGCGCGGGCCAATCCTGTGGAGTTTGAGAAGCGGTTCAAGCTCACGTCGACCTGGCGCACGAGCAACATGGTGGCCTTCGACACGGAGATGCGGATTGTCAAGTATGGTTGCATTGGGGATATGCTCGAGGCATTCTATGGACCGCGCCTGGCTGCCTATGAGCGCCGACGTGCGGCGGAGATTGCGCGCCTGCGGCGGGAAGCGGAAGAGGCGGATGCAAAGGCGCGATTCCTCGCGGCTGTGCTCGCAGGCACGATTGACCTCCGTCGGGCGGAAGATGAGGATATTGTGGCGGCCATGATTGCGCACGAGCTCCCTGCCCTTTCAGGCGACAACGATACGAAAAAGGTGGAGTCGTATGACTACCTCCTCCGTCTGCGCATGGACCGTGTGAAGGCGGCAGCCGTGGCGGAACAAGAGAAGATGGTGGCAGCTGCGCGTGCGGCTGTTGCGGAACTCGAAGGGACTACCGCAGCGGTCATGTGGCTCCGCGACCTGGAGGGATTTATGGGCGCGTGGGGGAAGATGCGAGGGGAGCGTGAAGCCGCCCTTGCGAGTGGGGGAAAGCGCGGAGGGAAGAAGGCGGGTGGGGGTGGGGCCCCTGCGGGCCCGAAGACGGTGAAGATTAAGCCCAAGGCAGCGAAGTAGACCGCCTAGAGGCTTACTCGCCTAAGTCTTTTAGTAGAAGGGAATGGGTGCCTCTGCAGGACAGGAGTATTATGCGATTCATGAGGCATGGGATAATGATATTAGTTCCAGCGACATCTATCATATGATACTGGACTGGCTTGAAACATGGGGCAGCATTATAGAGGATAAAGAAGCAGTTGAGGATATCCTACGCCGAATGGAAGAAGGAGATTCGACAAATGATATTGTAGAGGATTTCATCTACGGGGAATGCTATGCACAACTTCGTGCACAGTTTGACTGCTCGTAAAAGGGGGGTTGCCTATTTTTTTAGTGGCTACAAGCCCATAAAAAAATAGTCCCTATGGAGGGGAGCGATGCGCTCCCCTTACCCCTTCCAAGATGTGCGGCGGGTGGCCCGCCGCGAATTATGTGCCTGCGGCGCAAAATATGCAGTCTATTGTTTGATTCACTACGAGCGAAACAAAAAATAGTCCCTATGGGGCTCGAACCCATGACTAGCCGTTGATAAGACGGCTGCTCTACCAACTGAGCTAAGAGACTGGGGTCCCACTTTCGAAGGGACCGAAGTGCACCCTGCGGGGGTCGAACCCGCGACTTCAGGTACATAAGACCTGCGCTCTACCAACTGAGCTAAGGGTGCTGCACCCTTTCAAGGGTAGGGTAGTTATCTGCCGCCTCAATCCATCGATTCGAGCCAGCGGCGTTGCACCCATGCCTCCACATCCTCAATACGTGTTCCGTCTTTAGATACATTGTCGAAGCGGAGCACCGGCGTATCCATGTTTTCCGCCTTGAGCCACTTGTTGTGCGCAGCACTAAGCTTGTCAAGATACTCAAGAGGGATGGCTCCTTCGCCATCACGATGACGGATATTAATGCGTTCCGCACAAGTCGTAGCATCAGTGTCCACGTGCACGAATCCAGCAGGGTCAGGCACTTGTTTGGAGAAGGCGTGGAACCACTTCATATAAATCTCCCATTCCATATAGTCCATGTCTTTTGCGTCGAGCATCATCTGTGCAAACACGCGCATATCGGTATGAAGGCAGCGTTCGGTGATGAAGATGGGACTTCCAGGACAGCCCGCCGCGCGCCAATCTTCAATGGCCCTGTGACCATTGATTATCCGAGTGAGAATGGCCGTATTCTGGAAAGTGTAGGCCCAGCGGTGCTTATCTTCGTAGAAGAGCTCAAGAAGGGACTTGCCATTGGAATGGCGAAGACTCATCCACGATTCGACGGGCTCGTCGATGAAATGCCAGTCAGGATGACGTTCACGGAGCCGCTTGAGAAGAGTGGATTTACCGGAGCCGATATTGCCTTCGATAGAGATAAGGACAGGCTGTGGCTGACGAGTACAAGCCTTTGCGACAGCATGGGGTGCGGAAGAATCGGTGGACATTTTACAGGATGGTGGGAACTCCTGGGCCGGGCAGGGGCCGCAATTTTTAGGCCGGGGCCGAAGGCAGGGTGCCGCCGGCCGCCAAGGCAGCCCCACTGCCTTCCCCGTTGCTGACACCCGACGTCAGGAAAATCTTGGTGATCCGGCTCCGCTTTCCTGTCTTTCCGCGCCTGCCACGCAGCATTTTTCGAGAGCGGGGCCGATTGGCAGCGGCTGCCAAGGCAGCTGCCCTCGCGGCAGCATCTCCTGCCTCAACCGCCCCTGCATCCGTCAGATTCAGCCCAACATCTACAAGGACCAGAGTGAGGTCATCTCCATCATATTTCGAGCGGCTCGAGCCAACAGAGGCCTGCACATGGGCTCGAAGCACATCTTCCGCTGCAAAGGGGAGATTGTAGGAGCGCCGTTTGAGGGCTCCGTGGACAGCCCGCGCAATGTCAGCAATCGGCTTCGAGGGACCGTTATCCGTTTCCACGAGCCCATCGGACATCAGCGCAAGGACTCCGTGTTTCGGACGCACCCAGACGACAGTATCGGGCAAGGCAGTCACTTTCATGGCAGTCCAATCCGCGCTCTGAAAAGGGGGTGGGGCGCCCTCGTCCCATTTCATTGAGAAGTCGCCAAAGGCTCGGCTCACCATGAGATTGCCGTCCACGCGCGGAGTGCCATATTCGTCAATCTCCACTGTGCCACCCCCTTTTAAGATGCGCGCCGTCTCAGCGGCGAGAGTGGGCTCATGTTTTCCGATTTCAGACAGGAGGATGCCGGATACGGGGTCAATGAGGAAGGCAGGAGAATCACCGATGTAGGCCATGATGATGTGCGTGGGGGTGACAATCGCGAGAGAGGCGGTGGAGCCAGAATCTCCCACGCGGCTTATGATGCTGGCGAGCTCCTTGTCGTGTTCGATGAAGGCTGTGCGGAGAATCTGTTCAATCTGGGAGGGCTGTCGGAGAATGTTGGGTCCTGCGGCCTCAAGGGCACGCTGGATTCGTCGAGGGAGAAGTTCGACAGTGGCATTCACCACTCCTGCGCCGGCGTGGCCATCGAATACTGCAAAGAGGTCGCATGTAGCGGTCTCCATGAGGCGACGAATGAGGAACCGGTCTTCTGTGGAGGCGGGGACGCGCCCGCGCCCATTCACTTGCGCAGTACCATAGAGCATCTTATTGGGAGAGCGCAAAGGGATAGGTATGCGTAACCGCAGCGCAGGAGGTCCCAGGAGACCAGGAGGCTAAAGAGGGGAGTGTATAGATAGAGTATAGACGAACGAATGGTGAAAGTGATTGAAGAGTCGAGCGAGATTCCGCGCGATGGGAAGGTCATCATTGATTTCTTCGCGACGTGGTGCGGGCCGTGCAAGAACATTGCGCCTATATATCAGCAACTGGCAGAGACATTTCCTGGTATTACATTTCTGAAGGCGGATGTGGATGAGGCAGCGGGGCTCGCGGAAGAATACGGGGTACAAGTGCTGCCGACCTTTGTATTCCTCAATAAGGGGGTTGTTGTCGAAACTATCAAGGGGGCTGATATCAATAAGGTCATGAAAGTCCTGGGGGAACTCGAGGGGGCCCAGTCCTAAACCCGCTTTCCCTATGCAGCTCCTGCGCCGCAGGCACGAGATCCGTTGCCGCGGAGCGGCAACTCATCCCTCAGGGGGTGGAGGGGGCAGTATGCCCCCTCTACATGAATGGATTGGCCGGCAGCGACTTTGTCCCTGCACTGCTGAGGTGCTGGGGCTGTGGAAGTGGCACCGGCAGTGTGCTGATATCTTTCAAGTAATAGATGTGGTGGTCTACGGCGGACAGAATGTGCGGCACAGACCAGTCAACAACCTTGGTATTCAAATCGGCGACCTGTGCGATGATATTATTCGGCAGGTTGCGTGCGTATTGATAGTAAATCGCTCGCATGATGATTTTTAGTTCATCGACGGACTGGCGGTCGATGACGTATCCCTTCGGCTGGCTCCGGTCAAACACACCTTTGCGGATGAGGGTCTGGATGCGTTCCACATTTTCAGAGGAAAAGAAGGCCTGGGTGAGGGGAGTTTCTTCCCAGTTGCCCCGGAGCATATCGGCCTGAAAGTCTTGTTCCACGGCAGTTTGTGGTGCAAAACCGGGAAGACCTCGGGCGCTCCGGTCATTAAAATCAGAGTCGGCAAAGGCCACGCGGCCATTTTGTCCGGCGGGGGCTTGAAAGGTAAGGGGAAGGCGGAACTCTGGAAGACGTTGTTCGGATCCTGGCATCTCTAACGGATTCCTCCTTTTTCCGAGCCCGCCAGTTACCGGCAGGGTCTCCCTGCCGGTTAAGGGAGAACTTCAGTTATCCGTTACCGGCTACCGGCAGCAGGCAGCCTGCCGGTTAAGGGAGAGCTTCAGTTGTCCATTACCGGCAGCCGGCTACCGGCAGGCATCCTGCCTGGTAGCTGCGGCCAGAATTCTTTTCTAACTCCGGGATATACAAATGACCTCTCTCCAATCTGGTATCAAGCAGAACGGCAACGACGGCGGCTACTACATCAACTTGGTGAGTATGCACAATAAGATTCTCGCGTATCAGCCCACCACTACAGATGTGTTCACACGAGCTGCATGGACTGCTACCACTTACGGTTCTACCCTCTCTACTGTGGGTGAAGTTCTGCTGAAGGATATGGGTAAGACCGTTGTGTCTTCCCTGCGCACCTTCCGCAAGGTGCAGCTGGTGGTGCGCAACTCCGCCGCCCTCTCCACGTTCGGTGTAGGAGGTAAGTCCGACGCCTCTGATAGTGCGAACTACTTCACTGGCTACATCGAACTCGGCTTCGACGGCGCCGGAACCCCCACCGCCGTCGCCCAGTTCGGCCGATAAGCAGCATAGAATATGCTGCTTATGAGGCCTTGGCTGCCGAGAGGCAGCCTCGGCCGATAAGCCGCGACCCTGGTCGTGGCTTAATGGCCATGCGGCGCCTACGCGCCGCTCGGCCGATAAATGGCGTGATAGTCTGCAAGGACCCTTGCATAGGCCTCACACAAACATCCCTACAAAAGCATTGTAATGTCTTTGTAGAGATGGACTTGGCGTTCATATTTTACATCTTCCTGTGTATCGTGATCACATCCGGCGGCGCCTTCTACTACGCCCAAATGAAGCAGACTATCACAGCCGGCATCTTCTTCTTCGGCTTCATTGCCTTCTCCGTTATATTCGGCCTCCGCTGGTTCACAGCGTCCGGCCAACGAGCGGGTGCGGCAACAGGAGGGTGGCCCCCTGTTATCAACTACTGTCCCGATTTCCTGACCCTCTATGAAGTCAACGGCACAAAAGTCTGTATCGATACAATCGGTATCGCACGCTCAGGTGGGCTAGCAAAATGGAATAGTGGCTCCACCACTGTAACGGACCTGCAAAAATTCAATCTGCATTTGACTGAAAAGGAGGCTGACCGTGTCAAGAAACTCTGTGACGAATGCGCCACCAAAAAGGTGACCTGGGAAGGTGTCTACGACGGAGCCATCTGCATTGGAAATACTCCTCCTATGCCACCTGGAGTAGGTTCGGCCTAAATCTATCGTGCGCCTCCTGAAAAGGGAGGTCGCAGACTATGACAATACGGTCAAAACAAGAAACAGTATGTCTGCATCCAGCAATCGAACACGCTCTTAGCGACTGGATTCAGACACGAAAACAACCAGCCGTGCTTCTGATTGGAGAGCCTGGGATTGGAAAGACAACAATCGCCCATCGCGTCTTTGAAGCCGCCAGTCTGAAAACTGTCGAGTTCAATGCAAGTCATACACGCTCAGGCACATCCTTCCGAAAGATTATTCTCCCCCTTTTGCGCGAGGGGGGTATCGTCCACATGATGGAGTCCGGCCAAAAAGGGGGGATTGGTGTGCTCCTCGACGAGATTGATGGTCTGAGCAATGGAGAACGCGGTGGCTTGAACGAACTGCATACCTATTTGAAGTCGAAACAAGTGCGCGACGGCCGCCCTCTGATTCTGATTTCCAACTCGCTCGACACGCGAGTCCTCCAACAGATTGCCAAACTCTGTCTCACCTTTCGCGTAGACCCGGCCGCACCTGGGCTCTTGAAAGAGTGGCTCGGTGTGGACCCTCCTGCCACCTATAGTGGCGACCTGCGCGCGCTCCAGCGAAGCATTGCCGGTCTCGAGTTTGCCGAGCAAACCGTCGATATTCCCGAAGGAGTCACACCCGTTGCATGGTGGACACTCTGGGGAGACTGGGACCCTCTTCTCGAGTTTGACATTGAGAATAACGAGGGAAATCTCGCCAGTCTGCTGAGCCTGGAAAATATTCCGGAGCGCGTGGAAGCCTCAAAGGGGGATACACACGAAGCCTGGAATCTCTATTATTCTCTCTTTGACGCCTACAAGGTCTCCGACCAAGGCGATTACTGGGCCTTTTTCTATCAATGCTGGACGATTCTCCCTCTCTCTCTTAAGCTGAAGCTGAAAATCATCAGTCTTCGTCTCGCGGCAGAAGCGCCGATTGCCGCGGGGGCCAAACAACTGACTCCTGCCGATTTCCGATACACCCCTGTGCTGACGAAACAGTCGGCGATGTTCAACGCCTGGAAACTCTTGTGTGAAGTCGCCGAGACACGTGGGATTCCTGTGCGCCTCGCGCCAATGTATTCGCTCCTGGAGCTCCAAGGAGGAGCTCTACGACCGGATAAGGTTCGGCGCTATGAGGCTATTAGCCTGGACCACTTCTTTAAAGGAGTGCCTGGCGGAGGGGCGGCAGCAGCGGTGGCAGCTCCTGGAGAGGCCTCATTCAGCTGAGCCACCTTCCTCTTCATGTAAGAGTTGTATGACTTGCAGAGGCTCCTTGCGACCAAGGCGATGGGCCCGTCCAATGATTTGTTTCTCTTCTTCGTGTGTCATCGCGTGGAACAGAATCACATGGGTGGCCGCTGTAATATTCAGACCGGCCCCTGCATATTTCGAGTTCAAGAGGAGGCATCGCAGGTCCCCTGCCTCAAATGCACGGAGGGAGCTGGCAATCATGTCCTTTGTTCCCTTCAGCTGTTTCACGCGCAACCCCAGTACTGCCACGCGCGTCTCAATCTCTGCAAAGGGGTTGTCATACCGGCTGAAAACGAGGAATCGTCCGCTCGGTGTTTCACTGAGGAGTTGCAAAAGGGCGGTGTGTTTCTTCGGAAAGGACTCTGGCTCGGCGGCGGCGGGGGCGGCTCCTGCTGTCCCTGCGGGGACAATTCGATTCATATCATCCGCCGAAATAACCTGCACAAGGGCGCTTGCCTTCAGCGCTGCACGGCACATGGGACAGCTCGGCTGTTTCGTGAGGCACCGCAGAATACAGGACGGGCAGAAACTCCGCGAGCAGCAAGGGGTCATGAGTGGCCGCTCCAGGTCATCGTAGCATATCGGGCACATTTCATCTGCCCCTGCTACACGCTCCTCCACGGCCCGAATCGACTCCTTTGCCTGCTTGATTTTCGCGCGCAGGGCCTCCAGTGCAGCCTCTTTGGCTGCCGGCGTCGAATAGTCCAGGCCCGATTTAAATGTATAGGTGGATTCCAGGCGCGCCAACTCCTTGTTCAGGCTCGCCGTCAAGGCCTCCACAAGTGTAACTTTCGTCTTTGACTCTACACCAAGTTTCACGAGCGCCCCTGAAATATCGCCCGCATGGAGAAGTTCGGCCACATCGCCCGAAACGAACGAACTCACAATCTTCTGTGTCGCCGGCTGTTTACAGCGAATCACACGTTTGTAAAGGGGCGGCAAGTGAATCGACTCCTCTATAAAGGTGGGGTTGCATCGAACGACCAGTCGTCCTCGCGACGGATTCACGGAATCAATCGAATGCTGCAAAAAGTTCCTTGAGTGCACACCAAAGCGTGTATATGTATACGTCGAGTGTGCAGACAGATTGAAGAGCCCCTTAATCTGAGCCGCCAAACAGTGATAGGGGGCGTCTGGGGGCGCTATAAGCGAGTTATACAACCCAGACGACATGCTGCAACACATATGTAAAAAGAGCAGATTTATCCACGAGGCCGTGATAAACCACGTAAATCGTGTAGGTGGCATGGCATTTGACCCCGAAATGAGGATAGAGTCAGCTTCGTCGATAAACACACGTTTCCATTTAATACTATTGCGGAATATCCATTCATACAAATATTTATACATTGTATTGCTGATAAGAACCACATCGGCGGCGAGCATATCCTGTGTAAAGGTTGGGCTCGCGAAGGCCGCCATTTTATCAAGGAGCACTGCCCGCAGGCGTGTATGGTCTTTGATGTAGCCCACCCATTGACGAAAGAGTGTGTGCGGCACGATAATCAGGCTTCCCCCCTCAGAGCAATCCTGAAACTCTTTTTGCGTGAGGCTGAAGGTGCATTTGGTATGTCCATGGATCAGCTCCGTGCGCCCCTTTAAAGGGGGAAGCTGGGGGAGTCTCGCGATATGACCAAGCACCATCAAGGATTTCCCCGCCCCTACTGAATCCCCCAGGATTCCATAGTTTGAATACAGGATGGAGGAGGAGGGGGAGGAGGAAGACCCTGAACAGTCTAGGCCGTGCAAAAGTATGCGCTCATGTTCCTCCATACGATGAAGCACAGCCGCTTGGTGTGCATGAAGGGGGATTCGAATCGTATCAGGAGCAGAGGCCACACGAGGGGAGTCTGCGTCCAAGGAATGGATGGATACATCTCGCATACAATCCAACATTTTGATTGTTTCCGAGTTGTATTGACTTGTCATTGTGGGGGCAGAAGAACTGTTCTAGCGTTTCATAAGGTGCGTCCCCTTAGGCATCTTTAAAGAAATCGCGCAGAGCTTTGTCTTTAATAAATTGATTCAGTTTCATGGCCGTGCGCTTTACCACGGGCGATTCGACTTCGCGCATCTTCGTCTTATCAAAGGTATTTTCACTGTGGCTCATCACGAGCATCACCTTCATAGGGTCGAGCTGAATCATCGGATGTTTATACTCGTCAAGGAACGACTTCTCTTCCGCATGCGTGACAGTTTCATCATAGCGATGGGTGGCTGCATAGGAGGCGCGCCAGGCCATTGTGCCATTGGTGGCGTGATTGGCATGATAGGGGCCGAGCTTGTAAATCGTCTGAATATCAGTGTAATACATGTAGATTTCGGAGGCCCCTGCAAGCTGCACATTGGGCTGTTTCTTGAATGCGGTGACTGCGGTGGCCACGCGGTCAGGCGTGTAGTAGTCGTCATCGTCCATGGCCACACAAATCTCTCCGCGCGCCTCCGCATTCAGGCGATTGCGCTTGGCGCCAATCGTGAGCTTCTCAGGAAGACGAATGTAGCGGAGGTTGGGGATGGTAGCACGTAACTCGGCAGAGGAAAAGACATCTTCTACGCTATCTGTTCCATCGTCGAGAATAATCCATTCCATTCGGTGGCTCGGATAGGTCTGTGCCTTGTAGCATGCAATGAGGGACGGCATGAAGCGACGACGATTGTATGTAGGAGTCAGCACAGATACAAAGGGATATGTGATGGCTTCTTGTTTGGAGCGGGCGGCGGGTGTGGCGGCAGGAGGCATTCTCTTACTGAAAAGGAGGTGCGGCGCGCTTAGGCGACTATCCACCTGTAGCCCACAATAGATGCAATCGATGCGAAGATGGCCGCAATAGAAGACCAGCGTAAAAGGGACTTGCTTCGATTCAGAGTGTCCTGACCTGCCTGGTCAAGATCATTTTGGCGGAATATGCGGTAGGAGAACAGTTTGCTCATGGTGGAACGAGGCTCTTTTCCTAGAATCACTTGGGCACTCTCTTCGCCTGACCAAGGCAGGAGTCCTGCCTGCCAGACAGGGGGGCGAATGGCTCCATAGAGGAGGGAGAGTGGGAATCCGATCGCGCCATAGATGAAATAATAGAGGCGGATTCCCCAGAATACTTCGTGGATGTAGGCATTGGCAATCACACTTCCTCCTAAAAGAGCAGAGGCGACGAGTGTAAGTATCATGATGCCAAGTGCGACCCAACGAATGCCTGTCTGAAGCGCGCGCATACCTCCTGTGCTCGTCTTGTTTTCAATATCCGTTCGCTCGGCCTGTAGCTCCGTCAATGATGCAGAGAGTGAGGCCCCTGTCTCGACATCGGATGGAAGAGTCTGCTTGGCGGCGATGGACCTCTGCACAGCTGCCAGGGAGGCCTTGGCGGATGTGTCGAGCGCCTGTATTCTCGTCTTCAGCTCTGCGGGAAGAGTGGTGCTGCCTTCCACGAGTCTTCGTTCGGCCGCGATTGCTGTAGCAGCTGTTTGCACGGCACGAAGTTCCGTCTGCCGAATCGCCTCCTCCTGTTCGGTCTTCACTTTTGCAAGGTCTTGTTCAAGGGCCACACGCTGCGCTTCGATTTGGGCAGGAGTCAGCGTAGTTGAATCGGCGAGCGTAGATGCCCGTTTCTGGAGGTTCTCCAAAGAGGTCAGTGCCGTGTGCGATATACCCATCGACTTTGCAGTATCAATGGCGAAACTGATTCCTCCGAGGGTAGACGATACACTTGCTCGGGCTTGCGCAAGCTGGTCTGTGACTTCTTTTTGATTTAAGAATGCGGTTGGATCGGGGGTGCTTGATGTCAATCCAAGAGAGGATAAGAGATCCATACTGACTCGCTAACCTTATGAGGGATTTTTGCTGCTTTTTATAGCGCGTACTTCAAGCCGCCCATACCCGATGCCACTTCGAACCAGTTCAGATTCTCCACATACACGGTCACATTGTAGGTATAGTTCGGATTCACGGGCAGCGGGTAGACATCGAGCTCCAGTTGAAACACACGGATTTTGCTCGAGTTAATCGAGCCCGATGGTTGAATCGGATTCTGGTCGAGTTGGAACGAATAGAGAAGAAGTCCATCCTGGCCAATCCCTTTTACGTATTGATAGGTACTGAGCCAGTTGAAGAACTCGGAAGGGCGTGCTTCCTGAATCTCATTTCCATCGCAGAGCACGCGCAGACTACGAACAATATCACGCTGGGCATTGGGAATCAGGAGACCGGATGTCCCACTTTGTTGACTCGCCGCTAAAATGCCTGGCGTGGGCTGATAGGGGGCGTTCGGATAGTTGACCCAGTTTGTAAAGTTAACAAAGTCATTTCGGTTCACAAAATCCGACCGGCGTTGCACAATAAGAAGGCGCGTAATAGGGTTGTGTGTCTGAAGGTCTACGACCTGTCGATTGATGAGACCTGGAAAGGGGTAGGGAGTAATCTGTCGCATGCAGTATGCGAGAGGTCGACTTGCAAAAATCGTCTGCTCGTCTTTCGGCAAATAGACGAAGTTGCCCTGTAGTCTGGCATTTATAAAGATGGAGTTGAGGGGGGGAGGGGTCACACCAATGTCGGTCAGGAAGTTTCGAATCTGGGGCGATGTATCCGAGTTCGATGCATAGAGGGGGTTATTCGTTTCGAGTTCAGTTTGCGTGGAGTTACTCTTAAAATCAGGGTTCACACGCAGCCCAGTGTCATCGAGAACTGTATAGAGTGTGTTGAGCGGGGCGAGAGTAAGTTGGACTTCGCATTCGTGTCCTTGTAGCCCCACAAGGGGGACCGCTTGGGAAGGAGACTCTGTAAACCAGAAGGATAGGGGCACATAGATGGTCTGGCCAAAAATGGAGGGGCGATTTGTCTGGGGAGTCCCTGGGGGGAGGGTGGGATTTGCAATAACAGTGGGATAGCCCGTGCCTGATGTGCCACCCGCATAGACGCCTTCAGAGGGATTGGTCAGCTCGGCATTGTCGCCCACGAGGGTGCGCCATTTGGAAAAAGTGTCCTGGTCCATATCCAGTAGGGCGCGGCTGACTAAATAGGAGCCATCGAACTCCTGGATTTTCTGGCCACCGACGAAAAAGGCGGCATTTTGAATGATGGCCGCGCCGACGTAGCGGACCCACTGGAACTCCCATTGACTGATTCGACCACCTGACGTGGGCGGAATATTCTTACTGAATATGTCTGGGAGGCGGAAGACGAAATAGAGCTCGGATAGGAGGTCACCATAGCGTGGGATTTTCGCCCGGAGACGAATCGGTGTATCATAGGAGACTTCATTCGGGCCCTCAAGAGGGATGGCAATGTTCTCCATGGCGAAGTGGGTGTAGCGTTTGAAGGCCTTGTAGAAGTAGGTCATTTGAGGATTGCCGCTCAGAATGACGTTTTGCGCGCCATAGGCAACGAGTGTTAGGATGCCTCCTCCTGTCATCTCTTCGTCGAATCGTTAATTGAACCGAAGAAGATATGCTTAAGGTGCGGGGCGCGGCGGGCGCGGGTGCTTATTGGTTAGCCCATGAGTTGGAAAGTGTTGGAGGATCCTGCGCCGCAGGCATAAAGTGTTGCGGCGCTCGGCGCCGCTCATCTAGGAGGGGGCGAGCCTCCATGCCCGCCGTGCGGGCATGTCGCCATGGCGGCTCTGCCGCCGAGGGGGGCGCTTCGCCCCCCTACTGGTTGGCCCACCAATCATCCGCCAAATAGGGAGGTTTGTCCATGGACTTTTGTCGCATCTTTGTGCTGGCTCCTGCGGCCATCAGGGTCTGGATTTCTGTGACGGAAAGCGCATACCGGGTGTAAATCAGATTCGACAAATACCCTTTAAAGGCGCCGTCGATGTGGAAGGTGTTCTCTGTTCCTCCTAAGGCTGGGATTGTTGAGCCAGTGAAACTACTGTAACGTGCACTTGAGAAGAGAATAATATCCTGGAAGTTCTGGTAGGGAATCGTGTCCTTGAACGAGAGACGGGTGGCGAGGTTTCCATTCACAAAGATATCCAGACCAGACTTGTAGCAGTTGAGCACCACGTGCACCCACTTCTCCACAGGGATGTTGCGCACATCCACATACGTGTAGGGATTCTTGTATGTATTCATAAAGACGCGCATTGTATTTGTATCCCCCTTCATAAAGACACCAGGGCCCATGAGTGGCCACGGGCATGCAAATCCCTTGTGGAACACATGCTTGAGATTGTCCTGCCCTGTAAAGGTGGAGGGCTGCACATAGATATAGAAGGAATAGGCGAACTCAATGCCCGTGCGCTCATTCATGGACAAGCCAATCGGCTTCGCATCCGGATATTTGGAGAGGTCCTGGCGAATCGTAATCGGCATGTCTTCTGAGCCGGCCGTATAGTCCAGCAGAGTCATAAAGCGATTCGCATTTTTCGCCGTTGTTTTGTATAAGAGTTCAAGGACGAATCCTGCAATAAATGCGATTATAATCATCATCAGGCCATATACAATCTGGCCGGACGGTGTCGAGCTTTGGCTTGATGAATCCATCCTAGTTACCTAACGCAGAATTCGGATTTTTCTCTGTCTAGGCGCCAGTGAAAAGCGAGCCGAACCATTTGATTGCATTATTGCTCGTGCCTTCGGGCCCCGAAATATAGGTGCGATAGATTTCACCAGGATTCATGGCATAGTTTGCAACAGAAAGCTTGGCAATGTAGCCGTCAAATCCACCCCTATCACAAATGACTGCGTTCACTCCTGTTGGGTCTGCCTTGAAATAGCTGTTGGCCACACAACTGCGGGCCAGCTTACCGTCGAGGTAAACATCGATTGTGCGGCCACTTATGACAACGGCCAAGTGCACCCAGCGCTGCATATCAATCTCGGCTAAGTCACACATGGGTTGCAGATCAGAGGAAGAGGGTGCCGCAACTACCACTGTGTCTAAGAGCGCATTCACATTTGCACTACGGAGATCCGGTGTTTCCGCCACTGTCGTGGTAGTCTGAAAACCCTCTGCACTAGTATTTAGGAAGTCTTGGAAACTATCCGCAGCCGTGTGCACACGCACGACAACTGAGTTATGTGCCCCTCCCAGACCCACCAACAGCGTGGAGAAATTGGTGCCCTTCAGTTGAAAGATGTGTTTCACCTTATTCTTATTGCGCATGTAGGAACTAATATAGACCCATGTGCTGAAGGAATATTCTCCTCCTTCAAAGATGGGAGGCACCTTCGGTGGGTTAGTAACCGCCTCCGTTGCCGTATGACGATTTGGCACCAAGACGGTCAGGTTCGAGCTGCTTCCTGAATAGAGAAAGTCATAGAGAAAGTAGATTGCAACCAAGCCCGCCACAGTGAGAATCACTGTCATTAAGCCAAATCCGCCGCCACCACTGTTTTCCATGTCTGGATTCTATCTATCCATCATATTTCCCTTGAGGAGTTATCCATAGTTCGTGGACCAATCATACAGAGGGGATGCTGGACGAATCACGGGACGATTGAAACAGCCACCAGGTGGACAGAGGTTCACGGACGGAACAAGGCTGGAGAGGTCGATGGATGGAATATCGGGGGAGGCCGTTGGCAGCAGACCTACAATGTCTTCCTTGAGTGTTGTAACATAGGGACGCCCACGCGTATCCGATGTGCTCTTGTAGAGTCCAGCCACATCTGCACTGGAGTAACGTGTGGAGAAGACCTGGAGCAGCGCAACTTGACCGCCAAGTCCAGGCGAACCGGAAACAAGCCCACTAAAGCTGGCGGCAGTCGATGTATTCGAGGGCATATACATTGTCTTTTGCGAGAGAACAATGCGGTCATTGTAATAGATGTCGAATCGTCGGCCTTCGCGTGCAATCGTGACCATTGTCCATTTCTGAATAGGGAGAGGGGGGAGAACCATCGTTTCAATGTAGGCTTGCAGCCCTGTTTGTGTGACGGTTGTACTTGTAGGAATAGCCCCTTCCGTTTTCACAAGGAGTTGTGTCGAGGCGGTTCCTTGACGGCTCGCATCCGGGGCCGTGAGAACCTCTATTCCAACAATCCCGTCGAGATTGATTACACTCGAAAAGGACTTGTGTGCGCAGACGGAGCAATCCCCTGTTGCGGCGACACATTTACAGGGTCCATACTGGCCATTTGCACACGATGTTTGATTGTCATTGACGACACACGGTGCATGCACGCCGGTGCGATTCGAGGCGCCGAGGAATACATACGCGGAGAAGGTCCCCTCGGACCCTTCGTAATAGGCCTTCACAGTGGCGCGTGGAAGAACGGATTCTTGCTTGGTGAGCTCGAATGGGCCGGTGGCCGTCGCGAGCACCTTACCTTTGAATTTGGGTGACACAAACATGATAATCACCGTAGTCAATAAGACTGCGGTGCCTAACAGTATCCAGACGTTGGACATCTCTATCGTATCCTGCTATTAGCTTCTGGGTGGAGTTGTAAATAGGGTATCGGTTGCAATAGGCATACCATTCGCTCGCACATCACGGGCCTTAAGAGGGCGGGGCCAGAATGTCAGGTTCGCCATTTTCATATTGGAGCCGAACAGGGCGGGCACTGTATAGAAGCCAAAGGTCGCCTCCTGTGCGAGTGGAGGTTCCGTCAGAGGCATCGACTGCATAAGCTGCCCATTCAGATAGACCTCTACGAATGTCTCCGCCAGTATAATCGTGGTGCGGAAGACTTTGCGAAGGGGCACATTCTCTATGGCAGGGAGCTTGCGCAAGTTTTTTGTGGCGCCATCAGGGCTTGTCACAATCGCAACCGTCATGTCATTCTTAATCGGGTCGAGGTAGACCAGGAGGTTCGTGTTTGAAAACTTTGTCACGAGCGTTGTTTCTCTGTCGGTCGCTGCCATTAGGACAGGCGCACGAGACCGATACAGAAGAACACGAGGTGCCTCTGTGGCAAAGAAGTTTCCACTCAGATAGGTGTCAAATCCGATGGTATAGCCACAGTTCGGAACGGCCATGAAGCTGCCAGCCGTCTCAGGCGTGGCAACCGTGCCTTTAAATGCCTTCTGCTGGTCGGAGGCCGTAGGAATGCTTATGAGTCCATCATCTTCCTCTGAAAAGGAGAAAATGGGGTAAATCGTAAAATGAATGGAGATGAGAATCAGAAAGAGGAGAAAGGCGGTAATCGATGTGTAAAAGAGAATGGTAATCCCAGTTTGCACCATGGCCGATAGACCCAGTCCGCCTACGACTCCCGTGTATGCATCCACGGGGCGCACGTATGATTTGGCTGGGGGAGATTGCACTGCTGCTGCCCTTGTATTGTTTGTATTCGACATAGTCCCACGAAGTCCTACTGTTTAGAGATCTTTCTTAGACTGGCCGCCCGCCGGCCCGTCTAGAACGAAAGGGGTTTCGGAATGGTAATGCCGGTTTCCCCCTTGTTGATCCACCAAAGGGTCGCCCCCGCGGCAAGGACAACACCAGCGCCAATCAGCCCCCCCTTTATCATCGAGCGGATATCCACTTCATCCAGGTATTCCTGATTCACCACGGGGCTGACACCGCGTGCACCAATCCGTTTGTAGAAGGTCAGCGCCTCCAGCTCGCTCACGATTGCCTTTCCAAGTGTCTTATTGACTTCATTGTGCAGTGCCACGGTCCACTTGAACAGGTCCGCACGTCGGTCAAGATGCGGCGTCAGGGGGGACTTTTGCAAGTGTTGTTGATAATGGTCTCGGCAAATCGGGCACGGAATCAAGTGAACCAGACTCTCGTAGAACTCTTTCGCTGCGCGTTTATGTGCATAACTTGGCTGGGCTGGATAGGCCAGGGCCACTATGTGAATCGTGTGCCAGAAAAAAGGTCCCCATACGGCAGGCTGCAACTTCATCCCGTCGCTCTCTGACGGGGACTTCTAGATTTGACCCGATGCCTAAACGCGCAGCACAAGGTGATAGGTAGCAGTGGGTCATCGAGCAGTATGACATCAAAACAATCATATAGCCACTTTTTTCATCATTCCAGCCAATCCGATTCCATAATTTGCACAAACTGTTCCATGCAGGGCCACACATCGAAACACTGTCCAAAGCCGATTACGAGTTATGGGGTCATTCTCTTTCGAATCCGTGAACAAGAGGCACTTGCATGGGACCAGGCCAGCGCACTCATTCATGGCAGTCCTACTGGAATCGACACTGAGAAGCATCGGCTCGAGTTTCTCATGATTCAGCGGCGGGACAGTATCGGATTTATTGAAATCATGCGCGGAAAATACAAGCCGTTTGAGCATGCGTATATTGTGAAGAATCTCGCAGGCATGACGGCGCGAGAACGGGAGAAACTCCTCCGCGAGCCGTTTGACCGACTCTGGGAGGAGCTCTGGGGGCCGATTCAAGAGGGGAGTCATTCCTATCGCAACGAGCGTGAGCAGGCGCGGGCAAAACTGGAGGCTCTGCGCACGGGCACTCCCTCTTTAGAGGAGTTAATGACTCGTGCAGGGGATGCATGGGACACTCCAGAATGGGGATTCCCAAAAGGGCGGCGCGACATGCATGAATCGGAGTTTACATGTGCCATGCGTGAAATGTGGGAGGAGACGAACATACGCGAACGCGACGTGTTTGTCATCCGCGGAATGGAGCCGCTCGAAGAGGAGTTTCGCGGCTCCAACGATGTCGTCTATCTGCACAAATACTATATGACGTATGTGCCTCCTGGAAAGGGGGAGCAGACCTATGAGCAGGTGATTCGAGACAACGCCCATGTCCGCCGTGAAATCGGCGACATTCGATGGTGCAGTCTTGATGAGGCAGTCTCGCTTATCCGTCCTGAAAACGAGGCGAAGAAGAAGGTCCTGCTCCGGGCCTCCCATCTTCTTCACCATTTCTGCCCCATCCTCTTAGGGGCCTCGCCAAAATGGTCTGCACTGGGAGCATCTCCTGCATTTGGTGCATCTGCTGCAGCAGGCCCCTCTTTTGAGATGGAGGATGCGGGCGAGATATGATTCGACAGTAGCAGCGCTCAGTTTACACAAAATAACTTTAGCAACCAGCGGTAGATGGCTGCTCAGAGTGTTAGCGCCGAACTGAACGAGGATGTAGGCAGCGCTACTGCCGCTGTTGCCGCGGCGGCGGCATCCCAACCCACAGCTGCCGATTTACTCGAGCTGTGGAATAGCAATCGCCTGCCCTTTTCCGAGCGCGACGCCCTCCTCGAACAAATCGAACAGGCAGGCCTCCTGCCTCGTATCGCCACTGCCATGGACGAATGGGAGCGCGAGGGGGGGCTCTATCCTGACACGGAAGACCCTCGATTTATTGAGAAGCTCATGGCCAAAAAGGAGTTCGCCGAGAGCCGGCAGGACAGTATCAAGCAGCAGATGGACGATGGGGTAGACCCCTGTAATCAGGAGTTCGAGCTCACGCCGGTGCAACGATTCGTGGGACGATTCCTGTCTCCCCAGTGCCCCTATACATCGGCCCTCCTCTTTCATGGGGTCGGTGTGGGAAAAACCTGCGCGGCGATTACGATTGCCGAAAACTACCTCCGAGCCTTTCCGCGACGCTCCGTGTTCATTGTTGCACCACGCAATATTCAGCCCGGATTTCGCCAGACGATTTTCAATGACGACGCCGATACATTCGTGATTCCTGAAGAGGAGGGTGCACCAAGTCAGGCAAAGGGATGCACGGGCTCCTCCTATTTGAAGCGCACGGGCATGGAGTTCGAGAAGGACCGTGCAAAAGTCGTGCGTGCCGTGCGCGAATCCGTTGCTTCGCGCTACACCTTTATGGGTTACATACAGTTCTACAACTATATTCAAGACGTCATCAAGGATATTCCCAAGGCGCTCGACGAGGATGCAAAACGGGCCGAACGCGTCCGACGTCTTCGCCGCGAGTTCAGTGGGCGCATGTTGATTATCGACGAGGCGCACAATCTGCGTGATACACCTGGAGAGGTAGAGGGCGATAACCGCGACAATCCTGGAGGAGAGGGCGAAGTCAGCGAATCCACCGCTGGGAAACGCTTGACGCCGGCGTTGGAAGGAGTGCTCGATGCGGCGGATGGTATGAAACTGGTGCTCCTAACAGGTACACCGATGTATAACTCCTACAAAGAGATTGTCTTTCTGATGAATCTGCTCCTGCGCAATGACAAGAAGGCGCTGATTTCGGAGCGCGAGATTTTCACGCCACAGGGGGAGTTTCGGCCCGCCGCGGCTGGGGGCGCGGGCCCCTCGCGCAGTGGACAGGAGATTCTGGGGGGAATCGCAGCGGCCTATGTGAGTTTCATGCGCGGGGAGAATCCGCTATCCTTCCCTGTTCGTTTGAAGCCCCAGGGAGTGCCGCTGCTGGAGGAGTGGCCGGCATTTACTCCTACAGGGGCGGCGATACCCGACCAGCCAGCCAAGGAAGGCGAGCCGACGATTCGTCAGCGCATGTTAAATCTGCCGTTCGTGCCACTCAGCTATGAAGGCGAGTCGATTGAAGAGTATAAGCAGCTGTCCGATGAAATCGTCGTGCGTGGAGGAATCGGCATCAACAGCATCGACGAAATGGTGCAGGCAGGAAACTGGCTCTTTCCAACAACATCCGGTCGCCAATCACGCGATACAGGGTTCGATGCCTGTTTTGAGGCCACAGGAGGACGCGACATGCCCCCGTTTCAGTCTCGCACGGCGGATGCCAAATGGCTGCTGACGGACCAACTCGGCACAACGTCGCCCAAGGCGAAGTTCATTCTTCAGCGGGCGGCCGGTGCAAAAGGTCCCGTGTTCGTGTATTCTCGTTTCATCAAATCGGGTGCCCTCCCTCTTGCGCTCGCTCTCGAGGCGAATGGCTATCTCCCATGGGACCGACCTGCTATGCTAGCAAATGGTGTGCAGGATGGCCTGGGAGGACAGTGTGCCCTATGTCCACGACGGGCAACAAACCACGGAGGGGCCAATCACAAGTTCGTCCAGGCAAAATACTGTCTCATCACGGGACGGGCGTCGATATCTCCCAGAAATGTGGAGGCCATTCGCGCAGCGCGCGGTCGTAATAATATGGCAGGGGGCGTCATCAAGGTTGTGATTGGTTCACAGGTCGCTTCAGAGGGTGTGGATTTCCGCTTTATTCGTGAGATTCATGTCTTTGACAGCTGGTTCCACTTGAATAAGATGGAGCAGGTGCTCGGTCGTGGGGTTCGTTTCTGTTCGCACTCTCTTTTGGATCCAGACAAACGTAACTGCACGGTGCATCTTCTTGTGCACAAGGTTGAAGGAGAAGAGGTGGAGACGGCGGATTTGTATATGTATCGCGAGGCGATGGTCAAAGCTCTACAGGTGGGGCGCGTGACGCGGGTCTTAAAAGAGTATGCGATTGACTGCAACTTGAATCGCGATGCGATTATTGTCAGCGGCCTTTTGAAGCAGCCACACACTGATTCACAGGGGACGCCGCGGGGTGAGATTGATGTGAATGACACCTCCTTTACCTATGTATGTGACTGGATAGAATGCGAGTATGCATGCGCAAAGCCGGTGGACACGAAAGATGCAGGGGCGGATCTGTCGACGTATAGCGACTACGCCGCACGATGGCGCGAATCCGAGTTGAAACGGGCCATTCGCGCGCTGTTTGAAACGCGAAAGCAGCCCGTATTCCAACTCGAAGAAATCCTCGATATGATGTCGGCCGTTCCTCCACGGGCGATTCAGAGTCTGTTGGCGGAGATTGTGGGGAATCAGGCGTTCCGAGTGCGGCTGGGCAACAAAGATGGATATATTGTCTATCGGAACGGCTACTACATGTTTCAGCCCGACTATTTGGCCGATATACGGGCGCCCCTGGCGCTTCGCGTGGCAGATGTGCCTGTCAAACGCGATTCGTTCGTCCCTGTCAAGATTCAAACGGAACGGGCGGAACCAGGTGCACCTGCCGCGGTGGCAGTGGCAGCGACAGCGGGCCCTGCGGAGGCAGCGGCGGTGGAGGCAGCCCCTGCTGCCACGGATGCCCTTCGACAGTTCTGGGCTGCCATAAAGCAGTGGGCAGTGGAACTGGCAGCAGGTTCTGCCATTCGAGAGAATATCCCTCCTGCCTGCTGTGAAGGGATTGACGTCCGCTTTTCAGGGGATGAACGCACGCGTGAACGAGAACGGCTCATTATGGTGAACTGGATGTATGAACACATTGTCTCTTCAGAGGCCTATACGGAAGAACAGAAACGGAGCTATTTGCGCGGCCTATCCGATGCACTCCTCGAGTTTGTGTGGGACGAAAGTATGCAACCGATGGAGCAAAAGGCCCTTCTTGAGTCTGGAGATGAAACTGCCCTGAGCGTCGGACGAGAGCAGACCATGAAACGAGGCGCCACAACTGTCTTCCGCTATGTCGATGCAGTGACAGGTGTCATGCGATATATCTGTGGAGAAAAGGAATGTTTCGAGTCAGTGGCCCGTGACTTTGATCGCGACCCAGCTGACCCCCTGAACAAACTGAAAGCGGATAGGACGACGGCAGGACGCACGTATGGATTTATGGTGCCAAAGGCAAAAGAGGGGCGTCTTGTCTTTAAAACGAATGATTCTCCTTCGGAGCCTGGAAAGCCGCCTGAAAAGGGGAAGGAGTGCACGATTGTCAGCACGATTTCTTATCATATTACGGATTTGAAGGCGATTGCACTTTTGCTGGAGTATGAGGGGTATCCGAAACTTATTCTTACAGAGGACGTCTTGGATGAGAAGGCGCGCCGGCGCAAAGAAAAGGAGGAGGCAAAGTTGGCAGGGCGGAAACTCCCTCCCGTTGTGGTGGAACGCAAAGTCTGTGGAAGTCGCGAGCCGAATGCAAAGGGCACTCGCAGTTTTGAGAACTCGACGCGAGCCTGTGCCTTGAAAGATATTGTGTTGCGGTGGTTGGACGCCATGATTCGAAACAAGGGCGATGCAGCTGGAGGAGGCGGTGGACGTCGATATTTCTATCGTCCGATTGCTGCCGCGAAGACGAAACATGTGGGGACAGTTGTAAAGGCATAAGGGCGGGGGGAGGCGGGCTACCTAAAATTGAGACTCGCCTTCCATGAAAGGTGGGTAGAGAACAGAACAGATGCAACACACAGCCATCTTTGAAGAACAGGTCACACTTGAACCTAGGGACCAGAAACGGAAAATCACGTCGATTGAGACCATTCTTCTGAATAAGTTGCAGGCGAAGTTGGAGGGTCGGTGCTCTCGCCATGGATATGTGCTTCCAGGGAGTGTCAAAATCCTCTCTCGTTCGATGGGAACACTTGAACGGGGGCGATTTACAGGGGGGATTCTCTTCTACGTGCAGGCGGAAGGGGAAGTGCTAAATCCGCCCGATGGGATTCTTGTCGAAGGAGAGGTGATTCGAAAGAACAAAATGGGGATGTATGTATCCTATGAAAATGCCATCCGTATTATTGTCCCGCGTGACCTCCATATTGGGCAACAGGAGTTTGAACGTGTAGAGATTGGGGAACGAGTCCAGGTGGAGATTAAGAAGGCACGGTTTCAGGTGAATGACCCGTATATTCTCGCGGTCGGTGTCTTCTTAAAGGTGCTTGAAAAGGGGGTTGCAAGGGCGGCGGCGCCGGCGCTGCCTGCAGCAATGGCTCCCGTTGAAGAGTTAGATGAAGAGGGAGAGGCCGAAGAGGGTGAGGGCAAAGAGGGTGAGGGCAAAGAGGGGGAAGAGGGTGAGGGGGAGAATGAAGAAGATGATGGTGAAGAGGAGGACGAGGGAGACGAGGCCGAAGAGGGTGAAGAAGGTGAGGAGGACGAGGGGGACGAGGGGGACGAGGGGGACGAGGGGGACGAGAATGAAAGCGACGCTGAATCGACTGCGGCTTTCGACTTATAAAGAGGAACGAAGTCTCAGTAGATTCGTATGAGCCAGAGTGCTGCTGCCCTGACTAACGAGGAGTATGAAGAGCGAAAAAGGGTCCTAGTTGAGTTGAAACTACTGACCAAATACGAACAAGGAGAAATATTCAAGCGCCTGAAGGTTCACTCCGCCGAGTTCAGTGAAAATAGCAACGGAGTTTTTTTTGACCTCTGTAAACTTCCGGCAGAGGCCTTCGATGATATGAAACGATATGTCGAGTTTTGTCGCAAAAATCGAGAGGAGTTTGCACAACGTGAAGAAGACGAGCGCAAGGCACATGAGGCGATTAACTATTGCACCCAGTACTAGGCTAAAGCCCGACGACATACTATAGGTAGGACCAAACCCACCGCGATACATACCATGTCACACACACCTGCCATGACTGTTCTCAAACAACTTCAATCATGGATTCAAGAGAATCCCAATCGGACGCGCGAAGTGCCCCCGATTGAGATTCGTGTCATTTCCGATACCCAAGAGGGCGAGGATGTCCCGGCCACAGTGGCTGGCGGGCTCGTGCCCACTCCTCTTGAGCCCCCTGGACCGGTCAGCCACGTGCTTTGGAAGACGGACCCCGAGTTTCGTGCGGCCACGGCACAAGTGCGGCGGTCCCTCCTTCGCGAGGCCATTCTCCTTGTCACGGAGCGCGCCGATGCCGAGTTGCGCGGAGTAAAATGGCAGCGAAAGAAGGTGATTGAGCAACTGGCTGCACAACAGACGGCTGCAGTGAGTCCCCCCATGGAGACGGCTGAGCTGGACCGGGCCTTGGCGCATCTCTACAACTACCAAAAAGTGATTGTGGATGAGGCTGGAAAGAAGGTGAAGTTCGTGCCCGCCGACCCGCGCACGTGGTCCGCGGAGTTTCCTATTTGGGGGGCCACAACGGGCTCGCGCGCGGTTCTTCATCGTGCGGGAGAAGAAAGTATTGGAACGGGACTTGCCCAATGGCTGGAAGGGCGTGAACGAGACGGTTGGACGATTGCGTGGCCTGAAGCGGAAGGAACGCTGGAAGAGATTCATGCGACGCTCGCCCAACGCGGGATTCGTGACCGCCCCCGGGTCGACAAACCGAAAAAGGCGGATTGGGCACTGACCCTTGGTCGTTCGGAATCGATTGCCCACCTTCTTACGCTTGGAGGGACTGTGGCGGGCGCCTCCTAAATGATACGGCCCGCATGGCGGGCCTTTATTTAAGAAGGGGCTAAGGGGAACGTGTTCGTTCCCCTAAAATTGGGACGACGAAAGACTGCTCGCCACCGCCCAAAGCAATAGCTACACAGGTGAATAGAACCTGAGCCCTCCATGGAACTTTTCTCTGCAGAGGCCGAAAGTATTCAAAAGCGGGTGTCCGAATGGATCGGTCACCCGAACTTTGAACTCGAGGCAACCTTCGGAAATGCGGCAGGAGAAGTGGACTCCACCACATTCCTCAATGTTGCCAAACGACTCCGTGCAAAAGGATACGTGGCGCTTCCTCAAGAGGACCGGCTGACGATTACGACTCCGGATCATCTGCGTGTAACGCTGACGACGATGGGAGTGATTCGGACATACTGCGAAGATGATATCCTCGCAGGAAAGCCGTTTACTGCCATTATTAAGGACCGTGCCACGGCGGAGGCCCAGGTCGACCTTGATGACTACGGTGCGCGCGTGAAGATGCGACGGGAGATTCCCCTTGCGCGCGAGGATGCGTTTCTCAAGGCGGCCATGGAAAGCTGGCCGCAGCAGCGCAAGGCCTTTCGCATTATTCGTCGTTGGTCCTTCGAGGCCGATGGGATTCGCGTGGATATGTCCATTGTTCGCAGCACGCCAAAGGATAAGCGGGGCGGATATCGCTGGCAATCGAAGTTCAAGGACCAGCCCGTCACGTCGGCCAAGCCGACGTATGAGATTGAGGTGGAACTCCTGCACAAGGAGGGGGATACTGCCGAGGCAGCCATGAAGCGTCTCATTCGCGGCATGGGCGAAGTACTCCGCGGCATCCAGAAGAACACGATTCTCATCCGCAAATCCGTGAAGGAGAAGGTCCTCACAGGCTACAAAGATATCGTGGGTTCCGCCCAGTTCCGTGGGCCGAATCTCCGTGTGCTCCTGAAGAAGAACTTCACCAAGGAGCGCGTAAAAGGGGAGGCGAATATCCGCGACGGCTACAACGTCACGGACAAGGCCGATGGTCTTCGCGTGATGTGCTATGTCGACTCCAAAGGGGATATGTATATGATTGACATGGGGCTGAACGTCTATAAGACGGGTCTACGACGCCCTGAGCTCCGTCTCTCTCTCGTCGACGGGGAATGGGTCACGCAGACGCATGATACGCCCCCCAAGCCGATTCAACTCTTCCTCGCGTTCGATATCTTCTATGCGACGGACAAGCGCGATGTGAGTCAGTTCCCTTTCCAGCCTGGTGCAGTGCAGCGCGTGGTTGCGCGAGCTCCTGGGGCCGCAGGAGAGCCCGATGCGGCGGGGGCGGCTGCGGCGGCTCCTCAGCCGAAGGAAAACAGTCGCCATTTCCAGCTGACGCAGTGGGTGGAAACCTGGAATAGCGGTGACGGACCGAAGGTGACTGTCCCAGGCATCAGCGAACTCACCAAGCTGCGTGTGGCCATGAAAGAGTTCATCTTTGCCCGTGCAGGTGATGACAGCATCTTTCGTGCGGCGGAGCGTGTGCTTGGAACCTATCGTGCCTACTACACGGATGGTCTCATCTTCACGCCCAATGCCAGCCCTCTCCCGCGCGAATCCGAAGCGACCTTCTACGAACAGTTTAAGTGGAAGCCGTCACAGGACAATACCATTGACTTCTTGGTCGTGACAGAAAAGGAAGGGGAGTCGAAGGACCTCGATAAAATCAGCTATGCAGAGAAGCCCGATACGCATCAGCTTGTGAACTATAAGACACTGCGCCTCTTTGTGGGTGGTCGCACCGAGAACCCGCGCGACACGGTGCTGGAAATGAAGGAGCTCCCGCGCGAAGGAGGGCGGGGGGCGAAAAAGGGGGAGTATAAGCCGATTCTCTTTACGCCGAGCGAGTTTCCCAACCCGTCGGCAAGCATCTGCAATCTGGAGGTGCATCGCGATGAGGATACTGGAGAGGAGTATGTGGCGACGGAGGATGGTGAGCCTATCCAGGACAAGACTATCGTGGAAATGGCCTATGACCCGTCGCGGCCTCCTGGATGGCGCTGGATTCCGAAGCGCGTGCGTATGGACAAGACAGAGAAGTTCCAGCGGGGCGTGATTCTGCGCACACTCAACGGTCAGCGCACGGCCGAGGAGACATGGAACAGTATCTACGACCCCATTTCCATGTCGATGATTTGCCGCGGCACAGAAGAGCCGAATGCGGAGGAGCTGGCGGCCATTGGTCAGACAGCGGATTCGCGCAAGCAGATTGCCCGTCGCTACTTTGACCGCAACGACCAGACGGACCAGGAACATCATGCGGCGGGATTGAAGAAGTTCCATACGCGCTGGATTAAGGAGCGCATCCTCTATAGGGTGGGGCTGAGTGGGCAGGCGGCTGCGGGGGGCCCAGGCAAATCCTTGCTTGACCTCGCCTGTGGGATGGCAGGAGACCTCCACATTTGGCGACGTGCAGGGGTCGGGTTCGTCCTCGGCGTCGACAATGCGGCGAAGAATATTATGGGAACGGATGACAGTGCCTACAAACGCTATGCCTCCATTGCGGCGGATGCAGGAGGTCTCGATGCCGTAGAACCGATGGTGTTTGCCATTGCTGATGCCTCGCGCCCTCTCGTGAATGGGTCCGCTGCGGGTGACAATCAGTCCGAAGCCGATATTCTGCGCGCCGTCTTCGGACGCCAGATGCCCGTGGGTCCCGTGCCCCCCTATATTAAGGAACGGGCCGCTGGACGTCTCAAGACAAAGGCCGACTGTGTGGCCTGTATGTTCGCGATTCACTACTTCTTCGAGAGCAAGGAGAAACTCGATGGACTCCTGCGCAATATTGCTGACACCTTGAAAGTGGGGGGCTATTTCATCGGCTGCTGCTTTGATGGGGAGCGGGTGTTCAGTGCCCTGCAGGAAAAGCGCAAGGGTGAATCCCTGGTCGGCATGGAAGGGACCACAGAACTCTGGCGCATCACGAAAGAGTATGAGGCCGATGAGCTGCCCGATGGCGAGGCGGGCTTTGGTCTTCCTGTGAACGTCTATTTCAAGACGATTGGCAGTGAGCACCAGGAGTTCCTGGTGCCGTTCAAGCTCCTCGAAGACAGCATGCGGCTGGCAGGATGTGAACTGCTCAGCCAGGAAGAACTGCGTGAAGTGGGCCTCACACATTCGACGTCACGCTTTGATGCGTCCTATGCAATGGCTGAAAAGGCGGGGCAGACGTATACGATGGGCAAGGCTGCGAAGCAGTTCTCATTTATGAATCGCTGGTTTGTCTTCAAACGGAAGCGCGAAGAGGCGGTTGCCGAGGCGGCCGTGGCGGAGGCGAATGCGGCTGTCGAGGCGAATCGTATGCGGGCCAATATGGCGGCTGCAGGTGCGGCGGCAGCTCCAGAGGCGGCGGGACGTGCAGCAGCGGCAATCCGTGCGGCCGAGGCCACTGTGGCGGCGGCGAATGCACTGAATGCGGCGGCTGCGGCACCTGGAGGAGTCGCGACTCCTGCGGCTGGAGAACTGGCTGCGGCGGCTGCGGCGATTGCCAACTCGGTCGGCTCACGCCGTGTCAATGTGCCAGCGGTGGCTGCGGCCGCAGCGGCCCCCACAGGCCTTCCCGCGAATCGCACAGTGGCCGTGGAGCCTGGAAGTGCAGCAGACCCTGCCGTTCTTGCAGCCGCTGGAAAGGTATACACCCAGGACGAAGTCTTCCTCTTCTATCAAGCAGCCGCCACGAGCAAAGATATTCTGAAGATTGGAGATAAGGGTGCCGGTCGTTGGCTCGCCCCCTCGAGCCCCTTCCCTATTGAGGATGAAGGGGTTGTCTATCCTACGCTCGAGCACTATGTCGCAGGAATGCGCGTGAAGATTGCTGCGAAGCGTCCAGACTTGGCCATCAGTCTCTTTAGTCGCGAAGGCAGCATTCACCAGAAATATGCCAATATGCGCCTGCTTGAGACGAATGCGGGGACACGTCCTCTTACGGAAAAACGGGACCAGGAAATCATTGCTCTCGAATCTGCGGATGTGCGTGATGCCCAACGTGGCCCTGCTCTGAAGAAGTATAAGGCGACGGTGGATGAGACGGCCTGGGTGGCAGTCCGTGATAAAGTCATGGAAGACGGGCTCCGTCAACGCTGGACGAAGGATGCGCGTTTCCGCAGGATTGTGGAGGCTGCGCGAGGCCTCGGAAAGTATCTCCTCTATTACACCCCAGGCGCGTCGACCAGTAATGTGGGCGGCGTGCGTTCTGCAAAGACGGGACGCATTGAAGGTGAGAATCGCATCGGAAAAATCATGATGAAGATGGCCGGATATCCTGAGTATGCCTAGGCGGGCTCTCCCATGCCGCAGTCTCATGCTACGCGAACTCGCATGAGGCCAATCGCGAATTTCTCTTTCGTATCGTCATCCTCGGAGTCCACCTGAACAGTGGCCCAACCATACACAGCAAATCCTGTTTTTGCTATTTCTTGGTCAAACGTCATATTCTCGTAAGGATACGCTTGACCATATGCAACCGGCACAAATGCCTCAAACTTTTTTGAGAGCACCTGCAGGGCCCGTTTTGCATCGGCGAGTGAAAGATAGACTGTGCGCGCATGCACGGTATCGTGACCTTCGTCGGGAACTCCAAAGGTGTAGAGGGTGGACGCGTTATCTCCGTAGACGATTTGATACAGGTCTCGTGTAGTGGAGGCCATACTTATTTATAAGTGGGCTGCAAATCAACTATTCCGTCTTTTCCGCACGGTAGACTTTCTTATCTGTCCAGGCCTCTCGATAGTCCACTGCAATCATATGCCGTTTCTGTTCCACTCTATACTCAGGATATTCAGTCATAAACTCCTTTCCATTCGCATCGTAGACTTTTCGGGTTGCCCAACGAAACTGGTAGGGAGACCTATAATGGGGCATTTTCTCGCGAATTGAATCGCCCAGCACACACGGACCTGTTATATGCAATGCATTTCGGTTATACGCCCTCGCTTCACAGTTTTTTACAATGGTTTCAATACAGTGTGCAAACACAGGATTCTTTGGAGGACTGATTAAAAATCCATTGCACATACATCCAGGTACTTCAGTCTGGTCATCTTGAATGACGTGAAAGTTTGCCCTTTCTATGAGCTTAATAAGAGGCGTATGAAATATGAATTTAATATCTGTGTAAACGCCGCCATCCTTGTATAGTTTGCAATATCTGAACAGGTCAGAACGATATGCCCCAGGTATCAAACTATCGTATGCATGTAGTACATCAGCCGAATACCATCTCTGAATAAACTCCCTGCATTCGTCGTGTGAATATACATACAAAGTAAAGTCTGGGTGAGATGCCTGTAGTTCCTCAAGGTGTTGTTTCATATAATAGGGGATATGTCGAGAGTTCCATGTCACGATAATATCAAGAGGAACATCATTTACAATAGCAGGCTTTCGTGGTTGAAGCGCAGGCCATCTATGAGGAACTTCATAGGTCTGTAGGGTATAGACAGAAAGTATGGCGAGTGCAGCCAACGACAGTATATAGAGTAAAAGGATGGGGCGAATCCTCATCTTCTATAAAGAAGTATGGATTTAAACATTCTATGCTCTAGTGGAGTAGTATGCCTGGCCCAAGCCGACAGTCAAAATTGACGAGCTTTATGACCCCCAAGGGTGCTAAACCATCCACGGCGACCGAAGCGTCTCGCACACCTAAGAAACCAATGCCCCAGCCCTGGCAGACACTCACGGTTACGAATCGTCATCCGCGCGACGACAGCATTGTCTTCGACGAGCCCACACACACCTATACAGTGAATGGCACCTACGAAGGCTGGACATCCTGCACGGGCTTCATCCACGACTTCTTCCCCCACTTCAATCCCGATGCGGTCATTGCGAAGATGATGGCATCTCCCAAATGGCCACAGAACAAATATTATCCGAAAACGGCGGAGCAAATCAAGGCGGAGTGGAATGCGAACGGCGCGGCAGCATCAGGGGCAGGCACGGCCATGCACCTCGCGATTGAACAGTTCATGCATGGTCATCCTGAAGTCATTGAGCCTGCCGCGCTAACCACGCCCGAATGGCGCTATTTCGAGAACTTCTGGAAAGATATGGCGGGCGACCTCGTCCCCTATCGCAGTGAATGGGAAGTCTGGTCCGAGGACCACAAGCTCGCCGGCTCCATTGATATGGTCTTCTACCGCAAATCCGACGATTCCTACGTCATCTATGATTGGAAACGCTCGAAAGAGATTAAGATGGAGGCCTTTGGAGATGAATGTGGATATGGTCCTGTCTCCCATCTGCCCAATGCAAACTATTGGCACTACACTCTTCAGCTCAATATCTATCGCTGGTTCCTCGAGACATTCTATGGCCTCCGAATCAGTGACATGTATCTCATTATTCTGCATCCGGATAATAAGAACTATAAACGATTCCGCCTCAATCGTCTCGAAGACGAAGTCCACGGGATGCTTGCGTGTCGTCTGGCGGCCGTGAAGGCCGGTTCGAAAAAGAGGGTGCTGATTGAGGGATACGAAGAGGGGAGCAACCATCATTAGAGGGCAAACGCATTCGTCTCTTCGATCTCTTCATTGGAGGATTCGGCAGGGGCAGGGACAGGGACAGGGGCAGGGGCCGGCGGGGGTGGCGCAGCAGCGACGGGTTTGGGCGCGGCGGCAGCGGCAGGAGGACGAATGCCAAGCACACCTTTTGCCTTCTCTACAATGGTCGCCAGTCCAGAGGGCAGGTCCTCTTTTGCCAGGAACTCGGGCTGTGCAGGATTGCGCACGAGTAAGGCAGGCCCCTCTGCCGTCACAATAAACACAGGAATCGTCGGATAGGCGATTCGGAACGGTTTTTTTGCTGACACGGCAGGCGGGTCAACCGTCAGATTAATCTGCACGACCACGCGCCCAGTCATACGATTCAGTTCACGAAGTTGTGCTTCCTCTAGAGCCATTGTATCGGCGTCCAGAGAAAGTTGTTTTGGACTGATTCCAAGAGGGGCAAGAAGGGCGGAAAAGGGGGCACGCAGGAGACGAAGAGCGCCCACCTTCGGGTCCGTGGCGGCTGCCTCGACTCCCCCTGCGAGTAACGTCTGAAGAGGGATAGGAAGGGCACTGCCTTCCTCCTCTTCCGCTGGCCCCGCCGCTGCCGCTGCTGGAATACCAGGCTCCGCGTCCCTCGACATTTCCTCCACGAACAGCGGCTTCTCATCCGCCCGCTTCGCCCAATCCAGTCGCAGCAGTTCAAACCACGCCGTCGATTTTTCAGGGTAAATCCGCTGTCTACCCTTTCCTCCATCCGCCGCAGGCAGTGTAATCGGCTTCTCGAGCGCTGCCATTTGGCTGACATCTTGCGTGAGGAGCTGTCGCCGGCGTTCTCCATAGCGCAGGAGCTCCTCAATCAGACGCAGCAGCAACACACGCGGAGCACTCACCTTTTGCGTGTCTTCTCCCAGCTGGGTCTCCGCTGGAGCGTGCAGGAGACAGAGTCCTTTCTCTTCGCCGTCAACAAGTCGCCGACGCCATACACATCGACCGCCACATCCTGCCGTATCCTTCAATGTGCAATCCGCGCGGAGGATAGACGCCCGCTTCTTTCGCGCGGCGTCCTCGGGAGAGTCATCGGTGGCAATCCAGCTCTCGACAGTCGTGGCCAAGAGGATTTCCATGCGCTTTCGTTTTTCATAGAGGGGGAGACGACGACTAAATATCACATCCTCCAACTGTTTGCGGAAGGTTCCTCCATTTGGATTCGTTGCCAGCCAGTTGGAAAACGTCAGGCGCAAATGTTCGAAGATTTCCTGGAACTCGAGAATGTCCATGCGCTCCTTCTCTCCAGGGAGTTCGCCCATATCCTCTTGCAGGGCAATGGTCCGATTGATGGCCCATTCCATTTCATCCACTTCAATCATGGGAAGCTGCGCGGACGAGCGTGCGGCCTCTTCTGAAGAGGGAGGGGCACACGGCACGAAGAGTCCATTGCGCAGTTGCACTGCCTCAATGGCCCCAGTTCCACGCGATTTTACGACGCGCACAGGCGACATTCCAGGATAGACACGGAAACGGTCTGACACGTAGGTTTCGTAGAACTTGAGAACAACATCAATCGGTGCGCGAAGATAGGCAGGGTCGTCCCAGTCGAGAATCAGAGGGGTCGACAGGAAGAGTTCACCATCGTCAATGACAGGAAGGGCAATGCGTCCCCCTCCTGTCGCCCCCTTTTCTCGAAAGAGGAGGGCAGCAATATGATTATATGTGTCCCGCACGACTCCCTCCAGCACAACACGACCGTCCTTCATCATCAACCTCTTGGCCACACTGGCAGGAATCATGGCAAGTGGGTGCATGGCACTCTGGTCCGTGTAGACCCCACGCGCGGATGAGTTACACTGTGCCATATATTCCTGCACCCTCTTACGCACGACAGGGGGCCACTGACCCTGCACATTGTATTGGAAGAGAAGAGTAAAGATGTCAATCCCTCGCTGCTCAGGGGCGCGATTGTCGACATAGAAAATCGGTTCCCAGATTCCGGACCAATGGTGCAGCAGAAATGCAATGTCATTTGTGCCCGTGAGGTCTGCGTTCATTCCAAAGGGGGGGCAACGAGTAGTGACCTTCCCATCGCGACCAATGTCGAGCACGATAAAAGTGATGCCTGAGCGCCCTGGGCGGCGCATCAGACCTGATTGGGCAAAGAGGAGGGCAAAATGGCGGAACTCCTTTTTCGTATCCGTGGCGGCGAGCCAGTTGCGGAATGATTCATAAGACATATAGGCGCGCTGCAAGGCCTGTTCGTTTTCTTCTGAGACATCGAGGTCGAGTTCAGCGGAGGCCCAGTCAGCCAGCGCTGGACGAGGAAGGGGGCTCACACGCATGCCCGCGTTGTCCCCTGTTCGGTAATAGAACTCTGCACGGTCTCCCGTGGGGTCAAAGAACTCAATCGCCAGGTTCCCGTAGTTGAGACCGAGGAATACACGCACAGTGATTTTCTCATCCAGAAGCTCCTTCATTTGCTGGGCCGTATTCTTCATATAAAAGGGGGCAATGGCGGCAAGAAGACTGTCATTTTGGTAGCGCAGACGATTCTCCACACCGATACGGAGAAACCCCTGTCCATCGGGCTTGATTTTCTGCGGATTGAACGAGCGACTCACAAGCTGCGTCTGGTCCTGGTCGAAGTATTCGTCGAGTTCCTTGGGAAGGAGACCAATCTGGGGCTCTCCGCGTGCATCTTTTCCCGCCTCTCGTCGCACTGTGCCAACCTCAAGAGGGAGTTTCTCCGCGCCGACGATGTATTTGCGCGTGACACCTGCGAGGGTGACAAAATAGTCGAGAATGGGATAGCCAGCCTCTTCGCGCGGGCCCACAGTTCCCTGCAGGACCTCCTCTCCCTCCTCCTCTGCAGCAGGGGCTGCTGCGCCCTCTTCCTCGCCCGCCTCTTCTTCCCCCTCTTCCGCGAGTGCCTCTGCAACTGGGACGGTGGCCCGTTTCTCTTTGGGGGCAGCGGGCATCCCCCATTCCCTGTATTTATCAAAGGCAGGAGCACTGTATTTCACAGGCACTTCGTCGATGAAACAGCAGGGCAGGTAGAATCCCTCAGGATGGGGCGTCTTTCCAAGCATGCGGATGTAGAGGTGCCGTTTATCACTTGCTCGTGCAGTGCCGCGTTCAATAATCGTCTCGTTCGGTCCAAGATACTGCTTCCCTTTTTTGCCCGTCGATTGCACGACTGTTCCGCGGCAAAAGGGGCATTCCCCGCGCTTTTTAGAAGCTCCCTTTGGCCTGCGCATCTCGGTAGAGTCAAGGTCCTTTTCAAGAATCACAATCTCATCGCGGGTGCAGAAGTAGCGAGAGCAGACATAGTAGTTCTGGTTCTGGGGGGTCGTGCCATATCGCAGCACGGTAAAGTAGTCCTTTTCCACGACACCTTTGGGGACTTCAGGTTCGCCAGGCTGAAGAGGATAGACATGGAAGACGATACCATCATCGGCATATTCTTCGCGCATGGCCTGGAACTTCGCTTCACTCAAGACAGCAGGCTGACGTCCATAGGTAGGCTGACACATGGATACATAGCGCTTGAGAGAGGGGTGTGTCTTGTCATAGCGGAAGAGACGCGCATCGGCTTCCTGCAGTTTTCGGCGGAAATACTGGGCGAGGCCGGCATCTGCCTCGCCGGCAGTGGCCTCCTCGTCGTTGGCAGCTGCCGCAGCAGCGACAGCGGCAGTGGCAGGAGCAGGGGCAGCGACAGGAACTCCTGCCAACTCCTCTTCAGGCCTGCCAACTCCTGCTGCCAGTTCGTTGCGAATCGCATGGGCAGGAGGCAGCACGGCAGCTGCCTGTCCTTGCCCCCGTTCTGGATAGGGAGTGCCTTCGACAGCGGCAGCAGCGGCTGCCTCTTCTGCTGCCTGTCCCTCCTCTAGTTCACGGTCTACATCTCCGTCATCGTCGGCCCCCATCAACCAATAGTCTGGAATGTCTTCCATTCCTGTGTCCTCGAAATCGGCCACGGCGGATCCTGGTTCTGCAAAGGGGGCAGCAGGCGCTGGCGCTGCCTCATTCTCCCCCAGATTTACAAAGTCACCCAGATTGTTTTCTGCCGCATCGGCGGCTGCATCGGCTGCGGCAACCGCGGCAACCGCGGCAACATCCGCCCCAGGGGCCACATTTCCAGCCCGTGCCTCCGCTGTCTCGGCGGCATGCAACTCCTTTGCAGCGCGTGTGCTGACTGTCAAATCCCCTGGCTCGGCACTAATCATCAAGGACAAAAGCGTAATGACACGGCGGAGATTCTCCAGCGAGTTCACGCGATACAGGTGGAACGTATAAAAGGGGTGCTGCGCATAAATGGCAATATCAATCCCAGGATTATACTCGAGCATATAGTCCTTCGTCTCAGGCACGACAAGGGCGACTTCCGAATCATTTCGCAGTTTATCACCCACACGTCGCCGCGCTGCCTCCATATCCATCTGAAACTCGTCCGCGACGAGCTCCACCAGTTCGCGCGTGATTCCTTCGCCCTGCACGAGCTTCCTGTTTTTCACCTGGGTGATAAAGGCCTGAATCCTGTCCTCCGTGACAAAGTTGCTCAGCAACTTATATCGCAACATGATGAGCGGCCGTTCCCCTGGCAGCGGTGCAATCTCTTGAAAGCAGGAGGAAAAGATGGGGAGACGGTCGCGGAGCGAGCGTGTGGTGAGCCCCTTCGACGCATCCTTTTGTAGCTTTACACCGAGGACGAGACCTGCGTGGCCGATTTCAGGGAGGCTCGACAAATAGGGGAGTCCCTCAAGACCTTCGAGCAGCAACTGTCCATAGTTGTGCAGGTCCGCCCGCGGGTCCAGTTTTCGAATGCCACGCGGCGGTTCCAGAATCGCATCGGCCGTTCCGTCATTAAACAGACGCAGAGTTGCATACAACGGTGGCACGTTCGTGAAGCCTTTGCGAAGGAGCACTTTTGCGAAGGCAAAATCCTGTTCCGCCGTTGGAGTATGTTCCTGTGCCCACGATACGAGTAGCTGGGGGTCCTGGATATCAGGCTTCCTGCCGTCGACTAAATACACCTTTGAGATTCCCGTCCCCTCTGTAGGGATGAGTCGCATGAAGGGGCGGCGCGGTGTCACAGTGGCCTCATAAAACTGGGCCTCAATCCCAGGAATCCGCTTTTTGTCGGACCACGTCAAACGGAGGAGACGCACACTGGTTAAGGTAAGAGGCAGTAGGGGAATGTTTTCATCCAGCAGCTCTTCCATGCGCGTGAGGAACTGTTGCCGACGTGTGAAAATGGTGGCAAGACGCTGGGCCCTTGCACGAAACTCGGCAATATTCGGCTCCGATGTTGCGGACAGGAACGGAAAATAGGGGCCTAGGCGACCATTCCAGGTCGCTTCTCCTACTGGACGCGGTCCCTCCACGGCGGCAAGCAGGTCTCGATAGAGGTAGGCATGCAGTGTGGGAATCGGACCAGTCCTTTTCAGATAGGCATCCTCGAGTGTGACACGCTCACGACGCACCGGTTCGATAATACGTCGCGCCCCATTCGGATCCACAAATCGCTTATCGAGTGGAAGGGCACCCGATACCAACTTAAAAGGGGGGTGATTGAGGAATAGTTTATCTGCAGAGAGGCTTGGGTCATTCCAAGAGAAATCAACGGGTGCATTGCCGCCACCGAGGTAGGTTTTTCCAGGCCTTAGACCATGTGTCGCTAAGTAGACAAACTCGGGAATGGCTGCATCGTCTTTTCCGAGTGCCACATACAGGGCCAACTTAATATCCTGTAGAGTGTGAAATGGAAACAGGTTCGACAGAATCATTTCGCGGGGTTCAGCATCCGCACTCGTATGGAGCATGACCTGGATGAGCCCCGTAGGCATTGATTCGCGCAAGGATGGCATTGCGGTTGGATAGAGAATGCCATTTAGAAAGGCTGGAAGTTCTTCTTTATTGCTGCTCGGCGGCAGACCGGTTGGGGCGGCCATCTCTATCGTCGCGTGGTAAAAGTTATTTGCGCATCAATCTGCGCGCGAGACATCTGGAACGTCCAGATGGTCGCGTGGAACTATGTCTGCCTCAGCCCATGGAAAAATCCGTCCCATCTTTGGAGGCGTCATAGGTGGGCTGGTCCGTGATTTTCATCCCGCAATACGACACAGGGTGGGCACGAAAATCACGGTGCTTGTAGAGGCCGATGCGCTCTGCCTCTTGCAACAGCCATGCAAAGTTGTTCCAAAAGTCTGGACCGTGCCCAATCGTCTTTGTAATCATGTGACCCATTTCGTGGATGGCGACAAAGGTAATGATGTCTTCCTGGACGAGAGATTCATCGGACCCCTCTCGTTGTCGGAGGCAGAAATAGACGGATTCCCCCTTGTTGACAGAATAGCTCGTGAACTCGGCTTCAGGCGTGGCCTCTTCGAATCGATGTGCCTCCGCTTCAAAGTTGCGCACCAGTTGTTTGACCTGCGGCTTATCTGGAAAGGTGGATTCGAGGTGGAGTTTGAGCTTGTTCATCTTCAGGCGCACGCGGGCCATCATATCTGCAGCCGCCTGCTTATCAGGCATATCGCGGACTTTGTAGGTGAATCCATCGATGGAACTCTTTACGGAGACGATGGGATAGTCTGAGCCACCGAGGCCCACCGTTTTCAGAGCGTAGGACAGTGTCTGTTTTAAATCATCCATTTGTGTGGACCGGCTACTCTATCGTGGAGTGAAGAATGTAACTGGATGACGCACCGCGGTCGCGCGGTGCCTGTAAGGACCATCACGTTTGCCGCGACTTACATGACACAATCATATCGGTGATATACGTCTATCACACAAATCATTATGTTATTATGTTTCCGCTTAAGCGATTTCCAGGGCACGGCGGTTGACGTCAGGTTCAATCGTGGGGATGTTGAACACAGACACGGGGACCTGGGGATTGGGTGGCTCACTGCGGAGCTGGTAGTTGGCGTTACGCAGGCTCTGGCCGACCGTGTTGACACCGATGAGGGCACCTGCAGACAGGAAGTTCTTGCCCTTCAGGGAGCCAGTTCCCATAGGGTTCTGTTGCGCCCAGATGCTGTTTGCATCCTTGGGCAGCAGTTCACCAGGGGTCAGCTGGTCACGGGGGTAGCATCCAGCGGGCTGTTCGGCGTTGCCAAAGTCTGCCGGGCCAGACGAGGGGGTGGGGGCGACTTCAGGGGCCTGCTTCACGACGGCTTCACGGACAGGGCCAGGGGCGGACATGGCTCCAGCGGGAACGGCGGAGTTGGAGGCGGCGGACAGGGTCGCCTGGAATCCTTCACGACGACCACCGCCGAAAAAGCCAGGCTGCAGATAAGACAGAGCGATTACGACTGTGGCTAAGACTGCAATCGCTCCAATGGCTTGCATGCTTCCAGAGGTTGAACCGGCCATACTTGCTTCTGGTATAGCAGTAGGCTATATTTTTGCAGATTCATTCAGAATCTCCCTCATCTGCGAGGGCCTCCCGCAACAACTTCGCCGCATCCTCCTCTTCAGAAAGTTCCGAGCCAGAGTCATCCAGTTCCTCGAAGTCGCCATATTTGCGGTAGTAGCGGTCGGCCAGGCGCTCCGCCTTCAGTTGCGCCAACGCCGCGCGAAGCCGGGCCTGGCGAATCCGTTGCCGCTGCTCCGCCCGCCTGCTTCGTTCAGCCTTGGTGAACCGACTGGAAAGGGGAATGGCCTCTGCGTCGAGAGCGCCCAGTGGCTGACCCGGAAGTTCATCCGCCCCGCCCTCCAGTTCCTGCCCAAGACCAATGCCCAGCCATTCATCGGTGGCAACCTCTTCTTCGTCCCGTTGCAGAAATCCGGGAGGAATCGTTGGTTCGGGCACATACTCCACGCGGACAAGGGACCAGTGAATTTCGTATTGAGTTGGGTAAATGTGGAGTTTCGCCGGAGTCCAGCTTGCAGAGAGAACCTCCTTTCCAGCCTCTACCTCAATCTGCTCGGTCTCCCAGCAATGGGTCAGCCGCTGATAAAAAATGGTCTCACTCATTTGTTTCGAGAAGTATTTGGCCGAGTCGCGAAGAAAGGCCTGCACAATCCCCTGTAACGTGTGCTGAAGAGCAGTGTCGACTGAAAAGGGGATGAGTGTGGCGCTCGAACAATCGATGACGGGTGCATTTGTAAATGTGAACTCATAGTATCGTTTGGCTGCATCTTGCTTGGGTGGAGAGACCTGCATGCGGCTCGCTTTGCCATATCATTTGAGATTGCAAACTAGAAAATGCCGCTGCCTGCTGGAGGAACTGGCACGCAAATGACGGCGGACAAAGGATTTATGCACAAGGTCATCCAGTTTCTGGGAAAACAGGAGATTCAGGAGCGACTGAAGCAGGAAGTCGTGGACCCCGTGTTAAATCATGTTATGAAACGTGTCTTTCCGTATATTATTCTCATTTGTGTGCTGTTTGTCCTCCTTTTGTTGGTTGTCTTGTTGACACTCGGCGTCATCATTTTCCAACTGCGTTCTATGCCCGGTGCGGTGGCGGCCGCTGGCGTTCCAACTCTCTAAAAAGAAGTATAGCCCCTAGGGAAGAGAATGAATCCTCCCTCGCGTGGACCACTCGTTCCTCACGGCGGCAGCGGCGACGGCGGCCAACCCCCTATTCAGCAAATCGGCAACCTTGTGCGATACTGGGTGCACTATGATAATATTCTTCAGAAGCTCAATAAGGAAGTGAAGGAAGCACGGGACCACCGGAAAAACTATGAAACACAGATTTTGCAGGGGCTGCACACGGCTCGCTTGACGAATCCTGTTATCCAAATCACGGGAGGGCGTATTGTGGTCTCGGAAGAGCGACACCATGCACCCCTGAGTCTGAAATCGCTGGAGCTGCTTCTGCATCAATATCATCGGATGAAACCGGGACGACCGGATGAAACACGGGATATCATGAACTTCATTAAGTCGAATCGGACCGTCGATGTGGCAGAGAGTTTAAAACGGGTGTATACACCAGGTGTGCCAGGTGCGCCGCCGCAGTTGGGCTAAAGCACGGTGACATCATTCTGATAGACAGTGTAACGGTATAGGCAGTGGAGTCAAGATGCTTCCTTGGTCCGATTGGTTAAATGAGTGGATTGAATGGGATGGCGCACATATTCGTCGTCATACGGCGATTCGTCGATTTGTGTGGAATGGACTCGTGCCCTTTGTAGAGTCAAAAGGATACGCCTGGGCATGCAGACCGATTGACCTCCAGTCACGGATTGCTACGGGGCTCTACAAGAACCAGCATGTCGCGACAACGGGGTCGGACTGGGAGTTTACGCGTGAAAATGAGAACTATATCGAGCACGATACGGACCATTTCTGGCATGTTATGAATGCGGAGGTATGGGAGGCATTCTGGGACAGATGGGGGCGCTGGACAGATGTTTCCGCCGATAGCTGGAGAGGGCCGGACAGGCGTATCGATATTCAGCACTATGTCTGGACACAAATCAGTCTGGAGCGATCGTCCCAGACGCAAGTTGTGAATGAATTGGCCGGTCTCGGCGGGGATGACCGCGGAGAGGATTGGCATACGCAACAAATGGTTGCAGCGGCGCGAGAGGATGTCTATTTACGCGAGGCCATGGAGTCGGGGGAGTGGGGCGGCTATCGCAGATAGCCACCCCGCAGTGCCAGGCGCTTAGCTACTGGCCCACTTCTCATTATTAAAGGGCTTCACGAACAAGGAATCCGCCTCCTTCTTGAATTCGGTCACCATCTGGTCCACTTTCAAGCTCGCAGGAGTGCGGGGAACCTTCCCCTCCTCCATCAACTGCGCCTCATCATGTGCCGATTGAGCCGGCTTTTGGCCGTAGCAATTGACACCAAAGCGCATTTCCGGATTTTCGAAATATCCTCCATTCAAGCCCGTTGTTCCACAGGCGCCCTGTTGGTCCGCCGGTCCAGCTTGGAGTTTCTCATACGTATCCTTTTGCGTCGGGTAGACAGCCATCTGTCCCTTGACCCACCCATAGTTGCACCAATCGGCCCCCTTCGCCCATGCATCTTTTACTTGTTCATAGCTGGCGAGTTCGGCCCCCAACGCCTTACAGAGAGGCTCTGCATCATAAAAGGTGAACTTGTTCTGTGCAACATTGAACACCTCATTTCCACCCGGTGGTGGCAGAATCTTCTCGACGATATTCTGTTGCTGGAGGTCGCGTTCTGCAGGGAGAACGGCCTGGGGTGGTTGAGGAGGGACAGTCAGTTCGCGCACAACTCCATCCGCTGGCATAATCTGTGCGGCCACATCGGTGGCCGTTGAGAGACCCAGTGCACTACGAATATTCTGTGCAACATATTCATACCCCCTCTTAATCTGTTCGTTGAACACGGCAAATACAACTAAAAAGACGACGACCATTCCTGCAAAAATGGCCAACGGACTCGCCCATGAGCTCCCACTATTCAGTGCATTGACGCTGAAGTTTTTGCCAGACGATGCTGTCGTATTTGCAGAGGCACTCAGTCCATTGAGGACATTTGCAACGGGTCCTACATTTGGTCCTTGATCCGGTGAAGTGGCCAAACTTTGCCAAAGGCTCGCATTTGCTCCTCCAGGTGCAGCGGCACCAGCGGCGCCATTGTTTCGTTTCACGTTTGCTGACGCCCCCGCAGCCCCTGCATTCGTTGCGAGTGGAATCAGGCTGTTCAAGACAGGCACATTCTTTACGACACTGTTTGCTGCACTCGTTACATTCTGAAATACATTTGTAGCAACCTGTGCAGCTCCCGACGCCGCGGAGTTTACGGCTTTTACGGCTTGGTTGGCCGCCTGGTTTACGGCTGCAAACATTCCTGCTGGTTGTGCTGGACCTGAGTTCATCTCTCTAACGGATTGTGCCAATTTATGGGGCATTGCGTCTCACCCTTCCTATCCGTTCAAGACGGTGCTCAAGAGGGTGGGCACTTGCAGCTTCATATGCGCCAAAAATGCAGCCACGCTGACGTCCCAATGCACACCATCCGGGGCGCGATTTGGATATGCAACGCCAAATCCCCATGCAGCGGGAATATCCTTCAGCGCCCCTGTCGCTCCATCATACAGAGTCGCATCCCGTTCCGCCCCATCCACATACAGACTGAGACGGCGCGGTTGAAATCCCATCGCGTAGACCACCCAATCCGCCGTTGCACTGGCCCGTATGACAGCAGCCGTATCCTGCACATGAACAAGTTCCACCTCAAGCTGCTTCGCCATAATCTTGTCTGCAATCGTAGCAGCATCGGCTTTCAAGCCGTCGTAGGCCCCGTCACGGTCCCATGTGAAGGGTTGTGCCGTATTGTAGAGCCCTACCACCGTCGCGGAACAGTCGACCCCATTTTGCATCACGAGCGTTCCACTGTGCATGGTTCCAAAGACGAGAATCCGTTGGCCAGGAGACACATACTGGCGCAGTCGTCCTGCGTCGAGGGCAATCTCAAGAGGGATGGAGGGAATCGGCAGATTCATTGTGCGCGGTTCGGCACCATGGGCGAGCACGATGACCTTTGCGTGAATCGGTGCGGCAGAGTTCACCTGTATAGTCCACCGCTTGTCGGCGTGTGAATACTCGGTCCGGGTGGCCCAGCCTTGAACTTGCCTGCATTGACGGAGCAGGGGAGCCGCGGATGTTCGCAGGAGTTCGGCAATCTTGACAAGGGGTGTCGTGTGATGCGGGGGAATCGACGAAATGGATGGCGCAATCGCCAGACTCGGGCATGCCTGGCGAACTGCATCCAGCGATTTCGACCACGGCGTATTTGAATTCACGGAGGTCCATCGACGGGCCAAATCTCCTCCGTCAAAATGGGGGTCGATAATGGCAATCCTGGAAAGGGGGAGCTTGCCGTCCTCGTGCAAAAGGAGAAGCAGCGACAGCCCCGTGATTCCAGCGCCAAGTATACAAATATCATACATCCTATATGAGTCTACCACCTTTTAAGAAGCTATGAGCAGCTTAAAAGGGGGTGTTGATGGGGGCGCGACTGCGCTTATGCCGAGTCTTCAGGCGACTTCGTCGCCTATAGATGAGGCATAGACGAATCGTCTATGCCGAGTCTTCGGGTAGCTTCGCTACCCTTGGACGAGGCTTGATGGGCATTTGCCCATTAAGCCGAGTCTTCTGGTGCAGTGCGGTTTCCTCCACGGCCAGCGATATACTGGCGCTGTTGAGGGCTCGTGCAGACACAGCCACCGCCGCAGCTGAAGCTGGCTCCACAGCATTCGGGCTTGCACTGGTTGTTCTTGAAGATGAACAGGCTGTCGGGGCCAGGAGTGAACTCGGCGCCCATGAGAGGTTCATTGGGGGCCGTGTAGCGCCATCCAGAGACATTGTTGCCGGTAGACAGTTTCACGCCGTCATAGGCGCCCATTGCCTGGTAACTGTCCTTGGCTCCTCCTGCATTCTCCAGGAAGTAGGAGGCGAATCCCTCCATCTTTTCAGGGGCGGGGGCGGCGGCCACTGCAGGGGAGGCAACGGCGGGAGGCATGTCAGGAGTCGGGGGCATAGCGGGAGGCATGGGGGGAGCCATGGGGGGAGCCATGGGGGCCGCCATGGGGGGCGCCATTTCACCATTCATCGCCTTCTCCTCCTTTTTCATAGGAGGAGCTGCGGCGGCATCTCCTTGGAATCCCTCCATCGCAGAGAGACCATAGGGTGCATAATACATCATCACGAAGTTCGCAACCAAGAGCACCAGAAGGCCAGTGATCAATACAGCAGTCTTCATTTGAATGATTCTTCTCTATGCTTTGGTTTTTGCAAGGGCAGCGGCGGCAGGCCTCGCCTCTACATGGAAAAGCGTGAGCGCACCCAGTTGCGGTCGGACGCAAACGTCTTCGCCGCAGAGGGAATCGTCCGCATAGTCAGCTTCGCCACCGCATTCAGTTTTCGATAGACACCTGTCGCACCGTAGTGCTTCACGGCCTCCTGGAGAGCAGCGTGCCGCTGGGCCTCCGAAAGACGGAAGGAATATCCGTAGCGTTTCAGTTCCCCTTTGCGCAGACGCCCAATCCCCTTTCCAGAACGGGGCCCCTTTCCAGGTAGCCCCAGATCCTTCACGCACTTCGACTCCACCAACATCTCCTTCGCCTTCGGATACACGCGATAGATTTTGCCCGTGCTTCGACGAACCGTAAATCCCTGCTTACGAACCGCCGAGGTATATTTACGTGTATAGGCCTTGCGAGATATCATACCGGGAGGACATTCGCGCCTGGAAAGGGAACGTATTGTGGGCAGCTTCTCCATCAATCGACGAGTTAGCTTGCGCTTATCTGCAGTTTTATGTTTTCGTGTCGCGGAACGCGATTGTCCAAACATAGTAGACCTTCTATTTAATCATCACGATTATTATCAATAAGCTCTGCCTGATGTGATGTAATCGCATTTAGGTCGAGCGTGCTAATATGCTCAGGATTCAGGGTATACGGATAGGTGATGAGGTCGAGCGTTAAATAGCGCAGTAACCCCTCTTGTAGGGCCGGATTTGCCCGCAGGGCCTCCAGAATCCCCTCCCGTTCAAAGACAGCGACAATCGCTGCCTGCTCGGACCCTGCCTTCAAATCGCTGGGGAGCTGTCCCCTCGACTCAAGAATGGGTCGCACGAAGCTATACAATGTGTGAATCTGTTCAAACACATGTTCCAACGTGTCCATTGTCTGTGAGGCATGGCTCGTCGGTTTGTCCGTCAGTTCAATATAGGGGCGCTTGAACTGATTCAGCACATTCCTGAATTTGGCGAATATGACCTGTTCATTCACTGCAGCAGCGGAAGGGGGGCTGCCACCGATGTCAGTGCCTTCTGCCACATGTGTCGTCGCTGCCGCTGCCATTCTCTTTTTGGATGAGCGTAAAAATAGGCTGACATAATTCCACGCGGCTCACAAGAATGTCATCCGGCGCCGGCGAAACGACTCAGGTTGATGCATCGGGAAGCACTGTGGCACGGCGCTCCAGGCGCCGTGGTCCTCCACAGGATACGGGGCCCAGTCTGGAAGACTCTATGCGCGAGGCGGAATCCCGTGCACTCGACTTTCCAGCAGCCGAGCGTGCAGCCTATGTGCGCGCGATGGTGGCGCGTGTTGCTGACCTGAAACGACAGGGCCGTAACACAGAGCAGATTCGTGAACAATTGCCCGAGTTTGCTCGCGATTACCAACACCTATTTGAGATGGTGACCGCCAGAGAAGGATATGATGCCACGCACCTGAATATGATGCTGGCTATGCTGGATAGGATGGGGCAAGGAAACTTGTCTCACCACCAGGCGACTATGATTGTGGGGGATCGGACGATGAAGAAGTTTGTTCGTCCTGCGGGGGGGCAGGGGCAGGGGCAGGGGCCGCAATAAGATGGGCAGGGGCCGCAATAAGATGGGCAGGGACAGTCAGGGGAAGAGGCCGGCTATAAAGGGGTGGCACACGAAACGTATGACACCATTGCAGGGATACATCAAAATCAAGCGGGAGCTGCTCTCGATACCACGACCCAGGATCTGTAATAAATCGGTCCGCCTTCTCTAATGCGGCCAGTTGTAGACGCGTATTGGAGCGAATGTGGGCCTCAAAATAGGCCTGCTCCTCTTCCGTTGCGATGTCGCCAAATCCAGTGGGAAACTGTCCACGCAGACTCTCCTCTTGCATTTGCTCGAGTGTTGCGATGAGTCTAGGTGCTGCGCCCACAAATCCCCTGCCGATAAAATAGCGCTCCGAGTTGCACGGGCGACTCAGTGCGGGCTTGTAGAATATCCACTCTTTAAAGCACCGGCTCAAAAGGAGGAGGAGAATACGTGTCGACTCGGAATACATGTCAAAGACTTTCAGCACCATACAACCATCATGAGACAGGGAGCGGATACCAATAGTAGCCGAACAGAGAAGCAGATGAAATACGCGCTGTTCCTGAATCGCATAGTTGACACTGAAATCGAAGCCTCCATCCGCTGTAAAGAGATGGACACCAGGACTCACGGCTTCTACGAAGGCTGCCTGATTGGCAGGCTGATAGACGTCCCCTGTATTATCCTCTCCAAAGATGAGTTTCACCTCCCTGTGTTGATGAAGAAAGGAGGCCGCGCGACGCCATCCAGGCACATACGAATCGGTGGGGCGCAAGGTCATCGCCGTGGCCTTGGACAGGATTCGCTTCTGCCGACTCGCAAGTTCGGCCACCGCCTGAATAAATCCGCCAGGGCCCTCCGCCACATGGGCCGTGCGGAACTTCGGATTTTGCTTGGAAAGTCCCTCAAAAAACTGCATCACATGGAGCATCTCAATCATCTTGAAATAGGAGCGACTGAGGGGGCGAATCATGGAAATCGACGGATGAAAATGAGGGTCCTCGTGTGTATACACGAGTTCATAGGGGTTCACCATCTTTTTAATGAGCTCCCAGCGCTTGGATGCCTCCAGAGCCGAGATTTTTGATTTCGCGGCGGTGAGTGTGGATGCCTCGGCATCTTCGGCCCAGGGTGAAAAAGAAAGGGTAGGGGCCGCAGGCGTCGGCGCTCCCACTATCCGCCGTGGCCGCTGCCAAGCACTCGTAGGTATGACCCAGGGGGGCTTGATTGCTTGTGTCGGTTCCATACAGGAACCTAGTTGCGCAGCCTTATGCCGCCGCCGTCGCCGCCTAGTCGTCCTCGTCTCCGCTGTCCGCGTCAATAATTGCCACTTCGACATCCGGTTCTTCCATCAGCACTGCAGAGGTGGGCATACTGACATTCATACGGAGGCGCGCAGGAGAGCAGATATCGGTGCGGTCTTCAAAGAGGACTGCCGCACGCTGTTCCTCTGTGAGAGTGTATTCCTCTTCTTCTTCGTCTTCCTCACCCTCTTGAGCACCGAGGCCCTCTTGGAGTCGCATGAAGGCCGATTCATCGAGGAGAACATGGAAGAAGCCAGTCCCTCCACGAATCGGTTGCCCCATCATGATATTCGCGGAAATGCCTGTGACAGGGTCCATCTCTCCAAAGAGCGCCGCACGCAGGAGAATCTTCTCCGTTTCTTCAAAGGAGGCTTTGGCAAGAGGACCGATGTCCATCTTGTTGATGCCATAGCGGTCCACCGACATGAGGCGTCCTGCACGTGTCATCACATCGCAGAGGAGCCCAAGGTGGCGGTAGTTCACGCCCGCTTCTTCAAAGAGGGTGGTAATCTCCTGGATGAGTGTAGCACGGGTGGCCTCAATGCCGAGATTCTCGTAAATATCGTGCACGTGACTGGAGGTAAGCTTGAGCCCATCGACATAGGGGTGGTTCATAACGGCGAGGAAGTTCGTGCCATCCGTGTCGAGCACATACTGTGTCACCTGCTTATAGGCCCCCTCTTCGGCATCGAACTCCACAAGGTCCTTGTCTTCGCGGAACGTGACCGCCTTAATCCCAGGCACACCGCGAATCACAATACCCGTGAGGAGACGATTCTGGAACTTCTTGAGGGCGATGAGGTCGTCCATGGCCGCGAGTTCAGACGCAGCCGTCGTATTCGGAATACGAATGCGCATGACAAGCTTCTGCGAGTTGTAGTCGGTGTAGATGAGCTGGATGTCTTCACCGAACTTCTGGCGGAGCACGAACGCAATGTCGTCCATACTGATGTTCTTCTGGAACATGCGCTCGCGGTCGAGGCTGAGACGGAGCATGAGAGGACTCCATTTTGTGGCCCCCTCTTCTCCAGCCGCCGCCGCGGCGGCGCCGGCCTCTGCAGCCGCGGCCGCAGCCCCCACCGTCACAGTTCCATTCGCAGCAACAGCCTCCTGTTCAGCCTGTTCAAATGCCTTGTAGAAGGTGATAAGGTCATGGTCTTCTTCCACTACAGTCACACTATCATCAGGGTCATAGTAAATGGCCGCCTTCACCGTAATATCCTTGAGAAGGGTGAGCTCCAAGTCCTGTGCCACCTTACGGGCCTTTTCGCGCGACCCACGGAACTCGGGCTTGAGCGTCACCGTGAGTGAAATCGCCTTCGGATTCTGCGTGACCTTGAGGAGTTCCTTCAGACGGGGCACACCTCGCGTCACATTGGACTTGGCAGCGACACCAGCCAAGTGGAACGTGTTGAGCGTCATTTGCGTCGACGGCTCACCAATCGACTGGGCCGCGATAATCCCCACTTGCTCTCCAGGTTGCGCCCAGCCTTGCCAGTTCTTGATGAGAATCATCTCACAGGCCGCATCAAACGCCTTGCGTGTAAAACGCTCCTTCACAATAAGCTTGTGCGGGGCCATATAGTAGCGGAGCAGGGCCGACCAGAGATTGTGGTAGGGCTGCGTCTTGGCAACGAGGCGGTCAATGCCCGCGAGCACATAGGTAGGAGTGAGGTCCGTGCGCACAGCAGGGTCGGCCTTGAGGCGGAACGAGGTCGCCACATTCATCAAGATGCGCTCAATGTTCACGGATGCATAGAGCGCTGACTCTTGACGACTGCGGTTCATTCCTTCGACGAGCATGCGACGGTCTTCGAGAATTTTCTCCGCAAATGCCGCAAGGGCTTGGCTGTCTTCGCCGCGCATCACTCCTTCCGCAAACACACTGGAAAGGTCGGCCCCCTCCATTCCATAGTCGCGGCGGATTTCGCTGTCACTGAGCTTGGCAATGCCGAGCGATGCCGACTCAATCTTCGTTGCATTCACACCGTCCTCGCCATAGCGGAACTGCACGACGTTCATGCGGCTGTCGCGCACCGTCCCATCATACTGGACAGTGAGGTCCTCCATAGCCTTCACCAGCTGACGTTGGATATATCCAGTATCTGCGGTTTTAACTGCTGTATCGATAAGACCTTCACGGCCTGACATGGCGTGGAAGAAGAACTCCTGGGGCGAGAGGCCGTCGATGAAGGAGCTCTCGACGAAGCCGCGGGCCTCCGCACCGTCATCATACTTCTTGTAGTGGGGCAGTGTGCGGTCTGTGAAGCCGTAGGGAATACGCTTCCCCTCTGGAGCTTGCTGACCGACACAGGCCATCATCTGCGAGATGTTAATCGTGCTGCCTTTGGAGCCCGCACGAACCATCGCCACCAGACGATTTTCCGCCGAGAGCGCAGCAAGACCAATCTTGCCTGACTCGTCTGTTGCCTTGTTGAGTTCCACGAACACACGGTTTTCGAACTCCATCTGGTTCGACTTCCCAGTGTTGTTGTCAAAGAGCCCCAGGTGAATCTGGAGAAGAATCTTCTCAATCGCCTCCTTGCGCTCCTTCACGACCTTCTCCATCCCCTTTCGAGTTTCCTCGTCGGCAATCAGGTCGGAAATCCCCACGGAGAAGCCGTTGTAGACGAGGAACTGTTCGACCGTGTTTTGCATGCTGTCGATGAAGTTGACCGTGGCCGTGGGGCCATGGTCGCGGAAGGTGACGTGCACAATCCCTTTGGAGGGCTTGCTGAAGATATCCTTGTCGAAGACACCTTGGAGCACTTCCCCTTCGCGAATCTTCACGAAGTTCTCCTTCTCCTTCTTATCCTTATAGAGGCCATTCCCCATTTCCATGTTGATAGGAGGCATGAGCTGGGAGAGCACTTGTTGACCCGTGTAGCGCGCCGGCTTCCCTTCTTCACGCACGGCCCCTTCCGGAACTACACCTTCAAAGCGCTTGTTCCACATCATCATGTTCATGAACTCACGGCGAGTGAAGTTGACTTGGGGGCGCGTGATTCGATAGGAGCCCACCAGTGTGTCCTGGACAATCCCAATGAGGGGTTTCGCATGACGCGGGGTCACGATTTGGTGAGGAACCGCCGCAATCTCAGAGAGTTCCGTGGATGCTTCATAGGATTGGGGAATGTGCGCGTTCATTTCATCACCATCGAAATCGGCATTGTAGGGCGCCGTCGTGGATACGTTGAGACGGAAGGTATTGTAGGGCAGCACCTTCACACGGTGCCCCATCATGGACATTCGGTGAAGCGTCGGCTGACGGTTGAAGAGGACAATGTCCCCGTCATTGAGGTGACGATTCACCACGTCCCCGTCGTGCAGGACGATTTCCCGCGTATTCACGTGCTTGAGCGAGACCATGCTACCGTTCGCCCGCACAATGGTCTTCGCCCCAGGGAACTTGTCCGCCCCGTTCTGCACGAGCTTATACATCTGCTTCTTGTTATACTGCGTCACCTTCTCAGGCACGGTCAGATTCATCGCGATTTTCATCGGAACACCGAGCTCCGCGATGGAGAGATTCGGGTCCGGCGTGATGACGGAACGCGCGGAGAACTCCACGCGCTTGCCCTGGATGTTGTAGCGAATGCGCCCTTCTTTGGAACCGAGACGCTGTTGGACCGACTTGAGAGGGCGGCCTGAGCGCTGGGCTGAGGGTGCCACACCAGGAATCTGATTGTCCACCAGCGTCGCAACGTGATATTGGAGCACCGTGTGTTCGTCCTCAATCAGCCCCTTTGCAGCATTGTTCGCGATTTTCTCGGCGAGCCGTTGGTTCGTGGAAATAATCTCAAAGAGCTTGTGCGTGAGATCATCTTCGGACCGCTGGTTGTTGTCCTGGATGACAGAGGGGCGCACTTGCGGAGGCGGGATAGGGAGGACGGAGCAAATCATCCAGTCGGGCCTGCACCAGAAGCGGTTGAGGCCCATGAAATCGACGTCCTCGTCCGTGATACGGCGGAAGAGGCGGAGGACATACTCGACTTCGAGCACTTGAGTCACCTTTTCCGTCTTGGGGGGGACACTCGTATCACCAGGCACGGGCATATTTGCCCACTCGGCCGTGATGCGGGCAATCCCGTCCCGCGTGAAACGGTCAGGCTGCACGGCCCCACACCCGTCTTCCGTATCTTGGCCACAGCGGGAGATGTTATTGCAGAGGCTGAGGACCGCGCGGAAACGGGCCTCAGGCGTCCGCTTCGCAATCCCCTTGTGAAACTCCTTGTCGATGAGGAGCTTCGAGCAGCGGACACAGACACAGTTGAGAACATTGAGAATATATTGGAAGAACTGGATGAAATAGACAGGGCGCGCGAGTTTGTAGTGACCGAAATGACCCGGGCAGCCGTGATTTGTCTGTCCACAACTGCGGCATGTCTTCCCATTGTCGAGAACACCCATGCGCGGGTCAAAGAGACCTCCAATACGGGGCTCATTTCCATCGTAGGTTCCACTGTTCGTGATTTGCACGACAGAACGGTTTTCAATCTCTTCAGGGCTGAAAATCCCGAACTGGATACCCACCACGGGTTGGATATCCGAATCTGGACGGTGCATACCAGCGGGCATCTCTTCTCTGTTAGGTAGGAGGGGTTCTAAGTGCCCACCACCGCTGGCGCGGCGGACCTCAATTTTGAATAACGCGTGGGTCCGTTTAGGCCTTGGGCACCTTTTCCGCCTGGCCCGTTGTAAAGATACCGAGTCGTTCCGCATTCCCTCCCCACGGTTCATAGCAGACTTTCTTTTGTACGGCCGAAAGGTCGAGGTGGGATGCAAGGCAGTAAATCGACGACTCAATCATGTGCAGCTCGGCCGCACCTTCGAGCAGGAACGTATACTCAACAAGGGGTTTGTTGACGACGGACTCGGCGACGGCCCAGTCAGGGTGGTCCGCCGCATAATGGTTTTCATTGAGGTCGAGAATCAGCTTGTCGGCTCCTCCCTCTTCGGCCCGCAGCTTCTCATAAATCTTTAGCGTCTGCACGGAGGATTGCTGGTGCACAACAATGTAGGGGCGGCCCGCGGCGGCGGCTTTTACGGACGCTGCCAAGGCTGCCGCCTCCTCCGTCCGCGGAACGAAAAAGTAGTCTGTGCGCACACTGTGCGGGAGACCAATATCCTCATAGAAGGACTGCGGAAGATTGTAAATGTCCTCTTGCATTCGACCTGCGAAAAATCCAGAGGAAAAGACCGTGAAACCGTCGGCGAGAAACTCTTGTTGTCGAATTGGCCATGGATGGAGGTCATCATCGTCCTTGATTAAGAGAATCTTAATAGCCGAATCGTCAGCATACATGGCCGCAGCATTTGTCATATACTTCTCTTTGCAGATGACCCAGACCTCATCGAAGGCTGTGGCGAGATAGCGCACGGCCCCGTTCATCCAATACATGTCGCCAAGACCCAGATGGCCGTAAAAGAGGGCCCTCTTTTTGGCATATCCCTTCTGTTCCTTCAGGGCCGAATTCGCCAGCTGGTTGAGTTTGAGCTTCACGCGGAACCGGCGGTCATTCTCCAGAAGGATTTGTCGCGCCGTGTCGAGCCCATTTTCAAGCGTCACCTCCTTCCCGTGAAACTGGTCCTGAATATCCCAGAGCGTCTGATTGATTGTGCGGAGGATTCGATAATGGTAGGGGAAGCGTTCCACATACGTCTGCAGAATACTGAAGAGGGCATCATATTCGGTTTGCACGTCGACACGTCGGGCATCCTGGATTTTCTGGAGTTTGATGTCAAGGATTGTGAGTTTATCGAGAGCTTCGCCCAAGCTGACGGGTAGATATATCTGCCCGTTCGCTGAAGGTGTTAGGGTCTGCGACGCATCAGGAGAAGAGGACATTATGCTTCTTTCTGCTAAAAAGGGCGGGGGCTTTGAGCCGCGGCGGCAGGCAAAATTGCGACTGACGGGTGGGCACGGTGGGAGGTTACAACCACCCTTTCCAGATGTCTGCTGCTTCTGCTGCCCATGCCTCTGCCACCCCTAAGTATAAGCTCTGGCTCGTCGTGGAAGATGAGGATTTCAAGAAGGCCCCCTACTACGATTACAGCATCGAGCTCAACGATGAGAACCTCAATGCGGGATTCGACCTCTTCACTGCGGAAGAATTCAGCGCCGGCGGGCCGGCCCTTGTCAGCCTCGGCGTGCGTGCCATGATGACACGGATGGATACGGGCGAGACGGTCCATTACTGGCTCGCGCCGCGCAGCTCTATCTACAAAACGGGCTACAGTATGGCAAACTCCCTCGGTGTGATTGACCGGTCCTATCGCGGCATCCTCAAGGCACCCGTTGTACGCGTGGCGGGAGAAGGTTCTGCAGCCGGTTCCCTGAAACGCGGCGACCGCCATTTCCAGATTCTTGCACCGGATATGGGGCACATTGCAGTCATTGTGCGCTGCAGTGAACTCCCTGCGACGGCGCGAGGCGACGGCGGGTTCGGGTCGACGGGCCGCTAGGCACGGAGAGCCGGTTTGACGAGCGCCAGCGAGGAGAATCGGGAGCACGGGTAAGTAGAGTCTAGCTCAATAGGATGGTGTGCACAACTTTTTTATGGAACGCCTCCCCTACAAAATTGTGCGTCCCCACCGCCGTCCCACATCCATCACCACACTCCAGAATGTCCCTCGACCTCTATCTCGGCCCCATGTTCGCCGGCAAGTCCTCCGCCATCCTCGGCGTTGTGCGCCGCAACGAAATCATCGGGCGGCGCACTCTCTGTCTCACCTCCGCCCTCGACACTCGCTACAGCACGGATGCCCGCATCGTCAGTCACAACAAGGAGTCCTATCCCGCCGTGGCCGTGAATACCCTCATGCCCGTGATTTGTATGCCCGAGTTTTCCACCTCCGAGTGTATTGTTGTGGAAGAGGCCCAGTTCTTTCCCGACCTCCGTGACTTCGCCCTTGCTGCTGTAGAGGGGTGTGGTAAGCACGTCATCTGCGTCGGCCTCGACGGCGACTCGGAGCGTCGCCCCTTTGGTCAACTCCTCGACCTCATCCCCTTTGCAGACAATGTCCAGAAGTTCAAGGCCCTCTGCACAGAGTGCCGTGATGGCACAGAGGCCATCTTCACTCTCCGCAAGGCCGGCGCACCTGGGGACCAAATCGCCGTGGGCGGTCAAGATACTTACACACCCCTCTGCCGTCATCATTATATTGAGGGGCACCGCGGCTGCCCTGAGTAAAATTGGTTGGCACACGGCCTCCTGCCCTTTTTTACACAGACATCATGACCCCCCTTATTCTTGCGACCGACGACTACGAGCACTTCCGCGTGCAAACTGAAGAGGGAAGTGTTGTGCGTGAATTCGACGGGGCAGCAGCCGCTGCTCGTGCCTTTCCAGGGGACGAAGTCCGCCTCGTGGAGGGTGGCGGCGGCTCGCAGGTTGAGCTCGCCGCCCACTCGGGCGGCATGCATGGCCGGCGCTACGCGACGGTCGAGCTCGTCCGCCGCGCGGCCTCCAAACTCTTCCTCGTAGGAACGCTGGAGCTCAACTCAAAATCCCGCTACGGAATCACGAGCCGCGGTGTGCTCCGCTACAAGTTCATGCCCTACGATGCCGCCTACCCGCCCTTCTTTGTAGGGTGCTCTTCAAAGGATACGACGCAAAATCTCCTCGCGCGCATCCAGTTCGACGACTGGCCGGCAAGCTCGACATGCCCCATTGGAGTCCTCGTGCAGACCTTCGGGGCCGCGGGGGACCTGGCTGCTGAAGAGGAGGCGCTCCTGATTCATTATGCACCTGTGCGCTGGACGCGCCAGGATGTGTCCATACTGCCTGTGGCAGCTGGCCTCCCCCCTCTTACGCCGAGTTCCGTCGCCTACGTCGATTCCACTGACCTCTGCACCTTTCATGTGGACCCTCCTGGATGTCGCGACATTGATGACGCCATCAGTTTCAGTCCCGTTCTGGACTCTGCAGCCTATCTTGTCAAACTCCATATTGCGGACGTGGCCTCATGGCTAAAGGCCTACCCTGTCCTTGCAGGGCCGGCAGCAGCGGCTGGCCAAACACTCTATAGAGATGGGGTCGCCGTGCGACCCATGTTCCCTGCAGCCCTCTCTGAAGGTGCCATGTCTCTACTTCCTGGTGAACTCCGCCGTGCCTGGACACTCAACTTCCTTTGGGGTGGGGGGCAGAGCCAAGGGGCGCCCTGGTGGACCCATGATGAGATTCGAGTCAAGGAGTCCTACACCTATGAATCCGTGCTTGGGAGTCCGCACGCGGACCTCCTGAGTGCCGTGGCCTCCACCCTCGCAGGGCGCGCCCTCACGGACCCGCATGAATGGATTGAGCACATGATGCTCTTCTACAATCGGTCGGCAGCGGAGGAGCTCAAGAGGCATGGTGTGGGCGTGCTCCGACGCCATGCGGCGCCTGACATTGAGCGGCTGGAGGCCCTGCGGGGGCTCGGCCTTCCTGCCGAGCGGATGGCCATGCGCGCGGGCTCCTACTGTCTGGCGGCGGAAGAGGATACGGTCCACTGGGGACTTGGCGCGGCAGTCTACTGTCACGCCAGTTCCCCGATTCGGCGCTGGGCGGATTGCATCAACCAGGCTGCCCTCGCAGCGGCCTTGCATAACTCCCTGGATGCTCGCCCCACCCCCTTTCAAGCTGTGGTCGCACTGAACGCCGCCGCGCGGCGTGCAAAAGGGTATGAACGGGACCTGCGCTATGTGCGGGCACTTCTTGGTGCGGCTGCCGCAGAGGTGCATGATGGCGTAGTGGTGGAGCCTGGACGGCAAAGCCGTGACGGCATGGCTAAAGCCGAGCATGGGCGCATCTGGGTCCCCTATCTCGACCGCCTCGTTCGCGCAGACACGGGGAGCTACCAAGCAGGAGACGCCGTGCACGTGCGCTTCTTCTGCGACGCGGCGAAGCGAAACTGGAAAGGGCGGCTGGTCGTGCGGGTGGAGGGGGCGGGCAGTTAATCTATAAAAAATATGGCCTGCTCTGCAGGCCTTCATCTACGAAGGGGCACAGGGGAACGGCTTCGTTCCCCTAAAATTGAGGCAGCCGGCGTGCGGCTAAACACGCCACCACAACCTACACGGAGTAAGCAAGATGGAGCTTCACGGCACCGCCAAGAGTCTTCTCGAGATGTTTGTCACGGACCCGCGGATGACGTGCATGCGGCAGCCTGATGGAGGCAAGATTCACGTGCACATTGCCGTGCTGGTGGGACGCGGCGGAAAGATTCTGGCCGCTGCCCCGAACAAGTCAGGCTCCAGGAGCAAGGGCTCGGGCTACTCAGATTATAGCATTCATGCTGAGAAGAACGTCATCAAGCAGCTCGGAGATATTTCCAAGCTGCGTGGTGCCGATATGTATGTCATGCGGATTTCATCGAACAGGGAGAAGGAGGGGCTGGAGAAGTTCATGTGCTCGAAGCCCTGCCGCGACTGCACCCTCTTTCTGGAGAAGTGTATGCGGGAGTATGGTCTGAAGAATGTGTATTATACGTCCTGAGCCTCACGCTTTTTATTTGGCCCCAGCGGCGGCAGCCGCCAGTTCGCGCTTGGCTTCACGGAGATTTTCTCCATGCAGCCGTTCGCCCGCTGCTGTATAGACCTTCTTTCCAGCGACCAAGAGGACCTCCTCGCCTGCAGAGGCAACAGAAGAGGCGGCGGAGGCTGCCGCGGAGACAGCATTGTTTGCCGCGTGATTCGCCTTTTTGGTGTGTTTGTGCTTACGCTTTCGCTCGGCCAGTTTACCAGCGATGCTATTGGAGCTACGGTTGCTTCCCCAGTTGAAGATAGTGCTGGCACTTCCACTGCGATTACGCGACTTGCGTGAAGGTGCGGGGACCCCCCCCTTATTTCCCGCCACCCCCTTATTTGCCGCCAGTTTCTCACGCACGAGTTTTGCTTCTTTCGAGGTGAGAACACCATAAATGGTGCCTTCCGATATGGTCTCCTCACGCCCGGCGATTATTCTTGTTATTAGCTTTGCATCTGTAAGCACATCATCCCCCATTCCAATCGCACTGGTAACGCCCACATTATGAGCCGCGCGCCCCTTCAGACGTAAGGACCCTAGAATCGGGATGGATTTATAGACATTTCCCGCATCATCCTCTATGGTAAAGCGGCCGCCCCCCATTTTGCCGATGACTTTTGCTGCAAAGAAGTTTTGGCATTTATGGTCTCCACGGAGGAAACATTCGAGCGCAAGATTCGATGTACGCTCGGAACGCTTGGTTTGACGGGCACGTTGCTTCTTTGTTTTTCCGCGCAGTTCTGTGGGACCTCTCTGTTTCTGTTCGGCGGAGGGCATCGTTCTATTTGGAGGGCAGAATTTCGGAGGGGGGTGTAGAAGAGAGAGGGATGTCTGGGCCATCTATACCTCAGACGATACCACGAGAAGTTAAGATTTCTATTCCGTTACTAAGGCCCGCATTAACTTCAACTGCTACTACTGTTGCTACTAATCTACCTACCTGGAAAACAGAAGCAACAGGAAGACAAGGACAGCTCGATACAGCAGTAAAAGCAGTTGCAGATGCAATAATAATAAAAGATAATGCCTATAAAGCAAATCCTACCAGTACTACAACAGTTAATGCATTTATAGACTTAGTTAGTAAGTATGCTAGTTTACAAACAACAGCAGTTGATAGATATTTACCCGTTCGAAAAAATCAAGTAGATGGATTAACAACACTGTATGATGAGACTACAGTACAATTCAACAATTATCGCAATGATATTGCTACCATTGTTAATAACTATAACACGCTTGTAGATAAATACAATGCACTTGCGACTCAAAAAGAAAAGGCGGACAATGATTTAAAAGCTATTCCAGGTATTACAGCGGAAAGAGATAAATATAAAAAAGATGCAGACGATATTTTCGCCATACTACAAGCTGCATCAGCACCAGGCACTGTCACAGAAACAGTAGCACAACTCCAAACTAAAATTGGAAATTTAGAAAATGAATATAAAGCCTTAAAAACTCCACCAGCTGTTCATGGAGAGAACGAGGTGAATATTAATGGTATGACATCTGGAGAAAGGACAGCTTATATGAGGGTTAGAAATGCTGCCGAATCTCAAAATAACAAACGTTTGGAGATTATTAATGAACATAAAAAACTCAATACAAGAATTATCCAAGAGATTTTTGGAACAACTGGTAGCGCAAGTGGTCCTACGAGAACGAGTATTGATGCTTCCACTGAAATTAAGCGCATTCGTGATAGACTTGCAGTGTTAGAGGGGCAAAGCCAGGCAGCGAGTGGAGCTACAAGTGAAGCAGCTACTCTTCGTAGCAGGATTGCAGCACTGGAACAAAACAGTCAAACCGCGAGTGGAGCTCTCAGTGGAGCGACAAGTGACGCAGCAGCTCTCCGCAGCAGGATTGCAGCACTGGAAAGGAATAGCCAGGCTGCGAGTGGGGCACGTGCATCGACCTTGGCAAGGATTCAAGGCTACAAGGCTGCCCTGAACCAGAAAGCGGCCCCCAATACGACAAAGGTGAAGGCAGTCGAGAGCAAAGCGAAGAATGTGAAATCAAGGGCAACATCTGCTGCACGCGCGACCGGCCCATCTTCCTCTGCGCCGTCTGCGGGTCCAACTCCAGCTGCCGCCGCTGCTGCGGCTGCCGCCAGGCCGGCCAACACTATGCGTGGAGGTTCTTCTACAGCGACTACTATAACGACAACGGACCCTGTTATATTAGCATTTGGTGATTTAGAAGCACGAGTCGATCAGCGTGAAGCCGAGTTCGCCGCGTATCAACAAGCTGCTGAGGCGGCCGCCGCAGAAGCCGATGCAACCATTACTGCTCTTGAAACGCAGGTGCAAGGGCTGAATGCTCAGATTCAAACCCTTCAAACTGGAGAGGGGGGGGTTCAGACACTTGAAAGCAAAGTGGAAGAACTACAATCTGCCTATTCAGCGGCGATTCGGGACCTGAGTTCTCTCACTGGAAATGATACACCAGCAACTCTATCAGAGGCGGTAGGAAATGCAAATACACTTGTCACGAAACTTCGCCAGGATATTGAAACGCTTCAAAAGGGAGAGGGGGGTGTGGAGGCACTTCGAGCCTCCTATAACGCGGCGATGACTGCTCTGAATGCTATTAGCAAAGAGCTCACGACACAAGACGCTGACCCCGCAAACCTACAAGGCACTGTCACGAATGCACTTGCTGCAGTAAGCAAACTTCGCCAGGATATTGAAACGCTTGACAAAGGGGAGGGGGGTATTCAGGCACTTCGAGCCGCACAGTCAGATGCTATGACGAAACTCGGCCCTATTACGAAAGAACTCACTGGAAAGAATCTGCCGGCGAATCTGGAAGAGGCGGTGACAAATGCGCTGACTGCACTGACGAATCTTCGTCAACAAGTCGGCCGGCTTGAAACAGACCTGGGTGGCGAACTAACTGCTCTCAGGCAGGAGAAAGGCGAGGTGGCTCAGACGATGCGTCAATACACTACTGCACTTTCTCAACGACCCCTTCCTACTCCAGAGATACTGAATGCATTCAATGCACTGGAGAAAAAGGCGGATGCTGTAGAGGTCCCTACGTCATCTGGCCCTATGGTGGGTGGAGCATCAGAGAATGCTGCCACAACTGAGACAGATGTAGACCTTCGTCAGCTCGTTACAGAGTTGCAAAGCACGGTGGGCATACGAGAGGAGGTGTATTCGAGATATCAAACAGCCGCACAGGCAGCTGCGACATCCGCAGACAAAGCCATTACAACGCTGCTTTCTACTGTGGGAGACCTGACAAGTAATAAGGGGGGATTGGTGGAAAGAGTTGGAACACTTACAAATGAAGTGGCGCGCCTCCAACCCTTTGAAGGACAGGCTGCAACACTGCAAGCGCAAGCTGAAACACTCCAAGCGCAAGTGACAGAGCTCAAACCCTTTAAAGCACAGGCTGAAACGCTCCAAGCGCAAGTAACAGAGCTTACTCCCTTTAAAGCACAGGCTGAAACGCTCCAAGCGCAAGTAACAGAGCTTACTCCCTTTAAAGCACAGGCTGCAACACTGCAAGCGCAAGCTGAAACGCTCCAAGCACAAGTGGCAGAGCTCACTCCCTTTAAATCACAGGCTGAAACGCTCCAAGCGCAAGTAACAGAGCTTACTCCCTTTAAAGCACAGGCTGCAACACTGCAAGCGCAAGCTGAAACACTACAAACCTCCTATCAAGGTGCAATAAATGCGCTAGGCGAGCTGGCCAAAGAAATCACTGGAAAGGACATGAACGCGACGAATCCACAAAAGGGTCTGACAAATTCACTCGCGGGTGTTGAGAATCTTAAAACACAGATTGATGAACTTAAACAGACCGTTGCAGCTGGAGTGCAGAATCTCAGTGCAGAACAACAAAAGGTGGCCGCAGCTGAGGCTGCGGCTCAGACCGCGGCAGATGCAGCCGCAGCAACGATTCAAGGTCTTCAACAGCAGTTGGCGCAGAAAAATATAAATAGTGCTGCTGCTGTGGAGGCGAAAGCGGCCGAGTTGACAGCACAGATAACCCAGTTAGGTCAAAGTTTGAGCGCAAAAAATGCAAACTTAGGCACCACTCGCGCGCGAAGGGATGAACTTGACGGATTATTACAGCAGGCAAAAGCTGATGCTGAAGCATTACAGACAAATCTTACTGCAAGGCGGGCGAACATAACTGCCATCGAGGATGCGGTGGGTGCGGCAGCAGGAAATGCGCTGACAAAGGTGCAAGAACTGAAGGCATCTGAGGCGGCCGCGAAGGCAAAGGTGACTCGGCTGGAGAACGAGATGGCTGCGGCGGCAGAGAAGGCCATCACAAATATTCAAGCCGTGCAGAGTATTGTAACCGAGCGAGAGGCGAATGTAGCGAGAGAACAGGCCTCTCTTGAGGTTGCCCAAGCAAAAGTTGCAGAACTTCAAGCACTTGTAGACAAGGCGCCTCAGGAGAAGGAGGATGCTGTTTCGGCTGCACTTACGGAAGCCGCAGCTAAAGCAGCGGAAGAGCTAGCGAGAGTGACAACCTCTCTTCAAGCCCAGAGAAATGCGAATGTTCAACGGGTAGAAGAAAGAGCCTCAGGAGCCATTGCAGCCGCGGAGGCTGCCACGGCGCAGGCTGTTTCCGCTGCCGCTGCTCAGATTACCGAGTTGCGGAGCAGGTTAGAAGGGGAGAGAGACGCAGCAAAAGCAGAGGCAGACGCGGCACAAGCAGACATTGAGAAACTGAACGACCTTCTGGAACCAGGAAAAAATACTAACATCAGCCGACTTGAAAGTGTTGCCAGAACTGTTGCCACACGCATTCGAAATTTGCAGGAGATTGTTGCACAGAAAACGAGGAATCTGAATGCGGCCTCTGGGGCGATAGTGACCAAAAATGCTGCTGCGGTAGAGGCTGCGGGCGAGATTGAGACACTCAAAAGGGGTATAGCGGCAAAGGAAGCACAACGTGTTGCAACGAATCAGACTGCAGCGGCTGCTGCCAGCCAAGCCATAGAAAGCATTCAGGTTCTTACTACGATTCTGGCTGCGGCGAATACTGCTATGGCTTCCACAAAAAAGGAAGCTGAGAATGCTGTAGCGGCGGAGAAATCGGCGACGGCTCAGATTGTCGCACTCAAGGCTATGGCGAATTCAGACGAGTTGGATATTCCTGCCATCCAGAGGGCAGCCTCTACAGCGGCACAAAAAGCCGTTGAACAGATTGGGAAACTTGTGGCCGACCGTGGTCAAAAATCGACCAATTTGGATGCGGCGAAAACTGCGATGGCCGATGCTGCGGAAAAGATTACTCAACTGGAAGCCACTGTTCGTGATCGCAATGCCACTATAACCACCTCGAAGGCTGACACGGCCGCGGCAGTGGCGGCGATTCGAAACCTGTATCAAGAAGTCTTGGCCAAAAATGGACAGATTCAGTCAGTAAAACAAGCAGCAGATGCTGCTGCCACAGAGGCGATTCAAGAGATTCAACGCCTTGATGCGAACCTTGCGCAGAAGAATACAACGATGAATGCTCAAAAGGACGCGGCGGATGGATTGATTGCCGAAGTGAAAAAGGAGTTTGCCACTCTTACACAGAAATTAGCTGACAAGGAAGCGACTCTTACAACTGCGCGAGAGGGGGCGACGGCAGCCAAGGCCGAGGCCGATGCAGAGATAGCTCGGCTGAAAGCATTGGCTACAGAAAAGGAAAGAGAGAGAAGTGCGGAGGATAAAACAACGCGGGCTCTCATTCAGGATGCGGCGAAGAAGATTCTGGACCTGCGAAAACAGTTGAATCAGATGAGACAGAAGCCAGCACAAGCAAGTGTCCTGCAGGAACTTGCCACACTCAGACGGCAGCTGGAGGAGGAACGAGCGACGGCGCGTGTGCCCAGTGGCACGGTCGTCATCGCTTCTTCTGATGCAAAGAGAATTCAGGATTCACTCACGCGTGTGGTGCTGGAGTTGCGGAAACAATCGTTTGGGTCGTCTCGCTCTCTTCAGAAATTGATTGCAAAGATTGTCCTAGGGCTGCAGAATCGGGTGGACTCGTCGGCGCGATACCAGACTGTGAAAGTCGGCGGAGGCGGAGGTGGAGGCAAGCGGCGTCGAACACGGCGACGCAGAGCATAGGGTGTAAAATCCAGTCGTAGTTCGTTTTGACACTACGGCGTGCTGTGCAACTGCTTGCGCCAAATAGAATAGGCATACGATGCTTCGATTAAGTATCATATGCGTATAGATATGCATGCATCATTGTGATTTTTCAGCCTATACAGTAGAAGTTGGGAAATGTCTAGAACTGCTTTCCAGCAAAAGCTCGATACAATTGATACTGCTGTTAAATCGATTAATATCGGTGAGACCATAACAGCATTAAATAAGTTTATGGGTGTATCGATATTCGATAGTAACAGTGGTAAAATAAATCTTAGAAATCTTCGAGAAATACGAACTGAACTAAATGGTGCGATTTCAAGATTACGAGACACAATTAATGCATCTATGAAAACATATAATGCAAATAAACCTGATATTGATGCAGAATTAGGAGTATCAGCCAATCGTTATAATATTATTCTTCAAGTTAAAGCTGACCTTACAAAAGCTCAAAATGACTTGAAAAAAGCCCAGGATGATAAGGCCGCCGCAGAACAGCAGAGGGATGCGGCGATTAATGAATTGAACACTATGAGACGGTCGACGAATGCTGCAAAGGCGGCGATTTCTGGATTCAAAGAAAAGGTGGCGTCAAAACAGGCCCCTGATAGGTCAAAAGTGGAACAACTGAAGACGCGAGCCGCTGCTCCGACTCCTTCCAGGCCGAGCGGGCCTGCCGCAGCCCCGACTCCTTCCAGGTCGAGCGGGCCTGCCGCAGCCCAGCAAGGTCGTTCCATGAAAGGTGGTGCGGCTGCCACGGATGATATTTCCGTCTTTTTAGCCGAGTTACAGGCCTCCGTCGACGCACGCGAAGCTGCCTTTGCAGCCTATCAAACAGCCGCGGAGGCGGCGGCGGAGGAGGCAGCGGCCAAGATTGCCGAGTTGCAGATCGCGATTGCATCCCGAAACACGAATATTGCCACCGCTTCACAGTCGATTCAGGCTGCTGATCAGCAAATCCAAGAGTTGCAGGCAACTGTTACAGCGCGACAGACAAATCTGAGTGCAGCCCAAGAGGCAGCGGCGGCTGCGGCAGCGGCAGCGGCCCAGCAGATTCAAGACCTTCGAGCTGCTTTGGCTGCAAAGGAAAAAAATGCAACGAATGCGAGACAGACGGCAGATGCTGCAGTTGCAGCCGCAGCGCAGCAAGTTCAGCAGTTGCAGACCGCCCTTGCTGGAAAAGAGAAGAATCTTGCAAATGCACAACAACTTGCAAGTGCGACAGCGGAAGATGCGAGGGTGAAGATTCAGCAACTCCAGGCATCTCTTCAGGAGCGGACAGCCAACGCGAATGCGACACGGCAGGCGGCAGCACAGGCTGCAAGTGTTGCATCAGCGGAGATTGAGAAGCTTCGTGCCATGGCCGCGGCAAAAAATGCAAACGCATCCACTTCAAAAGAGGAGGCAGCGACAGCACGAGCAGCTGCCTCTCAGGCCATGCAACAGATTCAAGAGTTGCAGGCGCTTGTGGCAGAGAAGGACACGACTATTGCCAAGGTAGAACAACAGGCGAAAGATGCAGCAACGGCTGCCATGAATCGTGTCGAAGAACTGGAAGCCCTTGTTGTAACACGTGAGCAGAATGTGGCAGTTGCCCAAAAAGTTGCAAGCAATACAGGCAAAGAGCTGCAAATGTTGCGGGGTGCGATTGCCGCACGCAATGCAACTATCGCGGCAGCAGAAGAGACGGCGAAAAAGACTGCAGAGGTGGCGGCCCAGCAGATTCAGCAACTGCAAGCGACTCTTGCGGCACGTGATCAGAATGTGGCAGCTACACGGCAGGCGGCGAATGCGGCGGCAGCAGGGGCAGCACAACAGTTGAAAGAGTTGCAGGCCGTTGTGGCAGCACGTGAAACAAATCTTGCGGGAGCGCGCCAGACAGCTGCAGAGGCGGCGAAACAGATTGAGCAGTTGCAGGCGGCCATTGCCGCCAGGAACAGCAATCTGGCGGGAACGAAACAGGCGGCGAATGCGGCAGCGGCAAATGCGGTGCGTCAAAGGGAGGAGTTGCAGGCGACGATTGCTGCGCGCAACCGAAATCTGGCAGCCACAAAGGAGACAGCGGGAGCAGCGATGCAGAAGATTCAGGAACTGCAGTCGATTGTGAATACACGTAGTGCAAATCTGGAGGCGACAAAAGAGGCAGGCGCAGCAGCGGCGGCGGCAGCGGCCAAACAGATTGAGGAACTGCAGGCCGTTGTCAGCGCGCGTGAAAAGAATGTGGCCGCAGGGCAACAGGCGGCGGCAGCGGCTGCACAACAAATACAGGAACTGCAGGCAGTGGTGGGTGCACGGGAAAAGAATGTGGCAGCGGGTCAAGAGGCGGCAGCGGCGGCGGCAAAGAAGATTGAAGAGTTGACACAGTTGTTGCAGTCCCGTAATACGGATTTGAACTCGACTCGAAAGGCGGCGAATGCGGCAGCAGGAGAGGCGGCCAAGCAGTTGGAGACACTGCAGGCGGCTCTTGCGGCGAAGGAGGCGAATGCGGCGGCGAGACAGCAGGCGGCCAATGCGGCAGCAGGAGAGGCAGCGAAGCAGTTGGAGGCACTGCAGGCGGCTCTTGCGGCGAAAGAGGCAAATCTGGCCAAGACACAGCAGGCGGCCAATGCGGCGGCGGGAGAGGCTGCGAAGCAGTTAGAGGAGTTGCGCAAGGCGCTGGAGGCTCGAGAGGCAAATGTGGCCGCGACTCGACAGGCAGCGAATGCGGCAGCGGCGTCTGCTACTCAACAGGTGGCTGAGTTGCGCAAGGCGCTAGAGTCGAAAGAGGCAGATATTGCATCGACGCAACAGGCGGCAGCGGCTGCTGGGGCAGCAGCGGCACAAGAGGTCGAGAGCCTTCGTGCACAACTTGCTGCGAAAAATGCTGAGATTGCCGATAAACAAAAGGCAATCAATGCGGCGACGGCAGGGGCCCAAGCAGCAGCGGAGGCGCGCAATCGCAATGTGGCAGCGACGCGACAGGCAGCAAATGCGGCGGCAGCAACGGCTGCCAAAGAGCTGGAGGACTTACGGGCCATGGTGGCAGCGAAACAGCAGAATGCGAATGCGACGCGACAGGCGGCGAATGCGGCAGCGGCGGCAGCCACACAGCAGCTGGAGGACCTGCGCAAACAGCTGGAGCTCAAGGATGCCAATCTCGCCAGCACGCGACAGGCGGCCAACTCGGCTGCGGCGGGTGCAAAGGCGGAGATGGATGCGCTGCAGAAGGTGCTGAACTCGAAGTCGGTGAATCTGAATACGGCGCAGAAGGCAGCGACAGAGGCGGCGGCCTCTGTGGCAAAGGAGCTGGAGGACCTCAAGAGCCAGTTGCAGGCGAAGAATATGAATCTGGTGGCTGCGCGCAAGGCGACGAACAACGCGGCCTCGTCGGCTGCCCAGAGGATTCAGGAACTGGAGGGGCTACTGCAGCAGAAGGATAAGAGTCTTGCGGAGACGTTGCAGGCGTCTAACTCTAGTGCCGAGACGTTGGCGAAGGAGCTGGAGACACTGCGTGCGCAGTTGGAGGCGGAAATGGCGGCGCCGAGGTTGCCGGTTGACACGGTGCCTCTGCCTGTGGATGATACCACCACTCTTAAGAATGTGCTGACACGCGTGGTGCTCGAGCTGCGAAAACAGGCCTTCCCCACCTCGAAGACGATTCAGAGACTGCTGGTGCGCCTCATTTTGAACTTGAAAGAGAAGGTGGAGGAGGCTGCACCATTGGTGGAGGCCGCTGCCGCGGCTGCGGTGGCGCCTGTGCCTGTGCCTGTGCCTACCAACGCTGCGCCTGCCAACGCGGCCGCCACTCCCTCTGTAGGAGGGCGCCGCAGGATGTCACGGAAAAGGGGGGTGCGCAGGGGGCGCATGAGTCGTCGTCGGCGTTAAAGCGGGGGCCCCGCCGTCATTGAGCGCCCTCCACCCCTCTCAAGTAAATTGTAGACTACAATATAGAAATGTCAACTGCGTCTGGAGCAACTGCAGTAGCGGAGAGCGCAATGGGGGGACCAACAGTAGCGGAGAGCGCAATGGGACCAACAGTAGCGAGGAACGCAATGGGATCAACAGTAGCGAGGAACGCAATGGGAACAGTAGTGAGAAGCGGAGTAGGAACTAGACTTTCAGGGCCAACAACCATAAATTTCCCTCCCGATGCAATGTATACAGTCCAACGAAATATTCAGGATGTTATTACAAATGCAAGGGATGCCATGGTAAAGGATGTTGCAACGGCAAAAGAGAGTATCGATAAAACACAGAGAGCTCTTACTACAGCATTAAGTAATCTTGATAGGGAACTGGCTACTCTCAGACAATATGCTCCCCCGCCTGCATCTGGACCAGTTCCGCCACGAAGGAAACGCTTTTTGGGATTCGGTGGTCGTCGTGCCAGTCGTAAAGGTTCTCGCAAGGCCTCCCGCCGCCGCGTGTCCCGTAAGCACTAAATCCGGTCGACAGTGTTCTAAGAACTTCAAATAAATCTTGGAATAGGATGCGTAAATTGCGCAGCTGATTGCAAGTAAAAATCGAAGAAGAAAGTATAAATATGTCTACCAGATCCTCTCCTGTGAGATCGGTTGTTACGACACCAAGAGCGGTTGTTACGACACCAAGAGCGGTTGTTACGACACCAAGAGAGGTTGTTATGACACCAAGAGAGGTTGTTACGACACCAAGAGCGGTTGTTACGAGATCAAGAGCACCTGCTGCGGCATCAGTAGCGTCTGCTGCGACATCAAGAGCACCTGCTGCGACATCAAGAGGAGGACCTGCGCCATTAATGGGGCCTGCTGCGAGATCAAAAGGGCTTTCTGCCAGGGAAGTATTACTCAATGAGGCAGAAAGAGAGTATAATAGGGGAACGTTACATTATAGTAGGGCTCAAAATTTAAGTAATAATCTCTTAACGTTGTATACAGAAGCCCATCAAATTACCAACATCGATGAAAATGCGATTCGTAGGCTGAAAGAGATAGTCGATAGAACAATTGAAATTACAACTGTGATGCAAAACGAAAAAGCAGATTATGATAATATATATGATACTCTTAAATATAAGCAGGGTCCAGCCTTGGACTCCGAGATACGTAGGAAGTTTGATGTCACAGCTACTGAATTCACTACACTGATTGCGAATGCTGATACGAACAAAGGAGTTATTCAAACTATTTTTGATAATGCAAAGAAGGCAAAAGAGACTGCAAATGCAGCAGCAGTTGCTGCTGCAACTGCTGCTGCAACTGCTGCTGCAGAAGAAGCTGCAAAAAATTCTTCAAAAACAAACATTAAGGCTGCTGCAACAAATGCTGCAAAGAATGCTGCAACAAGTGTAACAGAAAAGAGAAATAATACCACTGCAAAGGCTTCAAATAATGCTGCGGCAAAGGCCGCAGCAAATGCGGCTGCAAAGGCTGCCACGAATGCAGCTGCTGCTGCGGCTGCTGCTGCGGCTACTGCTGCCGCAAATGGTGCAAATAAGGCTACCATACGGGCAAATGCAAAGAATGCTGCCTTGCAAGCTACAAATACTGTGAAACTTACTACTCCTAACAATAATACTCGTAAAGCGAATGCTCAACGGAATCTGAATGCAAAAATAGGTGAACTTAACCAGCTACAGAAAAAGATAGGAGATGTAAGTGTTGAGATTGCTAATTTAGAAACTAGATTAAATGAATTACAAGACAAAAAACGTGGTATAGACCTGGATGCAGAAGATGTGAAAAAAGAGCTCGATGGTAAGCAACAAAAATATAATGATTATAAAAAATTGTTAGATGATAAAAAAATTAATATACAGAAATTTACAAATTCTATGAAGTAGACTGAATCAATCGTCAGATTCTAGTTTCTGTAAGCATTAAATCCGCAGATAGAGCGAGTCACACACGGCCACGTCACGCATGAGCCTCAGCTCGGCCCCCCGCATCGTCTCCAGGAGGTCCACATCCGCTGCAAGAGTCGCCATCGTTCGCAACTCTTCTAGCAGATTCACCATCTTCAGAAGCACCCGCATAAGATTCCCTTCGTAGAATCCATAGTCGCCGCAGAGTTCCGCGGCCCCAGCCGGCTCCTTTCCATCTCCTCCCAGCCAGCGCCAAATCGGCTCGACCCATTCGGTGTGAATGGTCCAATACTCCCTCTGCGGCGCAATCGCCGCGCCCACTTCACGTTCCACAGCCTCAGCCTCGCGCGCTACTCCCTCGACAGCCGCAAACATATCCTTTACAGCACGTGACACGCCAAGCCCTTCAGGTCGTCCGCTGTCATCCCCGCCCTCTCCCAAGAATCCCGCCAGCACAGCGAGCACCTCCTCTTGCGACAGACCCTTGAGAAGCCCGCGACTATATGCAATCGGCATCAGAATCTCGTGGCCTTCGTTGACTTCTGTCGCCATAACCCCAAGAGGAGTGAGCTGGAAAGGCCTAGAGGCCGCAGGGGCTGCGGCCTCTGGAGGGGCAGGGGCACCTGCCGTATCCGCGCCAGCCTCTCGCACGAGGAACCCCATTCGTTCCAGCACGGCGAAGCTCGGCCACACCCCCTCTGCAGGTTCCTCCATGCCCTTCAGCTCCCGCTCAAGCTGCTCCGCCTCGCGCGTCAAGGCGAGCCACCGCGGCCACAGCTCCTTCTGTACTGCCGCCCACCGCGGCCCCATCCGTCCATTCTCCCATGCTGACCATGCCTTTTGCGCCTCCCGCCGCGCAGCATTCACGGACTCCTTGAGTCGCGCCGCGAGTCGGTCACGCTCCTCCATCGCCGCCCGCTCTGCATCCGTCAACCCCAGACGCCCCAGCTCCGCCCGCGCCGCCGCGAGTTCCCGCCGACATCCCTCCACTGCCATCTCATGCCGGCGATACCAATAGGATTGCCGCATCAGCCGCAGCCAATCCAGATTTCCCGCCTGCATCGTCTTGAGAAGGAAGTCGTAGTGGAAGGTCATGCGCGACTGGAACGTCGCCCGTGCTCCTGTCATCATCCGCTTCACATCCTCCATGGACTCAGGCTCGCGATCAGGAAGGTAAAGCACCAGCCCTTTGTCGTCCTTGCCTCGCCGTCCTGCCCGCCCCGCCATCTGAATATACTCATCCGTATTGAGCATCCGCATCCCTCCCGTGGCATCGTCGTACTTCCTGTATCCAGTGAACACCACTGTCTTGGTCGGCATATTGATGCCCACGGCAAAGGTCTCCGTAGCAAAGAGTAGCTTCACGAGCCCGCGACTGAAGAGAATCTCCACGACTTCCTTGAGAACAGGGAGCAGACCGCTGTGGTGAAAGGCCACACCCTTTTCAAGAAGCGCAAGAAGGGTGTGATACTGGGGGAGGCGCGAGAGTTGCTCGCCATAGCGATGGAGATGGAAGCTGAAGATGTGGCGGACGGATGCCGCATCGCTTGAGTCAATCAGCGTGTGCTCCACATTCGCCGCATAGCGCTCGCAGTCCTTGCGCGAGAATACGAAGAAGAGGGCGGGAAGCAGCTCCTTTTCTTGGAGGGACCCCACGAGTTCATTCATCTGGTGTTTGAATGCCTTGGGTCCCGCCGCCGTGCGCGCAATCGTTCCATCCTCGTAGCCTCCACGCCGCCGGTCGGCCACGCGCGCCCTGTGGTCATCCGCCGCTTTGACTTGCCCCGCCCTCCAGAGGAGCCATGCCTTATAGAGTCCTCCTTCGAAGCGCTCCTTGTTGTCCATGACAGTAAGGAGCTCTCCTGCGCGATAGACTCCATGCTGAAGAGGGACGATGCGATACTCGGTGGAAATGAGATGAATCGGCTTCTGCTTGAGTTCGCCGAGCCAGCTGGCGAAGACTTCAGGGCCCTGAATGGTTGCAGAGAGGAGCACGAGATTTACATCGCGCGGCAGGAGAATCATAGTCTCTTCCCAGACCGCTCCGCGGTCACGGTCGTTGATATAGTGGCACTCGTCGAAGACAACGGCATCGAGGTCATCGAGGCTGAGGTCGGCGGTGAGGCCAAGCTGGCGCGTGGCCGTCGAATCCCGTTTGAAGAGGAGATTGCGCAGGATTTCTGTCGTCATGATGACCACGGCGGCATCAGGGCGGAACTTGAGGTCCCCTGTCATAATGCCCACGCTGGGGAACATCCCTTTCAAGTCGTGGAATTTCTGGTTGGAGAGAGACTTAATAGGGGTGGTGTAGAAGACCCGGCGACCTTTTGCGAGACTGTGGGCAATCTGGTATTCCCCCACGAGGGTCTTTCCCGAGCCCGTCTTTGCAGTAACAAGGACGTTCTCGTCGCGGCTGATGGCGGCGACAGCATGCTGCTGGAACGGGTCGAGGGGGAACTTGAAGTCCATCGCGAGGCTCTGCGGCAGGATGCTGCAGGGCTCCGAGGGTTGGACAATCTTGAGAAAGGGGGATGACATCTTTGCTGCTAGGTATGTCGGTGTGTTTAGTATGGCTGCGTCGGTGGGCGGGCGGTCTAAAGCAATTTTAGCGCCCCGTCTTTTTGGCTTTGGCGCGCTCGCGCTCGAGTCGCAGCTTTTCCACATTGGCCTGTGTCTTCAGGCCGACATTGACTGCGATGGCGTTGTCATTGCGCCCCCTGCGGTCCCTGAGAGCAGCGGCGACATTGACTTCTTTTGCACGCACCTCTTCAGGTGCGCGACCCTTGGCCCATTTTGCGAAGGGGGCGGCAATCTTCTGCGAGATTTTCACACCAGCTTGTGCTTCCAGGCCCTTTCGCGCTTGCACGATGGCCTGTTGTCCTGGAATGACTTTGCGTGTAGGGGTGCGGGATTTCGTTCGGGCAGCGGGCGGTGTGGCAACCCTCTTTTGCGTCATGCGGCGGGGAGAGGGAGGGCGGGCGGCACCAGGAGCACCCTCTTCCGCGCGAAGACTCGCCAGGACATTCTCGAGAGAGCCCATAATCGTCTCTAAGGAGCGAATGGCGTTTCGGCGTGTCTTGGCCGAACGGGTGGGGCTTGCAGGCATAGGTGCAAGAGGGGCGACAGGCGCAGCGGCGGGGGCCGCCGCAACCGCCTTCGTCCTAGGTCCACGTGCCTTGGCCGTGCGCCCGCCCATATTGGAATATCCGTAATATTCATTTTGCTTCCTGGAAATATACTCTGCCATTGCGTCTTCATAGGCCTTTTCTCCCTGCTCACGTCGGATCTTCAACATTGTGCCCGCAGCTGTAAAGTTGGGTTTGGGGGCTTTGGCATTGTCGCCGAACACATTTTTGAATGCCTTCACCATCTCTGCGTGCATTTGTGCGCGTTCACCGATTTGTTGTTTTTCGGCAACTGTGCGAACTCGTCCTGCCGCATCGGCGGCAGGGACAGGAGCGGCAGGAAGAGAGGCATAGCTGCTGGAGCTGTTGGAACTGTTGGAGTTGCTCGAGCTATTGGAGTTGCTCGAGCTGTTGGAGTTGCTCGAGCTGTTAGAGTTGCTCGAGCTGTTAGAGTTGCTCGAGCTGTTAGAGTTGCTCGAGCTGTTGGAACTGTTAGAGCTGCTCGAGCTGTTGGAGTTGCTCGAGTTACTGGAGCTACTGGAAGAGTTTGACCCATTCACCGCAGCCGCAGCTTCAAATCCATCCGTAACATCGACAAAGTTTCCATAGTCATTTTGTTGTCCATCCGTCTCCCCGTCCATATCTATCTACTTTCTTCGCAGAAGAAAGTTCCCGCACACCCTCTCCCTCTTAATAGCGGGGGCCATTCCAATCCTTCATCCCAAAGCTCTCCTTCTTTTCAGCGGGAGGCGCAGGTGGAGGAGCAGGCTTCGGGCCAAATGTTGTAATCACAAAGGGCATCGTATATACTGCGCCCAGTGTAATCATCACACCCGTAATAAAGCTAGACTCCTTTAACATCATCGCTAGGATCGCCACAACTACTAAAAAGACGGAGTGACCACCGAGTGCCCGGGCTCCATTCTCCTTTGCATACTTCTTCAGCACGTCAATCATCTCGTTCCGCCCACTCGGCAGCACATTAATCGCCCCATGGTAAAAGATGAGGTCATGCACCAGCTGAATGCCCACAAGGATGCAGATAAATACGAACGGTGACCATGCCTTCGACCCCGCCACATTGTAGAAGCTCGTGTAGCCCCAGCGCGCGACTTGAAAGAGGAGGATAATGAGCGCCAGATTCGCCAAGTATCCCTCGATACCGAATGTATCAAAATACGTGTTCAAGCTCAATCCACCCAATCCACCCATTCGCCCTCCAACGAGGGCCAAGTTGATTCCCACCAACGAGGCCGATGCCACCGACCCCAAGTCGGAGAGGTCCGTATAATCACCAATGTCTCCCAAGCGAATCCCGCTGCCACCCTCAGCTGCGCCACCTCCGTTCATCTGATTTGTCCGCCTATTGTAAATGTCGACAGGCTCGAACGAGACAACAGGTCCAGCGTGGAACTGTTATCTCCTTGTAACGGCAGACGGAGGTCCGCTGAAAACGTATGTCGGTATCACGCCCGACCTCGACAGACGTCTCGCCCAGCACAACGGTGCGCAGTCAGGCGGTGCAGCGGCGACGCGAGGGCGCACCTGGCGTCGCGCTGCCTATGTGCACGGCTTCCCCTCCCACACAGCCGCCCTCCAGTTCGAATGGGCCTGGAAACATAGGACAAAGCGGTATCGGGGTGCCCCTCTGGCCCGCCGCTTTCAGGCGCTCCAGGAACTCCTGGCCGATTCCCGCCCCACTGCTAAGGCAGACCCGTATACCAGCTACCCTACTCCTTTAGAGGTGGTGATGGAGGCTGAGACGGAGGTGCCGACGCTTGCATAATGGCCTCAAAGGATGCGCGCAGGGCGGCAGCGGCGTCTTCCTCCTGCTTCGGATTCAGGTGTGGATACGTTTCATACAGCTCCTCCAGCTTCGTCTTCGCCTGGGCCAACTTCTCCTGCAGGCTCACCTGTTTCGAACTCGTCGATTTCCAGAGAATCCCCTCTGTCTTGAACTCAATCGCAAACCGGTCGCGATGATATCCGTTCGCATGCACATACCAAATATGCGTGGGGATATCGGCCGGCTTAATACCCGAAGTGCCAGGAAGCTCCGCCGTGCGGGTCTTCTTTGCTGCAGAGGTGGCAGCCGCTACGGCGGCATCCACGAGGCGCAGATTGGCCCGCCGATTGTCGAGCCCCTGTTTGGAAATGTGCTGCACGACTTTCCCCTCGGGTGGCTGCAAAAGGAAGTTGTGCAGGTAGAGCTCCTTCTTTTTCTGGACTGTCGCCCCCGAGGCATCCACATGTGCCACGCGCACAGAGGTGGCAATGTAGGCATTCGATGCATAGTGCCAGCACACGCCTTTTACACGTTCGTAGTCGACGGCATCAATGAGAAACTCCACGAGCATACCTTTAAAGAGAATGCTGCCGATTGCATGTGCGCCGTCTGCTGTAAGGCGAAACTGTGCTTTTCCCATCAGCTCCTATCGAGGCGCCCCGGAAGAAGTTCGGCGCCGTGGGCGCAGGTCCGCAAAATTGTAGGCTGCACCGGCGCCCACGGAGGCCATACAAGTTACGGAACGAATGTCTGCCTCTGCCGCTCCCCCTGATGAGTTTCTCTGCCCCATCTCCTATGAGGTGATGGAGGACCCGGTGATTCTCGAAGATGGTCACACCTATGACCGGAAGTCTATTGAGGCCTGGCTCGTGCAACGGCGCACGAGTCCCCTTACAAATCGTCGACTCGCCTCTACGGATCTCAACCCGAACTACGCCCTTCGGTCGGCCATTGAGCGGTGGCGGGCGGATACGGTAGGGGGCGCTGCTTCTGCAGCGACGCCCAGCCTCCCTACCACTCCCCTCTTCAGTCATGCCGGGACGGGCGGCGGCCTCGGAATCAGTGCGGCTGCCGATGCGCCCCCTCTTCCCACAGCGGTGATTGCTGTGCTTGACCGCAGTGGCTCCATGTCCGAATCAGCCGCACCCGTGACGCAACGCTCCTCGGAAGCGGCACTCTTCTCGCGCATGGACCTTGTCAAGCACAGTATGCGGACCGTGGCGGCCCTTCTTGCCACGCGCCAGGCCAGTCTCGGCATCGTCAGTTTCGATGATACGGCTGATACGAATATGACGGTGAAGACGATGGATGTGACTGGAAAGGCAGATGCCGACCGCGCAATCGATGCCCTGTATCCTGGAGGGGGCACGAATATCTGGGCGGGACTTCGTGCGGGCCTTGACCAGGCAGCGGCATGGGGTCTTGCGCATCCTGGTGCGAATGTTCATGTGATTCTGCTCACGGATGGTGAGCCGACTCCAGACTACCTTCCTCTTCAGGGCATTCCTGCCGCGCTCAAAAAGAAGCTGGCAACGCTCAAGGCCCCTGTGACCCTCAGCTGTTTCGGGTTCGGATACAATCTGGACACGAAACTTCTGGAAGCGGTCTGCACAGAGGGGGGCGGCACATATGGCTACATCCCAGACTGCACGATGGTCGGCACAGTCTTCATCAACTACTGCGCGGCGGCTCTTACAACCGTGGCTGCGCATGTCGCGGGAGTGGGAACTGTCCATGCAGGGCGGCGCAAGCTTGGCGTGGCCGCAGCCGCGGCAGCAACCTGTAAAGGGGGTGCAGGCGACCCTCTCACAACTGAAGAGGAAGTGCAAGGGCGTCGCATGGCACAGCTCCAGGCTGCGCTTGCGCTTGCCACACGCAGCAAGAATCTTGATGCCATTGACGCGAGTGGGCTCCAGGCTCTTGTGGAGGAACTCCGTGTAGGCGAAGCGCACCTCACACCCTTTGAAGCGGCTCTGCTCGATGACCTGGAGCACACGGATGACTACAAAGGACAGCTCATGAAGGCGGTCAGTTCCGCACAGTATTTCAAGGCATGGGGACTCAACTACCTTGTGAGCTACGCGCGGGCCCTCGCCTGTCAGCAATGCGTCAACTTCAAAGATGCGGCGCTCCAGTTCTTCGCCGGTGACGCCTTCAAGGCGATTCAAGAAGAGGGCAATGATATCTTTGACAATCTCCCTGCGCCGACGCCGAGCTGTGGGGGAGGGGGGCTCACGTTTGGCGGCGGAGGATATCCCATGGTCAGCACATTCAGTCTCAATATGGGGGTCTTCAACAATGCCGGCGGGACCTGTTGGGACCAGTGGGCCATGATTCGGATGGCCGATGGTGGTCACAAACCGATGAAGGATATTGTGGCTGGAGAGAAGGTGTGGGGCGGGCACACGATTCGTGCGGTGGTCCGCACAGTCGTGAATGCTCGTGTTCCGATGGTGCGCCTGGGCGGAAAACATCTTATGAATGCGCCTAATACGACGGGCAGCCTGCGTGGAAGGCGCAGTGGTGCCCTCATTACGCCTTGGCATCCTGTGCGCCAGGGTGCAGGGGGCTCGTGGCAATTCCCTGCAGAGATTGAGGGGCTCAGCGTAGAAGAATTTCCTATGAACTTCTACTACAATATGGTCCTTGAATCAGGCCACGTCGTGCAGTTTGCCTCTGAAAAGGGGGGTGAGGCATGGGAAGCCTGCACACTCGGCCACGGATTCACGGACGACCCTGTCATTACGCACCCCTATTTCGGGACGGAGGCAGTCATCAAGGACCTCGAGGCCGCGCGGGGCTGGTCAGACGGTCTTGTCCTCCTCAACGCTGCCAAGCATGTGCGCCGCGATGCGGAGACGGGGCTCGTGAATGGGCTCGGGTAGAGGGGCTTCAAAGTTCAGGATCTCGACCAGCTGCGCGCTGTTTCCGTTTCTTGAGTGTCTGAAGAAGGGTTTGTAGCATTCCAACAGCATCCTCTTTTTTCATCCCTTTCACATCTACACAGAGTGTTGCATACTCCTTTTCAGTATACACGCTGGAATAGGCATCATAGAATGTGCCAGCTGTATCGGATAAGATTGCATAATAGAGGCCCAGTGCTTTCCAGACTTTCCGCTCCTTAGGGCCTTGAGCAGGTGAACTCACTTTATAGGGGTTTTCTGGAACAGGAATCTCTGCAAAGTGTGGACCGCCTGACCACTTTTCGGCCACTCGTCTACAGTGTTCCACCAGGACTTCATAGGATAGTTCCCCCTTCATAGAGTTACAGGACGCGCAACAGGGGCGTACATTTGCAAGCGTGTAGGCGCGAATCGTATTCTCAAACCGGTCGAGGCCAATCCCTTTTGCGCTTGCATATCCACACATAAAACAGGGAGACCGCGTGAGAACATCCCATTGCTGTTGTGTAAGATCAAAGCTGAGGCCTCGTGCTGCGGCTTCTTCTTTGTATTGTTTACATATTTTATTGCATGAGCGACTATAATAACTATCCCATTCCCTATAAAATGCGGCGTCAGCTGTGCACACCTTTGCAATGATTTTACATTTCTCAAGAAAGAAGTCAGGGTGATAGTAAGCTTTCATCATATTACACGCCGTGCAGCACGGCACACAGTTATCCACCTCATACCCTTTTGCATTATCTCTGCGGTCGATACCATTCACTTCATTTTCTTTTTGGTAGCCGCAGTAATAACAGGGAGATGTAACCAGGCTCGTAAAGGTGTCAAAGTTGATAGAAATTTCACGATTTTTCTTTGCAGCACTGCTAATATATTCTTTGTAGTATGTTTTCATGTATTTATATTTTTCATGTTTAAAGTTTCTTCCTCGTAGGGGGCGTTTTGCATCTTCCTTTGCCTGTGCTTCATTACATTTTTTACAACGAACTGAATCTGCTTGGCGTTGCGTGGTGTATGCTTCAAAATCGGCTTCACAATGCACGCATATACGCTTAGAGGAACCAGTTGCTTGAAGAGCCTGAAAGACTTGTTTTCGTTTTGCATACCGTGCTGCATCTTCTTCTCGTGTCTTTTCAAGGCAGGCTTCACAGGATGCCTTTCCCTCTGCACAAAGAGTGAAACAACCCCTATCGATGTCACAATATCGGATACCTTTATCTTGTTCTTCCAGTCGATATATATCTCGTTCATGTTTCTTACAGAATCCTTCCTCCTTTACTTTAAAAGTGCAACCTTCATGTTTGCACATATGCTCCTTTTTGCTGAGACGCGCCCTGCACGTACTACAACTCACCTTCTTTGCAGCATCTTCTTCTGCACTTAGTTGGTTATCACATCCACGAAAGAAGAATCGGCACCATGTAATACCAGAGGAAATGCCTTCATCATACTTCTTATTTCGCAGGTGGCGGCCACAATATCCAGTTGGATCTGGAGGGAACTGGCAGGCCTGACCTTTTCGAGGACCTTCTTGAATTACGGCTTTACACTGCTCCATTTCTAAAATAGACTAGCGTAAGGTCTTTAGGCGATGTCCCCACTTCCTTATATTTTTAATTTTTTAGGGGAGGGGATGTACATCACTATTTTAATAAAATAAACACCACGATGATATAATAATGATATAGTAGGTTGTCCCCACTTTCTTAATTGCTGTAAGCCAAGCCCCCCATTCCGGACATCACGCGGAGCACATTGTAGTTGGTGGCGAACACATACACGCTGGAGCTGGTGGTGGTGCCAACAGCGTTGTTGGACACAGTCAGGAGCAGAGTGGTGTTATCGATACGGGACAAGTTGCATGTTCCGCTGGGTTGGTGTTGTTCAGGCTGCAGCGCAAAGCTGTAGACGTTGATACCGACCGCAGGGATGTTGGTGTGGTGTTGGTAGGGTTGCACTTCGTTGAAGTAGCGTCCCTCACGCACCTGGAACCTGTCGTGACCGTTGAGCTGGAGCAGGGCAGTCACCACGGGGTTCTTGCCGGCCATACCTTCCACACGGGTCACGGAGTAGCCAGATTCCAGCACGGAGCGGTCCCACCAGTCGGAGAAGTTGAAGGGCTGTTGTCCCTTCCATGGGTTCACGACGGTGTCATCGCAAGACACATAGGAGTCACGTTGGACAACCCAGATGAGTTCCTTACAGGGGTGATTGAAGTTCAGCTTCAGCTTGTTGGCGGAGCTGGTGATGGATTCTGCACCCGTGAACTGGAGGGTCTCGATCAGGTATTCGTGGGAGACCTGGGCGAACTTACGACGTTCATCCGTGTCCAGGTAGATGTAGTCCACGTAGAGGGACGCAGCCTGGAGGTTGGCGGCGGCCACGCGGTCACGGATGGTGTGGTAGTTGGAGGTGATTTGGGGGGTGACGTCCCAGCACAGGTTGCGCAGGTCGTTGAACTCCAGGTTGATACGCACTTCGTGGTATTGGAGGGCGATCAGGGGGAGAGCCAGACCAGGGTTGCGGCAGAACCAGAACTGCAGAGGGATGTAGAGAGTGTAGGCAGGGGCGCAGTTCTGGGCCTCGTTGGAGGAGTTGGGTTCACCGCCGGCGCAGTCATCGTCGCAAGGTTCACCACCCTGGACGATGAGGTTGGTCAGCACGGGGACGTTACCCACCATCTTGGCGTAACCGGCTTGCTTACCGGGTTCCTGGGTGAGTTCGTTCCAGATGTGGAGCCAGTTGCCGTAGTGCTTGTCGATGCGTTGACCACCGATTTCGATTTCCACGGACTTGATGAGGTTGTGGCCAACCCAGTTGAGCCAGCGGAACTGGGCACCAGAGCCGTCAGAGGCCTGGAGGGTCACCTGGGGCAGAGTGGCCTGGAGATACATGCGGTGGATCAAGTCACCATTACGTTGGATGGTGCAGGTCACGCGCTTGCCGAAGCCAGGAGAGCCGTTGAAGGGGTTTTCAATGGACTCCATGGCGAAGTTGGTGTGACGACGGTAGACCACCTTGAAGAAGGTGATTTGGGGGTTACCGGTCAGGTAAACATCCTGCGCGCCGTATGCGACGAGTTGCATCAAGCCACCACCTGTCATTTGTTATATACCTCCGCCGCAGAAAATATTCTTGGGGGCGCCGGTTTAGGCGGCCGGTTGCCGGGAGGATTCCCCTACTTTGCGGGGGATTCGGTATCAAAACCGTGACGTGCCGGGGACATCCCTTTTTGGAACTCCGCGAAAGGGGCACGGCACCGGCGGCCGGCCGCCGCCTAAACCTTCTCGCGGAAGGAACCTACAAAGATAGCATAGGGATGGCCTCGGTGGACCCATTTTTCAAGATTCGCCCCACCAAACGGAGCAATCCAGAGGCGCGGACCACGCTGGACAGTCTCCACCAGACCAGAATCCAGACCATGCTTCAAAAGGAGGAGGCCATTGCGAAGCGAAAAGAACAGATACGTGAACTTGGCGCCCAACTCCGTGAAACAGTGGACGAGATTCAATACGAACGGCTTCAGACAAAAAAGCGGGAGCTCGAGCGGGAGATTGAGCGTGTCGAAAATAAGAATGAAATCATGGAGTATTTCCTCGAGACGGGCGATATCCTCTACAACTATTACGATATCCAGGACAAGATTCAAAAAGGGGTCGAACCTGCTGCAAAGAAGATGGTGGGGAAACCTGGCTCTGTCTTGGCCGCCCTCTCCAGTGCCGCGGCGACGCAGGAAGACGCCGAACCTGCGGTCACATCTGCTGCTGGAACCTCGCCTATTGCGACGGGCGCGACAGCGTCAGCAGTCCCGTTTGAGTTGGCGACAGGAGAGCTGCTTCGTCGTGATAAACTCCTGGAACAATACCTTTTAAAGGTGCACCCTGAGCATGCGCGAGGGACCAACGAGATTGAGCACGATCCGTTTGGCCTCTGCCCCTGTTGCGACACGGAAATGATTTTCTCCGCGAATGAGGCCAACTTTACCTGCACACAGTGTGGGCACCAGGAGTTCGTGCTTGTGGACTCGGATAAACCGAGTTATAAGGATCCTCCACGGGAGGTCAGTTATTACGCGTATAAGCGGATTAACCATTTCAATGAGTGGCTGGCACAGTTCCAGGCCAAGGAGTCCACTGAGATTCCTCAAGAGGTCTATGATGCGATTATCATGGAGCTGAAGAAGGAGCGGATTAATGATTACCGCACCCTTTCCAGGTCCAAGACGCGCGAGATTCTGAAGAAGCTGAAATACAACAAGTATTATGAGCATGTGCCGCACATTATCAATCGGCTGAACGGGCAAAATGCACCCGTAATGAGTCGTGAAGTGGAGGAGAAGCTGCGCTACATGTTCAAGGAGATTCAGCCGGCGTTTCAGAAACATTGTCCCAAGGACCGCAGCAATTTCCTCTCGTATTCGTATGTCCTCTACAAATTCTGTGAACTACTGGAGCTGGACGAATATTTGCCGTCCTTTCCCCTGCTGAAAAATCGGGACAAGCTCTACGTGCAGGATAAAATCTGGCAGAAGATTTGCGAGGAGCTGCGCTGGGAGTATATTAAGAGTGTCTAGAGAGGGGGTGCCGTGAGTGACACGTTCAAACATGATTCGAATCGGTAGAACTGATTCGAATCATTCGAAAGGCAGGTGGCACATACCTATTCTTTTGCGAGGCGGCGTTGGCGATACACGTGTAGAGATGTAGGAAGGTCAGGAGTGGCGCGTGCATGCTGAAGAATAGGATTGACAGTCACTGGAGTTCGAGCAGCGACTGCCGCCAGCACGATTGGATTCGAGGGGATTCGTTGAGAGGGCTGCACACGGAGATGACGAGGGGCTGCCGATGTTGGGCCAAATGTGGCCCGAGTTTCTTGAGAGGGTGGTGCAGCAACAGCAGTCAGTGCACGAGGACTACCCTGCTTTTTCGAATCCAAGGCCGGTGAGCGATAGTCTGAAAGGGGGGATTTCGGAGGAGGGGTCGCAGCAGTGGCGGGGGCTGCTGCTGCCGTTTTCTTTGTATTGGCCTGCGCACGCTGCTTGGCCTGCTTTCGTTTGAGTATTTTGTAGGCAACTGCTGTCATCCCCCAGGCAACGACGACCCCTCCAACTGCTGCCAGAATCGATGAGCCGGCGGCAATGGACGAGCGTTCATCTTCTGCAGATGCCTCTGCAGCCAGTGCTGCGGCGGCAAAGACTGGCCGCAAATCAGTGGCTGTGCTTGTTGCAGTGGCAGTGGCAGAGACTGAGGGTGAAATGGAGGGAGAACCACTCCCTGTTGAGGATGTGCTTTCGGAAGAGGAGGGTGTGAGAGAACTGCGCGAGGAGGAGGAAGGTGAGGGGGAGGAAGAGAGAGAGGGGGTGAGACTTGCAGAGGCGGAGGGGGAGGGGGATGTGGAGGGGGAGATGGATATAGAAGGGAATGAGGAGGGGGATGGAGAACCACTTCCACTCCCTGTAGGGGAAGGGGAGGGTGAGGACGATGGAGAGGGGGAAGGAGAGGAAGATGCGGAAGAGGAAGGAGAAGATGATACAGAGAAGGAAGAGGAGGGGGAGGGGGAGATGGACTGGGTGGCGCTGTTTGTGGCACTGGTACTCGGTGTTGTTGATTCGGAACCTGAAGAGGAGGGGGAGGGTGAGGGCGATGAGCGTGTAGACGCCGTGGGGGAAGGGGAGGAAGAGGAAGAGGGTGAAGAAGAGGAGGATCTCGAGGAGGATGGTGTGAACGAAACAGACGAGGTGGGTGTGCCTGTTACGGAAGAGGATGTGCTGATTGAGTGTGAGCTGGATGGCGAGGGGGTAGTGGAAAGGCTCCCTGATGCAGTAAGAGAGGGGGTGCCCGACCCTGTAGAGGTGTGTGTCGGCGATGTTATTCCTGAGGGTGTCTGCGTGCCCGATGGAGATAGAGTTCCGCTTGGTGTAGGCGTGTGCGAGGTTGAACTAGAAGAAGAGGGGGATACAGTGGTTGAATACGAGGATGAGCTGGTGGGGAAGCTGGTAGGGGTTAGATCTGAAGAGGGGGTCGACGTGGACGAGGAGTGTGCGGATGAGGTTGGAAAGGGGGAGGCCGAGGAGGTAGAGGAGGTAGAGGAGGAAGGGGAGGGCCAGGAGGAGTGAGAACTGGAATGGGTGGAGGCGGAAGAAGGGGAGGGGGGGGATGTGGAGCTTACTGTCTGCGTTGCCTGTGTCGAAGGGCTTGTGGTGCTGGAGGGGGTGGACGTAGGAAAGGGGGTTGCCGTGGCGGGGGCGGAGCGAGTGGCTGTGGCCGTTGCGGAGGCAGTGGCAGTGGCAGTGGCCGTAGCTGTTGCAGTGGCAGTGGCCGTTGCGGAGGCAGTGGCAGTGGCAGTGGCAGTGGCAGTAGCGGTAGAAGAGTGTGTTTTCGTTGTGCTCGGTGTAGGAGTTTGGCTAGGAGTGCCAGTGCCTGTTCCTGTCTGGGTAGGAGTCTGGGTAGAGCTTTGACTTGGCGTGCCAGTTCCTGTCTGGGTAGGAGTCTGGCTGGGAGTATTGGAGGGGGTGCCTGTACCGGTTTGTGTGGAGGTCTGGCTAGGAGTATTCGAAGGTGTGGGTGTCCCTGTCCCTGTAGGGGTCTGAGTGGGAGTTTGACTCGGTGTGCCTGTCCCCGTTTGGCTCGGTGTATTTGAGGCAGATGGGCATGTTCCGCAGTCGCCTGGACATGAGCCACAGGTTTCTTGCTCATTGCACGTCCCATCACCACAATAGGGGCCGATTGAGTTGCATGTGCAATAGGTAGAATAGAGGCCTGAATAGCGAGTAGGGGGCTCTGCAAAGTCTTGTTGTCCACAACAGCAAAAGGCGTTATATTGTGGAAGCCATTCTCCTAGATTTCCACAGTTCGTTCCACATTCAATCCAGGACGATGTTTGCCAGGTTGGGGCCGAACAATAATCGCACTGTTTCGTTCCAGGACAATCACTGGGACAAGAGATACAGTCTTCTCCGCCGTTACAGGTACCATCCCCACAATAGGCAGCAGGTGGAGGGCAGCTACCACAATCTCCAGGGCAGGAGGAGCAGCTTTCTCCTACATTGCAGGTGCCGTCTCCGCAGTAGGAAGCCGGTGGAGGGCAGCTACCACAATCTCCAGGGCAGGAGCTACAATCTTCTCCGCCGTTACAGGCTCCATCTCCACAGTATGTCGAGGGAGGGGGCGGTGGACATTCTCCGCAGTCGCTCGGGCATGAAGAACATGTTTCTCCGTTATCACAGACTCCGTCGTCACAATAGGGGCCAGAGGGTCCACATAACTCCCTATAAAGGCTGTATTGTGTGTCAGTCGTGGCGAGGCGCCGACAGCCTCCACACAGGCTGCGTCTAGTTTCCTCTGCTAACGATGACTCGCGGAGCATACGGCAGGTTCCGTCGATACAGTGGGTCTGAAGCATATCTTGTTCTAGACGACGGCAGTAGACTTCGTGAGTAATCTGAAGGTCACGTTGCACGGGAGAGAAACCATCTTGGGCGAAAGAGGGAATGAGAACTATGGCAGTCGTTAGAATCAATCGTCGGAACGAGAATAGGATTGACATCCGTCTTCTTAACGAGATATGGTAAATAGTGTTTATACGATTGATGCGCGGCACGGTCGTGCTTCAATTGTATAGTGTGAACATCACCTATTCAGGTGCTGCGGCGGGTGCCCGTTTAGAAGCGTGCACCAGGGAAGCCCACTAAGTTTGCACCAATACCGAAACCTGCACCTTGGCGTGCTGTGGCTCCGATGCTGGGGGACACAACGTCGAGGATGGCGAAGACAGCCGCGGCCACGACACCGAGGGTCAGGATTTCATCCCAAGGCAGGCGGTGACGGGGCACAAAGATGGCGGCAACGGCCACGAAGAGACCTTCGACGAGGTACTTGATAGCACGGTTGATGATTTCAGAAGTGGCGTCCATTTGCTCTATATCTTTTCCCAAGATTTTTCCGCCGCGCGGCCGGTGCGCTTTCCACCTAAAAAGGGGATGCCTCCCACCCATAGAGCCATAATGTCCAAAGCCGCTGCTACTGCCGCCGATCGTGAAGATTTCCTCGAAGAAGATGCTGCCATTCCTGGCCAGCGTTTCTGCCTCCTCAGCTTTCTCAGCCCGGAGAAGGTCTTGGCGAACAAAAATGTGTTCATGTTCGAAAAGTTCCTGGACAACTACGAATTCGCGAGCCGGACAAAGAACTTGGAAGCCTTCCTTGTGAAAACGGTGCAAGACATCAACTCCAAACTGGACAAGGAGGCTGACGCATTCTTTGCGAAGGATATGAGCGGCTGTGCCGATATCTGTCTTGCCTCTAAGCTGCGTGTCGATACTCTCATGGATGACTTCCACGGGTTTGTCAAGAAGAATGAACGCGAGCTTCGGGAATCGAAGCTGCGCGAAGCGTATGACGACTTCATCTTTAGCAAGAAGGCCAAACTGGAAGATGAGTTCTATGCGAAGAATGAGTTCCGGACAACTGTGCGCGGCTTGAAAGTGCGCGGGGTCTATGGGTCTCAAGACGAGGCTGTGGCGCGCTCGAAGCGCCTGCAACGTCTCGACCCTCTCCACAACATCTTTGTAGGGGAAGTCGGCAAGTGGCTGCCTTGGGACCCTGAGCCCAATGATGTGGCCGAACAAGAATATGCCGAAGACCAACTCAACACTCTCATGAAGAAATACAAGGAGAATGAGGACATGAAAGACCAGTTCCAACGTGAGCAACGCGAGCGTATTGCCAAACAAGGCAAGAAGGCCGCGGAACCTGGTGTGGTCATCACTCGAGAGGAGGGTGCTGCGCCTGCACCTGCGGATGGGGCTGCTGCCACTGCCGCTGCTGCCACTGCCGCTGCTGCCACGCCCTCCCAAAACTTTGCCGATATGTTTGGCTCTGCCGGGCCTGCGGACCTCGCGATTGCCCGTAAGCTGGAACGCAAGGCTGCCGAGGAAGCTGCTGGCGCTGGCCCAGCAACAGAATAAGCACCATAGCCGTTGATTTAGAAAATCACACACTATGCTGATACTATACCCCCTACTTTTCAGGGAAATAACGATTGGTAATCGTCGGGTAGATGGGCTGGCAGACGTTGTCCTGGCAGAATTCTCCTTCTGAGCAGTTCACACCTTTGCAGTCCACATTGCGAAATCCCTCAGGGAAGGAACGCGCAAAGGTCCGACGAATCATGGGCAAAAACGCGAGGGCCGCAATAAGAACTGCAAAGAGGCCGACAAGACCATATCCTCCACGATGTTTCATCTTTCTAGTTGGGCAATCGATTCTTTCTGTCGTCGAGGCCCTTTTCATGGAACAACCGGGAGAGGATTCCTGTCATAGAGCTGTGGGGAGTTCGTATCGGCGCAAAAGGAGTTCATACACTTTTGCGGATGTGGGCACGGCTCCAGGTCGACCCCGCAGCGCTGGGGGCCGCTGCCGGCGCCTGACAAAAACCCCTCCAACTCCAGGACACGGTTAATCCGAATATACCGGTCTGCAATCAATAACGCAAGGGCAATCCCTGCAATGATAAGAATCGCGGTGAGGTCCATGCTCATCTTTACTTCTAACTACTCTTCTTTTGAACATTAATAGACGGACCCTTCAGCTTCCTGGCGCCATTCGGGTCGTATTGATTCGCCTCCTCTTCCTCCCTGTCACGGTAGAAGTTGGCGGAGTGCTGCCACATTTCGGGAGCACCAATCCGAAAATCCGGGTGCATCTCTGCACGATACCAGAACACGCAGTCCTCCAACTTTCCAGACTGACTCGTGTTATCAATCACAATACATTCATAGTTCTGTGTGCACTGGTCCATGATTTGGCAGAAGAATTCGAATGAGGGAAATGCGGATGCATAGTTTTCATAGATACGTTTTCGATTGCTGGCGAAGGGCTCGCGCAAAATAAAGGTATAATCGACGTTCGTGCGCAGAGCTGGTTGGATACCCAGAGGATACTGCATCGTGATGAGGAAGAACACTTTCAAGTGACGACCGTTCAAGAAGAGATACAGAATGTTCTTGTCGCGGGTCCAGCTGTCATCATACATACAGTCATCGAGAATCATAAAGGAACGGGGGTCCAGGCGAGATTTACCGCCCCCTGCCTGTTCCCGCTGAATCCGTGCAATAATCATCTTTTGGCGCTTGACGAAGTTGGCCAGAATCACAGGATTGTATTCGCCGTGAATGAACAGGGGCGGAATCATTTTTCCGTAGAAGGAGTTGGATTCTTCTGTGCCGCTAATCACGGTGCCGAGAGGCATATCCTGGTGCTGAAAAAGGAGGTCGCGCACAAGGGTGGATTTACCGGTACGACGACGCCCAATGAACACCACCACCGCATCCTGGGGAATCTTACGCATGTCGAACTTTTTCATCGAGATATTGACGGCCGCTGTCGCCATAGTTGTCTGAATAGGCAGTAACTTTTTTTAGAGCCCCTTTTTCCACGGATAGGCCGCGTCAGCGCGCATCAGGAAAGGCTCTTTATACCGGAAAGAATGGAAGGCGTACTCCGGGGGACACAGTTGCCGGCACCTCGTTTCCGGATTGCACCCATGGCCGATGAGCTCCGCCATGTCCGTGGATTCACAGACCTACAGACCTTTTTTCCAACTCTGTCCCGTATTTATCGCCTGTCGAAGCATCAATCGCCCCATGTTTGGCTGGACAACAAGTGGCGGATTGTGGGGCTCGATATTTCAGGAACATCAGGTCCCTGCAATCTCCAGTTGGTAAACAGCCGTGATGCATCAGGCTCCTCTGTAGGCTCGGAATCCAAACGGGCCTTTTTGAAGGTGACCCATCTGCTCGACCCGATTCGCTGGATGAAGGGTCGCTACAGCCTTCCTCAACATACAGGGCTCCCGTGGCATACACGCACATGGTTTACGGCCATGAATAAGCTGCAGGACCCCGACAATCAGGCCTATGTCGAGGCGATGGCCTCCTATGCTCTCGGCCGCCTTCGTGAAGAGGGAGTTAGTCCCCACTTTAACGAGTTCTATGGGGCATTTTGTGCGCGAGCTGCCGTGTATCGCTACAATCTGAGTGACGAATACCAGAGTTTCAAGAATGCACGGTGGTTCTGGAATGGCCAAAAACGGGGGCTGTATTCGCTCTGTGTCGTGGACGCTGCCAATCCAGAAAAGCCTGTGCTCGAGGAACTCGTGAATGAGCTTCTTCGCGAGCCGTCTGTCATGGATGACAACGACGAGCGCAGCAGTGTCTCTGAAGAGGAGATTGCTGTCGAGGGTGGAGACACTGGGCCAGAAGAGGTTGGTTCCCTGCACTCGGACGATTTATCGGAAATGGAGTTTGAGTCATCTGAGGACGAGGGCACTGAAGAGAGGGAGGTAACGGATGATGAGGATGCTGACGAGAATGCTTCCGAGATGGATGATGAGGACACGGATGACGAAGACGACTATCGCATTTACTCCGTCTTCCGCAACTTCCCTGTCATGCTCATTGCCGTTGAGGAGAATCGCGGCACAATGGACCAGCTGCTGGATAATGAAAAGGCGGTAGGTGTTCCCATCGGTAGTCCAGAGTGGGAGGAACGTTGGTCCGCCTGGCTCTTCCAGGTCGTGGCTGCCCTCTCCTGTGCACAGAGCCTCCTCGGATTTACACACAATGACCTCCACACAAACAACGTGGTCTGGACAGAAACGACGGAGCCCTATCTCTGGTATAAGAACCGCGCAGGCGGTGTATTCCGTGTCCCCACCTTCGGAAAACTCTTCCGCCTCATTGATTTCGGTCGCAGCATCTTTTCCATCAATGGTAAGTGCTTCATCTCCGATGATTTCCGCACTGGTAATGACGCGGAGGGCCAGTATTGTTTCAAGCCACTCCACCCACATCCGCGCGAGGAGGAGCGTGTAGCACCGAATCCTTCCTTTGACTTGAGCCGCTTGGCTGTGAGTCTGCTTGACGGTGTCTTCCCTGAGGCTCCAGCGGAAAAGGAGGGGGGCGCCGTGCTGAGTAAGGAAGAAGGGCTCATCGTGCGCGAAACGGTGTCGCCCCTCTACAATCTCCTCTGGAGCTGGATGGTCGACGATGATGGTGAGAATATTCTGATTGAGCCCGATGGAGAAGAGAAGTTCCCCGATTTTGGGCTCTATCGCCATATTGCTGCAAAGGTGCATTCTGCCGTGCCGGCCCAGCAGTTCTCGAGGCCGGCCCTCGACCGGTTCCAAGTGGCGGAAAAGGAGGTGCCGGTGGGACAACGCATCTGGAATCTCTTTGCCTAAACGTGGGGTGGGGAACAATAGGCTAGATGCAGCTCTTTGGCCAGACGATTCCGATTCCGGACACGATTCGGCGCGTGAAAATCGATGTCGGCCTGGGAATGCACAATGTGCAATCGATTCAGTGGCTCAAACACGACAGAGACTTGTTTGTCTTCATGTTTGAACCACACCCGGTTTGTATAGAGAGTTGTGTAGGACGAATGTGCGAGGACGGCCCCACCTTCTCTGCCAATGGAAATGAGGTCTGTATCTTCCCCTTTGCGGTGGCGGACGTGTCAGGAGTGGTGGACATACCCTTTTATGCAATGTCCGAAGACTGTGGCACATCGTCCCTCTTTCTGCCCACGGACCTCACGCTGGGGTTGATTGCTACCCTTAATGTCGTGCAAGCATGCCCGTTGCGGCTATTGTTCGAGGCATTTCCGTGGGACCGGATTCCTTGGATTGACTACTTGAAAGTGGATGTGCAGGGAGGAGACCTGGCCGTGCTTCAATCTGCAGGGCCATGGCTGGCCGAGCGCGTGGTCTATGTCACTGCCGAGCCAGAATCGACGGCCTATGCGGGCTGCGAGGGAAATACGGAGGAGGCAATCACTGCCTATATGGCCGCACAAGGATTTGAACGGATTGTCCATCCTAATACTTGTGATCCGACCTTTGTGAATCTGCGCTTTAAAGGGGAGGTCGCAGACGCTGTGTATATTTATCAGCAGAACTAGAACTTGGGCACACCGACTTTCACTTCTACGTCGTCGCCCCCTCCTCCTGTCAGTTCACCCAAGCTGGCCGCAGATTCGGCAATCGCAGCCGGTGCGGAACGGAAAAGGGAGAGGGGCGCAAGTGCGAACAGATACTGAATGATACTGCTCGTTGATTCGGGCAGCAGTTGCATAATCATGACGACCATGAATGCGCCAATGATAAAATCGCGTGATACGCTTTTTACGGTTGGCTTCTTTTCCTCGAGAAACATGGTGCTGCCTGCACCGAGTGCGGCAATGACACTTCCACCGAGGGCCATTCCAGATAAAAAGGGGAGGCTGCTTGCTTCGGACATTCTGGCCGCGGAACAGGAAAAAAAGGCCTTTTCTACTCCGCACATGCGGGGACGGGCGCGGGCCCGATAGCACTTTATTCGAGCAGCTCAAACTCCATAGGAAGGGGTTCATCCTCTCGAGGAGTCGCCGCTGCCGCCGCTGCACCGCCGGCGGGGCGCTCCAAATCTTCGAAGTCGTCTAATCCAGCCGGGGGCTCATCCAAGATTTTAATGTCAGTATCCTCTTCATCTGCAGAATCGAATCCATCGACCTCGCCCTCCTCTTCAGCATCGTCAGCGGCCTCATCTACGCCCAGCTCAACTGAGAGAGCATCCTCTTGGAACTGTGTGTCCATTCCTGTAAAGACAGGGGCAGCAGGGGGTGGCTCGACGAGGTCCGCCGTTTGCACTAGAATCGTGCTGCCAGAGACATCTTGCGCGGCGGCGAGTGCAGGGGCTTCCTCCACGGGAGAGGAGGGGGGTGCGACAGGCGTGCTGCCACCGACAGCCTCAGGCGCTCCCGCGGCAGCGGGCGCTGCCACTGCTACAGCCGCTGTCGCTGTCTCCTCCTCGTCGTCGCTGCTGTCCTCTTTCAAGTATTCGCGCAGAATGTTCTTGACAGGCAGCATGCTGCGAATGGCCTGGAGCACACCATCCGTCAAAAAGGTTTCAATCTGGCGGAGATTCTTCTGTCGTTCCAGTGCCGGCGCAGAAGGCGAAAAGAGATAGGTATTGCTCCAAAGGAGTCGGGCACATTCCGTCAGCGTCCTGTGAAGGAAATGGTCGAGCTTGGGAATCGTAATCTGCAGCTTCTTTTGTTTCGTAGTCAGGCGAATGGCAGACAGGACCTTCGTGTGGGCAATAAAGACAGCTGTCAGCAACTCCTCCAGATAGTCGCAATGCGTAGAATCGGCGAGGCTCCCCGTTTCACGTTGGACTTTGTCCATGTTCCAATCGGCAATCCCCTCCAGAAGAGTCTGGAATGACACCAGCACCTTTCGGGAATCGGCCTCCTTGAGTTTGGCCTCTTCCAGCAAATCGAGGAAATATCGCTGCAGGGCTGGAATCATGTATTGACACAGCTGCTTGGTATATTCCCCTTTTGCTTCTGCATAGACGCTTACACCTTCACTTCCGCCAATATCCATGGGAGGCTTGAATTCTCTGATACAGGGAGAACCCTTTTGTCCGCATCCTACCGCGCAGCGGCGGCGACAGGAGGAGCAGAGCCGTGTTGAAGCAGGAACTGGCTGATCTGAATCCAAGGAGACATTCCTGCCCCAATGGCACGAATGCATTCCTGCACACCCCTATGTTGCGGACCGTAGGTGTCTAAAATGGTGTGGACCACTGCATAGGGGTCTTTTCCCTCCTTTCGAAGCTGGGGAATATCGCGCCAGGCCGGAAGAGGATGCAACTGGTTTGCATCGATAGAAAGGCCGAGCGAAATGGCCATGTCAATATTATGACGTTGACGATAGGATGTCTCCGCGCGCATCGATACGACTGTGCATCTGGAGAGGATGGGTGGCGAGAGTTTCCAGAGCTCGCGAACTTCCAAGACGCACGTGACGTTTGCCGCAGCAGTCTCCAGAATCCGACGGAGAAATGCCTGGGCTTCCTGAGTAAGGTCATCGGCACCCTCTATCCAGACGAACATTCGCTCTTTGGAGCGGACTTGTTGGTGCAGGACTTCGCGGCCTTCGCGAAGACTGCGGTCGACGCGGGCATTCCAGCGAAAGAGTTTTGCCTTGGCGGCAGCGGATTCTTCGCGAATCCAGCGCGTTTTTCCTGTGCCAGGTTCGCCGCTTACAAGAAGCGCACCTTTCCAGTTAGACAAACTACGCTGTGTAGAATTATGATTTGTGCTTACGAGTGCGGCGGCGGACATGTCCCTTTGCTTTAGAGGTGTGTCTGCGCCTGGGCCTTAGGCTGCGGCGCGTGCGGCGGGACCCGCCTTTCTCTGCCAAACTACGAGCAATTGCTGCTTTCAACTGTTCCTCTTCATTGCCCGCAGCGGTCGACGCCGCCACTGCCGCCGCTGCCGCCGCTGCCGCCTCATTTCGCTTCTTTTTTGCCATATTCCATGCGGCGGCAAAGTTATCCTTAAGCGTCTCATCATTCAGTCCTTCCGCACGAAACTCATTTGCAGCCTCAGACTTCATCATTTTCCCGATGTAGGTAGGTCGGTCATTACTGTTCACATTTGCCCTCATCTTTTTCGCCTCCTCCTCTCGTCGTTTCGCCGCGGCATTCCATTCGTCCCCATACCGTTTCGTGAGAGCGGAAGCATTTGTTCCTTTCTTGCGTTCAGCATTTGCAGCCTCAGACTTCAACATTCTCTCTATGTAGTTCGCTCTGTCATTTATATTTACACTGGGTGGGCGACGAAGTGCCTCCTTTGCAGCTGCTATTACATCAGCAGATGCATTATTATCTACGATAGTCTGAATCTGAGTCGCAACGTTATACGGAATCGTATAGTTTCCCTCTGGAGTTTGCGCTGCTTCAAAATGAACACCACTCTCATTACTTATCATAATATAAGGTGTATCTTCATTGACTGTAGCAATGTATACTGCGGCCTCTTGTCTTTGACCGCCGACCTGGATCGCCCCTTGAAAGCTGATAATATTTTGATTGTAGATTCTAGCTAAAAGCCCAATATCTGTATCGGATAAAAATGTTCCTCGTGTAAAAATCCGTTGATGTGTAATAAGACCTGTTGTTATTTTATTTGTCATATCTACATGTTCTGAGGTAAGCTGTCTTTGCACGGCTGGCATTGCAGGATATACATACTCTCGAAACCAGGTAGCAAACTCATTTTTATCCCTGCCGCGGCCCTCGCTTACAAATTGGCTTGTAAGTCTACGAAAGGCGGGGCAGGTCGCTGTCAGAAAACTATGAATGAGACAATCCGAGTTACTCCCTTCTGAATGCATACATCTGAAATCGGTAAATGTATAGGCTTTATAGGGCTTCAAGTAGCGCCCGATTGTCTGGCCAGTAGCAATCGTCCGCTCAGCTTCGTCACCGAGCTTTTCACGATACTTCTCTTCAATAAATGTGTTTAGTCTCTCAAGCGTATTAAGAGTTGACGGGTCACGGAGGTCAGGAAAGAGGTTTCGAGACGTAGGGCGAAGTCTTCGTATTGCTTCCGCACTGCTGGCTATGATAGGCGCTTTCATACGTGCAACTTCCACCTGAATTGCCGATTTGATGTCTTCAACTGAATACTTCTTTTTAAAGCCTAGCACTTGGTTAATTTTGGTATCTAGAAATCCATTCCGTGTCTTGGCATCACTCTGATTCCATATATCTGCTATATTGCTCATTTCATGATTTAATGTAACAACTTCCTTGTATTCCTCTACTTTTCCATTCGGTGTTTTCCTTGTTCGTTTGACTCTTAATTGTTTGTTTAGAAATGGCTCGAGTTGTTTATTTACATTTGCGAGGGTTAGGTCTTTTAATTTGTCTTCCTGGCGTTTTTCTTCCTCTGTCTTTTCATCCTCTGATTTTTTAGATAGTTTCGCTTCTTTATCCTCAAGATAAATATACTTCGATACAATTAATACAAATGCTTCCTTCTCATATATGGAAAGTTCTCTTATATAATCTTTGATTTGCTTTGCTGTCAGCGCGGCAGCCATCTCTACTCTATTGCTTGCAAAATGATTGCGAACAGTGACTCGCTGTTCGCAATCATTTTCTGTATAGGGCAGCTAGCTGCCAAATTATCCTCTACTCCTCCTCACATAGTTGCCAACATTTCTCGCAGCAGTGCCTCATCGTGGTCGGCATTGCGTGCCAAGTTCTGTGTGGCCATCAGAGGATTCGCCATCACTGCCGCCACCATCGTATTGTCATTACGCTGGCGACTGACATCGAGCTTCAGAGGAACTCGGGGACGCACCTGGCCTAAGTCACCTACCCCTGTAGGCAGACCGACTACTCGATTGACAGCATTGGAGCGGTCATTGACAATATCGGAATCGAGCTTGCGGGTGGTCTGATGAATATTTCCATCGAACACCGCGAGTGCCCCTCCATTTCCATGCATAGGGTCGCGACCTGCAGCAATCTGCTCCTTATTGGGATTCGTGCGCATGTTGTAGGCAGCGTCGTGACTGGTGAAATCGCGATTGGCCGCATTGCCCACACCGTAATACTCGGATTTGGCAGACAGCTGCTGTTTCTGTGTGGGGCGCGCGATATCGTCAGGGTCATAAACCTTGAGACGGGTGGCACCGTCCGCACCAGGCGCGGCCTGGCCGAACCAGTCCCTCCTGATTGTGCCCTCGCGCACCGTTGTGCGCGCCACATCATTCGGGTCCCATACAGTAATCGCCGGTGCTCCCTGTGCATAGCCCACTGGTGTGCCCGTCTGGCGGAGATTGCCCAGCGTCTCCTGACGGCGGGTGGGGCGGTTCGCATCGTCGTAGTGCACAGTCGTAGCACCCGCCTCGGCAGGCACCAAGTTGAGACCCATCGTGCGCTCCCCTGTAAAGCTACGTTCATTGGGGCGCACTTCATAGCCGCTGCGACCATAATCGTGTTCAGGGGCATCCGTGTCGGCGCTCGTATAGCTCGTCATATCCGCATTACGGAACCCTGCACCTCCATACTGTTGCGCCATGGGTGTGCGGTAGGAGCCCGTCACGTAGGATTCCCCGTATTCTTGAGAGGCCGCTGGACCGATGAATTCCGAGCTCGTCTCAGGACGAGTCTGGTGCTTCATGACTTGGATAGGGCGGTTCATCTCCTTCGTGAATCCCTCCTGACCTGCCGCACCGAAACGCTCACCGCTCTCATCAATATAGAAGGTATCAGGGCGATACTTGCGCACTTCTCCAGGGTCCTGTGCCGCACCTCCGATGAAATGCTGGCCAGGCACCACGGGCTGATTGTAGGTCTGTTTCGGGTTGTCCGCCGTGCGCAGGTCATCCGTGCGACGGATGTTGTCAATCATATATTGGTTCACCTCGAACTGCTGGAACCCTCCCTTTCCAGCGGAGGCGAAGCCCTCATTCACACCAGGCGCCACTTTCACCGGCTCAAATGGGCGTTCTCCATTACGCGCACGGGGGTCTACAATACGCGACTGCACGAATTCCGTGCTGGATTCGAGGCCAAAGACATTTCCGTAGGGAGTGCGCGCGGTGTCGAACATCGGCTCAATCTCCCGTTTTGCGATTTGCACGGACCCTGCACCTGTGTAGTCATCCAGGCGACTGGTATTGGCCTCGACATTTACATTCTGACGCACACGGCCTCCAAAGAAGGGGACCATGTTGTTGTGTGTGAAATCCTCGGCAGCTATCATTTCCCCTGTCAACTCGCTTTTTACGCCGAATCCCTCTACATAGACTGGTGCGGCCTGAATCCCTGCAGGATTCATGGCCACATCTGGCGTCGCGGAGTTGATTGGCTCAGGGCGAGGCTGAAGAGAAGGGTTCATGGGCACCGTGCGTGCTGCAGGAGGCGTGTAGTTCAGCAGTGTTCCTTGTATACCGGGATTGGGTTCCGACGGAGGTGCCGTGCGACCCATGAGGTCCTGGTAGCGAAGGTCGAGTTCCTGAATCGGTGCACGCGGGGCGGCTCCTTGGGGAGCCTGTGTCAGGGCCGCATCCGCAGGCCCTTGGGCAAATCCTTCCTGCTCGTCTGATTTGCCGCCTCCAGAGAGGCGTGTGACAATATATCCTAATCCGGCCATTGCAAACAGGGCGGCTGCCTCCATTCTCTATCGGGAGGACGCAAAATGAGATGCGCATGTGCGGCACGCACGCGCGCATCTGACTTTATTCTGTCGTGTATGTCAATCGCCCAACCCCTATTCAGGTCCATGCGCGACATGTGTTTTGCAGCGCTCCTTGTCCAGCGTGCGAGACGGGATAAAATGGTCAAAGGGGGTTTCAAATGTCAGTTGAGGATTGTGGGGCATGCCTTCCCAGCGGTTCCAGCCTGTTGCGCGGAGGGTGCAGGGAGGATTCACAAGGCGCTGGAAGAGCTGGGGTGTGGATTCATCGGGTGCGGGCTGAAGAGGGAGGTTGTTCATGCCGTTCGTGTCTGGATTGTAGAGGCGTTCATCACAGCGGACACGTGTGCTGAAACGGTTGATGCCCTTCAGGTCGGACTCGACATCCGTGCGCCATTGGCCGGCCACCCAGGAGGCCCCAGATTTCTGAATCCGGGTCGTGGCGTCCACGGGAAAGCTCGTGGGGCAGTTCGCATCCGGAGGTGCAACATAGTAGCGGAGGGCATACGAGGTGATGCGCATGTCATCGGCCTGGTGGAAGTCATCGAACTTCGAGCGTGTGAGAGCTTGCTGTTTGACGGGTATCATCGGGTTGGGGACCACTGCTATCCTGTGTGGAGACATTAGAGTCTTGCGGAGACATCTCGAGATAACGCTGGCGCTGCCTGTTACGTAGGGCATAGTAGCTGCGCATTCCCATTGATGCACCGTCCAGCACAAAGAGGGGGGCGAAGTTGGTAAGTAGGGCCTTATCCTCCGTGACGACTGCAAAGGCGAGGGCGAAGCCCGTGCCGATGAAAATCAGCACCTTTTCAGGAATGTTCCAGATGTTTGCGTTCTTGTTCTTGTAGTTCGCATAGAGGTCGGGTACGTAGCAGACCAGATAACAGAAGGTGCAGATGTTCATAAGATAATCATAAGGAGTCTCTATCATGACTCATTACGATTGGCTTCGGTTCTTAAGAGGTATGGGTTGCCGCGGCAGGGCGCCCAATCTAATACTTCTCGGGGCGGCCACATGATTCCTTTTTCAGTGGCTCAGGGGCCAGGACGGAGGGGTAGGCCCACATTTGATAGGTAGGGATGTGCTGGGGCGTGACGTCGACCTTAAACGACCCCTTTGCAGTGTTGCGCTCAATGACATTGGGGTCGACCTGGGGCAGATGTTGGCGGGTGGTGGACCATGTTGTCGGACGAGTGATTCCTTGGAGATCGGATTCCAGGTCGACCTGGTTGCCGGCGATGCGACTGACTTCATTGCCGCCGACGAGGCCAAGGATATGGCGACGCTCCTTCACGTGGCGCACAGCCGCTGGGAACTCGTCGTAGGACTGGGGGGCTTCAGCGCGCTCAAACACTTTGGCGTCGTTGTTTGGAGCAGGGAATGCTTCAGACAGGGAGGCCATCTTCTCTGCTTAGCTGCGTTGATATTTGCGGCTGTGCCTGCGACGGCGCTGCACGGCTGTACAGCAGCGCGGGCAATCACCTACATCAGGAGAACAGGGACAGATAGCACGGACCTTGCTCTTTCTTGTTTTACTGACACGCCTAGCCATTCTGTTTATAGAGTCTTTAAAGGAGGCCTTTTTTCCTGAGGCGATTCATCGATTTTCTACCATCAGGGTCTTTCCTGCACGCTTTTGTATAGGAGTTTACAAGCGTATTCTGCTGTTTCTTTGTCATTGATTTTCCATGTTTCCCATATTTCTTAGCCATCTTCAGTGCTTTCCTCGCATTTCTCGTGCAGTCACGTTTTACTTCGTCCTTCGTGCAACGTCGTGCATTTTTTGTGCAGTTTTGCCGAGCCCCTTTCATCTATTAACAATTGACATCTCGTATATAGCTGCGGCTCGGGAGTCCGCCACGAATCCACCCAGGTGCTGCCATCTCCGTAATGAGATGTTCAGGCTTCTGGATGTTATTCTTTACCACAGGAATCAAGGGCACGAAGACGCCGTCGAACTGCTGTTCGGTGACCGTGCCGCATTCCTTGCCTTGGCGCACCTGTTCCGAGTGCAGCAGCAGGGACTCGACATCCGCGTTCCCACGTCCTCCACCCATGTAGGGGACACCCAAAAAGGGGCGGGCCTGGGCACGGATGTTGCAGCGCTGGTTATTGAACTCAGGCTGGTTCTTCAGCACGGATTCCACGTCAATTTGGCGATTGTTGGCGCCGAACCCTTCACGGGCATACATCATCAGCTCCTTTGAAGCAGCAGGATTGACATCGCGGGCCTGGGGGACCAAGTTGGTCGTCGTATAGGCGCCGGGGCCAATCGATTGGCGATAATATTGCTCAATGCCGCAGGCATCGTCCTTTGTGTGAGTCAAGCGATTGATCTGCATCCCTCTATTCTGGTGTAATGCGATACTTTTCCGTTGCCCGAACTAGAATGGTCCAAACACGAAGTATGCGCCAGGCGAACCGCTTTTGCGGCTGCATTAAGAAGGTGCGCCGGTCCGTGACTCTCCGAAAAGGGTCTGGGAGTGGTCCGCAAGCCCGCGAGGCTGCGGCGATTGCCATCTGTACGAAGAGTGTGCTCCAAACCAAGGGGCGTACTCTGCGCACGTTCAAATGCGGAAAACGAGGTCGTCGAGCAGTCCTCAAGACTCAGCCTCTTCTGAAGAAGTAGGGGCGGCCTAGTTATTGAGCCACGGCAGTGCTCCACCATCTGTTCCGGGGAGGCATGCCTCGCGCCCTCCCTCTTTACAGGTCTTCCCAGGTATCTTATAGAGCCAGTTTTGGTAAGACCCTTGGTCATTCGGAATGCTCGTGCTCGGCATCGTCACGAACTGGCGCTGGGACTGTGAGCGCCCAAACACATCCGTCGGGTCAGCATTGAACTCCGTGCGGAAGAAATCGTCCAGTGTCACCTTTACAGAGGGGTCCATCACGGACGCTGCCACGGGCCGGCTCGGATTATACTTGATTTCATCAATCAGCACGTTCATAAAGGGATTGCGCGCCGTGGGCAGCGTAGTTGGCGCCGCAGGTGCCGCGGCTCCAATGACGTGATAGACACCATCAGGCACTTCCTCGTTGGTCAATCCCTCTTTCACTTTGCCGGCGCCGGCAGGCAGCGCCGCTGCCCTCGCGCCCCCCTGAAATCCTTCCACCTTCGCGCGAATGGAAAGCAGTGCCCAAAATGAGGGCAGGCTTGCCAGAGTGGCCACACCAAGTGTAATCGTCATGGCCATATTGCTACCGACGACCACAGTTAGCACGGCTCCCGCCACAAGGGCCAAGCTGTAGAGGAGGATAATGACGTTTACGATTTCACTTACACAGGGTCCTTCCTTGTGTGTGCGCCACACAAGCCCCGTTTCCAGGAGGACCTTTGGATTTTCCCAGACATAGGGTTGACAGAGTGGATACTTTGTCATGTTGAGCGAGGTCGCCTTCTCTAGTCATAGTCCACTTACTTCTTTCCACCCTTCTTGGCCTCTAACTTCTTGCGCAGACGTGCGCGGGCAATGGACAGGCGATTTTCCCCGTCACGTCCCGCAGCCTGTGCCGTCTCTGTATCGTCAAAGGAGAATGCCGAGCGGAAGCTCTCCATCATCTCGACAAAGGCCGGGTGGGACTGGAACTCCTTCATGAGTTCTTCCGCCTCCGCCACGAGCTCCTGCGGCTTGAGTTGGCCACTGGCGACTTTGTCCTGGAGTTTCTTCGCCACACGGGCCAGCGCCTTCTGGAGAAGGGCAGGGTTCGACCCCGAGGCCTGCATGAGAATCTCAAAGGCGCGCGTAGGGTCCTTCTCCACGGCGGCCAAATCCTCTGGCCGGAGTCCAAAGTCCTCGGGCTTGAACTCGCGCACCATATCCTCGGCGAGTTTTGCCAACTTCCCTTTTAAGAACTTCTCAGGCAGAGGGGGCAGAGCGGACCCGTCTCCTCCAAAGAGTTTGGCGAACTTTCCAGCGAGCCCGTCAAAATCCACACGGTCCATGCGTCCACGCCAGTCGCGCATGACACGGTCGGCCCATTCTTTGGAGAATCCCTCGCCGGCGTCGTCGCCGCCGAGCCCTTCAAACCCAGAAATGTAAAGGGCTGAGAGATCAAGAATAGAAAGATAGTCATACACGGCGGCCTTCGTCTTGGCACCCACGGTGGACCAGAGTTCCTCCGTAATGACTACGCCAGGCAGCACAACGCCGGGGCAGGGCATCTCTTTCGAGGGAGTGGCGTGCTTCCCCAACACCTCTTTTGCGTAGTGGCTGACAGCATCCTCTGCCGACATGGCAAGCACAACTTGCACGGCCGCGGAGACTTCAGGGAAGGTGCCGATTAAATCGGCAGCAAACTCGCGGAGTTTCTTCTGAAAAATCTGTTCAAGAGCAGCGTCATCGGAAGCATCGGATGAAGACATTCTTGTGTATTCTTGGAAGTTTGCGCTCTACTTCTTTACGCTGCCGCTGCAGCCGCCAGAGCAAGGGGTCGCCGCAGCTCCCCTGAATAGAGGATACAGTTGCATAGATTCGCTAGGATGTGCATCATGGCATGTATATAAAATGATTCCCATCGATATCCTGCTTGAAAGAGGTATCGGCTGATTGGAAAACATGCACATGTAATGGTATAGAGCACGTAATAGGGGAGAGCATTCTCTGCACCCCATGCAATATAGTTTTGATACATGAAGGAACTTATCACATATGTCATATCCAGTCGACGGTAGAACATATCATTCGGCTTACTCCAATAGAGTATGGATGTAAGGAATACGCCGCCAGGCACAGGTACCAGTTCCCAGTGCCCTCTATAGGCTGCATACAGAGTGGATAGGATACACACCCAGGATGTTCTCCATATAAGATATGCTTCCTCTTGACGAATCAGTTGCATTTCGGTTTATTCGCCTAGCTTGTAAGTCTAGACTTGTGCCCTTTACGCCAGCCCGCGGACACGACGGGTTTGACGGCGGCGGCCGCCGCCACCTCTATTCGAACGGCTCCGTGAACGGCTCCGTGAACGGCCTACAGTCCCTGGAACAAAGGCTGCCGCATGCGGATTAAACGCTCGTATGCTGGGAGGAGGCGGAGGAGGTGGAGGAGGCGGCGGCGGAGGGGGTGCAAATGCAAAGGGGAATGGGAATAGTTTTAAGAGAATCTTTTGAATCCTTGTATTCGTCTTACTCTTTCGGTTTGCATTTGGATGTGTATTAAGATAGGATGAAAGAGCTGAGAATTCTTCAAATAATTTTGGCAATGATGTATTCATAAAGAGTTGGTCATCAGGACTTGATGGCTCTGATACAGGAGTAAGTTCAGAAAGCACTTGCTCCTTCCATTCCGACCCCTCTTTATAGATTGCATACAAGATGAGCTGATAATGGTCTTCAAGCAAGGGGCGTAAACCAGTGGCCGTTGGAATAGGCTTTTTATAATGATGGATATACCCAAGAATATACTTGACTGGAGCGCCTCTACCAATTTGTTCTGGACCCTGTAAAATAATAAGTCTATGGGGTGCTCTAACTTTTCGATTGATTCTCTCATACGCCTCATTTGCATCACCCGTTACCTCACTGGGCGCACCTTTCACATGCCCCCTTTTAAGCATATTCTCTAAAAGTCTAGGCTCTTCGGCAAGTGATACGCCCAGAATTTTCGCATCAATATCGGATGCATGTACTCTTACTTCATCATAGCCAGATTGATATGCCTCAAGCAAGGATGGCAACCCAAGCAACTTACCATATCCAAGGGCAATGTTCAAGGAGAATCCTCCATAATATCGGAGCTTTTTTCCCGAATCTCCTATCATTCGTTGTATCATATCTTGATGATGTTCGACATACCAATCAAATACGGCTCGATTTGTTCCTCCCCTTCTAGCATCTACGCCTCCCGCGGCCATTTTCCTATTCTTTACCAATACTTCGATGAATGAACATTTTAGAATGCTCATTCAACAAGGTGTAAAACGGCCACCCCCTCTTTAGAAGCCAACACGCGCCGCTCGTGCCTTTTCACAGAGGACACACAGGACCTTCAGGTAGTTCCAGATGGCCTTGCGATTTGAATCTCCCATAGCAGGCCAGTGCTTGTCAAAGATGATGAGTGCCGCGGACATTTCATTGAAGTTCCCTTGAATCGTCTTGCGTGCATAGGCAATGACAAACTCTTCATCATCGCGCTCAATCCCTTCGTGGAGGTCCTTGTAGACGTGTTCGTAGAAGAGCTCCAAAATCATTTTGGGGTTAATCTTCTTGACCGCCTCAATCGCTTCCAGGGCGACACGAATGTCTCGCTCTTCAGGATAGGTGTCCTTGAGCTCCTGGAAAAACCGAATCAGTTGTGTGTTAAATGCACCGAGCGCACTCATAGCTTCCTAGCTGATAGAGTGGAAACCGCTTTAGCCCAAACGCACGCGGCGGCGCCACTCCGTCCAATCGAATCTTCCTGCCATGCAATAGATGGGCCAGGAGGCGATTGCTGAAGAGTATTACAAGAAACGGAAAGATATGAACTACTACAAAGCGGTGCTGGCAATAGTCAAGGCGTTGCCCTACCGGAGCATCTTGGATGTAGGCTCCCGCCGTTCGCCCGTTCTGGAGGCCCTCCCCCCCTCCAAAGAGCGTGTAACTCTGGATAAGGTCGCTGTCAAATCCACCCCAGGTGTTCGGCACATCATTGCCGATTTCTTCAGCTGGACCCCTGACCGGGTCTATGATCTCGTCCTCTGCCTCCAGGTCCTCGAACATCTGGAGCAGCCTGCCCCTTTTCTTCAGAAGTTGTTTGCCACTGGAACCAATGTGATTGTTTCCGTGCCATACAGATGGAAAAAGGGGGCCTGCAAATATCACGTGCAGGACCCCGTCACCCTCGCAAAAGTGATAGGGTGGGCAGGAGGACGCAACCCACTCGCCCATTGGATCGTGGAGGACAATGGATGGCAGCGTCTTATCTGCCTCTTTAGCGGTACATAGGTGGGCCGGCAGGAGGCATTCCGCGCTCACGTTCGCGTTGATACGCCTCCATTTGCTTGTCAAAGAGCTCCTCCTTTTTGGAACGGCGCTGGCCCCCTCCTCCACCAGCCCCTGGTTGTGCCGCCCCAGGAAACTCCTGCCCCGCACGGTCTCCAGGATTCGCCGCCCCCCGTAAAAAGGCAAAGGCCCCTGGAATCGATTCTCCACCATTTCCTTGCGAACTTGTATCGACATTCAGGCCACTATACGAGAACCCCTTTGCGAAGCTGGTATTTTCCATTACATTAAAGGCGGAGGGCTCGCCGTCTGCGGCTGCCGGTCCACCTCCTTTTCCGCTGCCTCTGCCGCCACCGCCGCCACTGTCGCCACCCCCCTCTTTCATCTTTTTCTCATAGAGCCAGTTCATGACTTCCGAGTCGGTGCGAGGTTCTGCCTCCCCCGCAATCACAATCGTTGGCACCTTTTTCAGCCAACTGGGCAACTGGGGCCGGGACGGGCCTGGGTCCACACAGACAAATCGAAACTGCCTCACCCAAGGCGTCTGCGCGAGCTCAGTAATAAAGGCTTTGCACCATTGACAACGATTGCTGTAAAAACACACGTTGGGCGCCTGTCTGTTCATTCGTGCGCAGTCCCACTACTTTTGAGGAGTTCCTCTCTTTTCTGGAGAAGCCGCAGTAGGGGTGGCAGGGGCCCCCGCAGGTCAAAATTGAGGCCATGCCAGCGCCTAAGAAAGAGACTATACGAAATAGGAATATGGCCACCGCAGCTCCAAAGCCCGCAGCTATGACACTCGCACAGATTCGTGCACGGAACCGGGCAGGACTAGGGGTAGGGGCCCCTGCCGCTGCTGCTCCCCCTCCTGACAGCATCTTTCGCAATGTGAAGCGAGGGGCCGACTTGACCCTTCTCACGTTCACGCTCAACCCCACCCATGTGAGCTATGCCAATACGCTTCGCCGAGCTATGATTACAGAAGTGGAAACCGTCGCCTTTCGCTCTAAAATCAAGGAAGAGGATGGCAGCACGTCCGATGTCAAGATTCTCAAGAACAGCACGCCGATGAGTAATGAAATGCTGGCCCATCGTATTGGCCTCCTCCCTATTCATGTGTCGGACCCCCTCAACTGGAACCCCGATGCCTACACATTCACCCTCAACATCCAGAATGATTCATCTGACCCACGCGATGTTCTTGCGGGAGACATTGAAGTGCACCAAGCCAGGGGACCCGAAGAAGAGCCGCTCAAAGTTCCCAGTGTGCAGTTCTTCCATCCCGACAGTGTGACACAAGATACGACCCTTCTTGCCGTGCTCAAAGGGCGCCTCGGTTCGCAGGAAGCCGAGTCCCTCTCCTTTACAGCACGGGCGACGGTAGGCACAGGCCGTGAACATGCTGCCTTCATGCCTGTCACATCCCGCTGTGCATATGGATACACCCTCGATGACGACCCCGACCGCAAAAAGGAGGTCTTTGCTCGCTGGGTGCAAACACACAAGATGATGGACGCCAGCATGCTCGAGGCGAATCCTGGAAAGAAGGAGGAGCTCGAGCGCGAGTTCCAAACGATGGAAGTCCAGCGTGTCTTTAAAGTGGATGAGCGAGGCGAGCCCTATTCCTTCGACTTCATCGTCGAAAGCGTGGGTGTCCTGGACCCTGTCTATATCGTTGCCCGCGCGATTGATATTCTCGCCGCGAAGCTTCTTCGCTATGCATCCATTGATGCAGGAGACCTCCCCGAGGGTCTCAAGGTGCTGCCGGCCGATGCGCGCATGAAGGGATTCGACTTCTTCTTTGAAGGAGAGGACCACACCCTCGGCAATCTGCTCCAGACCTACATGGAGCAGAATCAAGTCGACACGGAGCAAATCACCTTTGCAGGATACAAAGTCCCGCATCCTCTTCGGGATGAAATGGTGCTGCGCGTGGGTGTGGCCTCTGGGCTCGTGGCGGATGCTCGTGGAGCCGTCGCAGTGGCTGCGCGTCAGTGTGCACAGATGTTCAAGACATGGGCGGCGATGTGGGCAGGCTCTGCTCCTGCCGCCGTGAAACTATAAAGGCGGGACTCTCAATAGGAAGGTATGGAAGGTCCCATCCACATCTATTGCATTAACTTGAAACATCGGTCCGACCGATGGGAGCGTTTTTCATCGCAGCCCGAGTTGGGGCGGCTGAAGGCGCTGTATCCGTTTGAGCGCTTCGAAGGCATCAATGGCTCGGCGATTGACATTGCAAAGGATGCACGTATATCCCTGCGCACGAAGCGGAATATTCGCACCCATATGCGACGTGACCACGAAGAACTTGATTCGGCAGGTGGCGTGGGATGCTACTTGAGCCACGTGGCGCTCTGGAAAAAGACGCTGGAGCAAAAGGAACCCTATACGATTGTATTCGAAGATGATGCTGTGATTCCCGTTGGATTTACTGAGCGTCTCCATACTGCCATGAAAGAAGTGACCCTTTTACCGGACCAGCCTGACCTGTGGTCATTTTCCTACATCCACGAATACTACTATGACTCAAAAGGGAGGCCGATGCCTACCGTTGAGAAGCAGAATCTCTATGGACCCTGGGTGACAAATGTCTGCACCACCTTTACAGGGTATTTCCTTACGAAGCGTGGTGCCCAGCGCCTTCTTGAGAACGTGTTTCCGATTGACATGCATATCGATATGTATGCCTGTCTAAACAACGATTTGAAGAATATCTTGACTGTTCAACACAACCTTGTGAAGACTCCTGCATTTACCCTGAAGGAACATGATACCGATATTCAGGTGACGGAGGATTGTCCAATCTGTGATGTCCCCACGAAGTTCCGCGAAAAGGGGGTGATTATGGTGAACATTCCCATTCTGTTGATTGGCTTGGGGGCCATCGCAGGAATGGCCTGGTTGGGGCGCGGGCTTAGGCGCTGACGCTTAGGCGCGAAAAGTATTGGGCACTAAAAAGGGTATGGATACCTTACCTATTTTAGTTCCTGTTGTGGCTGGAATCGTGCTCTGCCCGACTGTGATTCTGTGCATATGTTTGCGTCAGTTACAGCGACGGGTCGATACATTAGAGGAGTCAGGTCGGTCAGTTGCCGTCCCGACCCCGACCCCCACTGGCTTTATAGGGGGAGTTACCTATGGGGCAGGGGCAGGGGTGGGAGCGACAGCGCCGCCTCTTCCAACAGCCCCTCTTGCGACTGGAGCTGGCTATCCCTATTTTACACAGATGCCCCCGCCGCCCCCGCAGCTGCACCCTCTTCCGTATGCTCTGCAGCCGCAGCGGCGGGTTGTGTAGGCGCACGCCGTGCAGCTACGCAACGCACGTAGGCATCCGCCTCCACCAGGCGGCGTTGTTCAAAGAGGCGCAGGGCCGCCACGACTTCAATCGCATGCTCCAGGCGAATACGATGCCCTCCTTCACGCAGCGTGTTGAGCCATTTTACGTGGAGCATATAGACAGCCGGCTTCACTGCAGCCGGCAGGTCCTTGAATGCCACCGCGTGTGCCATGTGACAGTCAGCATAGGCATCTACGACTCCACGTGTAGCCGCCCGCAGACGCTGTTCGAGTCCCCAAAAGGTGGTGCGGTCGTCCGAGAAATGCTTCAGGTATTCACTCACCTTGTGTTCGGCGCGCAGGCGGAGGAAACGGTCGACATCCTTCGCCTCCCCACCGCGGAGGTCGCGCAACATGGAATAGGTGGGAGAACGGAGGCGCCAGCGACGCCCATCCTCCGCCACGAAACAGAGCCCTTGCCAACGCCATCCCATTTGCGTTTGCATGCGCTCCATGAGGTCCGCCACCTCCTTTTCAGCCCCATACGTCTTTTGCACCATCCCTTGGACGGAATACTTGATGGCGACAACTCCCGTGGTCGCATCCACCGTTCCCGTATGAATGAGGTGGAGGCTGGGGCGCACGAACTTCGCCACAACACGGTGCGCAGGATGTTGCACGACGAAACTGGCAAAGCCCCCTTCCCCGATGGCTGCGGCCACCCCCTCGCGCGTCTTCCAGCTGCTCTTTCCAACCGCCTCATCAAACATTTGCGCAAATGTTTTTCCACCGTAGAAAGTGTTGTCCGCACCAATGCAAGTGCGGGTGGCTAGGCGAAGAACTCCCCCACTGACAAATGCGTTCACCATGCAGCCATCCAGGCATTCGGATACATAGAGCGGAGTAGAGACGGGAGGCCCTCCCTCTTCAGCCTTGCGGGGAGCGATGCAGACAGGGAGGTTTTGCTCAGTGTCCCAGACTACAGAGCGAAAGTCCTTCGCGTGGGCACAGGCCGCGCCAGACCCTTTTACGGAGCGAATGACTGCAAAGGGTTGGTCAGGGGCGGGGTCGACAATCCGAAGGGAGCCCCCTTCTTCACTGGAAAGGTGGGCTTTGAGTTCGGGCCACGTAGGAAAGCGGGTGCGCAGTTCCGAATAGACGGTCGTGTTACGTGTTGACATTCGTATCGTGTGAGTGTATCTAGTAAGATGCAGCGAGGGATGCTTAGGCCGTCGTCGCGCACCGCGCGTCGCGCGCTGTCGCCCCCTCTGGAAAGTTTGCGCCATTCCAATAGGAACGCCCCATGTCATCCGAAAATGCGGGAGGAGACGAAGTCCCAACCTTCGAGTTGGGCGATAGAATCTATATTGAAGGGGGGCAATATGACCGCCTGAAAGGTCGTATTTATTACATGGATGCCGATTTGATACGTGTACTGCCTGACGGTGTCTCCGACAGCTTGAAAGAGATAGAGCTCGTGGATGGAGAGCCCGCTGAACGCTACCAGATGGACTCCATGTATTTATTGTCGAAGGCCCCCAATCCCGCCTTTGTTGCCCAGATTGATTCCCAGCTCGACCAACTGGCCGACACATTTTCAGTCGACGGAACTCCAGGGATTACCTATCGCATTCGCGAGATTCATGAATCCGAAGATACAATGGTCCTCGAGGATGAGACGGGCGGACGACTGGAGCTTCAGTTCCGCTCCGAGTTTCATCGCGGCATTGAGCGCAGCCAATCCTTTGCCGTTCTCCGACCCCGTTATGACCCCGCAGCGGAGGCTACTGAAGAGGGGGCCGCCGCAAATGCTCTATCTGCAGAAGGAAATGCAGAAAATGAGGACGGCCTCGGCGACTTCGTGAATGTCGAGATTCCTGAGCCTGAAGAGGAAAATACGGGTGGACTCCAGCTGGTATCAGAGGAGAATCGTATTTATTCCGACTCCGTGCAGCGTGATGAAATGATTACAGGTCTGCTGGAACTACTCGACGAGCGTGTGCAGAAACTCCCGCGGCGCCAGAAGGAAATCCGTCAGCTGAGCGAGCAACTTATTCTGCTGCGAAATGAACTTGTAAAATACTCTGTCGCCGGCGACCCTGAGGGCCAACATCCGACCTCATTTCAGACGATTGGGGAACTCCTGCAGAAGCTCGACGTCCCTCTTGCACGCCCTGTGCTCGACGTGAAAAAGAGTCTCTATCCTGTTGTGCGCGCTGCCGATGAAGGTGGTGAAGTCAATCTCGAGACTGACAGGGCAGTGGACATTCATGACCAATCCCGCGGATTCCAGCAGGAGGCCAACTTTTTTGCCACGCAGCTGGGGGGGACCGCGGCGGAGGGACAAGTCCCAGGCAGCCTTCCTGCCTGGTATCTCGCATGGGAGACATTTTTCCGCAAATACATGCGGACCTTCGTGGCTGGAGAAGATGCGATGGGGCAACGCATGGTCTTCGCCGGCGACAAGGAGTTTTTCCGCGCCCCTGCGCCGAGTGATGAAAGCGTCCTCGTGGATGGCTTCCCCAGAAATGATGAGAAGAAAAAAGTCTTTACGAGCCCTCAAGAGGTGACGGGTGTGCCGCAAACTGTCATGCGCGGCCTCGGTCCGCGTGAAACGCGCGTAAAAGGCGACGGCCTCATGCGCGTGGAGTCTGGAGAGGAGGGGGTTCTTGTGAATCAACTTGTCTTCCCCCTCTCTGCAGAACGAGAACTCGGCTCCACCCGCAGTGGCTCCTTAGCCAAAGATATACACCAGAGCCACCGTCCTTTCCGCACGATTCGTGATATTCTCTATGAACTCGATTGGATACCCGATAAACCTGTTGCAGGCGGAGTTCTGTCCGTGGGCCCTGGCGGAAATACGGACGGCATGATTGGCCTTGACGATTGGCTAAAGGCCCAGCCTCTGCAGTTAAAAGGGCTGGGTGATGCGCGTATACAGACAAAGAGTCTGGGAGTTATCCAGCGCGAGCTCAATGCCGACCAACAGGCAGCTCTCGTCGACAAAATCAAATCCTTCCGTGCGGCCATTAAGCATTTTGTTAAGGAGAATCTGGAGGAATCGAAGCGACAAATCGGCGCCCTGCGCCTGGAGACGCAGACATTTTTACAGGATGAGGCGCTCGAGGAAGTCATGGCTGTCCTCTCTACGGAGCCCCTCCTGGCTGCGAAAAAGGAGGAGTTGGCCCAGCGCCTGCCCGCCTACAAAGAGAGTGAAATTGCCATTCTCGCAGGCCTCTCCGCTGAGATGGCGGACCTGATGATGGCGGCACTGGCTGGAGAGCCTGGCCCCTTGGCGCGAGAGCGCAATCGTCGCGTGGCCGACCTCTTTTTAGAAACCCTGCGCAATGCGATGAAGAAGAAGCGCAAGACAGAGTCCGAAGGAGAGATTCCAACTCCAAACAACTGTCAGCACGTGAAAGACTTGGAGATTATCCGCCGTGTGGAGGATGAGCGCGAACGGATGGCCCTCCTCTCCAGATTCCTCACGAACTACAAAAAGGAGCGCAGAGGAAACTGGGTGATATGTAATGCATGCGACCGCGACCTCCTCTGCTATCACGAGGAGCTGCTACTCATGGAGTTCAGGCATCCTCGCGACAGCAATGCGATTCGAAAGGAACTCCTCCTCGGATTCAGCATGGGACAATCGGGTGGACATTATATGTGTCGAAACTGCGGGCAGCATATGGCTGAAATCGACTACGACCGTGGAATGGAGTTTAACGAAGAGGGGATTCCTATGGCGGCCACGGCCGCTGTTCTCGATGCCGGTGAGGAACAGACAGCAGAAGAGAAGGCCATGGATGAGGTCCTCGGAGCGGAAGAGGGAGTGATTCCTGCGGCTGCCGCCGGTGCGGCACCAGTCGCCATGACCGACCAGCAGAAGATAATTTATGCAGTCGCAGCGAAAATCTTCCAGCAAGTAGGAATCTATCCTGACCCCGCCGCGTTAAAGGGGGTGTTGCAGAGGGCAGACGCCGAAATCGGACGACTTCCTACACGCGACGCACATGCTAGAAAGGCAGCGGCTGATGCGAAGGCAGCAGCTGCTGCAAAGGTGGCTGCCACCGCTGCGGCGAAGGATGATGCTCGAGCGATTGACTACGATATTCTCATCAGTCGAATGATTGTCTTTATTACGGCAGCACATGTCATTGTAGAGATACAATCCCATATTCCTGACTATGTCCCTGGGCTTACGATTCCTGGATGCGTGGCTGGCTTTACAGGCTACCCTCTTGGGCGCATAGAAGACCTTACAGGTGTGAATTATATTGCCTGTGCAATCAGTGGTATCCGAGAGACAAAAGCACCCTGGGGGCTCACTGGATTTCTCATACAAACATCGGAAGTCAAGCGAAGGGACATGATTTCAAAGGGTATCATGCGTGTTATGGAAACGATACTTAAAACGTCGGCGGTGCAACTCCTTTTGACGGAAAAGAGGGCCTATTATGAAAAGCGGTATGGAAGCGTGGAGGGAGCGGGCGGATTGTTCGAGGCGATTCCACCCGGATTCAGACCCGTGCCCTACGCCATTTCCGCCGAAGATGCTGCAAAGCAGATAGTGGTGCCCGAGGCAGCTGGGGAACGGGAGCGTATTCAGGCGTGGATGCAGGAGGGACACAAGATTGCACGCGCAAATGGCGTATATATCAAGGGCTCTCCCTATTCCGAGGCGTCGTGCTGCACGACTCTTGTGGCAGAGCCGCGGCGCTTCTGGGGGCAGAAAGAGGCTGTTCTTCCCAGCCTTCCTACAAAGGCAGGACCTGTGGGTCAACATGATAGTCAAGTGATGTTCCGCTATAGTCCCCGAGCCATCCAGCGCATCCTTGCCAGCACGCCCGAGGACCTCCTCTATCGCGTGTATTTGAAGGTCTGTTACGATGGGCCTCGAAAGGGGTTGCCTCACGAACCTGGCTACACAAATCGGTGCATCCACTGTGGATTCCAGTTCCCTGAATCTCCCTATGTTGAAACTCCTGCCCCACCCACCTCTTTAGATAAGGGTCGCGAGAAGGAGATGATGAAGGAGTGGACGGCAGAAATGGATGCGATTATTATGCGCGGAAAGGCCGCGCTGGAGGCGCAACAGGTGCCTGTATCGGACAAGAGAAACTTCGACGAGCTCCTGGATGCGACCCACAACGCCTATCGTGTCAGTCTTCCCAGTCTCAAGAAGCCAATGGTGGGGCGCGAGTTGATGGAGACACTCCTGCGCATGGAGCCTGAACCCTTTCGAGGATGGCGCGAGGTGATGGCCGAGACGATTGCGCGTGTCGAGCGACTTCCTCCACAGACGGATTCGACGTCGATTGCGGAGGCGTATGGTCCCTTGTCCGAACTCTATACACAATCCCTCCAGGCGATTCGGACGCGCATGGGGGCCGGTGGGGCGGCCTATCAAGAGGCGTTGGAACGACTCTTTGAACAGTCGGCTCCGACACAGATTGCGGAGACCGTGCGGACCTACTTCCTCGTGACATTCCAGCGCATTGCCACCGGATTCAAGGCCGATTCATTCCGTGTATTGAACCAGTATTCTCTGCCGCCTGGCGTGGCAGACGACATCCACAAGGAAATGCAGGGGCGATTCAGTTTCCTCGGAACCTTGCAACGCAGCACACAGGGCTATGCACTCGCAAAAGTAGATGCGGCACGAAAGCAGTTGGCCGCATGCATGCCGATTCTTCAGAAGCATTTGCGGCCGAATCTGGTGCCTGGTGGCGCAGTCGGTATGCGATATTTGGCCGGCGCACTTATTGGAGGCGTCTTGGCCGATTTCATCAATCCAAATGTGATTTCGACGACTGGCACAGAGGGCGCGCGCCTCGGTGGACAGGTGGTCGATAAGACAGCGCAACTCCCGATGGGGATTTTGCAGGTCTGTCTGCAGAGGTTGCGCGCAGAGGGTCTCAACTACACGCAGGACCAGATTAAGGAACTCTTGGCGAAACGGGCGGAGGCTGAAAAGATGGCTGTGTTCCGTCGTTGGGAGGCCATGACTCCAGAGGAGAAGGCCGTGAACAAGCGCAATCAGAAGCTGGGGCTGAAGGAGTATGCCGTCGGTGGAACGAAGGCGATTTATCGACTGGACGAGACGCAGTATGAGCGGGAGCGCGGCGAACGTGCGGCGATGGGCATTCCTGAAGGATTCGTGGAAGGGGATGAAATGCGGGCGGCGATGCAACAGTTCTGGCATGAGGAGAACTACGGCGGGGGCGGATTCGGTGCGGAAGCAGGATTCGATGGGGACGATGGGCGCGATTTCGTAGACTAAGCGCATCCGCGTCGCTATGCCCGCGGCAACTTTCCTACCACGCGATAGATATGAGAGTGCTGCTCTTCAGTATAGTCGTATACCTTGCAGGGATTGCGGGGGTCCTGTTTCTTCGGCCGACCTTGATGTTTGACAGGGAAGGTCGCTGGAAGGAGTTCGGACTGCGAAGGGATGACGCCACTGTCTTCCCCTTTTGGCTGTTTTGCATTGTATGGGCAGTGGTGAGTTATTCAATCGGGGGACTCATTGCCCCTACTGGGGATGTCAACTGGGTGCAGTCTGCCTCTACGGCCATGAGTCTGACAGCGGCTGGAACTGGGATTCAAGGCAGTCTTCCTGCCACGACGGCAGCGGTTGTCGCCCCTCCTGCTGCCCCCACTGCCTCCAACCTCCTGACTCCTCTCCCTGTCAGCGGACCTGCCTCAAAAGGGGGGCGCAGGCGACGGGCGGAGGCAGCGGCTGCCCTTAAGCAGCTGAAGCAGCTGGGCGGAGGGGGCAAACAGCTGCCAAAAGGCCTCTACTTTTTCGTAGGCGATGAAGATGCTGACGAGGATGACAGCGCCTCTGATGACTCGGAGGCCTGAGCTTGCACCACCTTTCCAGCATAAATCTGTAGAAGGGCTGTCACGAGAAAGTTGATTGCGACGAAGGTTGCAATCAGTGTATTGATGGGCCCGTGAAATCCGAGGGATGGCATCATTTCCAGGGGCAAAATCACCAGACTCGTGCAGAATACGCCGAGTGGGGGAATCCATGAGCGAGTTAGGATATGTTTGGGAGTCACGGTTGATTCCGACACATATTCAATACAGCCATTACAAAAGAGAGTAAGGACGAAGCTGAGAAGGGGGGCCAGCACACATCCGAACAAGCCAAAGAGGAAGTGGGAGAAGGACGGAAATACGAGGGCGAGGCAGAAACTGAAGACAGTCAGGAGCACGGCATGGACAATCCCGAATGTCAGTCGAATGGAGTATTGAATGGCAGCGGATTCGCCGCTGGCGGTATTTCCTTCCATTGACCAGATGGCAGAAACAGAAGCCCCAGAAGTTGCCGCGGTAGGGGCCCCTGGGGCCCCAGTGGCAGGAGCGGCTGTGGCAGCGGCTCCCGCCGCCGCTGAGGCAGGACCCACTCTTGCTGAACGCGTCAGCGTCCTCAAAGAGCCTCCCTATTCGGATGAAACGCTTGCAAAAATGGGCGACTTTTTTACGGGACGGAAACGAGATGTGAATAGTTTCTTCTACACGGCCACGGGGGATTTAGAAATCAAAGAGGGGGCCACTCTGCGGAAGAGGGGAAAGCCTCTCCCAGGTGGTATCATTCAGTTGAAACGATTCCTCCCTTTGGAGGTGGAGGAGCGGGCTGCGCTGGATGATGCCCGTCTGGAGAACTTGGCAGAAGTCGAGCAACGATTTGAAGAGGCCACGCAACGCCTGCGAGATGCATGGGCGAATCATGCAATGGCCGTCGCGGCAGGAGGTAGCACAGGAAGTGAAGTCCGCGCAGTCGTAGCAGCGAATCAGCAGGTGGCAGAACTGGATGCGGAACGAAATGCGATTCGTTCCGCGCTGCGTATTGTAACAGCCATTAAGAATCCTGTCACGCGCGAGATTCTGCTGGACGAGTTTTATGAAACTCGCAAACTGATTCGAGAGTCAGGCGCCGACAAGAATGTATATCGCCTTGCAATGATGGACTTGAAGCTGGAACATTTCTACGGGAAATATGTGCCTGATGAGGCAGTCGTGGCGGCGGAAGCGGCTGCAGAGGATGAGGAAGGACTGGCAGCAGATGAGGCCGCCTTCCGCACGAAACTGAAAGATGGCCGGATTGCGCGTATCTTCTTTGACACGGGCAAGTCTCCTATGAATGACCCACTCAGTCCGTTCTGGCCGGTCAAGTTGCAGATACGCGAGACGCAATACAACTCCCCTCTTCAGGCGTATGAGGCGGAGCGTGCAAAAGAATTCAAGAAGGATGCACTCCGTGAAAATATTATGAAGGCAACGTCTACGCGCACGATTCGTCTCTTGACGCGCGCCGAAACAGCTGAGCCTGCAAATGCGCGTGGATTATGGAACGAGATTTACACGGCAGTCGCCCAACAACATCCAGAATGGAAGGCGAGTCTGTTGGCAACAGGAACAGACGCGCTGGTCTATGCAGATCCGAGGAAAGGTTCCTCAGGAATCGGTGTCGATGCGGCGAGCCCCGATGCGCTGGATCCTACAAAGTGGGACAAGGGAAATAACGTGGGGATTGTCCTGGAGACTCTGCGCACACAACTTCGCGAAGATACACTCGAGGAGGCCCCTACAGGGGAAGTGAAAGAGGCAGCTATCACGGAGGAACAGGCACAGGCCAATCGCGTAGGAGCGATTGTCAATGCTGCCCGCAGAAGAAACGGGGGCTTCTAGAGTTATTCCTGAAGAGGGTAGGGTTTCAGGGTCGCCTCATTCGCGTCACAACCCACCTTTTCCGCCGTGTATTTGTAGCATACACCATTTGTATCCCGATACACACGTTCGCGCACGTTCTGTGGATGGGGATATTCATAAATCAGTTTTGCCGGTGCGCGATACCAGAAGAGAAGGGCACATCCAACTGCGAGTCCCGCTAAAAAGGGCATGAGACGAAAGTGCTGATACATTCCTACTCAGTGCCGCGGAACTTAATCTCGGAGCTGGGAACAGGATGTTCGGATTTCTGAAGTCGCCGACCTTTAACTACGTTTTCAGTTTTGTGATTGGCCTCGGACTTATGGCCGTATTCAAGCCCGCCTGTAAAGGGGAGGAATGCAGGATTCTGAAGGCCCCACCCATTAAGGAAGTGCAATCAACGACCTACCAGCTCGGCAGTGAATGCTACCAGTTCCGCACGGAGATGATTACCTGCCCTACAAAGGGAGTGATTGAGCCGTTTCAACGCAGCCTTTTACGATGAGGTGAGGCAAGCGCGCGAAGCGTTTAGGGCCGCCAGTGTTCTTTCCACAGATGGTTCAGAACCATGAGCACAATGATATCGGACCTCGACGATCGCCCTCCCGCTGGAGATAACGATTTCGTGAACAGCATCATGAATGAGATTAACAGCATCGGTGGTGGCGGAGACCCTAGCATGCAGGCGCCTGTGCAGCCCCCTCCGGCCGTAGGAGGCTCTCAACAAGGCGGTGTGATTCAGGCACCGAACCCGAACACGATGGGTCCGCGTATTCATGATAGTGGCCCCATCACCGCACACATGATTGGAAACTCACACCCGACTCCGGCGGATTTCGCACAGATGGTAGGGTCCGTCCGCGGGGCGGGGGCAGATATGCCCGCCCTTCCTCCTGCCCCACAAGGCGCCTTCGCAGGAGCCCCCTATGTGGCTCATGCTGCCCCCACGTATATTCCTGCCCCTGCCAAGAAATCCTGGCTCGCTCGCACGGCGGATGAACTTCGCACGGCCGCCTTTGTCACCATTCTCGTCTTCCTCTTCAGTCTCCCCGTAGTGAACTTCCTCTTCGCACACTACCTGCCTTCCATGGTGAAATCGACAGGCGAACTGACCGTCCTCGGTCTCCTCATGAAATCATTTGCAGCCGGCGTTGCATTCTGGCTCCTTCAGCGCGTGGTCGTCCCCCTGTTGAGCCTGTAATGCCGCAGCGACTCTATTCCGAACACGAACCCCCCGCGCCGCCCGCCTCAGTTTGAGGGAGGGCGGAGTATGGTGGCGCACTTGGCAGTAAACTTATGTAAAGGTTAGAACAGAGAAGGTATGCGGACTTTCAATCAGATCTTGCCACTCGTGGTGTTTTTACTCGCCGCCTTTACAGGATTCACGCAACCGTTCGGTGTCTTCCTGACATTGTTGGGAGCAGCCGCCATCGTATTTGCCATGACGAACTCCTACTTCTATGTCGCTGCCATATTCACCGTGGGCCTCATCGTGAAGATGTGCCAGGTGCCTCGCTTTGAGGGAGTTCCTGCCACAGGATACCCTGCCGGTTCCCCTATTGAGCCATTCCAAGTGAAGGACGCCGTCTCCGTGCAACAGCGCCTGGAGGGTGTCCACACGAAGGCCCCGCTGCAGCCCAAAGTGGCAAATGTGACAGGAGTGCTCGAATCGCCCAGTATTCTCGACAATGTGCCTCTCCAGCCCATGCAGGAGTTAGCCAGTGAGGCGCTCCCTGGTGCAAGCATTCCTGCTTCCGCCAAGGCTCGCGTGCTCATTTATCCTCCTGCAGAGGGATTTGTGCCTGCCCCCAAGGCCAGCGAGGAGCGTGGACCCAAGGAGAATCCTTATCTCCAGAACGGACCGGACCAGGAGGGAGTTGACGTGTCTCTACTGGAAAAGGGGACAGATGGGGTTGTTGAACAGCCCGCGGCAAATCTCGCCGCCGCACAGGCAGGAAGTGCCCCCGCCTTTTAAGGCAGGTAGCCGTGCCGCTGCCCTCTATGGCAGGTAGCCTTTGAACAGTCGAAAGAGTTTTATAACAATCGCATCCCTATGCGTAAACTCCGCAAACGGAGCTTCCGCAAAGTGAACGATTTCCACCAGTTCTGGCAAAGGGTCCTGCTGTCCCTGCCCCTTTTCCATCAGAACCCGCTTTCGTGCGCGAATCACACGAATCACAGGATGCAAAAGATTTGCCAAGGCAGGCTCACTCGAGACAGTGTTCACAGTTCCAAACTCATGCGGCGACTCCTTTACTGGCCGACCATACTCTAGAGTAAGCTGGAACACTGTCGTATTTACCGGCGTGGCCCGCAGAACATTCTGTAGACAATTCATCGGGAGTCCATTCACATATACATACTCCCCCTTTTCAGTGTGATAATACACGACATCACTCATATATCCATGAAGGCTGAAGAGGGCCGCATCCGTATTGATGCGCTGAAGAATCCGATTGACGAGCTCAACCATTTGGTCGGGCCCCTTCTTTATCGTCGTAATTGATAACTTCTTCGTATAGTGCACACCCATCATATACTGAATAAGATGGCGATACCCATGAAGAAACCCACCTGTCCCCTCTTTATAGTCGAAGCCATGCATCAGCGACCCGATACAGAAGAGATTCGGATGCCCGATGACTTCAAACTCGGGCGTTAGAAGGGGGAGTTTTCCATCGTATAGTGTTGGAATCTGAAACTGAAAAGGGGATGCATCGAAGCCGCGCCCCGTTGCGAAAATGACATGGTCAAATGTGTGCTTTGGGCTGAGCATATGCTTCGCATGGCAGCTCGGTGAGCACAGCGTATATACCGTATACGGGTCGGCAGCCGCAAGCTGTTCAATACAGAGAGTCCCCTCGAGGCTCGTATCAATCGCCTGCAGATTCGAAAAGGAGCAGTCGTCCACAATGGATAAGTAGTTCGCCCGCAGGTGCCCAGGATAATGAGTCGCAGCCGCCCACGGCGTTGGGCGCCTGCCATAGATGAGAATATGTGCCGCCCACGGCACCAACAGTTTCGCAAGCTCATACGCCGCATTCCCATTCCCCACGATGAGCACCGATTTGTTGCGAAAGGGCTCGAGGCCTTTCCGTGTGCGAAACGTATTGGTCGGATAGTCTGCATAATGCTTCGGTGACACCTTCGTCTGGTTGAGCCAATTCTGTGGGAGGCGCGGCTTCGAGAGTCCCGTGGCAAGAATGAGCCGTTTGCACGTGGCAGTCACAGCCCCTCCGCTGACATCAACCTCCAGACGATAGCTCCCATCGGTCTCCTTCTGCACACCCTTTACAGTGTGATGATACCGAATGTCAAGCTTGAAACGTTTGGCGAAGTCATTCATATAACGCACAAAGTCTTCCCTGGCAGGGTAATACTCTCCTGAATAGGAGGGGAATGAGATGTGCTCATCATTCAAGAGCGAGTTCCAGTCATAGCGAAGCGCCTTTTCATAGGAGCCGTGTTCTCCCGTGTGGACTTTGTTTGTGGAAAGGAGTTTTCCAGAATGAGGGAACTGCTCATAGAAGGAGGCAGCGCCAGCGGCGCGCTCGAGTATACAATAGGGCCGCCCCTCCTTTTGCAGAAAATAGGCCATCTGAATACCGGCTGGACCGGCGCCCACAATAATGGTTTCGATATCCATTCTTAAAAGGATAAGTACACTGACGATTTAGGCGCCTTAGTTAGAATGGCCCCGCGTGGAACCTTTGGAAAATGCCCTCCAGGCGTATTTTGCATCACTCCAGGCGTGGTTGGAATCGGCCTGCTTCTTGTGGCTGCCATAGGCTGGATTGTCTATCAGGCAGCCTCGAAGTCGGTCGGGTCCAGCCTCGCTGCAGCTCCCCAACGCGCAGATGCTCCTCCTACCCAGCCGATTTCCATACAGATTGCCACGGCGCAAGAGGGCGGTGGCGATGATCGTTACACGCGTGCCCCAAAACCCGAGCGGCATTGGGCAACGGAGCCTGAACTCCCCACACGCGCAGAGATCTATGGAAAACTCCCGCGCATCCCCACCCGAGGCCTGCCTGAGACCTACCAATCCATGGGAGTCCTCACCATGGAGGACGGCTCCGTCCTTCCCCTCTATGGCCGTCGCACAGCCGCACGCTCGGACCGATTCCAATACTATACCCGGACTGACACATACAATCCTGTCCAGCTCCCTCTGTCGTATAAACGCCGTGACTGCCAAGATGATGTTGGCTGTGAGGAGTTGTTCAACGGAGAATCTATCAAGGTGGCTGCCACGAACCAAACTGGAAAGGCCACTATCTATCGGTTCGACGGACCTACGTACATTCCAGGCGTCCTATAAATAAACGCAACCTGCGGTACGTCCCTGGACTACTTTAATCCACGAACAGAGATAGAGACGGATTCCATTCAATGGGCACACCAGTTGCAACCGAAACACTCGTAAATCGTTGTCCAGCCACGAGTATCCAATCCTTTCCACTGGGCTGTGAGTCTCGCCCAACCGAACAGCAATATGAGACTGTCTATGATCCCAGTATTTCTCCTCTGGATTTTACATGGGCGACAGAGCAGGTTGACCTTATTAACAATACTAGCAAGACATTTATCCACTGGAGAAATAATAAATACACGAATGTATCGGTCCAAATTACACGGAATCAGCACAGTGGATGGTTGACCGACCCCACTCGTGCAACCCAGAACACTGCCGATTTTGTCATGGTATTTCAATCTGCGAGTGATGTCATATCCTATCGATACATTGTGCTGATTGTCCCGCTGATAAGTATAACACAATCGCCAACAGGCGCCCCCAGATTTCTCCTGCATTTGCAGGACCCTTCACGCACGGAAAAATATACCCTGCGCACCATGTTTCCAGAGGAGTCCACCACAATGTTTGCGAACTATACCACCTGTCTCCGTGGATACAGCAGCATGAAAACCCCCGAATATGTCACCGTATTCCTCTCTGTAGAGGGTCTTGAGGTTTCATCAGAGCTTATGGGTCAAATCAAAAGCTCTCGCAACGTGCAAAACTTTCCCACCTTTGCAGCACCGTTTATGACGCGTATCGATGCGACGACTACAACATCAGTCACCTCTGGAACGACTGGAAAACCCTTTATTCAGTATATCCAAACGACGGATCAGCTTCTGAATTATACGAATGCTGGAAAGCAGTATGTGGACGCATCTAGGATTGTTCGCGAGGATAGCTTGGATGCCTACCAATGCGTTCCTCTTGACCCGGACCAAAATATTCAGGATGGAAAAATCAAGGTCGATCTGGAAACAGGAGAGGTGCTGAGTGACGTCATTGCAGAGCGAGCGGCCGTGCGGGCAGCCGACTCGACGAAAGGCAGTATGGAGCCTGGACGACTGGAAAAGTATATGGGCACGGCCATTGGTATCGTTCTTGCTGTCATCTTTTTCAGCCTTATCGTCTATTTTCTATGGAACTGGATACGAACCGCCACAGGAAATGCGGCAGTTCCTGCAGTGACGGCCCTCGGGGTCGGCGCGGCCTCCGCAGGAATCTCAGAATCATGGGCGCAGAGTATACCAAAATATGGGCTCTTGATTCTTGTGGGAGGATTCGGAGGCTTTTTAATCGGCGCCATGCTCTCTTAGGCAGGGTCAACGGCGGCTAAGCCCTTTTGTTGGAAGAAGCTAGAGACTTCGTCTGGATGCGGAGGAACCGTTTCCAGAGGTTGTTTTTCATTGAGCGTCTCATCGACTGGCTCGAACTTGTTCGACCCTGACTCTTCAGAGGGCTCATAGTTGTGGTCTTCATACTCGGCCATGGGTCGAGACGGATGCTTCTCTCCAGGCACCAGGTCGGGTGCATGCTGGCTCAGTTGTTCCACTTGAAACACAGGTTTCTCTGCCCCCATTGTCACAGCCACACGGTCCACTGTGCGACGGCGCGACTCTAGGAACAGGGCAGCCGCGGCGAGGAACACTGCAATGGCCAGCACTTTGTCGCTGCGCATAGTGTAGAGAATGGCGCCCAAAAGGACTGCGGCTCCAATCATATTTCCTGATAGGAGGTGAATCAGGAAATCGGGAATGTAGGAGCTAAATATGAAGACGGCGGCTGCTACGAAGAATACGGTCAAGGCGGGAGTCACCTTCATCTATCCCATGTGGAGAAAGCTACTCGACTGCCACGCGCGTCCTAAATTTGAATGTGCCCTTGGTCTAGACGACTGCCAGACCCCCTTTCCAGATGGACATCGACAAAGTATTGACCACGAAAGGCTACAGCATTCGGAAAGCTGCCCTGACTCCTAAGCAACTCACCATGATTCAAGAGGAACTGACCGTTACGCCGAAGATGAATACGAAGTTCGTTGGAAAGGCTGCAATCGATGCGGCCTCCTTCAAGCTGTATCGCGAATCACCTCAGCGTATCTATGTCCCGCGCCAATGGGGGGCGGCAAAGTTCGGTCCCGCAGAGACATCGGTCGTGCCAGACGGTCTCCCCCTCCCCGCCACCTCTGCAGCGTTCGTGGGGAACCCCTATCCCTACCAAGAGGACATTATCGCCAGTTTTCTTGGCGCCGGAGCGAATGGTCTCATCTGTGTGCCATGCGGAAAAGGGAAGACCTTTATGGCTCTGGCCATTGCGGCGCGGCTCGGGAAACGCTTCCTCGTCGTCGTTGATAAGGAGTTCCTCATGAATCAGTGGCGCGGCGAAATGCAGGCGCTGATGCCTGGTCTCCGCGTGGGGATTCTCCAAGGACCCAAAAAGGAGGTCGACCCTGCAGCCTATGACTGCACGATTTGCATGATTCAGACTGTGTGTGGTCAGGACTTCGCCGACACCACCTTTCAAGGCTACGGCTTTGCCATCTTTGATGAGTGCCACCATCTGGGCGCCCAGCACTTCTCCAAGACGCTCCAGAAGATTCAGACGGCGCGTATGCTCGGGCTCTCTGCCACGCCGACGCGGGAGGACGGTCTCAGCAAAGTCTTCACGTGGTTTCTCGGCGAACCCGTCTATTGGGAAAAGACGCGCGAACCGGACCCGACCGTGGAGGTCAAACACGTGTTCATTAAGACGGAGGACGCGACCTATCACGATGTGCCGACAGACTGGAGAGGGGAGGTTGTGATGGCCCGCCTTCTTGGGAATATTCTCGGCTGCGCCGAGCGGACAGCAGAGATTGTGCGATGGATTCGCGTGCTGTTGGCCGAGCCGTTACGGAAAGTGCTCGTGCTTTCGGAGCGGATTGGACATCTGAACACGATTGAGGAGGAGCTGAAGAAGCTGGAGCCGGCGGCGACGACTGCCTATTATATTGGCGGGATGAAGGAGGCCGTGCGCGAAGAGGGGGCTGCCACCGCGCGCGTGCTGCTTGCTTCGTATGCAATGGCCTCGGAGGCCATGAATATCAAGAGCCTCAATGCTGTGATTCTGGCGAGTCCGCGCAAATCCGTAGAGCAGAGCACAGGGCGGATTCTCCGTGTGCGACCCGACCAGCGCCAGGTGCAGCCAGTCATTGTGGACATTGTCGATGACCATCAAATGTATCTTGGACAATGGCGTAAACGGTTGGCGTATTACAAGCGCTGTGCGTATCAAAATGAGACGTGGTCGATGGGAGCGACAAAGGGGCATGTGATGAAAGGCGCGGCGCCGGCGGCGGCCTCAGCTGCCAACGACGCACCCTCCTCTTCAGGATGCATGATTGAAGATGATTAGGAGGTGGGCGTCGGCTGGAGAGAAGCCTGCTGATACCCTGCAATTAAGAAACTGCTGATCGTTGTTTCGTGCTCCAACCTCTCTGTGGGAGTAAAAATCGATTCATACGTTTGTCGATACGTTTGAATGATAGTGTTGATAGAATCCCTTGCAGTTTGAACCTTACCACGTGCAGTATCCGCTTCGCCGAGCCGTGTTCTGAATGCAGCATTGCCTTGATTATAAGCGGTAATGACCGCAGAATCAGGAACCATCGAGCGCGACCCTGTTGTGCTCTTATAGATTTGGTCCAGCAGAGCTTCATTTCTCTGTGCGAGAGTATTGACTGCGGTTTGTTTATTACCGACTGCAGTGCTGAGTGATGACATATTTTGTATTTGTGCATCATATACACTATAGATGTCTGTATACGAATTTATGAACGCATTCAGGGTTTGAATTCGCTGGCTCGCCTGTTGAATGAGTTCCGAGTTCATATTTACACTTCGTAGTTGAATGGGTGCATCAGGTCCAGCACTTGCTCTCGCCAGTCCATTTAGACTGGATACATTTTGCACTTCCTCCAGAATGGCCACATTGTAGGCTTCCCCAACTGCGATTCGTTTTGCACGGGCATACGTTTCTTGATACTGCAGGGCGGCAAGTTCCTGTTGGACCAGACTTTGCTCAATCAGCGCCTGGAAGACTTCTTGCTGAATAAAGACAGATTCGAACGTTGTCGATTCCGCCATAAGTGCTGTAAAGGTGGATTCTGCTTCCGTTCGCCTTGTTGAAAAATCGCTCGTCAGACGTAATACCGCCGAGTTCGTGCTTTCGAATAAAGTTGATACAGCTTGAAGTTGCTCGGCATAACTATTAAACGAGCTCGTTTCGTCGAACTTAATCGTGCTATATCCTTGAAAGCTGGATAGGGATGATTCATATTTTCCAGTTTCAGCTAGAATGAGTTGTGTATAGATAGACACAAAGGATTGATTCGTGGAGATTGTAGAATCATAGGTCCGTGCATTTGATTCAAGAGTGGCAGCCCCTGTTAAGCTCGATTCATAAAAGGTAGAGAATGTTTTAATATTTTCAGTCAGTGTGCGTATATCAATGAGCGATTGTTCATATGTGGTTGAATAACTATTTAGTTCATTTTCCGCCGTCATACGGCGCGCGCTAAATGTGCTCACATTTCGACTTTCGAGGTCAATCGTGTTGTTGTAGGATTTTAAGAGGGCTTCATAGGCCGCATTCTCTGCGAGACCACGACTCTCTGCAATTCTGGGAACAACCTCTTCCGCAGCTATCTGTTCAGTCCTTTTTCTTCGCACCTGTTCTTCTGCCAAGGATTTTGCCTGTTGGCGAGTTGTATCGCCTGGAGCTTCCTCCAATACTCGCGTAGCCTCTTGAAGCAATCCATCTGCAGCAGTATATGCAGTCGTCGCTGCAGCGAGTGTGCTCAGAGCTTGATTATGTTGCTGCGTAATGAGCGAGGCCTCATACAGAGAACTGATAGAGGTGATTGCATTGACTGTGCTTATTAAGTTAGTTTCCGCATTTGTTTCAATGGTGCGATACTCGGAAAGTTTCGACTGAATCGTAAATGACTGGTCGATTAATGTGCTGACTTCCCTACTGAGGTCTACATACGAATCAAATGTAGATTTATACACAGCATAACTCTCAGCCTCCATGACTTTTGCCGATTCAAGCAGAGTGCTTTCTCCGCGAATGGAGCTGACATTTTCATCATAGGCAGCCTGTTTCGCAAGATAGGTATAGACAAGACTTGAATAGTTTTGCGCGTCTTCTTTGAATTTCAAATCGGATGCCTCCAGCTCCAGAGTCAGCGTCGATGATTCGCCGCGGAGAGAACTAATCAAGTCATCCGTATCTGTAATCTCGATATCTAATCCACTCATTGTTGACACTTGGTCCGCAATGTAAACATCAATCGCAGCGATTTCGGTGTCAAGCTGTGTTTTTCGTGCAACAGCAGCATTGTAGACAATCGTATTTGTGTTAATTTCGATATCGAGCCCCGATATTGTGCTCTGGGAGTCAAAGATGGATAGGGCGTATGCATCCTGCATCTTTGTATACGAAGTAAGAGTTGAATATTCGAAGTCAATTGACGTTTTAAGTTCTTCCGCGTAGGCTTCCAAGTCTTCTATCGTCATGCCCATCATCTCCTTTTCCGTTAACTCTCTTGGAAATGGAACAGGCACGTCTGTTACAATACTCGTATCAGGAAGTGAAGAGGGAATGGGTCCTGACATCTCTATTTCTCTGCTAACTATCTTTTTAACCTATCTATCTCGCGCGGTGTGGGCCAGGGGGCTGTCCTCCTGCCATCGGTCCTCCTCCAGTCTGAAGAGGGGGTGGGGCGCTGCCACAGCCGTCCTTCGAGCAGATGACAGGGCCTTGCAACGGGGCTGCCTTACAGGTAGGCCCAGTTGTGCATGTGGCATTGCGCATGCGTTCCCGTTTTTCGATATGCTGCCGAATCTTTTCTTCACTTAAATTTACCATTTAACTGAAGAAAGGATTTGATTTTGACACTCTTTACCGGCGCTTGTGTGTGCGCGCACGGCGGCTGCGGCGGCTGCCACGGCGCTTGCGTTTTCCTCCTCCCGTTTTGAGGCAGGCCTGGTTCATCGAGCGGGCTTCATAGGGAGTCTGGACCATCACAGGGGCGCCTGTGCTTCCTACCCATCCACTTGGTGTATTTCCATAGCCAGCCGTAGGGGCAACATAGGCAAGGGAACTTCCTCCGAGACCTGTCGCAGCTCCTCCACGCATTGCCCCGTGATTCAGGGGATTGGGGGTGGCTGCTTCACAGGGGATGCGCATAACAGGAGGAATGCCTGTTCCCCAAGGTGTTCCTCCAGCCACGGGTGCACTCAGGTCAAAGGAATAGCGACCCCCCCTTTGCAGCCGCCTGGTGCCACGACGCCGGCGACGCGCCCCTCCAGAGAGACCGGGAAGACCCAGACCTGACGTGGGTGTGCTGACCATACCAGGACGTGTTGCTGCTAAGCATGAACTCATAGGTACCACTTCTGCGGAGTTACCAAGGCCTGCGACGATGGGAGCACCGAAGCTATAAGAGTTTCCAAGACCTCCTCCGCGCATACGCTTCGTTTTACGCGAACTACGTGAACGACGTGCCATTCTCTGCTAAGGCCTTAGGTAAAATTAGTAGTATCCTCTATAAGGGTGACCCTCGCGCCAAATGAATGATACACACGACGATATTCTTCTGCTGCACCCTGCTGCCGCTGCACATACGACGCGCGATTCATGCGCAATCTGTCTAGGCGAGCTGGGTGGCGCCGGCGCCGAGCCCGTTCATATGATTCGGGCCTGCCAGCACACATTTCACCCCACCTGTCTCACTACGTGGCTTGCACGCAAAGCCGAATGCCCTCTTTGTAGGAGTGAGCTGCCTTCTCTGCAGCTGGCTGCACGCGAGCGGGCGTTTCTCGAGCAAATCCAGGACCTCGTCACACTTCTTCAAAGGGATACCCACCTCACCCAATCGATTGTGACGTATACGGTGATAGAATCCATTCTGCGGCGATTTCCAACCTCCATTGGGCGAGGAGGTCTTCGTGAGGCGGCTGACCATATTCGGGCGGCTATCGACGAGGTCGTCGTGAATACCGTCCGTCCCTTTCCAGTCGCCTGTGAAAGTCGGTATGGACTTCAGGTGCAGGCGCGGAGCCTCCGTCGCACCATTGCGGAGGGACTCGGATGCCCGCTGACATATGTCCATCGACATCAGCGAGTGCAGCGCATTCGCGACCAACTGCAGCTTGCCCTCCACCTCCCCCCTCCCCTCCCCCTTTAAAGGAGTCCTACAATCTCGTAGCCTCCAAACTCGGCTCTCCAATGGGCAGTGACGGCGACACCTTGTGGCCCCGCTGCTTCACATGCTTTGCGCAGACGTTGACTAATGGAGAACTGTTGCACAGACGCGCGGCTAATGGGCAGTCCATTTTCTTCATAGAGATCGTAGACATCGGGCATTTTATCAACAGCAATGGCACGGGCCTTGCGTGTAGCGGTGGGTGCCACTACTGCGACAGCAACAACAGGCTCTTCGACCTCTTCCGCTGCAGGCGCGGCGGCGGCCGCTACAACTCCTGTCGCACGCTCTTGTTTGAGACCCGCAGGACCTGTAGCCGCACGAACAGGCAGCTCAAGATGGTGGACCAGTCGCCGGCGCCCAGGAGCTTCGGGAAGAAACTCGATGCTCGACACACCCGTCCAATCCTCCCGTTTCGAAAAGGCCTCCAGAGAAATGGGCTGGGCCACTGTCGTAAAAATACCGCCCAAGAGGCGGGCATCGGGCACCCAATGGCGCTCCACGAACTCTTTCAGCTTCTCTCGCCGGCGCGAAAAGGTATGAGTGCCTGCGAGACTCTCCCCGCGCCACATCCAGACATCTTCCAGGCGGAGACGGTGTAACACATCGTCAAGCGTGGCAATGAGCACTGAGCCCCCTCCCTCTCCTACAGCCGTGCTGACGCGCATACGCAGCGTCGAGCCTTGCATATACGATTTCCCCTCGCGCCCGCGGCGCATCTGCAGGAAAATCGCCGGCTTTCCAGGGAGACAGACGAGAAAGCCTGGCTCCGCGCGTCCTTCATTCGGGAGCACAAAGAATGTGCCTCGTTTCAGTCCACCCTCCACCTTTTGAGGGTCCAGGCGCTGACGAAGAATCAAGTCCGTTGAGCATGATTCCACCAACTTGCGGGCAAGTTCCTGGAATGATGCTGGTGCAGGTTTCCGCCGAACGGCGTGCGTCTCACGATGGCTGTTGCGAAGACTTCCTTCCGAAAGACCTTGTGATTCCATACTTTGTGGTGTGGGTGGTTCCTACCTGAACATGGCGGGCAGCGCTTAGGCCTTACAGCCTGGTCGCTACACTTAGGCTGATGCGTAGGAATCCCCCTTGGTCAGGTCATTTGCATACACGGCCCCCATAAAGTTCGCCCCATTTTGAGCAAAATCAGGGGAGAAAGGGCTCTCTGCAGCGGAGGTCCTTGCGCTTGCCACGCCACTCGTCGCCAGACGATTCATGCCTGTATTATCGACACCGGGGCCGAACGACAGTTCAGGATGGCGCATGGAATCCCGAATGGGTGCCTCCATATTGGCATCTTCATAGGGGTCCAACGGTTTTGCTTCCGGAGAGAGGGTTGCAGGCATATCAGCAGGGGCCGCTGCATTCGGAGGATTGGGTCCTCCAGGGGACACTATGCGAGGAGGCTGAAGAGGCTCTGCCTGAACGGGAGGGGCAGGGGCAGGAATCGGGGGGGCAGGCGTATTCACCTTTGTGGCAGGAGGAAGTCCCTGAAACCCCTCGGAGGCAGGAGTCGGCGCAGGAGCTGGGGACGACGCGCGATACACCTCCTTTGCAGCAGGTTTGACAGTCTCTCCAAACCATTCAGGCCGGTAGGCCCGCAGAAGCAAATACCCCACAAAGAGGAATATACTTATCGCCAGGGCCAAGGGAATCGCGTCAAACATCTGGTGCTTAGATGGAAAAAATCGTTGTAAAAAACCCGGCCAACTAGAAGAAGAAAATGGCACTTCATGCGTCACTGGATGAGATTGTCAAATATGCACAGGGCGCCTTTATTCAAGCGAAGTCGGATGGTGTGCTTGAGGCCGGCGAGGTCGTCCAGATTGCGGTCGGCGTGGCGGGGCGCCTCCAGGCCCTCGGCGATCAGCTGCGTGGGTCTGAGAAGAAGTCCGTTGTGATGTATTGCCTGAAGAAGGGGATGGATGCTGCGGGCGGGGTTGGGGAACTTCCTGGGTTGAAGGGGGCATCTGCCGAGACTCGAAAGGCGGTCGAGGACCAGCTGTTGGCCGCCGCGGGGGCCGCGATTGATATGGCCGTGGCGGTTGCCCAGGGGAAGCTTGACCTGAAAAAGAATGGGGCGAAGGCCTGCCTGCCATTCTGTCTGTCTGCCGCGACCGTTGTCCAGGCCCTCCTGCCGAAGGAGGCTGCCCTTGTGAAACAGGCCGTGGGGTGGGCGCAGGAACAGGGGAAGGCATATGCTGCTGCGATGGAGCCTGCCGAGAAGGCAGCGGCCCTGCCTGAAACGTCAGCACCCATCCAGGAATCTGCAGCCGTTGTAGCTCCCCCCGCGCCCCCCGCTGCAACTCCAGCAAAGGATACTCCTCCTGCCACAGCTGCTGAAACGGAACCCAGTCCTGCGGCATCTCCTGAAGATGCTCCCGCACAGACCCACGAGGTGCGCTTTGAGTAGATGTGGCAGCAGACTGCCGTTCCCGCCCTACGACACGATAGCAGTTCCAGTCATTTCCGTGCAACCACCCTATATACTCCCCAGCATCTACAAAGGTAATCGTAGAGGTTGAGGATTTTGTCGGCACGCCGCCACCCTCTTCTATCGATGTTGATGTCCAGATACACTCCATTCTTATAAAGACTCCGTGCGCACTCCTTAGCCTCCTCCCCCTCGACCGCTAAAATTGCCCCGTGTCCCCCGTGTCTGCCCAAAGACATAGACACTCCCCCTTTTCAGACAATGGCCCGCGCATCTGCAAAATCAACGAAACAAACTATCCAGGCTCTTCTTCTTACGCATACCGCGGAAGTGAAGGAGGTTCCACTGGCCCTAGAGCCAGATGCAACCCTCACTATGAAGACGATTCAGGCTGCGCTCAAAAAGAAGACTGCCCCTGAGCTCATTGGCACATATAAATACAAATCGACGGGACTCTTCCTCTTTGGATTCCTCACTGGAAAGGCAGGGCAAGAGAACCGCCACGAACTTCCTCCGCCCCATGATTCCGTGCTCGTATTTGGAGATATTCTCCTCGTCGCCTCGAAAGATGTGAAGAGCTGGAAATCACCAGTCGCCTTTCCAGCGGAAGAATACGAAGCCTTCTACACGAAGGCCTATGGTGGATTTGAAGACCTCGACGATGAAGATAGCGAGGATGATGAACTTGATGATGCAGAGGCAGATGCAGATGCGGATGCAGAAGCTGACGCGGATGCCGATGTAGAAGAGGGTGATGTTGCAGCGGGAAATGATGAAGAAGAGGAAGAGGAAGAGGAGGCCGGCGATTCCGACGAAGACGATACAGAAGAAGCGGAGGAGATTGAAGAGGAGGCTGGGGTGGAAGGAGAAGATGATGAACCGCGTGTTCCTGTTCCGAAAAAGCGGGCGGCAGCAGCGGCGACCACGGTCCAGCGCGTCAAAAAGTCGAAGCGCGCAGCGGCAGGAGCCTCGGCGGCTTCACAGCTCTATACCAACTATCTTCATGTGCCTCAAGAAGATACCCTCCAACCCGAATCCTTCTCCTCCACAGATTTCAGTCAGCAAGCAGCAGTCCCACAGCGCCAGGCTATGGTGCAAGCTCTTGCCACCCTCTTTAAAGGACTGCTCACCGGCGAGCACGAAGTGAACTTCCTCGAACGTTGTATTTACATGGCAGCACTTCGCACGGCGTCCCAGCGGCATGTCGGAAAAATCTGGTCGCACCCCCCCTTTGTCGACATCTACAAAACCGTTGCCAAGCATATTTCGTCGAACCTCTATCCTAACTCCTATGTCGGCAACAAGGAGCTCTTTGACCGCTACAAGGCAGGATACATCAGCCTGCAAGAGATTTCGGAGGCAGACCCCTACGGCCTCTTTGAAGCCCGCTGGTATGACAGCATTGTCGCGCAACAGGTGCGGGAGAAACGGCAACTCGAAGGCAACAAGGCGATGGCCACGGACCGTTTCCTCTGTGGCCGCTGCCACAAGCGCGAGTGCACCTACTACGAAATGCAGACACGCTCGGCGGATGAACCGATGACCATCTTCATCACCTGTCTCAACTGCGGAAAACACTGGCGTCAATAAACGCGACAGGCTGGTAGAACATGTCAACGTCGTCACCCCCTGTCCCGGTGATTGTCAAAATCGGTGCACAGAGTTCTGCCCCCTTTCCTATGATTGACCGAATCTGGGACATTTTTGGTAAAAAGGGGATTCGTACTGTCTTCGTCTCGATTGGCAACTCCTCTTCTTCAGCCGCGGACCTTGAACTCGCAGAAGGTGTAGGATGTCCTATTCACGTTGTCCCCCTTTCGCAGACAGGACGTTCAGCCTGGGAAGAGGTGACCGCCTGCCTGCAAGCCAAAAAGAGGGAGGGCGCGAATGCTACCCACCCTTTTTCAGAGGGAGCCGAACGTAAATGGATTTTGCCCAAGAACGTTCGTATTCAGGATGCTCTCCCCTTTTGGGCGGATGGGCATATTCAAACAGGCGAGTATAGCCTGGCGACAGCCCCTGTGCAAGCCTGGGTCGAGAAGGCCTGTGCGGCAATGAAAGTCACTGAAGAGGGAGGGCGGATGGATTGCCTGAAGATTGATGCAGTAGCAGAATGGCCCGGCCTGGAACGAAGTGTGCTGCCTGCTGTGCTTGATGCTGGATATCGACCTGGCATCGTCCTCGTCAACTGGTCTGCGGCCCCCGATGTCGATTTGCGCACAACCATCGCCGCGGGGCATCTCCAGAATGCTGGCTATCGCCTCTTAGCAAAGGAGGAAACAAAGTTCCTCTACTATTTTTCCGACAATGACCTCTATCAAATCTGCTCATGGGAAGATACGACCTCTCCCAACCCCCTTTTGAGTGAACTGGCGCGGCAGCTTCGCCCAGTCGTGGCCGGCGCCCCTGCCCCTGCCCCTGCCCCTGCCCCCGCGGAAGTTCCCGCACCAGATCAGAACGCGGCCACGCCGAATGCTTCGGCTTGAATCCCCTCTGGCTGAAAAACGTATCATTCTTTTTAGTTTACGAAAGAGTATGATAGGTCGTCGCGCATACTCGGATTCCGTTCGTCTAAGTAGGAAGGATGACTCGCAAAGTCTATCGTCACACTGCAAACAATACAGCCGGCCTGAAAGCCAAACAGACACTACGAGCACGCCATCATCCCCGTGTTCATCCTGTTCGCGCGCTTCCTCAACAGATATTCACACCTTCCTCCTCTACTAATATTTTGAAAGAGATGCACGATACAATCAAGATTCATGAGCAGCGGGGCTCTACTCTACGAGCAGGTGACGACTTTTACAGGTATGTCAATGCAGGATGGGAACGTCAAGTCCATATTCCATCCTATGTATCAAGCTATGGAGTAAGTGAGGAGGTAGAGACCATCCTACAAAGCGTTCTGTATCGTCAAATCCAGGGCTGCATGAAACTTGCCGAGGTCGGTCGCGAACAGACCACTCCAGATGGGATTGCATGTGATGCGATTGGTCGTCTCGCAATGTCTGCCATGCGCCCCCATGTCCAGAGAAAGAATGTCGAGTATCTGCAGCGCGGAATCCGCAGTATGGGGTGTCTGCGTGAGCAGGCTGACCTAAGTCGTGCTATTGGCTCGATGGCACGATTCAATGTGCCCAGTATTCTTGAACTCAGTGTGATTCCTGGAAAGGGAGGGCGTTATATTGTCAGCGTGGCAGCGGGAGAACTTGGCCTGCCTGCTGCATCGTATTATTCGTCGCCGTCGTCCCCTCGAACATCGGACTCCGTTATACAGGGATATACGCGACTCATTCAACGCGCCTGTCGTGAACTCGAGATAGACGACCTTAGTTCGGCAGTAGGATTCGAAGCGAGCCTAGCCTCTTCCATCTACGGAGGCGAGCATTCGAGTAGTGACGAAAATATGACATTACAGAAGCTTCAGGCCACCTGGCCAGCCTTTCATTGGAAAGATATGTTCCTCTCCTATGGAGTGGCCGAACAAGAGCTCGCAACCCTGCGCATCTATGTTGATTCGCATGAGTGGCTCGATACATTGCAGGGGCTATTTACAGAGACTCCTCTCGAAACATGGTATACAGTCTTTGCACTTCACACTCTTTTGCATGCTCTCCCCTACCTCCCCCCTCCCTTTGACACCCTCCATTTTGAGCTCTTTGGGCGGCAGATGCGAGGACAGAAGGAAAAGATTCCGCAACGATTCCTCATGCTGAACATTGTCAAACAACATATGTCAACGGCGCTTGGGCGGCTATTCGTGAAGGACAGTTTACCCCCCTCGTTAAAGGAGGATGCAACCAAATTCACAAAAAAGATTGTTGCCTCGGCGATTCAGCGTATGGAGACAGTGGACTGGTTATCACCCGAGGCGCGAAAGGCAGCTGCAGAGAAGTTGCGGAGGATGAAACTCTCGATTGCATGGTCGTCGCCCCTCGTTGCGTCCCCACCCCAGCTCCCCTCTCTTCAGACGGATACTCTTCTTGCCAATCTCTATTTGCTAGAAGCGAGCACAACGGACCGAAAACTGAGGTGGTTGCGGTCTCCTCCGAAAGAGGATGAGTGGGAAGAACCCCCCTATTCAGTCAATGCGTATTACTATCATGATACGAATGAACTGGTTGTCCCTGCGGGAAGTTTTATGTGGCCATTTATGGACACTGACTCATCGCATGGGATGGGCTGGAGTTATGGAGGACTGGGGGCCGTGATAGGGCACGAAATCACACATGCCTTTGACCGAGAAGGAAAGGAGTTTGACCCGTCTGGGCGCGCAGCCCCCTGGTGGTCGAAGAAGGTCCTTGCCGCGTATCAGGAGAAGACAAAGGCACTCGTGCGCCTTTTCAGTGAGGCGGGTCATATTGGACAGAAAGTGAATGGTGTGCGAACATTGGACGAAAATCTGGCCGACCTCGGAGGTCTCGCCATTTCCCTGGATGCTCTTCATCGTGCGTTAGAGGGGGTCGCAGAGGACAAAAAACGGGAGCAGATTCGGCAGTTTTTTATCGCGTATGCAGTGAGCTGGCGAACGAAGGAGCATCCTGAACGGCAGCTGCAACGGCTCTTATTGGATAAGCATGCCCCTGTTGAGCTCCGTGTCAACCTCATTGTATCCCAGTTTGAAGAATGGTATGGCGCGTTCGATATACGAACAGGGGATGCACTCTATGTGCCTCCTGAAGAGCGGATTCGCATTTTCTAGGGGGAACGAAACCGTTAGCCACCGCCGCAGGCGGTGGTGTCTAAACGCGACGGGTAACCCGTCGCTTTTCCCCCCGCCCCTTCGAAGATGATACCCGCCTACGGCGGATATATTTTGTGGGCAAGCAGCACGCCCCCTCTATAAGATCATCAGGTCGCTGAGGCGCCAGTATTCGAACGTGCCATCAGGCATGGGCCGCTTAATAATGAAGGGGAGCCGGCGCTGTTCGAGTTCCAGCTTCGCGATTTCGAGCGGCTCTGTGACATGCTCGGGAACTTTCACGAAGGGTCTCGCCCCATCGGCGATTTGATTTGCGCGCGTTCCAAGAATCTTGGTTCGCTCGTAGACAGTGAGGAAGGGAAGGCTCGTGTGAAGCCCATCCTTATCAGCGGTCTCTACAGGAGGTGCAACCTGAAGAGGGATTTTGGGCAGCACCGTTTCCATGTAATCAATCACGGCCTCAGGATGGTGATACATGATTTCATTTTTGTCTGAGGCTCCTCCTACTGCTGCACCGGCTGCATCCTCTCCCTCGCCAAACTCCTCGTCTGGCATGAACTCGCCGTCCTCGTCAAAGCCTGCAGCTGCATAGTTCTCTTCGTCTGCCATGGTTCGGATGTCTACTGTTGGGGAGGAAAGGCAATCCGTTTAATTTTCCCTGGCCCCCGCGGCCAGGCCAAAATTGAGGAGGGTTAAGGAAGCCGTGGATAAGTAGAACTAGAAAATGGCAGCAGATTTTGGTAGCTCTCGCGCAAACAGTGCCGCAACAGGCGGTCAAGCCGATGCATCTCCCTTTCAAGGGGACGATGTCAAGGTCTATTCATCCTTCGATGACATGGGCCTTCCTGATGAACTTCTTCGTGGTGTCTATAGTTATGGGTATGAACGTCCCTCCGTGATTCAAAGCAAGGCGATTGTCGCCATGCGTGACGGCAATGATATTCTCGCCCAAGCGCAATCAGGTACAGGAAAAACAGGTGCCTTCACAATCGGCTCTCTCTGTCGGGTAGACCCCTCTCTTAAGCGTGTCCAAGTGCTTGTTCTTGTGCCTGTTCGTGAACTTGCCACGCAAATCCTCAAGGTCGTCAAGCAAATCAGCGGTCATATGGGCATTTCCGTCTATGCCGCCACAGGTGGTCCTCCCCTCCGTGACGACATTCGCGCTATTGAACGCGGTGCACAGTTCCTCATTGGCACCCCTGGGCGCATCTTTGACCTCATGAATCGCGACATTCTTCAACGGGACAACATCCGCGTGCTCATCCTCGATGAAGCGGACCAAATGCTCGAAGACCGTTTCCGTGAACAAGTCAAATGCATTCTTAAGAAGGGATTCCCCAAGGATACACAAGTCGCCCTCTTCTCAGCCACCATGGATGAAGAAGTGATTGCGGTTGCGAATGAACTCCTCCAAGCCCCCGTTCGTATTCTCATTCGTCCTGATGAAGTTCCTCTCGATGGTATCAAGCAATACTATGTCGAACTTGAACGGGAAGAATGGAAGTTTGAAACTCTCTGTGACCTCTACTCCCATCTCACTATTAGCCAGGCCTTCATCTATTGCAACAAGCGGCAACGGGCGGAATGGCTCGCGGAAAAGATGGCGGCACAAGGGTTCCCCATCTCGTTCATCCACGGTGAAATGCCTGTCGAAGAACGTAAGATTCGTATGGACAAGTTCTGTGAAGGAGATGACCGTGTTCTCATTGCGACCGATATGCTTGCCCGTGGTATCGATGTTCAACAAATCAGTCTCGTTATCAACTTCGAACTCCCTACGGACCGCGCCAACTACATCCATCGTATTGGTCGTGCGGGCCGATATGGCCGTAAGGGTATCACAATCAATCTCATCTCGCCTGAAGATAAGCGGGCCCTCCACGAAATCGAGAACTTCTTCAAGATTAAGATGGAACAACTTCCTACCGACCTCGCCAGCCTCAAGTAAACGCGGGGGCAGGGGTGTGAAGTGATAAGTTGAACGGACGTCTAGCCCATTCAGCGCAGTATAGAGTCTTTTTTTCAATGCCAGTGGCACTCAAAAAAAGATTCATTCAGCTATGCAATCTTAATACATATAGTATTCGGATTGCACGTATGTCTTTCGGCGTCCCCCGCGGCGCTTACCCTTTGTGACAGTGGTCCAGCCTTCGCTATCATCGTCATATTCGCGCTTGGAGCCGAAGCTGACAGGGGCATAGTTCATGGCAGGACCATTGCGACCTTGTGTGGCTTCGAGGCCAGGGGCAAACGGAATACGGGGACAGTCGGCCGTGACGTTTTTGGATTTCCATTTTTTCGAGGCAGAGGTAGAAGAGGGCATTCTAAGGTGGGGCAGTTCTGTATAGGGGTGCGCAACTATCTTTAGGCATTTGCGCAGGACCGCATCAATCCATTCCTTCCAAGTCGACAGAGGATGTTTCCTCCTCATCTTCCTCCTCTTCAGACGGAGCCGGCTCGCGCACATCGTGTCGACAGACTGGGCATCGCACATTTCGCTGGAACCACGTATCAATGCAGTTCCTGTGAAAGCGGTGGTCACACGCATTCATTGCTCGCACCTCTTCTCCAAGATGCATCGAGTCCTGACAAATCGCACATATCTCCTCTTCCGCATCTAATATCTCGATACTCGTTCCTGCCTCAATCTGCTGCGCCGTGGGACGAACAATGACCGGCTCCATCGCGCCCGCGGCTGCGCCACCGGCCGGTGTCAGAAGATTTAGATTGAGAAGATTCAGAAGGTCAACTGCAGGTGCAGGTGCTCGCGTGAGCTGTGCAAGGTCTCGCTCGACTCCTGCATTCCCTCGTCCCATTCCTAAGAGGGCATTCAGTAGATGAATCCCACCCCCATCTACAGTTTCCATAGTGATATTCACCTCATCCGTTTGGCGAGGCCTGGGTGGTTGCCGCACGACCGGTTGCGGAAACACGGGTGCCGGTGCCACGCCGCCACCGCCGCGCCAGGCCCGCGGTGCAGGTTGATACTGTTGCCGTGCCACTGAAAAGAGGTCATAGCGTGATCGCATTTGACTTTGGATATATCCAAAGAGATCATCTACGCTACGGAACATATCTGGCTCATAGAGAATCGCTGGAAAGTGGAAGTGGAGTTCATCGAGCAGCGGGGAGTTATAGTAAGTGGGGCGAGGTCCGAAAAAGGGTGGGGGATTCATTCACTCTTCTCTAGTTCACGCGAGGGTTCCTTAGCCTCGACCTGGGGGGCGGCAGCCCCCTCGCAGCCCGCACAATTGAACCCCCCGTCCGCGCCTAAGGACTCCATCACAAACCACGGTAACCCCCCTCTTCAGTATGAACAACACGTCTGACCAGGAGCCACAGCAGCCGCGCCCAGGCCTCGGTGGACTCGTCAATATGGGACTCACCTGCTACGCCAATGCCACCATTCAAGTGCTCCGTCAGATTCCTCGGCTCAGGTGGCTCCTCACGCCTGGACTCTACGATACCCTGTTCACGAAGGATGAAGATGCCAAGCCCCGTCGCGCGGCCCAACAGGCCCTGACTATCTCCTTTGCAGAAATCGTCCAGATGCTCTGGCAATGCAGCAAAGGACAGTCCGTCCGTCCAGGAGAGTTCTGGAAACGGGTCGTGCCGACGGTGGAGGATACGATGTATGAGCATCTCGCGCGCAAGGCCCCCCACGACAGCCACGAGTTCTTCCTCTTCCTTCTAGAGACCATACACGAAGCCACTGCGCAAGAGGTGGATATGCGCATTGTGCGTCCACCTCCTACGACCCCCCAGGAACATCTCGTGCATGGAGCCCTCGTCGCCTGGCAGCGCGAGTTCAGCAAAGAATACAGCCCGTTTGTCGACCTCTTCTTCGGCCTCAGCCACTGGCAGACCTGCTGTCAGGAATGTGCCAACATCACGCACCGCTGGGAGAGTTTCAACACCCTCAAAGTCAGCATCCCTGCCGGCGGGCTCGGTGAGCAACCACCCACACTCGAACAAATGTTCCTCAACGATCTCGCGGCAGAAACGATTGAGGGCTACCAATGCGACAAATGCGCAAAGAAGACGCAGGCGAAGCGGTTCATGCGCATCTGGCGCCTGCCGCAAGTCCTCGTCGTCGTGATTAAGCGCTTTACACCGGATGGGCGGAAGATTCATACGCGCATGGCCCCTCTAAAGGGCGGAGCGCTCGATTGTCGCCTTCTCTTCTCTACCTCGTCCCCTGAACGCGCAGGGGTGCTCGACTATACCCTACAAGGTATCGTCGACCACCACGGCTCTGCGGGGGGAGGACATTATACGGCGCAGGCCCGCCACTCAGAAACAGGCGCCTGGCATCTCTATGATGATGAGGGAGTCATGGAACTTGCAGATGGTCAGCCGGCCTTTGGCGATTCCACCTATATGCTCGTGTTTGCGCGCGCGGCCTAAGGAAGCGTAGGGCCCTTGCCAACTCGCGTCCGCACATCTTTAAAGAGTGTGATGAGCTCCTTGAGCTGCCCGTCGTCGAGGACAGCGACTCCTTTTTTCCATGCCCACCAGACTTGCGCACAGGCCCATTCGGCCACGGCCAAGTTTCCATGCACAAATGCATTTCGTGCCAGGTTTCGCACAGCCTGGAACGGCCTGTCACGCGGTTCCACATAGTTTGTAATCATTTCTTGATAGTCGCCCACGTAGTTGTGAAAGAGTTCGGGGCGGTCGAAGTAGACCATGCTGAAGAGCTGTTCATCAGCATGCCCATAGCCTGCCTCCAGTGCCACCATGAATTTATCTTCTATCGCATCGCAGAAGGACTTCATATAGTGGGCCGAGCCTGTGAAGAATCCGGAACACATACCACAACGCCCCCATTTGAAGTATTCGGGCAAGTTGCGCACGAGCGGCTCAGGCTGATAGTCAATCCAGCACGTGCTGAACTTCTCGCGCTGGGTCCGCCAGATTTCATCGAGGGCCGGCAGATTGCGCCAGCCCATGCGCTCAATACAGATGTTCAGCCAGGCAAAATGGCTCGAGCCAAAGGGATTCTCTGCAATGGCCCTCTTGAGCATAGCATAGCGCGCCATACAGAGGAGATAATAGGACGCCGTGTTGCGGTCATCAAATGCATAGGGCTTCTCGCGCCTGTTTTGCTGAATCTTGGCGCGGAACTGCGTCAATGGGAAGTCTTCAAAGGACATGGGCACGAACTTGGTCTTGTCCGCGAGCCAGGCAGGGCGCATGGCACGGAGAGCCTCCACGGATTCGGGCTCGCAAAAGACCATCAGGTTTTGCTCGGTGGACATTGTCGCCTTCGCAGCGGCCAAGTAGTGTCCCGCAGGACGGGACTTAATCGAAATCGACGCATCGGGCATTTTCGTCAGGTCGAAATAGGCAGTCACAACCGTCCAGTTTGTCGGTTGGGCAGAGGCTGCCGCAGGCCACAGTGCCAAGGTCTCTGCGCCAGCGGAGGCAAAACGCACAATACCTGTGCCCGACCAGTGACCGAGCGCCGTAACATCCACCTTTTCAGCCGCAGGGAAGTGATACCAGAAGTTGTCGCGCATCCCCTTGAAATACCAGATATCGTCACAGACAATAAACCCTTTGTAGCCCTTTTCCCGCAGCCAAAAAAGGAACTCGCGTTCCTGACTGCCTTCGTGGGGGTCAATATCCAGGAAAATGAAGGCAGAGCCGAGGAGGCGCCCCACCCAGTTGCCGGCGGCACGCCCCTCTTCCGTCATCAGATTGTCCGTGTGGTAGGAGAGATTGGCAACATCCGCAAGAGGGTATTTATGTTCAAGGTCGAACGAGTAGATGTTGTTCGTGGGGCTCCCGCTGGAAAGGGCGAGGGCGCTGGCGCCCCGATGTGTGCCGATATCGAAAATATCGCGCCCGTCAAACTGGGAGGCGAGCCAGGCGAGGAGTTTGTAATGCTCCTTCCCTGCGGGACCGACAAACTCCTCCCAGTTGATGGCCGTGCCATCCCTGTGGAGGCGCGTCAAGCTGGTTTGCTGCAAATGAGGCAGAAAGTCGACGCTCGTTGGCAACATGGTGTAGTTCTTTTTTTATAAGGGGGGTAGGCCTTAGACCTCTCAAGAGCGTCCCATATTAGGGAGCTCGTTTCCAACGCCTGAACCAACTTGTAAATTTAGATGTTTGCCACCATTGAGTCAGACTCTTTTTAAGAGTTTTGCTGCGGGACACTGGAGAAGCTGCCTTTGCAGGAGAAGCTGCCTTCGCGGGAGAAGCTGCCTTTGCAGGAGAAGCTGCCTTCGCGGGAGAAGCTGCCTTCGCGGGAGAAGCTGCCTTCGCGGGAGAAGCTGCCTTTGCAGGAGAATCTGGGTGTAAAATGGCCTGAATATCTGGTTTTGCACAACGAGATTTTAAGGCATGAATATCGCACAGTGGTGCTACATACTCCGCAGCGGAACAACCAAATTTGGCTGAACAAGTGGATGGATTTGATGCAAAGAGTCCATCTAGAACTGGCTTTAACAAGTCTTTAAAGTTGCGTTCAGATAACATGAATCGTGTTTTAATGATTGATGTATTTGCTGCAGTATATTTACACAGCTTTGATAAATATAATGCACGCCCATAATGATTTAATAATTTATATCGTATTATGTCATCTGCCTCTTTTCTCCCTTCGATTGCCTTAAGTTGGCTAGTTAACAAAAAAAATGGGTCCTTTATAAAGATATTATGAATTTTTAATGTTGTAGGAGCATAATCACCGCTGCCAGAACCACCTGCCTGATAATATTCTGAGTCAGTAATAATTATAAACTCTACAAAATGGTCAGCATGTTTTGTTCCTTTTGCTAATTTTGTAGATAACTGTACCTTAATCATATCTTTATTTTCTGTAATAACCCTTGACACAAGAAATGGCCCAATTGTTTCACTTAAATCTGATATATGAGTCTCATGCATCTCTCGTGTATGAGGTGCCTCAAACAATGCGTCAGGGAATGCAAACTGAATTGTTCTAGCAACCTTTTTTGCTTCTTCATATAGCCATCGTGTAAAATGGTCATAATGGCTTGTATACGTATCATCTTTAAGAATAAACATATGAATTTCTTCTGTTAAATTATCTTTTCCGAATACTTTTTGTGCTATGTCATGTTCTGATTCTTTTGTAAAGATACAATCAAGTTTGCTTATTGTTATATCAATATCAGCAGTTGGTTCTGTCGTTTTATGTAGATCGGCAACCTTAGGGAAGTTCTTATTCCATAGTTCGCAGGCTGCTCCACCTATGACACAGTATGGTATTTTTTGACAGGTAGCAACAATTTGTCCAGTAACAGGGGTGATGGTTGGTGGACCCCTAGGATTCTCTGAGAAATCGTGAATTTCACCATATGCCTCTCCTTCATATTTATAGGAGGCCCAATCAATATCTTTTATTGCGTTGATTACAACATTTCCAAGAGGATATGTTGCAGTAATCCACTCAATGCGTTCGGGCCGAGATGTGTATCGAGGAATCACAATATCATCCGAACCCCCACGTTGTTTTTTACCACTCTTTTTTCGTGTATGAACCATTATTGAGCTCTTTCTAGAAAGCCTTCACAAATTAAAGAAGATCCGCCATTCCCTCTACAGCTCCGTCGCGGAGGAACAGAGTCTGCACGCGGCCCATGAATCCATTGGGCTCCGTCACACGGAAATGGACGTGGGGTTGTAGGGCTCCCTTCATGGGCACCTTATAGGCCTGGGGAGGTCCGCGGACACGGAGAATCGCCTTGCCGGCGGAGTCGGCCGTCACAACACCTGAGTTTTCATAGCCAGCGTAGGCGACATCCCAGCTAGGCATCTCCTTTCCTTGTGTAGGGTTCGGCTCCGCGGCCCAATACAGGACTTTGGCACCAGGCTTGGTCGTCACTGTGAACTGGTCATTCGCATTTTGCGGTGTCTTTTCTGCGAGAGCGGCGGCGGGCACGAGCGTTTCTCCGAGGAAGGGGAGATAGACATCGCGGCGGAAAAGGAGTCCGACGGCGGCGAGGCCAATCACGACATAGACCCATCGTGCATACCGGGGCGGAAGGGCCAGACGCACGAGGTCCTGCCCGAGGAGGCCAATCGACAGCCAGTTGATAGACCCCATGAACACCAGGAACATCACGACCATATAGGCCTTTTTGGAGTAATACATGACGTGCGGATCCGTCAGCATCATTTTTGCTCTTTCTACTGAAGAGGTAGAGAATGAGTGGCTGTGCACTGCGTCGATGGGGAGCTGGAACTACGTGCGAGAGGCCTGTGGATACACCTGCGGCGAAGGAGATGGCAGCGCGGTTGGCAGCGATGCAAGCGGCGCGGGCAGCCCAGGATTCTGCCTGGGGCAGCGTAGGAACGATTGTTTCTGCCCCACAAAATAGAACATCCCCCACACAAAATGTCTCTGCGCAGCAAAAACAGGGGCCCCAGTTGCGATAACTATTTCGGAAAAGTCTTTGCCCACCTTGGAGGGGCGATGGCAGTGGCAGCGGCAAGCGCCGAGTTGCTCGATACAAATGAGCAACTGATGCGTGCAACAGGATCCAAGCTGTTTGGCATGCTGATCAGCATTGGGCTCACATTTGCACTCCTCTTTGCAGTGCTGAAAACTCGCCCCGGAAGTCCCCTGAAATACGCGGCATTTGCTGGATTTGCCATCATGATTGGCCAGAGCTTGAAACCGCTTGTCGATAGGCTGCAGGAAAAACAGGCCCTGACGCGTATTCTGGCGCTGACCACGGGTGTGTTTGTCGGTATGATGGCCCTCGGATTCTACGACCGCCAGAATCTGCTTGGATTCGGACCCTATCTTCTCGCCGGCCTTCTTGGTCTTATCATTGCACAGGTGGTGATTCTAGTCCTTGCAACACCCGCTGAAAAGGAGGGGGCCCTGAACTGGATTCGAGCAATTGGTGTTGCCCTCTTTGCAGTGCTCACGGCCTATGATGTGCAAGTGGTGAAAGCAGGGGCATCTGGCTGTAAACTCCTCAAAAATGCAGGAATGGCGCCAGATTATCCATCGGAGAGTCTGGGGTTATTCCTTGATTTTGTTAATCTATTCAACTATATCGGCGGTGGAAGCGATTAATACGCAACAGCATTGTAGCCACGATTGTTGTAGACAGGGGCACGGCTCTTCCAGAACCAATAGATAATACCTCCCACTGCGCCAGCAATGGCTAATATAATGAGAAGGATCTGCCACCATGGCATTCCATCATCTGCAGCCGCAGTTGTTTGATAGAATCCCTCGCGGCGGGCAAATCCCATTGTCTTCATCACGTGGGCCGTGAATAAAAACAGTGCAATAAAGATCGCAAGCTGAAACAAGCGTTGGATACGGCTCATTGTTCTACTAGGAGGCGAGATAGTTTACTGGTATCCTGAAGAGGGGGTGTAGTAGGTAGGGCGCCCATAGGAGTCAAACCGGCGAGCTGACCATTTCGACAAGAGCCAGCCGATGAACATATACAGCAGCCAGCCTGCAAAGATTCCGAGCACGGCTGCTCCAATCCATCGAATCACTTCCCCCCCTGTCACTTCGAAGTTTTCCGTTGTGCTGACATATGCCGGGCTCTTTAGAAGAAAAAATACGAGCAGGACAACGCCCACAATGAGCGCAGTTTGACAAATCTGACGCATACGCATCGAGTTCTACCTATGCAGTCGCTTAGATATAGAGATGTGCGATACTGGGGTCAATCGACGACTCCTTCTTCTTGAGGAAGAGGTCGACGTGCGACTTCTTGACGACAAAGGGGAGTTGGAAGTCAGGAATATGGAAGGGAAGGTCCTTTGTGTTGAAGATGCGCAGCATGTTAATCTTCTGCACGACAGCCTCAATGCAGCGCTTGAGTTCGCGCACACCCTCTTCCTCTCGAGCGTATTCCTTGAGAATGTGTTCAAGGACATCGGGGCCAATCGCCACCTTTTCATCGAGCTTGACATCGCGGAGGGCCGCAGGGAGGAGGAAGTTTCCAGCGATGGCGAGCTTCTCCTTTTCACTGTAGCCCTTGAGACGAATCGTCACCATGCGGTCCATGAGTACGCGGTCAATCTTGCCGAGGTCATTCGCCGAGAAGGCAAAGAGCACCTTGCTGAGGTCAAGAGGAATGCCGCTAAGATACTTGTCCTCGAAGTCCCCATTTTGGACAGGGTCCGTGAGATGGACAAGGAGATTCTGCACTTCCTCACCCTTTGGAGTGGCCGAAATCTTGTCCAGTTCATCAAACATGAGAATCATCGACATGGACTTTGCGGCCACGAGGGAGTTGGCAATCTTGCCGCAGTGGGAGCCTTCATAGACGACTTGGTGGCCGACATAGGTGCTAGCATCCGAGTCCCCGCCGAGGGAGATGAACTGGAAAGGCCAGTCGAGTGCCTTCGCAATCCCCCCTTTGATGAGACTGGTTTTCCCAATCCCTGGAGGGCCCGAAAGGAGAAGGGAGAGGCCGCGCGCAGAGGGATTCGCAATCTTGGACGCGATGAACTGGAGGACTTGAATCTTCGCCTCTTCTTGTCCATAGATGGCTTCTGCGAGACACTTGCGCGCTCGCTCCATAAACGCTCCACATGTGGCAGCCCCGTCTTCAATCCGTGCAGGGATTTCACGGTAGACCCCAAGAGGGAGGGACGTAAGCTTCTCGAGCCAGGCCCGTTGCTTATAGTATTCGCCGGCGCCAGGGTCCATGGCCTGGAGCGCATTGTATTTCGCGAGCACCATGGCCTGAGTTTCAGGAGGAAGCTTCATCGTAAGAATGCGGAACATCATTGACTGCTTCGTAGGATCGGAGCCCGCTGGCTTTCGCTCGAGGACACTGAGGAGCTCAGCCTGTTTCTCTTTGGAGAGCGCCTTGAACTCGTCGATTTGGTCGTCAATCCCCCCTTCTTCTTGCGGCTCGGTGACGAGCTTCACGAACTTCTTCACTTCCGCCGACTCCTTCTTCATATTGTGGCGCTTGGGAATCATGCGCTCGTCCATTTCATCACCGCCGCCTCCTCCGATTGAAATCACGATGCCCGTGGGTCCGCCGGCACCCTCTTCATCTTCATCGTAGTCTTCATCGTCATCGGACTCATATTCCTCTTCAGTATCCTCTTCCGCTTCGGATTCTTCATACCGACGACGGCGACTGCTAGGACGTTCGCGATGTGCATGGCGACGCCGGCGGCGGCGCTCTTCCTCTTCAGAAGAGGAAGAGGAGGAGGACTCCGAGGATTCCTCATCTTCCGTTTCCTCTTCGACGGGGCTGGGAGGGGCACGACGCCGACGGCGCGGTTGAAATCCGCGACGAGGCCGCACGACTTCCTCTTCCTCTTCGTGTTCCTCGTCCGAATCGGAGTCAATGATGCCCCCCTTTTTGAGACGAGCTTTACCAGAAGAGGCAGCTACAGGCCGAATACGGAGCTTCGGCTTTTCCGTGAATTCCTCTTCCGCAGGCGCGGCGGCGGCGGCGGGTGTGACAGCTGCAGAGGGGGCCGTTGCCGCAGTTGCAAGAGATTCCGAACTCGCAGACTTGGCGAGCTTCTTGCGAATGACTTCCCGCGCCTTCACAGCCGCCTTGCGCGCCGAACGACGAATCGCCTGGCGCTGTTCAGGGGTAAGTTCCCCACTCGAGGTCTCCTCTTCCGTTTGAAAGCTCTCTTCCGAGCTGCTCATATCCTCTTCATCAGAATAACTGATGAAGTCGCGAAGATTCCCGCGGCTGTCGACACTATCGTCGTCGGCGGGGCCCCCACCTCCTGCACGACCGCCTCCACGGCGCTTCGTCATCGGCTTCTTGCGATCGGGAGCAGGCTTTTTGCTCGCATCGCCAGAGTCCTTCTTTGCAGGAGCAGTGGGTTTCGGAGAAGTAGTTGCGCGTGGCATTTCTATTTCGGTGGCTAACTTGTAAGCCTAAAAAGGTGGGTTCGTCCAGCCGCAATTTTTATGCGCGGCGGGAGCCCCCCTTGCGGCTGCTACGACGACCACGACGGCGCGTCAGGTTACGGATGGCCTGGTTGGAGTGCTTGGCGAACTTGCCAACGACTCCCTCTCCAGTATTGATGCCAATCTTGGCCATGCGGCCGACACGGGAACCGACCATCTGGGCGGATTCCCCTGTTGCCTTAAAAAGGTGGCTGAATGGAGACCACACACGAGATACGAGTCCCTTTCCATTTCCGCGGCGAGTTCCACGACGAGATGCTCGACGGCGTGCCATTTTATTCTACCTACTTGCTGAGATTATCTTTCACATTCAGCAAGATACAACGGGCTTTCGGGGAAAGGCTGACATACTCACTCGGTTTTGCAAGAAGGGTCTCAATGGCTGGAAAGCAGACGCGTGAAAGGGCCTGGCGCGCCCGCGCAAAGAAGGGCGACGATTTCGTTGTAAGCACCTTCGTCATATATTCCAGACAATACGCATATTCCTCCATAAGGGTCCGCTTCCCTTCCACGTTCCCATATTTCAAGAGAAGGCCGGACAGATGCTCAAATGTCTTTTCCAGATTGGTGAGCTCCAACATTTCCAGAGCGACGCATTCCGCCAAGAACTGGCTGTATCCTTGCCGGTATTGCTTCTCCTCGTTCTTTTCCAGGAACTTCTTGTATTCATCCCCCCCTTCGGGAACTTCCTCCACATCCTCGAAGATTTCCAAATAACTCGCCTGCAGCGTGTGCATTTCTTCGAGAATGACCTTGTAGCGCTGGGACAGCTCACAGATGAGTTTCGCATAATGATGACGGAAAGTCTCCTCTTGCGCGGCCTTTTTAAAGACGAGGAGCATGAAGTCGCGAATCATATCGGATACTTCCGCTTCGCCTGAGCCGAGGATTTGATAGAGGAAATCGCGCGTCTCTTTGTAGGTCTTTCCGCTGAACTTGTTCATTTTTCCGAGAAGAATGTTATTCACGATTTTATCTTCGACATGTTGCGATGAGTTCTTGAACATCGATTGATACCGGCCCGAACCTGGTGTAGAAGGGGCAGGACTCTGAGCTGCCCCACCGACCGTCACAGAGGGGCTCGCAGGACCACTCGCACTGCTGAGAGAGCCATAGGAGCGCTGGGCGGTGATACGAGGTAGATTCGGGGCTCCGTTGCCGCCGACTCCTCCGCCAAACCCAGAGGTCCGGAATACAGGGCGCCCTCCAACCGCTGATGAGGCGTGTCCCCCCATACCCGACGCACGTTGACTAATGCCCCCATCCCCACTGCTGCCTCCATTGGACGGGCCTTGACGCCAGTTCATACCCATCCCCGCCGTCTGGAGTTCACATAGGTCGCGTAGATTTGCAATCACCGTGCAAATGGCCTGAGAAGGTCGGCCCACCTTTGCCTGCAACCCTAAAAGGGTTTGAATCTCGGAGGAGGACATTGTGGCAGACGCAGACATAATTATTCGTTGGATTGTAGCCTTAAGCATTTGCCGCAGGAGGCTCCAATTTTGCCGTGCGTAAGCCTCTCCTTCCGCGCAGTCTCCCCCCTTTCCAGAATGGCAGCAACTGGTTCAGGCGGAGCGGCTCTCAAACAATCCATACAATCCGGGTACACCATGGTGCACCACGCCAATCTACAGGGCGCAGCAGCGTGGCTCGGATGCACCATGCAACAATCCTCTCGCGAGCTGCAAAAGGCTCTTGCCCTGTCGAATCGCACGCACAAGACTCTTCTTATGAATCGTCGGAACACCATTCTTGGACTCCGCGAAGAGCCTCGTATGAACTGGGGGTCCTATTTTGCAGAGGCGGCCGAGCTGGAAAAGGAGATTGCCCCCTTCTTTGACGCCCGCTCCAAAGAGAAAGAGGACCTCGAGGACGATGCGCTCGGACAAATCTCCTTTCAACACGACCTCCTTCGTCCACTCAATCACGTCCCCTTCGCCATTGCCATTATCGCCTTCTTTAAAGTGTGGCTCGTGCCGGCCATGACAGTTCTCACACCACTCCTGGCCTGGATTGTTCCCTATGTGCTGCTGAAATTCGTCTATGCTCTCCCCATTAATCAGGAGCAATACTCCCATATTCTGAAAAGCCTCTGGTCTGGAAATCTGTTCAACCCTGAAGAGGGCCTCTCCTCTCTTTGGTCCGGCCGCTCCGTCTTCCAAATGATTCTGTTCGGCTTCTCCTTTCTGCAGAGCCTCGTGCAGCCCGTGCAAAACGCCATGCACCTGTATCACACCGACAAGGTATTTTACGGTGTGGGGAAGAAGCTGGTGCGACTCGGTCAGCTCGTGCAGACCCTTCGTGCCGAACTCGGTCCCTTGAATGGCCGTCATGCCAAACTCAGTTTTTCCCTGCAGGGAATGAGTCAAAGTGACCCTCGTGCGGCATTCATGCTCGTCAAAGAGCAGCCCGAGCGGCTGCAGATTATCTTGCGCGACCTGGCGCGCCTCGAGCTTCTCTGGCGGATTTCTCAAAAGGGAGAGTTGAATGCTGTGCGATTTACAGCGAACGAGTTCCATCTCGAGCAGGTGCTGGACATTTCCTTGCAGAATGGGGGCACACCCTCTTCCGTGCACCTGACTCTTGGAGAGACGCCCCATGCTGTCCTCACAGGCCCGAATGGAGGTGGCAAGTCCTCCTTCCTGCGAAGTCTGCTGCAGACTGTCTTATTCGCCCACTCCTTTGGAATGGCCCCTGCCGAGGAGGCAGAAGTCCCCATGCTCAGTTGGATTGCCTCAGGGCTGCAGCTGCGCGATACGCCTGGGGAACTCTCCATGTTTGAGACGGAGGTGAAATTCGCTGCCGACTGCCTGTCGATTGCCCCGAATCAACACGGCCCTGGACTCCTCCTCTTTGACGAGTTGTTCCACAGCACGAATCCACCGGATGGAATCCGCACGGCTGAGCGATTCCTACGGGCTGTCTGGGCAAAACAAGGCCTCTTCAGTATTGTCAGCACACACGTATTCAGTCTCGTTGAGTCAGCACCGGCGCATGTTCGCCCCATTTGCTGCCAGGCCGAGCGAAAGGAGGATGGGACGATTGATTTCTCCTATCGTGTTGAGCCTGGTATCTGTCGTGTCAGCAGTGTAGAGACAGTCTGGAACCGGTTTGGACTTGGTGGCCGCGCGGCGGCAGCAGCAGGGCCGCGGCCAGGACCCGGTCCTCAAAGTCTCCCGTCCGAAGAGACAAATGCCCATTGAGTCTATCTTGATTGCAGTGGTGACACTCATCATCTGCGCTGCAGCGTGTTTCTACATGTATATCCGCCAGTCCTTCTTCGAAAAGAAGCTGCTCATGGTGGAAGGTATTTTAGTGGACGTGAAGATGGCGATGGACAGTATTATGACAGAAGGTGTGATGCCCTCCCCGGCACCCATCGCGGGTCATGGCAGGCCCGCTCCTACTATGGGAGGCGCAGGGGCGGATTCGATACCTGAAGAGGCATTCTATTCCTCTGTCCTTGCAGCCGCACATCAAGAGGCAGAGACAGGGGTGCCTTCCGCTGCCGAACCCTCCGCTGCTGACGAAATCTTGGCGACCATGAACCGTGTGGCCAGGGAGGATGCAATGGCAGGAGCTGCTGACAGCGAACCCCTCCCTGACTTGGTGCCCGATGCCAACCTGTCTGAAGAGGCAGCGGTACTGCCTTCCGCTGCAGGGGCAGGGGCAGTGGCAGCCCCTGTCGCCGCTGGCCCCAATATCGAGGCCATGACGAAGCAGGAACTCATCTCACTCGCTGAACAGCGTGGTCTTCGCGCCAAGAAGACCATGAATCGCACGGAGCTCCTGAACCTCCTGCGCAGCAATGCCCCTCTTCCGAATCGCGACAGTGAAACAGGAGTAGAAAATGGGGCCGACTCTCGAAATGGTCTATTCCCAGATGCAGCACCTATTGACGGCGAGTATCCTGTGGATCTTGGACAAAACTAGAGTGGGCCTTGAATGGCTGCTTGATAAGCTGAGACTACAACAGGAACGATGGACGCAAAACTTTTCCGCCTCCCCACACAACCAAACCTCTACGCCGGCATCGCCGCAGCCAGCCCCTTCGACCTTGTCCAACAGCAAAAACGAAGCAGTGCCGCTGCCCCCGACAATCGCTTCCCTGGATGGGCCGCACAAATGGCGGACGGTCGCCTGGTGACCGACTACCAGGACCGTTGTGCCAAGAATGTGCCCGCGGGACGCCAGTTCGCTACAAAGGAGTGGATGACAAAGAACGCGGAGGACATCATTCGCCTGGGGCGAGAACGTCTGGCCTTCCAGACAGGGGCCGTGTATGGCCTCGATACTACCGTGGTACCGCCTCCGGCGGTCGTGGTCCACTGCTCTCGTGCAGATTGTGAGCAACGCGAAACTGGTGCACCTGGGGGGATTGGTATGGAACGTGCAGGGGCCGCTGCTCCGCCCCTCTTTGGTACCTGGGACGCAGGCACGATGTTCGCCGCCCCTCGTGCTGAGGTGCAGCTGACACGCCACTATGAAGGGGGGCGGAATACCCCGCGAGGGGGCGCAGGCCCCCTGCAGGATATGAAATAGACACGGTGGGCATAAGAGTATCGTCCAGTATCTAAAGTGAAATAATCATGGACTTGTAGTTAGATATGATACTATCCTTAACTTCAAGTATTCTAGAACATATTACATATGTGCATAGAGAGAAAAATCCATCCTCTAAAACTCTAGCAAGGCATTATTTATCTGTATGTGTGATTGGAATCATTTTATATGCTCTAGCATCCATGTATATAGACTATAAAGCGAGTTATATATGGATACTTGTAACAGTTTTAGTATTGGATCTGCTATATTTATACCTTATCAATGAATATTATTACAAGAAGGGGTTGGTGGCCCAGAAAGAGAATGGCCTCGCCACTGCTATGCTTATGTTCCCTGCAGTCTCGATTGCCGCTAAGAGTTTTCAATTGGAACAGGCCTCCTAAACCTTTTTGACAATCTATAGTCAAATGCCCGACTCTCCTGTGAAGATTCTGGCCTTTGATATTGGAATCCGCAATCTTGCCTGGTGTGTGCTGGAAGGCGCCGCGTCCACCGCCCCTGGCAGCCACCCCCGTATCCTCGGCTGGCAGAATTATGATCTCTTAGCTGGCGCCGGCAACGACGCTCCAAAGGCGAAGGTCACCTGTAATAAATGTTCCCACAAGGCGAGCTACAGCTCTCCTGCCTCCCCCGAGCCCACCTGCCTCCGTCACTGCCCTGCCTCCCACCCCCCTTTAAAAGACCTGAGTGGCGTCGCCATCAAGACCCTTCCTGCTGTGGCCGGCCTCAAAGCCCTCGTGGCAGCTGCCAACCTCACGCCTCCTAAACAGGCCAAAAAGGAACAGCTGCGCGAACTCCTTGCCGGTCGGTTCTCCCTTCCTCTTGAGAAGCTGAAACTGAAAAAGGCAGTGGAACATGAACTGGCTACGATTCATGATTCTATTCGCGCATTCGTAACAGCGAACCTCCCCCTATTCCGCCAGGTCGACCGTATCCTTCTTGAGAATCAGCCCGTCTTGAAGAACCCGACCATGAAATCCGTGCAGATTCTCCTGTTTGCAACTCTGCGCGACCTCTTGCAGCCCGCCCCACCCCCTTTGAAGCTTGTGCACGCTGGAAAGAAGGTGGTGGGGAAGACAACGGGAGATGCTGGATACAAGTCACGCAAGGATGCATCGGAGGCCGCTGTGGAGGAACTCTTGGAAACTGGAAAGGGGGCTGACTCCGCACAATGGCTGACATATTTCCGGGCACAGGCAAAGAAGTCGGATTTGGCGGATGCCTATTTAATGTGCGTGCAGGCCCTCGGATAGGGGGACCTGCTGCGCCCGAACGAGGGTTAAACAAACCGAATGAAGGCGAAGAAGATGGACAGACCTGTTACCATTCACGAGATGGAAAACGTCATAGGGGGTTTGGACATACCCGACTTTTCCATCTCGAACGATGTAGGAAATATCATCGAGATTTCGGATTCGAGTGATACGCTTGGTCTCGGTATGTTGACCAATCCTGGTCGTCACCGAGGAGGCAGTGGCAGTGGGGGTGGCAGTGGAGGAGACAGTAGTTCGAGCATCCCGATGGGTGGCAGCGGCGGCGGAGGTCTTGCCGAGGTTGAAATTGGAGGGCTCGATACCGTAGAACCCATCACACTCAATATCGGCGGCGGGTCAAGTGGACTCGGCGGCATGGCATCTGGCTCCTCCGCTCCTATTGAGTTTGAAATCAAGAAAGCAGGCTATGACAGTGGCAGCGGCAGCAGCGGTGGAGGCGGGCTTTTCTCCAACTCCCAAACTGCCACAGGTCCCGGATACGGTCTCGCGGCGGCGCAATCCCCTACTCGCATGTCGCAAGAGGAGGAACGGGCGAAGAAGTTTGACTATATCAACAAGCTCCAGCGCCTGGAACAAAAGGGATTCCAAGTGTCCAAACGTTATACGATGGACAACACGCTGGATGAAATGAAGCAGGAGTATGACCGCCTTGTGGATGCGCGCAACTTGGAGGCCAGTCTCCGTTTCCAGCGCCAGGCCCTCATGTCCGTTGTGACGGGTCTCGAATGGGCGAATGGACGTTTCGACCCCTTTGACCTGAAACTCGATGGCTGGTCAGAGGCCGTGCATGAAAATGTCGAGGACTTCGACGAGATTTTCGAGGAGCTGTATGACAAGTATAAGGAGCGCGGCAAAATGCCTCCTGAAGCCCGCCTCGTCATGGCGCTGGCCGGGTCCGGCTTCATGTGCCACGTCAGCAACAGCTTCTTGAAATCAAAGATGTCGAATGTCTCGGCAGATGATATTCTGAAGAACAATCCTGACCTGGCCCGTCAGTTTGCAGCCGCAGCGGCCAACCAGGCGGGGTCCGGATTTGGCAACTTCATGGGGATGGCCATGGGAGGTGGTGGGGCGGCCGCGACAGCTGCCCCGGTAGGAGGAGGCGCGGGCTCCATGTTCGGCTCCTCCGCAGCAGCGGCAGCCCAGGCTGCTTCAGAGGCGAAGGCCCGTGCCGCAGCGGAAGTTGCCTTCCAGCAACAATCCCGTGGCAATGGCGGAGCACCTATGGCACAGGTTCCTCAAAATGTGGCGGCGATGGAAGCCCCCCGTGCCACGGCCCGTCGTGAAATGCGTGGCCCCAGCGGCGTGGATGACATCCTCCGCCAGTTCGAAGAGGCCCGACGCAATGAGGGACTGGACGGCACGGCCGCCTTCCCCTCTGAAGGTGGTCTCTCGGCCCAACAACAGCCTGCCACGATGGCGGCCATCGAAATCCAGAGCATGGCCTCTGGCGACGATATCGGATCCGCGGCGGAATCCACCCGCACAGGACGTGGTCGCGGGGGACGCCGCCGTGCCCCTGTAGGCAATGTCATGAGCCTGGAGATTTAGAGTGGGTCTAACGCGCTCGCTGCGGATTCGGTCTAAACCGTTCCTGCCCTATTCTCTTTAGAAAGGCACTTCCAGCTATGTCCACACCCTGGAAGAGTTTCAAACAGCTTTTTGGTACGTCGGATAAGGCCCACCAAGAAGAAGACAAGGCCGTTGCAGAGTTGGCGGACCAATACGGCATCCCCCTTTTGAACGAGCGGTCGCAACGTGCGCAGCCTCCCGCAGTCTGCGCCATCCCCCTTTGGGAGCATCAAAAGGCGATGCTGGCGCGCTGCCGCACGATTGAAGCCGCTGTAGGTGCAGCCACGAGCGCCGGCCGCCCTCCTCGCACCGCGACCTGTATTGCAAAGAATGCGGACCGCTATGAAGTGAAGGACAATGCGCCCAAATCCTATGAAGTTCCCATTGGGGTCATGAATGACCTTCCTGGCTCTGGAAAGACCTATGCCATTCTCTCTCTGCTCGCGGATTCCAAGGACTTCAATGTGATTGTTGTGCCCCAGAACATTTTTGTGCAATGGGAAGGGGCCATGAAGAAAATGTTCCCTGAGGCGTCGAAAGTTAAATACAAGTGCATCAGCTCCTATGGAGATATCATGGACATGTATCGTATGACCGTGCGCCAGGGCGAGAAGAATCCTCTGCGCGAGTTCAATATTATCCTCATTAATGACCTCTTTGCAGAACATCTGGCCATGAGCATTAATGACAACAAGATTCCTGTACAGCGCCTGATTATTGATGAAATCGACTCCGTGCAGGCGCGCTTGCACACACCGATTCCCTGCAAACACTTGTGGCTCGTATCTGCCTCCTTCAAATACGATGACGGGATGACGATTGGTCCTTACAAAATCAAGAAGGATGATATTAAGCATGTGTTCTGCAAATGTGAGGCTGAGTTCATTGCAAAGGGTCTTCGCCTGGAGGAACCCACATCGGAAAAGATTGTGTGCGAAGACGCCGATGTGCAACTCTTTACAGGGGCTGTATCGAAGGAGATTGCCTCTGCGCTGCATGCAGGAGATGAGCGCCCTCTCTATCACTTCTTGGAAATCCCCTATCGTCGTGGTGAAATGACCCTCTATGAAGCTGCCATAAAGTATGTGGAGGCGACAAAGGAGATTGAGAAGGAGATTCAGGAATTCAAGGCCCTTTACGACGAACATAAAGGGCTTGCCAATGGCTCCGAGGACAGTTTCTACCAAAAGATGAAACGGGCGGAGGCGAAGCGAGGTGTGCGTGATAACATCCTCCGCCGTCTGAGCACGTATGTCGCTCCAGACTTGGCCAAACGCAAATGGGCGGTATTTGACTCAACGATTGTTGCGCAGATTCAGGCCAATCCGGCGCAAAAGTGGCTCGTCTTTAATGACAATGCCAATGCGATTGAAGATGCTGCCAGCCGCTTGAAAGAGAAGGACGTCAAGTATGCCATGCTGGATGGAGGAAACGCCGCTGCCATTCAGCGGACAATTGATGCCTACAAAGGGGGAGATGCACAAGTCCTTTTGCTGAACTCGAAGTTAGAGGCCGTGGGGATGAACTTGGAGAACACGACCCATCTCCTGTTTATGCACGCCGCCCGGCCCCAATATGTGGAGCAAATCGTGGGTCGTGCTCAGCGATATGGTCGTGTCGGCAAACTCCATATCATTGCCCTCTTTAATGCGGGCGAGGCCTAGGAGGTGCGTTTGATTCCGGCCTAAACCATTCTCTACGGAGAGTGGTAGGGTGGCAGGGGTCTCCTGATGCCTGCCTTCCTTGCCCCCAGAAAGCCGTATAGTCCAATGGTTAGGACGTGGGATTCTGACTCCCAAAATCTCGGTTCGATCCCGAGTATGGCTAGTTTTGATGTGCCTGCTTTGCATGCATGTCAAATCTAGTCTTTGACTTCCTCTTTTGCCTAGGCCGCGATGAGGCTGCGCATGGCCGCCATATTTTGTCGATACCACTGTTCCAGTTGTTTGGAGAGGGGTTCTTTCGCCTGCCCTTCTTTCTGCTTGAGCTCCTCGGACGATTTCGTGCGTTGCACTTTGTCGTGCAGCCGTTTGTAGATTTCCTGTTCCTCTCCTGTCAGGCCGCCGATGGCCGGCATAGGAGGAGGTGCGGGTGGTTGCGGCACGGGTTCTCCGAACAGATAGAGCGAGCTGTGTTCATTGAGGAGATACCCTATAAAGAGGACGAGACCAATCGACAGCCACAGGGCCGTAAATACGTTGCGCGTGGCGACGAATATGACGACAAAGAGCATGGTGCGGCGCATCCAGGGGGCCTGAAAGAATCGGTCCTGCTCGGGTGTGAGTCCCATCGCAAGATGACGACCTCCCAGATTCAGTAAAATCATGCTGAGGCCGATGAGGTATGTATTTGTATTTAGACTCATGACTAGGGCCTCAATAGGGTTAAGAGGACCTCCAAGAGGCATAACGGGTGGCGGGGGCATAGCCATCTTTCCTACCTTAGCAACGAGGTTAAATCGCGAGGGGGAGCGGACTGCCTCACTTCCATTTGTCCATTGTGACTTCCATGTCCATCACGTAAAAGAAGACCATGCATGCCAACATCATTCCTACAGAGGGACACCAGCTCGCCCCTGCAATCAGAGTCGCCACAAGGATGAATCTCCATATCGGGATGGGATAGAGTCGCACAAAGGAGGCGGGATATTCATTCTGGAAGACGGAGCCCTCGACGACATTCCATAGGAAAAAGAGGGCCGTGACAAGGAGACGCAGCATGGCGTCCATTGAACTGGTTGGAATCATACTTTTGAAAAATGCAGCGGATGCTGCCGCCGAGGAGACGGTCCTCATTCTACCGCTAGCTGCTTATTTTATAAGCAGCTAGCCCTGCTAGCCAAAGCAATATGTCTACGATATTCCTAAGCAATGGCCTGCATGGCGCAGGCCATGCTAAGGTTCATCTTACCATACGCTTTGGCCGTTGTCGCAGACTGCGAATTAGCGCCAGCAGAGCATCAGCGGGAACTGGTGAGCGAGTTGGAGCTGCCGCTGCCTGAATCCTGAATGGCCGAGGTCTTTACCTTCTCTTCTTCAATCCCAATGGGATTCTCCTGGAGAACTTCCTCGGACCACCATCTCTTTTTCTGCGAGACCAGTTTTACATCGACCCCACCATTTTTGTTCGGATACTGGCCCTCTTTTATGGTCTGGAATCCTTCCCGCCCTTGAGTCCGGGGGCTCACAACAATGAGTAGCACTACAAAGAGGGCCATCAAGAGACCGTATACCCACGAGTATGTATCTGCTACAAAGACTGCCACGAGAAAGAGGAAGAGACGCCCTATGACAGTATTGGCCTGATAGGAGAAACGGTCTGGGATTTGGCCGACGTATGTGATGCCGAGAACGAGGGTCACTCCGAGATAGATGTGTAAGGGCTGAGCATATCGCTGCACAAGGTCCCAGAGTTGTTCTCTGGCTCCTCCTTTCATGACAGGGATTGGTTGTGTGGGGGGCTGAGCCGCGGTGCTCATTCTTCTGATTGTATAACATTTCTTCCGTTGAAAACAGAGTGAGGGAATGGATGCATGTCCCTATGAAGATGCATTTCCGAATTTCGATACAGGCACCGTTCATCGTGGGGCGACACGAGCATCAGGCTCGGGCTTTCCCTATGTAGGGGGGACGGATGCAAAGCCCACTCGTGAAGAGCGACGGGCAGCCCGCAAAAAGGCCAAGCGCTGCAAAGGACCGGCCCTGGAATATTCCAATCTGGTGACGGAGTCGAGCCCCGCAGAAGTGGCTCCCTACGGAGGAGGGGTCGACCGTTTTGAAGCAGTGGAGAGCTCTCCGGGCCTGGGTGGACTACAACCGGACCCTGATCGTCCTGCTGTGCAGCGGATGGGCCCTGTAGAGTCCATGGTGGACCAGCGGGGCGGATTTAAGATTCCCGTGCTTCCCAAGGCAAGTTGCCTCTATTCCGATGCCGGCACACCGAGCTACTTTGGAGCTTCAAGTGAGGACGACCCTGCTGAAGAGGGGTATTCCAACTTCAAGAAGACACATGGAGAGACGGATTATATGCTGGGTGGGGACGACTCAAAAGGGGCAGCTGCCTTTTCCAGTTTCACGCTGCGAGGGGCAAACAAGGCAGCCGGTGCAACGCTCCCGGAACCGAACTTGGTCGACAGTTGGAAGCCCCTGGCGTCGTCGACAAGTTATACGGCCTATTTGAATGACTTGCCAAGTGTGGCAGCAGCTCTGCCGGGCTGGGCATCTGGTTCACGGTCGAGTGCACCTCCTGCAGGCCCGATGGAGCCCCCTATGGAGCGACCGACAGCACCGGCTGACGAACGGCGATTTCCCCTGTTTCCTCCGTCGGTGCCGGCAGTTGTGCCAGCGGGTGGAAATGCAAAGGAGGACCGCGACGCATTGCTGGCGCGCATAGAGGCACTGTCTGGTCGTCTGGAAGAGTTGGAGCGCACGCGCAGACAGGACTCACAACATGAGATTCTCATGTTTGTGGGCACTGGCTTATTTATGCTGTTTGCATTTGATGTCATAACACGCGTGCGCGGCGCGTAAGGTTCGTGGTGACAGTCGTCGCAGTATCGTTTCACAGGGTGTTTAGAATAAGCAGCCTGCGATAGACATTTTAGGCATCTCACTGTTGTCGAATTGCTGCATTCGCCGCTTCGACCCTGGATAGAGAGCTCTTATCTTCTTCTAACTCCCTTTCCAGATACTGAATATCTCCTTGCAGGCCTGAAATGTATTGGGAAAGTGCATCTTTTGCCGTTAGATCTGTTTCATCTTGCAATGCTTCCATTTGAGAAGACAGCTGGAGTTTCTTGCGCGCAAGAGATGCTTGTCCTGCAATAATATCTTCCTGTAAGCCCTTCTTTGCGCCTTCGAGTCCGTCGCTGCCCGAAAAGTTTTGCTTGACTTCATTGGCGGCTTCACGAATCTGTTCTTCATTCTGGCCGCATGTGCGGTAAAAGGCGAACTCTCCTGGTGCCTTTTCAATCATGTAGTCACCACAGAGACGTCCTGAACGCGCCTGTTTGGTATATGTGATTTCATTGGGAGAACGAACACCTTGATAGTAGGCGGGGTTGAGGAACTTGACTGGTTCTCCATCGGGGAAGCTGCGGCCTGTATTGTTGGCGCCGCGATACGTGCGAGTATTGTTTCGGCGACCAGGAGACGGGCCACGACCAGGAGACGGGCCGCGACCAGGAGACGGGCCGCGACCAGGAGACGGGCCACGACCAGGAGACGGGCCACGACCAGGAGACGGGCCACGACCAGGAGACGGGCCACGACCAGGAGGCATTCCGCGACCAGGAGGCATTCCGCGACCAGGAGGCATTCCGCGACCAGCAGGCATTCCACGTCCAGGAGGCATTCCGCGACCAGGAGGCATTCCACGTCCAGGAGGCATTCCACGTCCAGGAGGCATTCCACGACCAGCGGATCCGCTGCGACCAGCAGGTCCACCACGACCAGCGGGCCCGCCACGTCCAGCAGGTGCGCCACGCCCAGCGGGTCCACCCCGCCCTGCAGGTCCACCGCGCCCTGCAGGTGCACCACGTCCTGCAGGTCCACCACGTCCTGCAGGTCCACCACGTCCTGCAGGTGCGCCACGCCCAGCGGGTCCACCACGCCCAGCGGGTCCACCACGCCCAGCAGGTGCGCCACGTCCAGCAGAGCCGCTACGTCCAGCAGATGCACCACGACTAGTGGAGCCGCTACGCCCAGCGGAGCCGCTACGGCTAGTACTCCTGCCGCGTGTAGAAGGTTGCGCCCCTCCTTTCATAGTTGCTCGCAACCGACGCGAACGTCTACGATTTTTTCGAGTTCCATAGTCCAAACCGGACATACCTATTCTATGTATTCGTTCGGTTTTATACAGCACCCTAGACAGCCCCTATTTATTATTAAAATCCCGCACGATATAATACCCTGGATACGCTTTATTTAATGCCTTCAGAGCATCTATCGCTTTTTGCCTCTTATCTTCGGTATCTGTAGCTGTGAACTTGACCCTTCCTAAGTAATAGTCTGCCGTCTTTCGCTTGAAGACAATAACCTGCATTATATATTCAGGTGGTTTCCCTGGTTCCCCACCCACAACTCCTGTCGGGTCGACAAGGAGTGTCTCAAGACCGAGGCGTTCGACTGGTCCTCCAACCGCCGATGGGTCCTTATTATACTCTGACTCATCTTTAGTCACATCAACCCCCACCATTTTTGCCTTCGCAAGAATCTTCTTTTTCTCCTCTTCAAGTTCAGCAACTTTTTCACGCTCTGCCTGTTCTGCACTCCGCATACGCCCTTCTGCCGACTGGATTCGCAGGCGCGCCGCGCGCCTTCGCGCCGCTTCCTCCTCCTCTTTCAGTTCCTTCAGGCGCGTATCATGCATTAAATAGTAGTTGTAGACACGATTCACAAAGTCTCGCGATTCCTGGCATTCGGAGGCTGTCAGTAGGCGCTCATCCGTGAAACACCGTCCACGTGCCATGTTCTCGAGAAATCGCGCCAAACGCTGAAAGACCTCGAGACCACCATCCTCTTGAAAAATCTCGACCAAGAGTTTGGGTCGAAGTTGCAGCTGATTTAAAAACTCGGCCTCATCCGTCGTAAATCGCCCCGCTTTCCAGTCATTCACCACTCCTGGCGCACCGGGAGCTCGGAAACTATAGATGCGCCCATCAAGAGGGACGCGTGTATATATCATGTCATCTAACGCAAGGTTTGCCTCATCTGCTGCTTTAAAGATATCAATCTTGTCATCAACCTCTCCGTCTGCCGCATCTTTAGGGCTCGGCTGCACAATGAATTGACGGACTTCCGTGGAAAGCATTGTTTCCGCTCCCTCCCCATAAAATCGCAGTTTCAATGAATTATAGAATGGATTGATTTCCTTATCTTCCTTTGTTGTATTGGGTGGATACGCCAGTCCTCCTTGCTGCCCTTTTTGGATATAGACACTTGGGGAGGCTCGGCTAATATTGTTCGATGCAGGGAGTATGACTTCATTCGCCCCCGCTGCGGAAAATACAATCCCCCCCACGGTCTTATTCACAACCTTCAGAGGGTCATCTGGATCCAGCTCCTCTTGAACTCGTGCATATGGATACACTATATAGGTCGGTTCCAACATATTTAAAAGGGGGTTCGTAGAGGCTGCACTCGCCATACAGTTTCCAATCATCTTGTTCATATGAGACGACTGTGTCAAAATATACATATATGGATACTGGGCCTTCAGTTTCATAAAATGGGCCATGAGTTTCTTGTTCGATTCCAAATATCCAGGGATATTTCTAGAGTCCAGAAGAAAAAATGGAGGCGCAAAGACAATCATCTTTTTAGCTCCTCCCACAACAGACCCCTTGGCCACAGGCCCCTCCATGTTTCCAGATGCATCCATCATCTTGATTTGCTTCAAGTATTCCAGACATGCATAGAATGCACGTCGACTACTTCGCACAGGCGGAAAGAGAAGAATCTCCTTTGTGGCTTTCGGCAAGACCATCGCCAAGCGGTCGAATCCTCCTTCTCCCTTTTCATCATCGAGACGACCTGAAGAGGGGGTTGCACAGTTATCCGTTGCCAAAATAGGGGGCCGCTCCACTGCATTTGGCTCAGTGGGGTTATACCGTTTCCATATAGTGTCACGTTGTGTGAGCACATATGGTCCACTGTATGTCGCTAGTTGTTTCATGCTTTCTTCAAGCGTCTTGTTGAATTCAATGAAGGCAGGGTCTTCCTTTGTAGGAATCGTAAGGGCACTGTCGCTCTTCGCAATCGTAATAGGAGTCGTGACGGCTGTCCCTGCGCCACCCCCCTGCACGGGATGAATGGCAGCTGTTTCGCCCCCACGGAGAAGACTCTGGTTTTCAAATCCCGCAGGAAGGGCTCCACCACCTCCTCCCATGACAGGGTGAATGGCAGCACTATTGCCTCCTTGCAGCATCGATTCGCCTGGGTTATAACCGGGTGGAGGACCACTCATGACCTTTACTTCCACATGCGTTTAAAAAACCGGCCTAAGACTATCCGCTATCTAACAGCAGACCGCGGCAAAATGGAGACCCTCACATCGCCTCTTGATACTCTCCCAGTTGTCTACGCCGAACACGACCCCCAAACACGTCGGCGCAAGATTCATTGCAAACAGGAACTGATTGTCAGCAGCCTCCAGCGATTCTATGCTGGGCGCGACGACAAAGAACACATTATGCAACTGCTTGAAGGAACCTCCGAAATCTCCCTGCGTTTAATCGACTGGTTCGTGACAAACTATGCGAAGCAGCACAACATTTCCTATATTCTCGCCGGCCAAGAGTTCCTTGTCTACAACAACTACAAGTCGCAACTCAAAGCCTATTCCAAGAAGCTCTTCGACCCCTTCTGCCGACGGGAACGAATCATGTTTCAGATTCCCGGCTACCCCCTTTTTCAGACGACGGTGGGGAAACTCAACTTCTTCCGGTGGGCGATTGAGCGCGGGGTGCTCGGCTACATCCAGGAGAATCTGAAGACGATTGAGGCGGCCATGAATGCGTCGGTGCGGGAAATCCAGAAGGCTCGAAAGGCGGCGAGCGTGGGTGGCGGCAGCACGGCCAGCAGCCTCTCTAGCACCACAAGTTCTGCAAGCGCGGCCACGACTCTTACAATGAACACAGTCAGCACGGCCAGCTCGCGCGGATCTACCCGGAAGCGCTTGGTCAGTTCCACTCCACCCAGTTGCAAGCTCATGCAGAAGCATCAATATGACACTGATGTGCTCGTTACATTTACCTAACATGTTAGGTAAAATAACATGCAGAGCGGGGTGCTTGCACCCCGCGGTGCTCGTTACATTTACCTAGTGTTGCGGAACAGCAGCCGGTCGCATAATGGTATAATATCCACCCACTTCTGCTGAAAAGGGGCGACCACTGTGCACGGCCGCCGCCACTGCCGTTCCTCGCGCCCCAGCCGGCTCGACAACTGTCCCAGGAATCACTCGGAAGTCCAGAGAGATTCGTGTGTCACCCGTCTGATTGACCCGATTGTAGTGCCTGCAGCGATTTCCATAGAATCGAAAGAGCTCGCCATACTTGAGCTCAACTGGCACAAAATCCCCCTTTCCAGGAGCGGATTCGACGTAAAAGGAGTTGGTCCCTGCCTGTCCCGTGAGTGTGAGGACGAAGTTGATTTCATTGGCGGGATGATTGTAGTCGGCATCGCAGTGCATTCCAATCGGCCCATCCTTTCCAGCCGTCTCGCCCGTGCGCTTGCCGAGTGCCGTATTGTTCGGTAAATGGACGCGGACACTCGGTTCTCGCTGCACGAGAAACACGCCCTCTCCAGTTTCATCCGCAAGAGGAGGAAGCACAACTTCTTTTACGAACCGGCGGTAGCAATCCACGAGCTTCGGAAACTGGGGCGACATGTAGACCATTCTGTGGAAATCAGTGCGCGTATCTTGGTCGAACGTAATCTGAGGAAGCGCGTCCGAGCCTGGAAAGAATGTATGAAGGGCGCGAAGGTCGGCAGTACCCTCTCGCCCAAATAGGGGGGGCATGATAGTCTGAAACGGGTAGGCCTCAGGCGGAAATTGATAGACATGTTCTCCAAAGGAGGCTGTGCGGGGCCTTGGGCCAGGAGCACCAGTCGCCATAGTCTAGTTGCGGGCTCGAATTGAATCCGTTAGCGAAATCGCACGTCGAGGTTGGCAGTGGCCTCCTGTCCAGCCCTGCGCAGGGCAGCGTCCTTCTCCTCTTGCGAGCCATACCAGGTGGTCTCCGTGCGGACCTCCTGTGCAGGGCGTTCTCCACTGCGGTAGACCATATTGATATCATCCATCTTCGGTCGCATAACTTCGAGGGCCATCAGACTCGCCTTTGCCATCTCATCCGAGGCACCTTCAGGCATCCAGCGCGATGTGAACCCACGCTCCGTCAGACGACGTGATTCAATCGCCCCGCGGTCCCCCTCTTTCACTTCGTAGACGACCGAGCGCATTTCACGAATCATATTGCGCGGGTCACGCGTAGGGTCATAGCGGTCAAAATAGGGGTTCATGGCGAGGCTCGGACCCTCGGGGACAAATGGCTGGGCCTGACGATAATCGCGTTTGTCTGTGCGCGACGTCAGCGGGGCCATGTCATAGGCCTGTGGTTTATAGGGCGTGGCTGCGTCGTCGATGACCCCCCCTTGCACAACAGGAGTGCCACTCGTCCAGGCCTCAAACTGGCGGGCATTTGCTGCGTCGCGTGTATCAAACTCTCGGCGAGCACGAAGTTGCATTTGAGGAGGAGGAATGCGCACCGGGCCGGCATAAGCAAATGGATGAAACATTCTGTGCGCGAGCTGCTGTCTAAAGCTGAGGTATCTTATTTCGTATATGCAGCGCTACTTGGTGCCAATCCTAACATCCCCCTCTTCAGGGTCCGGCCATCTTCAACAGATCTGGATGTTCCTCGAGCGAAATGGCACACATTTGATTGAACTGGAGGCTGAAGAGGGCGAGGCTGCGGCGATTCAGGCTGCGCACGAGTTCTGCGAAGTCAATGAATTGTCCCAGGTTGCTCCCCCCTTTTGCGTGGATGCCTTTGTATTTGTGCCGATTGACCCAGCCGACAAGGACTTGCGCGCATTTTACAGCTGGGACGAAACTCCTCCTGGCACGAATCCCCCCTGCGAGGCATGGCGTCCGTTTTTGTGGCTCCGTGTGGCTGGCTCGGACGAAGACGACCCGTGGAATGTGAATGGTATGCTGCGCTCGATTTCTCTGGGCGACCACCCCTCTCTTCACGTGTATGGGGTCCTACAGGCCTTTTGGAAGGGTCGTGCGGGGCTGACCCAGACACCCTAAAGCCTTATGACTATACCTATATAGCAAGAATGTCCTCGATTCGTAATCGAACGGTCCGAAAGTCAACCACACACGACCTGAGTGCGAATGTGATTGATTTTGCCATTAATGAATCTCTTCAGCGAATCATTGAAGCCGAAGCTGGGACGGCCTATAAAAAGCCGTGGCACCGTCTGGAGCGTGGCCTGCGCCTGAATCGTCTTCGCGCCTTTGCGGATGATTTTGCCACCAAGCGTGGGCTCAAAGAATCGGAGCGCGCATCCCTTTTGAGCCTCTTGACGAAGGCACTCGACAAGAAACTCTTGAACTCAAAGACTGCTGTGGAGTATGATATGGAGGGGGAGCGAATCACGGAAATCAAGCCGCTCGTAATGCATCAGTCGTCCAACGGCGAGGCCCTTTTTCAGCTCCTGGAGAAGAGGAATGCCGTTACATTCCGGAAACGAGCGAGTGGTAGCAGCGGGGGCGGGGCAGCTGCGACGTCCTCCGCGGGCCAAGGAGGACAGGAATCCGAGCAAACGGCGTGAGGGACGACCAGCAGGTGCCCAGCCGCCCCCGCTCCCTCCTCCTCCGCCCGCTAAAGTTGAGCCGTCCCCGCCGCCCCACCGAAGCCTACAACATTCCATGGACGCATTTGATTCCCTTGCAGACATTCTCTCTCTTGCAGACACTCTGCAACCTGCTGTGAGTCATCCCTCCACCTTTCCAGACTGGCGCGAGACATTCGAGGGAGTCCTCGCAGATACGATTCACTCTGGAGAGGTGGCACTTACACGAAAAGAAGAAGAGCGGATGGAAGAAGCCAAAGAGGTGGCCGTGTCTCTTCTGGAAAAGTTCCTTGTGCGGGCCACTGCAGTGGGATGGGCCGAGCAGACTCCAGAGGAACGGCGCGCAGCAGTTGACCGCATTCTGGCGCGACCGCAAGTGCCGCAGCGCACTCTTGAGTGGTATGCACAAGGGAAGCAGGTGCTCACGGCGTCGGAATTTGCCACGATCTTTGCCTCCCCACGCACACGGGGTCAAATGGTGTTGAGCAAAGCGGCTGGTCTTGCACCGGGCGCCGATGCAGCGATGCTGACGAATCGCCTCGCCTGCATGACCTGTGAAATGGGGCCCTTCGACTGGGGTGTGCGGTTTGAACCCGTTGTCAAGCAAGTGCTCGAGACGCGATGGGGGGTCCAGATTGCGGAGGCAGGGCGTCTGCTGCATCCAGCCGACCCTCGACTCGCGGCGAGTCCTGATGGCCTTATTCGGGAGGCTGAGGACCCCGCGCGCGTGGGTCGCCTCCTCGAAATCAAGTGTCCCATTTCACGACCGATTGGAAACGGTGTTCCATTCGAGTATTGGTGCCAGATGCAGATTCAAATGGAGGTCACAGGGATTGGAGAGTGTGAGTATGTGGAAGTGAAGCTCCAGTCGATTCAAAAGCATGAGACCGAGCTTCCAGGAGGGGCGACACCCGATGGCCATGTCTGGCTCGTGCAAGACCCTCACACGGCACAGATGGCCTATGTCTATACGGAAGAGGAGAAGGCTGCAAAGGAGCTCGCTGGTTGGGATATCGTGGAAACGATTCCTTGGCGTGTCGCGGCGATGTGGACAAAAACAGTGGCGCGTGACCGCGCCTGGTTTGCAGGCACGGCCGAGACACGTGCCGCCTTCTGGAGCGACGTGGAGGCCGCACGCGGAGGTGGATTCAGTCTTCCTGAGTCGACACGCGCGAAGCGCGCCCCCGCGCCCGCCGCAGGTAGCAAAGTGATTGTCCATAAAGAAGGTGCTACGCCTCCTACTGCATGTTTGTTCTTGGATGATGAACCGGCAGCGGCTCCCCCTGTAGAGCCTGGTCCAGCTGCAGACGGAACGGCAGCTCCGCCCCCATCTCCCTCTCCAGAATCCGCCGCGGCGTGGCGAGGCGTCGAAGACAGCGACGGAGGTGGAGCCACTGCCTAACTGCAGATTGAAATCGCAAGAAACTCTTGGTAATATCACGAGTTTCTTGCGCAGTTCGGCTATAATAATCCGTAGCAAGGATTTGAAACCGGTGTTTTTTATCGAGCCGCATAAATACAGGTGAGACGCCTACACAGAATACGACACAGTGTCTGCGGAGACGTCCATACTCCTCCACCCACTCCCACGTGCAAAGTCGGTAGGTCGTACTTAGAGGCCGCCGCTGCTCCCCTGGCCAGCCTGCAGTTTCCATTCTTTGTTGGAGAGACATCCTGATGACCCGAGTGGGTCAATTTTGTAGAAGCCTAATGCCGTGTCCTGAAGAGGGGCTGAGCAGGAATCAGGGCTTTCCCGTTTGTAGTTGTTCGTCAACTGACGATAGTTGCCTGTGCGCTCCAGGCGAGTCTGGAAATCCGAGTCGTGGCAACGTTCTGCTGTAAAGGAGGAGGCTGGTGAGGGGGCATCACCTTTCTCGATAGGGGAGAGCCAGCCATTTAAGAGCGTATAGGGAGTTCGTGGTTCCGCAAGGGCAGCCGCGGCAGGCTGCAGGCCGCCTCCTGCCTCTTCTCCTACATCCTTTGGCTCAGTGAGGGGGGGCCCCGCCCCTGCCCCCGCCTGAAACGCCTCCTTTACAGCCAGGCGCTGACGCACAATCGGATTCATTCCGTAATAGTCACGTGCCTGTATGAAAAAGGCGAGCAGCACCATTAAAAAGGCCCATCCGAGAATAAATCCCCAGACGGTTGTTTCATATCCTTTCATCTTCCTATCAGCGGCTGCGAAACTTCCTGCTGTGCTCGGTGCCCCCGACCCCACTACTCTTCCTCGTCGGTTGTATCCTCGCCAGGCTGTGCGTGCTGAATGGTATAGGCCCGCGCATTGCATTCATACGCAGCCCGATTCGCCTTGTAGAGTCGTGCAATCTCGGGCACAAACGGGTCGTCAGGATTCGGGTCCGTCAAGAGGGAACAGATACTCAAGAGGACCTTGGAAATCGTGAGGGCCGGCGACCACTGACTTTTGAGAATGTCGAGACAAATCATTCCAGAGGAGTTAATATTCGGGTGGTAGATGGGCGTGCTGAACTGCACATGGGGCGCTCGAAAGGGGTAATCAACCGGGAACTGTATGGTCAGTTTGAACACACCTCCATGATAGGGACTTCCTTCGGGACCGAAAATACATGCTTCCCAGCGAAAGAGGTCGGGTCCGTTGGGCCCGGCACTGCATGACGAAGGAGGGTCCTTTTGTAGGTCCAGCAGTTCGCGTTCAATCCTCCGTGTGGCCATCCTGTCTCCTGTTTGGTTACATGACCTACGCCGAATAACCTTAGACCCTACTAGAAAATGATTGACGCAACCGCCCTTATTGCTGAGTTTATTGGCACATTCTTGCTTGTTCTTGCCATGTTTGCCAGCGGAGGAAGTGCCTTGGCGATTGGTGCAACACTCGCACTCATTGTTGCCATGATTGGAAAGATTTCGGGTGCACACGTGAACCCTGCCATTAGCACGGCCATGTATATGAAGGGCTCGCTCAGCCTCAACGAACTGCTCGCCTATATAGCCGTGCAGGTTGTCGGCGCTGTTGCCTCCCTCTACACCTATCGCGTATTTGCCTAAACAGAGAACCTCCACCAGTGTCTAAACAAAATCTGTCCTATCCCTCATAGGAGATATGACAGAGAGTGATGATACACTTGGAGAGCAACTCCGACCTATGATTATTATGGCGAATGTGATTGGATTCGTCTACAATGTGCCACAAGTCATTTTGACGATTCGCACAAAATCTGCGAATGACTTGTCGCTTTTATTTATTTCAATGAGACTTGTCTCTGCAGCCCTCTGGCTTATCTATACGTCGATTATATGGTCGCCTGATGTATTTCTATCGTGGGTGATTACAGGTGGCTCAAGTGGTGTGCTACTCTACTATAAAGTGGTGCACTCCAGTCGCGAACAACTCTGTGCGGAATTCAGCTGGTGTCGGCGACGCATGCGCCCAGCACAGGCTATCGAGCTGCGTGAACCTGAAGAGGAGAGGCCAGGTGCATCTGTTTAAACGTGTCGCCCCTTTTTAGGGTAAGAGAATGAGATGGCAACGGACCTAACGGAAGCAGTACTCTATGCTTTTCTTCCATGCACCCTATTTCTACTCGGACTCGCCATGTGTCGTTCATGCAATCGTCACGGTGGTCCTGATGATATAGATGATTCTCCACCTGAGCCCCCGCAAGAAGACCCACAAGCCATTTCCATTCCTATGGATCCTGTTCCACCTCCTGTGCCCTCCTACAAAGAGGAAGAAAACCCTTCCAATCCGAGTGGATTGGTCTAAACCTAGCTGCATAGTCTGAATCAAAGAGTATACATGACAGCCGCCCCGCCCACCGTGATTGCAACACTCGCCACGATTGGTGCCCTCCCTGACTTGCGCAACCTCCTCTTCAGCCTCCAACTGTTTCAACCCGCCGCTCCTCCTCGCGTCTATCTCTATTGCGACGAGCCCGTGGCGACTGCCGTGCGTTCTTCCAGTGCCCTCGGCTTCTCCTATAAAGGGGATATCATCACCAATACGACCGCCCTCGCCCGCTATAGTGGCTTGAACCGGCAACAAATGGAACAACGCCCAGGGCAGCGATTTCCATCCCTCTGGTTTGACTTTATGGCGGAGAAGATCTCGCTTCTAAAGTGGGCCTTTGCTGAAGAGGGGGAGGCGGCTGCCGACCTAGGAGTTATGGTGACTGATGCGAATCCAGGCATTCTCTTCTGTGACGCCGACATCTGTTTCTTCGCCCCCCTCCCCAGTATTCCTGCCCGCGCACACGTCGCCCTCAGTCCGCACGACATCCGTGCGGCGGACGAGGCGCGCTATGGCCGCTATAATGGAGGATTTGCCTGGCTCTCGCATTCGCGCTATGCAGATGCCTGGCTGGCTGCGTGTGATGCCGGCCAGCGCTTTTACGAACAATCTGCGTTAGAGGATGTGGCCGCCGTGGCCCGTGCGGTGCGGCCTTCCGCCCTCTACGAGTTCCCCCGCACGCAGAACTATGGCTGGTGGCGGCTTTGGCAGGGGGAGAAGTCGTCCGATGTGCTTCTGCAAGAATGGTCGATGAATCGCCGCGTGCAACCTGCCTCGTCTGGCATTGTGGTGGAAGGGGAGCCCCTCGGCTCCGTGCACACCCACTTTGCAGAAACACGCGATATGGCCACCATCAAATTCAACGATGTGGTTAAATCGTGGTTGAGGAAACTGGAAAGAGGGCATGAACCAGCGCGGAAGCTGCTGCATTTCCTCACGCATTGAGGGCCACCGTGAAAATTGCATGAAGGTGCCCCGCGGCGCGCAAAGGCTTAAGAAGCAGGCCCTTATTATTCTAACACTCCTGCGCAATGAATGAAGCGATGAAACCGACTCTCTTTCCCGCCCGTATGGGCCTGACAGCACGAGGGGGTGCAGATTCCTTCGACACCTTCTTTACTGCTGCAAAAGAGTTTGAAGGCGCGGGGGCGCTGGCCGCCCCTGCGCCTGCCGCGCCACCCAACACAATGACCTGTCCAACCTGCAACGTTCCGCGCGAAGACTGGACATTTGACGACCTCTCCCTTTGTGGGACCTGTGGGACAGTAATGGAGAGGCCCATTGATTCTGGAGCGGAATACCGCTTCTTCGGCCTGGAAGAGCGCGGCGGCGGCGACCCGTGCCGCGTCGGTGCACCCATGGACACACGATTTCCAACGTCTGGACTCGGCACCATGATTCTTTCCCATGCACAGGGGGGGAACTCCTCTACCCGGATTGCGATGGCGCGTGTGCGCCGCTATCATACATGGAATCTGCTCCCCTATCGTGAGCGCTCCCTTCTCCAGGTCTTTGAACAGATTGCCCTCGCCGCTACGAACAATGGCTTTGATACACGCACCATGGACATCGCAAAAGATATGTATGTGAAACTCGTGGAGCACTGCGACCGCCGCGGCATGTCGCGCACAAGCGTTGTGGCCTCCTCCATCTATTCGGCCCTCAAGCAGGTGGGGCAACCGCGCAAGCCGAAGGAAATCGCCGACATGTTCCATCTGAGCACGGCCCAGTTCACGAAGTCGCTGAAATACTTCCAGGAGATTCTCTGTATGGCGCATCAACGGGGGCTGCTCACGAGTGAGCACGCCGACCCATCGGCCATGCCCTCCACGCGCGCCTCGGACTACATTTCCCACCCCCTTTCCAGACTCCCCATTAGTCGCTGCTCCTTTCAAGTTGTGCGCGAATGGGCCGTGCGTGTGGCAAATGAGGTCGAAGATGAGGAGATTTGTCCCGAGAATATGCCACCCAGTCTTGCCGCAGGGGTCATTGCACTCATCCTTTCACGCACGGAGGACCCCGAGACTGTATCGCATGAGACGATTGCAGAGGTGTGTGGGGTCAGCGAAGGCACTCTTCAGAAATGCCTGAAGAAGTTGGAGGCCGCTGCGATGGCAGGGCAGATTCGAGCCCTCGCCGCGCCGAGTTTGGCCCCTGTCTAAAATACTTCCTTGAAACAGGAAGTGCTCGTTCGGTAATCCCATGGGCAATATTTTTACAAAAGCTATCCCACAATCTACTTCAGAGGCGACGAAACAGATTCTCAATCTGATTCTGAAAGAAATGTTCAGACGCGCCGACTTTGTCGACCTCTACTCTCTCGCTGATCCTGAACGCTGTAAGCGCTACATTGTGACTGCCGAATCTGCCTTGAAAAATCTGTTCGTGCGGATTGACCTTATGCCAACGAAAGGACCCGATGGCGTATTTCTCTTTCAGAAACTCGACGGATTGAAACAGGCGAATCCACTGGGTGCCAAACAGACCGAATACTGTCGACTACTCGCCTTCTTTTTCATTCGGATTTTCCAGATTTATGCGGCCCTTGCCTTGAGTGTCATGGATTCTGACCTCCCTCGAGAGGACATTAAGGAACTGCGTTCGGAGGAGGAGCAGTATCGACGTGCAGGAGTTGTCTTGCAGCCGACTGCCCTTCCAGGATTTCCCGCTGCGGACACGAAGCCGAAGTCAGGCTTTTTCTCCCCCTTTTCAATCCTCTTTTCAGGCGGGGCGCTGACGGGCGCATCGGATTCGCAGACATTTTATCTGAAAGACGAGTTTGCTGGGAACTACAAAATTCTCAATCTCTTCTTGAATCGTCCATCGGGTGGACTCAGCAGTAGGGATGATATGCGTTTCCAGAACTATGAGACAATGGTCATTCCACAGACCGAACTTTACACCTTTGTAGGGGATGACCCTGCAACACGTCGAGTCAAGCAGAACCTATTTCAGAGCACTCCTAGCATTTCCTTTTCATTCCGCCTCAGTGAGTTGAGTAACGTATCGGAAACGATTACAGCGGGCCTTCGTCTCACACGAGATGGGCTGAAGCTGAACGTAGAACTCGTGAACCCTCGAATGCAGTCCCAGCCTGGGAAAGTGGGTGAATCCGTGAAAGGGGAGTTGTATTATGCCACCGAATCGAGTGAAAACCCCACGGCACAGGGAAGACAATTGCCTGGGCTTCTTGTGCAGCTCTTTAAAGAGGTTGCGGAACGGATAAATCCAATCGCCGTGTCTGCCATCCCTTTCCTGCAGAAATTCAAATATCTGCGCCGATTCGAAGGTGATGTGCCGATTGAAGGAACACGTATTCTTGTGCCGAATCCAAAGGGGCTGTTTGTAAGTGGAACAACCGATATTCCCATTGTATATACCGATAAAGTGAAGCTGAAGAATGAGGATGCGACGCGAACGGTCCGATTTGAGACGGTCCTTTCTGTGAAAAAGGATAAAACAGTCGTCGGCCGCCCTCACAGCTATACAGTGAGTGTGCAACTGAAGGATATGCGCACAGAGCCACCCTATTTGAAGAGCTACCTTCCTGCGGGCAAAGAGCAAACCTATTCCGTTTTTCAGACAGGTCTTCAGGATCTCGATACTCCGCGTAACTCGCAAGGAAAGACCGTGCCTGAGTTTCTCCAGCGCGTCTTTGAAGATATTGTCTCAGGGCGCGAGGCAGAGGAGTATAACACAGGAATCGTGATTAAAAAGGGGATTCCTCAGCCGTATAACTCGGAGACGATTCCTGAGAGCTTGCGCGTGAAGAAAATCTGGCAGGCATTGGCGAAAGACCCGCCTGTGAAGTCGTATTGTGTCGCTCGTGCTGTGCAACTGCTGAATGTTTCGGCGCTTCGTAATGTGGCCTCTCAAGAGGGATACACGGAAGCCTGTAACATGAAATTCCCGTATGTAAAGGAGGACTATCTTCCAGAGCCTGGAAAGAGTGTGCAGGAGGTGCCGGCGATTAAGGCAATGGAGCTCCTCTTTTACGAACTCATTGAGAATGCAATGCCAGGAATCAAGGACTCGGTGCGATACCAGACGTTTCTTCGACAGATGCGGAGCAAATTTGACGCACCTGGGACCGCCGCTGCCGCGCCACCTGTTACGCAGACCGATACGCTAAAGAGTGTGGTGGAGATGTCCCCTACCTTTTGTTCGGATGGCTCAATGGTGAGTGGACAGCTTCCTGTGCGTGGAGACGTTGTGCGCCAGCTTCGTGCACAGGCCACACAGTTGCTGCGTCGTCAGGAGGACCATCTGCCCAAAGTAATGGCCCTGCTCTTCAAGATGTTTAATCAGCGTGCCCTCCAGGCGGGACGGTTTGAGTTTCTTGGGACATTTTTAGCAGGGGGGATGCCGGCTCTGAATCGGCTGGCTGAAGAGGCGCGTGAGTTGTTGATGGACTATTATGGAGACTGTGAAACTCTCTATAAAGAGGGGTTGGGTATGCTGGGCACCTATCGAAGGTCTACTGCGGCCGCGGCAGCGGCAGCGCCTGCCCCCCGTGCCACCGTGCCCGCCCCCGCTGCAGGCCGCTAAAATTGGGGCAGCGTGGCCCGTCATGGCAGCCCCTACTGCCGCAGCGTTTGAGTATGATGTCTACCCCCTCTCCAGCCCCCACGAAGAAGGCTCGCTGCCAGGCAGACGGATGCAAAGCTCGTCTGACACTTACAGATTTTCCCTGTAAATGTCAGAAGACATTCTGCTGCAGCCATCGCGCATGTGAGATGCATGCCTGCACGTATGACTTCCGTGGGGCAGCGAAACAGGAGCTCCTGAAATTCATGAGTTCGCCTGTGATTGCTGCAAAGGTGGAGATGATTTAGGGTGGGCGTGAGGCCGCCGCCGGCCGCCCCGCGTCGCCGCATGCAAAATTGCGCCCCCGCGCTCCCTTTTTTAGTCGACATACCACCACTCCCCCCTTCATATCATGGACGCTCCTCTTGTTATCCGTCTCATCCGTGCAGGCTGTATGAATCCCAGCCACTCGGCAAAAGATGATATCATTATCATTCGCCGACTCAATGATAATATTCGTGTGAGCTATTCTGATTCAAACCACGAATCAGGCACGCCCCATATCACCAAGATTCTTCTCACGAATGAATCTCTCGTGGGCTACCTCACCACCCTTCTCCAAATGCTCCGAACGGATACGGACCCCTTTGACGGCATTCAGTTCAACTTCCCTGGCTTCCCCATTGTCTATTACACCATGGCCCGTCTTCACAATCCTGAGGTCCGCACGGCCATTCGCAACGCGGCACGAATGACTGTGGACAACTGGTATCGCCATCTTTCCAGTGCAGACGATGCACAAGAAGATGATGATGCATCCTCTACCACGAGTTCCTCCTCATCTTCCTCTTCCTCCTCGGTCTCCTCTTCCTCGGCCTCCTCGCTCTCCTCTCTCAGCACGATTCCCCTTGACTCATCACGCCCCTACCCTTCCTACGGTGTTTGCTGCTTTGATAACACCCATTGCGTCTACCGCGACTAGACCCCCTGTTTAACCTTCAAGCCCTCGGCGCTAAGATACCGACGAACAATCGTCGGTGACCAGCGACTCATGAGCTTTTTTGTTCCCTCATTGAACCATCCGAGCCCATCCTTTTCACGCCGGTCTGCGCGCAACCGCCGAAATGCCTCAGGATGCTCCTCGAACCAGGCGAACTCCTCCATGGCCTTCTGGACCGCCTCCGCCATCGCAAACGCCTGGAAGACATGATACTGAAAATAGGTGTTGGGCGGGAAATCTGGCTCCACCGCCTGCAGCACAATGCCCGTATGATGAAGTCCGCGCAGCCCCTCCACCTTCGCCTCCTCCGCCACTTCGCGCCGGATATTCGTTTTCAGCAGCTGCATCACCGATTTTGCCTTCCCTGCCGGCTTCCCACTATCGCGCCCCTCCATCTGCCCCTTCGGAGGCTCCCACGATTTCTTCTCGGGGTCACCCCCCGTGCGTTTCACCACAAGGAAGCGGTCGACCTGAAAGGGCGCCCCCGCCTCGTGCACAAAACAGGCGGAGCGAAGATAGACACGCCACCCCTCTTCAGGGTGTTCCACATAGAAATAGGCTTTGCGCGGGTCAAATGGGAGCCGCTCTGCCCCTTGCCGAAGACCGGGTTGAAATACATCGAACACATCATCCATACAAATCTTCGGAGCCATGGCTCTGTTAATGCGCCCCCCTTTTTCGTCGGCAGGTTTTTCGGCGCGCTCCCGCCGCCGTTCCACAGCCACTTCGCACATCACGGAGCTCCTTGCACAAGGAATCAAAGGTCGTCTGGTTCAGAAGTTCCAACTCTTTTTCCATTGTGCGCCGAATGGCCCACACCCCTTTTAAGCAGTCGGACCGACAGGTCGTGGAAGAGGTTCCAGGCGCCGCTCGTCGCCAAGCTGCCTCCCATTCTGCAAAGGGAAGGGCAGCAGGCAGGAGTTTCCAAAACGCCTGGTAATAGGGCAGGCGCTCTTCAGGCAGCATGACATTCCACTTGTTTCGCTCGAGGGGGCTCGCCGCTGCCAAGGTCTCGAGAGGAGGATGGTCCGGAATCGGTATGGATGCACGTTCTCCTCGACTGAGAGGATGGCAGTCGGCCACGGAAAAGAGAAACTCCCAACCTTCAAAGTTCGTGCGTGAACATCCTGCCGAGAGGCGCTCTTGGTAAATATCCTTGACCTTGGCAAAACTTGGGTCAGCGGCAGTTGGCAGCCCCTGTTTCCGAAGTTTCGCATTGACCGAGTTGTGAATCCGCCAAAGCCAACGACCTAGGCGGTCCTCACGCACGGCACAATCGGGCGGGTCGCGTTCATAGTAGCTTGACAGGCTCTGTCGGCAGAATTTACAGGGCAGCACAAATGGCAGCGTCTGGAAAAAGGCACATACCGCAGCAGGGTCACGCGGCTTGGCAAAGCTAATCATATGAAGGAGTCTCCAACCGGATGGACCCCAATATCGTGTATCCATCTTCTTACTCTATCCTGCTCTTTAAAGGTCATGATAGAGGGGGTGTAATGGATATGTGTGTCTAACCGAACCCAGGCACACCAAGAGGGGCCAGGTAGGGGCGAATGGAACTTCCTAGTCCGCTGACTTCCTCTGCGCGGCATTTCACCTGCGTCTGAGGGCAGCTTGCACGTGGGCAGGGAGGACAGGCCGGGCACACCGTGGGAGGAGGGCACTTGATTTCAGGGCAACGAGGACGAGGGCAGGGAGGGCAGTCGCCGCACTTGGACCTCACATCCGCACTGGTATCAATGATAATGGGCTGTTCCTTGGGAATGCTCGATTTCAGCACGTAGTTCGACAAGTCAGGCACAGGAGGGCACTCCGTCTTCAGCATATAGTTCGTCAGGTCAGGGCATGTTGGGCAGGGGGGAATGCTCGTCTTGAGCACGTATTTTGTCATGTCAGGCATCGGGGGGCACATGGGAGCAACGTTTTTATGGTCCGGGCAGGGGAAGGAGCCTCCACATTCGGAACAGGTGGGTTCCTGATTGGCAGCGGATGACCCCGTTTCACAGGAATCACCGTCCTGGAAACCCTCGCGTTGGCCTCCGCGGAGCACCAACCACATGGTCACACATCCAAGGAAGAATGCTAAGACTAAACTTTGCATCGGCGACAGGCGCATAGTCCTTTCTCTATTTAGGACGTCAGCTATTTTCCAGTGCGATCAGTCTTAGGCCCTCCAACCAGGCCATGTGAGAGGAGGACATCCACATAGCTCAGGCACTCCAGGCTCATAGATTGTGCCAAGGCGGGTGCAAATCATGCGCGTATACCCGCGCCAAGAGAACCCCTCGCGCTTCATTGCGTCTGGGTCGTCCAGGCAGCCAAACTCCCTCGGGGAGTAGCCACGTGTCGCCACCTGTTCACAGATTTGTTTCGACCGCTCTTTCCAGCTGAATCGTTCTAGAGTCTGTGCCTTGTCGGCCGTTGCCTCATGTGCAGGAACGCCACCCATACCCACCTTTACAGAATCGACTTTTCCTCCTGTGAGGTCCTGCACGACATTTTGCAGGAATCCTCGATATGCCGATTGGACAGCAGGAGGCAGTTCTCCTGCCACAGGACCTCCTGCGGGAGCGGGTCCTGAGCCTGCTACCGGCCCTCCTGCATTTTCGGCCACGAACTTGGCATCTGCAATGGCCTGTGCGTAATCCCGTGCAATCGCCTGCTCGGCCTCACCTTTGTAGGTGAAACGAACACCAATATCATAGGAGAGATTCTTCAGAAAATCGGCGGCGTATTTCTGGAACATTTCCTCCGCCTCCTTGGCGCTATCTGCGTCTCCTGCTCCGTATTTGGAGAAGAGGCTATTCAAAATAGAATTCATTCCTGAATCGGTAATCAGCTCTGAGAGTTCTGAGTTCGGATTGCTCATCGCCGGCAGGAATGATATCACATCCGACTTCATAATAGGAATATCACGTTCCGCGAGTCGACCCGACTGTACCTCATTAATGAGAACATCTAATGCCTTTTTGATGAGAGAGAGTGTATTGGTGCGTGCTTGAATCGCTCCATCGGTTGTTCCAGATGCATTCAGACGAATGATTTCTGTGTCGATTTTGCTTGCTATGTCCTGCAAATCTTCCAACTTCATGTCGCTGCCGCTTCCACTTCCACTTCCACTTCCACTGCCACTGCCTGCACCACTTCCACTTCCACTGCCGCTGCCACTGCCGCTGCCACTGCCGCTGCCTGTCGTTGTGGTAATCGCGGCGTCGCTGCTGCTGCTGCTTGAGGTGATTTGAGAGTCAAATGCCTCTCTCACGCCGGCGCTCAGCTCAGGCTCGGCCCAGGTAAACAGGCTCGTAAATGCACTCAAAATTCCTGAGGGTCCCCCAGAACTTCTACGCGCAATATCATGAAATCCCTCCGCCTCTGCCGTTCCACTCGCCGCCGCAGGAGGCATAGGGCTCCCACTCAAGGAATTGGCATGCAAGCGCCACTTCTTTTGCAGATACCCCAAGTTCGCCTCTACGCCATTCACATCTTCCACCGTCATGGAACTCTCCAACCCAGGATTACGCTTCAGCACAGCAAGTTCATCCTCCAGTCGCCCACGGTCCCCCTTTGCAGTGCTCAGCGGCAGTTGCACAGACGGGTCGCCCAGTTTGGACAGCCCAGGTGCCTCCCGTGTGAAGAACCCCACGAGCGATTCCAGCACACTTTGGATACGTCCTGCCGATGCCTTTTCCGTTGCAGGGTCAGTAGGAGGTCGACTCACGACGGATGCGATTTGTCCGGGAGGCGGTGCAAGTAATGCTGTGCTCGGCTCGGCAAATGGCTTTACCTCACCTTTTAAGAGGGTCTGGTCGCGCGGAGATACGAGCGGAATCGTGGGCCCAGGGCTCGCCCCTGCAGGCGTCTCAGGTGTGTCTTCGAATCCTTCCCAGATACGTCCACCGCTACGTTTCCACAAGATTGCTACAATGAGAAGTAATAAACCTAAAAAGAGGACTCCCTCCATCGTTCTACCATGTAGTGTCTAAAATAGGCATCTTCATGGGCGAGAATATACTGCGGGGTGTCTAACAATCTATCTAGATAAGCTTCGATGCATTGACGTCCGTGATAAGGGTCTCTTTTCCTATGCGGAACTTGAGTGCTTGAAAGAGGTTCGGCGTGGCGCTATTGTAGGGATTCTGCACACTTACGAACCCCTCCTTTTTAGGGGACATCACCTTTTCAGTATAGGTCATCGATGTTTTATTCAACATCATTGTTTGAATGTTCGCATCCAGAGTCGTCTTCAGCATCATGAGGTCCGGCACTTCAGGATATTCTTTGAGCGCGGCATCCACCTTCATTTGAATCGGCGTGGCCGTATCCAAATACATCTGAATGAAATCAAGGGCGGCCTGGATATTCAGGCTGATATTCTGGCCCGTCTTCTGGAGGAACTGATTCTGTTCCATTGTCTCTTGGGTAAATGTCGATTGCACCGCGATTTTCTGCGTGGAGATTTGACGTTTGTAGGTCTGCACCTTCATATTGCACAGGCGATAATAGTCATTGTAGGCTATCAGCAGACCCTCCAAATATTCTGGGTTTGCACGCGTGATATCCTTGAAGTTCTCCATCATGCTGAGGAGGCGTTTGGTGGCCTCCTCCAGTTTTGTGGACAGACGAGGAATGCCCGCCAACAAGGAGGAAATCGTGGAGCGGATTTCCTTGACAACTGTCGGGTCCACCAGCAGGTCCTCTCGAGTATCCTTCGGGTCTGCAACGATTCCTGTCGAAATAATCATAGTCGGCAGAGTCACATAAATGTAATATAGAATGGAGGCAATCTGACTACCTACAAGGACCATGCTTCGCATCTTCGCCTTTTGCTCGTCAGTTAGGTTGCTGAACTGATTCAACTGAGTGAGGAACAGTTCGAGCTCTGGAGAGGGGGGCTTGGAATCAAAAAAGGTGACTTCATCGACGAGGGTGTTGAGTGTTTGCAGAATCTCGGCATCTACGATTCCGTTAAGGGTCAGGTCCTGCTTCGGCTTATTGGCCGTAATCGCCGCCAACATCGTGCGGATTTCGGCCACCTTTTGCTTCAGCGCATCCTCTTCAGGAAGTTTAGCGTCCAACTGTGCTCCTGCAATCGCGGGAGGGCTGATCAGTTCAATCGTGGCGGAGGCAGGGGCAGTGGTCTCGACAGCGGCTGTCTCGGCCTGAAATCCCTCTCTGGAGACGGGCCGGGCCTGCAAATACAGTCCCACTGCTAAGACCGCCAATCCTATGAATACAGTTGTCAAGGTTGGAATCATTCCACCGTCACTGGACGCCATTGCTCTACCTGATAGACGCAAAATTGACATGGTCCTGACGCAGAAATACACACACAAGTCAGTGAAATGTTACAGGCACGTCATACACAAGATGGGGTGGTCGAAGTCGGAATCGATGAAGCCGGACGTGGGTGTTTGTGGGGTCCCCTCTTTGCAGCTGCTGTCGTGTGGCCGGCAGAAGAGGCGTGGACGGACGAACTGCGGGCCCTAAGTGGGCAAATCAAGGACTCCAAGAAGCTCACGCCCAAACGTCGAGCTGTCTTGGAAGAGGCCATTCAACGACATGCTGTGGCGTGGGGGCTAGGTCGTGTAGATGCGGCGGAGATTGATGTGGTCGGAATGACGCGGGCAAATCGTCTTGCCTTTCAACGGGCACTGGAGGCTGTCACTGCAAAAGGGGCTGCACCAGGGCGCATCCTCGTGGATGGGATTCTTGGACTCACGGCGGATGTGCTCGCTGGACGAGAGCAGCATGTGTTAACAAAAGGGGATGGGGCATATCTTTCGATTGCAGCGGCGTCGATTCTGGCAAAGGAGGGGCATGACCGGGTCGTGCGAACCATGTGTGAAGAAGACCCAGGGCTGCACGAACGCTATGGACTCCTCAGCTCAAAAGGGTATGGGACAGCGGCGCATCAGGCTGCCATTCGGAGACATGGAATGCACACGGAGCATCGGAAGCTGTTTCTACGTAAACTGTTGGGCTTGGAGCACACAGTTCATGGAGAAGTTCAAGATGTTACCCGCGGATACAACTTTCTAGAGGACTAGAGGGTTGAAAAGAGGGATTTACTTGCGTTGGGCCTTGCGGCTTCCACGGCGAGCCTTGCGGCTGCCGGCACGACGACGAGTGCTGCGACGAGATCCACGACGAGAGGCCATTTGACTTATACCTCTGCGTGAGATTTTTTTGCCGCGAGAGCGGGAGCGTCGTCGGAAGCCTCCTTGGGAGGGCGGGGCGTCAGCGTCAGCGGGAGGAGCTGGCGCAGGAGCAGGTGGGGCAGGCGCGGACTCAGCCGCTGCCGCAGGAGCAGTAGGAGCAGCTGTTTGCAACTCAGAACGAACCATTTGCATAACGCTGTCGGTGTGGTCCTTTAGTTTTGCATTAATCGCCTCCTTTTGCGCCTCCAGTTTTTGACTGATCGTATTGATTGTTTCCTGGAGAGAGGTGGGCAGCGTCCTGGAAAGCTGATTCAGCCCCTCTTTTGCCGCACTAGCCTCCTGCGCCGCATTGTCGGTTCGCAGGTTCTGCTTGGCCTGTTCGACAATGTCTTTAATGGCCTGTTTCTGGGTCTCCAGTTTTCCCTCGATTGTTCGCACGGCCCCCTGAACCGCATCCGGAATGGCAGTGGCAAGTTGGTCCACCCCCTCTTTGGCAGAGGCAGCCTGTTGCGCGATTTTACTTTGTTCAATCTCCTGCTGAACAGTTGATTGCAGCACATTCCCTATATTCAGCGCACCACCTCTATGACGTTGCTTCATAGGTCCGTCCTCTTACTGTATTCTGTGATTCTTTGTTCCGCAGAGTGATTAAAATAAGCATTAGACGGGTCACGCCCTTCGTTTGTAGGTATATCGTGATGGGACGTGTCGTTTCCGTGCAACGCGACTGATGCGACGGCGAGTCGGGGCGCGAGAGCGGCGTCGTCCTCCTGCTTGATTATATTCCTCATCATTCAGTCCAGCATTTTCCTCTTCTTCAGGCTCCTCTTCAGGCTCCTCTTCAGGCTCCTCTTCAGGCTCCTCTTCAGGCTCCTCTTCCTCCTCAGTAGGAGCTTGTTGTGCTGCTGGCTCTTGTGCAGCTCTCACACGACCCAATGCATCTGGATTTAATGCACCGATTAAATCATAGATTTGCTGAAGACCAAGTAAGATTGTTTGTTGGTTTTCACTTTGTTTCTCTAACTTTTGGAAAATGAGTTGAATATCTTCTGGGCGTGCAAATCCCGTTGTAGCGACTGCAGGAGCTGCTGCAGGAGCTGCTGCAGGAGCTGCTTCAGGAGGGGTAACTTGTGTAGAGGTTGACACAATACTTGCTAATGCTGCTTGCACGGGGTCAACCGGCCCAGATGGGGCAGGAGCAGGTGCAGAAGCTGCAGGAGCGGGTTCAGAAGCTGCAGGAGTGGGTGCAGAAGCTGCAGGAGTGGGTGCAGAAGCTGCAGGAGTGGGTGCAGAAGCTGCAGGAGCAGGTGCTGTAGGACCTGTTGGAGTAGTTGCAGGAGATGCTGTTGTCGCTGCTGCCGCTCCCACTCCCGCTGCTGGCGCTCCCACTCCCGCCGTTGCCGCTCCCACTCCCGCTGTTGCCGCTCCCACTCCCGCTGTAGTTATTGTAGGAGTTCCTGCGGGCTTTTCACGAGTTTCTGTGTTCGGCGTGGAAGAAACAAGTTGACTGCTATTCACAGGAGCCCCCATATTCTCCATGAAAGCAGCCGACCCATCATTATTCGGCTCCTCCAATATTTTGCGTAAGTTAAATGTCGGGTCAAGTGCTGCTATTTTTGCAGCATCTGCATTTACTACGATGGGTGCTTGCCCAGCATTTGTTACAGCGGGCGCTGTTGGCCCAAGATTTGTCGATGACATTCCTTCCTAGTTACTCGTATCATTCTTTTTGTCTATCGCACAATTACCGGGGAATGCTCCCTGTATACACGTAAAAATGATAGAGTCGATACGAGCAACTCTATCATTGTTCTATAATCAATCATACTAATGGCGCACACGACGAGAACCCTTACGTCCTGCACGACGAGAACCCTTGCGTCCCGCACGGCGCTTGGTGCTACGACGACGGCTGCGCCTGCGTGCACCACCTAATCCAAGAAACCCTTTTACAGTATTCATCATTGATTTTCCCTGAGCCGTTGCACCAATCGCAGGTGTGTAGGTAGGCACGGCCAGGGGAGAAGGACCACTTGACATTGGCACCCCTGCAGAGACATTTGGACGCAATGGTGCAGCAGCACTCACAGGACCTGATACGGACATTCTATTCTTATTCGCCATATTTTTATTCCCCTCTTCAGATGAATGCTTACGCAATAGACCCTGCGGTCAGCAGAGTATAATCCTCCGCACGCTGTATTGATTGCACTTCCCCTTGCGTGAAATGACCCACGTCTGCCTGGAACGCAAGCCATTTGGCCGCGCCGCGGCGTGCCGCACCCCCACGCAGTGCATCCACCCACTTTGCAGATTCATACGCATAGACCTGTCGGTCATTTAACGACGTGCGACAAATCACAGCCACTCCTGGTGCCCCCTCTGGACCGAGCCCACTTATCGGGGAACTCCGCAACAAGAACTCGAAGTCTGCCACTCTATGGGCAGGGTCTCCAAACTCATTGTATTCATAGGCCGTTAAAGGGAGTGCCGGATTACTTGCCGTGCGAAGCACATCCACATAGGGCACTTCCACATACGCCGTGCCAAATAGTTCTCCTCGTGGATGACGAACAATCGTCGCCCCCACTACATATCCTCCCGCGGACCGACCAAATAGCACTGTCGCGGCAGGGCCTACGCGACAGACCCCTTGGAGCGCCCGCACACACGCCTCCAAATCCTCCACGCCCCGCAGCTTTCCCTCGCGCCGCCCAGCCTCTGCCCAGGCCTCATTGTCGTCCCCCCCTCCTCGCACCAAAGCGAGGCCCACAGCCCACCCCCTCTCCAGATATGGCTTCCAACGACTCGTATCGAGCGTCGTCGGAATCCCATAGGCACCATAGGCAGCTACAATCAGTCCCACAGGGCTTATCCCTCTTAGCCAATTCGCATTCGTAATGCATATCCATCGCACCCCCGTTCCATCTGCAGACCGAGCCATTCCTATACGCCGATGTCCGCCATACTCGCTAAGCGGCGACTCCAGGTGAACTCGCCCCCTTTCAAGTCTCGCCCGCACAGGGGTCGCCCCAGGCACGGTCACAACACATTCGTCGTGCATAGACGCACCGGCCCAGCGCGCCCAAGGATTTACAAGCACTTCGCAAAAGAGGCGCAGTGGCTCCTGCTGCTGCCTGCCATTTGCCATCCAGAACACGCGTTCCCCGTGCTGCTTCCATACAACCAGCCCTAACGACCCCACAGCACATTCAATCCCACATCGACGCAGCCCCGCTGGAATCTGCCACCTCCTACCAAGGGGTCCTTCCAACTGCCAAGGGGCTGTCTCACTGCCTCGCCGCACAAAATAGCAGGGCTCCTGCCTACCCCCTTCCGCATACCCAATCGGGTAAAAGCAGGTACCCTCAGGAGACAGGCGGCGGAGCTGGAGGTCTCGCCCTACTTCAAACAGCCGCTGCCTTCCTGCCTGTTCCGCCAGGAGAAAGAGGCAGCCCCGTTCCCCTTTTACGAGCGTCAGCATCCAACTCGAATCGGGCGACTCTTCATAAAGGACCTGTCGTTTTCCGCGCGGATGGATTGGAAATGCCACCAGCCGAGAATAGCGCAGAGGTCCTGTCGCCTCCAGGGCAATCACCGAGTCCCCCAGAATCGCCACCTGAGGCCCGTATCCCTGCCCTTCCACCCCTCGACTTCTCCAAAGGGCCGTGTGACCCCTCTGCACAACGAGCTCATAGGACTCCGCCCCCTTTCCAAAATCTCGCGTATAGGACAGCACCCCTGCCTGCCCGACTGCCAAATCGCCTGCCAATGTCGTCCGAAGTGCCGCGGCTCCCCCCTCCTCTTCCCAGAACCACGTGAGTCCTGCCGCCCCGTGGGGTAAGATACGTATGTGGCGCTGCCCTTCCCCTCCAGGCACCTGCACACGCCAGCTTCGTGCGACATCTCCCTCCTCACGGGCAGCCTCAAACTGTGTCACAGCCGCCTCCACCTCCTCCTTTCCAGCCACGCGCCGCACAGCAGCATCAAAGGCCTCATTTTCTCGCTTGACAAGAGCGGTCCACCGTGGCCCGCGCATAGACTCCATCCAGGCGCGAGGGTCCCGCCAGGCAAGCCAGCCTACATCCGTGATTGTCGACGCAGTCGCCATCTCCTGCCTAAACCGGAGGAAGGAATCCCTCTTCAGAAATGATCGACGTTACGCTGATTTATAACAAGTCGAATCCGTTCGGGATCTCCAAAGATGTGGAGGGCATTCGGAAAGCGCTCGGTGGAGAAGGCTACAGCTTCCGTGAATCGGACCCTCTTGAGCCTCCTGTCACCACGGACATTGCCATTCACTTGGAAGTCCCCGTGTATAGCTGGATGCCTTGGGCAGCGGCGAATGTGCTTGTGGTAAATCCTGAGTGGTTTGAGGAGGCCGCCTGGCGCCCCTATATGCCCCGATTTGACCTGGTGCTCTACAAAGATAATGTTGCACGCGCCGCCGCTATCGCCGCCGGCCTCGTCACAGATGCCCAGGCACGTCTCGTCCCTTGGGGGGCGCAACAACCTGAGGCCCCCCCCAAGGGGAAGAAAGTTCCCACAGGGGATGTGAATACGGGCTTCGTCTGGTTTCTGGGGGCATCCAAGAACAAGCGGGCTGCTGTGCCTCCTGTTGTTGCCGCCTGGAAAGAGGAGTATCCTCCTCTTCGGATTTATACCACGGAGCCCATGCCTGACCTTTCGGGCGCCATGCCCTCCAATGTCCGCGTAGAAGTGCGTGACCTGGATGCGCCCACGCGCCTCGCCCTCGGCCGCTTCTTCCGTGGACATGTGGCCTGTTCCCGCGCGGAGGGATTCGGCTATACAGCTGCAGAGGCTGAATGGCTTGGGGCCTATACGATCATGAGCGACATTCCCGTGTATCAACAGGATTACGGGGCAGAGGCTGGTGCAGTCATTCTTCCTACTCCCCCTTCGGACCCCTCTTCAGACCCGGACTTTGAAGAGGCGATTGCGGCCACCATTGCCGAGTTCGAGCGCACGGATTTCGCCGCTCTGGCAAAGGTGCGTCAAATGCGGGCAGCCGAACGCTGGGATGCCTTTTGCGCAAACTTCCTCGCCGCCATCCGCTCTCTTGGCGCGCCCAAAAAGGCGAAGCACTTGCCGCCCATTGTGGCCCCTGCAGATTGCCCCCCTATTAGCGTCGTGACACTCCTCTACAATCGCCGCAAATTCTTCGACCTCGCCTGCCACAGCCTTATGATCCAGGATTATCCCAAGGACAAAATCGAGTGGATTATCGTGGAGGATTCGGATGACCCCGCGGAGGATGCATCGGACCGCGTGATGGCTGTGGCAGCCCAGTCGGACCCTGTGCGCATGGTCTACGTCCCTCTCAAGAAGAAGCGCACCGTGGGGGCCAAACGGAATCTCGGCGTGCAAAAGGCCACTGCTGACATTGTGCTCATGATGGACGACGATGACCATTATCCTGAGACGAGTTTCCGCAGGCGGGTGGCCTGGCTTACTGCGCACCCCTGGCAACCACAAGCTGTCGCCGCCACGACGATTGCCTGCTATGACCTCGTGCACGGTGTCAGTGCCGTCAACTCACCCCCTTTTACGCTCCCTCTGTCCCAGCGCATATCGGAGGCGACCTTGACCTTCCGCAAGAGCTGGTGGGAGGCCCGCGGATTCCCCGCGGATATACAAGTGGGGGAGGGCGAGAGTTTCACGGCAGGGCGCGAAGCGGAGGTGCTCGAGATTCCCCCTCAGCAGGCCATTGTGGCCTTCAGTCATGGGAAAAATGCCAGCAGTCGTCGTCTGCCGAGTGGCGAGGGCTTGAAACCTGGCTGCTTCTGGGGCTTCCCTGCGCCATTCCTGAAATTCATTCATGAACTTGCGGGGGTGAAGGTGGTGGAAGAGGACGGCGGCGCAGCCGGCTCCACCGCTACAAAGAGGCGTGCGCATTAAAGTGCATCGAGATATTGATTGAAGTAGGCCTGATCGTCTGGATCTTTTAACAGAAGTAATGCATTCATAACTGTATTATAGTCTTTTCGAGTGTTTCCAGTAAGATTATTTATCTTCGGAATGAGTAATGATCGAAAATTTTGAATATTTCGATTGATTGTTGGATTATATGTTCGTTGCCGTTTCATACTATTAAATTCATTTTTTAGAATATTCCTTACAGTAGGGGTATTTAAGTCAATCATCATTTTTGCTCGGGTTTCAGCGCCCTTTTTCGCTATATTCGCAGCTGTTTGCGCAGCGGATCGTGCCGAGTCCGCAGCGATTCGTTTTTCAGATTCTACAGCCTCCGCATAGCCTGGTTGCTGCTCCCTAGCAATGAGTTTTCCTTCGGTCCAGTTTGTTGCATTATATCTATCGAGACTATTTATGCAAGTAAATCCAGACTTATTACTATTCATAATACATTCTCCATATCGCTCCTTGCTTGATCCTTTACTTGCTAACTTGCATTTTGTACCTGTTGGGCCTTCGCAGGATTTTTCCATATAATCTGGTGCAGGCTGTTCTGAACCACTCCTATACTGAAACCCCTCTCGCACGAGCCCAACCCGTTTTAAGACAGTATAGAGAATACCGAAGACCACCGTTGCCACCAGCACTTCTTTATAGGAGACTGCAAAGGCCTTGCGCAGCTTCACCTTTCGAGACAGCAAGGCAGCCATCACTCCAGGGGAGACTAAAAAGGCGAGGAGAATAAGAAAAAGGAACATCCACCTTATTACTATTCGGACCATTTATTCCTTGCAGATACCCGTCATACATGATTTGCGCGTGGCATTATCCCTGCAATCGATATCATTCGCGCAGGTTCGTATAGGATTCAGGCGCGCATCCGTTCGACGCGCTTCAGAACGTTCGCGCCCCACTTGTCCGCGGAGTTGGAAGGGTTCGCGCGGCACAAGTCCAATCGTTTGAAGTCCTACCACGATAAATCCAAAGAGAATGGACGCGAGAAGAAGTCCTCCAAATGAAAATGTTGTTGGACGCTTCCCATTCCCAATGGCGGCAATGATTGCGGGGGTCAGAATAAAAAATAATGCGGAGTAGATAAGCCAAATCATCCTATTTTGTAACGTGATTCTATCACGCTGCAAAAGGGGAGTTTGAGGCAGGCAGACAAGCGTCAGATGCGCACTTAATAGAGGGAGTCGGCGAAGGCCATCAGCTCACGCACGACAGGGATCTGGCGCTTGTTGGCGAGGATGAAGGCGAAGACCAGGGCATGCACGAAGGCAGCCAGGATGGAGGTCTGGCCGGACATGAAGATACCGCGGCCGGCAGGGGGCAGGGTCAGGAGCACACCAGGAGACAGGATGAAAAAGAGCAGAACGATTCCGAGCATTTGTGTTTCTACTCAGTGTCGGGGTTTTTTGCCGCACAGCTACGCCATTTAGGCGGAGCAAAGGAGGCATCCCTCTCCAGCCTCCGCATCTTCACGGGCTTTCTGCATCGCCGCTTCATACTCGCGGGCAAGTCGTTCCAGCTTTTCCGCGCGGGTTTCCTGGACAGGTGACGTAGCAGAGACAGGTGCCGCAGCCGCAGCAGGCCCCTCCTCTTCGCTCAGAATTGAGGAATCATCCGAATAGATGGAGTCCCCATCCCCTTCATGGTCTGCCGCCTCCTCCGCGCCACCACGACCCCCTTCGACTGCCGCAAGAAGACGCGGGTCGACCGTAAACTTCTGCGCGGCCACAGGGGCCTTCGTGCGGAGATAGTAGCAGCCCGTCTTGAGTCCCTTCTTCCAGGCATAGAAGTGCATGGACGTCAGTTTCGCATAGTTCGGGTCCGCCACAAAGAGATTGAGCGATTGCGATTGGCAAATGAAGGCACCGCGCGCGGCGGCCATATCAATCAGCACCTTTTGCGGGAGTTCCCAGGACGTCTTGTAGCGGGCTTGCACATCCGCCGGAATCGCCGTAATCCCCTGCACGGAGCCATTGCGGGCCACAATCTCCTGCTTGAGGGCCTCGGACCAGATGCCCCGCTCCATGAGTTCCCGCGTGAGATGCTTGTTCACGACGATGAACTCTCCCGCGAGTGTGCGGCGCGTATAGAGATTGCTGGTGAAGGGCTCGAAGCATTCGTTGTAGCCGAGAATTTGCGAGGTGGACGCGGTCGGCATAGGGGCGACGAGGAGAGAGTTGCGAAGACCAGCCGCCGCGCGACGACGGAGTGCAACCCAATCGAGTGAGCCATCGGCCTCCGTGAGAGGAGTCACGCCCCAGAGGTCGGGCTGGAGTTGTCCTTTAGAGGCCGGTGAGCCTGCAAAGGTCTCATAGGCACCCACCTCTTCCGCCATCATGGCCGATTCATCCACTGCCGCGTAATAGATGTGCTCAAAGATGCGCTGGTTGAGGTCCGCAGCGGCGGGGTCTTCCCAGCTGAGCCCGAGCATAGCAAACACATCCGCAAGACCTTGCACGCCGAGCCCAATGGGGCGGTGGCGCATATTCGACCGCTCCGTCTCAGGAGTCGGATAGAAGTTCACGTCAATCACCCTGTTGAGATTGCGCACAGTGGCTCGCACGACGCGACGGAGCGCAGCAAAGTCAAAGGAGCGGGCTGCTGCGCAAGGACTCTCAACGTAGGAGGGGAGAGCCAGAGAGGCGAGGTTGCACACGGCCGTCTCGGTCGAATCGGAATACTCGATGATTTCCGTGCAGTTACCTGTAAGGATACCATTAAAGATACCAGCGTGATTTTCAAGTTCATTAAAGCAGTAGGTATCATCTACGCGTTCATCATTCACAACACTTACAACGGTTACAAACTGTTCTGCATTTCGTTGAGGCTTCTTTGCAGTGAATGTAAGGCGATGGCAGCGAAATCCAAGATGATTCAGGCGATAGAGACCGCTTGAGCTAATAAGTAGACGCCAAAGGGGTTTGCAGTTGAATAGCTTACGCCCACCGTGTCCGTCGGGGAGAAGTGTCTGACGCTCTCCAAATAGTTGTGTAACTTTGCTATTCACTCCAAGAGTTTGAAGCATAAGGCGAACACGGTCAAGAAACTCGAAATGAATGCTTCCAACTTGAAGAGATTCATTGTCCCCATTTACAGCAACTGAACCATCTGCATCCATGAGACCTGCGAGCCACTCGAGGCGGCACTTCAAACTAGCATTCAGCGGAACTTCATACTTGTCAGGAAGTTCATCAAGAAGAGTAGTATTAAGGCGACCTGATGCGTCTTCGACTCCGCTCATTGTGCGGATTGCTAGGTGCGGAACCAATTCCTTTTTAGAGCCATACAGGCTGCAAAGTTTCTTACCATTATGTACCGTGCCATCCCCGCAGAAGAATCCATGCGTATACGCATGTAGGAAATCTTCATCTGGATTTCCCTCTACAATAGGAAGGTCGCATTTTGCAAGTTTCATTCCAGGTTGTAGGAACTGAGCTTCGACGCGAGTTGCATCCTTAATCGGACCTTTATCAGTATATCCATCACGAATAAGGAACTTGTGGTAAGGCGTACAATGAATATCGGCACCATTGCTCAGTTGTACTGTAATAAGCTTCTGCTGGACACCAGTTTTGCGAACAGTCGTTTTACTCCATTTCTCCCCATTCCATACACTCACTTCTTGATTTTCAAGCTCGTGAATCTGGACTTGACCTTTATCCGTGAGAATATAGGTTTCGGGTGCAACGCAGAGGTTGGACGACTTGATTGTGCCGAGGTTCTGTTGGTTCGACTTCGCGTTCGCCGCATCCTTATAGAGGAGGTAGGGCGTGCCCGTTTCCATCTGGGTATCGAGAATCTGGAACCAGAGTTTGCGGGCGGACACGCTGCGTCGGGCACGCCCTTCGGCCTCGTAGCGGGTGTAGAGGGAGTCAAAGGCCGCTCCGTGCACGTCGGCGAGGCCAGGGGCTTCGGACGGACAGAAGAGCGACCATTCAGCATCCTCTTCGACGCGGCGCATGAAGAGGTCAGGCATCCACATCGCGTAGAAGAGGTCACGCGCACGCTCCTCTTCCGCTCCTGTATTGAGCTTGAGCTTGAGAAACTCTTCCACATCTGCGTGCCAGGGCTCGAGATAGATAGCAAAGGAGCCGTTGCGGCGCCCACCTCCTTGGTCAACATAGCGTGCTGTATTATTGAAGACACGGAGCATCGGCACAAGTCCATTGCTCGCCCCGTTTGTGCCGCGAATGAGCGCCCCACGCGCACGGATGTTGTGCACATGAAGGCCAATGCCTCCCGCGTATTTGCTAATCGCCGCACAGTCACTCAGAGTCTTGTAGATGCCGCTAATACTGTCGTCGTGCATGGCGAGGAGATAGCACGAACTAAGCTGAGGACGAGGCGTGCCGGCATTGAAGAGGGTAGGCGTGGCGTGTGTCATGCGCTTTTGAGAGAGCATGTCGTAGGTCACAAACACACGGTCAATGTCGAGGCCGGTATCAACATCCGCCCAGATTCCCACGGCCACGCGCATCCACATGTGTTGGGGGCGCTCCAGAATGCGTCCATCCGTTCCTTTGAGGAGATACGCCTTTTCCAGCGTCTTGAACCCGAAATAGTCGAAGAGGTAGTCACGTTCGTGCTTGATATAGGCATCGAGTGTGGCTCCGTGTTCCTCGACAGCCGCCTGAACTGCCTTGCTGAGATAGCAGACACGCTCCCCTGTTTTCGGCATGACTTGGTTCGCAAGGGCCCGCATGACGGCCGAGAAACTCGCCTCTGTCGATTTCTGGTGGTTGCTCACGGCGATGCGGGCAGCAAGAGTGCCCCAATCAGGATGCGCCGTGCAGAGGGATGCCGCCATTTGCGCGGCGAGCTCATCGAGCTCCGCCGTCTTGATGCCGTCGACAATCCGCGCAAGCACCTGCTGGGCGAGCACATCTGCATTCACGGTCAGACCGCGTGCAGAGCCGCGAATCCGTTGGAGAACCTTATCGAAGCTGACATGTTCGCGTGCACCGTTGCGCTTCACGACATACATACTATAAGGCATAGTGGGAGATTAAGGCCGGGCTGTAACCGCATCGTGCGGATGCAGCCTGGGCACAATTTTGCAGGGAGGAACGCAGCAGTCTATCACTTTTGTTCCTGTAAGGAATGAAGAGTCGTGACCCCAGGGCACTGCGTCTCGAGCTTGCTCAGCTCGTGGGGCATTAAATGGGCCCACGGTTTGTGAACACCGAATGACTTGGGTGTATACATTGTCTCAATACTGAACTCGCCGGCTTCCTCCTTTGTAGGAATCTTCATTGGGACTGCTGCACACCTGTCCGCGAAATACCCATCTTCATTCACATCCTTTGCAGGACATGCGCGCAACTTCGCAAGAACAACTGACCGTTTTCGAAGAGAGAGTCCACCATTTCCAACTGCGTCTATGATTCTATCTTTCCAGGGTGCACCCACGTAGTCGTAGGTGAGAAACTTCTGTAAGAGGTCCTTATGAGGCCCACAGATCATGGAGTCCGTTTGAAAAATGAGAAACGTCTCCGCTGGAATAAACTTCTCGTAAAAGGCAGGCTCTTTCATCATCGCATTGTATTCTTTATAGCTGAGGGATGGAACACCGAGTGACCGTAGACGGAATCGAGTCGCAGGAGCACCAGTCTCGCTCACAGCCTTTTTCACAAACTCTTCGTTTGTCATGCTATGAAGCACAAGAATCTGCCATTCAGGCGGCAGATTTTCGTGGAAATTCCGCAGGACGAACGAAAGTGCGGGATGGGATCGGGGTTCCACGATTACCGCAAGAGGAGTCTCGGTGGACCCTCCCTTTTGCTGTCGCCGCCGCTTTCGTGTATATTTTTGTAGCGTCCGCCGAGTGCCCGCAGAGCGGGAATATTTCTTGTGTGATTTGCCTACCCGTTGAGGCATCCTCCTTAGTTTCACGTGCGAGTTTATTTGCGTTGACGACGTGTGCCATTGGCGCGCCCCCCGCGGCGACGCGTGCTGCGACGGCGCGACCCGCCCTTCATTCTAGCCCTAGCATTTGCAATTCGCTTTCGTGCTTTTTCAATCTGCTCTTGTACTTCCCCTGCTTCGCGCATCTCAGACAATAGTGGCTTATATCCTCTCATTTCTGCATTCTTCATAAATACATTCAAAAAGTTAAGTTCTTTTATATTAGGCACTTTATGTTTCTTACTCTTTACTGTCTTTGACTTCTTGCTCCTAGGTGTCTTTGAGGCTGGACTATGCTCCATCTTTCTACAGTAGCCCAAGATTTCTAGAGGCCGTAGGATGCCTTATACCTTTCCCTCTTTCGAGCCGCTTGCCGCCGTAGGCCGCTGCCACTTCAAGAGCTTCTGCTGCGTGACAATACGCGACGAGATACACATGGTTTCCAGCTCCTGGAGAAGGAGTTTATACGCATAGGGAATCTCAATCGCCGCGAAGTGGGTCGAGTTGCCGCAGCCGCGGCAGTTCCAAATCCCCTCTTTCGGGTTCGCCACGGCCAGGAGGCCGCAGTCCTGGCAGGACCAGCATCGGAAGAGGTCGGAACATTCCATGAACCGCTCCTTTGTAAACTCCGCAATCCCGTGCGAGGCTACGCAGTCCCGTTCCATTTCACCAAAGCGGAGACCACCTTCGCGTGCACGCCCCTCTGCAGGTTGACGTGTGAGCATGACAAGCGGTCCACTCGAGCGCGAGTGCATCTTGTCCGCCGAGCAGTGACGGAGTCGCTGGTAGAAGCACGGCCCCATAAAGATACTCGTCTCCATTTGACGCCCCGTGAATCCGTTGTAGAGGATTTCATTGCCTGCAGGTTCGAGCCCGAGTTCATCGCGCATAATGCGCGACACCCCTTCTAGAGTCACCTTGTTGAAGGGCGACCCGTCGCCGAGACATCCGAGTTCGCGCCCCATCTTCCCTACAAGGGTTTCCAGAAGCTGGGCAATCGTCATACGGGAGGGAATCGCGTGCGGATTGATAATGATATCGGGAACCATACCCGACGCCGTGTGGGGCATGTCCTCGGGGTCGAGAATCATCCCGCACGTCCCTTTTTGGCCATGGCGCGAGGAGAACTTGTCTCCAATCTCGGGAATACGGTCCTGGCGCACCCGCACTTTCACGAACGAGTAGCCCTCGCCGTTCCGATTCTTGAAGACGCGGTCCACCCACCCTGTTTCGTTGTTACGCATCGTGCGGGAGACGTCACGGAAGCGCTTGGCCCCCGCAGGAATCACCATCCCTGTGGGGACACGGAGCGGCACGTATTTGCCGATGAGAATGTCATCCGTGTCGACATAGGTGTTCTCAGGCACGAACCCATCCTCACCGAGCTTCGAATAGTTGGCATTCTTCATCTGCTTCGTGAGGGCGGGGTCAGGCTTGGCGAAGCGCTCCTCTTCTCCACTCGACTGATTCTTGCGCTCCTCATCTTTGTAGGTGCGGTAGAAGATGGAGCGGAAGAGGCCACGGTCGAGGGCGGCCCTGTTAATCATAATCGAATCTTCCTGGTTATAGCCCGTGTAGGTCATGATTGCGACGACCACGTTTTGCCCCGAGGGCATCGCCTGTGCACCGTAGAACTTTGACATGAATGGTGAGACGAACGGGATTTGGGGATAGCAGGCCAGATGCGCAAGAGCATCGAAGCGGTCGCGATAGTTGAGTGCATACATCCCCATAGCCTGTTTACCCATCGCCGCCTGATAGGAGTTACGGGGCGATTGGTTGTGGTCTGGAAAGGGGATGTTGGAGGCGAGTGTGCCAAGCGCCGTGCTGGCATGAATCTCCGCGTGCGTGAAACTCTCGGCCGGCTTCTGCACAACCTCCTCTTGAGCCATCGCAATATAGGCAGATTCCGTTTCACCAGGGTCCACGTATTCGATGAGGTTGTGTCCACCAGGCGTTTCCCAGAGAATGAGGCGTTCCCAGTTGGAAATGGCCTCCACCTCTGCAGCCAGACGCCCAGTCGTATCCGCCGCGATTTCGCGAAGGGCGGCGGCGACAAAGAGGGGACGGAGCATGCGACCTGCCTCTGTGCTGATCCAGATTTCACGAAGGGACGGCTTCCAGGTAATCCCCGTTTGAATGTGGATACGACCGCAGCGCTTCGCTTTCCGAATGAGCTCCAGCGTGCGAAGCGTGTCGTCGACACGGAGAGTGCCAATCCAGGCACCATTGAGGAAGACCCGCGTGGAGTTGTGCTTCTCGGCCGTGCTGGTCGTCTCGAGTGCCCGCAGGGTTCCAATCGTTTCAATGAACTCGCGCACCGTCTTGGCATTCGAGTAGATGCTGACAATGGCCGTGGAGGACATATTCTTCACGACACCGACGGAATGGCCTTCTGGCGTTTCGGACGGGCAAATGTAGCCGAACTGGGTGTTGTGGAGCTTGCGCGGGGCAACAAGCTTCCCCGTCTTCTCAATCGGCGTGGAAATACGGCGAAGATGGGAGAGGCCCGAGATGTAGTTGAGCCGATTGAGCACCTGTGAAATGCCAATCTTGCTCGGCCCCCCCAGCTTTGCAGAGCCAAAGTTGCCCGTCGCAAGTGACGTCTTCATGCCGACTTCCAGGATGACGGACTTGATTACCTTGTTGATGTTGCTGATGTTGACAATCTCTTCAAAGTTGCCGCTGGCGCGCCAGCCTCCGCTGTGAATCTCCTTGGCGAGACTGGACCGAATGTCCTTAATCATCTTCGTCGTGAAATACGTGCGGAGAAGATTGGCCAGGAGAAACCCAGGAAGGTCCACGAGCTTGTTCGGGTAGGCATCACGGTCGTCGTTCGGCATTCGAGCGCTGGCCACCCAGAGCACCTTTCGAGTCATGTGCGCCAGGAAGCATGCTTTGGCGAAGTTGTGGGCTGGAGTTAGACCAATGTGCGGGAAGAGTTCGAGGCAGAGAACATCTTCGATGCGCATCTGCTTGGTCGTGCGACTGCTCCACGAGTTGACGTGGGTAGAGAGCCAGGCGAGGGCGGCCTCCTGGGTGCGGACATCCGCGGCCTCCATCATGGACTCGTTCATAATCCCGTCAAAGGTGGAGTCCCCTTCGGGCCCATGAATGAGTTCGCAGATTTCGCGGTCACATGTCACACCGAGGGCACGGAAGAGAATCCAGAGAGGAATGTCCGTCTTCACGCGCGGCATGGTGGCACGGAGAAGATGAATGAGGGGATTCTTTGGATGATACATGATTTTCACCGCGTTCGACTTGGGAACCTGGTCGTTATCGGGTCCAATCGACTTCACTTCAATCACCTCCACCTCCTTTGTGGCATTGCGATTGTTGCGGAAGACGACGGGGCGGTTCGCCGCCATGCGCTCTTGCGAGATGATAACACGCTCGCCACCGCCGATGATGAAATAGCCACCGTAGTCTTCGGCGCATTCGCCGAGGTCAATCGGCTTGAGATGCTTTTGGTCGTGGAGGAGGCAGTATTTGGAGCCGACCATGACGGGGATTTTTCCAAGATGCACGTTGGGAAAGAGGCGCTCACGCACTTGGCGTTCTCCCCCTTTTGTGTTGTCAATAAATGTGGTGCGAATACGGACATCGACAAAGAGGGGGGACGCATAGGTGAGATTGCGCATACGGGCGTCGTTCGGCATCATGGGGAGAATCGCACCGTTGTTCTCGAAAATCGTCGGCTTACGGAGCGAGACGTTTTCGAAGATGATGGCGACTTCGTATTCGTGTTTGGCGGCGGCATGTGTGGGGACTGCACCTCCTTCCACTGTGCGCCCCATGAGTGCATTCGCCGCGGACGTCGAAAGACCTGTGGCCGAGGCGAGGGCGGAGCGAGGGCCTGAGAGGGGGATTTCAGGGGAGCCGCGCACAATGAGAGGATTCACCTGCTGAATGATTTCGGGAATGTCGATGTCCATGAAGTGATTGAAGGACTCGAGCTGGTGCGCCACGATTTGGCGGCCCTCTGCTTGATTGAAATAGAGCTCAAGAATGCGCCGATACGATGGGAGCATTGTTGCGGTGGTCGTTGGCAAAGGGGTGGGAACTGTATAAATGGACGGAGGGGTCCGTTTGGAGGCAATTTTGGCGGCGGCGGGGGGTGACGGCAGCGGCATCCTAACTAGGTTTGTGGCTGGCGTTTAGGCGTGCCGCAGCATCTTTTTGCGTATCTCTCAATAGGAAGATGTCAGGTGCGACGGCAGCGGCGGACCCAAATGTGAAACAGATTCGCCTCGTTGCGGGGACGGGAGCCACAGGAGAGGAGGGAGATTCCCTTCTTCAGGAGGGCGGAGAAGGACAGACCCGAAAGCGGGGGCGCGGAGGGGGCCGACGTGCGAACCACAAAACCTTCAAGATTGGCTCCATCACAAAAGAGGGAGGAGGCTCTACGAGCCCTGGAACCATGACACAACTGGCTGCTTCGCACGTGCCCGGCGGAGTGACAGCTGCTGCCTCGGCATCTGCAGTGGGTGTCGATTCTGCACTGACTCAAAAGGGGTCTCCTCTTGGAGGTGGAGTTGGAGGTGGCGGGGCAGGGGCAGCTGTTGCCTCTGCTGTTCCCGCCCCCACAGCTCCTGTAAAGGTCGTGCTTGCTGCTCCGAAGAAGGGAGGCAGCAAAGTTGTTCTGGCTGCTGCCGCTGCCCCGAAACTGGTAGGACATGGCGGCGGCAGCGGCGGCGCCGCCGCAGCTCCCTCTGGAGGAGGCAGCGCCGCTGCCAAAACGCGCAAACACAAGGGTGGTGCTGCCCGCAAGATTCGTGTCAGCATGTCTTCCCTCAGCAAGAAGATTCACAGGGCCAAGACGATTCGCCACAAGGCCAAGGATGACAGTCTCGCAGAAGTAAAGAAGGCCCTCCACAAGGCAGGACTTATTAAGGCAGAATCAAAGGCTCCTGAGGCAGTGCTTCGTCAGATGTATGCCGACTTCCTCACGCTGAAGAGTCGTGCCCTGTAGACAGGCTAAAGCGGCAGCACGTCTTCCCTATAAGGTATACTCATCGCCCCGCTCCGCAGATGTATGAAAAATACATTCAGTCTTACAAACATCACCAGCACACATATGGACCGAATACGGCCATATTTATGCTTGTTGGCTCGTTCTACGAGCTCTATGACATTCCTCTTGAGTCTGGGGATGGTCAGACATCTATGAAACGCGCCGTGGAGATTCTGGGGATTCAGTTGAAAGTGAAAAAGGGGGACGCGCCAAACGGTGCCAATGGATGGTTCGCAGGATTTCCAGAGTCCCAGTTGCACAAATTCGCAGCCCTTTTGACGCGCGAGAACTGGACGGTGGTGGTCATTGACCAGTCGAAGGATACGAGCGGCAAAGTGACAGGCCGCAGTGTGGCTCGGATTCTCTCGCCAGGAACGCATGTGGAAGCCAGCGCAGGCGAGGCATTTTACCTGGGAGGACTCTGGGTGGACGGAGGGACCTGGACCGAGCAGAGTGTGGCTGACTCGGCCCCTCCCTCCTATGCAGCAGTGGCCATTGACCTCACCACGGGCGTCGTCGTCACCTTTCAAGGGACCGCAACAGGCCGCCGCGAGGCCTGGCATTCAGATGAGCTCCTCCACTTCTTTCAAGTGCACCCTCCACGTGAACTCGCGATTTGGTGGCGCGGACATCGGCTCGATTGTCCTACAGAAGGCACCTTTCGCCGCGTGCTCGGATGTCCCAGCGCCCTTCTTCATATTCGCGATGCGGCCGATTCTGTCGGCACCAGCAGCCCTCTACAGAAGGCCATTGTGCGCGAGGACCTCCTTCGCCGCTGCTATGCGCCCAAATCCCTTCTTCCCCTGCGCCAGGCGCTCGGAATCGCGGACCAGCCGGCGGTCGAATGGGTGCTGTGTGTCTCCCTCCTCTTTATCGAGGACCATTTCCCCTCTGCCATGGAGTATCTTCACACCCCGCGGGCCTGGAATCCGCGCGAGGCTATGGTGCTGGGAAATCATGCACTTACTCAGCTCAATCTCCTTACTACGCGCGAGGAGGATTCCGTGCTCGGTCTGTTCCTCCGCACCTATACAGTGATGGGGCGTCGAGCCATGCGGCAGCGTCTTCTCATTCCAGGCTGTCTCCCTGCCGTGATTACGCGTCGCCTCGACGAGATTACGTGGTCTCAGACAGAGTGGGCGCATACAGTTGAGCCAGCACTCCTCTATCTCCGCCAAGTTCAGGACCTCGCTCGTCTCCACCGACGCATTTGTTTGGCCCAGGTCGTTCCTGTGGATATTCTCGCCCTCGACCAATCCTATGGATGTATCCAACGAATCGCAGAGAAGCTCGTCGATACACCCCTTGCAATGCCGGCCGAACTCTGCGACCGATTTACCGGCATGCGCGCTGCCTTTGCGGCCTCCTTTTCCGTGGAAAAGGCGATGACGGCCTCGGAGGAGCAGTTCTGTTTGACGGACGAGGCGGGGCCAGCGGCAGCGGCCGTGGAAGAAAGCATTCGGAAGAAGCACGCCAAACTCACCGCCTACTATAAAGGGTTGGTTGACTGGCTCCAGGTGACGCCAGATATGCTGCGACTCGACTTTAAAGAGGCAAGTGTGCAGCTGGCAGGCGGCAAGAAACTGATGGAAAGTATCTATGCTCGTCTGCAGCAGAAGGGGGTTCCTGAGGAATATACGAGCATTCGCCACACGGCAAAGAAGTCGTCGGCCAGTATGGATGTGCCATTCCTCCAGGACACCTATCAGGGCATTCTTGGCCTGCGTGAGAGTCTAGCGCGGACCGTTCGAGTGGAGTTGCCGCCTGTGTGCGATCGCCTTGCGGCGGCCTGGGGTGCTACGTGGGATGACATCGAGGCCTGGATTTCGCACGTCGATGTGACATTCACTCTTGCACGTGTGGCAACGGAACGCGGATTCTGTCGGCCTGTGCTGCGGGCCGGCGACGCAGGAGCCGTGCATGCCACGGGTCTTCGCCACCCCCTTATTGAGGCCCAGCAGGTGCGCACAGAATATGTGCGGCATCACGTCCAACTCGGGGTGGATGCTGCCCAAGAGGGATGGCTCGTGTATGGAATGAATGCGAGCGGGAAATCGAGCTTGATGAAGGCCGTGGGGATTGCTGTGCTTCTGGCCCAGTGCGGGTCATACGTGCCTGCGGAGACCTTCACGCTCCAGCCCTTTCACGCTCTCTACACGCGCATTCTGAATACGGATAATCTCTGGGCGGGGCTCTCCTCCTTTGCAGTAGAAATGACCGAGTTGCGCGAGATTCTGGCGCGGGCGGACCAGCACGCCCTTGTCCTCGGCGACGAAGTCTGCTCGGGCACAGAGTCGGAATCAGCGACGGCACTGGTGGCGGCCACCCTTGGCTATTTTCAAGGCCGCGGAGTGCGCTACATCTTTGCCACGCATTTGCACGGGTTGCAGGCCGTGAAGGAGGTCACAGGGCTTCCTGGGCTGCGGACCTGGCATTTACGGGTGCGGTATGATGCGGCGGCGGACCGGCTTATCTATGAACGGACGCTGCATCCAGGTGCGGGCAGCTCCCTCTATGGCTTGGAAGTGGCGAAGGCCATGGGCCTGCCTGCGGAAGTGCTCGAGTCTGCCCGCCGGATTCGGCGGGAGATTGCAGGGGTAGCTACAGAGGCGGAGGCACCGGCGAGCGCATGGAATACGACGGTCCAGCGTCGTGCATGTGAAGTCTGCAAGGCAGCTATTGTGCGCGACCTGGAAGTGCACCATATTCGGCCACGTGCGGAGGCGGGAGAAGGGGGGCGTCTGGCTGATGGGAGCAATATGAATGCCTTGCGGAATCTGGTAGTTGTCTGCCAGGGATGTCACGATGCCCATCACGCAGGGACTCTAGAGATTGGACCCGTGCAACAGACGAGCGATGGGCCTGTGCGAAGTGTGAGGGACTTATCGGCCTTTGTCTATACAGGGGCTACCGCTGCCGCTACGCCTGCAAAACCAAAGACAACAGGCAGCGGCCTCACAGCCGAGCAACTCCGCGTGGTGGAAGACTACTTGCGAAAGTATCCGCGTTTGCCGGCGAAGCGTGTGGCCTTTGATTTGCTCGAACGCGAGGGAATCAAAGTCACGGAAACACGCCTGCGGACCATTCGCGCAGGGCTCAGCAACGCTTAGACATCACCTATTCAGAAGCCGCTGCTACAGGAGGGGCAGGGGCGCCAGGGAAGCCACCAGGAGGCATGGCAATGTAGGTGATGGGGCCAGCAGGGCCAGCGGGTCCGGCGGGGCCTGCGGCACCAGCATCACCCTTCTCACCACGCTGGCCTTCAGGTCCTGCAGGGCCAGCGGGTCCAGCCGCGCCAGCCTCACCCTTGGGGCCCGCGGGGCCAGGAGGACCAGGAGGACCAGGAGGACCAGGGGGGCCCGGAGGCCCCTCCTTTCCAGATGCACTACCCCCGCCATATCCGCCTTCGCGCAGCATTTCCACCACCTTCTTCAGCTCGGCCACTTCGGCTTCCAGGGCACGCACTTTGCGACCCAGGGGATTGCTTCCCATGTAGTTCAGGCCACTCATGCTTGTAACGGACGACATAGTTTCTGGTTTGCGCCATGGTAATTCCGGAGTGATTGCGAACGCGAGGGGTCCCTGCTGCTACCCCTGGGCCCCCTCCCCCCTCCCGCCTAAAATTGCCCCGTCATCCTTCCACAGGTCCAAGTAGCAAGAATGATCATCCCCGTGCGCTGTTTCGAATGTGGCAAGTGCATCGCCGACAAATGGCGTGGATATCAGCGAGAACTCAAGAAGCTGAAGGGCGCAGAAGCCGAGCGCCGTGTATATTTCGACGGAACGAAGGTCCCAGAGACTCCCGAAAAGAAGGTGCTCGATGCTCTCAAACTCAATCAGTGTTGTCGCACGCATTTCCTCACCCAAGTTGACCTCATTGACCAGATTTAGAGGGCGAGACTGTGAACCCACCACCCTGTTTAGAATCTTAGTAGCAAAAAGAGAGGCCACCGCCTGACCCCATGGAGTTTTTTTTACCTTCCCTACTTATCGTGATTCTCGCCCTCGTAGTCAGCTTCGGAATCTTCCCACGAATGGCCCCATTCATGCTTGCCATCTTTGCAGGACTCGGTCTTATCATCGCAGTTCAACACCACAGGACAATCTTCAAACAGGACTATGAGACAATGACATGGACAACGGCTGCATCGGCCGCTGCCCCCTATCTGCTCGTTGGCACGGTCGTCGCCTTCAGCATTGGATATTTGCTCTACCTCTTCGGCGCAGGGAAGAAAACGTCTCTCCCTCTTCCTCCATCCACCATTCCCCCTCCTGAAACTGCCACAAATGTGCTGACGAGTGCCATTGGAAATGGGCTCCGAGCAACTGGGCTGGCCAATGTTTCATCGAACCGTAGCAATGGACGTTCGCCTACACTCAATACTGCGGAACTTGCAAGTGTAGCTAGTAAAATCGCCTAGGTAAATAGGAAATGGCTGGAAAACGCATGACAAGGAAACGTAGCACACGTGCACGGGCCATCACGATTCCAGAACTAAAAGAATCCTTTGATGCGGTGGAACGGAAAACGGCGGAGATTCTCCGAAGCGACGCCCCCAAACAAGTCAAAGTGCGACGATTTCAAGAGGCCTGGCGCAGTATTTTTGGTCGTCCGGTGGAGGCATCTGCTGCAGAGGCCTATCTGGCAGTGAAGTCGCACACGCTTCCCAAACGGGAGAAGGGGCAGCAGACTCGCAAGCAGGGCCGTAAACAACGAGGAGGCGCCGGCGCTGCCCCACTCGCTGGTGCACCTGTCGATTTCCAGACTCGTCCCGGCGTCGATGGCACCTATGGCAGCTTCCTTCCTTATGTCGCACGCGGCTTTGGATTCTATGACACCGTGAATCAACAGGGTCTCTTTAAAGGGTGTGGCACGGAGAACATCACTCCTGCTGTGGCTGCCGATATGGGCTCCAATAAAGTAGGAGGAGGCATGATTGCCGATGCGCTCAGTGTGCTCGGTTCACGCCCTATTGAGGCGGCCTCCCCCCCTACGCTCCTACATGACCTTCAGACGGCCATGCACGGACGCGAGCTCGGTCAATCACCTTTCCCTGACCAGACTCGCCTTCGTCTGATGTAGACGGGGCCACCGCCTGCCGTCGCCCAGCGACATGACCCCTTTTTCACCCAAGGACCCGCGGTCCTCGGTTTAAAAAGGTCATTCACCGCCTACAGTAGAAGGCCACCAAGACTCATGGATGTTGGCATACGAGGAGATGAAGCGAGAGAACTCGCAGAACAGCTATTGCACAAATATTTCAAGACACACGACTACCCCCTGACGCGCCATCATATTGAGAGCTATGACCAGTTCGTGTCACAGGACCTGCCGGCCATTATTCGCGCCGAAAATCCGATTATCCTCCTGCACGACCGTATTGGGGAGACGAATGAATACACCTACAAGGCCGAAGTGTTCATCGGCGGCGTCACCGGTTCAAATATCTACGTTGGAACACCGACTGTCAGTGTGAAGAACTCGGAAGAGGTGCGTTTACTCTTTCCTAATGAGGCGCGCCTGCGAAACTTGACCTACTCGTCCGTTGTCGAGGCAGACATCGTCGTGCGTATTACACACACGTTCCCAAGTGCGGAAGCGAGAGAGGGTCTCATCAGTCGAACCATTATTATGGACCCCGCTGCAGACCCTGCCCTCTATGGCTATCTCGCCCGTTTTCCCCTCTTCCGCCTCCCCATCATGTTGCACAGTCGTTACTGTCTCCTGCATGGGAAACCACAGGCATTCTTGAAAGAGGCCGGCGAATGCATCTACGATTCGGGCGGATATTTCATCGTGAATGGGTCTGAAAAGGTGCTTATTACGCACCAACAACGGGCGTTCAATACGCTCGATATTTCGATTCAGGAACGCGACCCGAAACTCGAGCTCTATGCGCGCATCAACTGTCTGAATCCAGTGACGCGCCAAGTTCGCGCAGTCTCCTTTGGAGTGAACCGCGAGACGAATGCCATGTCGGTCAGTCTCCCCATGATTCGTAAAGATGTGCCGCTGTTCGTTCTGTTCCGCGCACTGGGCATTCAGTCCGACGAGGACATCTTGCGCCTCATCTTCCCTAACCCTGACGACGCCGAGGCCAAAATGCTCGCCCCTATGTTGCACGAATCCATGATTGATGCACACCCCTTTTACGATACCTATTCGGCCGTGCAGTATATCAAGGTGCTCACGAAGGGCTACGGCGAGGCCCATGTGCTTGATGTCCTGCACAATAAGACGTTTGTGCACGTGGAGGACCGACCCAGGGCACGCGCGGCGTTCCTGGCCGAGTGTGTGCGCCGAATCCTCCGTGTGAAGGCGGGTATTGACCAGGAAACGGACCGCGACGATTCCCGTAATCAGCGCTGTATTGCCTCGGGTGTGCTCTGCCGTATGCTTTTTCAGGGCATCTATGACGACTGGGTCAAGGCCATGCGCCTCACTCTCGATCGCGCCTACAAGGAACACAAAAGTATGTATCAGGATGCACCGCCTTCGGCAGACCAGCCCTATCGAGGAACGAACTTTCAGACGATTTTTGCCCAGGCGAATCTGAATACGATGTTCCGCGCAGGAGAAATCACCCAGCATCTCATGCGCGCCTTTAAAGGGAAGTGGAAGAGTGGCTCTGGTGTGGGCGTGGGCGAGGAGAAGACGGGTGTGATTCAGGCCCTGTCGCGCCTCTCCTACATGGATTTCTTGTCGCATTGCCGTCGTGTCGTCTCCGATTTCGACACGGGCATGAAGTCCCCTGAGCCACGTCGTCTGCACACGAGCCAATATGGGTATTTCTGCACGAGCGAGACGCCTGGTGGGGCAAGCATTGGGATTGCGAAAAATCTCAGCATACTGACCTTGATTAGCACGTCCTCTGACCCGCGGCCCGTGATTGAATGGCTCTTGGGACGCGGTGGAGTCATCGCCTGTGACCAGATTACTCCTGCCATGATGGCAATGGCTGTCCCCGTCTATGTGAACAATGGGATTGTAGGCTATACTCTGCGTGCCCTTGCCCTGCGTGATGTGCTAAAGGCGTTGAAGTGGACTGGCTGTCTGCCTGCCACGGCAGGAGTGGAATTCAGTGCGCGTGAACGCCGCCTCTTCATCAATCTGGACGAGGGCCGCCCCATGCGCCCCCTCATTCATTTACAGGGACGCAAACGTCAAGTGCCTGTGGAGGCCTTGCGCCGTGGAAAGAGCTGGCGCGACCTTGTGATGGGTGTGCTCCCTACGACGGGCACGCGCAGCATCTATCAGGCGGGATTCGTGGATCCCATTGCGGGAGATGAGGCGGGACCGACTCTGGAAACCTACGCAGAGTTGCTCGCACCCAATGCGGGTGTCATTGAGTATGTGGACCCCTATGAAATGAACGAGACGTTCGTGGCGAACTTCCCTGAGTATATTCAGCCCGAGACGAGCCACTTGGAAATCCATCCCAGCACAATCGTGGGCCTCTTGACCTCGATGATTCCATTTGCCAATCACAATCAGTCGCCCCGTAATCAGCTCTCTTGCTCACAGTCAAAACAGGGGTTGTCCGTATATTCCACGGCGTTCCCAAGCCGATTTGACAACCAGGCTCACGTCCTCTGCTACGGCCAGGCACCCATTGTCCGCACAATGTATTACGACTACGTGGCGGATGGCCAAATGGGCTATGGACACAATCTGATTCTGGCCATGGGCTCCTTTACAGGATACAATCAGGATGACGGTATTGTCATGAACGCCGATTCGATTGCGCGTGGTATGTTCCGCTCGACATGTTACCGCACCTATGAAGCTGCAGAGGAGAATGACCCTATGACGCACGCGAAGACGCGCATTGGAACCCCTGTGAATGTGCCTGGATGGACATCGCTGAAAATGGGGATGGACTACACGAAGTTGGATGCGCGCGGGATTGTGCGAGTGGGCGAGATGGTGGATGAACATACTGTGCTGGTGGGGCGCTTTACACAGAGTATGAATGGGGCTATCACTGACGCATCCGTGCCGGCCCAGGTCTGGACACGTGGGCGCGTGGAGAAAGTCGTCATTACCACAAACAATGAGGGCCTGTCGATGGTGAAGGTGCGCGTCGTGCAGGAGCGCATTCCTGAGCTGGGGGACAAGTTCTCCAACAGGCACGGCCAAAAGGGCACGATTGGGATGCTCATTCGCAGCTACGATATGCCCCGCACACGCGAGGGGATTCCCGTCGACATGATTATGAACCCGCATGCGATGCCGTCGCGTATGACAGTGGCCCAGCTCATTGAGGCGATTGTGGGCAAGGCCGCCCCCACCCTCGGCACGGTGGGCAATGGCACCCTGTTTATGAACGAGGGTAACCCTATGGAGGATATTGGGCGTGTGCTGCGTGATGAGCTCGGCATGGAGCCAATGGGCGAAGAGTTGATGTATGACGGTATGTCGGGTCAGTTCATTCCCAGCCAGATTTTCGTGGGCAACGTCTACACCATGCGTCTGAAGCACATGCCTGAGGACAAATGGAACGCGCGCGGGGCGGGGCGACGTGAACAGCGCACCCATCAGCCCACGGCGGGTCGTGGAGCACAGGGGGGGTTGCGTATTGGGGAGATGGAAGTCTGTGCCGTCATTGGCCACGGAATCAGCGATTTCCTGCGCGAGAGTCTAATGAAGCGTTCAGATGGCTATACGACGTATATTTGCAACAGCTGCGGCACAATCCCTGTGTATAATGAGGGTGAGCGCCTATTTATCTGCCCCATGTGCGATGGGCCTGTGCGCTACATTGGAAGCACTGCGAATGACCTGGAGGCCATTCCACCGAATAAGCGTAGTATGGCGACATTCTCGAAAGTGGAGATTCCTTATGCATTCAAGCTGCTTGAACAGGAGCTCAACTCGTATCTGAATATGGGTATGCGCTTATTGACGGACAAGGATGTGAAAACCTTCCGTCTACCTGTGGACCATGAGCTCACAGAGGAGCAGCAGCGTGTGGCTTTAGAGACTGTGCTGCCGGCGCGTGTGCTGCCTGATACGGGGGCCGTGCCTGAAGAGCTGAAGCCTGAAGAGGAGGCGACTGTGAATGAATTCGACCTCGCTGCCCTTGGGGCACCGGATGTGCGCGGAGCCTTGGCTGCCTTGGAAGGTGAGGAGGCAGGGGCAGGCGCTCCAGCGGCGGCTGCTCCCGTAGCAGCAGCTGCCGCCGCTGTCAACCAATCGGGGCTTTTGCTGCAAATCAACCCGAGTGTAAATGTCGCAGCGGCAGCACCAGCCGCTGCCGCTGCCGCGACAGGTGAGGTAGAGGAGGCGAGCTTTGATGATGTGCCCTATGCATCAGGAGCTGCAACAGCGGCCCCTATACCACTGGTTGCTCCTGCCGCTGCTGCCCCTCCTCCAGGGACGGTGAATGTCCAGACAGGAAGCCAACCCTTTTTGATTGTTCCTATGAATGTGGGTGCACCTGGGACGGTTGCCGCTGCCCCTACTGAGCTGATTGCACCTCCGGCGAATGGGGCTCCTGCTACGTTGGCAGTCGACACAGGGGCGGCTGCCATGTCTGCTGCCAATCTACAGCCGACCCCCCTTCGAGGGCAGGCGAATCGGTCCAACTCGGCCTCGCGCCGAATGGCAGGAGCGCCGACTGTCAGCGTAAATAAGACAGGAGCAGGGGTGGCTGCTGCAAACTCGAATCCGAATGTGCGGGTCACTGTCAATAAGACAGGATAGGCAGGCCCCTACCCCCCCTGGCCTAGCCTGGCCACCCGCTTAAAATTGGACCTCCTTCCCCTATAGAAAGTCGACTAGACATAATGAACTACGAAACGATTGACGTGCTTTACAAGAGCCGCCTGACTCTTCTTAAGATTCTGGCGGGTCGCGGATACAACACAGCCCCCTATGAAAAGTTCGGCCCCATTGAAATCAGTGCAATGGTCGCCGCAGGAGATGAAGCTCTCCGTATGGACCTCGAACGTCCCGCAGAAGGCACTACTCGTCTCACGAAGTGCACGGTCATTTACAGCCAGAACCGCGTGAAGACGCGCATGACTTCCTTTATTCAGCAAGCGACTGGAGAGGAGTCTGGATTCGACCCTACCACAACGGAAATGATTGTCATGTGTCTCGAGCCTATTGTGGAAGCCTTTCACACGGCGGCCCTCTCTGCCCTCGCCAAGAAAATCCACCTCAGCTTCTTCAGTGCCCACACGCTTGTGAACAATCCTCTGGAACATGTGCTCGTGCCGAAGCACGAACTCCTCCCCTCTTCCGAACACAAGGCATTCTTGACTGCCAATAAAATCAAATCAAAGGAACATCTTCCCATTATTCGATTTCATGAAGATATGATTGCACGGATTATAGGACTCGTGCCCGGCGACATTGTGAAAATCACGCGCCCGAGTCCATCGGCGGGGACATATGATTCCTACCGCGTGTGTTCCTTCTAGGTTTACCGAGAAGGCATTGCTGCCACAGAGGGTCTAGAATGCACCTGTTCTTTCTAGTGAATGGGTAGCAATGTCCGCCTGTACAGATACACTAGATAGTCGTCTCAGTCCTGATGAGACAGGAGTAACTGCATTTAATACTTGGAAAGCTCAGACATCAGCAAAGATTACAGAACTGAATGGCACGATAACAAATAATGCACTTCCTGATGCCAGAAAAGGGGAGTATGAAACTCTGCATCGGGATATTGCCCAGACACTCGCCTGCCTGCAAGAGAAGCAGAATACCGAACTCGACGCTGCAAACAGTGTGTATACAGCCCAGGACCGGATTGTGCAACTCCAACGAGAAATCAAAGAGCGCGAGGAAGAGATTCAAATCGCCAAAGACCGCGTGACCTACATTCGCGACCCGGATGCCCACCCGAGTTACTACCAAAGTTGGTTTCCAATGGACCGCCCCATGCGACCCTCCTCCGTTCCTGTGCTCATCGGCATCGTCGTCTTTTTTACAATGCTGATTCTGCTTGGCCTCCTCTCCTTTTTAGGCTTCAATCTCTCTGTAGGTGCCCCTGGTGCAGCCCCCTCGTTTGCAACTATCGCACTGGAATGGCTCAGGGCACAGTTAACACCCCCTTTTTGGATTATGCTTATCGTTCTCATAGGCATTCTCATATGGTATCGTCGCTAACATGTGCCCCCATCTCAGTCCAGTGATTTTAGTGTTCGCAATTAGAAGTTTGGACATGGATTGCCCACCCGTCACATCATTGGAACAGGCCATGGCCGAGTTACCCTCTTCTGTATTACCCATCAAGGGGCTGCGAAGGGATTCCGATGGAAATCTCACTCCCGATGCACTTCAGACAATTATGGACGGCCTCAAGAGTCGCGGGATTGACCCCACGCAGGGGAAAGAAAAAGGGCGGATTCTGAGGGACCTCGTCAGCCTTCTCTGTCAGGTGAAGCGTCAGTATGACTACCTGATTAACGAGCTGGGTCGTCGTGTCGATGCAGGCCGCCCTATTCAGACCGAGTTTGTGGATGTGATTCGCCAGAAGAACCTCTTTCTGCAGGACATTCTGAATGTAGCCCGGTATATGGATACATTGAAACCATTCGACGAATCCTCCACATTTATCGAGGGCTGGCAAGGAATGTTGTCCACCCCGCCAGCGGCGAATCCTATGCCCCCTACGGTCAAAAAGCTCATGGAACAGTTTCAATCTGACCGCCAAATGCTCGATAGTAAATCCTACGTGGAGATGCGCAAACATCGCGTGGAACTATTGAAAGAGAAAAATAAGGCAGCGACGAACTACCTCGGCATCTATGGCTTTATGAATCTCGTGGCAGTGGGCCTCCTCATTTATATTGCAGCATCCGACTAATCCGAAGAACAAATCGGTGCGGCAGTTAGAATGGCTGACAAGTATAACATCCAGCTGCTGAATCGTCAGATTGAAATCAGCGAGTGGACGTATCAGGACCGAATGGAGACACTCTTTGTCTTCCAGGTTCTCTTTATTGCGCTCATGATTGTTGCGATTTTGCTCTATCTGCGCGGAGCCGGCCTACTCGGAAAGGCCTTTGTGGGCTATGCAACACTATTACTCTTTCTCGTCGTGATTCTTATCATCGTAAACAGGTCCATGTATACGAATCGGATTCGCGACAAACGGACCTGGAATCGTCGTGATTTCACAGAGGACAATCGCCTTGACTCCCCTGTTAAGCAGGCAGCAGGAACAGAGTATGCGAACTATGTGAGTGGACTGCAGACAAAATACGGCACCACTCCTCCATCCAACGCATGCAACTGCCCAGCAAAGTAACGCCTCCGGTCCCTTTCACACTAGACACTAGAGAGACAGTATGGGAGAAATCGGTGCCTATCTTACGTATTTGAAAACCGTTGTAGACCAGACCCTACCAAACATGTTTACACAATACAAAGATCTTGATAATAAGCGTATGAGTATTCAATCGCAGAATGCAACGCTTCAGGAAGAAGTCCGTTTGCTCGAGGCAAAACACGCTTCTCTTCAGGCCGCCGCAGATACCTATGACCGTGAGTTTTTGGACCGTGGTGGAAAGACTCCCCCGTCGACCTTCTGGACACGGCGAGGATTCCAGACCTTCCAGGATTGGCTTCTGGGGGCCCTCTTTCTCGTGTATGGAATGGTATCTCTTGGACTGCTGAGCTACGTGCTCCTCTATTCGAAGAAAAAGATACAAGGGAGTGTTATTGTGATTCTGACAGCGGTGATTCTCGGCGTCATTATGGTAGGGGTGATTTCGAGATTTGCCTAGGGGAGCGAAGCGCTCCCCTCGCCCCTTCCTAGATGAGTACCCGCCTTCGGCGGGTACGAATTATTTAGCCTGCGGCGCGAAAGTCTTATTTACCCAGGGCAGTAGTTTGTGATTCTCTAGGAGGGAGTTCATATCGCGGTATCTACGACGCATTGGCAGCCACTGCCTGGTCCCAGTTGAGCACCTCATCATCCGACGAGAACACCCGAATCGTTGGCCACTCTTTTCCATTCATCGGCTCTCCGAACTCTTCTGTGAGCCGATTGATGACATCCTGCCAGGAGAGCTCCACACGCGCATCCTTTTTCCAGGCCGAGAGCATCGACTTGATTTTGTTCGTGGTAATCGGGTCATTGAGACACTCCATCTTCTCTTCCATCGTGCGCGGCTCGCGAATCCGTTCTGCACGGAACCGCGCGTAGAGGTCAAAGTTCTCCTTGTAGCGGTCGCTCGCCTTCGTCACAGCCGCGGGCACAGGATTGAGGCCGTTGGGGATATACTCCGTCTCATAGATGTGCACGAGGAGGGAGAGGAATGGTTCGCGCCATTCGCGGAGCTTCTTGTCGAGCTGCGTGTCAATGAGGAAGACGTTCGGCCGACGCGCGAGATACTCAGGATGGTCAGGAAGCACGAACTTCGAGACGAACTCGAGCACACGAATACGACGCCATGTGCCGCGGTCCATCGTCGTGACCGGCGGGAGGCGATTGCACATCATGAAGAGCTTGCCCATAATCACGAACTTCTCCTGGTCGCCATAAAGGGCACGGGCTTCCACCATATCCTCTCCAGAAAACTGCTTCATACGCGAGGTGTTAATCGGCTCCTTGTCATCCGGTTCCTGGAGATAGATGAAGCGCCGGCACTTGGCCGCCATGATATCCGGATTCGCAGCCCCTGACTCGGGGCGCTTGCGCGTCATCACAGTCGACTGGAGCGACGTCTGGTAATCTCCAAAGGTGAGTCGCATGAGCTCTACGAGCTTGGACTTACCATTACCACCCACACCCGTCGCAATGTAGAAGCACTGTTCCCGATTGAATCCTTCGAGGCAGGAGGCAAGGAGACGAAGGACATAGCGGCGCACCTCCGGGTCAGGAAAGAGTTTGCTGAAGAAGTCGGCGAGCTCGGCCTGGGCGGGGTCGGTCGCGTCATACGGCTTGTAGTCAATCGCCGTGGTTTCGGGAAGATTCTGACCGGCGAGGAAGCTCACGTAGTCTTCGGGGCGGCCTTGGCGGAAGACCACATGGTCGCGCCCATCCGCACCAGGGACACGGAGCTCGAGCACACCGTTGCGGCATCCGAAGAGATTGCCGTCGATGTTGAGCTTGTTCTGGAACTCCTCTTCATAGAACTGGTGCACGGCCATTTTCATGACGGACTCACCGAAGCCGCTGTTGTAGAGGGACATCTCCGTCTTCGTGAGCGCCTTCACCTTTTCCTGGAGCACCTCGCGAACTTCATTGCTGACCCGGTCCATTTGCGAGTAGAGCTTCCCTTTTGCGTCGACAATGGCCTTCGCCACTTCCGAGCTGATTTTCATCCGAAGCTCAATGCCTTGATTGAGTCGCGTCCAGCGATTCACCATGTCATCGTATTTATACCACTCCGTGGAGCGCTGGTTGACGGAGGCGATGTAGTTGGAGCCATACATCTTGCGCATGAGCTTGGCGATGTGGTGATGGGTCGGCTCGACTTCTTGGCGGATGAACTCCCCGAGATATTCGGCGATGATGGTCTTGTAGACGTCGGGATTTTCGTCCTTCGCCCATTTGCGGAGGGACCGCTCCGTGAGACGCGGGCCGTCGCCCTCCTTGCGCCACCCGTGGAACCACTCACGACGAAGCTGGGCCACATTGTTGCCGCTCGACTTTCCAGATTGCGCGCTGAAATCCATCCAGAGCTGGAAGTGTTCCTCGCTGGGGTCGATGTTGTGGAGACACCAGCCGACGCGAATCCACTTGTCATATTCCGTATACCAGCGCTGCCCGAGGCATTCCATGACGAAGCGGCGAATCATGCCGCGGTCTTCGGCCGTGTGTTCCGTGGGATAGAGGGCCTGGAGGGCTTCCAGAATCGTATTGGCGGTGGGACCAGTGGGTTCGGCTGTCACGAGTGCTTGGCCAGGGTCGCCGACATCGGCGCCGGCAGCTCCGCCCTCTTGCGCCTTTGTCATCGCGGCCGCCGCAGCACGTTGCTCCCCCCACCCTTTCATGTTGTCGTAAAAGCCGCGCGCCTCGTCGCGCACTTCGTTCACATCCTCTACAAGGTTGTAGCGGACGGACAGGAGTTCCATGAGCTGAAGAGGAGTGTAGGACTCGCGCGGCTCGTCCTCCCACGTATCCGTCTCAGGGAGATACTTGCACACCGCTTCGAGGGCATAGGGAGGAATGTTCGGCTTCGATTCGCCGTAGAAGATCCAGCCCTGCTTCCGCACCATCGATTCATCATAAATCTGCTCTGGACCCTCGGCCTCGTTGTCGATGAACCCCGTGTCGGCGAAACAGACGCGAATGGCGTCCTGGGAGAGCATCCAGTTGCGGAGCACCTTCTGCTTCTCGTCGGCCAGAGAGAGGTCGGGGCAGAGAATGTGCACACCATCCTTTTTGAGGCCCGCGCTCGTGTAGGGCGCAGGGCGGAGGGTGACGAAGAAGCGGAGCGACTCGTAGTCCGTTACACCAAAGAAGAGTTTCAGGCCATCCACCAGCATGTGGCAGAAGCTCCTGATCTGCTCAAGAGTAAAGGCACGGACGAGACTGGAGTCCGAGGAATATTTGAAGTCGAGGTCAATGAGGAGAGGTTTCGGCTCCCCCTTCTTTGGCTGCTCGACGAATCCCATCGGACGTCCCCGCTTCACAAAGAGGTAGTCATGCATGAGTTCATAGAATCGAGGGTAGTCGGCGTCCGTTACGGCCCACTTCCCTTTGAGGGTCCCCATGCCGGTCATAGTCGCCGTTTGGCCGACCTTGGACCGGCGCTGCGAAAGAAATCGCGAGAGCTCATGTTGGTCGAATGCATGATGGGACATCGCTGGCGGGGAGGCTTTCTATAGCTGTATAGGGGTCGGGTTTGGGCCGGCCAACTCCCAATTTTTCCAGCGGCGGGGGGCGAGGGCTAAACCGCTGCCCATGTATTTCCACAACGAATGTCGAGACAGCCCCTTTCCAAACGGGTGCCGAAAGAGGTTGCAGATGCACAGGCGGAGGCGATGCGGGCCTCTGGAATCTATTACTGGGCCGACGAGGCCGATATGCGCAAAGGGAAGGCCCTCATGATTGGCCCCGAGGGAACCCCCTACGCACACTGTCCCCTCCTCTTTCGATTCGAACTTCCCGATGATTACCCGTTCACTCCTCCGCGGGTGCAACTGCTGACATCGGACCATCAGACTCGATTCCATCCGAATCTCTATGTGGAGGGGAAGGTCTGCCTGTCGATTCTGGGCACATGGTCCGGGCCGAAATGGAGTCCCGTGATGACGCTCAGCACTGTCCTTTCCAGTATTCAAAGTTTGCTTGAAGCAAACCCGATTGTGAATGAGCCTGGGTATGAGACGCTGCCCTTAGCAGACTCGCGAGCGAAGGCGTATGCGGAACTTGTGCAGGCGCGGCTGGTGGAACTGTCTGTGCGCGACCTGCTGGCGTGGAAGGCAGGGAAGACGCCTCCTGCCTGGTTGGAATTTCAGGAGGAACTCGATGTCATTGCCCCCTCCCTTTTGGGGAAACTAGAGGTCTTGGCTCGTGCGGAAGCGGAAAAGGGGGAGCGGGCCTATTCGGTTGGATTTTATGGATGTGGAGGAGGCACACAGTGGAAGACAGTTGTGGCCCGATTGGAGGCGGCGGGGGCGTGCGCTGCTCCCCTAAAATTGCCTGGAGGTGGAGGACTTTAAAGGGGTAGCAAGTAGGAACACTAGAATGAATCAAACAACGGAGAAGTTCTGTGCGGCATGTGGAAATATGTATAAGATGAAACTGCAAGATGGGTCTCTCTTCTGGAAGTGCCTATCCTGTGGAGAAGAAGTGAAGCAGGAAGGGGGATGTCTGCTCGTGGAAACTCTCGTGCAGGAACGCTCGAGTGAAGGGTATCGCATCTTGCTGAACGAGTTCACCCGGCAAGATGCGACTCTGCCGCACGTGAAGAATATTAAGTGCCCGAAGAGTGGGTGTGCAAGTAATGACGCGGGGGCGGAGAAGGATGTGATTTATATTAAGTATGACCCGGTGAATATGAAGTATCTGTATATCTGCAACGTCTGTGGTGAGGCGTGGCGCAGTCAGTAAGAATCGGTGGAGTAAGTAGGAATGGAGCAAGAAGACTCCTACGGAATAGTTGATGAATTACCCACACATTTTTTAAGTGGAGGCAGACGTGGCCGAACAGTCCGTTTGCGACGTAGGACTCGGCGAGTGATAGCTCGTCGTGTTCGACTTTCAAAGCCTACTCGAAAGGTGCTCGGTTCAAAACGTGCACGCCCCTATTCAGTGACTCGTCGTGCCAGTACTATGGAAGGAGGAGCAGGCCGTGGGCGGTCTGCATCGCGTGGTCGCGGAGCGTCTGCATCACGTGGACGTGGAGCGTCTGCATCGCGTGGTCGCGGAGCCTCCTCTCGAGGTCGTGGAGCCTCTGCCTCCTCTCGAGGTCGTGGAGCCTCCGCCTCTTCTCGCGGACGCGGAGCCTCTGCCTCCTCTCGAGGTCGTGGAGCCTCCGCCTCTTCTCGCGGACGCGGAGCCTCTGCCTCCTCTCGCGGTCGTGGAGCCTCTGCCTCCTCTCGTGGGCGCGGAGCCTCTGCCTCCTCTCGTGGTCGTGGAGCCTCTGCATCTTCTCGTGGGCGTGGAGCCTCCGCCTCCTCTCGTGGTCGTGGAGCCTCTGCCTCCTCTCGTGGGCGCGGAGCCTCTGCCTCCTCTCGCGGTCGTGGAGCCTCCGCCTCCTCTCGTGGTCGTGGAGCCTCTGCCTCTTCTCGTGGGCGTGGAGCCTCCGCCTCCTCTCGCGGTCGTGGAGCCTCTGCCTCCTCTCGTGGGCGCGGAGCCTCTGCCTCTTCTCGTGGGCGCGGACAGGGACGTGGGCGTGGACAGGGACGTGGACGTGGACGCGGTCGTGGAGCCGCTAACTCTTCTCGCGATCGTCAGCAACAACAGAATACGAGTCCTCCCCCGAATACTGCACCACGGGGTAGCTTATTAGGAAATCTTGGTACTGCTATGATTTATGCATCTGCGCAACAACCATATCCTCAAAATCAGGGATACTATCCTCAGCAGCAAGGATACTATCCTCAGGAGCAAGGATACTATCCTCAAGATGGAGAGGAGGATTATCCTCAAGATGGAGAGGAGGATTATCCTCAAGATGGAGAGGAGGATTATCCTCAAGATGGAGAGGAGGATTATCCTCAAGATGGAGAGGAGGATTATCCTCAAGATGGAGAGGAGGA